>Ga0209096_1000089_pt1 | contig 142732 bp, 101 predicted proteins | sample AD_UKC034_MetaG_FD_184407 | JGI IMG/M metagenome (GOLD analysis project Ga0209096, IMG submission 184407) | Active sludge microbial communities of municipal wastewater-treating anaerobic digesters from USA - AD_UKC034_MetaG (SPAdes) (version 2) | ecosystem: Engineered > Bioreactor > Anaerobic... | reverse complement strand
TATTGAGGCTCTTGACGGACTTGAGGGATTTATCGGTGAGGAACTCGGGTTCGAGCTCGAAGAAGCCGCCGATGATCTGGCCTTTGGTGGTCCAGTCATGGATGGTCGAGGTGCCGTCGATGGTGACCACGCAGCCGGGTTTGGCGGCGTAGCGCGCAGTGGCATCGGCAGCGCGCGCGGCGGTGGCGAGGGTGACAGCGGCGGCGAGGGTGAGCGTCCAGGGGATCAGGTTCATTTTCATAGTTTCTGAAGGTTAGATGCGGAGAGGGGGAGCGGCATTCACGGGATCGGCTGGGTTTGGGTCTGTTATCAGGCGAGGGCAAAGGCTGCGGGATCGAGCACGAGACGTTTGTTGTCGAGCACGGCCTGGTTGGCCTGGATGACGGTGGCGGCGGACTCGAGGCCCTCGGCCCACCCAGGGCAGGCGAGCCAGGTCTTTTCCTTCTGGAGTCCGGCCAAGTACTCGCGCAGAGCGGGCACATCGCTGGCGTCGAAGTTCTCGGTGAAGTCCTTGACGCCGGACTGGATAGTATCGGCGTTTTTGAGGAAAGCCTCGAAGGCGTATTGGAGCTGGGATTTCTCGTCCACCTGGGCATCGGCGACGGTGCCCTTCTTGCTTTGGGTTTCCTGTTTGGTGTTGCCGGCGCCGAGGACGAGTCCGCTTTCCTTGTAGAAGGCGTCTTTGCGGGCGTAGACCTCCCACCCGAGGAGGGGTGCATCGGCTTCCTTGAACATCCAGGCGCGGCGGTCGCGCATCATGATGGCGCAGTCGGTACCGTAGAACACGCCCATCTCGGCCTCGAACGAATTGCCGAGGGTGGCCTCGTAGTGGAGGACGACGCCGCCGGGATACTCGAAGAGGAGATGGACGCTGTCGGGCACGTCACGGCCGTCCTTCCATTGGATGAGGGAGCCGAAGCCGGTGACGGCGATGGGGCGGGCGTTGAAGTACCAGGTGGCGATGTCGATGGCATGGATGCCGAGTTCGCCGACCAAGCCGGTCGAGAGTGACCGGTCGAGGCGCCAGTTGATGGCCTTTTCGCGTTCGGCATTGGGCGAGGGGAGGCGCCAGCTCTGTTTCTTATGGAACTGCTGGCGGGCCTTGAGGGGTTTGCCGAGCACGCCCGAGCGCATGAAGTTCGCGAGACTATAGATTTGGCGATCCGCGCGGTCTTGGAGTCCGACCTGGAAATGGACTTTGGGGTTCTCGCGGGCTGCCTTGGCGATGGCGACGGCGTCCTCGAGGGTGGTGGCCATGGGCGCCTCGCAGTAGACGTGTTTCCCGGCCTTGAGGGCGGGGATGGCGATGTCGCGATGGAGGTGGGATGGGGTGGCGACGATGACGGCCTGGACAGCGGGATCGGCGAGGACCTTTTGGAAATCGTCGTACTTTTGCGCTTTGGGGGCGAGGTCGCCGGCTCGGCGGAGGGCGGACGGGTAGGGGTCGCAGAGGGCGACGACGGGTCCATGGGGGATGAGCGCGAGGGTTTTGAGGAGCTCACGGGCCCACGGGCCGCAGCCGACCACGGCGAGGTTGACCGGGGTGGCTTCACCCTTGTAGTCCGTGGTGCCGTCGGCGGGGGTTTCAGCCGGTGGCTCGGGGTCACCGGCCAGGATCGGCACGCCACCCATCAGCATCATGAGGGACGCGAACGAGCCGCCCTTCAGGAACGTTCGTCGATCCAGATCAATCCGAGTTTCGTTCTTCATGTGATGTTCGCCAGCGGTGCCGGGCCGGTTCGATCGGGCCGGCTCCGGGCACAAGTGAGCAGTAATTTTGGTGAGTCCGCAACGATTGGCAAATGGAATTTTGCGTTGGCCAGAGTCCTCGGCCCAGGGAACCCGGGGTCAACAGGTCAAGTTTGGTCCCTGCCGTTCCCAACCCGCGCCCCCCCGCCTCCGAGGACTCTCCATGAGCGAGGCGCGGAGGCAGGGTGCCCCGCTGCCCCCCACGGTTCCTTGGGACGGCATGTTTCATCGGTCTGAGGCGCGCCTCGTCCCAGGCCGTTTTGGTCGCAACGAATGTCCACCCATTTGAGGGACACCACACTAGGGCAGGGGTTTGACCCGGAGGTTGCGGAAGGCGACGGTCCCGTGGTCGCCCTGGAGGAAGAAGGGGCCGGGTTCATTGACCCGGTTGTCCAGCTCGCCGCCGGTGGGGCGGTCGAGGGAAGCGCCATCGAGGATCTTCTTCCCGTTGAGGAGTACCGTGGCCCGGTTGCCGGTGACGGTGGCTTCGACGGTCTGCCACTCGCCGGCGGGGCGGGAGGCCATGACCGAGGGGGCCGTCTGGCTGTAGAGGGACCCGTTGCTGGTGTTCGAGGGTTGGGTGGCGTCGCCGTCGTCGAGGATCTGGATCTCGTGGCGTCCGCGGAGGTAGAAGCCGCTGTTGGCGCCTTTGGGGATCTTGTACTCGTAGCGGACGACGAAGTTGCGGAACTTCTCCTCGGTGACGAGGTCGGTGCCATGGCCGCCGTCGGGGGGGGTATTGACGAGGAGACCGTTTTGGGCGCTCCAGCTCTTGGGTCCGGCGGGGTTGCGGTATCGCCATCCCGTGAGATCGACCCCATTGAACAGGGGGCGGAATCCCTGGGCGATCTCGTCGGCGGCGAGCGCGGGCGCGGCGGGCTTCGGGTCCGCGGCGTTGGAGGAGAGCGGGAGCGCGAGGCAGGCGAGGAGGGTGGCGGCCATCCGTCGGGACTTGGACATGAACGGGTTCATAGGGTTTCTAAGGCACAAGCTACAACCGCGACATCGGTATGACGCCGAGAGGGCGGCGCGCATTCATAGCGCCGGCGGGATGGGGCTGGCAAGCGACTTTCGATGCGCCGATTTGGATTGTGCGGTGGCCGGGGGCTTTGCTAGGAAGTCGCGGACATGGTGGACGCGGCAGACATCCGGCTTGGAGTCTTGGGTTCCGGCAAAGGCACGAACTTTGCCGCGCTGGCGGACGCCTGCATGGCGGGGCGGGTTCCGGCGCGGATTGCGCTCGTGCTGAGCGACGTGGCTGGGGCGGGGATTCTGGATCTGGCTGCGGGGCGGGGGATTCCGTCGATGCACATTCCTCCGGGCCGATTTCGGACGCGGCTCGAGGAGAGCGCGGAGGCAGCTTATGTCGAGGCGCTGCGGGCTGCGGGGGTGGAGTGGGTGGTGCTGGCCGGGTTCATGCGGATTTTGAAGGGCGTTTTTCTCCGGGCGTTTCCGGGGCGGGTGGTGAACATCCACCCCTCGCTGCTGCCGTCGTTTCCGGGGCTCGAGTCCTGGAAGCAGGCGTTGGAGTACGGCGTGAAGGTGACGGGGGTGACGGTGCATTTGGTGGATGAGGGGATGGACACCGGGCCGATCGTCGCGCAAGCGGCGGTTCCGGTGCGGGAGGATGACACGCCGGCGACGCTGCACGCGCGGATCCAGGCGGTGGAACACACGCTGTATCCGGAGGCGTTGACAGCCTTGTTGGAGGGGCGGGCGCGATGGGTGGCGCGTCGGGGCCCGGTCTTGGCGACGGGGAGTTCGGGGAGTTAAGGACATGAAGAAGGAATCAAGCCTGTCGCCGAGGCTGCTGCGTTTGGGGTTGCCGAAGGGGAGCCTGCAGGAGGCGACCGTCGAGAAGATGGCGAAGGCGGGCTACCACATCACCGTGAGCAGCCGGTCCTACATCCCGTATGTGGACGACGAAGAACTCGAGATTCGGTTCATTCGGGCGCAGGAGGTGAGCCGGTATGTCGAGCACGGCTATCTGGACGCGGGGATTACGGGCCACGACTGGATCGAGGAGAACGGCTCGAAGGTACACGAAGTGGGGGAGTTTATTTTCAGCAAGGCGACACGGCAGCCGGCCCGGTGGGTGTTGGCGGTGCCGGAGGCATCACCGGTGCGGTCGGTGCGCGACCTCGAGGGGAAGCGCATTGCGACCGAGGTGGTGAACCTGACCCGGCGGTATCTGCGCCAGCACGGGGTGAAAGCGGAGGTTGAGTTCTCGTGGGGCGCGACGGAAGTGAAGGCGCACGAGCTGGTGGATGCGATCGTGGACATTACCGAGACCGGGTCGTCGCTGCGGGCGAACAAGCTGCGGATTGTGGACACGCTGTTGACGTCGACGCCCCGGCTGATTGCGAACATGGCGGCGTGGCGGGATCGGTGGAAGCGGTCCAAGATCGAGACGCTGGCGTTGTTGCTTCGGGGTGCGCTCGAGGCGGAGGCGAAGGTGGGTCTGAAGATGAACATTGCGGAGGGCCAGCTTGCGCATCTGCTCGAGACGCTGCCGGCCTTGCGGAATCCCACGATCTCGGCGCTGAGTCAAACCGGCTGGGTGGCCGTCGAGACCGTCATTGACGAACATATCGTTCGCGAACTCATTCCCCGGCTTAAAGCGGCGGGAGCCGAGGGGATCATTGAATATCCGCTGAACAAAGTGGTATACTAGACCGCGTCAACGAAAGAACGAGAAACTGTATGGGGTCCCTGAAAAAGCGTCGGAAGGCCAAGATCAACAAACACAAGCGGCGGAAGAAGCTGCGGGCGCATCGCCACAAGAAGCGAACCTGGCAGAAGTAAGCGGACACCGCGATCCGGCGCAGGGAAGTTTCGGGGCGCAGCCCCCTCGCGAGGCGGGCATCAGACCCAGTCGGGAGAGGGGCTGCGTTCGTCATTTCCGGCGCAGGCGGGCATGCGTATGACCGGTTCATGGGTTGCGGCGGGGGCGGTCCTGGGGTTGGTGTTGTGGACGGGCTGTTCCTCGGCGGGCAAGGCGTCTCGGGGCGGGGCGGGTTCGGAAGGGGGCGGACGGGACGCCGCGGCGGTGTCGTCGTCTTCGGGCGGCGAGTCGTTGGATGGGCGAGTCGAGGCGCATGCCCGGTTTGCGGCGGGGGTGATCCATGAGGTTCGGGGGGACGCCGCGGAGGCGACCACGAACTACTGGCAAGCGGCCTGGGCGGATTTGGGGAACGAGGAGCTGGTGCGGGGTGTGGCGCAGCGACTCCTGGCGGAGCGGTCACCGGAGCGGGCGGTTGAGCTGCTGGGGGCGGCGGCGCGTCGCAAGGACGTGACGGGCCAGACTCTGGGCTGGCTGGGATTGGCCCTGGTGCAGGCGGGGAAGACGAACGAGGCGGTGTCGGTCTTCCGGTCGGCGATCGCCAAGGCCCCGGACCGGTTCATGGCGTATCATGGTCTGGCGCAGCTTCATTTCCAGGCGGGGGCGACGAACGCGGCGTTGGCCGTGCTGGACCAGGCGGAGGCGCGACCTCAGCCTGGGGCGCGGTTTCTGGTGGATCTGGCGGGGTTCCTGACGCTGGCGGGGCGGAGTCGGGCGTTGCCGGTCGAGACGGTGACGCCGCGGGTGGGGCGGATCCTCGAGCGGGCGGCGGCATTGAACCCTGTCGAGCCCGACATTTTGCAGCCGATGGCGGAGATTTACCGGGCCCGGGGGGAGTTGGCGGAGGCGGCGCGCATGTACGAGGGATTGCTGGCGCGGCAGGGGGGTGGGAACCCGGCTGCGATGCTGGCGTTGCGGGAGCAGTTGGTCCGGTTGTATGTGGCGGACAACCAGGCGTCGAAAGCGGCGGAGCACCTGCGGGAGATCCTGCGGGTGGCGCCGACGAATCCGCAGGCGCATTTGTTGTTGGGGGCGATTGCGGCTGAAGAAAAGCAGTATCCGGAGGCGGCGGAGAGTTACGAGCGGGCGCTGCTGCTCGATCCGGACTTTGCGCCGGCGTACTACGATCTGGCAGCGATGCAGATCACGCTTGGGCAGAGCGCTGCGGCTCTCGAGACCCTCGAGAAGGCGGGGGCGAAATTCCCCGCCAACTTTCTGCTGCATTTCTACCGCGGCGTGGCGCATTCGAGCCTGAAGCGCTATGCCGAGGCGATTCAGGACTACACGGCGGCGGAGATACTGGCGCGCGTATCGGAGCCGGCCCGGCTGAACCACATTTTCTATTTCCAGATGGGCGCCGCCTGCGAGCGGTTGTCGGGGGAGGCGCGGCGGGCGGGTCGCGTGGCGGAGGCGGACGCGCAGTTTGCGGAGGGGGAGCGGCACATGCGCAAGTCGCTGGAACTGGCGCCGGACACGGCGGAGACGCTGAACTACCTGGGGTACATGTGGGCGGAGCGGGGGGTGAATCTGACGGAAGCGGAGGCGATGATTCGGAAGGCGCTCGAAGCGGAGCCGGAGAGCGAAGCGATTCTCGACAGCATGGCCTGGGTGTTGCATCAGCAGAAGCGGTCGGCGGAGGCGCTTCCGTACATGGAGCGGGCGGTGGCGAAGTCCGAGAAACCGGATGCGACGCTGCTGGATCATTTAGGGGACATTTTGGCAGCGCTGGGGCGGAAGGCGGAGGCGCGCGAGGCCTGGAAGCGCTCGCTCGAGGTCGAGGAGAGTGCGGCGGTCCGGGCCAAGCTCGAGTCGGAGCCGGGAGGCGATCGGTCGACCCCATGAGTTGCCGGTACACGCGCCACTACACGCGGGAGGAAGCCCGGGAACTCCTGCCCCGGGTCCGGCGCTGGCTGCAGCGGATTCGGGAGCTGCGTCCGCTCCAGGACCGCCTGGATGCGGAGGCGGCGCGGATGTTTGCGCGGGGGCGGGACATGGGGGGAGCGGGGGCGGATCGCTGGGCGCGGCAGGCGGTTGAGTTGCAGGGTATTGCGGACGAGCTTCGGGAGCATCAGATTCTGGTGCGGGATTCGGAGCGCGGCCGGGTGGATTTTCCCTCCCTGCTGTGTGGGCGGGAGGTGTTCTTGTGCTGGCAGGAGGGGGAGGACGACGTGGAGTACTGGCACGAGTTGGACGCGGGGGGTGGGGAGCGGCATCCGGTTTGAACGTTTTGGCGTCCGCAGGATCCAATAGGACCGTCGGATCTTGACAGCGGGTGTACAACAGTACGCCACGACACCGGATGGTCTTGAGATTGGGCCGGGTGAATGGTTAAGGTCAGGGGTTGTCCGGCGGCACCGGCGACGAAGGAGCAGCGTGCATGATACAGGTCGAGCATTTGGTGAAGGCGTTTGGGCCGAAGCTGGCGGTGAATGATGTTTCGTTCACGGTCGAGCGGGGCGAGGTCTTGGGGTTTCTCGGGCCGAACGGGGCCGGGAAATCGACAACGATGCGGATGGTGACGGGTTTCATCCCGCCGACGGCCGGCGCGATCCGGATTGGCGGGCATGACATGGCGGGGGAGTCGATTGCCGCGAAGCGGTTGATTGGGTACCTGCCTGAGAACGCTCCGGCGTACACGGACATGACGGTGTGGGGGTTTCTGAACTTCGCGGCGGAGCTGCGGGGCCTGCGGGGGATGGAGCGCCGGAAGGCGGTGTCGCAGGCGGTGGAACTCTGCTTTCTCGAGACGGTGCTGCATCAAAGCGTCGAGACGCTGTCGAAGGGGTACCGGCACCGGACGTGTTTTGCCCAATCGATCATCCACGATCCGGACGTGCTGGTGCTGGACGAGCCGACGGACGGTTTGGACCCGAACCAGAAGCACGAGGTGCGAAGCCTGATCCGCCGGATGGGGCAGCGCAAGGCGATCGTGTTTTCGACGCACATTCTCGAGGAGGTCGATGCCGCCTGCACGCGGGCGATCATCATTGACCGGGGCCAGATCGTGGCCAACGGGACGCCGCTCGAGCTGCGGCGGCAATCGGATTTGTCGGGGGCGATCACGCTCCGGCTGTTGGGCGTGGCGGGCGCGGCCGCTGCGGCCAGGATCCAGGAGCTGCCGGGGGTCCGGCGCTGCGCGGTGGTGGACGAGGAGAACGGGTGTGTCCGGCTGAGGGTTTATCCGCGGGGGGAGGCGGCGCGGGACGGGCAGCTGGGTTTGGGGCCGAGCCTGCACGAGCTTGCGGTGCGCGAGCATTGGCGGGTGGCGGAGCTGCGGGCGGAGGAGGGCCGTCTGGATGAGGTTTTCAGGAAGATCACGCTGCCCGACACGCAGCGGACGGTGAAGGAGGAGGCGAAATGAGCGTGGAACAGCGAGCGACGGTGGCGCCGACGGTGGCGGCCGGGGGCGGGGACTACGGCCAGGCGGTACGGCATGTGGCGACCATTGCCAAGCGGGAGTTATCCGGCTACTTCACGTCGCCGGTGGCGTATGTTTTCATCGTGATCTTCCTGTTGTTGTGCGGCTTTTTCACCTTCATGGTGGGCAAGTTCTTTCAGCGGGGCGAGGCGTCGCTGACCGCCTTTTTCATCTGGCACCCGTGGCTCTACCTGTTTCTGGTGCCGGCGGTGGGGATGCGGCTGTGGTCGGAGGAGCGGCGGTTGGGGACGATGGAGCTGCTGCTGACCATGCCGATCACGGCGTGGCAGGCGATCGTGGGGAAGTTTGTGGCGAGCTGGCTTTTCCTGGGGATTGGTCTGGTGCTGACGTTCCCGCTGGTACTGACGGTGGCGTATCTGGGGAGTCCGGACCTTGGGGTGATCTTCTGCGGGTACGTGGGCAGTCTGCTGTTGGCGGGGGCCTACCTGGCGGTGAGCTGCATGACCTCGGCGTTGACGCGGAACCAGGTGGTCAGCTTCATTTTATCGGTGGTGATTTGTCTGTTCCTGATCCTGGCGGGGTGGCCGCCGGTGACGGACATGCTGGTGCAGTGGGCGAAGCCGTGGCTGGTGGACGCGGTGGCGTCGTTCAGCGTGATGCCGCACTTCGAGAGTTTCCAGCGCGGGGTGATCGACTCGCGCGATCTGTTGTATTTCGTCCTCGTGATGACGTTCTGTCTCTTCACGACGGGGGTCATCATCCGGAGTCATCGAGCCGGGTGACGGTCCCGGAACGGGGTTGTGGAGAGTGCCTGCAGAGTTTAATGGCGTATGAGCATGACCAAGAACAAGTGGGGGCCGCTGGTCTATTCGGGCGTCGGGGTCGCGGCGATGTTCGTGATCCTGGCCGCGGTCGGTGTCATCGGAAACACCGTGAAGAAGCGGATCGACCTGACGGCGGACCGGGTCTACACGCTGTCCGAGGGGACAAAGAAGATCCTCGGAGGCCTGAAATCGCCGGTGACGGTCAACTTTTACTGCACGCAGGGCGAGAACGAGATGCCGATCCCCCTGAAGACCTATGCCAAGCGGGTCGAGGATCTGCTGGACGAATACCGCCAGGCTTCCGGGGGCAAGATCCAGATCCGCAAGTTCGATCCCCAGCCGGATTCGGATGCCGAGGATGCGGCGCGGCTTGACGGCGTCGAGGGGCAGAACCTGAGCGATGGCGGGCTGATCAGTCTGGGCGACCGGATTTACCTGGGCCTGGCGGTGAGCTGCATCGACCAGAAGGCGGCGATTCCGTTCCTGGATCCGTCGCGCGAGCGATTGCTCGAGTACGACCTGACGCGGGCGATCGCCCAGGTGAACAACCCGCAGAAGGCGACTGTGGGGATCATGAGCGGGCTGCCGGTGTTCGGCCAGATGAACCCGATGGCGATGCGGATGGGAGGCGGACAGCAGCAGGAGCCGTGGGTGTTCCTCTCGGAGCTGAAGCGGGATTTCAACGTCAAGCAGGTCGAGATGACCGCGGAAGCGATCGACGAGGACATCGGGGTGCTGTTGGTGGTGCATCCGTCGGGCGTGACGGACAAGACGCAGTACGCGCTCGATCAGTTTGTGCTGCGCGGCGGGAAACTCATCGCCCTGCTGGATCCGCTGTCCGTGTTCGACAGCCGGAACTCGATGAACATGCAGAACATGCTCCAGCGGGCGGCGTCGGGCGGGTCGACGCTCGAGAAGCTGCTCAAGGCCTGGGGGCTCGAGTTCGACGTGGCGAAGGTGATTGCGGACAAGAACTACGTGACGATGGTGCGCCGGGGAACGGGCGGTCCGGCGCCGGAGCCGACCTGGCTTTCGCTGACGCCGGAGGCCATTGACGCGAACGACGTGACGACGGCCCAGATCGACAGCGTCCTGTTGGCCGGGGCCGGTGTGTTTACGGGGACGCCGGCGGCCGGGCTCAAGCAGACGGTGCTGCTGAGGACCTCGGCCAATTCCCAACCGGTCGACAAGATGATGGCCCAGTTCGGCGGGGACACGACGAAGGACTTCAGTCCGTCGGGCAAGGAGCAAGCCCTGGCTTTGCGGTTGGAGGGCAAGTTCAAGACGGCCTTTCCGGACGGCAAGCCCGGTGGGGACACGAAGAGCGAGGACGATGCCGATGAGGATGCGGAGAAGAAGCTGGAGGGCGAAGCGGCCAAGGAGAAGCCTGCTGCGGCCTCTTTGAAGGAATCGGCGCGGGACGGCGTGGTGATCCTGTTGGGGGATTCGGACTTCATCTATGACCAGTTTTGCGTCCAGGTGCAGAACTTTCTGGGCCAGAAACTGATCAGCCCGTTCAACGGCAATTTGGGGCTCTTGCAGAACCTGGTCGAGCAGATGCTGGGCGACAGCAACCTGATCGGCGTGCGGAGCCGGGCGGTGCAGAACCGGCCGTTTACGCTGGTCCGGAAGATCCAGGCGCAGGCGGAGGAGCAGTACCGGGCCCGTATCAAGCAGCTCGAGCAGGACCTCCAGGACGCCCAGCAGAAGATCTCGGAGCTCCAGCGGGGCAAGGAGACCAACCAGCGCTTCATCCTGTCGAAGGAGCAACAAGACGAGATCAAGCGATTCCACCAGAAGGAGGCGGAAGCCAAGCGCGAGCTGAAGGAGGTTCGCAAGCAATTGCGCCGGGAGATCGACGCTCTCGAGACCCGGCTGAAGTGGGTGAACATTGCGGCCATGCCTTTCCTGGTGACGGTCGCGGGAGTCTCCCTGGCCATGGTAAAACGCAAGAAGACTGCAGCAAAATGAACCGCAAGCAACTGACGCTAATTCTGGTCGCCATGGTGTTGGCGGGCGCCCTGGGCCTCTGGCTAAGCCGGCGGGAGGCTGCTTCCTATGTGACCACCCAGGGGCGGATGGGCGAGAAGGTCCTTGGCGAGTTCGACATCAACACCGTGGCGCAGGTCACCGTGCGCCACGACACCAACACTCTCGACCTGGCGCAGGAGAACGACGTCTGGGTCGTTCGCCAGCGGGGCGGGTACCCGGCGAACTTCAGCGAGGTGCGGGAATTTCTGCACAAGCTGTGGGACTTGAAGGTGGTCCAGCCGGTGGCTTTGGGTGCGGCGGATCTCGGCCGGCTGGAGCTGGCCGCCGCCAGCGGCACGAACGCGCCGGTGGTGGTCGAGCTGAAGGCGAAGGACGGCAAAGTGCTCAAGACCGTCACGCTGGGCAAGAAACACCTCCGGCAGGCGGCGAGCCCGTCGCCGTTCGGCGGGGATGACGGCTGGCCCGATGGCCGGTACCTCATGGTGGATCAGAAGCCGGAGGCGGTCAGCCTGGTGTCGGAGCCGTTCAGCAACATCGAGCCCAAGGCCGATCAGTGGCTGAACCGGGATTTCTTCAAAGTCGAGAAGGTGAAATCGGTGGCGGTCACCTACGCCGTGGCGACCAACTCGTGGAAGCTGGAGCGGGAGACCGAGACGGGCGAGCTGAAGCTGGCGGACGCGGGTCCGGAGGAGAAGCTCGACACGGCCAAGGTGTCGGGCATCCCGACCGCGCTCTCGTGGCCGAGTTTCACGGATGTCATCATCGATCCGCAGCCGGCGGTCACCGGTCTGGACAAGCCCACCGTGGCGGTTCTTGAGACGTTTGACGGCTTCACGTACACCGTGAAGGTCGGCAGCAGGAAGGGCGAGGACGCCTATTATCTCACCGTCGATGTCGCGGCTGATCTGCCCAAGGAGCGCGCGCCCGGCAAGGACGAGAAGGCCGAGGACAAGGAGAAACTCGACAAGGAATTCAAGGAGAAGACCGACAAGCTGGCCGAGAAACTGAAGCAGGAGAAAGCCCTCGGCAAGTGGACGTATGTCGTGAGCAAGTACACGGTCGATGGTCTCCTGAAGGAGCGGCACGCGCTGCTGGCTGAGAAGAAGGAGGAGGCTGCGAAGCCTGACGCCGCCGGCGGTGCCGAGGATGCCGCCGCCCCTCCGATGCCGCCCCTGGTTCCGGAGCTGCCGCCGATTCAGTAATCCCTTGGAATTCGCACCGATGAGGTCGGGTCTCGGCGGTGCCCATTCCGACGTCCGGACTCGTGGAGCAGCAGGGATGGTTCATGAAAGCCGCCGCCCGTGCTTGAGGTCCTCAGAGCTGCGCACGCGCTTCAACTCCCCTGCACCGCAGAGCCATGGCGGTTCTGCATTATCGGCGGCCTCGCCCTGCAGCGGTTGGAGTTCGAACAGTAATCCATCAAGAGATCGGCAGGGCTTTCGGTGCTGCCTGGTCTGAAACCGTGTGAGACATGCGGGGTAGGCGGGGATCCGGGAGAGGAAGTCGCCGCTTGTTCGGCGGGGGGGAGTCGGGTATCTTCGCGGTCGAACAGCCGGGGCTTGGAACGGGCGAGAGGACGGGAGCCGGCGAGCGACGGGGATGGGATCATGCCGCTGTACGAGTACGAACTGTGTGAAGGCAAGTGCGTGGTGTGCGGGGGGCGTTTCACGCTGCACCGTCCGGTCACTGCGGCGCCGCTGACGCATTGTCCGGCGTGCAAAAAGCCGGTGCGCAAGGTGATTTCCGGGTTCAGCACTCCCAAGCTGCTGCGGCCGCTGTCGGTGTCGGAGGCCAAGACCGCGGGGTTCACGGTGCTGAAGCGGGTTGGCCGGGGCGAGTACGAGAGGCAGTGACGATGAGCGAATGGGAGCAAATCCAGCGGGCGGTGGCCGGAGTGGGCCGGCGTCGGCGTTGGCAGCGCGCCTGGGGGGGGATGTGGAAGGGGCTTTGGGTTGGCGTATGTTTGTGGGTGGGTTTGGTGGCGGTGTACAAGGTGTATCCGGTATCGATCCAGGTGTTGCCGTTGGGCGGGTTGCTGGTGGTGCTGGGGGCGTTGGCGGGTGGTGTGTTGGGAGGATGGCGCGGGACTCCGCCGATTGAGACGGCGCGCTGGCTGGATCAGGAGCGCCGGCTTCAGGAGCGGGTCAGCACGGCGCTCGAGCTCGGCGGACAAGCGCCGGGTGAATGGTCCGCGCTGGTGGTTGCGGATGCGGCGCGGCATATGGGCCGGTTGGATTTCAGGCGGATGCTGCCGTTGCGGGTGCCGGTTTTGAGCCGATGGGTTCTTCTGGCGTTGGTGTTGGGAGTCGGGCTGGGGTTTGTTCCCGAGTATCGGACCCGGGATTGGGTGCAGCGGCAGCGGGACCAGGAGTCGGTCCAGGAGGCGGGCAAGAACCTGGCGGATGTCTCGAGGCGTTTGCTCGAGAAGCGGGCGCCGGCGCTCGAACCGACCCGGCAGGCGGTGCGGGCGGTGGGGCAACTGGGCGAGGAACTGACGCGGAATCCGCTGAGCCGGAGCGAGGCCCTGCGCGAGGTCGCGCGGCTGACGGAGAAAGTCCAGGCGCAGAACCGGGAGATGGCCAGGAACCCGGCGTTGCGGTCGATGGACCGGGCCGCCCGGAGTGCGGATGGGAACCGGTCGGGGACGGCGGAGGCGTTGCAGCGGCAGATCGAGTCGCTGCAGAAGTCGCTGGGCAGGGCTGATGTCCCGCCTGATGCGCTAGAGAAGCTGCGGCGCGAGCTCGAGCAGGCGCGGCAGATGGCGTCGAACCTGTCGAATCCGGACTCGAGGGCGGCGGAGGCGGCGCGGGACAATCTGGCGAAGGCGCTCTCGAGTCTGGCCCGCGAGTCACAGGATCTGGGGGCGGCCTTATCGGGGCTCGAGGAGGCGATTGCGGCGCTTGAAGCGGGTCAGATCCAGCAGGTGCTGCAGGATCTCGAGGCGGCGGCGAAGGATCTGGACAAGCTGCGGGACATGGCGCAGGCGCTTCAGCAGTTGCAGCAAGAGGCTGCCAGGATGGGCAAGGACCTGGGGGAACAGCTTCAGAACGGGCAGGCGGAGGCGGCGATTGCCACGCTGCAGAAGATGGTGAACCAGCTCAAGGCGGGGGCGATGAGCGAGGAGGCGTTGCGGGCGATGAGGGAGGAGGTGTCGAAGGCGATCCGGCCGGCGGGGCCGTATGGCAAGGTGCCCGAGCATTTGAAGGACGCGGTGAGCCGGATGCAGGACGGTCAGACGGCGGAGGCGGCCCAAGCGCTTGCGGACGCGGCGAAGGAACTCGAGGACTTGCTGCAGCAACTGGCGGATGCGGAGAGCTTGCAGGGGGCGTTGGGGGCGCTGAAGCGGGCGCAGGCGTGCATTGGCAACGGGAAGGCCTGGAGTCTCTGTCAGGGAACCGGGTTCAAGCCGGGGGGGAAGCCGGGGCGCGGCGTGGGGACGTGGGCGGAGGAGGAGGGCTGGATTGAGACGCCGCCCCAGACGGGGCTCTGGGACAACTCGGGAGTCGAGCGGCCGGACATGGACCCACGCGGGGTGACGGATCGGGGGGAGGGGGAAGTGCCGGAGGGGATGAGTCCGAGCAGCGTGAAGGGCCAGTTTCAGCCGGGGAGCCAGATGCCGAGCATCACGTTGCGGGGAGTGAGTCTGAAGGGGCAGAGCACGGTGAGCGTGCGCGAGGCGGTTCAAGCGGCGCAGAGCCAGGCGGAGTCGGCGCTGAGCCAGGACCAGGTGCCGCGGGCCTATCAGAATTCCGTGAAGGGTTATTTTGACGATCTTGAAAGGGACCCATGAGCACCGAGCAGGAGATCACCCGCTTTCGCGAGACCTACGCGGCGCTGCGCGCCGAGGTGGGCAAGGTCATTGTCGGTCTGGATGCGGTGGTTGAGAGCACGCTGGGGGCGGTGCTGGCGGGGGGGCATGTGCTGCTCGAGGGCGTTCCCGGGCTGGGGAAGACCCTGCTGGTGCGGACGCTGGGGGAGGTGCTGGACCTTAGCTTCAGCCGGATCCAGTTCACGCCGGACCTGATGCCGGCGGACATTCTGGGGACGAATCTGGTGATGGAAGCGGCGGATGGCCGCCGGGTGTTCGAGTTTCAGAAGGGGCCGGTCTTTGCGCATCTGATCCTGGCGGACGAGATCAACCGGGCGACGCCGAAGACGCAATCGGCGTTGCTCGAGGCGATGCAGGAGCACAGTGTGACCGCGGGGGGCGAGATCCGGCGGCTCGAGGAACCGTTCTTTGTGCTGGCGACGCAGAATCCGATCGACCAGGAGGGGACGTATCCGCTTCCGGAGGCGCAGCTGGATCGGTTTTTCTTCAAGCTGCTGGTGGGGTACCCGAGCGCGGAGGAGCTGACGGAGGTTTTGAATCGGACGACGGAGACGGCGGTGGCGCGGCTGGGTCGGGTGGTGACGCGGGAGGCGCTGATGGCGATGCAGCAGTTGGTGCGGCAGGTGCCGGTGGCATCGCATGTGAAGGACTACGCCGTGCGACTGGTGCTGGCGACGCATCCCGGCACCGGGGCGGCGGTGCCGATGGCGCGGCAGTTTCTCCGGTACGGCAGCAGCCCGCGGGGCGCGCAGGCGTTGATTCTCGGGGGCAAGGTGCGGGCGTTGACGCAGGGGCGGATGAACGTGAGCCTGGAGGACATCCGGACGGTGGCGCTGCCGGCGTTGCGGCACCGGCTGATCCTGAACGTCGAGGCTGAGGCTGAAGGGATCACGCACGACCAGATTGTCGAGCACGTGCTGCGGGAGGTGCCGGAGGTGCCCGCGGCAGTCGCCGTTTAACCTGCGGATCCGACCGCCATGGCTGAGGCCCTTCTTGGACCCGACCTGATGCGGCGGCTCGAGCAACTCGAGTTGCTGGCCCGGCGCCGGGCCCGGAGCGCGGCCCGGGGGGAACGTTCCAGCCGGGCGAGGGGTCACTCGGTCGAGTTCGCCGACTACCGGAACTACGTGCCGGGCGACGACGTGCGTTATCTCGACTGGAATCTCTACGGCCGGCTCGAGCGGTTGTTTCTGAAGCTGTACGAGGAGGAGCGGGAATTGCCGGTCCGCATCTTTCTGGATGCGAGCGAATCGATGACCTTTGGGGAGCCGGTGAAGTTCGACTTTGCGCGGCGGGCGGCGGCGGGGATTGGGTATGTGGCGTTGTGCGGGTTTGACCGGGTATCGGTGAGCGTGTTTCCCGGGCGTCCGGAGCAGGCGGCGGTGTGCAGCGCGCTGAGGTCGGTGCGGGGGCGGAAGCGGGCGCAGGCGTTGTTTCGGAACCTGTCAGCTCTCGAGGCCGGGGGGGTGGCGCAACTGAACGAGAGCCTGCGCCGGGGCGCGCTGGACGCGCGGCAGCCGGGTCTGGCGGTGGTGTTGAGCGATTTTCTGGATCCAACCGGATACGAGGCGGGGCTGAACGCGCTGGTTGGGCGCGGGTTTCAGGTGGACGTGATCCAGGTGCTGGCGCCGGAGGAGCTGGAGCCGACGGTGTCGGGCGATCTGCGGCTGGTGGACTCCGAGACGGGGGCGCAGCAGGAGGTCACGTTTGGCAGGTACCGGCTGGCGGCGTATCGCGAGACCGTGACGCGGTTTTGCCAGCGGCTGATCGACTTCTGCCGGGGTCGGGGCATTCGGCATATCCTCGCGGGGTCTTCGATGCCGCTGGAGGAGCTGTTGCTGCGTCAGCTGCGGAAGGCGGAGATACTGGGTTGATGCTGTGAACCGGGAGCGGAACATGGTGTGGGGTTCGGGAGCAGGCCGACCAAGGATGAGATCCGGTGTGGGCGGGGCCTGGTCGGTGGGGAGGGGGTGCGGATGAGTTTTCTGGCGCCCATGGCGTTTGCGTTTGCCGCGGCGATTCCGGTGTTGGTGGTGTTTTATTTGTTGAAGCGGAAGCGGGTGGTGAAGTTGGTTTCGAGCACGCTGTTATGGCAGCGGTTTCTGGCGGAGACCCAGGCGAGCACGCCGTTCCAGAAGCTTCGGCACAACTGGCTGTTGATCCTTCAGATCCTGCTGGTCATGGCGGTGATCCTGGCGCTGGCCCGGCCGTATTTTTCGGGGAAGGTGGTGGGGGGCAGGCTGTTTGTGGTGATTCTGGACGCCTCGGCCTCGATGCAATCGCGGGACGAGGAACCGAGCCGGTTCGAGCGGGCGCGGCGCGAGGCGCTCGCGTTTGTCGACAGCCTGCATGCGAGCGACCAGACGGTGTTGTTGCTTGCGGCGGATCATGCGGAAGTGAAGCAATCGCCGACGACCAGCAAGAGCGCGTTGCGTCGGGCGATCGGGGACTGCCGGGTGTCGGATGCGCCGACGCGGCTGGGGGAGGCTTTCAAGCTGGCCCAGCCGCTGGTGAAAGACCGGGCCGACGCTGAGATTCACCTTTACAGCGACGGCGCGGCTTCGGATCTGGAAGAGTTCGAGCACGAGGGGTTGCGGGTGGTGTTCCACCGGGTGGGCAGCCGTGCCCGGAATGCCGGCGTGGTCTCGTTGGATGTGCGGCCGCACCCGGAGGATCCTGCGCGGCGGGCGGTATTTGCGGGATTGGCGAACGCCTCGAGCAACCGGGTCGAGACCGAGGTCGAGCTGCGATTCAACGACGGGCTGGTCGAGACCCGGTCGGTGGCGATGGAGCCCCGGGAGACGGTGCCGCTGGTGTTTGCGACGTCCCAGGCGGAGAACGGCATTTTCGAGGTTCGGATGACGTTCGAGGACGATCTCGAGGCGGACAACCGGGCCTCGGTGGTGAGTCTTCTGCCCGAGCCGGTCGACCTATTGCTGGTCACTCGGGGGAACCGGTATTTGCAGCGGGCGCTCGTGGCGGCCGGCAACACGCGGGTGGCGGTGGCTTCGGACGTGGCGGACGGGGCGGGGGGCTTTGGGGTGACGGTGGTGGACGACGTTCTGCCGGCGGCCTGGCCGTCGAATAACGTGCTGGCGGTGAGGACGGTTCCGCCCGGCGCGATCGAGATCACGGGGCGGCAGGAGGTGCCGGCGATTGTGGACTGGATGACCACGCATCCGCTGTTGCGGTCGGTGGGTCTGGACAATGTGCAGATTGACGAGGCGCTGGTGGCGCTGCCGCCGCCGTGGGCAACGGCGGTGGTCGAGGCACCCGGCGCGCCGCTGATTCTGGCGGGCGAATTCGGGAGGCAGCGGGTGGTCTGGATTGCGTTCGACCTGCTGCAGAGCAGTTGGCCCCTGCGCGTGTCGTTTCCAATGTTCATCGCGAACGCGGTGGACTGGTTAAACCCGGCCACCGCCCGTCGCGCCGAGCTGCTGGTGCCGGCGGGGAGCCCGCTTCGGTGGCAGGCGCCGGCGGACGTCACGAACGCGACGGTTCGGTTGCCCGATGGGAGCGAGCGTGTCGTGCCTGTCGCGGCCGGGAGCGGGGTGGTGGTATTTGGCGACACGGGGCGCCGGGGCGTCTATCAGCTGCAGGCAGGGACGAATGCGGTGACGTTCTGCGTGAACCTGCTGGATGCGCGGGAGACAGACACGGCGCCGCAGTCGGAGTTGCGGTTTGGCCGGTATGCCCGTGTGGTGGCGGGGGCGGACCGGCGGGCGAGTCTCGAGCTGTGGCGCTGGCTGGCGTTGGCGGGGCTGGTGGTTTGTTTTGGCGAATGGTGGTTTTACCACCGCCGAACTGCATGAAACGACTGTATCGACGATGGAAGGCGGCCTGGGTGCTGATGACAGTGCTGGCCGGGATGGCGCTGGGGTCTGGGGCGCGGGCTGGGGAACGGGCGGTGGTGCTGTACTGTGCTCAGGATCCGGTGTATGCGGGCCCGATCCTGGCCGAGTTCACCCGGCAGAGCGGGATCCGGGTATTGCCGGTGTACGACAGCGAGGCGGTGAAGACGGTGGGCCTTGCGAACCGGTTGCTGGCCGAGCAGGCGCATCCGCGCTGCGACGTCTTTTGGGGGAACGAGGAGCTCCGGACGCGGCAATTGGCGGCGCGCGGCGTGTTTCGGTTGACGAACGGTTGGGCTGCGATGGGGAGTCGGAGTCGACGACTGATCGTGAACACGAACTCTCTGCCGCTGGCGCTGGCGCCGGCGTCGTGGCTCGAGCTGACGAACAGCCGGTGGCAGGGCCGTTTGGCTTTGGCGTATCCGCTGTTTGGGACCACGGCGACGCATTTTCTGGCGTTGCGACAGCACTGGGGGCCGGCTGGCTGGGAGGCCTGGTGCCGGGCGTTGCAGGCGAATCGACCGCTGTTGGTCGATGGCAATTCGATTGTGGCCCGGTTGGTGGCGAAGGGAGAGGCCTGGGTGGGGCTGACGGATTCGGACGACATTGCGGTGCAGCAGCGTGAGGGCAAGCCGGTGGCGGCCCTGCCGTTGACGGCGGAGTCCCTGCTGATTCCGAACACCGTGGCGGTGATCCGGGGGGCGCCGCATCCGGCCGAGGCGGAGGCGTTGTATCGGTACCTCCAGACCGAGGATTGCGTGAAGAGGCTGGTGCACGTTGACGCGCTCGAGTCCATCGTGGCGCGACCGGGTCAGAAGACGCTCGAGCCCGACTGGGACGTTCTGTTATCCGAGCTCGAGCCGGCGACGGATCGTCTTCGGAGCCTGTTTCTCCGATGACCGGCGGGGTGTGATGGGTGATGGGGGCGGGCACTGATGAACTGGGCACTGCTATTCAACAGTCTGATGGTGAGCAACGCGGCGGCGTTGCTGGCGGTCGGTCTGGGGCTGGCGGTGGCCTTGGCGCTGGCCGGGGTGGGGGCGCGCTGGCGCGGGTTGGGATTGGCGGCGGCGGCGGTGGCGCTGGCGCTGCCGCCGTTTCTGGCGGTGAACGCCTGGATTGACCTGCTGGGGAGGGCGGGTGCGTGGCGTTCGTGGCTGCCGTTGGACATCTACTCACCGGCCGGCGTGGTGGGGCTCTTGGCGCTGTGGCTTTGGCCGATCCCGCTCTTTGCGGCGATGGGCTCCTGGCGGCGGTTGCAGGCGGTGCACCTCGAGGTCGAGCCGCAGCTGAAGGGCGTCACGCTGGTCCGCAGTCTGCTGCTTCCCGCGGCGCAGCCGGCTCTGGATCAGGCGGCGCTTCTCTGTTTCGTGCTGGCGCTCGGGAATTTTGCAGTGCCGGCGATACTGCAGGTGCGGGTGTATCCGGCGGAGATCTGGGTCCAGTTCAACACCACGTTTGACTATGGGGCGGCGGCGGTGACGAGTTGGCCGCTCTGGGTGGCGCCGCTGGTGCTGGTGTGTTGGCTGCGGCGGGAATCGATTGCGTGGCCTGGGGGGGAAGGGATCGCGGCGGGGTTATGGCGGCGTCGTTTGGGACGGGCATGGCACTCGATGGTCTGGGCGGCCACGGGTTGGGTTCTTGGGTTGGCGCTGTGTGTGCCGCTGGTTCAGTTGGTGGGAACGGCGGGGACGTGGCGGGAGCTGGGCGCGGCGCTGGGTGCGGGTCGGGGGGCGATGGTGGCGTCGGTCGAGCTCGCGGCGGGGGCGGCGACGGTGGCGATGGGGATTGGGCTGGCGACGTGGCGGTTGCGGGCCGGCGGGCTGCTGTGGGTGACGTTCCTGGTGCCAGGGATTCTGCTGGGGCTGGCTTTGGTGTACCTGGTCAATCGGACGCCGTTGGCGGCGATTCCCCCGAGCCTGGGGGTGGCGATCGGGTCGCTGGCGCTGCGGTATGCGGCGGTGAGCCGGCATTGTGTGCAAGCGGCGAGGAGCGGGGTGGATCACGGGCTTCGGGACGTGGCGCGGCTGGATGGGGCGAACGTCTGGCAGCGGTGGCGGCATGTCGAGTGGCCGCAGGCGGGGTGGCCGCTGCTGGCGGGGTGGTATGTGGTGTACCTGCTGTGTCTGTGGGACGTCGAGACCCTGGTGTTGCTGGTGCCGCCCGGAGGAGAGACGCTGGCGTTGCGGGTGTTTAATCTCCTGCACTATGGCCATCACGGACAGGTGAACGCGCTCTGTCTCCTGCTGCTGGGGCTGGCGGTGGCGCCGCTGGCGGCTGCGGGTTTGGTGCGGGCGGCATGGTGTTGGGTGCGCCGGCGCGGGATGGAGGGGGCAGCGGCAGCGGGCCTTGGCGGCATGGTCGTGGTGGCCTTGGGGGCGGCCGGGTGCGGTCCGGCGCCGAGCGGGCGCCAACCGGTGGCGAGCCAGCTGTTCAGCCATGTCGAGGTGATTGGCACGCGGGGGGCCGGGCCGGGCCAATTCAACAAGCCGCGGTCGGTGGCGGTGGATGCGGAGGACAACGTGTACGTGGTGGACTTGACGGGTCGGGTGCAGAAGTTCTCGCCGCGGGGGGAGTATCTTCTGGCCTGGCAGATGCACGAGACGGATCTGGGAAAGCCCAAGGGGATGGCGTGTGACCGGGCGGGTCGGATCGTGGTGATTGAGCCGCACTACTCGAAGGTGAACCACTTCACGGCGGAGGGCCAACTGGCGTTGGCCTGGGGCCGGCACGGGACGAATGCGGGCGAGCTGGCCTTTCCGCGGTCGGTGGCGGTGGATTCGGGCGGGGACCTCTGGGTGAGCGAGTACGGGGTGGTCGACCGGGTCCAGCGATTCAGCGCCGACGGGAGCCGGTATTTCGAGGGGATTGGTCATTTCGGGGGTGGGCTTGGCGAGTTGAACCGGCCGGAGGGTCTGGGAATTGACGCGCAGGACCGGCTGTATGTGGCGGATTCGTGCAACCACCGGATCCAGGTGTACGATCCGGCGGGCGGTTGGGTGCGGTCCTTCGGCTCGGCCGGTTCGGGACGTGGGGAACTGAGCTATCCGTACGATGTCCGGGTTGACGCGGAGGGGCACCGGTTTGTCTGCGAGTTCGGGAACAGTCGGGTGCAGGTCTTTGATGCCCGGGATCAGGTCCTCGAGGTGATCGGCGGGCCGGGGAGCGCGCCCGGCCGGTTCAACAATCCCTGGAGCCTTTGCCTGAATTCAGCGGGGGACTTGTACGTGGCGGATGCCAACAACCACCGGGTGCAGAAGTTCCTGCGGCGTGCGGGGACACACCCGGCGGGGGCGACGGGTTCCGGGCGTTCGGGGTGATGCGTATGCCTGTGCAATTCACGCATCCTGGCTGGTTGTTGTTGCTGCCGGTGGCGCTGGCCTGGGCGATAGGCTGGGCGCGGGCGACGTACGTGCAGGTCGGGCCGGTGCGGCGGCGGGTGGCGTTGGGGCTGCGATTGCTGGTGAGCACGGCGCTGGTGTTGGCCCTGGCGGGCATCCAATGGAAACGGCCGATCGAGGGGATGAACGTCTATTTCCTCCTGGACCGTTCGGACAGCGTGCCCTCGGAGCAGCAGGAGCGGGCGCGGGAGTATGTGAACGAGGCGTCGGCACGGAAGCGGGTGGTGGACCGTGGCGGGGTGATTGTGTTTGGCACGGATGCGGCCATCGAGATCACGCCCAACACGAAGGTGGACGTGCCGAAGATCCACGCCGTGGTGGGGACAGAGCGGACGGATTTGGCGGGGGCGCTGCGGCTCGGCACGGCGGCCTTTCCGGAGACCGGCCAGAAGCGTCTGGTGCTGGTATCCGACGGCAACGAGAATGTCGGGGACGCGCTCGGGGCGGTGGCGGCCGCCGGGGCGCTGGGGGTGACGATCGACGTCCTGCCGCAGGGCGTGGTGCGGGGCGGGGACGTGAGCATTCAGAAGGTGGTTGTGCCGGGGACGGTGAAAGAGGGGCAGACGTTCGACGTGAAGATCTTCGCCCAGAGCGACACGCAGCGCACGGGGGCGTTGCGGTTGTTTCGGAATGACCAGTACCTGGGCGAGCAATCCCTGGAGCTGGGGTCGGGCAAGAACCTGTTTACGCTGCCGCAGACCCTGACGGAGCCGGGCTTCTACAGCTACGATGTGCAGCTCGAGTCGGCCGGCGACGCGGTGCCGCAGAACAACCGGTCGAGCACGTTCACGAGCGTTCGCGGCGATCCCCGGGTGCTGGTGGTGGCGAGCGAGCCGGATCAGGAGGGCCCCCTGGTTCGCGCGCTCGAGGACTCGAGATTGCGGCCGAAGCTGACCGACGTGGCGGGGTTTCCGGGGACGCTGGCGGAGATGGACGCTTTTGACGCGGTTTTCCTGTGCAACGTGTCGGCAGGGGACCTGGGACAGGAGGCGATGCGGCGTCTCGAGAGTGCGGTGCGGGATTTTGGGGTGGGGCTGGTGTGTGTGGGCGGGGACCAGACCTATGCTGCCGGGGGTTACCGGAACACGCCGCTCGAGACGGTGCTTCCGGTCGAGATGGAATTGAGCAGCAAGAAGGTGCTGCCGAGCGGGGCGGTGGTGCTGATCATGCACGGGATGGAGTTCAACGATGGCAATCAGGTGGCGCGTTTGTGTGCGCAGGGGGTGCTCGACGCCCTCGGGCCGCAGGACGAGTTGGGGGTGGTTCTGTGGGATGGCCAGGACCGCTGGCTGTTTCCGCTGTCGGCCGTGGGCGACAAGAAGGAGAAGGGCCGGATGATCGCCGGGATGAACCAGGGGGATCTGCCGACCTTCCAGCATGTGATGGAGATGGCCCACCTGGGGGACGCGACGCACCCGGGCCTGAAGCAATCGAAGGCGAATCTCCGGCACATGATTGTGTTCAGCGACGGCGATCCGGCGGCGCCGACCGACAGCCTGATGCAGGCGATTGTCGGCGACAGGATCACGGTCAGCACGGTCCTGATCTCGGGGCATGCGGGGCCGGACACCATGATTCGGATTGCGGACCAGGGCCGGGGCCGTTTCTACGACGTGCGGGATCCGAAGGATCTGCCCCAGATCTTCCTGAAGGAAGCAATGGTGATTTTGAAATCGGCGATCTTCGAGGAGCCGTTTCTGCCGCAGGTTGTGGCTCCGAGCGAGATCCTGCAGGGCATCAGCGGCCAGGAGTTGCCGCTGCTGCGGGGCTACGTTTGCACGATGCCCAAGGGGCGCGCCGAGACGCCGGTCGTGTCGGACAAGGGGGACCCGATTCTGGCGCATTGGCAGTTTGGCCTGGGTCGGGCGGTGGCGTTTACGTCCGATGCGCGGGCGAAGTGGGGCAGTGAATGGGTGAGTTGGGGCAAGTACCGCCAGTTTTGGTCGCAGGTGGGGCGTTGGGCGCTGCGGCGGTTGGACCTGTCGGATTTGAACGCGGAGGTTGCGGTCGAGAAAGGGGAGGGGGTCCTGACGGTCGAGGCGGTGGACGCGGAGGGGAACTACCGGAACTTTGTCGATCTGCGGGCGGTTGCGGTGAGTCCGAAGGGCGAACGCCAGTCCCTGCGTCTGGCGCAGACCGGGCCGGGGCGGTATGAGGTGCGGTTTCCCACGCGCGACGTGGGGACGTACCTGATCAACCTCATGGAGTATCAGGGCGGCCAGCTGAAGTCCTCCCAGGCGGTCGGGGCGAGCATCAGCTATTCGCCGGAATTCAACGCGTCGGCGCCCAACCTCGGTCTGTTGCAGCGGATCGCGGAGGCCGGGGGCGGCCGGATGTTGGCGTCGGGTGTGGGGGAGGTGCCGTCGGCGAATCCATTTGACCACGATCGCCAGCGGACGTTCCAGCCCCAGGACTTGTGGGAATGGCTGTTGCGGTGGGCGCTTCTGATCTTCGTGGCGGATGTGGCGGTCCGGAGGATCGACCTCGACAAGGCCGAGTGGCTGAAGGCGACGGCGACGCTGCGGCGCTGGGTCTTTTTCTGGCGCACGGCGCGGCGTCCGGCCGAGGCGGACGAATCCCTGGCGGCGCTGCTGGCCAGGCGGGAACAGGTTCGTTCCCGGCACACGCCGGCGCCTGCCGGGGGCCGGCCCGACTTGCCACAGCCCAAGGAGACTGGCGTTGCGCGGCCGGTGGCACCACCCGCAGCGGGCGCTCCGGCGGCGGGTTCGGTTCCCCAACCGGAGGCGCCGGAGGCCCCTGCAGACCGGACGGCGACCACCGATCGGTTGCTGGCGGCGAAGCGTCGTGCCACGCGCCGGTTGGATTCGTGAGCTCAGAAAAAGCGTTGCAGGCGCGGGGTGGGTTATGGCTTGATTTGCGGGTGGGCTCAAAGGCGGGTGCCGCTGTGCGGAGGACCCGCAGGATGAGGTGATGGATTATTGGAGCGCACGGGCACGGAGTGAACCGAAGACGGATCCATGTTCTTTACACGGGGCGGGTGCAGGGCGTGGGTTTCCGGTACACGGTGAAGACGGTGGCGCGGGGTTATGAAGTGGTCGGGGTGGTGCGGAACCTGCTTGATGGTCGGGTGGAGCTGGAAGCTGAAGGGGAAGCCGATGAGCTCGAGGCGTTTCTTGTGGCGATTCGGGAGTCGGGGGTGGGGGGCCTGGTGCGGCATGAGGAGACTCGATGGGAAGCGGCCCGTGGGGGGCTGCGGGGTTTTGAGATTGCAGGGTGACAGTTGGGAGTCTTGATGAAGTTTGCGATCATAGCGGACATTCACGCGAACCTGGAGGCGTTGCAGGTGGTTTTGGCGGATGCCAAGGCCCAGCAGGCCACCCATTACGCCTGCGTGGGGGACGTGGTCGGTTACTGTGCGAATCCGAAGGAGTGTCTCGACATCATTCGCGCCTCGGGCATGCCGTGCGTCAAGGGGAACCACGACGAGTACTGTTCGATGGACGAGGCGCTCGAGGGGTTCAATCCCCATGCCGCCGAGGCGGTGCAATGGACGCGGAACCAACTGACCGAGGACGACCGGAAGTGGCTGCGCGACCTCAAGTACGTGCGGTTGGTGGCGAGTTTCTGCATTGTCCATGCGACGCTCGACGTGCCGCAGCGCTGGGGGTATGTCTTCGACAAACTGGCTGCCGCCGCCAGTTTCAGCTATCAGAACACGAGCCTGTGCTTCTTCGGCCACACCCATGTGCCGATGGCGTTCATCCGGGACAGCGTCGTGCGGGGCGGCACCTACTCGAAGTTCCGGGTCGAGCCGGGCAAGAAGTACTTCGTGAATGTCGGGAGCGTCGGCCAGTCGCGGGACGGGGTGCCGAAGGCCACCTACGTGATCTACGACATGAACGAGGGCAGCGTCGAACTGCGCCGTCTCGACTACGACATGGAGAAGACCCAGGCGAAGATCCTCGCCGCAGGACTTCCCCGGCGTCTGGCGGATCGCCTGGGCGAAGGACGCTAGGGGCGGGTGGGCACTGACATCAGGGTTTAATGAGCCCGGGGACTCGACTGGGTTCGAGGCGGCGCCTCGCCAGGGTATGAAGATACTCATCCTGAAGCCGAGCTCGCTCGGGGATGTCGTTCAGGCGCTGCCGTGTGCCCGGATGTTGCGCCGGCATTTCCCATCGGCGGCGATTCACTGGTGGATTGACGCGGATCTGGCTTCCTTGTTGGAGGGCGACCCGGATGTGGGGCGGTTGGTGCTGTTCGAGCGCCGGCGTTGGGTATCGCCGCGGCACTGGCCCGAGGTTTTCGCGAGCGCCCGCGCGCTGCGGTCTGAGCACTACGACTGGGTGATCGACCTGCAGGCGCTGGCCCGCAGCGGTCTGGCGGCGTGGCTGGCGGACGGGACGCTGACGGTGGGATTGGATGACAGGCGGGAGGGCGCGGTGGCCTTTTACGATGTGCGGGTGCCGCGGCCGGGGGAATGGGCGCACGCGGTGGACTGGTACCTGGCGGTGCTCGAAGCGCTGGGCGTGCCGGTCTGCTGGGACATCGAATGGCTCCCCCGGCGGGCAGCCGCGGCGGAGAGCATCCGCCGTCGCTGGCCGGTCGAGGGGGAGCCGTGGATCGCGATCCAACCGGGCGCGCGCTGGTGGAACAAGCGGTGGCCGGTCGGCCATTTCGCGGCGTTGGCGAAGGAGCTGGCGGGTCGATTGCCGACGGCCCGGTTTGTGGTGATGGGAGGGGCGTCGGACGCGGAAGCGGGGCGGGCGATTGCGTCGGCGGTTCCGGGGCGGTCGCTCGATGTGACGGGGCAGACCTCGCTGCCGGAGATGGTCGAGTGGATCCGGGCGGCGCGGCTGGTGGTCTCGAACGACAGCGGTCCGATGCATGTTGCCGCGGCGCTGGGACGGCCGGTGGTGGCCCTCTTCGGACCCACGAGCCCGGCGCGGACGGGGCCGTATGGGCAGATCGACACGGTGCTTCAGGAGCGGCTCGAGTGTGTTCCCTGCCTGCGGAGCCGGTGCGGCCGGCATCCGCCGGTCGAGTGTCTCGAGTCGCTTCGTCCCGAGCGCGTGGCGGCCGAAGTCCTGGCGCGATTCTGATGAAACCCGCGGCGGCCATCCAGCGCGTCCGGTTGACGATCGCCTTTGATGGCGCGGCGTATGCCGGCTGGCAGACGCAGCGGACCGGCATCGGGGTGCAGCAGAAGATCGAAGAGGCTCTCGCCCGGCTTTTCCCCTCGCGGCCGGGCGTTCAGGGGTCGAGTCGGACGGACACCGGAGTTCACGCCCTGGGGTTGGTGGCGCATTTCGATCTGCCGGTGGCGGAGGCTCGGATGGCGCCGTCGAAGCTCGTGCTCGCGGTCAACGCGCATCTGCCGGAGGACATCCGGGTGACAGCGGCGGCGTGGGTGCCGGCCGGGTTCCACGCCCGGTTCCAGGCGCGCCGCAAGCAGTATCGCTACCTGATCTGGAATCACCCGGCGATGAACCCGCTGCTGCGGCATTGCGCGTGGCATGTTCCGCGCCTGTTGGACAGGGTGGCGATGCGGGCGGCGGCATCGCACGTGGTGGGCCGCCACGATTTCCGGGCGCTGACGACCAATCCCGGGTATGAACGGTTGTCAACGGTGCGGGAAGTGACGCGGTGCGATGTCCGGCGGAACGGGGCGCTGATCACCGTGGTGATCGAGGGGGATGGGTTCCTGTACCGGATGTGTCGGGGGATCGTCGGGACGCTGGTTCAAGTGGGGCACGGCCGGTTCGAGCCGGATGATGTGCGGCGGATGATCAGGGGTCGGGACCGCCGGTTGGCCGGCATGACCGCGCCGGCCCACGGGCTGGTTCTTTGGTCTGTCCATTATGCATGTCGTCCTCGTCGAGCCTGAGATTCCGGCCAACACGGGCAACATTGCCCGGCTCTGCGCGGCGACGCGCACGGCGCTGCACCTGATCGAGCCGTTGGGGTTCCGGTTGGATGACCGGGCGCTGAAGCGGGCGGGGATGGATTACTGGCGGGACGTCCGGTGGTATCGGTGGACCGACTGGGCGACGTTTCTCGCGGCGCAACCGGCGTCGGCCCGATTCTGGTATGTCGAGTCTCACGGGCCGACGCGGTACTCGGACGCGGCGTACGCGGCGGGGGACTATCTGGTTTTTGGGCGTGAGACGGCAGGGTTGCCCCGTGCCTGGCTCGAGGCGAACCGGAATCGGTGGCTGCGGTTGCCCATGGCACATCCGCATGCCCGGTCGCTGAACCTGGGGAATTGTGTTGCCGTGGTCCTGTTCGAGGCGTTGCGGCAGTTGGGGTTCCCGGGGGAGACAGGATGAACGGGATGAACGGGATATTCGGGGGGAGAATCAGAGCTTTGGACGAGGTGATGGGTCCCCATCCTGTCCGTCCTGTTAATCCCGTCCAAAAGCGCGAGGAGATGGAAGAGGAGCATGCCCCGGGGGTGACCATGATCGGTTGCCTGTCCGGTGTGGGGAGGACAGGATGAACAGGATGAACGGGATATCGTGTCTGCTGGCGGAATCTGTCATGCAGCCCCCGCGGTTGGCGGTGGCGCGGTTTGGAATTGCCGTTTTGGCTGTGGCCTGTTAAGGGGGGACGGTCTACAGGTTGGGCGATTAGCTCAGTGGCTAGAGCGTCTCCTTTACACGGAGCGGGTCGCAGGTTCGAGTCCTGCATCGCCCACCAGCGCGGGGCGGCCCATCTTCCGCGATCGCGAGGGGGCTGGTTTGTTTGTTCCGCAGGGACAGGCGCGAGCTTGACAGCGGCGGCTTCCTTTGTTCAGGCTCCCCGTCATTCCGCGTCACGACGCCGGTCGTGAAGAACTCAGCACATCTTCACCTTGAAGAACTCGAACGGCGAGTTCTCCTTTCATGCGCCCCTGCGGCTCTGTCGGCTCCGGCAGTCGTGGCTGCCAGCGCGGGGGACGGCACTGCAGTCGAGGTCGAATCGCCGATGGACGATTGGATGGGCGGTTTGGGTTCCGAGGACAGCCTTGCCCCTGCGGCGCCGTCGAGCACTGAGCTGTTTGCAGCGGCCGGGCAGGCTTCACTGGCATCCGCACCGGCCGCCGGCTCGGGGGTGGACCGCTGGGAAACCTTGGGTTTGATGCCGTTCCTGGGAGTCAGTGCCGGGGGCGGGCTGGCGACGGACGGCACCTACTTGTATGCCGCGGACTTCAGCGGGGACGGCGACTATGACTACCTGGATTTGAACGCCAACTATGTGAGGGACCCAGGGGAGAGCCTGGCGGAGATGGGGTTCCCGAACGGTTCGGTTCGGATGGCCCGATACGATCCCGCCGAAGACCGGTGGGATATGATGCCCACGCTGAATGCGGGGGGTGTGGGCGGGGACGCTTTTTCCGCGGGTGACCTGGCGAACCCGCTGTTTGTGGCGGGTGACAAGCTCTATTACTACCAGTTCCGGGCAGGGCCGAACACGCGGGCGCTTTATTCGTACGATCTCGCCGCAGGCTTGACGGGGTCCTGGACCGCGGTCTGGGAGAAGACGGATGCGGACAACCCGCTGATCACGGCCAACGCGGGGCTGGTGGGGGTGGACGCGGACGGTCAGGCGGTGATCTTCCATCATATCGGAGGCGGCGAATACGATTTCGCGCGGACTGACACCATCGCTTCGGGCGGTGTTCATGCGAGACTGACGCCGCAGTGGGACTTCACGGGAGCACATTTCCCGAGAAACGGCTCGTGGGAGTACGACGCGGCTCACGATCGCCTGTACCACATGAGTGGTGACCAGCTTCTCTATTGGGAATACAACCCGCTCTATGCCCCGGGCGGGAACCTGCTGACCGCGATGCCGCCGCCGTTCCCGTCGCCCGTCCCGATCGTGGTCGAGACGGTGGCGATCAGTTCGTTGCGCACGGCGACTGGCTGGTGGACGAGCAGCGCGGCGCAGCATCCGGGCATGAGTCTGTGGGGCAATTCACTCACGTTGGTGGACGAGCCGAGCGGTGTTGCCAATGGGCCGGCTGGTCAGGACACGGGCGACGACGTGCTCTACTTGGTACGTGGCGAGAGCAGTCCGGACGAGTGGCCGTTCAACGAGGGGCGAGGGACGCCCTACACGCAGTTTGCGCGATACTTCGCTGCGACCGGCGAGGTCCAGACGTTGCCGGAGACGCCGTTCGCCGTTGGCAAGGGGAGCTGTGCGGTCTACCTCGACGGTTGTCTCTACGTCACGCAGGGGGACACGCTGACGGTGGCTGACGACCCGGGCAACGTCGAGCCGATGAATCGCGAGGGGATCCGGCTTCCGGGCCGCGGCCTGGCCCGATTCGTCATCTCCGCACCGGACACGGCAGGTCCCCAGGTAACCGCGGTGACACCGACCGGGACGGTGGGAGAGCTCCTGGATCACGTGGACGTGACGTTCAGCGAACCGGTGGCGTTGAGCGACACGGCCGATCCGGATGCCTTCGATCCCACGGACGTGCAGTTGACGGGACCATCGGGTTCGATCGCGGTGTCGGCGATCACCGTCTTGAGCGGGAGCACGTACCGCGTTGCCTTCCCGGCGCAGGGGACTAACGGCAACTACACTCTGACGATTCTCCCCACCCTGGCCGATCGTTCGGGCAACCCGATGGATCAGGACGGCGACGGAATCGAGGGTGAACCGGCCGATGGTTTCTCCGCGGGGTTCGACCTCCTGGTGCCGCTTTCGGATCTGAAGGTCTCCGCGGCCACCGCGCCAGCCCAGGCGCAGGCGGGACAGACCATCACGGTTTCGTGGACGGTGCAGAACCTGGCGACCCGGGCGGCCACGGCCGATTGGCTCGACTACGTCTACTTTTCGACGTCGGCGCAATGGAGTGCCGACGCGGTTTACCTGGGCCTCGAACCGATCGCCGGGCAGACGCCGCTTGCGGCGAACGGGTCCTATACGATCACCCGCACGGTGGCGCTCCCGACGCTGTCGCCGGGGAGCGGGTACCTGTTGTTTGTTGCCAACGCGGATCATGCTGAAGAGGAGGCCGACCGGGCCAACAACTGCATGGCGCGGCCCCTCGCGATCGTGTCGGGGACGGCTGGGGCAGTCCCTGCAGCACAGGGGCAATTGGCGGGCGAAGTGGTATCCACGCAGGGGGGAACGACCGTGGCGGTGGCGGATTTCGACGGCGACGGCATTTCGGACCTGGTCATTCCCGCCTTCTATCCCAGCCGGCTCGAGGTGCGGCTGGGTTTGGGGCAGGGGACCTGGGGCGCGCCGCGATACCAGGACCTCGCTTTCTCCGTGACCGCGATGGCGGCGGCGGATTTCGACCGGGACGGCCGGGCGGACCTGGCGGCGGTGGGGGAAGGGAAGGCGTACTTGCTTCGGTCGCTGGGGGGTGGGGTGTTCGGCGCGCCCATCGTGGTCGCGGAGAATCTGTATCCCACGGACATGCGGGCGGGGAGTCTGGACGCAATCGAGGGACCGGATCTCGCGTTGTACAACAGTGGAAGCGGGCAAGTGACGATTCTGCTCGGCGACGGTTCGGGCGGATTTAAAGCGCCGCTGACGGCGACGACGGCGGGGACCGGCGGCATGACGATCGAGCGGCGGGCCGATGGCGCGGCGCAGGCCATTGCAGTCGCCGACCAAGGCGGCCACGCCGTGTCGATCCTCCGGGTGAGCCCGGAGGGGACGCTCGAACGGACCTCGGTGAGTCTGCCGTCGTGGGCGCCGTACGGCGTGGGGTACGGCGACCTGACCGGCGACGGTGTTTCGGACCTGGCGGTTGGGGATGCGAGCCGCGCGGTTCTGGGGGTTGTCGTCGTGTCGGCTGGGGGAGAGGCGACACTGTTGGCGTCATACCGCGTCAACACCCTGTTCAGCCATGTGGCAATGGCGGATCTGGACGGCGACGCAGACCTGGATGTGGTGGCGACGAGCGGCCGGGACACGGTATCGACCCTCTGGTTGAACCGGGGGGACGGCGGGCTTGTGGTGGCGGCAGCCACCGGGAATCTGGTGGTTAATGGCGACTTCGACACACCGGACATCGAGGGCGAAGCCACGACGTACTCGGCGGCACCGGATGGGTTCGGCTGGAGCACCCCGGACGGTGCGTATTACCCGATCGAACTGGTCAACAGCCGATGGGCCGGCGCCTCGGGAACCGAGAACCCGGACGGGTTCGATCAGACCTTGCACTTGCCGGGGCCGAGCGGAGTGCGTCAGGCTCTCGAGACCGTCCCGGGTCAGCTGTATGAACTGAGCCTCGCGGTGAGCCGGCATCCGTCGGGCGCCCTCGCTCGCGGGCGCGTGCTGATCCAGGGCGCCAAGGATTTCTTCGAGGACTTCAGCCATTCCGTGGCAGGCGTGAGCGCCTCGGACATGAAGTTCCAGACCCTGCGTTGGGTCTTCCGGGCAGACTCAGCCCAGACCGTCGTGCGCCTTAGCGGCGATTCCCGGAACGGCGGTTACGGGCTTGTCGTCGATGCGGTCCGGGTGCGTGCCTTGGGCGGGGCGGGTGACGGCGCATCGGCTCCGGATCAAACGTGCAACCTGGTTCAACCTTCGGTGGTGCTGCTCGAAGACGTCACGGGAGACGGTCGGCCGGACTTGGTGGCAGGGGGTTCGGACGCGCCGGTGATCCTGATCAATCGCGGGGACGGTTCATTTCTGGCGCCGACGGTATACCGCGTGGGCACGGCGCCGATGGACGTGGCGATCGGGGATTTGGACGGCGTGGGGGGGCTCGATCTGGTGGTGCCGCTGAGCGAGAGCAACCAGCTCGCGGTCCTGCTGAGCGGTCCGGGCCTCGCGCATCGCGCGGCGGCGTACTACGCCGTCGGTTCGCTCCCGCGCTCGGTGGCGGTCGGCGATCTCAACAACGACGGCATCAGCGACCTCGTGGTGGCGAACCAGAACAGCCACAACCTCGGGGTCTTGCTCGGGTTGGGCGGCGGCCGGTTTGCAGCCCAAGTGACCTATGCCACGGACAACAATCCGTTCGCGGTGTTGGTGGCGGATTTGAATGGGGATCGGCGGTTGGACGTGGCCGTCACGTCGCTCGCCAGCGGCAACGTCAATCTCCTGATGGGGCAAGGGGACGGCACTCTCGCCCCGCGGACAACCGTCGCTTCGGGGGCGGGCCCGCAGGCCATCGAATTGGCGGACATGAACGGCGACGGGGTGTCTGACCTGGTGGTGGCCAACACCAGCGGCAACGACCTCTCGATCCTCACCGGCCAGGGCGACGGAACGTTCGCCAAGTCCGCGGCCGTGGCGTTGAGCGGCGCGACGGCTCCATGCTCGATCGCCCTGCGCGATTTTAATGAGGATGGCGGCCGGGACATTGCTGTGCTCCTGACGAATCGCGTTCGGATCCTGCTCAACCAGGGCGGAGGCGCGTTCTCGACCGGCGTGGAAATGGCGATTGCGTTCAAGGACATCGGGGCGCAATTGGGGGCCGGCGATTTCAACGGGGACGGCCATGCGGACGTGGTGACCGGCGACGCCGGTTTCCTGAGGTTGTTTGCAGGCGACGGCCAGGGCGGGCTGTTGCGGGGGCCGCTGGTGACGGTGAAGAACGCGCGGGCGGTGGCGGTGGCGGATGTCGATGGCGACGGCGGACCCGACGTGGTGACGACGAACTGGGCGCTGGGCTGGGGCTACAGCTACGTGGGCGACACTCTCAGCGTGGTGTGGAACCGGCACCGGTCGCAGCATTCACCCGTCGGCGCCGTGACCGGTCCCGTCCGGTTCATCGATGTCCGGTTCCGGGAGTCGATCGATCCCTCGAGCTTCTCCCTGGCCGAGGACGTGATCCGGTTCGAGGGACCGCTGGGTTCGCTTGACGTCACCGCGGCGCATTGGCTCGACACACGGACCCTCCGCCTGCAGTTCGATCCGGTGTCGGCTCCGGGCGATTACGCCCTCACCCTGGGACCGCAGATGCTCACGCCGGCCGGCGAACCGCTCGACATGGATCAGGACGGGCGGGCGGGCGAGGTCGTGGCGGACCGTTACGTGGCCGGGTTCACTCTTGCAGCGCCGCGGTACTCGGGCACGATCAGCGCTGACAGCACGTGGTCCGGAGCGGCAATCATCGATGGCAGCGTCACGGTGGCGGCCGGGGTCACGCTGACGATCGCCCCGGGTACGATCGTGAAGTTCGGCGATGCGAACAGCGAGCTGGTGGTGGACGGGCGGATCGAGGCGCTCGGAACGACGGCTGAACCGGTCGTTTTCACGTCGATCCGGGACGATGCGAACGGCGGCGACACCAACGGCGACGGGACGGCGACCCTGCCGGCGGCCGGTGACTGGACGCACATCCGCATACGAACGGGGGGGGTGGCGCTGCTCGATCATGCGGACCTGCGGTACGGAGGGGGCGATCCCACCGGGACGTGGACCTCGCTGAGCGGCATGGTTCAGGTGGGGGCAGGCGGGCGTGCGGTGATCGTCCACAGCGCGTTGCGTGAGGCGTTCTACGACGGCGTCCTCGCCTGGGAAGGCGGGCTCGTGCAGGCCCTCGACACCCTGATCACGGGTGCCGACCGCGGCGTGGTATCCGATGGCGCTTCGAGCGTCACGCTGGTGAACTGCACACTCGATGACAACCGGATTGGCGTGCTCGGTCATCGCGGATCCCTCCGGATCGAGAGCACGATCATCAGCAACAGTCTCCAGGTGGGGGTGGACAACCTCCTCAGCTCGCCGCTGGTCGTCCGCTTCTCGAATGTCTGGTCCACCCAGGGGCTGAACTACGATCACACGAGCGATCGCACCGGCCAGGACGGCAACGTGTCGGTGGATCCCGGGTACCGGGACCTCGATCGCGGCCTATATCAGCTGGAGTACCTGAGCCCGATGATCGATGCGGGAGACACGGCCGTCGCGCCGCCGTGCGACGCGATGGGGGCGCCGCGGTACGATGATCCGCGCACGGCGAACACGGGCATTCCCGATGCCGGCGGCGCGGTGGCGGACATCGGGGCGTTTGAATTCGTCGAGACCGCGCCGTCGCCGGTCGATCTCGTGGTCGCTCTTGTCATCGGACCGTCGCAGGCCGTCGCGGGTCAGACCGTGACGATCGAGTGGACCGTGACGAACCAGGGCACGGCTTCGGTGGTCGGCTCGTGGCATGACGCGCTGTACCTGCTGCCGGAGGTGGCGGTTGCCGGCGCCGCGGCGCTCGGGGGTGGGTTGGATGACAGCGCCACCCGCGGGTTCCTGATCGGGGAGCACCTGGGGAGCGGCGACTTCGCCTTGGTGCCGGGGGCGAGCCGGGTTGAGCGGATGACGGTGCGGGTGCCGGGTGTTGTGGCCGGGACCTATCGCTGGCAGGTGCTCGCGAATGCGCGCAGCGACGTCTTCGAGGGCGCCAACCAGTTCAACAACTCGGGCGCGTCCGCCGCCGTCGAGGTGATCGTGCCCGCCGTCATCCTGGGGGGGCCGGCTGTTGCCGGTGAATTCACCGCCGAACGCCTCGAGGCCTGGTTCCGGCTCGATCTCGACGCCGGCGAACGGGCAGTGGTGCGCGTCGAAATCGCCGGGGGCAATGCGACCGCCCTGCTGCAGGTGGCGAAAGGTCGCGTGCCGACGCCGGCCGATGACGACGGGCGCAACCGTCTCACCGGGGAAGGCATTGGCGTTGGCATCGAGGCCGGGCTCCCGGGCACATGGTATCTCCGGGTGTCTTCGCTGCGAGTTCCGACGGCGCCGACGGCCTTTTCGGTGACGGTGGTGGCCGCGGCGTTTTCGATCCAGAGCGCGACGCCGGATCGGATCGGGAACGCGGCGGGTGCGACCGTGACCCTCTCGGGCGAGGGCCTGCCCGAGTCCGCCGCCGCGACGCTGCGGGTCGGCGGGATCGAATACGCGGGCTGGTATGCCCGGGTGAGCATGACCGAGGCGTTGGTGACGTTCGATCTCGAGGGTGCAACGCCCGGAGCCGGCACGCTCGAGATCCAGTGCCCGGACGGAACCCTTGGGCAGGTTCCGTTGACCGTCGAGGCGGCCGTTGGCCCGTTGTTCTCGGCAAGCCTGAAGCTCCCGGCAGCGGTGCGGGCCGGGCGGTGGTTCAGCTTCGAGATCGAATACGTGAACGCGGGCGACGCGGACATGCCCATCCCGCTGCTCATCGTCGAGAGCGACGGCCTGACGTTCGGGCTCGAACGGAGCCGGCCGGATGGGGTGGGTTCCCTGAGTTTCCTGGCGCCGAGCAGTGTGGGGGAGGCGGGGGTGCTGAGGGCCGGACAGCGGGAGCGGATCCAGGTGTTTGCGATGGCGCCGACCACGAGCGGCACGATGACCGTCCGGCTCTCGAGTCGGATTGCGAATCCGGAATCGCCACTCGGGGAAGCGCTCGATTGGGATGCGCTCGAAGCGCAGTACCGGCCGGCCTTCGCGACCGACGCGGACGCGTGGTCGATGGTCTGGCGTGTGTTCAGCCGGTTCATGGGCCGGACGTGGGACGATGTGCTGTCCCGGTTCGCGTCCGAGGTGACGGACGAATCCCGGACCGGCTCCCCGGAGTTGCGGTTCGAGGAACGGATGCAGGCAGTGTTGCGCAAGGCCCTCGGATCGGGGGGCGGTCTGCTGGACGTCGAGCCGCCGGGTATCATCAGCCAGCAACTGCTGGGGCCGGCGACCGGCGGGTTTCAGGCGATCGAGCTGGTGTTTTCGGAGTCGATCGATCCGGCGAGCTTCACGGCGGCGGACGTGACGATTGTCGATCCGGCGGGCCGCGCGATCACGGGGGTTGCGGTCCATCGCTTGAGTCCTGTGCTGTACCGGGTCGATGTGCCGCTGCAGACCGCGCATGGCGAGTACGCGGTGAGCCTGGGGCCGGCGGTCACGGATCAGAACGGCCTGGCGATGGACGGCGACGGGGACGGTGTGGCGGGCGAGGCGGAGGACGGTTATCAGACGGTCCTGGTGCTTTCCGGGGAGTGGGGTGGTGCGGTGGCCGCGGCGGGGGCAACGGACCGCACCAACGTCTCGCTGAGCGGTTCCGGCGAAGCCGAGGTGCCCGTGGATCAGCCGCTGCGGATCTTGTCGTACACGTTGATCGGAGAACCGCAGGACTACGGTTCGACCCTCCAGCTGACCTTCTCGTCGCCGGTCACCCTGGACACGAGGGCCGGCGGTATCGCGGTGCGAAACGATACCACGGGCGCCTTGGAGCTGTACAGTTGGCGGTGGTGGACCAAGGTCGAGGGAAGCACCGCCCTGATGACGGACATCCGGGGGACCGGTTCGCTGACGCTGACGATCGAGCCAGCGACATTCAAGAGCGGGTCCGGCCAACCGCTGGCCGCTCCGTATTCGCTGTCATTCGCCGTCGGCGACTTCGGACCGGCGATCCTCCGCGCCACCCCCGGTGCGGCAGAGACGCCCGGGTTCGTGGACTCGCTCGTGCTCGAGTTCGACTCGCGCGTGGACTGGGAAACCCTGACGACCGCGGACGTGTCGATCCGGCGTCCGGACGGTTCCGTGATTCCCGCCGGCGAGATCCGGATCACCCATGAGGTTGACACACGGTTGACTGCCTGGAAGACGTTCGAAGAAGTCGGCTGGCGCGCGACGGTGTTCTTCCCGAGGCAGACGATGGCCGGGGTGTATTCGTACACGATTGGCCCCGAGGTTTCAGGAGGTGGAACGGCCATGCAGCCGGTGCCGCCGGTCTACCGGTTCGAGGAGGCGGGACCGCCGGGCGCGTATGCGAGCACGTTCACCGTCGCCGCCGCGGCGGGGGCCGTCGTGAGCGGCCGGTTCACGATCGCCGAGGATCTGCCGATGGCGCGGGCGCTCTGGGGAACGGGGGTGCACGTGCTCGCCCAGCTCTGGCGGCAGAACGGGGAACGGGATTGGAGCGGCGCCTCGATTCTGGACAAGCCGGATGAATTGGTGGGCGAGACGCTCACGGATGACGACGGCGCGTACACGATCAGCGCGACCTTGGCGGGCGCACCCCTGCCGGCGCTCGAGGGCGCAACCTTCTACGTTCGCGCGCGGTTCGAACACCGATATGCTGTGGTGCTGTCGCTGGCCCGGCTCTTTCTCTTTTCCACGGCGCCTTCCGAGGCGGAACTGAACCTCCTGAAGCAGCGCGGCTTCTGGTCGATGGAAGAGGGTCTGGGGTCGGACCTGGATTCAGCGGAGTTGGCGGAGTGCCTCGGGAACCTGCCGGTGGACGAGGAGGACATCGGATCCGTGTGGCTGGCGGTGTGCCCGGTCATCGATGCGTCCGTACCCGCCGGACCCGGTACTGCCCAGTTCACGTTCGACGTTCAGGTCAGCGACCCGTTGCGGGGCGAGGTGCGGACCGTCGCGACGCCCGTGGAATTGGCGATGCTGCCCGAGATGCTCCATGCCTTGGGCGCGTTCACGAGCCGGATGCACGGCGCGTCGCCCGCCCAGGTGTTCGCGATCGACACGATCGGAGTGGTCAATGGGCTCGTCCTGGTGGGTCCCGGAGGGAGCTTTTTCGATTCAACATGGATGTTCAAGGAGATGACGATGCTCGCGGACTGCTACGCGCGGTCCCTCTTCTACAACGGCGTTTTCATCGGGGGCGACCACCAGCCGGAGGTCGAGCATCCGTTCGTCTCGTTGGGTGTGCCCGAACAGAGCATCACCGGAGCCGTCGTCGAGAGCCATGTCCGGGACGCGCTGGCGGCCGGCTGGGGCATGTTCTTCGCAGCCGTCGCGCTGCAGCCGGCTTCCCAGATCCTCTCGGGTCCGGATGGCCTCGCTTACGACCGGCTGCGGACAGGAGAATGGCTCGAGGCCAATGACTTCTGGATGGGGGCGGACGCGTACGGGTTGTCCCAGGCCCTGCGCGATTTGCCGTATCCCTTCACGAAGGTCCCGGACGCGAAGCTGCCGGTCGACGAGTTGCGCAGCCGTTTCACCGGCGTCAACCTGGACGGCGCCACCGGCGACTACGTGGCGGGCGCCGTGGCGAGCATCCTGTGGGATCTGGCGGACCCGGCGAATGACGACGGCTATCAGGCGGATCTCACCCGGATCTGGAACTCGATCCAGGCGGCCTCGAGAGTCACAGGGGCCGGCGCGGGGCTCGAGGCATTCTACAAGGATTTCGTGGGGGGCTTGTCAGCGGCCGAGAAACGGGCCGTGGACGCGATCTTCATTGATCACGGTGCGCCGGTGACGGACGACGGCTACGACGCAGGCGGCGGGAACGACACCCGGGAGACGGCGGCGGACTTGGGGGCTCTGGACGGGGTGCTGTCCCTTGACGGCTTGGTCATGGCCGAGAACTACACCAGGCCCCAGGACCTCGGTGCCGCCGATTGGTACCAGGTCACCGTGGCGTCCGTGCCGGGCAAGGAGCAGGAGTACGCGTTGACTGTGGAGGTGCAGTTCGAAGAGCGCTACGGGGACCTGGACGTGCTGGTCGAGGAGGCTTCGATCTCGTCCTTGACTCAGGCCGGCGCGACTCGCGGCGGCGGCAATGCGACAGCGACCCTCACGGGGCTCAAGAGCTCGCAGGCGTACACGTTCCGCGTCGCTGTGTTCGGCCACGGAGCGATGGTGCTCAAAGGCGCCAGCGTCGAAAAGCATGGCGGGGACATGAACCCGTCGTACCGGTTGACTCTGACCGCGGCACTCCCGAGCCCGACGACTGCCGAGCACGGGTGCATAGTACCCGGAGGCGCGATCCTCGCCGGCGGTCCCCCGGGGCAGGATCCGGCCGACGATTGGGGGCCCATGTGCCCGATCGAGGAGGAGGATTCGGAAGAGGTGAATTCGGTGTCGTCTCAGGATCCGAACGACAAGGTGGGCCCGGTGGGGTTTGGCACCGCCGGTGCGGTGGCAGCCGACGGCGTCTTGCCGTTCGTCATTCACTTCGAGAACGACCCGAAGCACGCGACGGCTCCCGCGCAGGAGGTCGTGATCACCGATCCGCTCGACAGCGACCTGGACTGGACGAGCTTCGAGTTGGGAGCGATCCAGTTTGGCGACACCGTGGTGGCGGTGCCTCCGGGACGGAGCCAGTTCGCCGCCGAGATTGCGCTGCCCGAGTCGGACCTCGTGGTGCGGCTCGAGGCGGGGTTGGACCCCGTGACCGGGGTTGTTACCTGGCGGTTCACGACGATTGACAACCGGATCGGCGACCTGCCCGAGGACCCGTTTGCCGGGTTCCTGCCCGTGAACGACGCGACCCACCGGGGCGAAGGCTCGGTATCCTTCGCCGTGCGCGCGAAGGCGGGTCTCGCCGACGGCACCGAGGTGCTTAACCAGGCGATCATCGTGTTCGACGTCAACGCGCCGCTGCCGACGAACATCACGCGGAACACGATCGACGCCGCCGCGCCCTCGAGCCAGGTCACCGCGCTGCCCGCGCAGACCGGGACCGCCTCGTTCCTCGTCGCGTGGGACGGCGAGGACACCGCGGGCGGTTCCGGCATCGCTGGGTACGATGTGTACGCCGCTGAAGACGACGGGGCGTATCGACTCTGGCTCGCCGGCGTCGAGTCCACGTCGGCGGTCTTTGCGGGCCGGACGGGGCATCGGTACCGCTTCTTCAGCGTGGCGCACGACCAGGCAGGTTGGGTTGAGGCAGCCCCCGCAGCGGCCGATGCCGAGACAACGGTGACGGCCCCCACCGGCGTCGTTGGCCGGTGGACGTTCTATAACGGGTCGGCCTGGGATGGCATGGACGCCGCCCCCGGCGCGGCGGATGATGCCGCCATCGCCACGGACAAGCAGGCGCTCCGGCCGGAACAGAATGCCCGGTTTGTCCACTACACCAGTTACAGCCGAGGGATCAACGGGATCATGGTGGACATCGCAGACGTGCCCGGGACACCCGGTTTGACAGACTTCGTCTTCCGCGTCGGGAATACCAACGATACCGTCTCCTGGACGATCGCGCCCGCGCCCGGCAGCATCAGCGTGCGCCTGGGCGCCGGCGTCGACGGCAGCGATCGTGTGACCCTGATCTGGGCCGACGCGACCATCCTGAATCAGTGGCTGCAGGTGACCGTGCGCGCATCGGCGGCGACCGGGTTGACGCGCGACGACGTCTTCTACTTCGGCAACGCCGTGGGCGAGACCGGCGACTCCGCGTCGGATGCTCTGGTCACCGCGGCCGATGAACAACGGGCCCGGCAGAACCCGCGCACGCTTCTCAACCCCGCGACCGTGGTCGACGTCTACGATTTCAATCGCGACCGGAAGGTGAACGCGACGGATCAGATCCTGGCGCGGAACCACGGCACCGACGGGACAACGGCTCTCGTGTTGCTGGGAGCGCCTGCTGGCGGGGCCGTGGATCCCGGAGCGGTACGGGACCGGGTGGCGATGGCCGCATCAACCCAACACGAGGGGCCGCCTGCGGAGACCGTTGGTGGCCGCGTGGGGTTGGGGTGTCCGTTGCTCGAACTGCTGACCCGGCACGGCGCGTGTTCTGGATGCTGGGAGGCGCCGGCGAATGACAGTCCGTCAGGGTTTGCGCGGTGGTCGAGCACGCCGCAAGGCGCCGACGACGGGCCAGCGCACACTCGGTCCGATCCCGGCGGGAGGCGGGCGATGCTGTCAGTCCTATGAACCAGCGTCTGTGCATGAGGTTGTTGTCCTTGCTTCTCGCGTTGGCGGCGGGATTTGTGATGGGACGGGCGGACCCGGTGATCGTGGTGGGGATCCATCGGTTGGCGCCGGACACGGACGGGCAGAAAGTGCGGGTGTTTGTTCGAGGCGGCGGCTCCGTCCAGGGTCTCAACCTGAATGCGCAGGTCGCGGATGGCGGCGTCGCCGCCGGCGGTCAAATCGCAGGCCCCTCGGTCACGGCCGTGGATCTCATCACGGGCACGGTATTCGAAGGGAACGCCATCGGCCCGGATGATCCGGGCAGCGTGCCGCAATTGGCGATGCGAACGCTCACGACCGCCTCGGGAACCGTGGTGGCCGAGGGCCTGCTGGCCACGCTGACGATTGACACCACGGGTTTCACGAGCGGGGTGTACCGGCTCGCTCTCGGTGCGACCGCGAACGGGCCCACGGATTTTGCCGGAATCCCCGCGGCGATCACCGACGGCTGGCTGGTGGTCGGCCTGCGGATCACGTCGATCGAGGTCGAAGGAGACGAATCGATCCTCCGGTTCCCGACCGTGGCGTCGTACACGTATCAGATCGAATCGACAGGGAACGCAGGTCTCGAGCCGTGGGCCCCGCTGGGGGATCCGGTGCTGGGGACGGGGAGCCTGTGGACCTTCAGAGACCCGGGTGCGGCGGGCCGACGAAGCCGGTTCTACCGGGTCGTCTTGCTCGATCTCGAGTGAGAGCGATGGGGGAATGCCCGCGGCTACAGACTGAGTTCGCGAACGCATGCCGTACCCGCCCGCGCCGAGGGCGGCACGGGGATCGGTGCGCCGGTGCGTCAGTGAGCGGCAAGCAGTAACCGGCATGCGTCGGTAGGCTGAGAGGTTGTGTGCTCTTGCCCCTTCGCGCTTGCCCCCCCTGCACCCGCCGCGGTCATCGCCCGCGGCTACAGATGGGTCCCCACGAAGCCGGCTCTCCACCCCCCCAATCGGCGATCCATCCCGAATCTGTACGGGGATGATCCCTCGCCGATTCAGGGCGGAGCGCAGATTGCGAGTCAGCGATGCAGCAGGGGTGATTACTGCAGGGTCTTGACGAACTCGTCGGCGCGGGCGATCGAACGGTTCATCTGGTCGAGGAGCCGCGAGATCTCCTCCTGGATGCTGGCGGTTTCGCCCTTGAGGGAGGCGATGGCCTGGGCATTGAGATTGTGCTTAAGGTAGAGGACGTAATCGCTGAACTGGCTGAGGACAGGGGCCATGCTGTTCTCGGCGTTGACGAGGGCGGTGTGCAATTCCTGGTAGCGCTGCCGGGTCTCGGTCAGCCGCTGCCGGCTGCTGTCGCGGAGTGACGCGGTGTTGATCTGGCCGATCTCCTTCTCCCACTCCGCGAACAGATCGGAGGCGACTGTCTCGACCGAGCGGATGCGTTTCCGGACGCTGTCGGCCTGCTGCGTGCAGTCCTCGTAATCCCGCTTCAATCCGTTGTACGCCTGCTCGGCCTTGCCGCCGTCGAACCGGGTGATCTCCTTAAGCCGCGTGAGGGCGTCCTTGAATTGCTCCTGGGCTTCCTTCTGCTCGTCGCGCGCCTCGACGACCCGCTTCTTGAGCAGGTCGCGCTTCTGGACGCCGAGTTTCTCGTACGCCGCGTAGTAGGCTGTGCGGCAGCCGGTCACGCTCATGCCGGCGACGGCTAGCCACAGGACCGTCAGGAGGCCGATTGTTCGATTCATCGTGCCAGGAGTATCAGGAGAGGTCCGCAACGTCGAGATCACCGTTGGACGCCCACCTGGGCCAGCACGCGGTCGATGGCGCCGAAGACAGTCTCCTCGACCGTGTCGCGCAGCGGCCCCGGCTGGGCGTAGTAGATCATGCTGTCCGCGGGCTCGTAGCCGCCCTCGTCGAGGACGCGCCGGGAGGGGATGTAGCAACTGACATCGTTGCAGTAACCGGCCACCGCCAGCATCTCGCCCGGGTACTGATGGCGCGCGCGATGCACGTAGTCGATGCACACCTCGCCGCCCAGGGCGAGCAGCGTGAAGGTGTCCCCGAGTCGCAGCGCCTGGACCGGGTACTCGAGCGTGCGGATCGGCTGACCACGGTCGTAGGCTTCGAGCATCAGGCGCGCCCGACGCTGCTGGAACACGTGGGTGCCAGCGGCCTCCGTCTCGAACCGGGCGCGGTCATGAGGCGCAAACTCGAGGGTGGCGGCGTGCCACGCAGACCGCAGACGAGGCGGCAGCGGCGTTAGCGTGCCTCCGAGGACGCGCTCGACGGCTGCGGCCAGCTGGTGGCCGTGGCTGGTCACGTGATCGTAGGTCCCTCGCGGGCGCGGGTTCTGGTCGCCGCCGCAGAGCATCAGGAACATGGCGGTGGCGCCCGGGTGCGCCTTCTCGATCTCGCGCTGGGCGGCGCCGGCGTAGTCGCCGTCGATTTCGTAGAAGTTGCCGCCCAGGGTGGTATTGTGACAGGCATACCCGAAGAGGACGGCGAGCAATCCACCATCCGGCGTCGTGACCTCGATCACGGGTACGCTGTGGTCGACCGGCCCGACGGGGTTCTCGCCGATGCGGACCGCGCTTCCGACAGGTTGGCGGCGGTTCATCGCGAACCCGGCGGAGCCGACTCCGGCGGCGAGGCGGGCTGGGCGGAGTTGGTCGAGGGCGCGACCTGCGACCTCGACCAGCGTTCGGGTGAGCTGGCGGGTGTAATCGAGTGCGCGGGCTTGTTCCGAGGGGTCGAGGTCGAACATCACCTTCAGGTTCGGCCAGACGACAGGTCCGGCGTGCGTGTGGGAGGAATTGAACAAGGCGTCGCTGCGGCGCAGGCCGTGCTCCTCTTCGAGGCGCCGGGCGACGGCGTCGGAGAGCTCCGCTGGAAGGCCGATGATATCGGTGGTGACAATCACGGCGCGCTGGCCGCGGGCGTCGCGCAAGGCGAGGGCTTTGGCCCAGAGATCGGAGCGGACCTTGGGCGCCGGGTTGGTGCGGGCGGCGTAGCCTGTCAGCCAGAAGGGCATTGGTGGCGTGATGCAGGCGCGGGCGACTCCGGCGTCGAACGAGGCTGCCTGGGCTGGCTCGAGGATCACGAGCGCCGTCGCGAGAAGGATCAGCAAGGCGGGGATCAGTTTCATGGGACTCACGGGTTGGGGGCTTGCCGATCGGACCGTTCGCTTCATGGACCTTTGGCAGCGCTCGCCGGGTCGCCCTGGACCGCGGCCGGCGGTCGCCAGACATAGCGGAACATCAGGACCCTAAGGGCGGCGGTGAGCGGGATGGCCAGGATACCCCCGAGCAAGCCGCCGAGCAGCGTGGTGCCGACGAGCACCGCGATGATGATGGTGAGCGGATGCAACCCGACGCGGTCGCCCATGATCTTGGGCGAGATGACCAGGCCCTCGAGAGACTGGACCACGGCGAACACGGCAAGCACCAGCAGGGGATGCAGCCAGTCGCCGAATTGCGCGAACGCGAGAATCAGGGCGGCAATACAGGTCGTGATTGCCCCCAGATACGGGATCATCGTGAGAAAGGTCGCCATGACGCCCAGCAGGACGGCGTAGGGCAGGCCGATGATGATGAACCCCAGCGTGTAGAGAATGCCGTCGCAGATCGCCACCAGGACCTGGCCGCGGAAGAAGGCGATCAGGTAGTCGTTGATCGCGCTGAGGACAAAAACAAGCTCGTCCTTGAACCCGGACCGGGCCACGGGCAGGTACTCGGTCCAGTGGGATTGGATCGCGCGTTTCTCGAGCAGGAAGTAGAAGAGAAAGACGGGGATGAGGATGAGTCCGGCGATCATGCCGAACCAGGAGGCCACGCGGGTGACCTGGCCGAAAAGCCAGGCGCCCACGACCGGGGCGGCCTTGGCGAGCCAGGCGGTGATCGACCGAATGAAGCCCGCATCGAGCGCCTGGACCCAGAAGGACGGCGTGGTTGGCCCATGGGGAACCGCGATGGCGGAAAGAGCGTTGGTATCGCCGGGATGGGGCGGGGCATGGGTCGCGGTCGCGTCCTGGAGCGCGGCGGTGTCCGGGGGTTGAGCTGTGGGAGCGCTGGCTCCCTCCGGCGGGGTTCGCAGAACCCGCTTGATGAGATCCGGGGGATGACTCACCCAGTCGTCGATCCTGGCCTGGACCCGGGCGGTGTAGGTGGGAATCCTGAGGACCAACTGGCGCGTCTCGACCACCAACTGGGGGACGACACTGCTGAACAGGCCCGCGATCATCACCAGCACCAGCGCGAAGACGCAGAGGATCGCCCGGGTCCGGGGCACGCGTCGGCGTTCGAGCCAGTCCACGATCGGGTCGAGCAGGTACGCCAGCACGCCGGCCACCGCCAGCGGCCAGAGCACCGCCGACAGCAGACCCAGGACTTGCCCCAGGCCCCACACCAGGGCCACCAGGAGCGCCAGGATCAGGGCACAGGCCAGGCCCGTCACCGCACACCAGATGACCCGGGCCTGCTTTTCTGTGGGAGGAGGAAATGGCATGGTGCTGAGGCGCGCCTCGCTAGGCCTCGCCAAGGCTGCGGGCCTTCGCGGCGGAGGCGCGCACCGCGCTGATCAGCGCGCCGCGCAAGCCGGCCCTTTCCAGTTCATGCAGGCCTTCGATGGTGGTGCCGCCGGGGCTGGCGACCATGTCCTTGAGGGCCGCCGGGTGCTGACCGGTCTCGAGGACCCAGCGGGCGGTGCCGAGGAGGGTCTGGGCCGCGAGCCGGATCGCGACGGCCCGGGGCAAGCCCGCAGCCACCCCGCCGTCGCTCAGGGCTTCGATCATGATGCAGGCGTACGCGGGCCCGCTGCCGCTCAGGCCCGTGGCCGCGTCGAGGAGTCTCTCCGGCAACCTCACGGCCATGCCCAGAGTCGAGAGCAAGCGGTCCGTCAGGGCGGCGTCCGCCTCGGTCGCGCTGGATCCCGGCGCATAGACCGACATCGACGCCCCCACCAGCGCCGGCGCGTTCGGCATGACGCGAATCACCCGTGTGCCGGCGGGAAGTGCGGCCTCGATGCGGCCGAGGGGAATGCCGGCGGCGATCGAGACGAGCAGATGCCGCGGGTTCAGCGCGGGCGACAAGTCGTCGAGAACGGGCATGAGCTGATCCGGTTTCACGGCCAGGATGAGCACTGTGGCGGCGTCCGCGGCCTCTTGCATCGAGCCGGTGCTTCGGGCGCCCAAGGGGCTGGCGAACGCTTTGCGGGCGTCCTCGGCGATGTCGCACGCGATGATGTCCTGAGGACGGACAAGATTGGCCCGGAGGAAACCGGAGGCGAGCGCCATGGCCATCTTGCCGGCGCCGATGAAACCGAGGGTCAGCGGTGCGGTGGAATCCGTCATAGGAAGTAGTTGCGTTGCTTTTCTGAGATGGGCAAGCCGAGTCGCTCCATGACCTGGAGGAGGTCTTCCCAGACCTTGCGCCGTTCACTGCGCGCCTGATTCCGAAGGAGATAGGAGGGGTGGTACGTCGGCATGAGCGGGATGCCCTGGAATTCGAGCCAGTGGCCTCGGAGGCGGGTGATGCCGCCGCCGGGTCGTGCCAGGAGTCCTTCGATGGCGGTGTTGCCGAGCGCGACGATGACCCGCGGTTGGATGATGGCGATCTGGGCCAGCAGGTGGGGAAGACACGTCGCCATCTCGGTGGGCAACGGCTTCCGATTGCCGCTGGACTGTCCGGGCGTGTCGGGCCGGCACTTGAGAATATTGGCGATGTAGACCTCCTCCCGGCTCAGCCCCATGGCCTGGATCATCCTGGTCAGCGTCTGGCCCGCCCGGCCCACGAACGGCTCGCCCTGCGCGTCTTCATCGGCGCCGGGTGCTTCTCCGACGAACAGGAGGGGGCTGAGCACGTTGCCCGTGCCGAACACGACCTTCTGTCGGCTGGCGGCAAGCTGCGGGCAGCGTGTGCAGGTCAGGACGCGCGCCCGCAGGGCGTCCATGGCCGCCTGTTTTTCTTCGGGCGTCACGGGTTTGCGGAGCAGTTCGCCAAGACCAGCAACGGGCGGGGCGGCGGGGGCCGGCGTGGTCGCCGCCTGCTGGGGGCGCGGGGAGGGTCGGGGTGGCGGGTGTGCGGCCGCGGTGCCGGGCGGCCGGCCGGCGGTTACCCGTGGTTTGGGGCGCGCAGGAGTCCTCAAGTGGGCGAGTGCTGCGGGTGTCACCGACACGAAACGCCGGCCGCGGGCGTCGAGATCCTCGAGATGTCGGATCAAGGCGTCCAGGAATTGCCGGTAGACGGTCGGCATGTTACGAGAGTCCCTTGACCTCCCAGCCTTTGCGGTAGGTTCTCCGAACATGGCGGTTGGCCTCGGGCACGTTCTTGAACCGGAGTTTGGCGGCGTCCCATTCGAGGAGCGTTTGCGGGAAGTGGGTGGCGACGCCGCCGAGGAGGACGGCTTCGGTGAGGGGACCGGCGTAGTCGAACCTGGCCGACGCCTGGCCTTCGCCGCGGCAGGCGTTGACCCATTGCCGCCAGTGGTCGTCGCCCGGCACCTTGGGGACGGAGTAGCCCTCGAAATCCTTCTCGGGGAGCAACTGGGGCGGGCCAATATGGGGCAGGAGCATGACGCCCTTGGCGCCGATGAAGATCGAGCCCTGATCGGGGAGCGGTTGGTCGCCGATGAGCGCCTGGACGTCCTTGGGGGGGCGCTGGGTGCCGTCGTACCAGGTGACCTTGACGGTGGTGTCGTGAGAGAACCGGGTGCCGGGGAAGACGTAATGGATGACGGCGTTGATGGCCCAATTCCAGGCATTGGGGGCGGGTCCTTCGGATCTCAGGGTCAGCGGAGCCGTGAGGTCCAGGGCCTTGAACACGGGGTCGTAGATGTGGCAGCCCATGTCCCCGAACGTGCCCGTGCCAAAATCAAGGCGCTTGCGCCAATTGCCCGGGTGATAGTACCCGTTGCCGATGAAAGGGCGTGAGGCGGCGACCCCCAGCCAGAGATCCCAATCGAGACCGGCCGGGACGGGATCGGTGCGGTCCGGCTTGGGCGAGGGGTCTCCCCATTGTTTTCCGCTCCAGGTGTGGACCTCGCGAACCTTGCCGATGGCCAGGTCCTGGATGAGGCGCACCGCGAGGCGATACTCGCTGGCGGAGTGGATCTGGATGCCCATTTGCGTCACGCGCTGGCGGCGTCGGGCTTCCTCGGTCAATCGGCGGGCTTCGTAGACGTCGTGGGTGAGCGGTTTCTGGCAGTAAACATGGGCGCCGGCCTGCAGGGCGGTCATCGCAATCGGCGCGTGCATGTGGTCGGGGGTCGAAACGTTCACCGAATCCAGATCCTTCTCCCGATCCAGGAGTTGGCGCCAATCCTGGTAGACCTTGGCCTCGGGGAACTTCTTGCGCACGTCGGCGAGGCGGGCCTCGTCCACGTCGGCGATCGCCACGAGTTTCACGTTGGGCTGGCGGGTGATCGCCTCGAGATCGGCCGCCGCCATCCCGCTTGCGCCGAAGCTGGCGTGGCGCAGCACCGTCGACGGCGAGGCAGCGAGCAGTCCGCGGGTGAGGAAGGGTGCCGCCAGGCCGGCTGCGCTGAGGCGCAGCAGGAAGCGGCGGCGTGACGAGCCTCGGGCCGGCACTGGAAGAACGTCTTGGGAGAAGGATGGGATGGAATGACGTGCGCTTTTCACGGGGCCTGTTCTATGCCTCGGCGTCGTCCCTGACAATCCCGATGTTCTTGAAACTCGGAGTCGGTTGCGATGGAGTCCAAGGATGCGATCGGTGGTGGTCATCGGCGGGGGGTTGGTGGGACTGGGGACGGCGTATCGGCTGCTGCAGGGCCGATCCGGGATCGCGGTGACGCTCGTCGAGAAGGAACCGAGCGTGGGCATGCACCAGAGCACCCACAACAGCGGCGTCCTCCACGCAGGGCTCTACTACGCGCCGGGCTCGATCAAGGCGCGATTGGCGGTGGCCGGCATCCGCCAGATGATCGAGTTCTGCCGGAAGGAAGGCGTCCCTCACGAGACATGCGGCAAGCTGGTGGTGGCGACCGCTCCGGAGGAGCTGCCGCGGCTCGAGGAGTTGCTGCGGCGCGGCACGAGCAACGGGTTGCAGGGCCTGCGCCGCCTGGATGCGACGGCGCTTCGGGCCGTCGAACCGTGTGCCGCCGGATTGGCTGCGGTGCACGTGCCCGAGGAGGGCATCGTGGACTACGCCGCCGTGTGCGACCGGTTGTCGGCCCGTATCCAGGAGGGCGGGGGACGGGTGGTGACCGGGGCGAAGGTCGAGCAATTGAAGCGCGCAGGGGCCGAATGGGCGGTGCAGACCACCGCAGGCGACTTCACGGCCGATGCGGTCGTGAATTGCGCGGGCCTGCACTGCGACCGCGTTGCGCAGATGGCGGGTGAACGGCGCGAGGTGCGCATCATTCCGTTCCGGGGAGAGTACTATACCCTGCGGGCTTCGAGGTCGTCCCTGGTGCGGAACCTCATCTATCCGGTGCCGGCCCCTGAGTTCCCGTTCCTGGGCGTGCACTTCACGCGGCGAATCCAGGGCGGGATCGAGGCGGGGCCGAACGCGGTGCTGGCTTTTGCGCGGGAGGGTTATCGGCGCACCCAGGTGAGCGCGCGCGATCTGTGGGATGCGCTGCTCTTTCCCGGTTTCTGGCGGTTCCTCCGGCGGCATCCGGCGATGGTGCGAACGGAGTTGGCGCAGTCGTTGAGTCGGAAACGCTTCTGTCGGTCGCTGCAGCGTCTGGTGCCCGATCTGCGGGCGGACGACCTCACTCCGGGAGGCTCGGGCGTGCGGGCGCAGGCGATGACTCCGGGGGGCGAGTTGGTGCAGGACTTCAGGATCATCGAGCGGGACAACGCCCTGCACGTGCTGAATGCGCCGAGCCCCGCGGCTACGGCCGCCCTGGCCATCGGCGAGCGGATCGCGAAGCGGTTGGAGGGTTGACGCCGCCGTTGCGTCCGGCCCTCAGGAGGGACCCAAGCGCCTTCAGGTCCGTCGCGTCCACCACCCGGGGGCCAAGCACCGCCATCGGCAACAGGCGGCCGTATCGGCCCAGGAAAGGGAGAATCGCCCGTGGATGGACGAAGGCATTGACCTCGTGGAACCGGATCCGGTGCCGCTCGAGGAACGATCGAGCCCGGCGACACAGCTCGCACCCCGGGACCGAGTAGAGAGTGACCGTCTGGTGGGCGGCCTTCATGCCTCAAATCCCACGTTTGGTGGAGCCGAGGGGAGTCGAACCCCTGACCTTCTCATTGCGAACGAGACGCTCTGCCAACTGAGCTACGACCCCATTGCCAAACCGGTTCTTGTTTACGCGGAATGCCGGCGCTCGTCAACCCCTTGTGTGAAGCCTTCGCCCTTTACACTCCCAGGTGTTTTCGTCAGCATTGTGAGATGCGATTGACTCAGCGGGAGGGTCACCCGGCGGCGGAAGCGACCTCAGAAAGCCTGCAGACCCTCGCGGGGCTGCGGGATCTGGCGTCGGCCATTGGCCGATCGCAGCGCTACCTGTTGGGCAGGCAGACGCCGGATGGCTATTGGGTGGGAGAACTGATGGTCGACGGCACGCTGGTGGCCGACATGGTCGCTTACTACCATTGGGAGGGACGCGTCAGCGAGGCCTGGCAGCGCAAGGCCGTCCGGCATCTCCTCGACCTGCAATTGCCGGAGGGGGGCTGGAACATCTATCACGGCGGGCCTCCGGAAGTGAACGCGACGGTCAAGGCCTACCTGGCCCTGAAACTGGCCGGCGTCCCGGTCACCGACCCCCGCATGCTGCGGGCGCGATCGGTTGCCCTCAACCTGGGCGGCGTTCCGCGGATGAACACGTTCTCGAAGCTCTACTTGGCGCTTCTGGGGTTGTTCCCGTGGAAGTACGTTCCGACCATCCCCTGTGAGGTGCTCCTAATCGGGAAGTGGTTCCACGTCAACTTCTGGGAGATGAGCAACTGGTCGCGGGCGATGCTCGTGCCCCTGGCCATCATCAACCATTTCAAGCCCACCCGGCTCTTGAAGAACCGGGTGACCCTCGACGAGCTCTATCCCGAGGGTTACCACGAGCGGGATCTGCGCCTGCCCCGCGACCCGCAAATCCTCACCACACGCAACTTCTTCCTCTGGCTCGACCGGCTGCACAGGTTCGCCGAACTCTGGGCCCGGGCTGGGATCCACCCGTTCCGGCGGCGGGCCCTGCGGCGTGCGGAGGAATGGATGCTCGAGCGTTTCGAGGGATCCGATGGGCTCGCGGCGATCTTCCCGGCGATGCTCAACTCGCTCATCGCCCTCAAAGCCCTGGGCTATCCGGACGATCATCCCCGCGTCGTCTGGGCCACCCGGAAACTCGAAGCGTTGCAGCACGAAGACGCCGAGACCGTTCGGATTGAACCCTGCTGCTCGCCGGTCTGGGACACGGCGATTGTCACCATCGCCCTTCGGGAGTCGGGCGTCCCGGCTGATGATCCCCGGATCGAACGCGCAGTCGAGTGGCTGCTGGGCAAGGAAATCCGGTTCCGGGGCGACTGGCAGTACAAGAACCCGGCCCAGGTCGAGCCGAGCGGCTGGGTCTTCGAGCACGATAACAAGTGGAACCCGGACGTGGATGACACGGCGATGGTGCTGCTGGCGTTGCGGCTTGTCCCCACGCGGGACGTGAACTCGAGGAACGCCGCTTACCGGCGCGGCCTGGACTGGATGATGACTTTTCAATGCCGGGATGGCGGTTGGGCCGCCTTCGACAAGGACTGCACCAAGAATATCCTGACCAAGGTGCCGTTCGCGGATCACAATGCCATGCTCGATCCCGAGTGTGCGGACATCACCGCCCGGATTCTCGAGGTCCTGGGGCACGAGCGGTATTCTCTGGATCACCCGCAGGTCGAGAAGGCCCTGCAGTATCTTCGCAGCCAACAGGAATCCGACGGCACCTGGTACGGCCGCTGGGGGGTCAACTACATCTATGGCACATGGCAGGTCCTCAGAGGACTGCACGTTCTGGGCGTCGATTTGCAGCAGCCATGGCTGCTGAAGGCCCGCGCCTGGTTCGAAAGCGTCCAGCACGAGGACGGCGGCTGGGGGGAGCGCTGCGATACCTACGAAGACCCCGTGTTCAAGGGGAGGGGCCCCAGCACCCCCTCGCAGACCGCCTGGGCCGTCATGGCGCTTTGCACGTTCGGCGATCCCGATCACCCCGGCCTCCGGCGGGGCGTCGAATACCTCATCCGGGAGCAGAACCCGGACGGCTCCTGGGCGGAAGAGGAAACCACGGGGACCGGCTTCCCCAAGGTGTTCTACCTCAAGTATGACATGTACCGGAACAGTTGGCCGCTGCTGGCCCTGGCGACGTATCGCAAGCTGGCCGCAGGGCAGTCAACCGCGGCCAGCAGACCTTTTTCGCCGGGATCATGACTAAACGAGCCGCCCGCTTCGTCCAAGGGCCATGAACTTCGTGGCTGGGCACCCGCCCATCGTGAATGACCGGCATGGCTGAATCGGCGTCACCCCTCTGCCGTGTCGCCGTGGACGGGAAGTTCTTCCGCGCCGGGAGCCAACGATTCCATCCGAAAGGGGTGACGTACGGGCCGTTGGCGCCGAATCGAGCCGGCGAACCCTTCCCCGAGATCGAGCCCTGCCGGGCCGACCTCCGGCAGATCCGGGAGCTTGGGGCGAATCTGGTTCGTCTCTACGCCGTGCCGCCCCCGTGGTTTCTCGATCTGGCGGCCGAGCACGGCATCCGGCTCTTGATCGATGTCCCCTGGAACCAGCATGCCTGCTTCCTCGATCGACCGCGGCTGCAGGCGGTCGCCCGCCAGGCGGTGGCGGATGCCGCCCGCGCCTGCGCGGGGCACCCGGCCGTGTTCGCCCTGAGTCTCGCCAATGAGATCCCGCCCGACGTCGTCCGTTGGAGCGGCGCCCGGCGGGTCGAGGAGTTCCTCGACAGCCTCGCCGGCCTGGTGCGGGAGATCGACCCCGCCTGCCTTTGCACGTTCGGGAACTTCCCGCCCACCGAGTACCTGCATCCCAGGGCGCTGGACTTCGTCTGCTACAACGTCTACCTCCATCAGCCCGCCGCCTTCCGCAACTACCTGGCGCGGCTGCAAATGCAGGCGGAAGACCGCCCCCTGCTGCTGGGGGAGCTCGGCATCGATTCCCGACGGGAAGGGGAGGAGAGACAGGCTGCCCTCCTGGCCGGCCATCTCGAGTCCGCCTTCCGAGGCGGTGCGGCCGGAGCCGTGGTCTTCGGCTTTACGGACGAATGGTTTCGGAACGGCCGCGCGGTCGAGGATTGGTTCTTCGGACTGACGGACAGGGATCGGCGGCCCAAACCGGCGTTCGCGGCCGTTCGCGAGGCGTGGAGCAAGGCCCCGCACTCTCCCCGATCCCGCCGGCCGCGGGTCTCCGTAGTGGTCGCCTGCTACAATGGCGCCAGGACTATTCCCGCCTGCCTCGAATCCCTCGGCCGGTTGAACTACCCTGATTATGAGGTGATCGTGGTCGATGACGGCTCCACAGACGACACGCCGGGAATCGTGGAACGCGCCCCCGGTGTCCGGTCCGTGCGGCACGAGCGCAACCTCGGGTTGTCCGTGGCCCGCAACACGGGTATCGCAGCCGCCAGCGGGGAGATCATTGCGTTCACGGACGCCGATTGCCGCGCCGACGAGGATTGGCTGCACTACCTGGTGGGCGATCTGGCGGACGGCGCCTTCGTGGGCGTCGGCGGCCCCAACTTCATGCCGCCGGAGGACACCGACGTCGCCGCGGTCGTGCTGGCTTCCCCGGGCGGTCCCACGCACGTCATGCTCACCGACCGCGTGGCCGAGCATTTGCCCGGCTGTAACATGGCCTTTTGGCGGTGGGCCCTCGATGACGTCGGCGGTTTCGATCCGGTCTTCCGCCGGGCGGGGGACGATGTCGACCTCTGCTGGCGGCTTCAGGAACGTGGGCATCAGATCGGATTCAGCCCCGCCGCGTTCGTCTGGCATCACCGGCGATCCACGGTCGGCGACTACCTGAGACAGCAGCAGGGCTACGGAGAGGCCGAGGCGATGCTGCTGCGCAAGCATCCCGAGCGTTTCAACCTCCTCGGCGCCAGCCTCTGGAAGGGCCGGATCTATGGCGCGGGCTCGTGGGGATTCCTGACCCGGGGCCCGATGATCTACCGGGGGTCGTTCGCGACCGGCTTGTTCCAGACGCTCTACACGGCGCCGCCCGCACCCGCCCTCGCGCTCGTTACCAGCCTCGAATGTCACGTGCTGGTCACTCTCCCCCTGGCGTTGTTTTCCGCGGTGGTCCCGGGACTGCTCTTCCTGGCCGCGGCCATGCTGCTCCTTTCGCTGGGTGCTTGTATCGCCGCTGCGGTGCGCGCACCCCTGCCGCCCCGCAAGACGCGGCCCTGGTCCCGGCCCTTGGTGGCCTTGCTGCATGGCCTGCAGCCGATCGTCCGCGGCTGGGCCCGGTACCGCGGTCGCCTGCTGGCACACCGGGCCCCCCTCGCCGCCCACGAGACCCTCGCCTCCCTGAGCCGGGAACAGCGCGACGAGGCCCCCGACGAGGTCCGGTACGTCGCGCGTCCCGGGTTTGATCGGACCCGCTTCCTCATGCAGGCCTTCGAACGGTTGGAACTTGCGGGCTGGGAGGTCCGCGTGGACGCGGGATGGCGGGACTACGACCTCGAGGTTCTGGGCGGGCGCTGGGTGAAACTGCAGCTGCGGACCGTGAGCGAGTACGCCCCGGACGGCCACCAGGTCCTCCGGTGCGGCCTCGAGCCGGCCCTGACCATGCCCGCACAACTCGCACTGTGCGGCCTCCTGGTGGCGCTGTTGCTCGTCACGGGTCTGTGGGGCCAGGGGCCTGGCTGGCTCTGGCTGGTGTGGCTCGCGCTGCCCGCGCTGACGGTCTGGCTCAACCGGCAGCAGCGCGCCCAACAGCGGTTGATCGCCCTGCTCCTGGATAACCTGGCCGACGAACTCGGCTTGCTTCTCGCCCGCGCCAGCGCGGATGAACCGCAAAACCGCGACGGGTCGATAATCTGATGAAGTATCTCCTCCTGTTCGCTTTCACCGGCCTCATGGCGGCCGCGTTGCACGGCGCCGGTGACTTCCTGACTGCGGATCCTGTCGCCCAATCCAAGCGCAAGCCGCCCGGGGAACTCAAGGACGCGCGACGCGACGTCGTCGTGACACGGCGTTACCTGAACCTGCCCATCAAGCAGGGTGCCCCCAAACGGATCGTCACCACGATCGTCGAGGGCCAGGTCATCGTCCGGAATGAGATCGAGCTCGCCCCGGGCGAGCCGGACTGGTGGGCGTTCATGGACGTCGGCGCCTGGAAGGGTCGCACCCTGACCTTGCAGGTCGACCGACTGCCGGAGGACTCGCGCGCCTTGAGCGCCATCGAGCTCGGCGACACGATCAAGGGCGCGGCGGACCTGTACCGCGAACCGCTGCGGGGCCAGTTCCATTTCTCGAGCCGGCGCGGCTGGAACAACGACCCGAACGGCCTGGTGTTCTACCGGGGCGAGTACCACCTCTTCTACCAGCACAATCCGTACGGCTGGAACTGGGGTAACATGCATTGGGGCCACGCCGTCAGCCGCGACCTCGTCCACTGGGAGGAACTGGGGGATGCGCTGCTGCCGGATGAACTCGGACCCATGTTCAGCGGCAGCGCGGTGGTCGATTGGAACAACTCGAGCGGCTTGGGCACGACGGGCCGGCCGCCGCTCGTGCTCGTGTATACCGCGGCAGGCAACCCCACCGTGCAATGCCTCGCGTCGAGCACCGACGGCCGCCGCTTCGTCAAGTACCCCGGCAACCCGGTCCTGAAGCAAATCACCGGCGGCAACCGCGATCCCAAAGTCCTCTGGCATGAGCCCACCCGGCGATGGGTGCTCGTTCTCTACGTCGAACAACCCGTGGGACAGCACACCGTCCATTTCTTCACCTCGCCCAACCTCCGCGACTGGACCCTCGCCAGCATCTGCCAAGGCGATCCGGTCGGCAAACCGTTCCTCTTCGAGTGCCCGGACTTCTTCGAGTTGCCAGTGGACGGCGACCCGGCGAACCGGAAGTGGGTGTTGACCGCTGCCAACAGCGAGTATGCCGTCGGCACATTCGATGGCGTTCGGTTCATCCCGGAACAGCGCAAGCTGCCCGGACACCGCGGACGCGGCTTCTACGCGGCGCAGACTTTCAGCGATATCCCGAAGCCCGATGGCCGCCGGATCCAGATCGGCTGGTTCCAAACCGAGACCCAAGGCATGCCCTTCAATCAATCCATGACTCTTCCGTTCGAGCTCGGCTTGACCGGCACCCCGGACGGTCCGCGGATGACATTCAGCCCCGTCCGCGAGCTCGAGGGCTTGCGCGCCAGATCCCATCGGTTCAAGGCCATGACCCTCGATCCGGAAAGCCCCAATCCGTTGGCTGCCCTCAGGTCGGGTCTGGTCGAGTTGCGCGTGTCCTTCGAACCGGGCGACGCCACCGCCGTCATCTGCACGGTGCGGGGCGCCGCCATCGCCTTTGACGTTCGCAGCCAGGCGTTGGCGGTGCAGGATCATCGGGCCCCGGCGCCGCTCCGTGACGGCAGACAACGGCTGACGATCTTCTGCGACCACACCGGTCTTGAGGTCTTCGCCAGCGATGGCCTGACCTACGTGCCCATGCCCTACCAACCCCGGGCCGACGACCTATCCCTGGCCGTGCAGGCCAGGGGCGGTCATGCGCATGTCACCGCACTCGAAGTCCACGAGCTGAGGTCCGCCTGGCGGCGCCAGCCAAGGAGCCGGTGAACTCCGGTGCGGGGCATGGCGCGAACGCCAGTCTTTTGGAGTGCGGCTGCCCTCAGCCGCTTTGCAGCGTCCGGACGGGTGCCCCCGCGAGTGGCTTTGGCCATGCCACTGCGGGAAGAAGGCAATGGGGTCGCATCTAATAGTGAGATGTGACCCCAAAGTCCCTTAAGCGGTCAGAGCGCGCCGGCCAGAATCTGCTGTCGTATCTTGTAAACTTCCGCTAGGCACGGCCGCCCCGGCGGGCGAACGCCAGGGCGAGGAATCCCAGGACGGCAAGGGTGGCGACGCCCGGTTCGGGGACCGTTGTGACATCCGACCACGTGGTGCCTATCCGCAGCGCTGAGGCTGTGCTCTTGGTCCGTTCTGGACGACGGGAGGTCCCCACACTAGAGTCCTCGACCTGTGAAACATGTGGTCAACAGGTCAAGTCTGGTCCCTGCTGTTCCAGGCCTCCCCACCTTCCTTCGAGGACTCAATCCGAGGGGCAGCTGATGGGCTGTTGCGGTTGCGCGCAAGGTACCGGGGGCAGGAATCGAGGACCGGGATGAGCACCGCCGAAGTAGTTCCGGAGGTGACGGGCCGTCAGATTCTGGCATTGGCGGGGTGGTTGTTGCTTTGCTTTGGGGCGGCGGCGTTTGGGGGCCTGTTCATGCCCGGCGACTGGTATGGGTCGCTGAAGAAGCCCGCGTGGAATCCGCCCGGCTGGGTCTTTGGCCCGGTATGGACGGCGCTCTACACGATGATGGCGGTGGCGGCGTGGCTGGTATGGCGGCGCGGGGGCTTCGCGGAGCAACGACGGCCGCTCGCGGTGTTTCTCGGGCAGCTTGCGCTCAACGCCGCGTGGACGCCGCTGTTCTTCGGGCTGCGCCGGCCTGGTCTGGCGTTTGCAGAAATCGTGCTGCTCTGGCTGGCGGTCGGGGCGACGCTGGTGATGTTCCGCCCCGTGAGCCGCGTCGCCGCCTGGTTGCTTGCGCCGTATCTGGCGTGGGTGAGCTTCGCGGCGGCACTGAACTTCACGCTGTGGCGAATGAACTCCTGACGGAGGAGTCGCGGAGGCGAATGCCGCCCGTTTTCAACGAGAATACCGAGGGCCGCCGCTGGGGGTGGCGCTTCGACACGCCGAGGAGCAGCGACCTCGCCCGCGATCCGCGGCGCGCGGCCTGCCTCGCCGCAATGCGGGTGCGGTTCGCCGGACTCGAAGTTGGCGCGAAATGAACACGCGAAGCGTTATCCTCCGGGGTTCGATCCTGCTCCTTTCCTGGGTGAACGTCGTGGCGGCGGAGGCGACGCCCGAGGCAGCCCCGGCCGGGGTCTTATCGTCGGCCGCTCCGGCCGTGTCCGTGGGGTCTCGTCTCCAGGAACCCCGCCAGCCGGACGGCCCGGGAAGGGTCACCCTCAGCGGCGAATTCAAGCAGTGGCACAAGATGACGCTGACCGTGGACGGGCCGTACGCCCACGAGCTCGACAACGACCCGAATCCATTCACGGATTATCGCTTGCAGGTTGTCTTTGTCCACGAGTCGGGATCGCCACGCTACGACGTGCCCGGGTATTTTGCGGCGGACGGCGACGCCGCCAACACTTCGGCGCAAGCCGGCACGACGTGGCGGGCGCAGCTGTCGCCGGACAAGCCCGGCCGATGGGCCTACACGATCTCGTTCCTGCGCGGCAGTCAGGTGGCCCTTGAGGACTTGCCATCGAGTCGGGATCGAGCTCCGGGTCATGGACAAACCGGCAGCTTCGTCATTGTCCGAACCGACAAGACCGGCAGCGATCTTCGCGCGAAGGGCCGCCTGCAGTACGTGGGCGTACACCACCTCCAATTCGCGGACACGAAGGAGTACTGGCTCAAAGCCGGCCCGGATGCACCGGAGAACCTGCTGGCGTACGTCGACTTCGATGGCACCCGTTCCAACAAGCGCCAACCGGGGCTGCCGGGGGAAGCGACCCCGGACGGACTCAAGACCTGGGCGCCGCACATTCGGGACTGGCGCTCCGGGGACCCCACCTGGAAGGGCGGCAAAGGCAAGGGGCTCATCGGTGCGCTGAATTACCTGGCTGGCAAGGGCTGCAACTCCTTTTCCTTCCTCCCTTACAACGCCGGCGGCGACGGCGATGACGTCTGGCCGTTTGTCGAGCGTGACGGCAAATGCCATTACGACTGCTCCAAACTGGACCAGTGGGGCATCGTGTTCGATCATGCCACCGCCCGCGGGCTCCATCTCCACTTCAAGCTTCAGGAGAACGAGATGGACGACAACCGGCGCGGCGAGAGGGGCGGGGGCGACGACGTGCCGGAATCGCTCGATGGGGGCAAGCTGGGGCCCGAGCGTCGGCTCTATTGCCGCGAGTTGATCGCGCGCTTTGCCCACAACCTGGCGATGAACTGGAACCTTGGCGAAGAGAACACCCAGTCGACCGAAGAGGTCCGCGACATGGCGGGCTATCTCAACGCCACCGATCCTTACGCACATCCCATCGTCATCCACACCTTCCCCAACCAGCAGGAGACGGTCTATCCGCCGTTGCTGGGAAACCAGTCGGCACTGACCGGCGCCTCCCTGCAGAATTCCTGGAGCCAGGCGCATCAGCGCACGCTCAAGTGGATCCGCGAATCGGCCAGGGCGGGGAAGCCCTGGGTGGTGGCGAACGACGAGCAGAACCCGGCCGACATGGGGGTGCCGCCCGACCCTGGCTACCAGGGTCACAGCGGCGAAGCGGTTCAGGGCGGCGAACCCTACACTCTCGATGACATCCGCAAGTACTGCCTTTGGGGCACGCTGATGGCCGGCGGCGCTGGCGTCGAGTACTACTTCGGTTACAAGCTCCCGCAGAACGACCTCGTCTGCCAGGACTGGCGCAGCCGCGACAAGAGCTGGGACTACTGCCGGATCGCACTGGAGTTCTTCCGCGAGCACCGGGTCCCGTTCTGGGAGATGCGCTGCCTGGACGAGTTGGTGGGCAATCCGCAGCACGACAACTCCCGATACTGCTTTGCCCATCCGGGGCAGGTCTACCTGGTCTTCCTGCCGACCGGCGGCAGCGTCGAACTGGACCTGACGGGTGTTTCCGGGAGCTTCAGCGTGCAGTGGTTCAACCCGCGTGCGGGTGGCGGCCTCGACGAAGGCTCAGTCACCTCCGTGAAGGCGGGCAACCGGGTTCCGCTGGGGGATCCGCCTGCAGCGGCAGGAGAGGACTGGCTGGTCATGGTGCGGCGTTAGAGCCAGACGCCCAAGGTCACGGGGTGGCCCCCTGGGTGCTCCGCGTTGCCGTTTCGAGCCAGGCGGCAAGGACGCGCACCTCTTCGCTCGAGGTGTTCGGCGGAGGGCTGACCTGTCCGCTGTAGGCGCGAACGGCCCAAGCGGCGAGGGCGTTCGCGGGCTCGCGTGCGGACCAATCGTCCAGGAGCGTGCGTCCCTCGGTCGCGCGGCCCATCTGCCTCAGGGCGAGTGCGCGGGTGAGCACGCCGGATCCGCTCGCGCGAGCGTCGAGGGATGTGAGGCTCCGGAGCAGTTCGCCGGCCGCGGCGCTGTCGCCCCGGCGTGAGAGAGCCTGGGCAGCGAGGAAGTCCTCGAGCCGTTCGTCCACGTCTTCCGGGTACGGTTTACCGGCGCCGAGGTTTTCGGGCCAGAGGCGCGCGGCGTCGATCGAGCCGAGCGCAGCCGCGGCGTCGCCCTTCCGGAGGCACTCGACGGCCACCATGAGCAGCGCCTCGCGATAGAGCCGGCGGCCCTCGGTCGCGCCCTCGTAGGGGAGGACTTCGAGCCGGGTCAAGCGCTCGGCAGCGTCGTGGTGACGGCCTGCCGCCAGGAGCGCCTTCGCGTGGAGCATGCCGAGGATGTAGTTGTCCGGGAACTGGGCGCAGTAGCGCCGGGCTGTTTCCAGCGCAATGGCCGGCGCCTCTTGGCGGAGCTGACGTTCGACCAGCATCTTACCGTACCGCCACTGGGAGGGATCACGGCGAGCGGCCTTGTGCAGATCGGCCAGCGCTGGCTCGGGGGCAACGGCTTCAAAGAGCAGGGCGCGGGCGGCGTAAAAAGGGGCGTAATCCGGCTGGTCCGCGCAGTCGGTGAAGAGGCGCCGGGCCTCATCGAGGCTGCCGGCGCCCCAGTGGACAAGGGCGAGGTAATAGCGCGGGCGCCAGCACGAGCTATGAGACGTGGCCCACTGCAGCACCTTGGCCGACTCCGCCCGGAAGGGGAAGACGCGTTCGGGGGATGCTTGGTCGGCATTGTGCAGGAGCGCTGTGGCGGCGGCGGTGTCGGGCGCCACCCGTGCCCGCCAGTAGAGAACCTCGGCTGTCTGCGGTGCGAGCTCGAGCACCTGCGCGGCCTCGGTCGACCGGCCAAGGCCGTGGTACCACGCCGCCAGCTCGAGGAGGATTTCCTGGGGCATCTCGTGATGGATGCTCGCAGCGAAAGTCCGCCGGGCGGTCTCGTCCCCCTCGGACGACGCTTTCTCGAAGCCGGCGAAGGTATTGAGGGGATCGAGGGCGAGCAGCGCGTCGAGAGCGCTGCTGGCCTTGTCGCGGCGGCCCTGCAAGCGGAGGGCCAGGGCGAGGACTTGGCGCGCCTCGAGGTTGCGCCGATTGAACTCGAGACTCCGCGTCGCGTGGGTTTCAGCCTGCGGGAGGTCCCCGGTGCGGAGGGCCAGCTTTGCGAGCTCCGTCCCGGCGGCGCCGCGGAGTTCGACGGATTGGGCTGCCAGCTCGAAGCCGTCGCGGGCGTCGTCGAGTCGGTCGAGTCGGCTTGCGGCGAGGCCGTAGTAGTAGTTCGCGGCCGGGTCGTAGGTATCGATGGCGAGGGCTTTTCGCGTCAGGTCGAAGGCGCCCTGGGCATCCAAGGCGAAGAGGCGGAGCAGGGCGAGGTCGCTGAGGGCGGGCACATAGTGCGGGTCTTTGCGCAGGCACGCCTCGAGCGCCTCTCGAGCCGGGGCATAGGAGCGCTGCCGGAGCAGCTCCTTGCCCTTCAGCCAGAGGCCATACACCGAGGTCCAGTCGAAATCGGGGGGCGCTTGCAGCGGGCGCGAGAGCTCTCCTGCTGTCGGGTTGCCGGTCCATGCCAGCCGGTTTCCGGCGATCCGGACGCGCAGGCGTTCGGTCGGGATGTCCACGGACAGGGTTGTGGTCCAGGGTTCGAGGGGTTTGGCGGAGACGGGGATTGTGACGACGAGGCGCTCTCCGTCGAGCACCTCGAGTTGGTCGTCGACGGTCTCGAGAGGCGAGAAGAGGATTTCGAGATCCCCTTGGTGGCGGCGCACGTTGAGGCCCCCGAGGGGGGAGACGGCGACGAGGCCCCGGGTGCCCTTCACGGGGAACCAGTACTCGGTCCAGGTGTCGGTCGCGTAGGGCAAGAAGCCGCGATGTTTGAAGGGCGTCCGGGTGCTGCTCCCGCCCGCTTGGTTGAAGGAACGTCCTGACTGCACTTCGACGTACTGGCCGTCCGAGTCGGTCAACAGTTGCTCCCAGATCATCCCCTCGCGCGAGAGTCCCCAGATCCAGATCTTCTTGCCCAGCTTGTCGTCGCGGGGTGAGAAGCGCCCCATGCCGAAGTTCTCATCGTGCCAGAAGGCGGCAAAGAAGTCGGTCCTGCGGCCGAGCACGTGGTAGGACTTGTAGGAGCCGAAGTTATTGTTGTCGTAGAAGGAGAGGTCGCGTCCGGTCTTGGGTTCAAGGGGCCAGGGGGCAGCCTGGCCGTCGTGGTCGATGTGATGGGTGCCCGGGAAGACGAACTCGAGTCTGCCTGCGGCCTTGATGCCGGCGTTCATCCACGTGTAGTAGGGTTGTTCGAGCGGTGTGGCGTTGTGCCAGAGCGACGAGGTGGTGAAGTAGGCCTTGTCGGCGGGGACCGTGACTTCAAGCCGCCAGGGCGTGCGGGTCAGAAGGTCGAGGGCGCCGAGGACGACGGAGGCGCTCCCGTCGGGATTGTGCCGTGTCCGGTAATCGACCGGCGTCGCGCAGGTCGGCGCATGGCCGATGATGCCGTAGTTGGCCTCGATCCCCCCGCTCGTCCACGGGCCGCGCAGGGCGATGTCACGGAACTTCACCACCTGGTTGCCGTAGAGGAACTCCTTGCCGGTGGACTTCTCGACGGCCGACCAGATTTTGCCGCCGATTTCGGGGAGCACGGTGACGCGGATCCACGGGTTTTCGAGCTCGACCACGGTCCACTCCCGGTCCTCGGCCCGGTTGGTGAAGCCGTCGTAGCGGAAGTAGGGGTGGATGCGGCCGCCCTGCGGGATCGGATCCGGGTCGGAGAAGGGGTAGGTCCGGAAGGTCTTTCGATGCTCGCGCACGGTGGCGTCGGGCGGGTTCGCGAGACCGGGCAGAGGCACCGCGAGAGCGAGTGCGAGCATGGCGCCGCGGAAGAGTGCGGCGCGCGTCGCCTCGGGTGTAGACGAAGGAGTGCCGGCGCTGGAGTGCAAGGGATCCGGCCTTGCGGGCGTGTTCCTGTCTGGAGAGGGCATAGGCAATCAGCACGATAGTCGGTACGGGCCACTGTCGCGGACCGACCTTGCACCTCTGCGCATGGGTGTCAATCGTTGGAAGGAAGCCCGGATTGCAGCCCAGCGGACCGGCTGGCAGGGCCGGTGTTGCTGGAGGGGATTGGGCTCGCTGCATCGTTCCTGGGTCGGTCGGATTGAAACTGGATTCTGTCGGTGTCGTGGCCTTGGAGGACGGCGAGGACCGCATCGAAGGCGGGTTTGGGTCGGCGATCCCGGTCGAAGAGCAGGGGATGATTGGTGCGATGCCACGGGAAGTCGTTCAGCCAGCTTTCGCCGTCGTGGAGGTTCCAGAACGACACCCGGGCGATGACGTCCGCATGGTCGCGGAAGAGCCGGAACAACTGCGCGTACTGTTCCGCCTGCCGGCGGAGGATCTCGGGCGGGCAACCATCCCGGTAGGGATCGTGGCGGGACAGGGCCTGCCGCCGCGCCCCGTGGTCGGCCCACCAGTCCGACCGTAGCACGACGTCGATGTCGAGCTCCGAGACGATGACCTTGAGTCCCAGGTTGCGCGCGGCCACGAGGGTGTCTTCGAGGTCGCGGAACGGGATGCGATCCAGCTCGTAATGACCCTGGAGGCCGATGGCATGAACCGGGGCACGGCGGTCCAGCAGGGACCGGAGCAGCCGGAGCTGCTTTTCCCGTTTGGCGGGCAGTTCGTTGTTATAGTCGTTGTAGACGAGCACCGCCTTGGGATCGGCGGCATGGGCAAGCGCGAAGGCGTGCGCCATGAACTCCTCGCCGCACGCGGCGCTCCAGCCGGAAGGACGCAGGTAGTTCGTGCCGTCGTCGAGCGCCTCATTCACCACGTCCCACGTCGCGATTCGGCCGCGATAGCGTGCCACGACGGCGTTGATGTGGTCTTTCATGCGCTCGAGGATCAACTCGCGGCCGGCCTGGTTCGTGCCGTCGCGGAAGAACCAGGGGGGCGTGCGGTCGTCCTTGGCCCAGACGAGGCAATGGCCCACCACCTCGAGGCGTCTGGATGCGGCAAAGTCCACGAAGGCATCCGCCAGGGCGAAGTCATACTGCCCCGGTGCCCGCTGCACGTGAGCGGGCTTGAGACAATTCTCGGGGGTCACGGCGGCGAAATGGTCGGTCAGGAGCGGCCAATCAGCCGGGCGTTGCGGGATCCGATCGCCGATGCCGACGCCGAGGGTGAAGAGACCCGCGGCGGCGTCGCGCAAGGAGCGGGGCGTGCCGGGCGCGGCGCCGAGAGCGGGGTGCGCGAGTTGCAGCAACGCTGCGGCAAGAACCAGGGACACCACGCTAGCGCGCAGCGGTTGAGCGATGAGCGGCACCGGCTGTGCGTTGGACGAGAAGGTGTGAAACATGCGGGTTAGGGAGAGGCCCCGAGGGTGCTGCTGGCGCTGCGTCGCCCCGGATCGGGAAGGGCGGGGGCCTGTGGCCCACTCGAGGCACGCCCGCGCGGGGTGGCTGCAACCGAGGCTCCACGTCTCCGAGTTTTGCTTCACACCGGGACGTTAGGCACACTCGGGCTCGTGGGACAAGCAACCGCTGCGCCGGTGCCTCTGTAACCGCGGGCGGGGACCGCGGCGGGAGCACGTCAGCCACAGCGTTGTGTGGCCAAGGTCCGGGCTCTTGGGGATCGGGCCGGCCTGGGGAGAGCGAGGTGGCTATTGGGAGCTTGAGGAAACCCGCGCCAGCCCCTCTTTGGCCCAATGATCGGAGGGGTGGAGCGCGAGGGCCTTGCGGAAGCAGAGCGCGGCCTCCTTCGACTGGCCCAACCGCTCGTACGTACGGCCGGTGAACGTCAGGCAACTGGCGTAACCCCAGCGCGGCTCGAGCGGCCGGGGGGCAGTCTTGGATTCCGCTTCATACAGCTTCCCGGCTTCAAGGAACGTGTCCAAAGCCTCGCGCAACGCGCCGGGCTTCTTGGCGGTGTGAAACTGGCAGGCGCCGAGCAAATACCGCACCCGGGGATTCTGCGATCCGTGCGCGAGGGCCGCTTTGCGATGCCGATCGACGCGCGGGCCGAAGCGGACGCCGCGAATCAGGTTGCGGTCGATTTTCATTCCGTAGAGCGTGCCCAGGAGCGCGTGGCTCTCGGCATCCTGGGGATGGAGTTTCACGGCGCGGTTCAGGGCGTCGAGGGCAGTGTTCAGCGCCGCGGCGGCCGCCACGGTGTTGGACGCTGAGGCCGGTTGTGTCTGGAGCTGGAGCATGCGGTGGAACTCGGCCACGCCCAGCCAGTAGAAGTGGGTGCTGCTCGCTGGCGCGTTCGTGGTGGCCTGGCGGAACAGGGTTGCGGCGGCTGCAAAGCGCGCAGCGTCCCACGCCTGATACGCGGCCGTGAACTCGGCGATGCCATTGAGGGTCAAAGCATCGCCAGAGCTCCCGGCGCGCGCCGCGAGCACGACGGACAGGAGCAAGATGCCCAGCCACGGTCTCATCGCCTGAAGAGGCGAGCGAGGCGCGCCTCCAATCCAGCCAAGTCCACGATCCGATGAGAACTTCCTGCGTTTCCGGACCCTCTTCTCTGCGCCTCACTCATGGAGAGCCCTCGCCGGAAGAAGGGGAGGCCTGGAACAGCAGGGGCCGGACTTGAGCTGTTGACCGCACGTTCCACAGGTCAAGGATTCTAGAAGGGTCGCGGCAGGTTGGCCAGGCGATTCGGGGCGCCCGGATCCTCGCGCGGCTTTGGGTGCCGGCAGATGATCTTGCTTTCCTGGGTGCCTTGTGCGAGAAAGGCAGTAGTGCCCCCAGGAGCCTTTGACTCGCCACGGTTTCAGCGAGAAACCCGCCGGCGATCAACGACGGGTGCAGGCACCCAGCAACGGATACCGTTATGCAGACACGAGGCATGATCACGAGGTCCACGATTCCGTACAGTGCGGCAGGCGACCGGTGTCGCCGTCACCGCGGGAGGGTTCTGGCCCTGCTGCTGCTGCTGACGCTGCCAGCCACGGTGCAGGCTCAGTTCAGCTACACCACCCAGGGGGGCAAGGCCATCATCACGCGATACACCGGACCCGGCGGTGCGGTGACGATCCCACCGAGCATCGACGGTCTGCCCGTGTGGGGCATCGGGTCTTCGGCGTTCGCCTGGTGCGACACCGTGTCCCGCGTCGCCATTCCTGACGGCGTCACATTCATTCAGTCCTATGCCTTCTGTGGGTGCACCAGCCTGACCAGCGTCACGATCCCTCAGAGTGTGTGGCTCATTGGGGACGATGCGTTCCAGTACTGCAGAAGTCTGCAGAACGTCACCATCCCGGACGGCGTTACCAGCATTGGCCAGCAAGCCTTCGAGGGATGCAGCGCCATGACCTTCGCTGTGATCGGCGGGAATGTGACCGGCATCGGCATGGGCGCGTTTCGCGGCTGCAGCGGTCTGACCCATGTCACGATCGGCAAGAGCGTCAGGACCATGGGGCCGGGGGCGTTCTCCGAATGTTCCAGTCTCAATGCCTTTGCCGTGGATGCGCTCAATACGGTCTACAGGAGTCTCGATGGCGTGCTCATCACCAAGAACTGTACCGTATTGATCCAATGCCCCTCGGGCAAAGAAGGACCGTATGTGATCCCTGACGGCGTCACGACCCTTGAGAGCCTTGCGTTCGCATGGTGCACGAAGCTGACCAGCCTCACGATCCCGGACAGCGTCGCCAGCGTGGGAGGGGGAGCGTTCGAATACTGCAGCGGTCTCACCCATGTCGTGATGGGCAACGGCGTCACCCGGATCGGGGAGTGGGCGTTTGCGGGCTGCAGCGAACTGATCAGCCTCGCGATCCCGGCGAGCGTGACCAGCATTGGGGAGGGGGCGTTCTGGCATTGCACCCGTCTGGAGACCTTCACCGTGGCTGAAGCCAACAGGTTTTATGCGAGTCGGGATGGAGTGTTGTTTGACAAGGGCGGCGCTGTGCTCATCGCCTGTCCCGGTGGCAAAACAGGATCCTATGGGATTCCCCCCGGCGTGACCGACATCGATAAGGGCGCATTCATTGACTGCCGCGGACTGACCAGCGTGACGATCCCCAACACCGTCGCGAACATCGGGGACTATGCGTTCTTGGACTGCACCGGGTTGACCAGTGCCACGATCCCCGGCAGCCTCATGAGCTTCGGCGTCCGTGTGTTCGATGGCTGCACCGGCTTGACGCGCGTCACGCTGGAACACGGCGTTACCAGCATTGGATGGGCGGCGTTCATACGATGTAGCCGCCTCGCCAGCATCGCCATTCCAGAGAGCGTGACCTGCATCGATCAAGCAGCGTTCCTGGACTGTGCGAGCCTGGCGAGCGTCACCATTCCTGACAGCGTCACCAGCCTTGGGAGCGAGGCCTTCAACGGGTGCAGCAGCCTGACGACCATGAGTATCGGACGCAGGGTAGCCGCCATCGAGAACCAGACGTTTCGTGCCTGCAGGGGCCTGACCATCGTTACGGTCCCGGACAGTGTCGCGCGCATCGGGGATGCGGCGTTCTACGAGTGCACGGGACTGACGCGGGTGACCCTGGGAACCCACGTTGCCAGCTTAGGGGAGGTTGCGTTCGGCGGTTGCTCCGCTCTGACCGCAGTCTATGTCCGAGGCAACGCGCCCGTGGGCGAATCGGCAGTGGGGGACTGTCCGGCGACGGTGTATTACCTGCCCGGAACCACGGGTTGGGGCCCGACCTACGGCGGTTGTCCCACCGCGCCGTGGGCGCTTGCTCACCCCGTGATCCTGGGCTTCGGTGAGAGCTTTGGGGTGCGATCGGGTCAATTCGGCTTCATCATCTCGTGGGCAACGAATGACATCCCGGTCGCCGTCGAAGCGAGCGCGGATCCGACACAGTCGGGCTGGGCAGAACTGGGAGGTGTCACCCTCAAGAACGGGTCGGCGTACTTCGGCGACGCCAACGGGGCGAGCCACGCCGTACGGTTCTACCGCGTGCGGTCGGAGTGACATCCCCTAGCGAGGCGCGCCTCAGACCAATGAAACATGCAGTCCACAGGAACCGTGGGGGGCAGCGGGGCACCCTGCCTCCGCGCCTCGCTCATCTAGAGTCCCCGACGGAAGGAGTGTTGGCCTGGAACCGGAAAGACCAGAACTTGACCCAATCGCATCGACTTTCACAGGTCGAGGACTCTAGGCCAGTGCTGGTTCTGGATTCCGCCCTGAATCGGCGAGGGGGAGCTCCGCGTCGATCACTCAGCCGGGCGAGATCAGCAGGATTCGGAGGCCGTCACGGCTTGCGGAGGCGGTAGAACATGGCCATGCCGGAGGCGCCGACCGCGACAGGATTGCCGGCGGGCCCGACGCTCCAGACGGCACCGGTCACGTCCGAAGCCGCCTCAAGCTCGAAGCCGGGTGTTTCCGGCGACCAGGAGATGATCACCGAGTCCCCGGCCAACTGAATGAACAGCGTCGGCGCTTCGCCGGCGGAAGGCACGATCAGGCCCGGCCAGAATCCGCCGTGCATGGCATACTGCCCGGCCCCCATGGCTGCGGCATCGGGTTGGCCGACGGTGCCGCTAAGGGCATAGGGACCGCCGGCGGCGGTGCCGCCGCCGCCATCGATTGTGGACCAGTCAATCGAGTATTGCGCGCAGACGGCATGGCACGGAAGCAGCAGAGCCAGCAGGGCCAGCAGCGACGCTGCACCTCGACGCCGGCAGCGGGGTGACGACAAAGTCTTCATCGGAGCATTCGGTGTTATGCGTTCCCTGCCCGGCCATCTGAACCGTAAGCCGTCCAGAGCGCCGGGAAGGGCGGCCGCCTACTTGAGTTCTTTGACGACGACATGATCCGTGCTCCAGCATCCCGGGTCGAGCATCGCCTTGGTGCCGCCGCCGAAGCTGCCGCGCACCCACATGCTGACGACATGCGAGCCGGCGGTCAGGCCGGTGAAGATGCCCGTGATGGAGGTGGGGACCCCGTCGGTGTCCCCGGCTTCGGCGCGCCTGAGGCTCGATCGCGCGCGCCCGTTGGGGGTTGCGTTGTTATCGATGCGCAATTCAAAAGTGGCGCCGGTGGCGCCGCCCGCCATGCTTTCAATGTAAGTTCGCCCGTTGAAGGTGACTTCGATCGTCGAGCCGGCCATTTGTTTCACGAAGGTGCCGATGTCGGCGACTTTCTTGAAAGACGTCGAGTAGTCGACGCTACTTCCGCAGTTGACATCGATCACGGTGGTCCGCACCAGGCCGGCCGTGGTCAACCCCGCGCCGTCCCCGCTGAAATCCGCGGCGGTCATGGTGCCATCGACGCGGTGGTCCCCGAAGGTGCGGGCATTGCCGAGTTCGTTCACGTAGAAGACATGCTTGCCGGCGCCGTTGAAGACTTCGAAGAAAGCCGTGAGCCCGGTCGAGTTGCCGCTATCGATTTGGAATTCGATGTCGCCGGCTGAGTCTATACCGAACAGGCCGACAGGGTTATGAATGCGGTCTGCCACCAAGGTCTCGGACACGGTGAGGTTCGGTGTGGTCAGGGGACCGGTCATGACATCGCCCGCCTTGGCCACGTAACGGCCATCGGTGTAAGCAGGGTTCAGGCTGAACGTGGTGCCGGTGAGCGCGAGTCCCGTGCCCGCGGAATACAGCGTATCGTTATCGACGTTGTCCTTGAACCCGGCCGGCAAGCCGCTAACACCGCTCCAAGGGACCTCGTCAGCCGAGTCGGCACCTGTCGCGACCTCCGCGGTGGCAGCGTGGATGGCATAGGGCGCAGGCAGAATCGGGATGCGGGTTTTGAGGACGGTATAGGCTCCGGTGTCGGTTCCCGGGCGGACGGCGATCTGCAGCCATCGTGCCTTGCCTTCAAACGCCGCGGCGCCGAAATCCAGCGGCGTGGTCACAAGACCATTGACCACGGACAGATCGTTCACGGCCGCCGCGCCCCCAATCTGGATTCCACTGCTGGCAGCGCTCCACAGGGTGAACTGCAGATCATAAACGCCCGTAGCTGGGGCGAGGCCGTCGTTGAGCAGGCCCTGATACGTAAACGCAGTGCCTTGAGCCAGACCGGGCTGTCCGCCCGCCAACGCCGCGATGACCATGGCGAAGTGTAGAGTTTTCACGCGTGTGCGACCCTTTCTCATCTCTTGCTGGCTCCCTCGTTGCTCAGGACACACCTGCCTTCCCCGTCGACAGGGCGTGCTCCGTTGGTGGAGCAGGGAATCCGCTGGTGTGCTTTCTGTGGGAACCGATCGCACAGTGCCCGTTTGCAGACCGTCTGTCAAGGCGGGAGGATCAAGAGCGAGTGTGGTCTGTTATCGTGGAACCTGCCGACCGGGGTTCTTCTGAGCGCGATCCCTCGGCGGGCTGGGTGCAAGGCGAATCGCCAGGGATTTGCGGCCTGCGCTTGGCGATCTGGTCTGCAGCCGCGGGCGGTGACCGCGGTGGGGGGAGGGGGGAGCGCGAACAGTGGCGAGCCGCCCTCGGCGCGGGGGGCTACAGCATCTCATCTCGGCCTGCAATGTGCACTCCGCCCGGAATCGGCGAGGGGGAGCTCCGCGTCGATGACTCAGCCGGGCGAGATCAGCAGGATTCGGAGGCCGTCACGGCTTGCGGAGGCGGTAGAACAGGGCCATGCCGGAGGCGCCGACCGCGACAGGATTGCCGGCGGGCCCGACGCTCCAGACGGCACCGGTCAGGTCCGAAGCCGCCTCGAGCTCGAAGCCGGGTGTTTCCGGCGACCAGGAGATGATTACCGAGTCGCCGGCCAACTGAATGAACAGCGTCGGCGCTTCGCCGGCGGAAGGCACGATCAGGCCCGGCCAGAATCCGCCGTGCATGGCATACTGCCCGGCCCCCATGGCTGCGGCATCGGGTTGGCCGACGGTGCCGCTAAGGGCATAGGGACCGCCGGCGGCGGTGCCGCCGCCGCCATCGATTGTGGACCAGTCAATCGAGTATTGCGCGCAGACGGCATGGCACGGAAGCAGCAGAGCCAGCAGGGCCAGCAGCGACGCTGCACCTCGACGCCGGCAGCGGGGTGACGACAAGGTCTTCATCGGAGCATTTTGATCACGGTTCGAGTCGTTTGAGGAACACCTTGCGGAACTCCATTTCGCCGTTCTCGCCCTGCAGGCCGAGGTAGCCCTTTCCCGGGGCGAGATCGGAGGCGGAGCTGGCCAGCACACCATTCAATTTGACCTCACAGCGCGGGCCGCGGCAGAGGATCTCGAGCGCATTCCATTCGCCGGTTGGCTTGAGCAGGCCCTGGGCCTTGGTCGGGTCGCGTTGGCAGGTAGCTCCGAACACATGGACGATGCGTTCGCTGTTCTCGCACTGCACCTCGTACTTCCGGTCGGGCCAGTTGGCGCCCTCGGCCCCGGCGCGGAGGAACACGCCGCTGTCCTGGCGATCTTTGAGCCAGCGGACCTCGAGCCGGAGAATGAAGTGGTCGTATTGCTCGGTGGTCCGCAGCCAGCCCATGCCTTTCCGGTGCTTGATGACGCCGTCTTCGGCGACGAACTGGCTGCCGTTCATCTGCACCCAGCCGCCCAGGTCCTTGCCGTTGAACAAGGCGACGAAACCCTCCGGCGGCGTGTCGGCAGCGCTCCAGGCGGCCACGGAAAGGTACAAACACAGCGCGGCAAACAGTCGGTTCTTCTTCATGATCGTGATGGACATGGTGCTGTTTTCGCTGAGCGTGATCCCTCCGCGGGGCAGGGTGCAAGGTGAATCGCCGGGGACTTGCGGCCTGCGACACACGACAGCGGGAAGAAGTCCGATCGATCCTCGGGACAGTCAGCGGCGGCCACTTGGCTGCAGCCGCGGGCGGCGACCGCGGCGGGTGCGGGGGGGAACGCCGGTGAACACGCTCGGCGACGCCTTGACGAACACCGCTCCCTCGGCTCACGCTCGACTCGTCGGGGGCGAATGGATCACGGGGTCGGCCCTTGGGTCTTGTCAGCAGAGTGCCATGAATATGCGAAGTTCAACCAGGGTCGGTGTGGCGACCGCCGTCGGCGTGGCAGCCATCACGTTAAGTGCCGCCCAGGAACCGCTGCGCCGAATCCTGTCGCTGGACGGCACCTGGCAGATCGCCGAGGGGACGATGGCGACGCTGCCGGCCGACTTCGCGCGCACCGTGCCCGTGCCGGGGTTGGTAGACATGGCCGCGCCCGCGTTTCTCGAGCCTGGCCCGAAGGTGGCCAAGCGCGACGCGATTCCGCAGAAGGACCCGCGTCGGGACGCGTTCTGGTACCGGCGGACCTTCACTATCGAGGGCCCGATCCCGGAGACAGCGATGCTGAAAGTGGCCAAGGCGATGTTTGGCACGCGGGTCGTTCTCAATGGCCAGCTGCTGGGCGATCATGCGCCGTGCTGGACGCCGGGGTTGTTCAACGCCAGGCCGGCGCTGAAAAACGGCGCGAACGAAGTGGTCATCCGGATCGGGGCGGACCGGGATGCCGTGGGCCGCGCGCATCCCGACGGGTTCGATTTCGAGAAGGCGCGCTACATTCCCGGCATTTTCGATTCCGTCACGCTGATTCTGGCCGGCACGCCGCGCCTCGACAACGTGCAGGTGGCGCCGGACATCGCCGGGGGGCGGGCGAAGGTGCGCGCGTATCTTGACGGCTCGCAGGCGACCCGTGTCGAGGTGGAGATCCGCGAGGCGAAGTCCGGCAAGCTCGCCGGCCAAGCCGCCGCGAACGCGGGTGCGGGCGTCAAGGAACTGGATGTGACCGTGCCGATCGAGGGCTGCCGTTTGTGGTCGCCGGACGATCCGTTCCTTTACAGCGTCACGGTGCGGACGCGCGGCGACGAATTCACGACGCGCTTCGGGATGCGGGAGTTCGGCTTCGACCCGGCTTCCCGTCGGGCGGTGCTGAACGGCAAGCCGTACTTTCTGCGCGGCAGCAACGTCACGCTCTACCGCTTCTTCGAGGATTCGGAGCGCGGGGCGCTGCCGTGGGACGACGACTGGGTGCGCACGTTGCATCAGCGCGTCAAGGCGATGCACTGGAACTGCCTCCGGTACTGCATTGGCCTGGCTCCGGAACGCTGGTACGACATCGCCGACGAGGAAGGCGTCCTGATCCAGAACGAATTCCCCATCTGGTACGGCGGGGATGTGCCGGAGGCGATGACGGTGGAGGGACTGGCGTTGGAATACGCCGAGTGGTTGCGCGACCAGTGGAATCACCCGAGCGTGGTCATTTGGGACGCCTGCAACGAGACCCGGAGCCGGAAGACCGGGGACGCGTTCATGCGGATTCGCGGGCTGGATCTCTCGGATCGTCCCTGGGACGACGGCTATTCGTGGCCGCGGCGGCCGGGCGACACCAGCGAGCAGCATCCGTATCAATTCAACTCGAACTTTCGGGTGTGGAAGCTGGCGACCGCGAAGACCGATCCCGAGGCCTATAACAACGGTGGCGGCGACGGCAAGCACGCGGTCATCAACAACGAGTACGGCTGGCATTGGGTCAACCGGAACGGCACGCCGACGACGCTGACGAGCGGTATCTACCGGGACGTCCTCGGCGAGAATGCCACCCCCCAGGAGCGGTTCCACCTGCAAGCCACCTGGCTGGCGGCCGCCACGGAGTTCTGGCGGGCTCACCGGAATTGCGCCGCCGTGATGCACTTCGTCACGCTCGGCTATTCCCGTGCCGACGGCCAGACGTCCGACCACTGGCTCGAGGGCAAGGTCGCCAGCCTCGAATGGGAACCGGAGTTCCACCGGTACGTCCGCGATGCCTTTGCGCCCGTTGGCCTGATGATCAACCTGGGCAAGGACCACCTGCGGCCCGGGGCCGCCGCCCGGGTGCCAGTCCTGCTGGTCAACGATCTCGAACGCCCCTGGAAAGGCCCGGTCAGCCTGCGGCTGAAGCGCCCCGGGCGGCCGGTCCAGGAGAAGCAAGCCAGCGCGGAAATCGCGTCGTTCGGAACCGCGGCCCTGGGCTTTGACCTCGCCTGGCCCACGGAGGAAGGCCCTGCGGTCCTGGAGGCGGAACTGCGCGGTGCCGACGGCCAGCCCGTCCGCAGCGTCCGGGAGTTCGAGATCAAGGCCCAAGCCGTCTCGCTCACGGAGCATGGCACCGTCACCGCGTCCTCCGTCTATCAGCCGGCCTATCGGGCCGAACACGCCGTGGACGGAGACGAAAGCAGCTATTGGTCGTCGGCGTTCCAGGATGACGCGTGGCTGGCGGTGGACCTGGGCGCCGTCCGCCGGATCGGCCGGGTGACCATCGTCTGGGAGACCGCGTTTGCCCGGGCGTTCACCGTCGAGGTCTCGATCGATGGGGCGTCATGGAAGGAGGTGTACCGGACGGCGAACGGCCAGGGCGGCACCACCCATATCACCTGGGACCCGACCGAAGCCCGGCATGTCCGGCTTGTCTGCACCCAGCGTGGCACGGGGTGGGGGAATGCCGTCCGCGAACTTGAAGTGTACTGAGGGGGGCAAGCGTGAACCGTGTTCGCGCCACGCCGGGCCAATTCATCCTGACGGGTGTGCAGCCGTTCGTCCTCATGAAAGGGTTGGGGGAGACGCTGGCCGGGCGAAATGGGCTGCTGGAGTTGCTGCCCTTCGGCCTGGAGGAGAAGAGGCGCTGTCCGGGCAAGGAGCATCGGGCCGGGGACCCGCGCGCGGCGTTCGAGAACTTCTGCGTACAGGAAACCCTCAAGGCGTTTGCGGCGTGCGGTGAGCCCCCGCGCCTGTTCTTCCTCCGCACCAAGGCGGGATTGGAAGTGGACCTGCTGATCGAAGGCCCCGGTCCGCGGCTCCAGCCTTTCGAGTTCAGACTCTCGACGACGCGCTCCGCAAGCTCGAGCTTGAATCTCGCCTTCCGCCCGGGCAGGCTTCAGGCACGTTGGGAAGGCGAGTGTCTATTCATTAATGACTGGCCGCCGCGATATGCAGCACCCAGTGCCACAACGACCGGGAGACATCGATCCGCTGGCCGAAGCCTTGCTGACTCGGCTCCAGTCATTCCCCGCCGCACGTTGGATCGTTCTGGGAGGTTACTTTGCCCTGAAGCATTACTGTGATTACCGCATCACCCATGACGTGGATGCCTGGTGGACCGAAGAGAGCTGCGAGTCCGACCGGGAACAGGCCCGCGGCGCGTTGAGAGCCGTGCTCGAGTCCCTGGCCAGCGAACAGGGATTGACCGTCAACCGGCGCCATTTTGGTGACACCGAGTCGTGGGAGCTGTTGCGGGCGGGGATCAAGGTTTTTTCGTTTCAAATCGCGAGTCGGACGCTGCACCTGGAACCGTCGTTGCCGAGCCCCTGGCCCCCGTTGCTCATCGAGACCTTCGCGGACAACGTCGCCTCGAAAATGAACGCCCTCGTTCAACGAGGCGCACCCCGCGATTTCACCGACATTCGGCAATTGGTCACCACCGGCCACCTCACCGCGACGGAGTCTTGGGACCTCTGGAAACGGAAGAACCCGGATCTGAATCCGGACGACGCCCGCGCGGAAGTCGGGCGTCACCTGCACGAAATCGAGTTGCGCCGGCCGCTGGACACCTTGACCGACCCCGCGCAGCGCGAGCAGGCACGGCAAACCCGGGCCTGGTTCCGGGCTGTGTTCCTGCAGCCGCCCTAGAGTCCTCGACTTGTGAACCATGGGGTCAAAAGGTCAAGTTGGGTTCCTGCTGTTCCAGGCCTTTCCTCCTTCCGTCGAGGACGCTACATTAGCGAGGCGCGGAAGAGGGGATGGGCAGGCACAGCAGGGTCTTCATGAGCCTGACGACTCGACCGGGTCTGAGGCGGCGCCTCGCTAGACATGAGACTGGACCATAGCGTTTATCCCGATCTGGACCAACCGCCGCGCGAGTCCGCGGATCTGGCGACCCTCGAGGACCGGGCCGACTATGTGCATCGGGTCTGCGCCCAGTGGGACTATGGGATTGTCCCCGAACCCGAGACCTTCCGATTGCTGGCGCAATGGCGGGAAGTGTTCGACCGCTTCCCGTTGTCCCATTCGGCGGCCTATCACACCTTCCGGTTCTGGTTCGGATGGGAAGCCGTCCCGGGCCGCGCGCTGCGCGCCAGCTACGAGTTAGAGGACTTGCGCGAGGGCCGCACCGACCCCTGCGCCCGCTGCACCTGAGAAGCAGAAACCACCCGGCGTGCCGATCGTCACCCCACGAGGATTCTCGCGCCCGGCGCGGGCGCGGGTGAGTGGGGCCATCACGACGCGGTTGCGCAAGGACAACCCGCGCAGGTCAAAGGGCGAGAGCAATTGGGGCGAGAGGGACTTGTTCATGCGGAGGATCTTGGATTGGAGACCGATTCGGTGCGCACCATCACTTCGTTGCGGCGCAGGAAGGCGGGTGTCCACGGCGGGTCGAAGTAGCCGTACACGGGCGGGGACAACTCTTTCAGACCTTCCTTTTGCATCCAGGCCCGCAGCCGATCGAGCGACTCCGATTCGTTCTTCGCGTTGCGCCCGCCGCTGTAACGCAGAACGGCAAATCGACCGGGCTCGAGCTCTCGCACCGTGACGGCGCCATCCGACGGTTTGGGCACGTCGCCGGTCTTCATCGCAGCCGGCATGACGAAGGCCATGGTGGCATTGGTTTCATGGCCGGACATGAAGACCGGGGTCGTCATCGCGATCTTCTGCTTCGCGGCGTTGCCGCCGGTGATAAACCGGAACAGCCGGTTGAAGCTGCCGTCGGATCCACCGCCTTGGCGGGCGGCCATGGGGGTCTCGACCACGGTCAGGGCGGGGTAGTCGCGCACCTCGACGCTGCCGTCGGCGCGCACCACCTGGTACGGAGCGGATTCATAGCCGCCGCGCACCGCGCCGCAGCCCGTGGCGAGCAGCCCAGTCAGAGTGCCGAGTCCTGCAATCATCGGAATGAGTCTGCGCCTGGTGTTCATCGTTTCCACTGTTGCTCGATCCTGTCGTTGACGGGCTCGGGTGCCGGCCATTGGCCGCCGAGCGTGAGGGAAGATTGTGTAGGTTACGTAGAATGTCAAATGCCGATAACGGTGTTTGTGTGGCTTGACTCCGGTGTCGCTGAGGATCGGACTGACGCCAGGGTTGGCACACAAGCCAGCCAGGGTCCGGTCTCATCGGCCTGTTTCTATCTACTCAAGTAATTGATAGCGAGTTTATTCCACGGTTGATGGGGGGAGAAGAGTGGCGAGATGGCGCTGACTTGCTGTGATGCGCATCCTGGGGACGAGAGCCCGGACATTTTTCACTTGCTGCCGAGGTTGTCATGTAGAATGATTGTGCAAAATATGACGGAAGCGCATTATCCGATCCACCTAGCCGCGCGCCTGACCGGCTTGAGCACCCATGTCCTTCGGATTTGGGAGCAGCGCTATCGCGCGGTCGAACCGAAGCGCACGCCGACGAACCATCGTCTTTATTCCCAGGGCGACCTCGATCGGTTGAGTCTCCTGCGGGATGTCACCCGGGCGGGCCACAGCATCAGCCAGATGGCGCGGCTCTCGAACGAGGGGCTGCGGGCGCTGACGGCGAGCGCCCGCGGGTCGAAGCTGGAAGCGCCGCGCTGGGCCGCAGCCGCCTCGGAAGCCGATGGCTTGCTGGAGGAGTGCGTGGCTGCTGTGCAGGCCCTGGACGGGCGCGCGCTGGAGGGGGTGCTCGAGCGTGCGGCGACGTCACTGGGCGCGCAGGGGGTGCTGCAACGGTTGGCGGGTCCCTTGGCGCAGGCTGTGGGCGACCTGTGGCGCGAGGGCAGGATCAGCGCCGCCCACGAGCATTGTGCCACCGGGCATCTCCGCGCTTTCCTTGCGGGCCTCGCGAGGCCTTTTGGGGGCCGCGAGGGCGCGCCTGTCCTGGTGGTGGCGACGCCCGCCGGGCAACTGCACGAGTTGGGGGCGCTGTTGGCGGGGGCTATGGCGGCGAACCTCGGCTGGCAGGTGACGAATCTCGGGGCGAGTCTGCCCGCAGCGGAGATTGCCGGAGCGGCGCGGCAGAAGCGGGCGCGGGCGGTGGCCTTGAGCCTGGTATATCCTGAAGACGACGCGAGCCTGCCGGGCGAATTGCACATGTTGCGTGAAGCGTTGCCGGCGGAGACGGCGTTGCTCGTGGGCGGTCGGGCCATGCCGGCCTACCGGGACGTGTTGGGGCGGGTCGGGGCGATTCTTGCGGAAGACCTGGTGCAACTCGGCCTGGCGTTGGACCGTTTGCGTCAGCCGAGGCGCAAGGCCGATCGATGAAGGAACTCGCGCTGCGAGCGGCGCCACGGCTGCCGCGGGCGCGGGACGAGGTCAGCAGCGAAGTGTGAAGTTGATCTCTTGACGGCCCCTTACGGTGCGGCGCAGCGGACGAAGTTCTGGAGGAGCCGGAGCCCGACGGTCTGGCTTTTTTCCGGATGGAACTGGGTGGCGAAGATGTTGTTGTGCCAGATGGCGGAGGCGAAGCGCTCGCCGTGGGTGGTCGAGGCGGCGACGACGGCGGGGTTGGTGGGGACGGGGTAGAAGCTATGGACGAAGTAGACGTAGCTGCCGGAGGGGATGCCGTGGAAGAGGGGGCAATCGGGGCGGGTGATTTCGATTTGGTTCCACCCGATCTGGGGCACTTTGAGTCCGGGGCGATCGGCGAATCGGACGACCCTGCCTTCGAGGAGGGCGAGTCCGGGGGCGCGGCTTTGGAACTCCTCGCTTCGTTCGAAGAGCGCCTGGTAGCCGACGCAGATGCCGAGGAAAGGCCGGCCGGTGTTGACGAAGGCCGGGATGGCGTCATGGAGGTTCTGGCGTCGGATTGCGTTGAGGCAGTCATCGAAGGCACCGACGCCTGGCAGGACGAGGGCGTGGGCATCGTCCAGCTGTTCGGGCCGGCTGGCGAGTTGGACCCGGGCACCGACGTGGACCAGGGCTTTATGGACGCTGCGGAGGTTGCCGGCGCCGTAGTCGATGAGCGCAATCACGGGGGGAGTATAGGCCAGAGTCCTCGACTGGTGGAAGTCGATGCGATTAGGTCAAGTTTGGGGCTCTGTTGTTCCAGGCCTCCCCTTCCTCCGTCGAGGACTCTGATGAGCGAGGCGCGGAGGCAGGGTGCCCCGCTGCCCCCCACGGTTCCTGTGGACTGCATGTTTCATTGGTCTAAGGCGCGCCTCGCTAGGGGTGAAGGAAGTCAGGCGTTTCCGGCCTCGGCTCGGAGGCGGAGCTGGCCGCAGGCGGCGTCGATGTCATGTCCTTTTTCGCGGCGGAGGGTGGCGTTGATCCCGCGGGCTTGGAGGGCTTCGAGGAAGGCCTGTTGGGTGTTGTCGTCGGGGCGCTGCCAGGGGAGGGTTGGGACGTGGTTATAGGGGATGAGATTGACCTTGGCGTGGACGCGGCGTGCGAGGTCGGCCAGCGGTGGGACGTGGGCGAGGTCGTCATTGACTCCGGCGATCAGGAGGTACTCGAAGGTCAGGAGGCGGCCTTTGCGGGCCACGTAGAACTCGCAGGCGGCCATCAGTTCCCGGATAGGGTATTTGCGGTTGACGGGCATGAGGCGAGAACGGACGGGGTCAGTGGCGCCGTGGAGGGAGACGGCGAGCTGGAGCTGGAGGGGTTCTTCGGCGAGGCGGCGGATTTGGGGGCAGAGGCCGCTGGTTGAGACGGTGATGCGGCGGGCGCCAATTCGGCCGCCCCAGGGGGCGTTCAGGATGCGCAGCGCCTTGAGGAGGGGGTCGTAGTTGGCGAGCGGCTCGCCCATGCCCATGATGACGAGGTTATCGACGAGGCGCTCGCGAGGAGAGGCGGCATCGGCGGGCGCGGGGTTGGCGGCATGCCAGCGCTCGGCGGCGAGGACTTGGTCGACGATCTCCTCGACGCCGAGGTTGCGTTTCCATCCCTGGAGGCCGCTGGCGCAGAACGCGCAGCCGTAGGCGCAACCGACCTGGGTTGAGACGCAGAGCGTGCGGCGGTCGCTTTCTTCGCCGCAGAGGGCGGGGTTGGCGGGGATGAGAACGCTCTCGATGAGCGCGCCGTCGGCGAGGCGCCAGAGGAACTTCTGGGTATGATCTGGGGACCCCTGGTGTGCGACGAGGGTGATGGGGTCGAGGGCGAAGTTGTGTCGGAGGCGCTCCCTCAGGCGGAGGGGGAGGTTGGACATGGCGGTCCAATCCGTGGCGCGATGGACGTAGAGCCACTCGACGACCTGGCTGGCGCGGTAGGCGGGTTCCTGCCAATTCTGGAATTCGGCCTGGAGCTCCTCGAGGGTTTGGGAACGGACATCGCGCAGGCGTGGGGCGGGTGGGATGGGGGAGGGTTCGCTCACGGGGAGGCGGGGATGGGATCGGCGGTCGATGGGGCGGGGCGGGTCTGGGGCTGGGGGAGGTAGTAACGGGTGACGTATTGCTGGACCATGCGCCAGGTATTGTATTGCGGGGCGACGGTGGCCATGGCGCGGCGGATTTTGTGGATCCACTGGCGTGGGATGCCGTTGGCGTCGCGGTTGAAGAAGCAGGGGATGACCTCTTCATTGAGGACCTGGGCGAGGTTTTCGCCGTCGCGGCGGTCCTGTTCTTCGATGGAGTCGGGGTGGGAATCCTCGCCGATGGCGAAGCCATTGGTGCCGTCGTAGGCTTCGCGCCACCAGCCATCGAGGATGCTGAGGTTGAGGCCGCCGTGGGGGGCGGTTTTCATGCCGCTGGTTCCGCTGGCTTCGAGGGGCCGGCGCGGGTTGTTGAGCCAGACATCACAGCCGGCGACCATTTGGCGGGCGATGTGCATGTCGTAGTTTTCGATGAACACGAGGTGGCCCTGGAGTTCGCTGTAGCGGGAGAGGTGAATGATCTGCTGGATGAAGCGTTTGCCGTCATCGTCGCGGGGGTGGGCTTTGCCGGCGAAGATGAACTGGATGGGACGGGTTGGGTCCTTGACGAGCTCGACGATGTGGGCGAGCTGCTGGAAGACGAGAGGTGCGCGCTTATAGGTGGCGAAGCGACGGGCGAAGCCGATGGTCAGGGCGTCGACGTTGAGCAGGTGATCGAAGGCGATGAAGTCGCTGCGGCCGAGTCGCTCGCCCTGGAGGAGGAGGCGGCGGCGGGTGAACTCGACCAATTCGCGCCGGAGGGTGTAGCGGAGAGCCCAGAGCTCCTCGTCGGTGACGAACTGGGGATCGAGGATGCGCTGCCAGAACTCGGGGGTATTGACATTGCGTTCCCAGTCGCAGCCGAGTTTTCGCTTCCAGAACGTGCGAACGGTTCCCTTCATCCAGCCCAGGAGGTGGACGCCGTTGGTGACATGGCCGATGGGGACTTCGGCGGCGGTGCGGTCGGGGAAGAGAGGCTGCCACATGCGGCGGCTGACCTGGCCATGGAGCTCGCTGACGCCGTTGGCGGCGCGGGCGGTTTTGAGGGCGAGGACGGTCATGCAGAACGGCTCGCGTTCATTGGCGGGGTCGAGGCGGCCGAGGCCGAGGAGGTCGGCCTGGTGCACCTTGATCTGGCGGAAGAGCCGGTGCATGGCGAAGTGCATGAGGTCGGGGCTGAACCGGTCATGGCCGGCCTCGACGGGGGTATGGGTGGTGAAGAGGCACTGCTGGCGGGTTGCGGCGAGGGCGGCCTCGAAGGTCATGCCCTCGGCCATGCGCTCGCGGATGAGTTCGAGCACGAGGAAGGCGGCGTGGCCTTCGTTGAGATGGAACACGGACGGGGTGATGCCCAGGGCGCGGAGGAGGCGGACGCCGCCGACGCCGAGGACGATTTCCTGCATGACGCGGGTGGTGGCATCGCCGCCGTAGACGCGCAGGGTGAGATCGCGGTAGTGGGGTTCGTTTTCGGGGAGGTTGGTATCGAGCAAGTAGACCGAGGCGCGGCCGACATTGACGCGCCAGGCCTGGAAGGCGACCTGGCTGGTGGCGACGCCGACGTGACCGATGAGGGGTTCGCCGCGGGCGTTGAGGACCGGCTCGATGGGCAGGTTTTTCGGATTGAGGAGTGTGTAGTATTCGGTCTGCCAGTTATCCGGGTTGATCGCCTGCATGAAGTACCCCTCGCGATAGAACAGGCTGACGCCGACGAATCCCAGGCCGAGGTCGCTGGCGGCCTTGGTGTGGTCGCCGGCGAGCATCCCCAGTCCTCCGGCGGCGATGGGGAGCGTCTCGTGGAAGCCGAACTCGGCGCTGAAGTAGGCGACGGGGTGGGTGGCGAACTGGGGGGCGTGTGCAGCGGCCCAGGTGTCAGGCGCTTCGAGGTAGCGGTCGAAACTCTGGAGGATCTTCTGGACCCGGCGGGCCATGGCGGCGTCCTGGAGGCGGACGCGGAGCTCGTAATCGGAGACCTCGTGGAGGATGGCGACAGCGTTATGGAACATGTTCCGCCAGCCGCGTGGGGAGAGCTCCTGGAAGAGGTCTTGAGCCTCCTGATCCCAGGTCCACCAGAGGTTTCGGGCCAGGCGATTGAGGCCCACGACCATGTCGTTGATTTCGCTCGGTGCGATTGGATTGAGTGTCATTTCAAGGGGCGGGGACTGTAGACAGTGGAGTTGGCCGGGGCAAACAGAAATGCGGGGCGCGCGGGGGTGCGGGGGGGGTCAAGGATCGACGCGGGTCCAGAGGACTTTGAGGTATCGGCTTTCGGGGCAATTGGAGAGGACGGGGTGATCGGGCCCGGCGCCGGTGCGATCGAGGAACTGGAGGCGTCGTCCGCTGCGGTGGGCGGCGCGGGCGACGAGGCTTTCGAATTCTTCCGCGGGCAAGAGGCCGGAGCAGGAGCAGGTGACGAAGAGGCCGCCGGGGTCGACGAGGCTGAGGGCGAGGCGGTTGAGGTCTTCGTACTTGCGGCGGCCGTCCTCGGTTTCCTCGCGGCTGAGGACGAGCTTGGGCGGATCGAGCACGACAGCGCCCCAGCGGCGTTGGTTCCGCTGCATCTGGCGGGCGTAGGCGAAGGCGTCGCAGTGGACCCAGTTGATGCGGGCCTGATTGAGGTTGGCGTTGCGTCGCGCCTGGGCGATGGCGGTCTCGTCGAGGTCGACGCCGGTGACGGACTCGGTGCGTGCGAGGACGGCGGCGGCGAGGGCGAAGCCGCCGGTATAGCAGCAGAGGTCGAGCACGGTGCGTCCGCGGACCCAGCCGGCCCATTGGCGCCGGTTCTCGCGCTGGTCGCAGAAGAAGCCGGTCTTATGCCCTTGGACGAAGTCGATTTCGTAGCGGACGCCGTGTTCGCGGACGCGGACGCTGCGGACGGAATCGGAGAGGGCTTGGGGCTGGGGGAGGCCTTCGATGCGGGCGATGCGCGGATCGGTTTCGACGACGGCGCGGCGGGTATGCAAGCGGGCGTGGAGGTGGGGGATCCAGGAGCGGAGCCTGCGGAAGACGCCGAGGCTGTGGGTCTCGATGCTGAGGACGTCGTCGAATCGGTCGACGACGAGTCCGCTCAATCCGTCGCCATCGGAGTGGACGACGCGGAAGGCGTTGGTGTGGGCTGGCAGGTCGAGCCAGTCGAGGCGGAGCTGCAGCGCGCGATCGAGCCGTTGGAGGAAGATCTCCTCGCCCACGGCTTGGGGGCCGTGGTGGACCATGCGCAGGGGGACGCGGGCACGGGGGTTGTAGAGCCCAGCGCCGAAGGGGTGCCCCTGTTTGTCGTAGACATGGACCAGGTCTCCCGGGCGGGCGTCCGGGGAGGCGGTCTTCAGCATGGACGGGAAGAGGCAGGGGTGGAAGCTGAAGGTCCGCAACTGCACCCAGGGTGTCCGGCGGGAGGCTGCCGGGGGGGCGGGGTCGCCGGCGGGGTCCGGCGTCGACGGCGCGGATTCGGGGACGTCGGTCATGGGGCTGCGGCCGGGGTGGTTGCGCGCCGCTCGCGGATCGTCTGGAGGAGTTCGGCGATCACGGCGTCGCGGGGTCGGACGCCCTGGTTGCCTTTGCCGTGGGTGCGGACGGCGAGGGCGTTGGCTTCCTGTTCTTTGGGGCCGACGACGAGCATGGTATGGACGCGGCGTTCTTCGGCGCGGAGGATCCGGCCCTGGAGCTTGTCGTTGCTGAACTCCCAGTCGGCGCGGACCTGCTGGGAGCGCAGTTCGTCGACGATGCTGCGGGCGTAGGGGATTTGTTGTTCGGTGACGGGGAGGACGCGGACCTGGTCGGGAGCGAGCCAGAGGGGGAAATTGCCGGCGTAATGCTCGATGAGGAAGCCGATAAAGCGCTCGTGGGTGCCGAGGGGCGCGCGATGGATGCAGAGGGGGGTTTTGTCGGTGTTATCGCGGTCGCGATAGACGAGGCCGAAGCGTTTGGGGACGGCGAAGTCGACCTGGTTGGTGGCGATGGTGAATTCGCGGCCGATGGCGCTCCAGACCTGGACATCGATTTTGGGTCCGTAGAACGCGGCTTCGTTGGGGACCTCGACGAAGTTGATGCCGCTTTCCTGGAGCACGCGGCGGACCATGTCCTCGGTCTGCACCCAGAGGGCGGGTTCATCCACGAATTTCTGTCCCAGGCGGGCGGGGTCATGGGTGCTGAAGCGCATGACGTACTTTTCGAGCCCGAAGATTTTGAAGTACTTAAGGTACATGGCGTTGACCGCCTGGAACTCCTCGGCGAACTGGTCGGGGGTGCAGTAGATATGGGCGTCGTTCATCTGGAGCGACCGGACGCGCATGAGCCCGAAGAGTTCGCCGGATTGTTCGTATCGGTAGCAAGTGCCGTACTCGGCCAGGCGGAGCGGCATGTCGCGGTAGCTGCGCGGTTCGGCGGCGAAGATCCGGTGGTGATGCGGGCAGTTCATCGCCTTGAGGTAATAGCGATCCTCGGTCTGGCCCTCCTCGGCGTGGAGCTCCATGGGGGGGAACATGGACTCGGCGTAGTAGGGGAGGTGGCCGGAGGTGCGGTACATTTTTTCCCGGGCCAGGTGGGGTGTGCGGACGCGGACGTAGCCGGCGGCGAACTCGGTTTCCTTGGCGAGCTTTTCGAGTTCTTCGACCAGGACGGTGCCTCTGGGGAGCCAGAGGGGGAGGCCGGGTCCGACGTACTCGGCGTCCATCATGAAGAGGCCCATCTCGGTGCCGATCTTGCGGTGGTCGCGGCGTTTGGCTTCCTCCTGCATTTTGAGCCAGGCGTCGAGCTCGGTTTTGTTTTTGAAGGCGACGCCGTAGACGCGCTGGAGCTGGGGGTTGTGTTCGTCGCCCTTGTAGTAGGCGCTGGCGACGGTGGTGAGCTTGAAGGCGCCGATGTTGCCGGTGCGGAGGACATGGGGTCCGGCGCAGAGGTCGATGAAATCGCCATTGCGGTAGTAGGAGATGGGCTCGTCCTCGGGGATGGTCTGGAGGATATCGAGCTTGAACTTGCTGGAGACGGGCCGGTCGCCGAGGGCACCGAGCCGGCCCCGGGAGGCGTCGGCGATGGCTTGGGCCCGGGTGACGACGCTGCGTTCGAACACCTGGTTCTCCTTGATGATGCGTTTCATTTCCGCTTCGAGCGCGGGGAAATCTTCGGGCGTGATGCGGTGTTCGAGTTCGACGTCGTAGTAGAAACCCGCTTCGACGGGCGGGCCGGCGGCGAACTGGGCATCGGGCCAGAGGCGGGCGATGGCGGTGGCGAGGACATGGGCGCAGGAGTGGCGGAGCCGTTCGAGGTCGGTCATCCGGTGGCGTTCCTCGAGGGACTTGCGGTCGGTTTGTGGTGCGTTGCTTTCCATAGGTGATGCGGGTCATGCCAAAAAAAACGCCTCGAACCGTCGGTATCCAGTGCGAGGCGGAGGCGTCCACGGCAGGCCGTGGACGCTATGGCGTCGTGGTCATGTCCTTTTTCGGCAAACGGTCCCGCATGGGGGGCATCGTACCTGAGATGCGTCCTGTGGCAATGAGAAACCCGGATCCCAAATCCGCGCGTTAGCGTCCCTTGCGGCTCAACTTCCTGGGCTTGACCAGACGCCTTGAGCCGCCCAGTCCGGGGTTTTTGCGGATTTGAAAGCCCGCCCCCGGGGCGGGCCCATTCCCTCCAAACCCTATAGCGCCCGCCCGCCAGCGGGCGGGCATGTGTGCCTGGCAGCTGCCAGCCCTATCGAGGTGAGAGGTCCCCGACGGGGAGATGACGACAACCGAAGCTGAAGGCTAAGCGGGGCACCGCAAGGGACCGACTGAAAGAGCCGGAGGCGAACCTTCGACCGTAGGAACACGAACTGGCAGCGAGGCGGGCGACCCGGGGGCGAGCAGGCTGGTACAAGCGAAGCCCAAGAGTCATCGACGGCGCACGGAGAGCCAGACGGCGCGAGGGGAAAGGGTTGGCACTGACTCGGCCCGATGATAGCAATCAAGCGTTTGGCACAAGATCGCAGGCCGCGTGTCGTCCCCTCGAGGGCCGCCTTGACAACAGTGACCGCGACATCGGTGTCGGCGGCAGCCATACGGGCAAGAGCCGATTCGGCACCGGTGCGCGTGGCCTGGTCGGGATCACTTGCGGCCACGCGCATCAGCGACTCTGCCAGTGTGCGGTCAACCGCGAGCTGGCCGGCCACCTCGGATGCGCGACGGCGGACCGTGACTTGCTTCGCAGCCAGGCACTCACAAAGCGCACTGACGGCAGGGGCGCCTGCCGCTGTGATCTGCCCTGCCGCGACTCTTGGATCACGCAACCATCGCCTTACGCGCCATCGCGCGAGGAACATCGCAGTCCTCTGGTTGGAGCCGCTCGCCCTGCGGAACGGAAGGAGGAAAGGCGTGGAATGGCAAGGGCCGAACTTGACCTGCTGACCGCACGTTCCAGGAGTCGCGGACTTCAGCCCGCACGGTTCACGACCTTTCTTTCAACGCACAGGCGGTGCCGCTCATCGATCAGCTGCTGCGGGCTTCAGGCGCCCATGCCGTCCTCGAAGGAGCCGGTGGCGACGGGGAAGCAGAGGTGATCGCGGACGTACGCGATGCCGTTGGCGCTGGTGGCATCCAGGTCGCGGTAGGCGCTTTCCGCCTCGACGATCAGCGGGGCGGTTTTGCGGGCCATGATCTGGCAGTACCGCCTGGGGTAGCCGACGTTGATGAGGAGCTCGACGTAGCGGGTCATGTTGAGGTCGCCGGAGGGGATATCGACGAACTGCATGGCGCGGTCCGGCCAGTTGGGGGCCATCATGCGGAGCGGAAGGCCGGGTCGGATGACGAAGTTCTTGACGTGGCAGGCATGGACTCTGGGGCCGACCTTGGTGAACCGCGTTTCCCAGGACTCGCCCTCCCAGCAATGGGACGGATCGGCGTTGACGCCGAGGCATTGATCGCCGTCACAAATCGACACGAGGAGGTTGAAGTCATCGGCGCACATGGCTCCTGTGCCCGGGTGGATTTCGTGGCAGAGGTAGATCCCGAGTTCGTTGGCGCGCTTGCGGATCTTGGCAGTTTTCTTGACGAAGCGCTCCTTGCCCTTCTCGAGCAGATCATAATCGCCGCCCTTCCAGAAGCCCCAGGGGTAGCCGGTGGCGAGCTCCCAGCCGAACGCGATGCCCCAGAACATGGGCAGGATTTTGACCTTGAGTTGGACTGCCAGATCGAAGAACCGGAGGAGGTAATCTTCGGCCCACTGCTCGATGGCGGTGGGGGATTTCTGGGCGACGTCGGCGGGGATAAAGGGTCGGATGGTGGGGCTGCCGGTCCAGGCGGTGGTGTGGACCCAGATCGGGCAGTGGCAGGAGATGCCGTCGAGGGACATCCCGCGGGATGCGAAGGCCTCGAGGATACTGGCGGCGGAGCGGAACTTCTTGCCGTCCTGCAGCATGTAATTCGAGGGCTGAACGCCGGTTGCTCCGGCGGCTTTTGCGTAGTCAAGGAATTGTTCGAGGGTTTTGGCGCCGTGCTGCGCCCCTTCGACGCTGGGATGAAATACAGGTTGAGCCATAAGTTTGATGCGTTAAGTGTCCTCGCAGGAATAGCGGCAACTCGGGGTGGGCGCAACCAAATTCCGGGGTTGCGCAGGGAAAATGGCGTTCGCCTGCGGCGGACGGAGGGAAGGCCTGGAACGGCAGCCCGGATCCTCGCCTAACGTGGGCGGCTCAAGGCGCCTGGTCAAGTCCAGGAGGTTGAGCCGCAAAGGACGCTTACGCGCGGATTTGGGGGCAGGGACCAAACTTGACTTGTTGACCGCACATTCCAAGAGTCGAGGACTCTAGGGCGCCTGGGGTGCGAATGGAACCGCGAACGACATGGAAGGAGCGGCTGGCAGAACGGTATGCCGATCGCGCCTTACTGCGGCTCTTGATTGTGCAGCCGGCATTTCGGGCTGTGTTCCTGATTGCCTTGGCGGGGGTGATAGGGATGTTGATTGCCCTTCCCAAGTTCTGGACGGTGTCGCCGCCTGGTTTCCGTCCCGTGGTTCGGATCAGCCTGGTGGACTTGGTGCAGGCGCGCGCGTTGAAGGCGTCGGGCTACCGGTTGGCAGCCGCGGGCCGGGAGGATGAAGCGGCGATGGCGTGGCAGGGGGCGGCGGCGAACAATCCGGCGGACGCGGAGGTGCATCGGGAGGCCCTGAATCAACTGGTGCGGAACGATCGGCTGAGCCGGAAGTACATTTCGGAAGCGATATCGCAGACCGGGTGGCTGCTGCGCCTGGGAGGGACCAACTCGGCGGATCTCGAGCTGGCGACCCGGGTATATGACAAGTACGGGCTGGCGAGCGATTTGTATCGGCTTCTTCAGCCGGTGAGGGACACGCTCTCGCCGGAACAGGAGGTGCCTTACATGAAGGCGGCGTTCCAGTCCCAGGAGATCGAGGAATTCACGCGATTCTGGCTTCGGAGGGAGGAGCACGGCGCCGCGGATCCGGAGTTGGCGCTGTATCACGCGGCGTATCTTGCGGGCTGGGGTCCCATCGAGCGAGCCAGGGAAGGCCGTCGGCGTCTGGTGGAGGTGCCCTTGGATTCCCCGCACGGGCTGCTGGCGCGGCGGTTGTTGCTGGCGGTCTCCGTGAAGCTGATGGATCCGGTCGAGTACGTGCGCGTGCTCGAGGAGTTGGAGGCAGCCGGTGCGGACCGGTTGTCGGACCGATTAGGGTACTGGCGGCTGTTGGGGTCGGTGGGGCGCAAGGAAGAGGCGCGGCAACTCGCCCAGGGATTTGTTCTACCACCCCGATGGCCGTGGGAGGTGACCGATCTGGCTGAGACCTTGATATCTCTGGGGATGCGGGACCATGCGTTGGCGACGGTGAGACGGTACTTGCCGGAGTACGGCCAACACGGAGGGCCCTGGGCGATGGCGATGTGGCTGACGCAGGGGGATTTGCTGATTGAGGACGGGCGGTGGAGCGAACTGCTGGACGTGGCGACCCAATTGCGGTTCAACGAATGGCTTGCGGGGGAGATGGGGGGCTACATTCGCTACATTGAAGGCCGGGCGCATCTTGGACTCGGGCACACTGAGCTCGCGGCCGTGGCGTTCGAACGTGTGCGGGACGGCGAATTCCCGATGCCGGAAGTAGCGCACCTCGTGGCTGGGGAGCTGCGCAAGCTCGGCCATCTGGCCGTGGCGCGGGATGTGCTGCGGCGGATCGAGCCAGACATGGCGAATGACCCGGCGTTTTGGGCGACCGTGTTGAAGGTGGCTGACGTGATGAAGGAGGATTCGGTGTTGCTGTTGAAGGCGGCGGCGCGCGGCCGGCAGCTGCAGCCGCAGAATCCGAGCTGGGACGCCGACTATGCCTTGGCGCTGATTGCGAATCGGCAGGCGCCGGCGGAGCTGATTGTGTTGACGCGGGAGATGGCGGCTGAGGCTTCGGACCGGCCGGAGCCGCGGGTGACGCACAGCGCGGCCCTTGCGATGAACGGGCGGTATGACGAGGCCGACGCGCTGTTGCGGACGGTGAAGCTGGAGGATTTGAATGACTACGGCGCCAGCGCGTATCATCTGTGCGCCGTGGACATACACTTTCATCGCGGCGAGTTTGACCGGGCGCGCGAGGACATCGAGCGGATCAACCGACGGCACCTGTTTCCGATCCAGCGGGACTGGCTGGAGCAGGTTCGTGGCGCGCTGTCGGTGAGGGGCGGGAACGCTCGGTGAGCGGGGCTTGGGGGTGTTTCAGGCGTTGGGGAGGAAGCGCTGTGCCACGATGGTGGCGAGGAAGAGCAGGCCGAAAGCGAGCGCCATGAGGGGGGAGTATCCGGCAACGGCGAGGAGGTCGACGAGGACGATGCCGGAGCCGAGGCCGGCCACGGTGAGGCCGACGTTGGGTTCCGGCCCCCGGAAGGCGTGTCGCAGGCAGGGCAGCAACCAGAGCACGAGGACGAGGCTGAGCCAGAGGGCGACCTGCCGGAATTCGTGTCGGTTTGCAATCCAGGCGAGGAGGAGTGGGGCTGCGAGGAGCAGGACGGGCCAGCGTTCGACGGGTTGGCGTGTGGTCTCATGGCGGGCGAGGGTGGCGGTGCCGGCGACGTAGCAGGCCATGGCGATGGCGCACCAGAGGAGCAGACCGTTGATGCCGTCTGCGGCGGCCGAACCGGCCACGAGGTAGAGCAGGAACCGGCAGGCGCCGATGAGGAGTGGGGCGAGCACGGTGGCTTTGTGCAGGGCGTCGCAGGCGAGGATTGTGCCGGCCAGGGCGAGGGTAAGCCAGGCGTGGGTGGCGGCCAGGGTCAGGAGGACCACGGTGCCCATCAGCAGCCAGAGTCCGCCCAACCGCCCCACGGTGGCGGCGGGGATCCGGCCGGAGGGGATGGGGCGGTCCTTTCGGAATGCGCGGTCATGGGCTTCGTCGAAGTAATCATTGAGGTACATGCCTCCGACGTGCAGGAGGGAGGTGCCCAGGAGGAGCCAGAGCAAGCGGCCGGGGGGCCCGTCGCCCGCGAGAAGCCAGGCTGCGAGGCCATTGGACCAGACCGTCGGCAGGGAGGGGAAGCGCCCCAGGACAAAGAGCGCACGCCATCGCGCGGCCGTGTCGTTGGCGGGTGTCAACATGTCCGGCGGGAAGCAAAGCAGAGCTGGGGAAAAATGCAATGGGCTTGCGGCAGGGTTCGGGATGCGCTATGGGACGAGTGTGAATGCCAAGGAGGCGCTGATTGCTCTGAACATGCTCGAGCATGTGGGTCCGGTGCGGCTGCGTCAGCTCCTCGAGTGTTTTCCCGATCCGCCGGCGATTCTTGGAGCGTCACGCGACCAACTGCGGCGGGTTCCGGGGATTGGGGAGGAGACGGCGGAGGCTTTGGCGGGTTGGGAGGGCCGGGTGGATTTGGCGGGGGAGCTGCGTCGGATCCGGGACTATGGCTGTGAGATACTGACCGGGGCGGACGAGGAGTATCCGCCGTTGCTGCGGGAGATTTATGATCCGCCGATGGTGCTGTACGTTCAGGGGCGGCTGACGGCACGGGATCGGAATGCGGTGGCGGTGGTGGGGTCGCGTCGGACGACGCCGTATGGGCAGGAGACGGCCCGCCGGTTGGCGTATCAGCTGGCGTATGTGGGGGTGACGGTGGTGAGTGGCGGGGCGCGGGGGATCGACACGGCGGCGCACCAGGGGGCGTTGACGGCGAAGGGCCGGACGGTGGCGGTGCTGGGCACGGGGATCGACCGTGTATTTCCGCCTGAGAACGCGGATTTGTTCCGGCGGGTGGCGGCGGCGGGCGCGCTTGTGACGCAGTTCCCGTTTCATCGCGTGCCGGATCGGCAGTCGTTTCCGATCCGGAACCGGATTGTGGCGGGGATGACCCTGGGCACGCTGGTGATCGAGGCGGGCTTGAACAGCGGTGCTCTGATCACCGCCGGGATGGCGGTGGACAACGGGCGCCAGGTTTTCGCGGTGCCGGGGCGGATTGACTCGCCTCAGAGCAAGGGGTGTCACGACCTGATCAAGCGGGGTGCGAAGCTCTGCGAGAGCGTGGAGGACGTCCTTTCCGAGTTCGAGTATCTGTTTCCGGCATCGCGGCAGCCGGCGTCGCCTGCGGAGACGCGGACGTTGCCTGCGATCGAGCTATCGGAGGCGGAATCGCGGGTTTTGGCCTGTCTCGGGGCGGAGGAGGCGGACATTGACGCCGTGATTCAGCGGAGCGGGCTGCCGGCGTCGGCGGTTTCCGTGGCGCTCTTCGGGCTCGAGATGAAGCGGCTTGTCCGGCAGTACCCTGGCAAGCGGTACACCCGGGTGGCCTGACCGGGGCGGAAAAGTGCTTGTCAGAAGTGCGAGGCGCCGCCTAGCGTGCAGGGATGAAAGTTGAATTCTACGGACACGTGCGACAATACCACGCCATCCAGAGTGAGATTGACGCGAATGTGAAGCAGGTGCTGGAGAGCGGGTCCTACGTGATGGGTCCGATGCTCAAGCAATTTGAAGGGGAGCTGGCGGCCTATCACGGCACGAAGCACGCGATTGGGGTGGCGAACGGCACGGATGCGATCTGGCTGGCGCTGATGGGACTTGGCATTGGTCCCGGGGACGAGGTGATCACGCATCCGAACACGTTTTTTGCGACGGCGGAGGCGATATGGATTGCGGGTGCGACAGCGGTGTTTGTCGACTGCTGTCCGAAGACGAAGTGCATCTGCCCCGGCCTGATCGAGGCGGCGATCACGCCCAAGACGAAGGCGATCATCCCGGTGCATCTTTATGGGCAGTGTGCGGACATGGTGGCGATCAAGAAGATTGCGGACCGGCACAAGCTGCGGCTGATCGAGGACAATGCGCAGGCGATCGGCGCGCACGGGCCGAGTTTCCGCATCGGCCAGCTCAGCGACGCGGCGACGACCAGCTTCATCATTCAGAAGAACCTGGGGACTTTTGGCGACAGCGGCGCGCTGGTGACGAACTGCTCCGAGCTGGACGCGCGGGTGCGACAGCTGCGCAACCACGGCTCGAACAAGCGGAACGTGCACAGCTACGGCTTCAACAGCCGCCTGGACGATCTGCATGCGGGGGTTCTGAGTGCGAAGCTGAAGCACATCGACGCCTGGAACGACCAGCGTCGGCAGTGGGCGGCCCGTTACACGGCGGGGCTGAAGGGGTGTCGGACGTTCGATCTCCCGGTCGAGCTGCCGGGGTATCGGCACGTGTATCACCTCTATGTGATCGAGACCAAGAAGCCCGCGCTGCGCGACGCGCTGGTGGACTTCCTGGTGAAGAACACCATTGACGCCAAGACGCACTATTCGATCGCGATTCACCAGCAGGCCGGGTATCCGTGGGGTCGGGAGGCTCGGGTTGCGGGTTCGGTGGCCAACGCGGAGGCGAATGCGGCGTGCTGCGTCAGTCTCCCGATGTTCCCCGAGCTGACGGCCGAGGAGGTGGACTACGTGATTGCGAAGGTGCGGGAATGGGATGCGGCGCATGCGGCGGAGGGGAGCGAAGGGCCGGGGCTTGCCCGGAGCGGAAAGCCGTGTCCTTGCTGTTCCTGAGGCCGATCGAGCGAACGGACCCGGGAGAAGAGACGAACACCGCCGGCGCGAGGATCACATGAGCACTCCCTACACGGTCTTGGTTGTGGGCATGGGCAAACGCGGCATGCACCATGCCGTGTGCTTCAACGCCAACCCCCGGTTCAAGGTGGTGGGGCTATGCGACATTGATCCCGCGCGCCTGGCGGCGGCGGCGGCCAAGCTGGGCGATCCGGCGACCGGGTCGGACGCGGCGGCCCTGGCGCGGTCCCTGAAGCCGGACGTCTTTTGTTTCACGACCCTGCCGAATCTTCGGATGCCGATGATTCGGGCGGGGATCGAGAGCGGGGCGAAGCTGCTGGCGTTCGAGAAGCCGGTGGCGCTCACGAGCGCCGAGCTGTTTGCGATCCGGGAGTTGATCCGGGGTGCCGGCGTGAAGGCTGTGGTCAGCCATCAGCATCGGTATGGCGTGCACTATCGGAAGGTGCGCGACCTGGTTGCCGGCGGTGCGTTGGGCCGGGTGCATACGGTTTACGGGAGCGCCACGGGATGGATGACGCACATGCTGTCGCACCTGATCGACTACACCTGCTGGTTCAACGACTACGCGCCCGCGGCCTGGGTGATGGCCCAGGCGGCGGGGCGCCGCAAGCTGGCCGACAATCATCCGTCTCCGGACTACATTGCCGGCTTCGTGCAGTTCGCGAACGGCGTTCGCGGCATCTACGAGTGCGGGGCGGGTGCGCCGGACCAACCGGAGGTGGCCAAGTGGTGGGGCAAGAATCGCCTCGGCGCCCAGGGGACGGAGGGCTTTGCCGAGGTCCTGACGAATGGCGGTTGGCGGGCGGTGACCGCTGGCGGCGGGGCGCAAAGCGGCGAGGGGGCGATGAACTACGACCTCGACATGCCGCCTTACATCCAGGAGATGGCCGACTGGCTCGACGACGGGAGCAAGGCGCATTCGTGCCAGTTCGAGCGCGCCTGCCAGGGGGCGGAGATCATGCTGGCGATGCAGCGGTCGGCGGTCGACGGCGGCCAGGTGGCGCTGCCGCTGGCGACCGGGATGGACGAGCAGGCCCTTCTGCGGGATCGGCTCGAGGACCGTCCGGTGGTTCCCTCCTGCGAAGCGAATCGGAAGGAGTTTGGTCTCTGATCCGCAGAGGCCCCCGCCGACGTCATGGAAGTCATCATCCGACCTGACGCTGCGGCTGCATCCGATTTGGTGGCCCGGATCATCGCGCGGGAGCTTCGCGCGAACCCGCACTTGGTTTTGGGGCTGGCCACGGGCCGCACGATGGAGCGGGTTTACGCCCGGCTGCTGGAACTGCACCGCGAGGAGGGGCTCGATTTTTCGCTGTGCACGACGTTCAATCTGGACGAATACGTCGGTCTGGCTCCCAGCGACCGGCATTCGTATCGGCACTACATGAACCACCACCTGTTGTTGCAGGTGAACGTGGATTTGCGGAACACGCACCTGCCGGACGGGATGGCGTCGGATCTCGACGCCGAGTGTTTGGGCTACGAGCGGCTCATCAAGAAATTCAACGGCATTGATTTGCAGCTGCTGGGGCTGGGCCGGGCGGGGCACATCGGTTTCAATGAACCGCTGTCCGCCCTGCATTCACGGACCCGGGTGAAGGCGCTTTCCCCCACGACCCTGGAGCAGAACGCTCCGCTCTTCCGCGACGCGTCGGCGATGCCCCGGCGGGCGATCACGATGGGGGTGGGGACGATTCTTGAGAGCCGGCGATGCCTTCTGCTGGCCACCGGGAAGGAGAAAGCGGCCATTGTGGCGAGGGCGGTCGAGGGGCCGATCACGTCGATGATTTCGGCGACGGCCTTGCAGCTGCATCCGCGGTGCACGGTGATTGTGGACGAGTCTGCGGCGGGCGGGCTCGAGGGGGCGGACTACTACCGGTGGCTGTTTGACAATGAACCGGAGTGGGAGCCGTACCGCTGACCGGGAGGGGCGACCCGCATGAGCCCCGAGCCGATCCGGGAGTGTCGCGTGGACGCCCTTGAAGTCCGGGTTTACCGCAGCCAGGCGGAGATGGCGTTGGCTGCCGCGGCTGCCGCGGCGGGACATCTGGCGGCGGTGCTTCGTGAACAAGCGGGGGCTTCGGTGATCCTGGCGTCGGCGACCTCGCAGATCCAGTTCCTGGCGGCGCTGACGGGGGACCGGTCGATCTGCTGGGAGCGCGTGACGGTGTTCCACATGGACGAGTATCTCGGCTTGGCGGAGGACCATCCGGCGAGTTTCCGGAGGTTTCTTCGGGAGCACGTGGCGGATCGCGTTCGACCGGGGGCGGTTCATTACGTGGGCGGCGATTGTCTCGAACCGCTGAAGGAATGCGCCCGTTACGCGGGTTTGCTTCGGGCTCAGGCGGTGGACTTATGCTGCCTGGGAATCGGGGAGAACGGTCATCTTGCGTTCAACGATCCGCCCGTGGCGGATTTCAGCGATCCGGAGACAATGAAGCTCGTGAGGTTGGACGACGCCTGTCGGCGGCAGCAGGTGGGCGAAGGTTGTTTCCCGTCCCTGCAGGCCGTGCCGCAGTACGCGTTCACGCTCACGATGCCCGCGCTATGTTCGGCGAGGCGGATCCTTGGGGTTGTGCCGGAGCGGCGCAAGGCCGAGGCGGTGCGGCGCGCCTTGCGGGGGCCGGTGGCGCCGGCCTGCCCGGCGTCCTGGCTGCGCCGGCAGGCGCAGACCACGCTCTACTTGGACGCGGAGGCGGCCAGCGGCCTCGGCTGACGGGGAGTGGCCGCCCGCTGCAGCCGCGGGCGCCGACCACGGCGGGGGATGGGGGAACGCAAACGGTGCTCGTGCCGCCCTCACCGCGGGCGGCTAGAGTCCTCGAACTGTGGAATGTGGGGTCAACAGGTCAAGTTCGGTCCCTGCAGTTCCAAACCCACTCTCCCGCCTTCGAGGACTCCACATTAGCGAGGCGCGGAAGAGAGGGTCCGGAAAGGCAGGAAGGCTTCATGGGATCGCGGACTCCCTATTGACGGTGGACGGTGGGCGCGGTGTAGAGTGTCGCCGTGGCGCGCGGATGGCATTGGCCCTTTCGGTTCTCGAGGCCGCCCGTGAATCTCGGCCCGCTTACCGAGGTGCCGGAAACCGAGACGGAACGGGTGTTGCGGGACCGGTTGACGACGTCGGAGAACCCTTCGGCAGCCCTGTGGGATTTGGCTCGGTTTTACAATCACTCAGGCCGTTCAGAGCGGGCGATCGAGTGCCTGCGCGACATTCTCGCCCGGACGGCGGATCCGGAGGCTCGGGCGGAGTGCCTTCTGGCCTTGGGTCAGGCCACGGAGCGGTTGCAGGACCCTGCCGGGGCGCTTGAGTTGTACAAGCAGGCGCTGGTGCTCGAGCCCTCGAGTCAGCGGGTTTGGTACTTGCTCCACAACAATCTTGGGAGCTGCTTGAACGCCCTGGGCCGATTCGCGGACGGGGAGCGCTATGGACGGCGCGCGGTGCAGATCGAGCCTGGGCGTCCCCACGGGCACCTGAACCTTGGCATCTCGCTGCACGGGCAGGGGCGATGTCGCGAAGCTGTGCGTGCCTGGATTCGGGCGGTGCAGGCCGATGCCGGGGATGGTCGGGCGTTGAAGCTGATGGAGCGGGTAATAGCGGAGCATGAAGACCTGGCGGAGGAATTTGCCAATGACTTGCACTGCTGCCGCCTCGCGGTGGACTATGCCGAGCGCGAGGTCAACCGTTCCGCCCCTCGGGTTCGCGGGGGGCTTCGGGCGCGGTGGTTTCTGTTCCGGCTGCGTTGGGGTCGGCGGATGACACGGCTTCGCCGGTGGCTTCGGACGGGTCAATGACCGTTGGGGGCCGTGGTTGGGGCGATGGCGACTTGCCGTCTGACGAGCGATGGCAGGACTGGAGCATACCAAAGTATGTCCTGGCGAGGTTCAGAGCGAGGGCCAAGAATGCGCGAGAAAGAGCTTGCCAATCGCTTGGACCGAGAGGGAGAATTGCCCACACTCAAACAACGGAGAGAGGCAATCCATGAAAAGCACCTTGGGTTTTCTTTTGGAGGCGGCTTTGGCGGCTGCGGTACTCGTGGCACCGTCTGCGGTGGCGCAGGTGGACTATGATTTGACCCGACCTGGGGACCAGATCATCGGGGTGGGGGCTGTGAAGGGCGACGTGACGAGCGTGCTCTCGGTGGTGGGGACCGCGGGGGGCGTCAACAATTATCCTGGGGGGGAATCGCCCGAGAAGCTGCTCGACGACAGCCTGGGGACGAAATACCTGAATTTTGCGGAAGTGAACGTGGGGTTCATCCTGACGTTGCCGGGCGATCGTGCGGCGGCCAACGTGACGGGGTTTCAGCTATTCTCGGCCAATGACTCGGCGAACCGGGATCCGATGACTCTGACGCTGGAGGGGGCGATTGCGACGGATGCGTTGGCGGCGGCGGGCGGAGCGGACTGGACGCTGCTTTACGAAGGGGCGAGCGGGTTGACTGCCGGCGGGCCGCGGTATGGCATCGGAGACGTCATGACATTCGACAACGCCCAGGTATTCAACACGTATCGGTTGCTTGTGACCACCATTCAGGATTCTGGCACAGCGAACTCGATGCAGTTCAGTGAAGTCCAGCTCTATGGCACCGTGGTTCCGGAACCTGGCGTGGTGCTGCTGCTGGGCCTTGGGGGCCTCAGCCTCTGGATCGCCCGACGGCGCTCCTGAAGAACGCCAGTCTATCTCCGATTACGACGCTCGATCCGCAGGTTCTGACGAGCCTGCGGATTGTCTTTTCTAGCGAGGCGCCACCTCAGACCCAGTGAAGTCCTCAGACTCACGTAGACCCTGCTGTGCTTGCCCACCCTCTCTTCCGCGCCTCGCTAATGAAGAGTCCTCGACGGAAGGTGGGGAGGCCTGGAACGGCAGGGGTCAAACTTGACCTGTTGACCCCACATTCCACAGGTCGAGGACTCTAGTGTTTCGGCCGGAGGAGGATGGCTTTCCTGGTGGTGCCGGCGACCTCGACGCTGTGGGTTTCGACTCCCGGATCGTCCTTGAGGGCGTGATGGACGATGCGGCGATCGAAGGCGTTCATGGGTTCGAGCTCGACGATATCGCCCCAGCGCCGGACTTTTTCCGCGGCTTCCCTGGCCCGTTGGATGAGGGCCTCGCGGGCTTGGGCGCGGTAATTGCCGACGTCGAGCGTGACTTTGGGGTGCTCTCGGTCCCGCTGGTAGATCATCCGATTGATCAGGTACTGGAGCTGGGAGAGGGTTTGGCCCTGGCGGCCGATGAGGCGTCCGGCATCGTCGCACTGGACTTCGAGGAGGAGACCGTCGTCGAGGTGCTGTTCCTCGACGTTGGGGTTAAAGCCGAGCAGGCGCAGGAACTCCTCGGTGATGGCTTTGGGGTTGACGTCCATGGCGGGTCGGGGGTTGTGGAGTGGGGTGTGAAGGGGGGGAATCAGCGCCGGCGTGCTGGAGCCGGAGAGGGAACCGGGGCTGGGGCAGGTGCCGTGCCCTTGGTCAGTTTCATCTGGAGGATGCTTAGCAGGTTTTGGACGGTCCAGTAAAGTGCCAAACCGGCGGAGAAATTGTAGAGCATGAAGACGAAGATCAGCGGCATGTACTGCATGAGCTTCTGCTGCATGGGATCGACTCCCGGGGAGGGGGGAGTGAGCCGGGCCTGCCAGAACTGAGTGGCTCCCATGATCAAGGGGAGGGGGTTGAGGGGGAAGCCGAAGATCATGGCGACGGTATCCGGCTGGGAGAGGTCGTACGCCCAGAGGAATCTGGCGCCGCGCAGCTCAATGGCGCTGCGCAGCATCTGGAAGAAGCCAAAGAAGACCGGAATCTGAAGGAGGAGGGGCAGACAGCCGCCGAGGGGGCTGACGCGGTTCTGCTTCATGAACTCCATGAGCTTCTGGTTCATCTTCTTGGGGTCATCCTTGTATTTTGCCTGGATGGCCTTCATCTGGGGCTGGAGGCTTTGCATCCGCTTCATGGAGCGGGTGCTGGCCTGGGTGAGCGGCCAGAAGAGGATTTTGATGATGACAGTGATGGCGATGATGGCGGCGCCGTAGGGGAGCCCGAACCGGTGCAGGCCGTTCATCGAGAGGAGGAGGAGCTTGGCAAACCAGCCGAAGAAGCCGCTGAAGCCCATCACCTGATCGATGCCGCGGCCGAGTTTGACCAGGGCGTTGTACTCCTTGGGGCCGGCGAACACGTCGAGTTCCCGGGTGAGAGCCTGTCCGGGGGCGAGGGTGAGCGCGTCGTAAGCGAGGGCTGCTTGGAAGCCGCGCGGCTGGGCATTGAGCCGTTTGTTGGCGGCGAGCTCCTCGGGGGTTGGCCGGGGAAGGTCGACGGGGCGTGCGACCAGCCGTGGGGCGATTTCGGCTGGCAGGGCGATCATGGCAAAGAACTGGTTTTGGACGGAGCCCCAGACGATGTTGCTGGTGCCGGCGCTGGCGTATTCGGTCCGGGGCGTGCCGGGGAGGCATCCGAGCGTGCGATTGGCGAACCAGGCCTGGTCGGCCGAGGATGCGCTCCGGCCGTCGAACCACTCGACCCGGACCATGGTGCCGTCGTCGGTTCCGCTGATGGGTGTGGCGGTGCCGATGACCAGTTCGTGGGCTGGGAGCACGAGGGGTTCCTTGCCCTGGTTCTCGAGACGGAGGGCGACGTGGAGCAGGTGGTTGGTGTCGATGCGGAACTCCTTGAGGATGGCGAGGCCGTTGGAGAGCGACTTCTCGGCGCGCACGACGCCTTGTGCCGGTTCGGTGAGCCGGTACGGCTGGGCGTCATGGATCTCGGGGCCGCCGAGGAGGGCGAGGGCTGGGACGGGGGCATGGGCGTTGAGCGTTGCCAAGCGCTGGGCTTGATCCGAGTCGCCTTTCTTGCGTCGGACGCTCTCCGGGTATTTTTTCAGTTCGACGCGTCGCAAGCCGCCGCCATGGGAGGTGAACACGAAGCGGGTCTCCTCGGTTTCGAGCGACACCAGTGATTCGGCGGTCGAGGGGGGCGTCCAGACCGAGGCGGGCTGGGGGACTGTGGGAGCCTGAAGCGTGGGGGTGAGCGGGGCGGTGGCGGTGTTGGTGGGCGCCTGGAGCTGAGTGACGTTGGCCGATGGGGCGTTCGTTGATCCCTGGACTGGGACAGGGGGGTAGATCCTATTGACGAGCGGCGTCCAGGCGAACAACAGGAGGAAGCAGACGGCGAGAAGCAGTATGGTTTTTCGGTCCATGAGGCAACCTGGGGGTCAAGCTCCGGGGTGCGGATTCAGAGGGGGGAGGGTTTGTCGGCGGCCTCGGCGAGGCCTCGGGGTATTGGGAGAGCGTGGCTGTGCCGATTCCTCGATCGTGGGGAGTCCTGGGGATGGGGGGGGTGATGCCGGGTATGCTGGGGAACGCGGCGTTTGGGTGGCACGGGGTCTTCGCCGCAGCCGCCCCACGGGTGGCAACGGAGGATTCGCTTTGCGGCCAGCCACGAGCCGCGCAGGGCTCCGTGGAGGCGAATGGCATCGGCGGCGTAAGCGGAGCAGGTTGGCGTATAGCGACAGCGGCCGATGGGACCGAAGATCGCGGTTTTGAGAGGCGACAGCAGGCGACGATAGACCCAGAGGCCGGCGAGCAGGAGATGTTGGGTCGGATTCACTGCGGGATTAGTCAGCGCCACGAGGCATGATACCCGCTCTGCGGAAGGCCGCCAGCAGATCGCCATCCACCTCAGCGAGCTTCCTGTCGCGGATCGAGGGTCGCGCCACGAGGACGACGGCGACGGGCCAGAGGTATTCGTGCTGGTGGCGGCGGAAGGACTCCCGGAGGAGGCGCCGCGCGCGGCTGCGGATGCAGGCGGAGCCGATTGCGCGGCTGGTGACGACGCCGAGGCGGTGGGATGAACCGGAGGGCAGACGCATCCAATTGGCCACCAGGCAACCGCGGATCAAGCGCTGGCCCTGTTGGCGGAGGTTGGCGAATTCCGAGGGCCGGCGCAGGCGCATCGAGCGCCCGAGACGGAGCCGGGAACGCGGCGAGGTCCGGGGGGCCACACCTGCCGGCGGCTTGGGATGGGACCCGGGGTGGGTGCTCATGGGCGACGGTGCGGTTGGCACGCGGGGCCGCCCCACACTCCTGGGGAGTGGGGTTACACGGGGGTGAGGCGCTTACGGCCGGCGCGGCGACGCCGGGCCAGGGTTGCGCGACCGCTTTTGGATGCGCTGCGAGCCAGGAAGCCGTGTTGGCGTTTCCTTCGGATCTTGGAGGGTTGATATTGGCGTTTCATTTTAATTCGTTGGTGCTCAGGCGCCTGGGTTGGGCATGAACTCGCATTCTGCGGCGGGTCGTCCGGTTTCCATGAACCGTCGCAGAGTTTCGCGGACGGGATTACCCCGCCCGTCCACAGACAGAAGGCCGCCCCACGGCGGAGGCGGCCTTCGCAAAACCCGCGTAACGGTCCCCGCGACGTCGATGCGCGGACACCGGGTCACTCGGCGTCGTGGCGATCGCCCCCGTGGCGGGGCGGGCGGTCCGGGCGTTCCTCGCGAGGACGGGCGATGTTGACCGTCAGCGATCGCCCTTGAAACTCCTTGCTGTGGAACATTTCCACCGCCCGGTTGGCTTCCTCGGGGCTTGAGAACTCGACGAAGGCGAAGCCACGGGACTTGCCCGTGTACTTGTCCAGCATCAAATTGCAGGAGGTGACGACCCCAGCCTGCGAGAAGTAGTCCTGCAGGTCACTTTCCAGTGTGCGGTAGGACAGATTACCGACAAACAAACGACACGCGCTGTTACTCATACCAACTCAGAACCGCTCAAAGAAAAAAGTGGGGGAACTGCACCCGCAGGATCTCCGAAGCCGCTTCATCCTATCTGACTTACCGACCTCTGTCACGCCGACACTACTAATTCTTTGCGCGCGAAGATCCTACCAAGTGTCCCGCCGTCGTCAATAGCGAATTCCGGTTCAAAAAACGGTTAGTCTTTGCCAAAAAGGGTGAAGCCGCTTGAAAGTCAGGACCCTACCGTGCAACCCCATGTTGTCCCAGCGAAAGGCCCGGAGTACGGCGTTTGATCGCCGCTGAGAGCAGCGACGCCCATGAACGACCCCCGACTGGCCTTCATGTACGTGGCTGAAATCGAGGGACTCAGGTACCCGGAGGATTGCCCATTCAAGACGCAGCGAACGGGCATGGTGCGCAAGCAGTTGCAATCGTTCGGCTTGATCGGCGGTCCGGGGAGGGACGAAATCGGGTTCAATTCGGCAACCATCGAGGAGTTGAGTGGATTCCATACCGAGCCCTATCTCGAGGAGTTGCAGCGTGCGGCGGGGGGCAACCTGACGATTCAGGGTCTGCATATGGGTTTGGGTGGGCTGGACACGCCGGTCTTTCCGGACCTATTCCGGTACGGGGCATTGGCTTGCGGCGCGGCTTTGAGGGCGGCAGACCTGTTGATTGCGGGCGATGCCGACGTTGTCTTCAGTCTCCCGGGCGGTTTTCATCACGCCAAGGCGGCGCATGCCGGTGGTTTTTGCTACCTGAACGACGTGGTGTTGGCCTGCAGCCGGCTGGCAGCGGCTGGGAGGAGGGTTGCCTATCTGGACATTGATGCCCACCACGGGGACGGAGTTCAGGAGGCGTTTTATGGCCGGAGCGATGTTTTGACGGTGTCGATGCACGAGAGTGGGAAGACGCTCTATCCGTGGGGAGGGTTTGAGACCGAGCTTGGGGAGGGGGCGGGGCTGGGGTACAACGTGAACGTGCCGTTGCCTGCGGGCATTTACGACGAGGCGTTTCTCGAGGCTTTTGACGGCGTGGTCGCTCCGATCCTGGGTGCCTACGGTCCGGATGTGGTGGTGATGGAACTTGGGATGGACGCCCTGGCCGGTGATCCGCTGACCCACCTGAGTCTGACGAACAACGCATTGGCCGCGGTGGTTGAGAGAATCCAGGGGCTGGACCGGCCGGTTCTTGTTGCGGGGGGTGGCGGGTATCATTTGGCTCACACCGTTCGGGGATGGTCTTTGGCCTGGAGGGTTTTTGCGGGGGAAGGCGAAGCTGACGATTTTGGATGCGGGCTGGGAGGCGTCATGCTGGCCAGTTCCGAGTGGGCCGGGGGGCTGCGGGATCCGGTGCGGGTGGTGATGGAGGAGGACCGGCGTAGCGTCGAGCCGGAGTTGCGCGCCGTCATGGATCGAATACGAAGAACGGTGTTTTCGCGCCACGGGCTTGGGGCGGAGTCGGCGCTGCCGGGGAGCCCGCCCGGGGAGGCTGGACCCTAAGGCGCCAGGGCCTGAGGGGGGGCTAGTTGTGATCGACGCCGAGCGATGATTTGACCGAAACAAAACAAGAACAAAGAGACCGACCAGAAAGGAGACACCGCCATGGCAGAATCAGCAAAGCCCGTCCGTTCCGAGTCCCTGCTCCAGGAGACGCGAACCTTCCCGCCGGCGCCCGAGGTGATCGGGCGTGCGCATCTCAACAACGAGCAGTACCGGGCGATGTACGATCGTTCGGTGCGGGAACCGGATGCCTTCTGGCTCGAGCAGGCGCAGACCCTGCAATGGTTCCGGCCGCCGACGGTGGCTCGCCGGTACCAGTGGGACACGGCGGCGCGGCGCATCGAGCACACTTGGTTCGAGGACGGCGAGCTCAACGTGAGTGTCAACTGCCTCGATCGCCATTTGGCGGCGCTGGGGAACAAGCCGGCGCTGGTCTGGCAGGGGGAGCCGGAGAATGACGTGCGGGTGCTGACGTACGCGCAGATGCACGTCGAGGTCTGCAAGTTCGCGAATGTGTTGAAGTCCCTTGGGGTGCAGAAGGGCGATCGCGTATCGATCTACCTTCCGATGATTCCGGAGCTGCCGGTGGTGATGCTGGCGTGCGCCCGGGTGGGGGCGATTCACTCGGTGGTGTTCGGCGGGTTCAGCGCCGACGCGTTGGCGGGGCGGATCAATGATTCCTCGTGCAAGCTGCTGGTGACCTCGAACACGTCGTTGCGGGCGGGCAAGAGCATTCCGCTGAAGGCGATTGCGGACGAGGCGCTCAAGCAGACGAAGAGCGTCGAGAAGGTGGTTGTGGTGAAGCGGAACGAGACTCCCTGCGCGTTGGTCGAGGGTCGGGACCTTTGGTACCACGAACTGATGGCGGGGGCGGCGACGAGCTGCGATCCGGTGCCCGTGAAGGCGGAGGACGTGCTGTTCATGCTGTACACGTCGGGCTCGACCGGCAAGCCCAAGGGGGTCGTCCACACGACAGCCGGGTATCTGCTGCATGCGGCGCTGTCGCACAAGTACATCTTTGATGTTCACGATGACGACATGTACTGGTGCACGGCCGACATCGGGTGGGTGACGGGCCACACGTACATTGTTTACGGGCCGCTGTGCAACGGGGCGACGAGTCTCATGTTCGAGGGTGTGCCGACGTTCCCTGATGCCGGCCGTTTCTGGCAGATCGTTCAGAAGTTCAAGGTCACGGTGTTCTACACGGCGCCGACGGCGATTCGCTCGCTGATCCGCCTGGGGGACGAGTGGCCGAACAAGTATGATCTGAGCACGCTGCGGGTTCTGGGGTCGGTGGGCGAGCCGATCAATCCGGAGGCGTGGATGTGGTATTACCGGGTGATTGGCAAGGAGCGGTGTCCGATCGTCGACACCTGGTGGCAGACGGAGACGGGTGGGATCCTGATCACGCCCTTGCCCGGGGCGCACACCCTGAAGCCGGGCAGTGCGAGCCGTCCGTTTTTTGGTGTCGAGCCGGTGGTGTTGCGCGATGACGGGACGGAATGTCCGCCGAACGAGGGTGGCAAGCTGTGCATCAGGAAGCCGTGGCCGGGGATGATGCGGACGACGTGGGGGGATCACGACCGGTTCATCGACACGTACTTCACGATGTACCCGAACATCTACTTCACCGGTGACGGCTGCCGGATGGACCCGGACGGTGACTACTGGCTGATGGGGCGGATTGACGATGTGGTGAACGTGTCCGGGCATCGGATTGGCACCGCGGAAGTCGAGAGCGCGCTGGTGAGCCATCCGAAGGTGGCCGAGGCGGCGGTGGCACCCATGCCGCACGACATCAAGGGCCAGGCGCTCTATGCGTTTGTGACCCTGAAGGAAGGCGAGCACGAGAGCGACGAACTGCGCAAGGACCTGGCGCTGCACGTCCGCAAGGAGATCGGGCCGATCGCCGTGCCGGAGAAGATCCAATTTGCGCCGGGGCTGCCCAAGACCCGGTCGGGCAAGATCATGCGCCGCATTTTGCGGAAGATCGCCGAGAACCAGGTCGATCAGATCGGGGACACGACGACGCTGGCGGATCCGCACGTGGTCGAGGCGCTGATCAAGGGCAAGCAATAGCGAGTGGCGAGAGTGGCCACGCGAGCCGGTCGCCGTCCGGAGTGTTCCGGGCGGCGGCCGGATCCGGGTGGTGAATTGGCGAAGCAGAGAGAGCCTATGAACGCAGAGTCCACAGCGGCCGCGTCCGCGGCATCGAACCGGGGTTGGACGGTGACGTTTGCCGGCACCGGCATCAACCTGGCTTTGGGCGTGTTGTATGCCTGGAGCATTTTCAAGGGGGCCATCGAGAAGTCGTTCGGGTGGGATCCGGCGCGGCTGAACGATCCCTACGCGGTCTGTTGCCTGGTGTTTGCGTTTTCGATGATTCTGGCGGGGCGTTGTCAGGACCGGTTGGGGCCGAGGCTCACGGCGTTTCTTGGGGGCTTGCTGGTGGGGGTGGGTTTGCTGGTGGCCTCGCGCACCACGAACTACTGGGCCTGGGTGCTTGGGTTCGGCCTGCTGGCGGGGATGGGCATCGGCTTTGGCTACTCGAGCGCGACACCGCCTGCGCTCAAGTGGTTTCCCCCCTCGAAGACGGGCCTGATTGCGGGGTTGGTGGTCTCCGGATTTGGGCTGGCGTCGGTCTACATCGCGCCGTTGACGGAGTATCTGCTCCGCCGGGGCGACGTGTTATGGGCGATGACGTTTTACAGTGTGGCGTTCACGCTGGTGGTGTGCGGTCTTTCGTTGCTGTTGGTGAATCCGCCTGCGGGGCATGTGCCGGGCGGGGCGGCGCCGGGATCGGCGACCGCGAAGGCGGCGGCTGCCGCGAGCAGCACACCGGGCGAGATGCTTCGTTCGCCGATGTTTTATCTGCTGTGGGTGATCTACTTCATTGGCGCGGGCGCGGGACTGATGGTGATCAGCAGCGTGAGCGGCATGGCGAAGAAGAGCATGGGGGAGGCGGCTTTTGTCGCGGTGGCCGTGCTGGCGGTGGGCAATGCCGCGGGCCGGATTGTGGCGGGCATGCTGTCCGATCGGATTGGCCGGCGGATGACGCTGATGGTCGTGTTGCTGTTCCAGGCGGTTCTGATGTTCCTGACCATTCCGGTGGCGGGGGGCAGTGGCGGCACCGGTGCCGCGATTGTGGTGGTGGCGACGCTGATCGGCTTCAATTACGGCGCGAACCTGTCGTTGTTCCCGTCGTTTACGAAGGACTTGTGGGGCCTGAAGAGCTTCGGCGTGAACTACGGCTTTGTGTTTACGGCCTGGGGTGTGGGCGGGTTCTGTCTGAGCCGGCTCCAGCAGATGCTCAAGGCGCAGAGCGGATCGTTCACGTCGTCGCTGGTGACGGCGGGCTTGCTGCTGCTGGTGGGGGCGGCTTTGACGTTCCTTCTCAAGCCGCGGGCGGCGGCCGTCCCCCCGGCAACGTCGGCGTGAGGGGGCGGGGGAAGTGTGCGATCCTACCATCGACGCGGGCTGAAGCTCATGAAAACAATGATCCGGGTTGGCGCGGTTCGGGAGTTGGTTGGGGTGCTTCGAGGGTTGGGTTGGGCCGCCTTCGGAGTGCTGGGTTGCGGTGGGGTCTGGGCGGCGACGAACGTCACTTTCCAGGCCGAGGTGGCAGTGAAGGAGAGCTACGACAGCAACGTGTATCTGCAGGACACGGCGCCGGCACCGGGCGCGGTGAACGCGGTGCAACCGGAGCAGGCGTCCTGGGTGACGACGGTATTGCCGCGGCTGGGGCTGAGCTATCGGCCTGGGGCGGCTTTTGGGGTCAATGTCGCGTACGCGCCAGAGGTGGCGGTGTATCACTCGGAGCATGGGGAGGATTACGTGGCGCACCGGGTCACGCTGGCGCTGAGCGGGAAGAGCCGGGACACTGCGTGGGAGCAATCCAATGCGTTCACTTACACGGATGGCAACCGTCTGGGGCCGATTTTCGGGGCTCCGGGCGCGGTGCCGGCGATTGGGGGAATCCCGCTCCGGGACCGGCGGGAGGCGTTCATCTACCGGGGCGGGTTCAAGCTGACGTATCCTGTGGGGCGTTGGTTCCTGCGGCCGGTGGCGACGGCGTACCTGCATGATTTCATGACGGAGCAGCACGACCCGAGGGTTGCGCCTTACGTGGGGTACGAGAACTACATTGACCGGCAGGATGTCTCCGGCGGGGTGGATGTGGGGCTCAAGTGCCTGGAGGAGGCGTCGGTGGTCCTTGGCTACCGGTTTGGCCGGCAGGACCAGTATCAACTGCTGGGCGTCGACAGCCCGTACGACAGCGCCTATCATCGATTGCTGGTCGGCCTGGAGGGGACGCTGCTTCCGGGGTTGAAGGTGGCGATTCTGGGGGGGCCGGACCTGCGGGATTTTGCGGACAACCCGGACCCTGCGTTTGATCCGGACGAGGTGCTATACTGGATTGATGCGTCGGTGACGTGGTTGCCGGGGAAGCGGGACAGCGTGACGCTGGCGTGCCGGCGCTATGAGCAGCCAGCGTTTTCGAGCCACAGCGTGTACGAGGACATCACATACGACGTGACGTGGAAGCACACGTTTTCGTCGCGGGTCAGTGCGCGGCTGGGATTTCGGGCCTACCTGGGGGATTGGCAGGCACCGGTCGACCGGGAGGATTGGATCTACACGCCCGGGGTGTCCGTGACCTGGGCGATCACGGATCGGCTGGGCTGGGATTTTGCGTACGCTTACGACTGGGTCGAGAGCAAGGTGCCGCGCACGGAGGGCCGGGAGTATACGCGGCACCTGGTCAGCATGGGACTGCGGTACACGTTGTAGGCGCGGTCGGCTACCGGAAGAAGAGGGCCCAGACGAGGATCAGCATCGGCAGCATGAAGGGGACCGCATAACGTGCCACATAGCCGAGGAAGGTTGGCATCCGGACCTTTTGTTGATCGGCGATGGCTTTCACCATGAAGTTGGGGCCATTCCCGATGTAGGTATTGGCTCCGAAGAAGACGGCGCCGACGCTGATGGCCACGAGGTTGGGGTTGAGGGCCGGGTTGGTCAGGAGGCAGGCCATTTCGATCTGGGCGGTCGAAAGGGTGGCGTTGCGGAGGGCGTCAGGGAAGATCTGACGCACGCCGTCGAGGGCGGCGGCGATGGGCGGCGGGAACGCGCTGGCCGCGGTTGTGGTGGCTGCGGCGAGGGTTTCCCGGACGAATTCCGGGGGGATCAAGGCGCCGGTTGCGGTGCTGAGGAAGCTGAGGTAGGTGGGGGCGTTGTCGAGCAGGCTCGAGAGAGAACCCGTGGCCCAGAAAAAGAAGGTGAGGCTGGGCTCGCCCAAGCGCGAGGCGTTGGCCTGAAGCCATTGGAGAGCGGGGATCATGGTGGCGAAGATCCCTGCAAAAAGGATGGCCACTTCGCGGATGGGATGGAAGTTGAACTCGTTGGCCCGATGGATCTCGCGTCGGGTGAACCGATGGGAAACGACCGCGGCGGCGATCATGATCGACTCGCGGAGGAGCGGCGGGTGCTTGATGAACACGGCTGCGAGGATGACGGCAAGGACCGCGAGATTACCCAGGCCCTCGAATCGCCAGGTGTCCTTGGGTTCGGCGAGCGCCTGGCGGACTTCCGCGGGTGCCCGGAGGTAGTTGCGGCGGTCCAGCGCATAGAAGAACAGGAGGAGGGTGCCGACGCCGACGAGCCACATGGGCCAGCAATGGGCGGCGACCCACCAGAAGGGCACGCCGCGCAAGTAGCCCAGGAAGAGCGGGGGATCGCCGATGGGCGTGAGGCAGCCGCCGACGTTGGCGACGAGGAAGATGAAGAACACGACGTGGTGGGTCGTGAGGCGGTATCGGTTCATGCGGAGCCAGGGGCGAATGAGGAGCATGGCGGCGCCGGTGGTGCCCAGCAGGTTGGCGATGACGGCGCCGAGGAGGAGGAAGACGGTGTTGGCGAGGGGCGTTGCCTCGCCCTGGACGGTGATATGGATTCCGCCGGCGACGACGAACAGGGAGCCGATGAGCACGATGAAACTGAAGTACTCGTGGGCGGTGTGTTCGAGGGGGGTCCAGGCTTGGAGGTGGATGGCGTAGTAGGCGACGGTGAGTGCGCCGAGGCCGAGGGCTACTTTGGGATAATGGCGGTTCCAGCCGCGGGGTGCCCAGAGCGGGCCGAACGCGATGGCGCAGAGCAGGAGCAGGAATGGCAGCGCCATCAACAGGGGCGGAGCGGGTGCAGCGGCGGATCCCATGGGCTGAGGTTACGCAAGCGGAATCGGAAACGCAGTTCAATTTCGCCGGCGGCGTGGCGATAGTATTTGACACGCTCTGGATCCGTTTCTAGGTTCGCACACGATATGTCTGACAACACAACGAGCACACCGGGCGCTGGGGTTCCTCCGAAGCCAGCCGAGCCCGTGAAGGTGCAGCCGAAGAAGGAGACGGTGCGGATCAGCCTGCCTGCGAAGCCGACGGCAGCGCCGACGATCAAGATCCCGGCCCCGTCCGCCCCGGGTCCGGCTGCGGCGCCGGTGGCGGCCGCGGCGCCGGTGCAGGCGCCCGCGGCGGCGGCGGGCGGCGGTGCCGCTCCGGTGCCGGTGCGTCCGACGGCTTCTGCGGCTCCGGCGACGGCCCCATCAGCCGGCGGGATGGGCCGGCCGATGGCTGGCCCTGCGCGGTCCGGTGCTGCGACGGTGAGCATGCTGGACAGCGGGTTGGCGATTGCGGCGGCGGTGATTGGGGTGATTGCGTTGGTGCGCGTGTTTCTGCTGATCGGGCAGATCAACAACTGAGCGTGCCGTGCCGTGACGGGGAGAACGTCGAGATCTGAGGTGGGGTGATTTGCGCTGCCGGTATGGCTTCAGAGATGATCATTACCCTGACGGAGTCCAATTTTGCCGCTGAAGTCCTGCAGGCGCCGGTGCCGGTGCTTGTGGATTTTTGGGCTGAATGGTGTGCGCCGTGCCGCATGGTGGCGCCGTTGCTCGAGGAGCTTGCCGGCGAGTACGACGGACAGATTCGAATTGGCAAGGTGGACATCGAGAAGCAGCAGATGCTGCAGCAGGAGTACGACATCCGCGGGATTCCCACGCTGGTGCTCTTCAAGGATGGGCAGGTGCAGGATGTGATTGTGGGTTTGAAGAGCAAGCGGGATTTGAAGGCCAGCATCGAGCGGGTGTTGACGCCGGCCTAGGCTCTGTGGAAGCCAGGGGCGCACCATGCCCTGGATCATCACCCCGGGTCAACTGGTTCGCCAGGCCGAGTTCTATCATCAACTGGCGGCGATGATGGCTGCCGGGATCCCGGTTGTCCAAGCCCTGCAGCAGACCGCCAAAGCGCCGCCGGGCCCGGGTTTTCGTCGTCCCTTGCAGGCCCTACTCGGCGGATTGGGCCAGGGGATGACCTTTGCCGAAGCGGCGTCGCAAGTGGCGGGTTGGCTGCCGGCGTTTGACCTTGCGTTGGTGAAGGCCGGGGAAGAGAGCGGGCGTCTGGATGCGTCGTGCCGGCTGCTGTCCGAGTACTATCAAAGTCGGGCCCAACTGACACGCCAGGTCCTGTCGGATCTTGCGTATCCGGTCGTGATTGTGCACGCGGCGGTTTTGCTGGCGCCCTTTCCGCAGTTATTCCTGAGTGGCAACGTCGGGGCCTATGCGCGCCAGACTCTGGGTGTGCTCCTGCCGTTCTATGCCGTGGGATTGTTTTTGGCGATTGCCGTCCAGGGGCGGCGTGGGGAGCGGTGGCGGGCTCTTTTGGAGGCGGTGCTGCACCCCGTGCCGATGCTCGGGAAGGCACGGCGGTTCCTGGGGCTGGCGCGGCTTTCGGCGGCACTGGGTGCGCTGCTGAATGCGGGTGTGTCGATCCTGACCTCCTGGCCGATGGCGGCCGCGTCCAGCGGGTCGCCGGCGCTCTGGCGTGCCGTGCGCGGATGGGAACCCGAGCTGCAGAAGGGGACGCCGCCCGGTGATTTGCTGGTGCGGGCCCCGGTGTTTCCGGAGTTGTTCACGAACCTCTACCGGACGGGCGAGATCAGCGGGACGTTGGAGGACGCGCTAAGGCGGCTGCATACGTACTATCAGGATGAGGCGACCCGGAGGCTGAGGGCGTTCGCGACGTGGCTGCCCAGGTTGATCTATTTTGGGATTCTGATCTACCTGGCGTTTCGGATTGTTGGGTTCTGGGCGGGCTACTACGAAGGCATTCTGAACATGGACCTGTGAAGACGACTGACTGCCAGCGCGATGGTGGCGCCGTGGGCGAGGGGGAGTCGGCGGGATTCGGGCGGCTGGCTCGAATCCTGGCTGACGAGTCATGGCGCCAGCGGGAGTTTCCGATTGCCCGGCGGAAGGTCTATCTGGCGCACGCGGGTGTCTGCCCGCTGCCGTTCCGAGTTCAGGAGGCCATCCGCCGGTATGCGGATGAGGCGAGCAGCGGGGACCAGGAGGCGGTGGTGTCCGAGCGGTTTCTCCAGGAGACGCGCGAAGTCGCCGCGGCGTTCCTGGGAAGCACGCCGGAGGAGATTGCGTGGGTGGGGCCGACGTCGTCGGCGCTGAGCGTGGTGGCGGGCGGCCTGTTGTGGAAGGCTGGGGAGAGTGTGGTTGTCTATTACGACGACTATCCCACGGCGGTCTACCCATGGATGGCGATGGCGGAGCGCGGGGTTGAGGTGCGGCGGGTGATGCCGCGGCAGTGGGGGCAGATCGAGGTGGAGGACGTGCTCGCCCGTGTCGATGCTTCGACCCGGCTGGTGGCGCTGGCGTCATGCCATTATGTCTCGGGCTGGCGGCTGGATCATGTTGCACTCGGCCGGGCTCTGCGGGCGCGCGGTGTCGGATTCTGTCTGGATGCGATCCAGACGCTTGGCGCGTTTCCGATCGAGGCGGGCTCGGTGGATTACCTTGCGGCGGACGCGCACAAGTGGCTGCTGGGCCCGTGCGGGGCGGGGATTCTCCATGTGCGGCGGGAATGTCAGGAGGCGCTTCGGCCCAGCGCGTGGGGCTGGCACAGCATCGAGTGTCCGAACTTCATCACCCAGCCGGAGTTGGTCTGGCGCCGGGATGCGCGCCGGTACGAGCCGGGCACGGCGAATCTGCTGGGTTTGGTGGGGCTGCGAGCGGCGCTCGATCTGCTCGGGGAGATTGGGATGGAGGCGATTGGCGCCGAGCTCTTGCGGAAGCGGGCGTGGTTGGTTCCCGAGCTGGAGGCGCGAGGCTACCGGGTGGCCAACGCGGCTGCGGCTCCGGGGCGGGCGTCGGCGATACTGAGCCTGGACCGGCCCGGGACCGACATGGCCCGGGTGTACGAGCGTCTGGCGCGATCCGGCGTGGTGACCTCGCTGCGGGCGGATCGCGCCGGCAAGCCTTACGTCCGGCTTTCGCCGCACTTTTACAACACGGACGCCGAGTTGCGCCACATGCTGGCGCACCTCGACTAGTCTGGCCTCGCTAGAGTCCTCGACTTGTGGAATGTGTGGTAAACAGGTCAGGTTGGGTCCCTGCCGTTCCAACCCCACCCCCCTGCCTTCGAGGACTCTACGTTAGCGAGGCGCGGAAGAGAGGGTTCGAAGAGGCCGGAAGGCTTCATGGGATCGCGGACTTTGTTAGGTCTGAGGCGCGCCTCGCTAGCAGGTTGGCAGCGGGAGGCGGGCTTGCTCGGGGCGGGCTGGCGGGCGAGGGGACCAATCGATGGCCGCGGCCACGGTGCGACGCATGCGTTCGAACCACCATGGAGCGCGGGCGATCCGCGCTTCGGGGCAAGGCGAGGGTGTGGTCGTGCCGTTCAAACCGAGCTCGAGCTGGCGGCCCTGCATTGTCCGCTGAGAGTTCTGATGTTCCATGCGTGCAGGGTCGCATGGGGGGTATGACAAATACGGTCAGTGGGGGGGCGCGGAAGCGGTCACAGGGGTACGGGGGTCGAGCGTCGGCGCTGGAAGCGGAGGGCATGGGTGTAGCCGGTTTGGCGTGCGAAGGCGACGGCGCGATCGAAGTCGGCGCCGACTTCGCCGGGCGCGTGGGCATCGGAGCCGAACGTGATGGGAATGCCGAGGCTGGCGGCGGCGGCGAGCAACTGGGGGTTGGGGTACATTTCGGCGCAGTCCTTGCGGAGTCCGGCGGTATTGATCTCGAGGGCGGCGCCGGCGGCGCGTGTTGCATCGAGGAACGGCATCGCCAGAGGCAGCCAGTCACGGGCGGGTCGGAACCCGAACTTTTTGCAGAGGTCGGCATGGCCGATGATATCGAAGAGGCGGGAAGCGGCGGCTTGGGTCAGGCGTTCGAAGTAGAGGGTCCAGACTTCGAAGGGATCGCGGTTGCGCCAGCGGGACACTTTCGCGGGGTTGTCGATGTCCCATGCGCGATCGATGTAGTGGACGGAGCCGATGAAATAGTCCCAGGGATGGCGTGCGGCGAGGTCGCGGATCCAGTCTTCGTGATCGGGGAGGTAATCCACCTCGAGCCCGAGGCGGACCACGAGGGTGGGGTGGTCATGCCGGGCGCGAGCGACGGCGTCGACGTAGCCATCGAGCTGATCGAGGCGCATCCGCCAGTCGTCGAAGTCATCGCGCGGCATGGGGTTGTGATCGGAGAATCCGATTTCGGGGAGGCCGCGGGCGACGGCGACGGCGGCGAGGGCGGAGGGTTCGCCTGTGGCGTGGCGGCAGAGCGGGGTGTGCAGGTGGTAATCGGCGGGCAGGGTTGTCATCGGGGTGGCAAGTAAGGGGTGGCCCAGTTCTGCCGAATCAGGGCTTTGAGATCGGACACGGTGGACGCGTGGTCCGGGTGGCTGGCGAGGTTGTGGCGTTCCTCCGGGTCCGATTGGCAGTCGTAGAGTTGTGCGCCGCGGTTGCCGTTGTCCCACTCCGTGTAGCGCCAGCGTTCGGTGCGGACGCTGTAGCCGGGGAATCCGCCGCGCCAGACCTGGGTGAAGGCGGGTTTGCTCCAGGCGGCTTGGGGGTTGTCGAGCAAGGGGCGGAGGCTGTGGCCTGCGAGCTGGTGTCTGGGGGTGAGGCCGCAGAGATCGGCGAGGGTGGGATAGAGGTCGAGCAATTCGACAGTGCGACGGCACGCCTGGCCCTTGGCCTTCTGTTGCGGGGCGGCCACGATGAGGGGGACGCGTGCTGAGTTCTCGAAGAGGCTCTGTTTCTTCCAGAGGCCGAGCTCGCCGACATGGTAGCCGTTGTCGCTCCAGAACACGACGAGGGTTTGGCTCGCCAGGTTGAGCCGGTCGAGGGCGTCGAGGAGCCGGCCGACCTGGGCGTCGACGAACGCGATGGAGGCCCAGTAGGCTTGTTTAGCCTCGCGGGCCTGGGTTTCGGTGACACCGAACCGGGGCCAGGGCGACGTGGAGGCGAGGGACGGTTTGGGCACGGCGTCCTGGAAGCCGAGGGGGATGGCGGGCATGCGCACGTGCTCGATCGGGGTCTGGTCGAAGTACTTCTTGGGGGCGACGTAGGGGCAGTGGGGCCGGTAGAAGCCGCAGGCGATGAAGAAGGGGCGATCGCGGTGTTGCTCGAGCAGGCGGATGGCCTCGGTGGCGCCGATCCCATCGGTTTGTTCCTCGTCGGTGCCGTCGGCCTGCAGAAAGCTCAGCGAACTGCCCAGGCCGCGGCGGGGCGTATGGTTGGTGAGCCGGGATTCTTCGGTCTTGTCCCTGCCGCGCGGATTGACGACGGAGTCCCAGGAGGCGGGGTCGTCGAGGCCGCTGGTTCCGATGTCGCCGGGCACGCCGTAGTGATAGATTTTTCCGACGCGTGCGGCGACATAGCCGTGAGCACGGAACAACTGCGGCAGGGTGACGACATCGGGCAGGACGGTGCGGAAGTGCTTTTTCAGGTCGAACACCTGGGTTGTGTCCGGGCGCAGGCCGGTCATCAGGGAAGTGCGGCTTGGACTGCAGAGGGGAAACTGGCAATAGGCGCGCTCGAACCGGGTTCCACGGGCTGCCAGGCGGTCGAGGTTGGGGGTTTTGACGAGCGGATGGCCGTAGCAGCCGAGGTCGCAATTCAGGTCATCGGTGGCGACGAAGAGGACGTTGAGTTTGGGCTGCGGCGACTGGGCGGCCCGGGCGGGAAAGAGCATTGCCAGCAGGCCGAGGACGCCCAGGAGGAGTATTGCTGCGCCCGCGGGTGGGGCGGCGGCTTTTGGCGTGGGGGGTGGCAGCGGTGTTTTCATGGGTTTGTCGTGGGATGGTATGCGGCAGGGAGTGTGTCGACAACCCCTTTGCGGACCGGAGGCCGCTGGGGAACATCATGCGGTTCGGCTCGACTGAGGTCGCCGAAGTCCGTGCCTGCGCCAAAGACACCTTGCCGCGAACGTGACCGTATTGGCGAATTGGACCGCTTAGTTCTAGGGCGGACTCCCCGGCGCCAACGCGCGGGTCTGAGCCTTGAGGAAGGCTTCTCCCACGGGCGAAAGACGGTCGCCGCGGCCCCAGCGCTCTCGCAATTGCCCGCGGCCGAAGCTGAGCAGATGACCGCGTGGAACGAACGTGCCGAAGGTCCAAACCAGGACTGCTTCCGCCTCGACCCGGCGAGCGAAATCGGCGGCGAGGTTGATCCAGGCAGCGTCCTGATCCCAGCGTCGCTGTCCGCACAAGGCCCAGCCGTTGTAGGTTTCTGCGATCCAGAAGGCCTTGCCGTTCTGGAGGGGGTGGCCGTAGGCGCGCAAGCGGTCTTCGGTCTGATGGAAGTGCTCGGGTGCATAGATCTCGACGGACAGGATGTCCAACTCCGGTAGGTTCTTGAGGCGTGTCCACACCTCCCATTCCGGTTCCTTATTGGGGGTCACCAGCAGGCAGAGGCCGGTTTGGGTTGCGGGGTTGATTGACTTCACCAAGCGACACAGGTCTGCCAGTTGGGCGGCCCAGGCGTCCGCGGAGAATCGGGTGTGTTGGGCGAGCGCGAAGTGGTGGTACGACATCGGTTCGCAGGCGACGATGTAGACCTTGGGCTGATATCGGCGTTGGTAGTACTCGATCCGCTGCCGCTGAAAGCGACAGAAGGCGGGCCAATCCAACCTGTGCGTGCGCAAGGCTTGGGGGTGCTGCGTATCCACCAGGACCAACTCCATTCCCGTGTTTCGGACTTCGGTTAGGAAGAGGTCATCAAGACGTTCCTGGTCGGGTCGGGATTCGAGCAAGTGGTCGCCCGACGCGCCCAAGCGTACATAGCGAGCGCCTGCTGCCGCGATCGACGCCAAGTCGGCCTTGGCGTCTGCCAGGGTCCGGTCGAGGATGCGCTGCCGACCGACCGCGTTTCGTGTGGACTCGGCCCCGTGCTGGGTCAGCTCATAGCCAAGGAACACCAGCGAGCAGGCTCCCCAAGCTGTTGGTCCTGCGATTTCACCAGCAGGTGGTGCATAGCGGCGGGCGAGTTCCTGGATCTGTCGGCCGCGGTGTTGGGAGACGCCATGAGGAATGGCGAGGGTGCAGAGCACCAGGAGGGCCAAGGGTGCCGCCGTGCCTGGGACAAGAGCCCACGTGGACCGTCGGAGTCCGGGTGCGTGAGGCAATGATCCGCGGCGGATGGCGGCGACGGTGCGCCCGAGCAGCACAATGGCGAGGGCGGCGGTCAGAACCGCCCATGCGAGACAAACCGGGATGCTGACCGTCGGGATCAGGAACAGCAGGACCACGGCTCCGCCCGCGGTGGCGTTCCAGTCCACGGCCAGGCGGAACCAGAGCCAGGCCCAGGCCAGGGTGAGTCCGATCAACATGATCGATTGCCGACGGGCGGCACCGGGCAGCGCCAGCATGGTCCAGAGTCCGACTCCCGTGGCTGCTACGCCGGTGCCGCTGGCGCTGGGGTTGGCGAAGCCGATCCCAACGATCGCGGTCGTCAGACCGAGCAGCATCGTCAGGGTGCCCGCAGACAGTGCGAGAAGGGAGACTCCCAGGCTCCTGGGGGCGGTGGTCTTTGGGGCGGCGGCGCTGCTGTCTGCGGTCGATGGCATGGTGCTCGAGGGTGACGCAACCACGGTTGACTTCTCCAGTGCAAAAAAAAGCGACCGTGCCTGGGGCACGGTCGCGTGCGTTATGCGCCTGATGAGGCGCGTCGATCAGGGATTACTGACGGACCCGGTAGAACACGCGGCCGGGGCCGGCTGTGACCTTGAAGACCGGGGCGCTGGCGCCTTGAACAGTCGTCCAGCCGCTGGCGTTCTTCAGGTCGGTATTGGATTCGAGTGTGCCCGCCTGCCAGGCGACGATCAGGTCGGCACCGGCGGGGGCGATGGTGAGCTTGACGGGGCCGTAGACGTCGAAGCTCTGGTTGGCATCTTGAGCGGCGTTGTAGATGCTGAGGGCTTCATAGGAACTGAGCGCCCGGCGCCAGATGCCGACATCATCGAGGTCGAAGGTTGCCGAGCCGTAGTACCCAAGGGGGTCCTGGCCGATGGTGATATCGTAGCCGGAGGCGAGTGTCCCCAGGCCTGCGATCGACCAGGAGCCTGCGAAGGCGCCGTCGACGTAGACCAGGGCCTCTTCCTGGGTGCGGTCCACGACTCCGATCACATTGTGCCAGGTGCCGTCGTTGATGGTCGGGCAACCGGGAACGGGATCGCGCAGGTAGGTGCCGGTATTGGCGGTGCTGGCGAGGGACCATTCGATTTTGCCGGCCGTGGCGCTGTCGGTGAAGACCCAGCCGATCTGCCAGGTGGAGTTGACGGCGTTGCCGATGATGGGCACGTCGTTGAAGCCGGAGGAGTATCGCAGCCAGAACGACACCGTGAAGCTCGCGGTTTCATCGAAGGTGAGGTCCATGGCGGGATCATAGACTTGGAGGTAATTATCGCCGGGGACGGTGGCGATGTGGACTCCCTGTCCCACCTTGCCGGCGACGAAGTTCGGCGAGCCGACGGCGTAGGCGTAGTTGCCACGGCCGGAGCTGTCGTCGAAGTTGCCATCGAAGCGCAGGTGCAGCACGAGGTTGTCGGTCAGATTGGCGAAGGTGGGCTCGGGCAGCACGGTGAGCGTGGCGGGCGCGCTGTTGACGGTGCCGACGCCGTTGCTGACCGTGACGCTGTAGCTTCCGGTGTCGGCAAAGCCAGCGCTGGGGATGATCAAGGCAGGCCCGGTGGCGCCGTCGATGGGGACTCCGTCCTTCTTCCACTGGTAGTTGATCGGCAAGCTGCCCGCTGCGCCGACTTTCAGGGTGGCTACGCCGTCCACGACCGCGACTTGGGGAACGGGCTCCGCGGTGATGAACGGTGCGGTGGTGGTGCCGTACGCAGCCTGGGCGTACATGGCGGCGATCGTGTCTGCCGACAGGATCTTATCGTAGACGACGACCTCGTCGATGGCTCCATCGAAGACCTGGCCGGCCCACTGGTTCTTGCCGATCCAGAAGGTCGAGTTGCCCTTGTTGAGGGCGGAGGCGAGTGTCGAGCTGACGAAGCGGCCGTTCACATAGAACCTGGCGCCGTCGGCTGCACCGGGCGCGAACGTGACGGCGACGTGCTGCCATTCTCCCACGGTCAGGGCGGCGCCGGAGCTGCTATGATCGACAAGACCGGGCGTGGTGAACCGCACTTCACTGTTGTAGAGCTTAAGCGCCCAACTGGCGTTCTCGCCGGCGATGGCCCTGTCGCCGGCCAGGGCATTGGGTTTGACCCATGCGGCGACGGAGATCGGCCCCGACAATCCAAGGCTGCCGCCTTCGACGTAGGCGTCTGCACCATCGAACGCGTAGGCGGTATTGGCGGTCTCAAAGCCTGGATACGGAGGGGCGGCTGGACCGGCGGTGCTGGGGGTGACGTTGTTAAAGACGAGACCATCGTGGCCGCCCGCGAAGTCGTAGGCGGTTGTGCCGGCGGTCTCATTGAAGCGCCAATAGGCGACCGGATCCGCGTCGACCACGGCCTCTTCGTAGGTGCCGGCAGCGGGCGTGATCAGGGTCAGGGTTGCGGTGGTACTGGTGCGGGTGCCGGCGACGTTGGCGACACTCACCGTGTAGGCGCCGGCTTCAGCGGCGGTGCAACCGGCGATGACGAGGGTGGCGTTGGTTGCTCCGGTGATATTGGCGCCGGCGTGTTTCCACTGGTAGGTCATGGGCTGGGTGCCGCTGGTTGCGACGGTGAAGCTCGCGGTACCCCCCGGATAGACGGAGCGCGAGGCGGGCTGGAAGTCAATCGTTGGCGGCACGGCCGGATCCACGGTTACGGTGACGCCCGCGCTGGTGACCATGCCAGCGGCGTTGCTGATGACCACATCATAGGTCCCCGTGTCGCTCACCGCGGCTGCCGGCTTGGAATAGACGTAGTCGGTTGCGCCCGGCAGGTTGACGCCGTTGAGACGCCACTGGTAGGACATGGGCAGAGAACCGGCGACGTTCGGGGTGAGGGTAAAGGACGTGGTGGCGTAGATGGTGCCGGCGGGGCTGACGGCCGGGGGATCGGACACCATGTACGGCGCGGTGCTCGAGCCGGTTGCGGTGAGGTAGAGGCTGATGATACGTCCCGCGTTCAGGACTTTGTCAAAGACCGCCACTTCATCGATCGCCCCGTTGAACTCCTGGCCGGCCCACTGGTTCTTGCCGATCCAGAATGCCGTCGTGCCCCTATTCAGTGCCGAAGCTTCGATGGGCGGTTCGATGGCCATGCCATTGAGGTAGAAGCTGGCACCGCCGACGGTGCTGGGGTCGAACGTGACGGCCACGTGCTGCCAGGCCTCGGCCTGGACGCCGGCGCCGGAGGTGGTGTGGTCCACGATGCCCGGAGTGGTGAACCGGAGTTCGGTGTCCAGCAGCTTGAAGGCGTAGCTGGTGTTTTCACCGGCGATGGCCCGGTCCCCCGCCAGGACGCTGGGCTTCACCCATGCGAGCATCGTCAGGGGTCCAGCCAATCCCAGGCTGTCGGCCTGAACGTAGCTCGACGCCGTTCCGTCGAAGGCGGCGGCCTTGTTGTTGGCTTCCAGGCCAGGATAGGCGCCGCCGGAAGGCCCCTCGACGTTGGTGACGCCGATGTAATCGCCGTCGGCGGCGGTTCCCAGGGAGCCGGCATTGGCGGCGATCGGGAACACTCGCACCGGCTCGTTGAGGCGCCAGTAGCCGACCGGGGCATCCTGCTGGATCTGGTTGGCGTAACCCGCGGGATTGTCGGTGCGCGCCGCGAAGTGGGCGGCGATTTGGCCGGCGGTGAGGGCTGTGCTGTAGAAGGCCACTTCATCCACCGCGCCGTCAAACGTGCGATTGGGAGACGCGGTGGACCCGACGAAGAAGGCAGCGTCTGTATTCGGTTCGTAATTGCCGACCCCGGTGGCCACTTGAACGCCGTTCACGTAGAGGGTCATTGTGCCGGCAGGGAGCGCCGTCGGCGTGAAAACGCCCACCACATGCTGCCACTCGTTTGGGGCGACGACGCCGCCATTAATCAACGAAGCCGTGGTGCTGCTGCCCACGCCGACGCGGAACTGCCAGGAGGCTGCGTTCTGGTAGAACAAGTAGCCGAGGCGGCCCGTGACGAAGCTCATGGAGCTGACCGGCGAGAGCAGGGAGGCGGTGTTATTGCTGGGTTTGGCCCAGAACTCGATGGTGAAGGGGCCATTGGGATTGAGCGCCGGGTCATTGGGCACGCGCATGGAGCCGAAATAGGATGTGCCCAGAGTCGGGTTGCTGAAGCCGACGGCGGCGTCGCCGGCAACAGCGCCTTCGACCGACCGCAGGACGGTATCGTAGTATCGTCCGGTGCCGGGTGCGCCCAGCGAACCGAGGTTCGCGGCCGTGTCGTATTCCGGCGCCGAGACGTTCTCGTTGAATCGCCAGTAAGCCAGCGGTTGTTGGGCCAGGACTTCCGTGGGGTAGTCGGCGCGACAGGACATGACAGCGCCGCACCAGACGGCGGCCATGCCGGCCGCCGAGAGGAGTTGATGGAGGCAGGTTCTTTTCACGGTTCGCGGGTGTTGATGGGTTGAGGTTGTTCCGCGCCAGCACAGCGCACGCCACGCTGGGCGCGTGCTGTCTGTGTGTGACCATCTTGATAGTCGAATCCTCAGGTCCTGGCAAGAAGAACTGAAGCGATGGCTGGGATTGTGGTCCAGGCTGACGCCGTCGAGGAGGAACACCACGCCAGAGTCCTCGACTTCTAGTAGTAGTAGGTGGTGTCGGGACTGGGGCCCCCTTTGGCGCGTGGCAGCAGTTGGGCTTTGGGCCGGACCTTGACACTGCCGTCGGCGTGGCCGACCGGCTGGTCGGGCGTGACGGAGAAGGCCCAAAGCGGCTTGGATTGGCTGCCTGCGCCAAAGCGGCCCAGGTGGCCGACGTCCCAAAGCGCGGTCCCCGGCGTATCACTGATCCGATGCGTGATGAAAGCGCGTCGGCTGTCGCAATCGCTGGCGGTTGTGGGCCAGGAGGGTTCGTTGATTTCAGGGTTCGCGTTCACCTTGCCATCGGGGGCGACGAACTTCATGGCAGGCGTTGCCGTGAAATGGGCCAGCCACATGTAGGGGGTGTAGACGTTGGCGGCCGGCGTGTCCCAGCCGCCGTAATCCCGCGTCGTTGTGTCCGCGAAATTGGTCATGCTTTCGTAGTTCAACCAGATCCGGCCGAACGACTTGCGGGTGATCGGGCAGATGAGGATCTGGGTCTCCTTGACGTAGGTGCCGCGCAGGCAGTTCACGATGCTGCGCGTGCCGGTGACCGAGGTCCGGTGGTAATCGGGACTCAGGTCCTCGTGGAACGGGAAGCGGCCGTTGCTGTCGTCGGCGTACATGATCTGGCTGAGGTACTGCTGGCGGATGTTGTTGACACAGAGCGTGCGATGTCCCGTGTATTTCGACTTGGCGAGGGCGGGCAACAAGAGGCCGGCCAGGATGGCGATGATCGCGATCACCACCAGCAACTCGATGAGGGTGAAAGCAAGACCGGGCTCGAGCTGGCGCGTTTGGAGCTCGCGGATCGGGCCGACCGGTCGAGAGGGTCCCGACCGGTGCCGGTGGATGGCATCCTCGGGGAACACGGCATAAGGGTACCACAACTCCGCGCCGGTGTACAGGCTGGGGTGCCGGCCCTGATCCTCGCCTGAGGACCTTGGCCATTGCGGATGATGAGATCGTGGGAAGGCGCGGCGGCCGCGGGCAGGACGCGCCGGGCGTGAATCAGGGTGCGGATGCGGTGTTCGTCGCGGAGGGGTGAGGCGGGGTCGAGACTGCTGATGCGGACGCGATCGGAGGCATGGATGAAGAGGTGGCCGCCGAGGTAGATGCCGGTGTGGATGACGCGCTCGGGCCGGCCGTGGTGCGGGCGACGGCCGAAGAAGAGCAGGTCGCCCTTGTTCAGGCGGGCGAGGCGGGAATCGAGCGGGACCTCGACCCCTTGTCGGGCCTGGTGGCTGGCATTGCGGTCGAGGCTGACGCCGTTGAGGAAGAAGACGAACTTGGTGAAGCCGGAGCAATCGAACGCCTTGGGCGAGTTGGCTCCCCAGAGGTACGGACGGCCGAGGAGCGAGCGGGCGGTGCGCTCGACGGCCTCGGGGGTGGATTGGCGCGACTGTTTCCAGGCGGCGTAGTCCTCGGCGGCCGGTTTGGGGAGGTAACCGGTGCGGCGGTCTGGCAGCTCGACGCTGAGCCAATCGCCGGTCTCGCCGGTCTTCTTGACGAGGCCGCCCATGACGACGTCGCTGACGGGTTGTGCCTCGGGGTGGGGAGCTTCGAGGATTTGGTCCTCGAACGCGGTGACGAGGAGCAAGGGCGACTGATTCCACGCGTTCAGTTCGGCGGCGGTGCACGGTTGGAACGAGCCTTCTTCCATCCAGGCGACGTAACGATCCGCCGTTTGCACGAGGTACCAGTTGCCGGCTCGTTTCCAGACCCGGAGGGGATGCCCCATCAATTCCTGGGTGCCCATTTCGGCGGGGTTATCCGGGAGTTCGCGGCCGGTGGCGACGCTGAGGCAGACGAGTCCCCAGGTGGCTTCGCCCAGGGCGGGCTCGGGGAGGACAGTGATGTCATCCCTGGCGTGGAAGCCAGCGGCGCGGGCTGCGGCGAGCGCATCGGTTCTGGCGGCGGCGGTGGCGACGTCGCCGGTGAGGACGAGCGTGCTGCCCCGGTATGTGGCACCGACGCGGAAGATGGCGAGGTGAGGGTCGGGCGCGTGCGTGGCGCGGACGGACTGGAGGGCGCGTTCGAGGGCGGGGGGGGCAGGGGATGCGGCAACGGGTTGTGGAGGCGGGCTTGAACAACTGACGAGACCTGCGCCGAGGGCGACGGCGAGCAATGCGGCAAGGGATGCGGGGGTTGGTTGCTGCACAGACTCTATGGGCTGTTGAGGTGCTTGAACTGGCCGTAGACCACGTCGTTGAACATGCGGCGTTTGACGTCCACGTAGGCGTCGTGCCAGTACTGCAACATTTCGGGCGAGTACGGCTCGCCCTCGGGATGTTGCGGGGTGTAATGAGTGAGCGTTGTGTCGTAGTACTCGAGTCCGCCGTGGCAGGTTCGGTCGGTGCCGAACGTCCACCAGGCGAGGGCCACCCAGGGGCCGGCCTTGAGGTGATCGTAGTAAGAGAGCATGGTTTCGACGGGGGTGGTGTACGTGGAGGCGTCGCCTTTCGAGGGGCCGAGTTGGCCGGAGACGCCGATGTACCACATCTCGGCGTTGGTTGCGCCTGCGAACTGGATGGCGCTCATGAGGGCGTGGGTGTCGTTCCAGCAGGCGGGGATCCAGGTGGCGGTGTCCTGGCTGTTGGTGCAGACGCCGACCTGGAGGCCCTCGGGGTCGTAGCGGGTGCGGAGCCGCTGCCATTCGTCCGAGTGTTCGCGGACTTTGTGGCGCGGCACGGAGAGGTTGGCGGGGTCGAAGGGGCTGTAGGCGTGGCCCCAGTAGTGATAGACGTCGACGCCGACAGCCTGGGTGTTGGGGGGGAGTTTGACCCGACGGTGCTGGTCGACATCGGCCTGGGAGGCGGCATAGCAGCCATTGTAGTCCAGGGCGGCGTACCCGAGCATGTTGTACCAGCCTTTGATATGGCGGAAGGGCTGTTCGCCTTCGAGGGTGCGGAGGCGGATCAGCCGCTCGTAGTCGGCGTAGACTCGCCCGAGCCCGGCGGTTCCGAGGCCGCATTCGCCTTCATCGCCGAGTTTGCAGGCGAGGATATTGTTGATGAGCTGCCGGCCGGTTGCGCGCTGGCCCTCGGGGCTGATCCAGTCGCGGTCGCGGTGTTCCCAGAGCGTTTCGAGGATGCGGCGAAACGGGAGGTATTGGCTGTCGTCGCCGCTTTTGGGGTTGTGGTAACAGCGAATGACGAGCAACTGGCGGTGATGAAACGCGCGGACCATGAGGTGGACGAGTTCATCGCGCCATTCGTCTTTGCGGGCGTAGAGCATGACGGCGGTGGACCATTGGCTGGCGATGTCGATGCGCCGGACGTTCTCCGTGTGGTAGGTGGCGAGAGGTTGGTCGCCCGACCATTGCATCAGATAGTACTCCATCAAGTAGGGCAGGATGCCGATCCCGGCAGCCGGGGGGTAATGGCGGATGGGCACGTAGGAATGGCTGATGACATCACCCTGGACGCAGCCCGGGGGTAGGCTTGGCGCCGGGGCCGGCTTCGCGTCTGCCGGGGGGCATGCGAGTGCGGCAACGGGCAACAGCAGCGCGAGGAGCAGGGAACGGCCTGGGCCGCGGCAGGTGGCCGTTCCGCTGCGGGCGGGATGGGGTGACGCGTTCAGGGAAGCTCTCAGACCTTGTCGGGAGCGGGGACCTCGAAGCCGGGCCGGTTGGGATCTTTGACGAGGCGGTTGGCCTCGGCGGCGAACTCGCCGACAAAGCGTTCGGTCTGGGGATCGAAGGTCAGCCACGGGCCGACGATGTACTCGGCTTTGTCCTCGGGCACGCCGACGCCGTCGCGCATGATCGCGTGGAGTTTCATGAAGTGCTCGTGGGCATCGGCGTTATCGCCGAAGCGGCCGGCTTTGGCATTGAACGGCACCTTTTGGCCGAGCCGATAGGAATTGTTGATGACATGGCCGAGGGTGCAACTAAGGTGCGCCTCGGCGGCGGTGCCGTTGGCCATCTCGGGTTTTCCCGCGCGGCAGGCGGCGACGAAACTGCCCCAGTTGCCGCCGGGGGTGACTTTGCCGGGCGGGACGGAGACCTTTTCACCCGTGCTGCTGCCTTTGGCGTAGTATTGGCTGCGGACGATGCGGCCGCCGTCCTCGAAGTAGTACTCGTTTTCGACCTGGTGTTCGTACCCGGTGAAATTGACATTTCGGACGTTGAAGAACACGTACTGGCCATTGGGGTATTGGGCGATGCCGAACAGGGTATTGGGAGTTTCGGCCTGATCATTCCACTGGAACCGGCCGCCGATGGCCATGGCGCGGACGGGGTGGGTGACCTTGGGATCGAGGGCCCAGAAGGCCATATCGAGCTGGTGGGTGCCCTGGTTGTTGAGCTCGCCGTTGCCGGTCACCCAGAACCAGTGCCAATTGTAGTGCACGAGGTTGCCGTGGAACTGCTCGATGACGGCGGGACCCCGCCAGAGGCTCCAGTCGAGGTCGGCCGGTGGGGCGGAGGGGGTCTTGAATCCGATGCCCTGTCGCGGTTTGCAGGCGTAGCCGTAAGAGATCTTCAGCTTGCCGAACTTGCCCTCGTGGATGGCCTGGTGCAATCCGGCAGTGGCGGCGCTGCTGCGGCTTTGGGTGCCGTGTTGGACCACGACCTTGTATTTCTTCTGGGCTTCCCAGGCGGCGCGTCCTTCGGCGATGTCATGGCTCAACGGCTTTTCCACGTAGACATGTTTGCCGGCCTGAGCCGCCCAGATGGTCATGAGCGAATGCCAATGGTTGGGAGTGGCGATCGAGAGGGCGTCGAGCGTCTTGTCCTCGAGTGCTTGCCGCACGTCGGTCACGCCTTTGGGGGTGTACTTGCCCTGGACTTTCTGGGTGAGCGCCTTGAGTTTCTGATCGAGCACGGTGCGGTCGGGGTCGATGAGGTAGGCGACTTCGACGTTGGGCTGGTCCAGGAAGCCGCTGATGTGGCTGCTGCCGCGGCCATTGACGCCGGCCACCGCGATGCGCAGGCGGTCGTTGGCGCCGAAGACGCGGGAGGTGGCCGACGTGCCGCAGATCAACACGGCGGCACCGGCGGTTGTCGAACGCTTCAGGAATTCGCGGCGGGTGGTTTGGGAGGTGGTCATCGTTTCCGTGGTTTAAGGGTTGCCGTCTGAACTTCCGTACATTGCTACGGGATTCGACGTGCTGATGGCAAGACTGGAGTCCCGGCCCGGATCCTCGCCCAACGCCTGTGGGTCGAACGCCGGCCGGCGATGTGCGGATCATGCGGGAAACCGCAGGGGCAGCGGCGTCTTGACAAGTCCGCCCAACCGGGTGATGGCTAGGAGCAGAACTGCGGGGTTTCGGGGGGGGCGGCAGAGGACCAGTGACGCAAGGCAACACTCATGAGGACAGGCGAGGGCGGGCGGTTTCCGACGGGCTTCACGCTGATCGAATTACTGGTGGTGATCGCGATCATTGCGATCCTGGCCGGCCTGCTGTTGCCGGCCTTGAGTCGCGCGAAGGCGAAGGCGCAGCATGTCAAGTGCACAAGCAACCTCAAGCAGATGGTGTTGGCCCATTCGATGTACGTGACGGATTACGGCCGCTCGGTGCCTTATGACCAGGGGGACAGCCTGTGGATGGCGAAGCTGATGGAGTACCAGGGCAAGGTGCATCTGATCCGGTACTGTCCCTCGGCGCCGGAGCCGCGAAGGCGGATCAACCGGCATCCGCTGAACCCGTACTATGGCACGGCGGACGAGACCTGGATCTGGCCCACGAACGGCAACCTGGGCTACCAGGGAAGCTATTCGTACAACGGGTGGCTGTACTACGATCTGGGCTGGGAGCAGAGCAAGGTCATGGGGCGCGAGGCGGAGATCGCCATGCCGGCGCTCACGCCCTTCGTGGGGGATGCGATGTGGGTGGATGCCTGGCCGGACTCGGACGACATTCCGGCCCGGAACCTGTACGAAGGCGACGGTCCGGCCGGCGGGATGGGGCGGTACTGCATTGCGCGCCACAGCGCTGGCAGTCCGGGCGCGGCTCCGAGAAGGATGAACCCCGGTGAACCGTTGCCGGGCGCGGTCAACATGTCGTGCATGGACGGCCATGTGGAGACCGTGAAGTTGGATCGCCTCTGGCAGTTGTACTGGCACAAGACTTACGTCCCGCCGGCCACACGCCCGAGATAACCGGTGGGCTGTGTCGCGCCGTTCGATGGCAAGCTGCGGTTGTGCTACCTGCCTCCCTACAGTCCCGAGCTCAATCCGGATGAGTTGGTATGGCAGGACCTCAAGAGCGTATTCGAGTTGGAGCACCGGGTTGTGCGCGTGGACGGGCGCGTGGGCTGTCACCGTTGTCGCTGGACGCGCACGGGTTGTTGTTGGGGTTGAAGGACCTGGCCGCCCGCACCCGGAGTGTTTATCGGAGAGCCTGTTCTTTTCGCGGCGATGCCGCCGCGCTTGTGGCGGATCCGGTGAAGGCCCTCCACCCCCAGCGATCGAATGCCGCGCGCACAGTCGCGCGCAAGCGGGTTTTCCTTGTGGCTGATCACCCGGTCACGCGGATGGGGGTGACCGCGTTGCTGAACCGGGAGCCGAATCTGGTCGTAGTGGAGAGGCGGAGAACGCGCAGGAGGCCTTCACCGCAATCCAGCCGCCGTTGCCCGACCTTGTGGTGGCGGATGTTGGCATGCCGGGCCAGAGCATCATTGAGTTCATCAAGAATCTGAAAGCGCTGCATCCCGGCGTGCCGGTGTTGATCCTGTTGACGCATGACGAGTCGATCCATGCGGAACGGCTGATTCGCGCCGGGGCCCATGGTTACATCATGAAGAGCGAGGGCGGGGCGAATCTGCTGCTGAAGGCCATCCGCGAGGTGTTGCAGCGTCAGCCGTATCTCAGCGCGGCGATGTCGGCCAAGCCCTTTGAGACGTTCGGTGGCCGGCGGGCGCGCGGGGAGGAATTGATGCGGGACCGGCTCACGGATCGCGAGGGAACTGAGCCTCAGCCCGAAGACCGTGGAGGCGCATCGGCTGAGCCTCTGCCGCAAGCTGGGTCGCAAATCGGCAGCCAGGCTGGTGCGCTCATCAAGCAAACGTTCAGGTTCCGGGCGCCCGGTGCGACGAGCGTGTTGCTCGTCGGCGACTTCACCGGCTGGCAGAAACAACCGCTCCCGTTGCACAAGCAAGGGGCGGACCTTTGGGGCGTCGAAGTGGATCCCGGCTATTGCCCGGCATGGTTCCCGATGCTGCCGAGTACGCGTGGTTTCTGCCGGTCACGCACTTTCTGAGAAAGCGGAACGGGAAGAGGCGAGGACTGGCGCGGGGGTGTCGGTAGCGAGGGTATTGCCCGCGGGGTACAGCGGCAGCGGGCTGGGGCGATCAGCGGGGGGCCACGGGCGGTGCTTCCGTGGGTGGAAGTGCCGGTGCGTCGGGCGCGACGAGGTTCAAGTTGACTTCTTCGCCTTCCACCAACTCCATGACGCGGTCGCCGAAGCCGATGCGGGTTGGCTCAATCGGGCAATGCAGGACCCGGACTCTGAGGACTTCGCGGGTGGCATCGAGGCAGAGGGAGGCTTGGCGATAGCGAATACGCAAGCGCAGCCGCTTGATTTCGGTGGGGAGGCGTGGGTTCAGCCAGAGGACTTCCTGCCGGGCCTCCAGGCCGAGGTAACAGCGCTGAATGAGGTCCACCGTACCGGCCATGGCGCCCAGGTGAATGCCCTCGGGCGTGGTTCCGCCCTGCACGTCGGCGAAGTCACTTTGCAGCGCCTCGGTGAAGAGCCGCCAGGAGCGGGTACGGTCCGACCGGGCGAGCACCCAGGAGTTGACCACCTCGCTGAGGGTTGAGCCGTTGGCCGTTCGTTGGAGGTAGTAGTCCACCGTCTTCGGTATCAGCTGCCGGTCAAAGGGATAGCCCAACCGCTCGAACAACTGCCCGAGTTCCTCGGCGGAGAACAAGTAGAAGAGCATCAGGACGTCGGCCTGTTTGGAGGCCTTGTAGCGGTTCGGGGTGTCACCTGAGGCCTCGAGGATGCGATCCAGCCGCAGGGCCGGACCGTGTTGTCTGCGGTATGACTCCCAATCGAGTTCCTCGAGGTCGGCGTAGCCTTCGAACTGGCTGAGGATGCCGTCGTCGTGGAACACGAGGTGCATTTTGCGGCTGATTTCGTCCCAGGCCCGGATTTCCTCGTCGCGCACGCGCAGCTTCTGGCGGACGCGCGAGCAGTGTGCGCCGGGCAGGAGTTGGATCAGGTCCAATGCCCGGGCGAGGCACCAGACCGCCATCAAGTTGGTGTAGGCATTATTGACCAGGCCGGGCTCCTGCGCGTCGGGGTAGGCGTCGTGGTATTCGTCCGGGCCCATGACGCCGACGATTTCGTAGCGTCCCAACTCCTGATTGAAGGTGGCGAGGCTGGTCCAGAACCGGGCGATTTCGATGATGATCTCGGAGCCGTGAAAGCAGAGGAATTCCAGGTCGCCGGTGACCTGGTAATACTGCCAGATATTATAGACGATGGCGGCGTTGACGTGACGTTGGAGGTGCGAATGATCCGGCAGCCAGCGGTCGGACCTGGGGTTCAGGTGGAGCACCTGGGTTTCCTCACGGCCGTCGCTGCCACTTTGCCACGGGTACATCGCGCCCGCGTATCCTGCGGCGTGCGCGGCCCGGCGGGCGGCATCGAGCCGCCGGTGCCGGTATCGCAAGAGAGCGCGCGTGATGTCGGGGATCCGCAGGTTCAGCAGCGGGAAGATGAACAGCTCATCCCAGAAGATGTGGCCGCGATAGGCTTCGCCGTGCCAGCCCCGGGACGGCACGCCAACGTCCAGATCGATCGTATGCGGCGACGTGGTCTGCAGCAGATGGAAGATGTGCAGACAGAGGATGAGGTCGGTGTGATTCTGCGTGGCGGCGGGGCTGGCAAACTCGAGTTCCATTGCGAACCGGTCCCAGAGCCGCTGCCAGGCCAGGGTGTGGCTCTGCAGAAGAACGGAGAAACCGGGGGCGTCCGCCAGCGCTTCGCGCGCTGCAAGACCGCATTCGGAAATGGCGCGGTCACGGGAGGAGAACAGGGCGACGATCTTCTCAGCGCGCACGGCTCGACTTTCGGCGATCTGCAGCTCGACGTGTTGGGCGATCCAGCCCGTTTCGCGGGCGATGCGGGCAGGGGGCTCAATGGGCTGGTCCAAAGCAAACAGCCGCAATCGCGCGCCCTCGGCGATGCGGAGCTCGGACTGCGACGTCTGGACTTTGAGGAAGACGGCGTCGTTTCCGACGGTTGCAGTTTCCAGCGGGACAAGGTGTTTGCCGTTGAGGTGGCGGTAGCGCGGAACGCCACTGTTCCCGAGGCGTCCGTCCAGTGCGGAACGGATCTCGATGGTGCCGGACCAATTCTCCGCGACCCAGGTGGTTTCGAGGCCGGCCAGGTGGGGGTGTGCCATGTGGACGAAGCGCCGCTGGGTGAGCGTGGTGCGGCGGCCCTGCGCATCGCGGAACCGGACATGGCGTGTCAGCACTCCGGCGCGCAGGTCCAGCTCCTGACGGCAGGCGAGGAGCTCGACGCGTCGAAGATCGAACCAATCCCCATCCGGCAGGCGGAATGAGAACGACAACCAGTTGGGCAGGTTGACGAGGTCCTCGTTTTCCACCGTTCGGTCCGCGATGCGGGTTGTCAGCCGGTTGTAGCCACCGGCGAGGTAGGTTCCCGGGTAGTGCACCTCATCCGCAGTCGACTCTGGTGCGGCGCCGCGTGTGGCGAAATAGCCGTTGCCCAGCGTGCAAAGGGTCTCGCGCAGGCCTTCCTGCTCCGGTTCGAAGCCTTCGTAGGTGAGGGTCCACTGGCTCATGGGCGTGGGGGCGTCTGTGTGGCAAGCAAGGCGAGAAAGGAACCGACCTCCGCGGGATTCTCCAGCGCATAGCGTGCGGCCGTGGGATGCGGTTCATCGCGCACGACGATGCCGGCACCCCGGTCGTGCAGTGCCTCGAAGGCGTCTTCATCGGTGAGGTCGTCCCCGAGGTAGATGGGCACGACGTCGGGTGTGTCCAGGCGGAGCACTTCCAGCAGCCAAAGCACCGCGCGGCCCTTGTGCCAGGCGACGTTGGGTTGGAGCTCGAAGACTTTTTTTCCATGTCGTTTGCGGAGATTCGGGTGTTGCGCCGCCATGGCGTCCACGAGGGATTCGATGTCGGGGAGGCGGCATTCGGCGACGTTGCGGAAATGGATGGCGATGGAGTACTTCTTGCGTTCGATCTGGGCGCCGGGGATGCCGCTGAGTTTCTCGCGCAGTCGGGCTTCAGCCACATCCAACGCCGGCAGGCATTCCTTGGCTTCGGGGCGTTCGAGGCGCAAGCCGGCCGGGCCGATGATGTCGAATCCGTGGCTGCCCGCGTAGATGATGTCTTCGAGGTCCACCCGCTCCCGGACATCGGCGAGATCGCGTCCACTGATGACAGCGACGGGGGTGATGTGGGAGAGCCGGCGGACAATCTCGCGCATTTGTTGTCTGAGGACAGCGTCCTCCGGGTGGGCGACGATGGGCGTCAGCGTGCCGTCGTAGTCCGTGAACACCGCCGCGCGCCGGGCGCGCGAGTTGAGGATTTGATCGATGCACTCGAGCGCCGACGGCAGGTCGGCGGTGTTTTTCGTGGGGGGGGTGGCGTCCTCGGTGACTTCCGCTTCCGCCAAGTCCGCCACGACGACATGGGCGCCGTGGTCAAGGAGTTGGTGGGGTTTGCCGGTGCGATCGACCCCGATGACCAGGCCAAAGCCGCCGCGTCGCCCTGCCTCAACCCCGGCGATGGCGTCCTCGACGACGACGGTGCGGGTTGGCGCGGTGCCGAGGCGGCTTGCCGCTTCCGCGAAGAGGTCGGGCGCGGGTTTGCCCATGAGGTGGAGTTTGGCCGCGACCACGCCGTCCACGCGGGCGTGGAACAGGCCTTCGACGCGGGCAGCCTGCAGGACGGCAAGGCAGTTCTTGCTGGCGGAGATGACGGCGACTTTGAAGCCGTGATCGCGCAGTTGCCGGATCAACCGGATGGTTGAGTCATAGACCTGCACCCCGGCACGCTGCAGGTGCTGCAGGAACAAGTTGTTCTTGCGGTTGGCCAGACCGCAGACGGTCTCCTGTTCCGGGGAATCCTCCGGCTGACCGTAGGGGATTCCGATGCCGCAGGATTCGAGGAAACTCTGAATGCCGTCATAGCGCAGCTTACCGTCCACGTAGAGGCGATAATCGCGGTCTATGTCAAAAGGTGCGTAAGCCGGCAGGTGGCGGCGGACACGCTCCTCCCGGTATTCATCAAACAACTGCTTCCAGGCGGCAGCGTGAACTTGCGCCGTCCGAGTGACCACTCCATCGAGGTCGAAGATCACCCCGTCAAACCGGCTTCTTCGGAGGATGACGGACGATCGGGCAGCGTTGTTCATGGCTCAGGTTTCCGGGTATCGTTGGTATCCATGGACTGCAGCAATGGCTCAGACGCGCTGGGCGGCGGTCAACTCGTTCCCATCCTCCTCGGCAGGGTCCTTGACCCTGCCGGCCACGAGCTCGGGTCACCGAGAGCATGGGCGCCGCATGCTTGCCTGTTCGGGCCGCTCGCGTCGCCCGAGACCGCGATCTCTTGTCATCTGGGAAACGACTATGGCTTTTCCGTCCAGGAGTAGCCATTGACCAAAACCCGAGCTCGACCTCGGCAAAAAGACTAGGGTCAGCGACGCTCTGTCTCAGACCGACGAGGCCTGTCGTCCGCTCGCACGCGGCGGGTCTCGATTGCGGTTTGCGCCGTTCGACGCCTCGCCAAGGGGCGGCGCTGCGCGGCGCAGGAACTTGACCTGTTGACCCCACATTCCACAGGTCGAGGACTCTAGAGGCTGCGTGGGGTCATCCGTGTGATGCGAAGGGCGACTTCGGCGACGCGTTTGCCGAGGCCCTTGGCGGTGGCGCAGCCGAAGTCGTCTTTGGCGATGTCGTCTTTGGCGTTGTTCCAGAGGGTGGCGCCGCTGTGGCCGGTGGGCCGGCCGTCGCCGACGACGATCATTTCAACGCCGAGGAGGGCGGCCATAATGGACTGGGCGACTCCTTCCTGTCCCCCGTTGCGCGCGCCGGCCACGGTGAGGACGCCGGCCACCTTGTTCGAGAGGGCGCCGCTGGTCTTGTAGGGGCCGAAGTGCTCGATGAACATCTTCAGCAGCGAGCTCATATTGCTGAAATAGACCGGGGATCCGAAGAGGATGCCGCCCACGGCGGGGTCGAGGATTCTCGATTCGATCTTGGGGTAGTCATCGACGGCGGTGCCGCCGGGCACGGCCGGGGCGAGCTTGTAATCCGCGAGCTCGATCAACTCGGTTTCGATGTCGGGGCTGACGGCTCGGGCGGCGTCGAGGGCGATGCCGAGGGCGGCGGCAGTTGTCTTGCCTTTGCGGTGGCTGCCGGAGATGGCGATGATCTTGACCTTGGGACCGGCCGGGTCCTGCGCGTTGGCGGCGTGGGAGTCGGCGGAGCGGACGAGGGTGCCCACGGCGGCGGCGGCTCCGGCAGTTTCGAGAAAGCGGCGGCGGTTGAAGGGTGTTCGAGTCATGGTGTGAGTCGGGGGTTGGGGTTGGTGGCGGTCTTGATTCTCATGGTGTCCATGCACAGCGGCAGACTACAGTGTCGAGCGCTTCGGGTCAGCGCAAGAATCAGCGCAAGAATCAACTCGGGTTGACTGGAGCGGATTGGGCTCGCTGGCGGGGACCTGGGCGAGATCGGTCGGGCCGCGCGAGGACGGAGCCTAACCGCCAGCGCGGTCGGCGACTGAGGAGCCACCCCGTGTGGATTGCGCTGTGAGTTGCACCGGGGGCCACCTTGGGGGCACACTGGGTGTGTGGAGAGGAATCGATGAAGAGGCGTGCTGAAGCGTGGCGTGGGGCGACGCTGTTCAAGGAGGGGTTCGGGCAGGTCATGGTGGCCCGCTTCAAAGGCCAGGATGAAGTCGAGGTGGGCGTTTTCCTTTTGGACCTCTACTGTCTGGGGGTGAAGAACGCCTTTTTCACGCGTGTCTCCTTGTTCGACTACGAGGGGAGTCTGCTGGCGTCTTTGGACGAGGAGGGAGGGCGCCGGTCGATGTCGCCTGCGTGCGTCCGAAAGCTTGTCGAGGGCGCGGTGGCTTATGCGCGGGGCCTCGGGTTGGAGCCGCACCCGGACTATCGTGATGGAGCCCGCGTGTTCGGCGGCATCGATCCGGCGGAGTGCACGGAGACGTTCGTGTATGGCCATGACGGGAAGCCGTTGTACATCAGGACGCCGCACGACTCGGAGGCGTTTGCGAATCGGGTCATGGGTACTCTGATGCGCCGACTGGGGCCGGACGGTTTCCACTACATTCTGGCGTTGGGCCCCTTTCCTGACGTCGTTGGGGGCGACGAGGCGGAAGACGCGGAGGATCGGGGGGGCAACTCGTGACGCAGGTGTCCGGCGGCGGGTCAAGCCGACCCGGGCTCTCGGAAGGTGTTGGGATCTCGGCGCTGCTCTGGCCGCTGCAGGGTCATCGGAGGCGGCTGGGCCGCAGCAAGCGGGGAGGGGGTTGCTATTTCACCTTGATCGCCCGCATGCCGCCGTCCTCGCCGATCGAGAAGTAGGCGACCGGCACATTGCCTTCGGTTTTGAATTCGACCTGCACGTCGGTGGTCTTGGCGAAGAAGCGGTTGGGCGAGGTGGCGAAGACGAGGAAGTCCTCGCCGTACCACTGGAAGAAGAGGTTGCCGTCCCGGCGGGTGATCTCGACGATCCAATCCTTGTTGACCTCGTACTTGCCGGTGTAACGGTCGAGCGTGGCGTCGGCGAGGTAATACTCCGGGCGTCCGGGCCGGCCCAATTCGCGGACCCAGATATTGCGGAAGCGGACCGGGTTGCCGTGGTCCTGGATGCAGAGGGGGAGTTTTTCCGGGTGGGGATGGTAGGGGCCGCGGGTGACCCAGCCGGTATTGCCGATGAGCTCGGCGTTATGGTGCACGAGGACGCCGTTGTGGAGCAAGGTGAGCCGGGCGGGCGACTGCAGCGCGCCGTCGGGGGTGAACCGCGGGGCTGTCCACACGAGATCGTAGCTCTGCCACTGGCCGGGCGGGCGCGAGGCGTTCACGAGGGGCGGGTATTGATTGTAGACGGAAGCGCACGAGCCATCGGCGTAGGTGGGATTGTTGTAGCTGTCCAGGATCTGAATTTCGTAGCGGGTCATGCCCAGGAAGAAGCCGGAGTTGCCGCGTCCCTGGCTGGATCCCTCGGCTTGGGCGGGTGTGGCGAATTCGACATGGACCTGGGCGTCGCCGAAGCACTGGAGCGTGCGGATGTAACCGCTGCCGGGGACGCACTCCATGGCGCCGTCCTTGACGATCCAGCGGGTGGGTTCGCCGTTCATGGCGACCCACGGGGCGATGCTGGTGCCGTCGAAGAGGACGATGGCGTCGGCGGGCGCTTTGCCGGGCTGATCCTGGGTGCTGGCGGAGCCCGGTTCGACGACGCGGGGCAGGGGTCGGGTGCGGTCGTGTCCTATCCACTGTCGCGGGTCGAGGTCGTCCGCGCAGGCGGCCAGGGTGCAGGTGACGGCCAAGGCAAGAAGGGGGAGGTGAGTCTTCATCGGGTGCATGTCTCGGAATCGCTGTTGATGATCCCGAGTGAATCATGAACGAGGCACAAACTCAACTGTCGCTGAAGAGCCCGGCAACGGGCCGGTGCCGGGGTGCGCCGAGTCTGCGGGGGTCAGGGGTGCGAGCGCAACTGGGCGACCATGGATTCGAACTGCTGGATCAGTTGGTTCTCGATGGCGCCCCGGAAGGGGCCGTAGAATCCGTAATAGACCATCGATGAATCGGTTTCATAGCCGCCCTCCTTGATGAGGCGGGCCGAGGGGATGTAGCAGGGCACCTCGTAGGCGTAGCCGATGGTCCACGGGTGGTCGGCTGCCAGGACCCGCTTGAGGCGGTGGGAATAGTCCACCACGACTTCTCCGCCCATGAGGACGAACGTGAGGTCGTCGCCGAGTCGGAGGACAGCGATGGGCAGCGGGACGGACTGGGGCAAGGGTTGGCCCGCCGCGAGGCGTTCGAGGTAGGCTGCCGCTCGCATCCTGACATGGGCGTCGTTGCTTTGGGCGTCTTTGTCCAACTGTTCGCGGGTGGGAGGCGGGGCGAGGGGCAGTTGAATCTCGTCGTAAGCGAGTTTGAAAGGGCCGGAGACGGGTCGCATGGGGCGACCGAGGACGCCGATGACCGCGCCGGCGAGTTCGAGGCCGTGGCGTTTGGCATCGAGCAAGCGGCCTCGCGGTGCGGGATCCGCGTCGGCTCCCATGCCGGTCAGGAACAGGGCCATGGCGCCGGGCTGGTGGGTTTCGAGGTGTTGTCGGGCATAGGCCATGTACTCGCCGGAGACGACATACCAGTCGTCGCCGGAGCGCACGGAAGTGCCGTGGCAGGCGTAGCCGAAGAGAACGGCGCGGACGGTCCCGTTGGTTCCCTTGACCTGGAGCACAGGGACATCCCAGTCCACGGGGCCGTCGGGGTTGTCGCCGAAGACGACCTGATCGCCCTGATAGACGCGGCGGTTCATGGCAAAGGTGGCGCGGCCGCAACCGTGTTCGAGTGTGGCGGGCTGGCAATCGGCGAGGGCGGCGCCGACGACCTCGACGAGGGTGTTCTGGAGGGATCGGCTATAGTGCTGGATGCGCTCCTGGTCGGCGGGCGGGGGCTGGGTCATGTCGGTCAGCGTCTGATCGAGGACGGGGGCGGAGTGGGTGTGACTCGAGACGACCGCGACCGTGCCGGGTTCGAGCTGAAGCGTTTCTTTCAGGCGGTCCCGGACCGGTTGCATGAAGGCGTGACTGACCTCGCAGTTGTCGAGGGCGACGAAGACGAACCGTTCTCCGGACGGGTTTTGCATCGCGAGCGCCTGGACCTGGAGGGCGTGATCCCGCTTGTCAGCCGGTCGTTTGCGTCCGGCGTAGCCGGCGAGGCGGATCGGCAGTTCGGGGGTGATATCGCGCACGGCGATGCCGATGTTAGGGCCTGGGGGTTGGGCGGCGGGGGCGTGGATCGAGAGGGCGGCAGCGGCGGCCAGGGCCAGGGCGACCCTGCCGCGTTGGGGGCCGAGGAGGCGTGAGGTCTTCATGCCATGGCCTTGGCCAGGGCAGCGCTGTGGGCATGGACCTTTCGGATGGCCTCGACGATGTGATCGATGTCGCTCGAGTTTCCGAGCAGCATGTTCTGGGTGATGGCGACCGTGGTCTCGCAAACCTGCTTGTTGCCCTTGAGTTCTTGGAAGCTGTCGCGGTACGCCTTGAGCCGCTCGGCGCTCCAGAGCCGGCGGAAGCCGCGCGAGGCGATCGCCTCGTCCAGGAGTCCATCGTAGTACTGCTCGCGATAGACGCCGCCGCAGGGGACGCCCTCCGCGGAGACGGCTTTCGCGAACTGATCGCGGGAGAGGCCATTGAAGTGGGCGGCATCGTAGCGGAACGGGTAGAGGTGCCACACGGCGCGGCTGTTCTGCGGCAGGCGGACGGGGGTGATCCCCGGGATTTGCCGGAGGCCGGCCTCGAGGTGAGCGGCGTTCTGGCGGCGGATTTCCGTTTCCTTCACGATCTTCTCGAGTTGCAGGATGAGGAGGACGGCCTGGGCCTGGGTCATTCGGTAGTTATTGCCCCGGGTGAAACTGCCCGAGCCTTTGTTGGTGCCGACCGCGCGGCCGCAGTTGTGGAAGGAATCGCATTTGTCGATGAGCACATCGCTCATGCCGGTGATGGCGCCGCCTTCGCCGGCGGGCATGTGTTTGGACTCTTGGAAGCTAAAGCAGCCGAGGTCGCCGAGGGTGCCGCACTTGCGTCCCTGGTATTCGGCCAGCCAGGCTTGGCAGGCGTCCTCGATGACAGCGAGCTTGTGCTGGCGGGCGATGGCGTTGATGGGGTCCATGTCGCAGGGCATGCCGAAGATATGGACAGGCATGATGGCGCGAGTGCGATCCGTGATCCGGCTCGCGACCGAGGCGGGATCCATCGTGAGCGTGGCCGGGTCGGTATCCGCGAACACTGGCAGGGCCCGGCTGTTGAGGACAGCGTTGTAGGTGGCAATGAACGTGTAGGGGGACACGATCACCTCGTCCCCGGCATCCACGTCCATGACGTGGAGGCTCACCATGAGGGCGGTCGTGCCGCTGGCGGTGGCCAGGCAACGCCGGGCGCCGAGGAGCTGCGCGTAGCCTTGCTCGAACTCCGACACCCGCTGGTCGGAGCCCCGGAACCAGCGGCAGCTCCGAAAGACCTTGAGGATTTCCGGCTCCCAGGACTCGCGCCACTGCGGCCAGCGGGTCCAGCCGCCCTGGTGGACGGGGGTGCCGCCGAGGAGCGCCGGTTTGGCGGCGTCGGCGGCGGACGCTGCGGACAACCGGCGCGAGCCGAGCCATGCGAGGGCCACGGACCCGGCGGCTGCGGTGCGGATGAATCCCCGTCGGGCGAGATGTCGTTTCATGGTGTTCTGCCTTTCCCGAGTGCTGTTGGTCTTTTGGGGCCTCGGCACCCATGGAGTGCTGCTGCGATGTGTTCTTGGTGGTAGTCTATCAAGCCGGCCCAAGCGATTCAACTCCGATGCGCATGCGCTGTGCATTAGCGAGGCGCGGAACAGAGGGTGGGCAAGCACAGCAGGGTCTTTGTGAGCCTGAGGACGCGACGGGGTCTGAGGCGCGCCTCGCTACGGGATGGGGTCGTGGCGGCGGATCGCGATCCGGCCTTCCCACACGGCTTCGTCGGTGGCCGGGTCGTAGACGAGGATGCGATCAGCGCTTCCCGGGGCGAGAGGGGCGTCGTGTTGCGGGAGCCAACGGCGGTGGTCAGCGAGGACGGGGGCGTGGTGGGGGTCCTGGGACAGGTTGTTCCATTCGTTGGGGTCGTTCTGGTGGTCGTAGAGCTCCTCGGTGCCATCGGCGTACCGGATGTAACGCCAGCGTTCGCTCCGGACTCCATGGTTGCCGGGGTTGTGAGTGGTGATGGCGGGGCGGTCGCGTCGGGCTTGCGCGTCACGGAGCTGCGGGACGAGGCTGAGGCCTTCGAGGTCGGTGCGGGGGGTGATTCTGCAGAGGTCGATGAGGGTGGGGTAGAGGTCGAGGAGCTCGGCCGGTTGGCGGCAGTGGCCTCCTTGGGCGATGCCGGGGCCAGCCAGGATGAGGGGTACGCGGGTTGAGCGTTCCCAGAGGGTGTTCTTGCCAGTGACCCCCTTCTCGCCGAGGTGCCAGCCATTATCGCCCCAGACGACAACGATGGTGTTCGTGGCGAGGCCGGTCTTTTCGAGCGCATCGAGGAGGCGGCCGATCTGGGCGTCGACGAAGCTGGTACAGGCGAGGTAGGAGCGGACGAGGTTGCGCCACTGATGGTTGTCGCGGACCCAGGGCAGTCGGGGTTCGGGGAGGGACCAGTGCAGGTACCAGGCGAAGCGTGGGGTGTCGGCACGATCGTTCTCGAGAACAGGCGGCAGGACGGTGTCGTCGTCCGGGTAGAGATCGAACCAGCGCTGGGTGGCGTAGCAGGGAACATGCGGGAGGAAGAACCCGACGGCGAGGAAGAAGGGCTCCGTTCGGGGCAGGGTCTCGAGCTGCTCGACGGCCCAGGAAGCCACTTTGTAGTCCTGTTTATCCTCATCCGCATGGGGAAAGACGCCCCAATCCATGAGGGGATGGTTGCCCATGGGGGTGGGCGGAATGAGCTTGCGATCGGGCTTGGCGCCAATGCCGCTGGGGGGGCCCCAGACGTCGAATTCGGCCGCCTGCTGTTGGGGACCGCCCACGCCGCCATGGTAGATCTTGCCGGTGGTGAGGGTGCGGTACCCGTGGGCTTTGAAGTGCTGGGGCAGGGTGCAGCGGTTCTTCCAGGGTCCGAGCGTGCGGAACCACGGTGCCAGGCCGTAGATGCCCGTGGTCCCGGGGCGGAGGCCGAGCATGAGGCTCGTGCGGGAGGGATTGCAGAGGGGGCTTTGGATGTGCGCGTTGAGGAAGGTGGTGCCGCGCGCGGCCAGGCGGTCCAGATGCGGCGTCTTCACCAATGGATGTCCAGCCAGCGGTCCCACCCAATCGTTCTGGTCGTCAATGGCGATGAAGAGGACGTTGGGTCGGGGAGATTCCGGAGGATTGCCGGCTGGTGGAGGGAGAGGGGCGCCCATGGCGCTATCCCAACCGCCAGCGAGGAGGGACACCAGGAGCAGAATCGCGCCTCCAGCCCGGAGAATTCCCGGCGAGGCGCGTCTCCGACCGATGAAGCATGCAGTGCAAAGGAACCGTGGGGAGCAGCGGGGCTCCCTGCCTCCGCGCCTCGCCAATGGAGAGTCCTCGACGGAAGGTGGGGAGGCCTGGAACAGCAGGGACCAAACTTGACCTGTTGACCTCATGTTCCACAAGTCGAGGACTCTGGCGTCGGCAGTCGCGGATCGGTTCATCCCGCGTTCGGGAGGGTGTACTGTGGGATCTTGATTGTCTCGCCGTTTTTGAGGGCGGACTGATGGGCGACGATGCCGGAGACGGTCATGTTCAGGGCGAGGGCGACGTCCACGAGGGGTTTGCGGTTCTGGAGGATGGCGTGAACGAACTCGTTCATGAGGTAGCCGTGGGAGCCGCCGTGACCGCCGGCGTCGACCTTGGGCGGAAGGGGGGGGCGGCGGGTGTTGGGCAGCTGTTTCTCGAGTCCCTGGTATTGCCGGTGATAAGCGCCACGCTGACCGCGGACGCGTCCGCGTTCTCCCTCGTCGCCGGGGGTGTCCCAACTGACTGCCATGCGGGACATGCCGCCTTCGCGGGCCCTGAACAGGGCGATTTCAGTGCCGAACGGGTTCTTGTAGCGGTTGTTGGCCGGTTGGAGGTGGTGGATTGTGCTCGGCATGCCGAGGCAGGTGACTTCGGTGAAGCTGCCGCCGGTGACGCCGAGGTGGTAGGCATTCGAGTGGGTGGGGTACCACTGGGGCGGAAGACCAACGCGCCAATCCAGGTAGGAGGGGATGGGTTGCTCCATGTAGTGGTAGTACTCGCCCTCGGTGTAAACCAACTCGCCGAGCCCGCCGGCGCGGTAGATCTCCCGCATCGCATGGAGATCCTCATGGTAACAGGAGGTCTCGAACATCATGTACTTGCAGCCGCTGGTCTTGACCGCCTCGAACAGCAGGTCGGCTTCCTCGAGCGATCCGAAGACCGCCGGCACGGCCGAGGCGACGTGCTTGCCGTGCTTGAGGACTTCGATGCAATGCCGGGCGTGGCTCGGAGCGTCGGTGGCGACAAAGACCGCCTCGATGCGGTCGTCTTTGACGAGTTCCTCGAGGGAAGGATAGGTCTTGGCGCAGCGACAGGCCTTGGCCAGAGCCTGGCAGCGGTCCGGGATCAGATCGCTGACGGCGAGAATCTCGACGTTGGGATGATCCTGGAAACTGAAGGCAGCCCCGAATTGACAGACTCCAAACCCGACGATGCCGACGCGGATGCGGCGGTCGGAGACGGGGGTCCAGCCCTGGGAAGCCTTGGGGTCAGCAGGCGCCTTCTCGAAGCCGGCGATGGGGACCTGCTGGGAATGGGCCCATCGGGGAAGGGCGGCGGCGGCAGTGCCGAGGCCCAGAGACTGAAGGAAGAACCGTCGTGTGCTGGCAGTCGGTGCGGGAGGCTTGCGAAACGTCATGGGAACCGCATCTACACGGATTGCAGGTGATTGTCACGAACCGATTCCGTGAGGGGGCACAAAGGAATGAGGGGATAAAGGAATGGGGGGATAAAGGAATGGG
>Ga0209096_1000088_pt1 | contig 143125 bp, 126 predicted proteins | sample AD_UKC034_MetaG_FD_184407 | JGI IMG/M metagenome (GOLD analysis project Ga0209096, IMG submission 184407) | Active sludge microbial communities of municipal wastewater-treating anaerobic digesters from USA - AD_UKC034_MetaG (SPAdes) (version 2) | ecosystem: Engineered > Bioreactor > Anaerobic... | reverse complement strand
GAATTTCGCTACCTTAGGACCGTTATAGTTACGGCCGCCGTTCACCGGGGCTTCAGTTCAAAGCTTCGGCTTGCGCCTAACCTCTCCCTTTAACCTTCCGGCACTGGGCACGCGTCAGCCCCTATACATCGCCTTACGGCTTAGCAGAGACCTGTGTTTTTGTTAAACAGTCGCCAGAGCCATTTCACTGCGACCTTCAAGCGCTTTGGTTACCCGAACGCTCGAAGGTACCCCTTCTCCCGAAGTTACGGGGTCATGTTGCCTAGTTCCTTAACAAGGGTTCTCCCGTTCGCCTTGGTATACTCTACCCATCTACCAGTGTCGGTTTGCGGTACGGGCACTCAGAATTCAACGTTTAGAGGCTTTTCTCGGCAACAAGGCTCAACCACTTATGCCTTACGGCTCGCTCTTGTCTCAGCTCAGCTGACGGATTTGCCAATCAGCCTCAACACCTAAACAGATCGCACCTGCATCCAATAGCAGGCTGGCCTACCTCGTTGCGTCCCCCCATCACTCGTCCTGAGTGGTTCCGGAATGTTGACCGGATGTCCATCACCTACGCCTTTCGGCCTCGGCTAAGGACCCGACTAACCCGACGCGGAATGACCTGGCGTCGGAAACCTTAGATTTACGGCGAACACGGTTCTCACGTGTTTATACGCTACTCATGCCTGCATTCTCACTTCCATCCGCTCCAGTCGCCCTTATCGATCGACCTTCACCGCTGATGGAACGCTCCCCTACTGCCCCAGCAAATGCTGAGACTCATAGCTTCGGTACTACACTTAGCCCCGTTAAGTTTTCCGCGCAAGGTCACTAGACCAGTAAGCTGTTACGCACTTTTTAAAGGGTGGCTGCTTCTAAGCCAACCTCCTGGTTGTTCAAGTAACCTCACCTCGTTTCCCACTTAGTGTAGATTTTGGGACCTTAGCTGATGATCTGGGCTGTTTCCCTTTCGACCACGAAACTCATCTCCCGTAGTCCGACTGCCATGCTCTGGAATACTGGCATTCCGAGTTTGATTGGGTTCAGTAAGCGGTAAGCCCCTTAGCCCATTCAGTGCTGTACCTCCAGTATTAAACGCATGACGCTAGCCCTAAAGCTATTTCGGGGAGAACCAGCTATCTCCGAGTTCGTTTGGCATATCACCTCTACCCACAGGTCATCTTCTAATTTTGCAACATTAGTAAGTTCGGGCCTCCACGAGCGTTTAGACTCGCTTCACCCTGCCCATGGGTAGCTCACTCGGTTTCGGGCCTAATCCCAGCGACTGTACGCCCTATTCAGACTCGCTTTCGCTACGGCTTCGGGTGTCACTCCCTTAACCTAGCCACTGAGATTAACTCGCAGGCTCATTCTCCAAGAGGCACGCTGTCAGACATAGCGGGGAACATCTGTATCTCTACAGCGCTCAACCCGCTGTTAGTCCTCCAACTGTTTGTAGGCTTTCGGTTTCAGATTCTATTTCACTCGGCTAACAGCCGTACTTTTCACCTTTCCCTCACGGTACTTGTTCACTATCGGTCGCCAAATGTATTTAGCTTTGGAGAGTGGACTCCCCAGATTCCTGCCGGATTAGCGTGCCCGGCAGTACTCAGGTATCTAGCGGAAGACAATCAGTTTTCGCATACGGGGCTCTTACCCTCTTTGGCAGGCTTTCCCACACCTTTCCGCTAACTGACTGTTTTGTAACTTCCATATGCCAGACCCTACAACCCCGCCCGTGCAAGCACGGACGGTTTGAGCTGTTCCCCGTTCGCTCGCCACTACTAGGAGAATATTTTCTTTTCCTCCAGGTACTTAGATGTTTCAGTTCCCTGGGTTACCTTCCTCCAACTTATGTGTTCAGTAGGAGGATGCTCGAGGTTCGCTCGAGCGAGTTTCCTCATTCGGACATCCCCGGATCGCAGCCTGTACACGGCTCCCCAGGGGCTTATCGCAGTGTCCCACGTCCTTCATCGGCATTTGGCGCCAAGGCATTCACCGAAAGCCCTTAGTAGCTTCTCCACGTGATGCGGAGAATTTATTACTCTTCAATTACTTGCTTTCGGCCTACAAATATTTCTTGATATTTGAGGATATTATCTTTCAGTCACTATTCAGTTATTAAGGTGCAACTCACTGGTTGACCAGTGAACGACGCGCTTGATCTCGTTGATCAAGGGCATCGGTCACCCTTCAACAATATTCAGATTGTAGAGACAATTCGACCCGGCACACACCGCCGGGTCGGAAAACTTCGACCTTTGAACACTGCGGCGCTTTTTCTAAAGTTATGTCTGCGAACTGTTTAACAAATTTTTCTCTACTCCAAAACTTCACAAACACTCAGTGGAGATGGCGGGATTTGAACCCGCGACCTTCGCGTTGCAAACGCGCTGCTCTCCCACTGAGCTACATCCCCAGATAGAACTGGGTAGTGGGCTTGACAGGATTCGAACCTGTGACCCCTGCGTTATCAGCACAGTGCTCTAACCAACTGAGCTACAAGCCCGTATGGACCTTGGCAACTGAGTAGTGATAGGAAATTCCAACCCCATGTCCAGCGCCTCATCACCGTAAGGCACATGAAAATGAGTGGAGCAAATCTCTCGTGAGGGAGATCGCTCAAGTACTCTAGAAAGGAGGTGATCCAGGCGCACCTTCCGGTACACCTACCTTGTTACGACTTCGTCCCAGTCACCAGCACCACCTTCGACAGCGCCCTCCTTGCGGTTAGGCTACCGGCTTCAGGTGTTACCAGCTCCCATGACGTGACGGGCGGTGTGTACAAGGCCCGAGAACGTATTCAACGCACTATAGCTGACGCGCGTTTACTAGCAACTCCAGCTTCATGCAGGCGAGTTGCAGCCTGCAATCTGAACTGAGGACAGTTTTGCGGGATTGGCTCCACCTCGCGGCTTGGCAACCCATTGTACTGCCCATTGTAGCGTGTGTGTAGCCCCAGGCATAAAGGCCATGCTGACTTGACGTCATCCCCGCCTTCCTCCGGCTTAATACCGGCGGTCCCGCGTGACACGTATAACACGCGGCGAGGGTTGCGCTCGTTAGCGGACTTAACCGAACATCTCACGACACGAGCTGACGACAGCCATGCAACACCTGTTCAGGCTCCCTTGCGGGTCGGTCACCTTTCGGATCTCTACCACCTGTATGTCAAGCCTGGGTAAGGTTCTTCGTGTAGCATCGAATTAAACCACACGCTCCGCTGCTTGTGCGGGCCCCCGTCAATTCCTTTGAGTTTTAACCTTGCGGCCGTAGTCCCCAGGCGGTGAACTTATCGCGTTTGCTTCGGCACTGATGGAGTTTAACCCACCAACGCCAAGTTCACATCGTTTACGGCTAGGATTACCGGGGTCTCTAATCCCGTTTACTACCCTAGCTGTCGCGTCTGAGTGTCAGAAACAGACCAGAAGATCGCCTTCGCCACTGGTGTTCCTCCCGATATCTACGCATTTCACCACTACACCGGGAATTCCATCTTCCTCTTCTGCTCTCAAGTCCGGTAGTATTGAACGACCTCTCCCAGTTGAGCCGGGAGATTTCACGCCCAACTTACCGAACCACCTGCACGCGCTTTACGCCCAGTGAATCCGGATAACGCTCGCCTCCTACGTTTTACCGCGGCTGCTGGCACGTAGTTAGCCGAGACTTATTCCTGAGATACTGTCCTTTCTCATCTCTCAGAAAAGCGCTTTACGATCCGAAGACCTTCATCGCGCACGCGGCGTTGCTGCATCAGGCTTTCGCCCATTGTGCAATATTCCCTACTGCTGCCACCCGTAGGTGTATGGACCGTGTTTCAGTTCCATTGTGGGGGGCCACCCTCTCAGGTCCCCTACCCGTCGTAGCCTTGGTGAGCCGTTACCTCACCAACTAGCTGATGGGACGCAGGTCCCTCCCAAAGCGAATTGCTCCTTTAGTCAACGATTTCTAAACTCGCAGACCACATGCGGCATTAGCAATCCTTTCGGACTGTTATTCCACACTTTGGGGTAGGTCACCCACGCGTTACTCACCCGTTCGCCACTAGGATACTCCTCGTATTGCTACAAAAAGCACCTCGTTCGACTTGCATGTATTAGGCACGCCGCCAGCGTTCATCCTGAGCCAGGATCAAACTCTCCGCAAAAAATTTTTTTCACTCTTGCGAGTGTTAGTTTACGGTTTTTTTTACTGGATCGACAAAGTTGTTGCTTCCTATCACTATTCAGTTGTCAAGGTGCTGTTCGGCCTGTCAAATCATCGACAGACGAAAAACCGATGTTCGCTTTCAACATCGGCTCGTCAGACTGCAAAACCAACAGGCTTGTGTCTCTGACTGGAGACTGCTTGCTCAATTTTCAATGATCTGTCAGGGGGACGAGATCCATCAACGTACTGCGAACGCTGATTATATGCTTTTCGTTGACTTTGTCAATAGTCGTCAGACAAATTAACCTTAAAAAATTGCTCTTTCATTCCAATCTCGAACATGGGATTCGATCAATTTTACCGCATGACTCACCCCATCTTCGCCTCGAATCATCCGACGGGCAGACTGGGCGCGCTCACCTGCGGCTTTCGTCGCCGCCTCGGCAATCGCCATCGTCAATCGCTCCACCATGAGATTCTTTACAAGGATAGGTTTTGGTCCCGCACCTCTCGCGTGGACACGTCTGCCCCAAAACGGCTGATCGGCAGTGAACGGCACGACAATATTTGGAATCCCCGCGCACAACCCCGCAGAGGTTGTCCCCGCTCCGCCGTGATGAATGACCAACTTACAGCGCGGCAACAACCAATCATGCGGAGCTGATTCCAAGTACAACAAATCCTTTGATGAAGATTGATCCATGCCTCCCCACCCCGAAAGGATAATCCCGCGCTGATGCGTCCGTTTCAACGATTCGCGGACAACCTCATCAATCCGTTTTGCATCGCGGTTCACCATACTGCCGAATGAAACGCAAATAGGCGGCTCATTCACGCTGAGAAAGTCTCTTAATTCAACAGATGGTTGATATGATTCAGTCTCGCTAAAAAAGAAATAACCCGTCACGTGGACATTTTCCTTCCATTCTCTCGAAGGGGGCAAAACGCTGGGGCTCCACGCGCACAGGATCAAGGTCGGAAGGCGAATCGGATCGTCATCAAATGGAAAAAAAAGCTTGCGCTTGGGCAATCCCGCGCGGCGGCGAACTTGTTCATATCCAAATTTGGCGCCCCATTTTGAAATTCGGCTAGCGGCGTAATGCGAAAAATAATTCAACGCGCGAATTTTCAAATCGGGCATGGCGACGTTGGGATAATCGCCCGTTGGCGTGAACATGGGAAAAGTTTGGATGTGAACATCGGGGATGTTCTTTTCACGCGCGAGAGTGTGCGCGCCCACCGCGTGGGCAAACGTGTGGATGATGAGGTCGGCGTCGCGGCAGGCTTCGTCGGTTTGACGCGCGACATCGGCGCCGATCTCCACCGCGTGATCCATCATCTCGCGCATTTGCTTGAACGGGTTGAAACCGACATTGTTCATGCGGCGACTCAAATCTTCGGGGTCGCCCGCTAATGGGACAAACGTTATGCCATAGTTTTCGACAAGATTTTTGAAACGACTCGGCGCGGCAAGTTTGACCGAATGTCCGCGAGCCATCAAGCCGAGCGAAAGCGGAAGGAACGGCTGGACATCGCCGCGCGAGCCGTAGGTGAGAATGACGATGTTCATTGATTGGTTTGTTTCCAGTTTTGAGCGTGAGTTTCGATCAATTCGACTGCACGCGTGACGCCGTCTTCTTTATGAACGGCTTGACCAAGCGCCCCCGCGCGTTCGCGGATATTATCACTGCCCGCCTCGATGATTGCGCGAATTAACCGTTCAACGGAAAGATGTTTTACCAAGATCGGTTTTGGCGCCGCGCCCACCTCATGGACTTGCCGCGCCCAAAAGGGTTGATCGGTCATGAACGGCACGATCACTTGCGGAATGCCCACCCGAAGACCAGCGGCAACCGTCCCTGCGCCGCCGTGATGGATGAGCATTTGGCAACGCGGCAACAGCCAATCATGCGGAGCGGATTCGAGGTAGAGCAGATCGCGTGATGAAGGGTTGCGAGCGCCTCCCCACCCCGAAAGGATGATCCCGCGTTGACTTGTCTTTGCCAGAGATTCACGAATGATTTTGTCAATCTTTTCAGCATCACGATTGACCATGCTCCCAAACGAAACACAAATGGGTGGCGCGCCCGCGTCGAGAAATTCTTTCAACTCGGGAGACGGCTGATACGATTCGATTTCATCAGAATAGAAGTATCCCGTCACGTGGATGTTCGCCGACCATTCTCTCGAAGGAGGGAGAAGGCTGGGGCTCCACGCACACAGCATCAAGGTCGGAGGGCAAAGCGGGTTTTCGTCAAATGGAAAATAAAGTTTGCGGTTGGGAAGTCCCGCGCGGCGGCTGATGTATCGAAATCCAAAACGGGACAACTGCCAGATGATTTTTATTCCCGCGAAGTGCGTGAAATAATTCAACGCGCGAAATTTCAGGTCGGGCAAAACGACGCTTGGATAATCGCCTGTTGGCGCGAACATCGGGAAAGTTTGGATGTGAACGTCGGGGATGTTCATTTCGCGCGCGCGGGTGTGACCGTCTACGGCGTGCGAAAAAGCGTGGATGATGAGGTCGGCGTCCATGCAAGCCTCGGCGCTTTGTTGAAATACATCCGCGCCGACTTCAAGCGCGTGAGCAAATCCCTCGCGCAGCATTTTGAATATGTTGTTTCGCGCGTCATTGATGCGCAGGATCGCAGTCTCGGGATCGCCCGGCAAAGCGACGAATTCTATGCCATACCCTTCGACCAAATTCTTGAAGCGACTCGGCGCGGCGAGTTTGACCTCATGCCCCCGTGAAATTAATTTGACGGACAATGGAAGAAATGGCTGAACGTCGCCGCGTGAGCCGTAGGTGAGGATGGTTATCTTCATGTGAATATTTTACACTGCGAGAAATGCTATACTGGAAAACCAAGGAGACAACATGGCAAAGATTGGAATCCTGCACCCCGGCAACATGGGAGTTTCCATCGCGGCGTCTGCTATCAATAGCGGACATGAAGTCTTTTGGGCATCCGAAGGGCGAAGCGAAAAGTCGCACAGGCGAGCAGAAAAGCAAAACTTGAGGGAAGTTGAATCGTTAGCGCAACTTTGTCAAATCAGCGAGATCATGCTATGCGTCTGTCCGCCTCATGCAGCGGAAGAGGTTGCGAACTCAGTGATTGATTGTGGATTCAAAGGCTATTATCTCGACGCCAACGCCATATCACCAGGACGAGCCAAGAGAATTGGACAGATTATGGAATCAAACAGCATCCGCTTCATTGACGGAGGCATCATCGGCGGACCCGCATGGACGCCCAAAGAAACGATTCTTTATCTATCGGGAAAAGATTCAAAGATAATCGCGGATTGCTTTTCAGACATACCGTTGGAAACAAGAATCATCGGGGACGAGATCGGCAAAGCATCCGCGTTGAAGATGTGCTACGCGGCTTACTCCAAAGGGACAACCGCCCTGCTGACCGCGATTCTCGCCGCCGCCGAATCGCTTGGCGTGCGCGAGGAACTTTACAAACAATGGGATGTGGACGACTCAAATTTTTCAGAACAGGCAAACCGCAGAGCGACACGCGTCACAGCCAAAGCATGGAGGTTCGAAGGCGAAATGCGCGAGATCGCATCCACGTTTGAAGAGGCGGGTCTGCCAAGCGGATTCCATGAAGCGGCGTCAGAGGTTTATCATCGCATGGCGGGTCTCAAGGATTCGTCTGAAACTCCGACATTGGAAGATGTGTTAGAAGTGTTGCTCAAATAGTTCATGTGTCAAAATTCAAACACACCAGCTATCATGTCACCCTGAGCGGCAGCGAAGGGTCTCTGAGATTATCGTAGAGAGTCTTCGCCGCAAAGAACAAGAGCGCGGCTCAGAATGACATGCCTGATCAAATAAAAAAATCGCCCGCGAAGGGCGATTTGCATTACATCTCTTGTCTACCAGACAACGCTCGCAACAACGTATTTTGATCCGCGTATTCCAAGTCGCCGCCCATGGGCAGACCTCTTGCTAACCGTGTGACATGCACACCGAATTGCCGCAATTGATTCTGCAAATACAACGCGGTCGCGTCGCCCTCCATGCTGGGATTCGTCGCAAGGATAATTTCCTTCACTCCCCCACTCGCAACGCGCGCCAGCAACTGCTTGATCTTGAGATCGTCGGGACCGATGCCTTCGATGGGAGACAAGACTCCCTGCAAGACGTGATACTTTCCGTTGAAGCCTGCTGTGCGTTCGAGGGCTAACACATCCAACGCTTCTTCGACAACGCAGATGACGCTTCCATCCCGCCGCGTGGACTCGCACACTTCACAGCGTTCGCGTCCCGCTTCGGTGATGTTGAAACACTCCTGACAAAACGCCGTGTTCTTTTTGAGGTGCGCCAACGCAAGCGCAAGATCGTCCGAGACATCGTCGGTGGCGCGGAGGAGATAAAACGCCAGCCGCGAAGCGGATTTGGGTCCGATGCCTGGCAGGCGTTCGAGGGCGTTGATGAGGGATTGGATTGATTCAGGTAGTAACATAAATGTTCAAAGTCAAAGGTCGAAAGTCGAACGTCATGCAACGTTTGACCTGTGACCTTTGACATTCGACTAAAAGGGCAGCCCACCCGCCAGCGGACCCATCAACTTTTGTTGCAGTTCACGCGATTGGTCGAGCGCCATATTCACCGCGGACAAGACCATGTCTTGCAGCATTTCCGCGTCGGCGTCTTTCATGAAGTCAGGCGAGATTTCAACGGACTGGCATTTCTGGTCGCCCGTCATCACAACTTTGATCGCGCCGCCGCCCGCCGTAGCCGTGACCGTTTCCTCGGCGAGTTTTGCCTGCGCCTCTTCCATTTGTTGTTGCAGGCGTTGCAATTGCTGCATCATCCCCGCCTGCCCGCCCATTTGTGGTCCTTTGTTGAATCCTTTTGCCATTTAATATCTCCTCAAAAAAATATTTCCTAAAAAGTAACTACTCAGCCATTTGCAATCGCGGGGCTAAAGCCGCCTGCTCAGAGCATGGAAGCCTGCTTCAACACGCTCAGCACAACGCCTTCGGGGCTGGAACAGCGAGTCCGCTTTAGCGGACTTCCACGAACTGAGGCAGGGCTTTAGCCCGCCGATGTGTGTGGAAAGTCAAACACTGAGCAATTACCCTAAAACTCAATCCCACCACGCTTCCAAAATCACATACGACTTATCAGCCACTTCCGAAGTTCCCAGCATTTGCGTTGCTCGCGAACCGCCGATCCAACTCGTTTCATCAGCATGGAATTGCTCTCGCATGATTTCTTCCAATGCAAACTGGTATCCATCTTCAGGGTAAATATACAACGTATCGGCGTGCCAGTGTCCATCGTCCATATCGCGGAGGGAGATGAAATTCAAAGGCAACAGAACCGCGCGCCACATTTTGTGATTCTTCCTCAACCATTCGGCGATCTCTCTACCTTTGAAGAAATTGAAGTTTGTCCTAGCAATGATATCGAGTTGAATTTCTTGAGATTCGCTGATTCGTTTTTCGGGCAATTGAGGCTCAGATGGAATAATAAATTCCATCTTCACATCCCGTCGTCTCTTTCCTCTTTCATCTTTACTTTGAGTCGCCATCATTCAACCTCAATTACTAATTACCAATTACCAATTACGCAGTACGCACTACAAACACAGCGCTTCGACTGCGCTCGTTATCACTCGCTCCGCTCAGCGCGATATTAATCCTGCGTATCCACAATCTCCCCGCCGTGTTGGATGGCGGTTGCGACCATGCCGTCTTGCGCCACGTTCGCGGGGATCTTGCCTTTGGCGTTCGTCACCACGCAACGCACGCTCACGTCCGCGCCGAACTCGTCCTTGATCAACTTTTGGATCGCCTCGATCTGGTCGGGCTTGTCAATTTTTGAAACCAGCACGTCGCTCGCCAAACCCAAAATCAACGTCGAGCCGTGCGCGTCAATCATCCGCACCGAATTCATCAACGCCGAAAGATTCGCCTGCGCCTTCGGGAGCGACGCGGACATGCGCTTCCACGCCTTGATGACATCTCCCGCGCTCACTGCGGATTTCTCTTGCGGATGCGATTCCGCTTCTTTCTCGACTTGAGGCTGGGTCGCCGTTCGGGGAGCCGATTCAACTTTCGGCTTCGTCTGACGCGGTGCGACGGGTAGTGGCGACTCAGTTGGAGAGTCGAGAACTTCCGCTAAGGCGAGTTCCAGACTCAACGACGGTTGCCAGCCGCCGCGCAAATCCGCAGCGGCATTATTGAACGCTTTCATCATCCGCAGCACATCGGACGTTGAAAAAGATTTCGCGTGCGCCTGCATCTGCTTCTTCACATCCGCCGTGGCTTCGACTTGATTCGCGTTGCCCATTTGAATGAGCATCAGCCCGCGCAGATACTCGACGACCTGACGCGCCAGCGAACGCGGATCGGCGCCCGCATCGAGCGCCTTGTGAATGGACTCAAGCCCGTGCGCAGGATCGTGATCGTTGACCGCGTTCAGCACATCCAACACCGATTGACTCGTGGCGGTGCCAAGGACTTGTTGCGCAACGGTGAGCGTGATTCGTTCGCCCGTGGATGAGAGTTGATCGAGCAGTGACTGCGCGTCGCGCATCCCGCCTGTTGCTTGACGGGCAATTTGAATCAGCGCATCGTCATCGGCTTGGATATTCTCGGCTTTGATGATGTGCTTGAGGTTGGCGACGATCTCGTCCACTGGCACGCGGCGGAACTCGTGACGCTGACAACGGGATAAAACGGTCGCGGGAATTTTGTGAATCTCAGTGGTGGCTAAAACAAAGATGGCATGTGGAGGCGGCTCTTCGAGTGTTTTGAGCAACGCGTTGAACGCCGCCGTCGAAAGCATGTGCACTTCGTCAATGATGTAAATTTTGTACTTGCCCTGCGACGGCGAGAAGTTGATCTTGTCGCGCAAATCGCGGACATCGTCCACGGAGGTGTTGGACGCCGCGTCAATTTCGATGAGATCGAGAAAACGATTCTCGTTGACCGCTTTGCAATTTTCGCACTCGTTGTCGGGACGTTTCGCCGCATCGGGATTCGTACAATTGACCGCCTTCGCCAACAGACGCGCCAGCGTCGTCTTCCCCGTCCCACGTGGACCCGCAAACAAGTACGCGTGACCGACACGATCTGCCTTGATCGCATTCGTCAACGTGGTCACGATGTGATCCTGCCCCATCACAGCGGTCCAATCTTGAGGTCGGTATTTTCGGTAGAGGGCTTGGGTCATTTGAGTTTCAATCTTTGAACCGCGAAGAGCGCAAAGAACGCTAAGAAAAACAATTAAATCTTTGCGACCTTAGCGTGCTTAGCGGTTAAGAATCACGGCACTTGATACACAGCACGCACATTTCCGCTTGGGTCGAGTAACGCGGCTTCTTCGCCCGATTGCCAGACGGGTTCGGTCTCGCCCCAGTATAAATCAATGACGGTGTTCGTTCCAGAAACGGTATGGACTTGCACCGCGCCGCTGTTGTTGAGAGTCAGGTTCGGGAAGACGAAGATATTTTTATCGGAGTCTTGCAATTGCCAGCCCGCCAAATTCAACGGCTCGCTCCCCGCGTTGCGGACGACGACCGACTCGGCAGTGAGCGTCCCCGCGCCGACGATGCTGACGATCTCTACGGGAATGTCTACGTTGGGGCTGAGGGTCGGCTGGGGAGTGGAGTCGCTTGAAGAAACTGGAGCAGGTTGAACCGGGGAAAGAGCCGCCTGTCGGTAATTGCGGTCGTACCAGAACAGAATCGCGCCGGTCACGCACGCAGAGATGAACGCGTTGAGGAGCAGGTATTGGATAAGTCGGCGGCGATCCATCGTAATCGAATCATAGCACAGAAATTCGGCAAGTGAAATAAAAAAATCCTGCGTCGTTGAAGACGCAGGATTCATCACGACAGCCTGAAATTAGGGCAGTTCGGTCATCTGGAAATCGTCGAACGAAACGTTCGTGCCGGAGGCTTGTTCGCCGCTCCATGCGAACAACGCCACATTGCCCGTGGTGTAAGTGGTGTCGATAACCGAGTCTACTTGCTTGCCATCCACATACAACGTCAATGTTCCGTTACTGCCGCAATCCGCGCCGATGCGATAGGATGAAGCGCCCGAGGTGATCGCGTCGGAAGTCTGCCAGGTGTCATTATTGGTGAGGAAGACATCGTCTTGCGCCACAGCCGATTTGCCAATGGCATATTGACCCGCGCCAGTGATGGCGAAGTAGTACGAAACATCGGTGACCTGCATGTTGCAGATGATGCCGAACGCGCCGGTCGAATCGGTGGAGTTGTTATTGGCAGTGACCTCGATGTGGACGTTTTGATAATTCTCGGCGTTCGGGGTGCTCCAGACAAAATACAGGTCGCGGATGATAAAGAAGTTCAACGCGTCGCCCGCATATTCAACCGAGCTGTCGGAATCGGACCCGGTGCCCCACGTTTCGGATGAAAAATTGTCGCTCAAGATGACATTCGGTCCGCCGCCGGCAGATAACCCCTGGCAAGCCAGCGCGGCAATGGCAAGCGCGGCGATCGCAAAAAGCATACGTGCATTCTGTTTCATTTCTCATTCTCCTTTAGAAATTAGATTGTGCGGTATTTTATCATTACACAACCTCAAGACGATGGTACTTCGTGGGGACTCAACCGCGACTCATCGTCAGCGCGACCCAATCGCCCCTCTGCCGCCACTCGGTCATTCTCAGACGTTTCGCCTGCGCCGCCTCCAGGACGCTTTTCTTCTGCTCTTGCAGGATTCCGCTCAGGATGATCGCGCCACCCACCTCGATCAACTCTGCCAGCCCCGCGTCGAAGAGACGGACGATGACCGGCGCGAGGATGTTCGCCACCACCACCGGCGCGGACTTGAACTCGAATTTGCCTTCAAGAATTTCGTTCACTGAACCCATACCGAGAATCAACTCCTCCCCCACGCCGTTCGTTTCCGCATTCTCGCGCGAATTGACGATAGATTCGGGATCAATATCCACGCTCAAAACTTTTTCCGCGCCAAGTTTTATCGCGGCGATGGAGAGGATGCCGGAGCCGCAGCCGACATCAATCACCTTTATGTCATTCTGAGCGAGTGTAGCGAGCGAAGAATCTCCTCCATCGTGAGGAGACCCTTCGCTCCGGCTCACATCGTCCCGATGTACTTCGGGAGGGTGACATAGCAAAAGTTCCATCAACTCTAAACACAACTGCGTCGTCGGATGCGTTCCAGTCCCAAACGCCATGCCCGGGTCTATCTTAATGGCTACGCGATTCGGTTCAGGCGATTCCATCCACGCGGGTAGGATGAGGAGTCGCTTGCCGATGCGAATCGGTTTGTAGTGTTTCTTCCATGCCTCCATCCAGTTTTGATCGGCGATCTGTTTATATGCCGGAGTTGGCAGAGGCTGGATCATCCCCAAATAATAAAGCGACTCTTCGAGTTTCTGCCGCGTTTCTTCGATCTGGTCGTCCATCTCCAAATACGCGCGGACGGTGATCGGTCCCGTCGGCGTGCCTGCATCTTCGTCGTCGTTGTACTTCACGCCTTGTTCGGTCATCACACCGTTGGGCGCGAAGCGCGCGAACACATCCGCCACCGATTCGGCGAGTTCGCCATCAACGGTCATCGAAACTTCAAGCCAATTCATGTTGGAACAAATCCTTGTGAACGGAATGTATCAAATCCTTCTCATCGAAGATCATGCGCGGCAGGTCGTTCACGTCAAAGTATTTCATCTCAGAGACCTCGTAACTTTCTCGAAATTCCCCGCCGACGATTCTGCACAGATACATCAACGTCACATGCCGAAATAGTTTGGAACTATTGGCAAATAATAATCGCTCCACATTGATCGTTATCCCAGACTCTTCGTAAAACTCGCGGATCACTCCCTCTTCGGGTTGCTCGCCATATTCCAACCCACCGACGGGAATCCCCCACGCAAACTTGCGATAGGTGTGCTTGAACAATAACACTCGTCCCTGCTCATCGAACACCAGCGCGGCAACCCCCACCCGAAACCGCGGACGCAAGATTATCGCCGCGAGGGTGTGAACCCACAAAGGAAACATTCCCCAAATTCGCATCAACGTTTTCATCATAAAAGTCCCCGCATTATACAAGGAAAGTCGAATCAAATTTTTCGGTCTTCCAGTTCGGTGTAATTGAGATCAATCCGTTGTGGATCTACGAAATATGCTCGATAGGTTATTTCGCCTGAAAACTCGAGCATCGTTTTCAATCGTCCACGGATCGCTTGTCTTTTGACTCGAGATAACGCCGCGTTCCGATCAACCCACTCAACCTGCAAACTCTCCGCACTTGCTTTTGGCTCGCCAGAAACATAATCGCAAATGAAATCCAACATCAGAATGGACGGTTTTCTCGTGTTTGAATACACCCCGATTAATGAAACAGGTCGAACAACGATCCCTGTTTCTTCAAATACTTCTCTTTCAAGTGCATGAGTGAGCGTTTCACTTTCCTCTACTTGCCCACCCGGAAACTCCCAATCACCATAACGCGGACTTTTCAACAACAAAACTTGTCCCTGAGAGTTCGTAACAAACGCCGCCACAGCGACAATGTGCATAGGAGTTTTTCGATTTGTCATGCGAACTGTTAGCATAAAACACAACGAGCGGACTCTTCATCCACTCGCCAATCTACTTGTTGAGAACCTACTTCAACCACGTGATTTTTATTTCACTAGCCAACGATTTGAATTCCTTGTCTCCCGTCACCAACTCTCCGCTTCGCAGCTTCGTCAGCGCGGCGGCAAAACAATCGGCGTACGAGATATTTCCCTTCATCTTGTACAGCGCCGCTTGTCGAGCCAGATCCCAATCTACTTCCACGATTTCAATAGGCATGGATTGTATTTCACGCATATACGCGTCGGCGGTTTCTGTGGAATGCCTTCGAGCAAGTGAATACCAAACCTCTCCCGCATTCACCACGCTCATGGCAAGATGAAGCCTATCATCCACCGCTTCCAGAATTAACTTACGAACGGAATCTGCGCCAGGCTCGTTTTGAAAGAATGCCAAGATGGCGTAAGCGTCAAGAACGACGGAATTTTGCATCTTCACGTTCCTTATCCTTTAGGCGTTCTTCCATCAAGACATCCAGCGCGTTCGAGCCTTTCAGCGAGCCTTGTAATTTCTTGAGGTACTCTTCAGTTATCGGTCGTAAGATGATCTCATTGCCGTTATCCAATATTGCGATTCGGGTATTTGGGGTAATCCCATACTTCCGCCTCAGTTCGGCAGGGATGACAATCTGACCTTTGACAGTAATATATCCTTCCATAATCTTTTCCTTTCTCAACATCAGTTTACCAAACACCGATAAGTAAGTCAACAACGAAAAAGTAAAACTATCGCCTATTCGTAAACAAAACGAGCGGCGTCTACTCCGCTCGTCAATTACCAATTACTATTTACCAATTCCCACCCTCCAGTCTCTAATCTCCACCCTTATCCCCCCAACGCCTCATTCAACCAATCCAAGAATCCCTTCTCCTGCGGCTTGACCGTCGTACCCAAACTCTCTGCCAACTTTTCAAACAACTCGCGTTGCTCTTTCGTCAACTTGGTCGGCACTGCCACATTGACCAACACCAACTGGTCGCCGCGACCGCTCCTGCGCACGTGCGGCACGCCTTTGTTTCGCAAATGAAATACTTTGCCGGGTTGAGTCCCAGCGGGGATCTTCAACTTCTCTTCGCCGTCAATCGTCGGCACTTCAATTTCTGCGCCCAACACAGCTTGCGCCACATTGATGTCGAGATTCAACAAAATATCGTTCTCGCGGCGTTTGAAAAATTTATGCGGCTTCACATCCAGCATCAGATACAAACTTCCGTTCGGACCGCCGTTCTCGCCGGGACCGCCCTCCCCCGACAAACGGATCTGCGTGCCCACATCCACGCCCGCGGGAATCTGCACTTTCTTCTTTACTTTCTTGCGCTCCAACCCACTGCCGCGACAAGTCTTGCACGGAGTGGAGATCGTCTCGCCGCGACCGTTGCACGTCGGGCAAGTGGACGATTGCACCATCTGACCCAAGAAAGTTTGCCGCACAGTCCGCACTTCGCCTTGACCGTTACACGTCGCGCACTTCACAGGCGATGTGCCAGGCTCCGCGCCGTTGCCGTTGCAATGCGAGCAAGTTTCTTCGCGCTGGAATTCAATCTCTTTCTCGACGCCGAACACCGACTCTTCGAACGTCAGCGAAATCTGCATTTGCAGATCGCGCCCGCGCCTCGGCGACCGACGCGAACGTCCGCCGCCAGTTGAGAATCCGAATCCGCGAAAGAGGTCTTCGAAAATATCGCCGAAGTCCGACGTGTAATCGTGGAATCCGCCCGCGCCGCCCAGCCCCGCTTTGCCGAAGCGATCGTAGCGCGCGCGCTTGTCCGCATCAGAAAGCACGCCATACGCCTCGTTGATCTCTTTGAACTTCTCCTCGGCGTGATCTTCCTTATTCACATCGGGATGATACTGACGAGCGAGTTTACGGAACGCGCCTTTGATCTCATCGTCGCTCGCGTTCCGTCCCACGCCCAGAGTTTCGTAATAATCGTTGCTCATAAATCAAGAGGATTAGAGAATTAGATGACTAGAGAATTCTCTAATCCTCTAATTCTCGTCCTTCCTTATTCTTTCACTTCCCCTTCAACCACATCAGGGTTTTCATTATTTTCACTGGATGAAGAACCCGCTTCTCCCCCACCCGCGGCTGGATTCTCGTAGACGCTTGCTCCAATCTTTTGAATCACTTGCCCTAGCGCGTCTGTGGCGGACTTGATCGCCGACACATCTTCGCCTTCTGCGGCTTTCTTCACTGTTGCGACATTCGTCTCGATCTCAGTTTTTATTTCGGCGGGAACTTTCTCACCGAACTCGCGCAATGCCTTCTCCGCCGCATAGACGGTGTTATCGGCATGATTGCGCGCTTCAATCAAGTCTTTGCGTTTGCGATCTTCTTCGGCGTGAGATTCCGCGTCTTTCTTCATCTGCTCAACTTCCGCGTCCGACAAGCCCGACGAAGCCGTGATCGTGATATGTTGCGAGCGTCCCGTCGCCTTATCCTGCGCGCTGACTTTGAGGATGCCGTTCGCGTCCACGTCAAATGTCACTTCAATTTGCGGAACGCCGCGCGGCGCGGGAGGAATCCCATCGAGGATGAACTTGCCCAGCGACTTGTTATCCGCCGCCATCGGGCGCTCGCCTTGCAGAACATGAATCTCCACTTGAGTTTGACTATCGGTCGCAGTGGAAAACACTTGACTCTTGCGAGTAGGAATCGTCGTGTTGCGTTCAATTTGAGTTGTGGCGACCCCGCCCAACGTCTCGATGGCGAGCGAAAGCGGAGCGACATCCAGCAACAAAATATCTTTGACCTCGCCGCCCAGCACGCCTGCTTGAATCGCCGCGCCGACAGCAACCACTTCATCGGGATTCACTCCCTTGTGAGGCTCCTTGCCAAAGAATGCGCGGACGCGCTCTTGCACGGCGGGCATACGCGTCATGCCGCCGACCATCACCACCTCGTTGACCTGACTCGCTTGCAATCCCGCGTCAGACAAGGCTTGTTTGAGCGGGGCAATCGTGCGATCAACGAGATCGGCTGTCAGTTGTTCGAGTTTGGCGCGTGTAAGGGTCATCACCAAATGTTTCGGTCCAGTCGCGTCGGCGGTCAGATACGGCAAGTTAATTTCCGTTTGCATCGTGGTTGAAAGTTCGATCTTCGCTTTTTCAGAGGCTTCTTTCAATCTCTGCAACGCCTGACGGTCATTGTGCAAGTCAATGCCGCTGTCTTTCTTGAACTGTTCGATGAGATGATCCATGATGCGGAGGTCGAAATCGTCGCCGCCGAGGAAGGTGTCGCCGCTCGTCGCGCGGACTTGGAATACGCCGTCGCCCACGTCGAGGATCGAAATGTCGAACGTGCCGCCGCCGAGATCGTACACGGCGATAATTTCATTCTTCTTTTTGTCGAGTCCATACGCCAGCGACGAAGCCGTCGGCTCGTTGATGATGCGAAGCACTTCGAGACCCGCGATCTTGCCCGCGTCTTTGGTCGCGTTGCGTTGCGCGTCGTTGAAATACGCAGGGACAGTGATGACCGCTTGCGTGATCGTCTCGCCGAGATACGCTTCCGCATCGCGTTTGATCTTGCCGAGGATCATCGCCGACACTTCGGGAGCCGAATACTCTTTTTCACCGAGTTGCACGCGCACGTCGCCGTTGTCCGCGCCGTTCACCGCGTACGGCACGCGCTTCCTCGTGCGTTCCACTTCGGGGTCGTCAGCTTTGCGTCCCATAAAACGCTTCACTGAAAAGATCGTGTTCTGCGGATTCGTGATCGCCTGATTCCGCGCCACGCGCCCCACCAGCCGTTCGCCGTTTTTGTTCACCGCCACAACCGACGGGACGAGTCGCTCGCCCTCCGCAGAGGGAATCACCACAGGCTCGCCGCCCTGCATCACCGCCGCGACGGAGTTGGTCGTTCCCAAGTCAATACCGATAATTTTTGCCATGAAATAATTTCTCCTTTGATTTCATTACCCGTCATTGCGAGGAGGCGTAGCCGACGAAGCAATCTCCAACAGGTTGACGGAGATTGCTTCGGGCGGACGAACACCGCCCTCGCAATGACGGAATGTTTTTTATTGCGCCACCCGCACCAACGCGGGACGTATCACGCGCTCGCCAAGCATATATCCATTTTGCACCACTTCGATCACGTGGTGACTCTCCACTTCATCGTTCGGTTCATGCGAGATCGCCTCGTGGAATTTCGGGTCGAACTCCAATCCCTTCGCTTCGATGCGTTTCACGCCTTCCACATCCAGGATGTTCTGCAGTTTACGCGCGATCAATTCGATTCCGCTCGCCCACGCGTCATCTGCAGGACGGTTTTGCAACGCGCGTTCAAGATCGTCGAGAACGGGCAACATTTTTTTGACGATGTCGCTTTTCATCGAGACATACATCAACTCATTGTCGCGTTCGACACGTTTTCTATAATTTTGGAAATCTGCCTGAGCGCGCTGCCAACCCTCGACGCTTTCTGCGAGTTTATTTTCCGCATCTTCGAGTTGTCGTTGCAACGCGTCGACATCCACTTGCGGCTGATTCTCCGCTTCGGGCTGGTCTGCCGCTTCGATCTTGATCTCGTGTGTTTCGTTCTTGTGGTTCTTCTTATTCGTCATGCTTTCACTCTCTTTACGTTAGACTCCGGAGCGCGGACTTGAGTCCGCCTAATAGCGGACTCAAGTCCGCGCTCCGTTTAGATAGACTCTTATTCACCAGCAATGGTGTCATTCACCAGATCGCTCAACAAACCTGCGACGTACCGCACGGTGGGGATCGTTTTTGTATATGGCATACGCATGGGACCCAATACACCTAAAGTTCCCGTCGCCATGCCAGGGACTCCGTACCGCGCGATCACCATCGAACACTGACGGAGTTCTTCCCACTCGCCCTCGCCGCCGATCAGCACTTGCAAGCCGCCGATGTTGGTGTTGGTTGTCGAGCGCGCGAGCAGGTCGCGTAATGTGGATCGTTCCTCAAAAATTTTAAACGCGCGCCGCGCTTCATCCGATTCGGCGAACTCAGGTTCGGATAATACGTTGGTCAAGCCGTCTGTGTAAATTTCGCCTGAGCTGCTTTCGGATGTGCGGCGAACATCTTGCAGGATGAGTGTGAGGATATCCTGGTCGAGCGGGTCGGAAGACGTTGAAAGGCCGGAAATTTTGTCCACGGCGAGACCAGCCAAAAGGGCGTTAAGACGCGTAGCGGTCTGGCTGAGTCGCTCCTGAGTCACGGGCTCCGCCAGAGTCAGGATCTGCTGACTCACTTCCCCTCCCACGAACACAAGCACCATCAACACTTGGCGTCCTTGCGTGGAAATTAATTCGACGTGCTTGAAGCGCGATTGCTCGGCATGCGGCGCGGTGATGACCGAAACTCCCTGCGATTGATGCGCGAGGATCGAGGCGGCGAGCGTCATCCATTGATCCATGTCGGCGCGCGATTGGTGGAATTGATGCGAGATGGTGTGTTGCACTGCCGCGGGCAACTCGGCGTTCGGCATCATCTGGCTGACGAAGTAGCGATAGCCCTCTTCAGTCGGCACGCGCCCCGCGGAGGTGTGAGGCTGGCGCAGGTAGCCCATCTCGGTGAGCGCCGCCATCTCGTTGCGGATCGTGGCGGGAGAAAGATCGAGATGAAATTTCTCGACCAGCTTTTGCGAACTGGCTGGCTTTGCCGACTCAATGTGGTCGCGGATTATTAATAGAAGCAACGTCTTCTGGCGTTCGGTGAGTTCGATCATGGCTTTACACAATTAGCACTCTCGGTTCGAGAGTGCTACTCTTGTTGCAATAATGATAAACGAGGCAAAAAGGGAAGTCAATAAGAAGTGTATAAGAAAATGCCTGCCAATTGGAAAGGCAGGCATTCGTTGTGGTATTCAACGCGAAAGATCATTGACCGGCAGCCGGTCGCCATGTTGGATCGAAATCCACTTCGGGATCATCGGTAAGACGCGTACGGTTGCTGCCGCTAACTGTGGAAAAATAAATATCACGGTTACCATCGCCATTCGAACTTTCAAAGATGATCCATAACCCATCCGGCGAAAATTCCACATCCTCGATCGGTGTTGGCAAAATCAGTTTGGTCGGGGCCAGGGTATCATGCCCTGCAAACGGAATGCTCATCAACCACGGGCGTGTCGGGGCAAGGTTCCGCTGGTTAAAAAAGATGGTCGAACCATCCAACGACCAGAACGGCAGGTAATCCCACAATTGCTGTCCACTGCGCACCAACTGAGCCTTATCCTCGCCGTTGGCTGACATTGCCCAGACCTGATACGCGTTCAGCCGCTTGACCGTGTAGACAATCATCCTGCCATCGTGAGACCACGAGGGTTGCGAACTTGCAATATCGCCATCCGTTGTGGTGAGGCGGGTTATTTTGCCGGTGGCTAGCTCTAGTGTATAAATTTCGTTTTGCCCGTCGCGGTTGGAGGTGAAGGCGATACGCGTCCCATCAGGCGACCAGGCTGGGTCAAAGTCTGCGCCGAGGGCTTCGGTGAGGGGCGTCACTCCGCTTCCATCGGCATTCATTAGATATATGCCCGCGTCGGAATACAGGTTTTCATATACTTCACCACGCGCGCGACATGGGGAAATGAACACCAGCTGTGATCCATCCGGCGACCACGATGGCTGACATGCCCCTTGTTCAAGATTTGTGAGTTGGATGGGGTCTGAGCTATCGGTATTAATGATAAAGATTTGTGGAATCCCCAACCGAGCAGATGCGAATGCGACCTGCCCGATCGTTCCGCCAATTTGGGTTGGCGCCCCAAGCGACAAAGGATCAACCGTGGGGGCGCTGGTCGGTTTCAGTGTTGCAGTTGCGAGTTTTGTGGGCGTATGTGTGAACGTGGGTTGAACTGTTGCTGTGGCTTCCACAACAGGCTGTGTAGCGGTAGATGTTGCTGTAAGTGTGGGAACGATTGTTTGAGGCGATGGCGAAAACAAAAATGGAATCTGAAGCGACTCCAATGCGTCTAACCACATGGGCGGGATGAACTGCGGCGCAAAACGCACCGCGCCCACGATCACTGCCGCGCTGATCAACAACAGCCACAATATAGTGGTAACTAACTTGCGGAAAAATCCCTTCTTTTTCCGCTTCGGAGGTTTGAAGATCGGACCGTCCTCTTCGGGCGCAAGCAGTCCGCTGGATGGACTCATTCCCGGCGGTGTGGATGCGCGTTCGATCGCGCCCATCTCATACGGTTCGGCCTTGTTTTCTGCCGGAGCCGGCTGGATTACGTAATCTCCCGGCAAGCGTTGAGTCTTGCCTTTGGAACCCAACAGGGAATTCTTGAATTCTTCCGCGTTTTGAAACCGTTCAGCCGGGTCGATGCCCATAGCGCGTTCGATGGCAGAGGCAAGCCGGCGCGACACCTTGCTATTGCGTTTACGCAACGGCGTAAGTTGCGTGTTATCCATCGCGCGGGCAAGACCGTCTTCCGGGATGATGCCGCTGAGCGCCGCATATAACGTAGCGCCGAGCGAATAAATATCGGTGCGCGGATCGGTGCGGGCTGTGCCGTATTGCTCCGGAGGAGAATAGCCCGGCGTCATCGCGCGCGCGCCGGTGGTGGTTGCCTGACTGCCATGCAACACTTTTGCCAAGCCAAAATCTACGAGAAAGACATGTCCATCCGGGGTAATCTTGACATTGCCCGGTTTCAAATCGCGGTGCAAAATAGGAGGCTTGCGCGTGTGTAAATATTGGAGCGCGTCGCACATCGCCGCGCCGAGCAGGACGGCTTCATCTTCTGTGATGTTGCCCTGTCGCTCCATGCGTTGGCGCAGGTCTTCCCCTTCAATGTAATCCATCACCAGGTATTGCCCCTGATCGCCAATGACGAAATGATCGGTCACGCGCGGAAGATTCGGATGGCGAAGATTCGCAAGGATCACCGCCTCGAGCCGGAATTGCCGCGCGTACTCGTCGGTGGTAAACAAATTCTCCTTGACGGCAACATCCACGCCAAGGTTTTCATCCACCGCCCGGTAGACGGAACCCATGCCGCCTTGCCCAAGAATTTCCACGATGCGGTATCGTTTATGAAGTAGCGCGCCTCGCTCAAGTGTCATCGAAAACGTTATGCTCCCAGATAATAGGACTAGATTTGGGATTATATCAACAGCCTTCCCCTATATCTTCGGGTCTGCCAATTTGAAACGAAAAAACAACTCCGGCGCCCCGGCGGAGATCCAAAAGCCGACAAGCGTATAACGAAAATATCGCAAGACCAACGCAATGAAACTTTCGCCGTCCGGCAACACCGCGCCCAACCCGCGCCACAGGATGAACACCCCGATCAAGCCGATGAAGAATCTCAGCGCCCGCTTCACGCCCGGACCGTTTGCCTGATACCCGCCCCGCGACAGGATCCAAGCCAGGCCGGCGAAAAGACCGAAGAACGTCCCCGCGGAGGTGACGATCGTCTCGAGGGAAGCCGGAGCAGGCAACTCGTCGGAAGCGCGAAGCGCATTGACGCGGAATTCCTCCGGGAATATGTAACCGTCCAAATGCGCCGCGCTGAGGTATCCAAGCGCGATCATTAACAAAGAAACTGCGAAAGCCAGCGACATTTGAGTTGTGACCGGTTTTGTTTTCAACCACGCCGCCACCGAATCCCAAAACCGCAGAATACACCACAACACTGCCGCGCCCAGCGCCCAGCCCGCCAGCACATCATGAACAAAATGGACGCCGAGGTAGAGGCGCGAGAAACCGATGAGGAACACGAGCGCGATCGCCAGAATCCATGCACTGCGCTTTCCGATCCATGCGGCGATCGTGCCCCACACTGCCACCGCATTCTCGGCATGTCCGGAGGGAACCCCAAACGAGGTTTCAGCCGTCAGCCCTTGCACCTCCGCGCTCACCCAATAGGGACGCGGACCGGCAAACCACAACTTAAAGTAGAAATTCAAGCTCACGTTGGCGATCAACGCAAACGCGACGCGCATGCCCAGCCCGGCGTCTACGCTCCAATAAATGAACGGTAGAACGAGGAAGAAAAAATCCTGCGAACCGAGAAACGTAAAAAACTGCATGGGCGCTTCGAGCCAGCCGCCCAGCGCTTGAATGGCAAGTATCCAATCGATCCCGTTTTGAATCAAAGAACCCATCTCTTCCTCCTCATTGGCATTTTAAGCGCGACACCGTTCACGTTGCGCGATTTGCAAGATGAATCTTGCAGTACTTTCTTTCAAGCAAACCTGATAGAAATACCCCTCTCCAGTATTTGACGTGTAACCTCCATGTATTGTACACTACCCCCCGATGAAAAAATCGCCCGAAGCCCCTCTCTCACGCTGGTGGGATTGGACATCCGTCATTCTGCTAATCATCCTTTTGCAAATTGCCGCATCGCGCCTCATCGCCACCGAATGGACAGAGGATCTGGGCTTGATTCGCGGCTTCACCTGGATAGGCTCCATCATCGGGCTTGCGTTGGGCTATAGCACATTCCGCCGCCGCGCAGCGCGTTGGCTGTCCTTCTTCTATATGCTCCTTCTGCTTCCACTACTGTGGACCTCCCTCATCGAGGGACCTGTGAAGGTGGAGGAAAAACTGCTCAGCGTCGGCGGCAGGTTGCTTTTTTCGATCTCGGAATTTGTCGCGCGCCGCCCCGTCGAAGACCCGTTGTTCTTTATCGCCATTATGTCGGTTATGTTCTGGGTGTTGAGCGCCTCGGCGGGTTATGCTCTTACGCGCCACCAGAACTTTTTGCTTGCCGCCCTGCCATCTTTTCTCGGGGTTCTCATTATCCAAAGTTATGATAACGCGATCGCGAGCCGCTTGTTACTGATCGGCTTTTTCATTCTGTTCGCGCTTCTGCTCCTGGGAAGGCTGAACTTCTTAAACCAGCAATCACAATGGAAACAAACGCGGGTGTTCCTCTCGCCTGAAAACAGCATCGACCTGACCGGCGGCATGGCGATCATGGCAAGTCTCATCCTCCTCACGGCATGGCTGACCCCCTCCTCCATCCTGCGCATCGAAGCCGCGCGCCGCGCCTGGAACCGCGTTTCAGAACCCTGGAAAAATTTTACCGAACGGTTCGAGAATGCCGTCAGTGCATTGGAATCTCCGAGCGGCGGCAGACCCGGCGAATTCTTCGGCACCGAGCTTGAACTAGGCATGGGCTTTCCGCTTTCCGATGTTTTAATGTTCAAAGTGGAAGTACCCGAACTCCCCTTCGACAAAAAACCGCCGCGCTATTACTGGCGCGGGCGCGCATACGATTATTTTTCAAACGACCAGTGGTACACCACCGGCACAACGCGGGAAGAATATTCCCCCACCAACCCACTCCCCGGGATCGACAATACAAACGCGGTGACGTTTAACTTCAACACCGGCGAACAACGGATTTCGTTGTTGTATTCCCCTTCGCAACCCGTCTGGGTTAGCCGTCCCGGCTCCATGCTCACCGCGCCCGGTGGAGACCAATTGGATATCGTTTCATGGAACGCAACCCCCAGTATCCTGCCGGGCGAAACCTACCAGGTGGAAGCCGTGCTGAACAACCCCACCATCGAGGCTCTGCGCGCGGCGGGAACAGGCTACCCAAAATGGGTGACCGACAAATACCTCCAACTCCCGGATGATTTCTCACCGCTCATCAGCGCCCTCGCCTTCGAAATCACCGCAAACGCCGAAACCCCCTACGACAAAGCCTTTGCCATCACGCAATACCTGCGAACGAACATCGAATACTCGCCCACCATCCCCTCCGCGCCGCGTGGCGTAGACAAACTCGAATGGATTCTTTTTGAGCACAAGCAAGCCTATTGCGTATATTACGCCTCGTCAGAAATTCTTATGCTTCGCACTCTGGGTATCCCCGCCCGCATGGCGGTCGGCTTCTCACAGGGAACCGGCGTCGCGTCCGGAGAGGGATTCGCCGGCGAAGTGGAGGAGATCGAGGTCAACACCTTCAGCGTCCGCAAAGAGAACGCGCACGCCTGGCCCGAGGTCTACTTCCCCGGTATCGGCTGGGTGGAGTTTGAACCCACCGGCAACCAAGCCCCGTTAGACCGCCCGCTTGCGCCGCGCGAGAACGATTCGCCGGCAGGCTTGCTCAACCCCGGCGCGCTGATCGGCGAGGAACAACTCCCTGAGGAACCTATCGATCCGAGATTGGAAGATGAACTTGTGGAGGCTGGGACAACACAACCCGCCTCGCTTCTTCCGACCTTATATCTGTTCCTCACCCTGATCGGTATCGCCGTTGCGGCGTTTCTCCTCAACCGTCGATATTCACTTTCCGATCGTTTGCCCTCCGCCGTGCGCGCCACCATCGAACGGAGCGGCATCGAAACCCCGCATTGGATCCTCAACTGGGAACGCTGGGCGCAACTCTCTCCCATCGAAAAATCATTCGAAAGCGTCAACTTCGGTTTGCGACAAATGAGCGCGCCGGCGCAGGTAGACGCCACGCCCATCGAACGCGCCGATAAACTTATAAAGATCCTCCCCGATGCCGCCCCGCCCATCAAAATACTTCTGGACGAACACCAAACATCCCTTTATACTTCCAGAACAGCAGACCCCGTGGAAGCGCGGCGCGCGGCATTTGCGTTGCGTTCACAGATACTCCTTGCCCGCATCCGTCATTTTTGGACGGGCAAATATTCACCCAGAACCTAGGCTACCTTCAGAGGACACTTCATGGCGACGATCACGGCAAAGGCGAAAGCCATCACGATCAACGACCAGGTGATCGCAATCACCAAGCAAGCAGAGAAGATTCGCGCCTCGATCGACACCGGTACCTCCCCCAAAACGCTTGAAGAATTAAAAACACTCGAAACCTCGCTCCAGCGTATCAGCGAGGCGCTCGTACCATTCGAACAGCGGTTCAGCCACCTGCAAGCGCTCGCGGGGATCGGGCAGGTGGTTAACTCCACGCTTGATATCGACGAAGTGCTCCAAGCCGTCATGGACACCATCGTCCGCCTCACCGAAGCCGAACGCGGATTTCTCATGCTGCGCGACGAACGCGGCGAGATGGTCATCCGCATCGCGCGCAACTGGGAGCAGGAGTCCATCAACCAGAGCGAATCGTCCATCAGCCGCACCATCGTGCAAAAAGTGATCGATGCGGGCGAGGCGATACTCACCACCAACGCGCTAGAAGACAAACGCTTCAGCGGAACGGAAAGCGTGATCGCCTTCAACCTGCGCTCCATTTTGTGCGTGCCGCTGATGGTGAAGACCGAACTGACCGGCGTGATCTACACCGACAACCGCATCCGCACGGGGATATTTTCCGAAGCAGATCGCGACCTTTTAATTGCGTTCGCAAACCAAGCCGCCGTCGCCATTGAGAATGCGCGGCTGTTCTCGTCGCTCAAACGCACGCTCGCCGAAGTGACCGAACTCAAGAACCTCATGGACGACGTCTTCGCGTCCATCGTTTCAGGCGTGTTGACTGCCGACGTGCAGGACCAGATCACCCTGTGTAATCGAGCCGCCGCGTCCATTTTGGGACAAGCATCCGCCGAGATCGTCGGCAGGAAGATCGATGAGGTTGTCCCCACTTTTGCGAGCAATATCATCCCGCATCTTGAATCGGTGCGAAAAAGCGACAAGCCGGTGATCGGGCTCGAACTCAGCCAATCGCGCGCCGAAGGCGGCAACATTGACTGGCGTTTGAATCTCTCGCCGCTGAAAGACGCGGGGCAAAAAACGCAAGGCGTGGCGATCGTGCTGGACGATTTGACCGAGCGCAAAAAACTCGAAGCGCAGCGCGGATTACTCCAACGCATGGTGTCGCCCGCCGTGCTCGACCAGATCGACCCGAACAGTTTGCAAGTGGGCGGCAAGAAAGTTTTTATCACCGTGTTGTTCGCGGACGTGCGCGGCTTCACCTCGTACAGCGAAAAACATTCGCCAGAGGAACTTGTCGCTGTCTTGAATCAATATCTCGCCGCCGCCGCCGATGCCGTGCTGGCGCAGGAAGGCACCGTGGATAAATTCCTCGGCGACGCTGTGATGGCTTGGTATAACGCGCCGATCCTGCAACCCGACCACACATTGCGCGCGGTGAAGTCTGCGCTGGCGATCCGCGAGGCGATTGCAAGATTACATTCTGAGTTACCGAAAGAAGCGCATCTCGATTTTGGCGTGGGCATTCACTACGGCGAAGCGGTCCTCGGCTGGATCGGCACCGAAAAGCGACTCGAGTTCACGTCGCTGGGCGACAGCGTGAACACGACCAAACGAATTCAGGAAAACGCGGCGAAGAATCAGATCCTCATCAGTAAAGAGGCATACGAGCGCGTGAAAGACGACGTGCAGGCAAATCCCTTCGCGCCGCTGACGGTGAAGGGCAAGGCTCAACCGTTGGAGGTGTTTGAGGTGATGGGATTAAAATAATTTACGAATGACGATTTTGGATTTACGATTAGAAATTGATGGTGGTCGAGTAGCGAGCGGGGTTTGCGAGCGTATCGAGACCAGAGACTGGAGATTAGAGATTGGGGATTGATCTCACAAAACTTATCAATTGTTCCAGCCCTTTTTCAATTGGTTTGGTGTTGATAAATTCATTCACCGTATGCGCCCCGCCGCCAGAAGTAATTCCCAGCACGAGCGCGGGATGGCCTTTGCTAAACGGGATATTCGCATCCGTTGAACCCGATGTAAGCGCTGGCTCAAGTCCCTGTTCGCGGATACATTCCTGCGCAAGTTGAATGAGCGGATGATCTTTGGAGATTTCACCGGCAGGACGCGCCCCGATCACCTCCGCTTCAAACGCGACGTCAGCCTGACTCGCCTCCCCGATCTTTTTCTCCACCTTCGAGATCAACTCCGCCAGCGACTCCTGTTCCTCCGAGCGCAAATCCAACTCCAGCGAAGCCTCCGACGCGATCACATTGATCGAGGTTCCGCCAGAAATTTTCCCCACGTTCATCGTCGTGCGCGGAGTTTCGGGCAACTTCAACGAAGTCAGTTCGACGACAAGTTTCGACAATTCATGTATCGCGGACGGCTTGCCATAATCGGACCATGAATGTCCGCCCGCTGTCTTCGCTGTGATGCGATAGCGCTTCACGCCCGTGCCGCGATGATACACGCTCCCCAACGCCATCCCCTCGAGAACGAGATAGCCTGTCACCTCCGCGCCGAAACGATCCACGACCGCTTTCATCCCGCGCAAATCGCCAAGTCCCTCCTCGCCCACATTTGCGACGAACCAGATGTCCCGACTCCCCTCTCCTTTCAGGAGAGGGGCTGGGGGTGAGGTCCGCAACCCCCACAACAAACCAAACAACGCGGCGACGCCGAGCGAGTTATCCCCAATGCCGGGACCGAACACTTTATCTCCCTCGCGCCGAACTTGCAAATCTGTCTCACCTGGGAACACCGTATCCAAATGCGCCGACACGATCAACGGCTTGACCTGCGACCTTCGACCTACAACCTGAAACCGCCCCATCACATTCCCCACCTCATCAACCGACACATCGCTCAACCCCTCCTTCTCGAACAACCCGCGCACAAACTCCGCCCGCCTCCCCTCCCCAAACGTCGGCGCGGGGATTTGTTGGATTTGAATCGCAAACTCGATCACGCGCTCAGCCAGTCTCAAGTCTCAGTCTCCAATCTCCAGTCTCCAATCTCAATTCTCTAATTCTCTAATTCTCTGGTTCTCTGGTTCTCTGGTCTCGATACGCTCGCAACCACCGCTCGCTACTCGACCACCAATTACCATTTACCAATTACTCATACCTCCCTCGTCAACCCCTTCACCACATTCAATCTCGCCTCCGCCAGCCCGGGCAACACATCCAGCGGATAAAACGCGCCACTCCCCTCCAACTTCAGCGAGGCGGAAACACTCCCATAAAACACGCCTTCAAGAGGGTCGTAATTTTTGCAATAGCCGGCAAGAAAGCCGCCATTGAACACATGACCCGCGCCGGTAAGGTCTGCAAGCCTAGACGGGTAGGCGGGGATCTCGTATCTTTTCTTTACGCCAGCCGCATATAACAACTGTCCCTGCGCGCCGCATTTGATCGCCACATACTCGCATCCATAGAGCGAGACGGCTTCCGCCATCTCCCACAGATCGTGCGTCTCGCCCCAGAAAAGACCGCGCAACTCATCTTGTGAAATCAGAAGCGCTGTTACCCCGCTTAAAAACACCGGCAGGGTACGCTTCGCTTTGGGCTTCATATCCACAGATGATGGGGCAAGAAGAATCGTGTGGGTATTCCCACGTTTGAGACCGGCGATCAACTGATTCTGGGTGGAAAGGTCCATCGGACAAATCAGCGCCGCGCGCGCCGACAAATATTCTTCGGGAATATCCGTCACCACAAGGCGGCTAGCCTCCTGCCCTGCGCGTTCCTCCAGAGGCTGGTATCCAAATAAAGATTTTGGAACGGTCAACTCACGCCGTGCGAATTGCGTAACCGGGTTGGCTGGGTTGGGTTCGAACGATTCGCTATACGAGAGGAATTCGCGCACATCGAGATTCTGCGGAAGGATCTTCACCCCTGCGGTATCGAATCCGCGCCCCCTGACATCATTCAACCATGCGCGCGGATAATCATCCCCGACGCGTCCCACCAAGCCTACATCTGATTCATCCACCCAAACTCTCGCCCCTGCCCCCGCATACAACAGACTTCCGCCCGGCACATCCAACCGCGGCGAGCCGCTGGGAGGGAGTAAAAATTCGCGCGTCAGATTTCCAAATACAAGATAGTGAGGAGACATGGCGCGATAATTATAAAGGGCATCAACCCCATTTTATTCGGCGAACGGTTTTGCCTTGACCGAATCTCCCGACAGTTGAATCGGCAATAGGAAGGTGAACGTACTCCCCTTCCCCACCTCGCTCTCCACCCAGATGCGTCCGCCATGCAGTTCAACCATTGCCTTTGCCACAGCAAGCCCAAGACCCATCCCTGTGTGCCGGCGCGTGAGATGGGTTTCCACCTGAAAGAAGCGTTCGAACACGCGCGGCAGATCACGCGCAGGGATGCCGATGCCACTATCCGTCACTGAGACTTTCAGGTACCCCGACTCTTCGCCGGCTTTGACGCTCACCACCCCGCCAGGGTCGGTGAATTGCAATGCATTCTTCACCAGATTGCTCAATGCAATGTTGATCTTGACCCCGTCGGCATCTATGTACAACGGATCACTGCCAGTCTCGGTTTGCAATGTAATGTTCCGCGATTTTGCCTCATCCTGAAAGGTGAGCGCAACATCTTCCACGATACGCGTCATCGAAACCTGGTTGCTGCGCACACGCGAGGATCCCTTCCGATAATTATCCACATCTGCCAGATTTTCGACGATCTCCTTCAGTTTCGTTGTGTTGCGGATGATGGTATCGAGTTGTTCGCCGTGCTTCTCGCCGATCAGTTCGCGCAAAAACGTTGCGTGACCCAGAATCAAGCCAAGGGGAGTGCGAAGTTCGTGAGAAGTGATCGCAATGAAATCTGACTTGAGGCGTTCGAGTTCCGCCAGTTCGATGCGCGCCCGCTTGACATCCTGCATCAGGGTAAAGTTCCGCATCGCCTGCGCGGCAAGCGCGCCCAATGTGCCCAGGATCGCCAAATCCTCCTCAGTAAAATGCGCGCCATCTTTTTTGTTGATGGCTTCCATCACGCCGATCACTTCGCCGCGCACCACAAGCGGAACCGCCGCCAGTGAGCGGGTATCGTATTGCGAGACGCGGTCCGGCACTTTGAAATGCCGCTGATCGATTCTCGTATCCTGTATAATCAGCGGCTGGGCATGACGGAACACCCAACCTGCGGCGCTGCCGTCGATCGGCACGCCAACCGGGCGGAGCAAATCACGATGGATCCATTGCATAGAGAGGAAGCGCAATTCCTTCGCTTCCTTGTCGTATTCAAGGATCGAAGCGAACGCGCTGTCGGTCATCTCGCTGGCTTCGGTGATCACGGTTTGTAGGAATGATTCAATATCGGGCGCCGTTGTCAAACCCCGCACCACTTCAAGCAGGCGTTCCAAATGATCTAACCGCTCGTTGGTCATCATCGCCTTGGATTATACAACACAGGCATCGTACCAACCAATCAAATTCATTGAAATCAACACAAGGAGACCCCATCAATGGCGCAAAAAAAAATACGCGTGGCGATCATCGGCGTGGGCAACTGCGCCTCCTCTCTCGTGCAGGGAGTGCAATTTTACAAGAGCGCCAAAAAGGACGACATCATCCCCGGCATCATGCACACCCAACTTGCCGATTACCACGTGAAAGATATTGAGTTCACCCTTGGCATTGACGTGAACGTGACGAAAGTCGGCAAGGACCTATCTGAAGCCATCTTCGCCGAACCCAACAATACCTATAAATTTGCCGATGTTCCCAAACTGAACGCCCCCGTTGTGCGCGGCATGACCCACGACGGGTTGGGCAAATACCTGAGCGGCATGATCCAAAAAGCGCCGGGCTCCACCGCCAATATCGCCAAACTCCTGCGCGACACGAAAACGGATGTGGTCATCAACTTCCTGCCGGTGGGTTCGGAGATGGCGACAAAATGGTATGTCGAACAAGTCCTCGAAGCGGGATGCGCGTTCGTCAACGGGATTCCTGTTTTCATCGCATCTTCCGAATATTGGAGCAAACGATTCGCGGACGCGGGCCTCCCGATCCTCGGCGACGATGTCAAGAGTCAAGTCGGCGCGACGATCCTGCATCGTCAACTCGCCACGCTCTTCGTGGATCGCGGCGTGAAGATTGACCGCACGTATCAACTCAACTTCGGCGGCAATACCGATTTCCTCAACATGCTCGAACGCGAACGACTCGAAAGCAAAAAAATCTCGAAGACCAACGCGGTGACGAGCATGATTCCGTACAAGATGGACCCCAACAACGTGCATGTCGGTCCGAGCGATCACGTGCCGTGGCTCACCGACCGCAAGTGGGCATACATCCGCATGGAAGGCACCACCTTCGGCAACGTGCCGCTCAACGTGGAGGTCAAACTCGAAGTGTGGGACAGCCCCAACTCGGCAGGCGTGATGATCGACGCTATCCGCTGCGCAAAGCTCGCCCTCGACCGCGAACTTGCGGGTCCCATCATCGGACCGTCGTCCTATTTCTTCAAGACCCCTCCCAAACAATTCCGCGACGAGATCGCCAAACAAAAAGTGGATGATTTTATTTTGGGAAAAAGTGAAGAATAAAAACCTTGCGAAGGTTTAAAACCTTCGCAAGGTTTCATTTCAATATGACATCCCGCCTCTTCCTCCCCTTCAGCCTGCTCGCCCTCATCCTCAGCGCGTGCGCCCCTTCGACTCCCCCTCCCGCACAGGACATAAGCGCCGCGCTCACTCAGGCATTCGGCACTGCGTTCGCGCAACTCCAACCGACGCCGAGTCCGCTTCCTACGGGCACCCCAGTTCCCCCTCCGACCGCGATCCGCACACCGCCCGCGTTGCCATCTACATTTGTTGCGAGTCAATTGAATCCGTTAGACGTTCCGCATACATACATCCAAGACTCATGCGAATATCTGCTCAACAAGTGGAGTTCGACCAACGCCGCGCCCGGGACGATCGTGATGGTCGTCATGTTCCACGGCATCAACAGGGACTCGGTGGACAACCCCAACGATATCCTCGTGCCCGATTTCAAACGGATGATGAAAGACCTGAAGGATCAGGGCTTCGAAGCCATCAACATGACCCAGATGGCAGACTTCATGGATCGCAACGCGAAGATACCCGCGCGTTCTGTTCTGCTCATTGCAGATGACCGTCATCAAGGCGAATACTTCGACGATCATTTCCGTCCGTATTTCAATGAGTGGGGCTGGCAAGTAGTGAACGGCTGGATCAGTTTTGAAGACGGTCCGCGCGCGATCAGCATCGACGCAAATATTGCTCAGGAAAAAGAAGGCTGGGTGGATCATCAATCGCACGGCTACATTCACAACATCAATATGAGCGATTCATCCACCGATGAATTCATCCGCACCGAATTCGAGAAATCCATCGCGGATTTGCAAACCAATTTCAACAAAACACCCATCGGCATCATCTGGCCCGGCGGCAGTTTCGGAGTCCGCCCTGTGCAGTTCGCGCGCGAATACGGCTATCGCGTTGGCTTCACCATCAACCCGCGCGGACCTGTGATGTACAACTGGATTCCGCTTGCCGACCAGACCGACCCTGCGCGTCCCGCGTATCTTCCCGAAGGCTACGTCAATGACCCGCGCATGGTCATCCCGCGTTATTGGCCCTATCAAGTGTCAGCGAACATTGACACGGTCCGTCAGATCGGCAACGAAGCCGCCGCCTACGCGGAACAGAACAAAGCCGTCGAACTCGAATACTACGATATCGTCTGCGCGCCGACGTATGGGGCAATACCCTGACATGTCGTTGCGAGGGCGATGCTCTTTCGCCCGAAGCAATCTCCGTGATATGGTTGGAGATTGCTTCGTCGCGAAGAACAAAGGCGCTCCTCGCAATGACAGTTGATTTATATGAACTCCTCCTCATTCAACGCCTACAAAACCCGCTATCGTTCCGCGATCCGCCATGTGCTTGCCGACTCTGAAAAAGGTCGGCTCGACGAAGCGGGCTTCTCCGCGTATTCGCATCGCAGTCCGCTCATCAACTGGCTATTCTGGAAACGCCTGCATATTGCGATGAATCACATCGAAAGATCCGCGCCGTATGAAAACATTCTCGATTTCGGATGCGGAAGCGGCGTGATGCTCCCTTTTCTTGCGGAGCAAGGCAAGCACGTCACCGCGCTCGATATTGACTTGCATCCTCTCGAACAAGTGAGACAACACATCCCTCTCGCCGCGAACGTGCAAACGCTCGACGCGAATCAAACTCCCATCTCGAAACTTCCGCAAAAATCTTTCGATCTCATCAATGCACTCGACGTGCTCGAACATGTGGACGATCTTCCACAAACACTCGCGCAGTTGATGAATCTCCTCAAGCCGAACGGCCAACTCGTTGTATCGGGTCCGACTGAAAATTTTCTTTATCAGATCGGGCGCAAAATTGCGGGACCCGAATATTCGGGCGCATATCATGAACGCGGCATCGCCGAGATCAAACGCGAACTCAAACGTCTCGCGCGCGTGGAACACATTGCTACGCTGTATCAGCCCATTCCGCTGTTTGAGGTTTTTGCAGCGCGAGGTAGCGCGAGATAGTATCTCGCGCTACGAAACTCAATGCCGAGCGGCAACGCGAGATAACATCTCGCGCCACGAAATTCGGGGGGATGTATACTTAACCCATGGAGTACCAGCCATACATCCCAGGGACGAAGCCAGCGGATGCGGGTCCGCTTTCGCGATTCATTCCTCCACTGGAAGAGGGAACGATCTCCCGCTGGCTTCCGCTTCACGCGTCTATGGGAGGCTGGTTACTCGACCCCTTCGGATTCTCCCCTCGACTCGTGCTCGAAGCCGCGCGCGCGGGGTATCGCGTGCTTGTGACGGTGAACAATCCCATCACGCGCTTTCTGCTGGAGATCGCGGCGAATCCCCCAACCGAATCGGACTTCAACGCCGCGCTGGCTGAACTCGAAACCGCGAAAAAAGGCGACGAGCGACTCGGCGCGCATTTGCAAGCGTTATATCGAACGACGTGTGAAAAATGCAACGCCGAAATTCAAGCGGATTATTTTTTATGGCGCAAAGAAGCGGACGCGCCGTATGCTCGCGTATACACTTGTCCGCAGTGCAATGATTCAGGCGAGCGCGTCGTCACGCAACAAGATATTGACCGCGCGAAGCAAATCGCCGCTACGGATGGTCTGCACCGTTCACGTTCATTCGAGCGTGTGGCAAAACTCGACGACGATGACCGCGTCTACGCGGAGGAGGCGATTCAACATTACCTGCCGCGTCCGCTGTATTTTTTAACGACTGTCATCAATCGCATTGACGGGTTGAATCTCACGCCTGAACGCAAACGCGCCTTGAACGCGTTGATCCTCGTCGCGTGCGATGCGGGCAACACGCTGTGGGATCATCCGCCGACACGTCCGCGACCGAAACAACTCAATATTCCAAGTCAATTCCGCGAGCATAACTTGTGGAAAATGCTGGAGCGTGGATTAAGTCTCTGGACTGAAACAGGCTCACCCGTCGTTTTCGAAGCGTGGCCTAAAAAGATTCCAGAAAGTGGCGGTGTGTGCATCTATGAAGGTCGTCTCAAAGAGTTGGCGCATGAAGTCAAAAAAGAAATTCCGATCGCGGCGGTGATCGGTTCGTTGCCGCGTCCGAATCAAGCGTTTTGGACTCTCTCCGCGTTGTGGGCGGGTTGGCTGTGGGGGCGCGAGGCGGTGGAACCGTATAAGGTCGCGCTGCGTCGTAGGCGGTATGACTGGGCTTGGAACGCGACCGCTTTGCACGACGCGTTTTCGCATTTGTTCGAGTTGTTGCCGCTCGGCACGCCGTTCTTTGGATTCATGCCCGAGCCTGAGCCGCCGTTTCTCACGTCGGCGCTTACGGCGGCAGGCGCGGCAGGATTCGATTTGAAAAGCGTCGCATTGCGAACGGAACATGACCCGATTCAAATTTTATGGAATCGAGGCGAGCATTTGAAACGTGAAGCGAATGAACAAGATGTTGCGATTGCGCGCGAAGCGATTCATGCGCATCTCATCGAGCGCGGCGAACCTGCAAGTTATTTGCACGTCCATGCGGCGGGGTTGATCGCGTTGGCAGAGGCGCGCGCGTTGAAAAACAAAAATCAAGAATTCGATGAGGCGTTGCGAGCGACAAACGCGTTGATCCAATCGGCGTTGTCGGAGGATGAGCGGTTCGTCCATTATTCGTCGGGCGAGAGTGTGGAGACGGGATTGTGGAGCGCGACTCGCCCTTCGTCTACGCCGCCAACGAACGGCGGCTCCGCTCAGGACGAGTCGCTTGCAGACCGCGTGGAAGTTGCCATCGTCACGTTCTTGCAAAAGAATCCCGACAGCATTTATCTTGAGATCGAAGATGACTTGTATCCGCGCTTTGCGGGTTTGCTCACGCCATCGAAAGCGATGATCTACGCGGTGTTGGATTCATACGCACAGCGCGAAGGCGCATCGTTGAAGTTGCGCGCGGAGGATGTCGCGTCGGCGCGGCGGAATGAACGCGAGACGATCATCCCGATGCTTGAACTCGTCGGCAAACGCTTGGGATACTCAACAAGCCTCGCGGATAAAAATCACGTGTGGGAGGAAAACAATTCCTTTCAGTTTGCGTTTTATGTGCTTGCCTCCGCGCTCGTTGGGCGGGCAATCGCTGAAACGCCATATTCGCCCGAGCAAACGATCCTCGTCATCCCTGGCGGGCGCGCGTCGTTGATCGCGTACAAAGCGGGGCGCGATCCCGCGCTTGCTGAGCGCCTGAAAAATTATCGGCTGGTGAAATATCGCTTACTCCGCGCCATGCTTGAGGTCCCTGTATTGACGCGCGAGACGTTCGAGGAGCAGATCGTTAGCGATCCGCTTGAAAAATCCAAATCACAGATGATGATGTTCTAACTTCATGTCACTCTGAGGAAGCGCTAGCGACCGAAGAGTCTCGGCTCGGCGTGTCAGAGATTCTTCGCCGCTTCGCGGCTCAGAATGACATGTCAGGAATACTATGTACAAAAAAATTCTCCCCATCCTCTTAATTCTCCTCTCCTCCTGCGTGACCGTTTCATCGGAAAATGCGCCAACGGACGCGCCGATTCTTTTCGTGACGTCTACCCTGCCCCCCACCAAGCAGGGATTAACCGTGCCGACTCCGATTCCGCCCACCGCGACGGCGACTCTCGACCCTTCGGCTCCCACGCCAACGCCAAGTTGCCGCGACAGCGCGGCGTTCGTCGAAGATGTGACCATCCCCGACAACACGAATTTTGAGAAGAGCGAAGCGTTCACCAAAACGTGGAAATTGCAAAACTCGGGAACCTGCGATTGGAAAGGGTATACCGTTGTCTTCGCCTCAGGCGAACGGATGAGCGCGCCCGATTCGGTGACTGTGCCAGAGACCGCCGCAAAATCAGACGTGGAAATTTCCGTTGACCTCGTCGCGCCCTCCGTGGACGGTCAATATCTTGGTAGTTTCGAGTTGCGTAACGAAAAGGGACAGCTCGTGCCTATCGGGATCGAAAAAACGTTTTGGGTGAAGATCGTCGTTGGCGAATCGTCACTGCTGGTTGGCACGACGAATTGTTATTACACGACCAACGCCGAGTACGTCCAGCAATTGATTGACCTGATCAACCAAGCCCGCGCAGACGCGGGTCGCGCCGCGCTGACGGTCAATCCTCAACTCACCGCCGCCGCGCAAGGTCACAGCCTCGACATGGCGTGCAACGATTTCTTCAAACAGCGCGGCTCAGACGGATTGTGGACTGGCGATCGCCTGCAGAACGCGGGGTATGCGTCCACGTATTATGTTGAACTCATCGCTTTCGGCTTGCCAGGCGACGCGATGAACCAATGGAAACTCGATCCGCTTCAATGGGACAACGTCCTCAATTCGCGCGTCACCGAAATCGGAGTGGGGTATGCGTTTGTGAGAACGAGCAGTTTAGGAGGGTATTGGACGGTGGAAATGGGGAGACCGTGATTACTAAACCTGTTCCGTTTGCAACTCGACTTATTTTTCAAGCAATCTTTTCTTTGCGGCTTCAAACTCAGCATCAGTCAATACCTGTGCTTTGTGTAATTCTGCGAGTTTCTCCAGCTGTTCCGAAATAGCAGGAATCTGTTTTATAGATTGCGCGTTACCCTGAAGTCTATCAAGAAGAATGTCGTAAACATTTTTTCCGTCTTGCTCCTTGTAGAAGACAATCTGCATTGTTTCATCAGGAACAAACCGAATGTCAAGTTCAATAATTTTTTCCCCTGTGTGATCGTCTTGAGTTTCAAAGCGGTCAACGTTTGTCAGGTTGGTAAACGGAAATAGGCGTACTGCGCGAGATGTTAATTCTCTGTTGGTTAATGGCGTTGTTGGAGGAACCTTCAAGTATGAACTGTGAGAATGTCCAACATGATTGGAGTTAAGAACACTGATTTCTTGCCGTTTTTTCTTCGGGTCATAGGCTCTGACTTTTCCAAAAGTTGGATCCCCCGCCTTCGGTGAGGCTAAAGCGGCAACCAGGAGAACAGGAATAAGAACAGGCGCAAGTAAATCTACCAAAATATTCCCTCCTAAATCATTTTCATACTCGGCGTGGAATAAAACCCTTACTATCCTTTGCTGAGTCAGTATCAAATATCCAAAGGGATAGCGATCTATGCCCGAAGTGTTATTAAATTGAGCAATGTTCCCAACCCATAGAATATTCTCACCTTTGATAATTTCTTGTTCGACGATGTTAAAGTCAGATAAAAAGGGTAGAGAAACAGGAAACTTATCTTTGTATGAACTCATTAGAAGAGAAACAGTTTGCCAACTTTGGTCATTAAGTGTGATATTGATTTTTTCGGGTGAGCCAGATTGAAGACTCTTATTTATAGCGGATTGGATTATTTGTTGCGTTTGATTTCCCCATTTTTGCCAATCGTTTGAGCGTGTTGAACAATATTCTCCAATAGCATCACTAACTATTTTCCATTGCTGAATACTCAACGTCATAGCAGGTGATTGATTAGTGGTCATCTTCACATCCTTGCACTGAGCGCGACGATTATGGTTTATACAGCAAATTTGCCGTATAGCACCTTATATCATTCATATCGCATTATACAACCGCATTCCGAAAGGGCATAGCATGAATCCGCTTTGTTGCATCCGCAGTTTAACTGCGGATGCATCTAGGCAATTCACCTTCCCCACCTCGGTTGCCAATCTGAGATTGTGTTGTTCGTGAGGCGGGTTAGCCCCGTCCCATCGGGGTGAATGATGTAGATTTCGTTGTCCCCGTCGCGGAAGGAGGTGAAGGCGATCCAGTTTCCATGTATGAAAATAGATCACGATCACGAATTCTTCACTTCGCAGTTTTTCTCCGCTTTTCGATTTCGCTCACAATATCGTCAAGGGATTTATTTGCAAAGAGGATTTCCCGCTCTTGTGTGTAATTTCCGTAGCCTTGAGTAAATTGTTTTAAAAAGCGGACAGCATCCACCACGCCTAACTCTTTGTAGAGCAGGTGAATTGCTTGCTGATTAATCTCGATTAGCGGTTTCACATCAGTGATCATTTTTCAATCTCCTGAATCAAATCAACTGGATTCACTACTTTCACTGCCAAATCTTTGACCTTCTTTGCATTACGCAATAACCTATCATCGCAGGTGCAGAAATAATCAGCATTGCCCGATTCTGCCAAAGCAAGATGGAGTGCGTCAAGCGGTCTTATGCCAACCTGCTCAATTTCCGCTGCGCGAGATGTCTCTTTCTCTGCAACAACGAGAACATCCTTTGCCTTTGCCAAAACCGATAAGGTGTGTTCTTTTCTTACAGGCAAAGGGCTTTCTTCGCTTTCATAAAGCAACGCCTCTGACGAAAGTAATTCAGCCTGCCCAAGATCGCAAAAAGAAATAATGCCCAGAACGGCTTCCGACTCCAACACAATCCGTACTTGATTCGAGGTGTCAAGCGGTCTTTGAATGGCGCACAAATCAAGATAGATTTTCACGCTGATATTTTAACACTTTTTGACCCGCATCCAGCAGTTGAACTGCTGGATGAACACCTCAATTTCCCCACCTCGGCTGCCAATCGGAGATCGTGTTACTCGTGAGCCGCGTCAACCCCGTCCCGTCGGGGTGGATGATGTAAATTTCGTTATTACCGTCGCGGAAGGAGGTGAAGGCGATCCAGTTTCCATCAGGCGACCAGGAGGGACCGAGATTGTCTCCGCCGTTCGTGAGTTGGACGAGCCCTGTGCCGTCCACGTTGATGATGTAGATGTTGTGGTCGCCTGCGGGTCCGCGATAGAACGCGAGTTGAGTCCCATCGGGTGACCAGGTACTGCGTCCGCCCATGTTATTCAAGTCCGTCACTTGCTGGATGTTCGAGCCGTCGGCGTTCATCACGAACAGTTGACGCTGTCCACTGCGCGAGGAGGCAAACGCGATCATTGAACCGTCGGGCGACCAGGTTGGGTCAATGTCGTCGCGGTCGGTGAGCGGACGCGGGTTGTCGCCATCGGGCTTCATCACCCAGAGTCCGTCTCCGCTTTTGGCGAAGACGATCAAGTCTCCGCTGGGGGAAAGCTCGGGGGCGTAGAGACTGCCGATGTCGCGGGTGAGGCGTTGCAGTCCATCCCCATTGACGTTGATCGAGTAAATTTCAAATCCGCCGCTTCGTTTGGATGAAAAATAGATCGTCCCCCCGTCGGGTGAGAGCGAGGGATAGAACGCGGTCGCGGTGAAATCGGTGAGTTGTTCGCGCCCTGAACCGTCCGCGTTCATCAGGCAGATCTGGTCAATCTGTTTGACGTAGCACGCGAAAACAATTTTGCCCGTTGGGGGAGAGTCGTTGAAGATTGGGATGGAGGTGGGAGAAAGAGATTCGGTGGGAGGAGGCAGCGGCGTTAAGAATTGGAGAATTTGAGAATTGGGGGTTTGGGTTGGTGGAGCGAGTTGCGTAGATTCGGAGGACGGCGCGGGAAAGTTTTGAACGATGTACACAAACCATGCAACGATGCCGCACAGCACGAGGACGCCGCATCCCAAACCGACGAGGAGAGTCTTGTCGAAGATCGAAGTTAATTTGTTTTGCGAATCCATCGTGCGATGGATTGTAATTGAAATCTGGCATGTCACTTTGAGGGACGCCTCGCGTTTCGAGGGTCTCTGTTTCGCGGGGCTAAAGCCACCTGCTCAGCACATGGAAGCCCTTCGGGCTGGCGTAACGAGTCCGCTTTGAGCGGACTTTCATGAACTGAGGCAGGGCTTCAGCCCGCCGAGAACGGCGATGAAAGCAAAAGAGCATCATCAGACTCTTTTCGCGACCGAGGGTCTCGGTCTGTCGTATCGGAGATGCTTCGTCGCTCCGCTCCTCAGCATGACATGGACGGTCATTATTTCAACAAATTTCTCATAACAGGCACGTAATCAGGAAAGATCTGATCTGTCGCGGGATTGTTCAAGCGTTTCTGCAAAACTTCGGAGAGCACATCGCGATAATCGGTCGTGACGGCGAGGTCGCCTGGTCCGATCATTTGACCATCCTCCAGCCCAGGCCATTCGCCGTGGACTTTGCCGCCGTCCACGTTGCCGCCCATCACCATCATCATGCTACCGTGTCCGTGATCGGTGCCGAGGCTTCCATTCTCGGAGGCGCGGCGTCCAAACTCAGACATGGTGACGACGGTGAGATTCTGCATGTGGTCTTGCATGTCCGCGTGAAATGCCGCCATGCCATCGGCTAAATCTTTCATCAGATTCGGCATGATGCCAATCGTTGAGCCTTGCGCGAAGTGCGTGTCCCAGCCGCCCACGTCAATGGCTGAGACTTCGAGACCCACTTCGGCTTTGATGAGCATGGCGGTTTGTTTGAGCGCGAGACCGAATTCAGAATCAGGGTAATTGGTAAATGGGGATTGGTAAGTGGCGGGGTCGAGTGTTTCGAGAGTGTCCATGATCGAGAGCGTGTCTTGTCCCAACACATCATCTTCATAAACAACATTCAACGCCGCTCGCATTTGTTGCAGAGCGCGCGGATCGCCGCCGAGATGAAAATCCGCGATCGAACGCAACGCGGAGACTGGGACGCTTCCGCTCAGACTCCTCTGCGGGCGGGTTCCCATCCCCACCGCTCGAAGCGGTGACGAGTTGCCTGTGTTCAACGTGGCGAGGTGACGACCGATCCAACCTGACGCGGGACCGCGCTCATCGTCCACGCCGCGCTCCATGAGTTCCATCGCTTTGAAGTGACTCCGCGATTCGTCTGGCGCGCCGCACGCGTGGATGATGGCGAGTTGATTCGACTGCCACGGATCAAGCAACGCGCTCATGGATGGGTGAAAGCCGAAGAAGCCATCGAGGTCAATTGCTCGGTCAGCTTTCTTCTTTGCGCTGTCGTCAGGTCTTGCCACTCCCAACGTGGGTCGCATCGCATAGTACGCCTCTTCGCCATGCGGCACGACCATGTTGAGAATGTCCGCGGCGCCGCGCAGGAAGATGACAACGAGCGTGTCGCCGCGCGGCGCAACGTTGTGAGGCGCGAACGCAAGGCGCGGCATCCATGATTTTTGTTGAAGGGTGGGTAGGGTTTGTAGCATGTTTACTCCTTGGTATGTCATGCTGAGGAGCGAAGCGACGAAGCATCTCCGACACGATCATCGAGACTCTTCGGTCGCTAGCGCTCCCTCAGAGTGACATGGCGAGTCAACGCCACTGAAACGCGGGCGAGGCGAGAATCCCTGCGGCGAGGATTTGCAGAGTCTCCTCAGGCGTGGCATCGGCTGAATGGACTGCATCAATCAGCCCGTCGCGTTCGATGCGTTCTAGAGGCGCGCCCAAAAGCAGAGAGGTGAGAGAATCCACATCGTCGGCGAGAATGCCCGAAGAGCCGACATCCAATAAATGATTTAAATTATTTTTCGAGCCAGAAATTTCATCGCGCATCAACTCGAACGCGAATTGCCAACGCGGCATGAGATTGCTTTGCCACGGCTCACTGCGATCGGGATAACCATCGGGCGTGGGCAAATTGAAATATTGCTGACCCATGCGAAGCAGATAATCAGCGAGCGCGCCATCGGTTTCGGTGTTGGTGAGTCGCAGGGCAGACGCGATGAAGTTCGCGGGGCGTTTGTATTTCGGTTGTGCGAGCGCAAGACCATCGAGCAAAATGACTCGCAACACAGATTTGATATCGCCGTTCGTGTTGAGAAAAGTTTGCGCGGCTTTCTCGACGATCTCTTGCGGAGGATCATCGGCGATGAAGCGACGAGTTAATTTCGTTGCGATGAATCGCGCGGTGGATGGATGCGACGCGAGACGCTCGATAACTTGCTCCGCTTCACGCTGACCGTTCGGCTGGATCGCCAAACCCAAAACATTTTTCGCCCCTTCATCATGGATGTCTTTATTGAAAGTGAACTCGCCTAACCAAAAATGTTCTTTGACCGTCCAACCCGTGAGACAACGCGCGAGTTCCATCACGTCGTTTTGAGTGTAGCCGCCGTCCACGCCGAGGGTGTGGAGTTCCATCAATTCACGGGCATAATTTTCGTTGGGATGACTTTTCTCGTTGACGTGGTTATCGAGATAGACCAACATCGCGGGCGAATGCGCCGACGCCCACAGCAGATCGCGGAAGTTGCCGAGCGCGTGTTTCCGAATCACTTCGCGGTCGTCAACAGGCTTGAGATAAAACAGCGGTTCCTTCTCGATGAAGATGTTGAAGTGGTCGCTCCAAAATTCGACCATGATCTCGTAGAGTTGGCGTTTGCTGTAAATCTGGCGAAGCAATGTTGCCTGGCGTAATTCGCGCGCGGGTCGTTCGCGGTCGTAGCCGTCGAAGAGTTGATTGGTGACGCCTTCGATCTCGTTCGCGTCCATGTTCAAGGTTTTAAAGTTTGAAAGTTGCAGGTTGCAGGCAAGGTCGTCAATGGATTCGAAATCGAGTTGCTCTTCGATGAAGGCGTGCAATCCGATCTCTGCGAAGCGGGCGCGTTCCTCGACTCGAGGTCCAAACGTGAGGCGATTCAGCGCGAGAAAATCTTGCGCCTCGAGGGGAATCCACGGGAGGGCAGGGAGTCCGCCCGCGAGTCGTCTGTAAATCGGAGCGCAGGAGGAAAGCGCGGCGCTGGCGGTGACGAGGGCGGAGAGTTTGAGGAAGTCGCGGCGGGTGAGCATGGTAATTGGTAATTGGTAAGTAGTAATTAGAGGGCGGAGGGGTGAGGTGTGAGGGAAGGAGACTAGAGACTGGATGATTAGAGGATTAGAGGATTGGTGGGTATAGAAAGTGGAATGTGATGGGTTTACTTACTTTCTACTCTCCACTTTCTACACACCTTCCGCTTTCAACGTGTTTACATGTGTACCTGTTTCCGTGTTTACCTTCACCCTCGGCATCCAATTCAATAGCGCAAATGCTGTCGCACCGAAGGAGGTGATGAGGAGGGGAATCCACACGAAGAGCCAGCCGATGAGCGGGAAGAAGGCGGCGAGTTCGAGGATCACCGCGCCACGGATGAACGCGTTGAAGGGCGAATAGTTATTGCTCGTTTGTCTCATCCGCTCGCCGAGGTGCGCGGCGATGCCAGCCGAACCGATGGAGGAGTACGCAAGCGACGCGCCGAGCAGAATCCACGCAAGGGATTTGGCGGGACCGATCGGCAATGCCATCAAGATGGTGATGGGGATGATGAGCGCAATGACGACGATGAGTCCCAGCCAGAAGGTGGCGCCGAGGGATTTTTCGACGCGGGTCTGCGCGCGCTGGATGAGTTTTGGGAACAACAGCCACCACGCGGAGAGCATCGCAGGGAACGCGACGCCGATGATCAAGAGGATGAAGAAGATGGCGGAAATGTCTGCCATGGGGAATGTCCTTTCTTTTGGTTGATGTATGGGATACAGGGGGATGAGGGGAAAAGTTGCAGGGATTTTCTTACCACAAAGGGCACGAAGGATTTAAAAAGAAAAGACGCGGGGTTAGCGCGTCTTGTGTGAAAAACCTGACAGGTCTTCGGTTCACGAAAGCCAATCAGAACATTCGAGTAGACAAAGTCAATATCGGGCTAGGTTTCTCGGAGACCTGTCAGGTTTATGGTGTATCGCGTTGGAAGAATCCCAAGATCACCGCGCCGAAGCCTGTGAGGGCGACGAATGGGAAGAGCAGGAACCATCCTACAAAGGGAATGGCGGATGAGAACGTGAGGATCACCGTTCCCCAAAATGATTTTTTCCATGTTGGAAGATCGGGAAAGATGCGCTCACCGAGCAGGCTGACCATCGCAGAGAGACCAAGGCTGAGGAAGATCGTCAGAACAGTTGCAAGTAATAACGACGGGATCGTTACGATGAATTTGATCACACCATTCCCGACACTATCGGCAATTCCCAACAACACAACTGCAATCGTGCCGAAGAAAAGGAAGTTGACAAATCCGATTCCAAGAGAACGCGCGGGGAGTTGCTTCGCCACGTTGAGGGTTTTCAAGACGCGCTTGTTGAAGAACGCGCTGACGACAAGAAAGTAACAAGCGAAGGCAACGGCGAGTAATGTGACGAGCAGTGCTACACGGATGATTTCGGTCATGTATGGTCTCCTGAATTTCGCGTGTAGTTGGCGTTCTCTAACGCCAACGGACGCGTTAGACGCCTATGGCGCGCGTCCTACGCAATTATCGAATTTGCTTCCTCAACAGCAACCCATTCCCCACCAGCCAGAGCAGGGATGCGCCAGCGAGGGCGAGGGAAAGGGTGAGGGTCGGGATTTGAAGAGGCGGCAATGTTGGTAAATTGGGTAATTGGTAATTGGTAATTGTTGTGAAGAGGTTAAGCCACTGCGATTGGATTCGGAAAAATATTTCGGTGAACGATGGCGTTTCAATCGCAGGCAAGAGATTCATCACAAACGGCGCGGCGGCGACAAGAGCGATCAATGCGAGCGCGGCTTGGAGAGTCGCTGTCAGCGTGAGCCAGCGTGGGAGTTGGGGAACCAGTTGTCCCGTCGAGGCGAAGCGGACGGCGAGGTTGGTGGATAAAGCTATGTCGGGGAGGGAATCCAACTCGGCGAATAAAGATTGAAGCACGGTGAGACGCGCCGCGCAATCCGCGCATGAGGCGAGATGCGATTCGATGTCCGCGCGGTCTGGGATTTCGTTATCAAGATATTCGTTCAACTGTTCGTCAGTCAGGTGCATGGAGTTTCTCCGCCAACAATTTGCGGGCGCGGAAGAGATGACTCTTCACGTCGCTCAATGGGATTTTTAACTCAGCCGCGATTTCATCGTACGACAATTCTTGATAATGCCTGAGTTCGACGACGACGCGATAATGCGCGGGCAACGACGCGAGCGCGCCGCGGATCTGCTCGCTTCGTTCTCGCGCCTCAACCTGCTTCTCAGGTCGTTGACTTTCATCGGCATCCCGATCCTCGTCGAGCGGCGCGGAGACTTTTTGCGACTCGAGATGATTGAGGCACAAGTTCGCCGCGACGCGCCTCACCCACGGACCGAACTCGCGCTCGAGATCGAATTGTTCGAGGCGATTATACGCGCGCATGAACGTGTCTTGCGCGAGGTCTTCGGCTTCGCCGCGCTCGTGCAAAATGCGGTAGCAGACGTTGAACACGTTGATCTGATAACGCGTGACGAGTTCACTGAACGCGTCGCCGTCACCGCGACGGGCGCGGACGATCAGGTCGCGGTCGGTGGGCGCGGTCATGGCTGAATTGTAGTACAGGAGTCGGTGGGGAAAAGTTGCAGGGGAAATTCAGAACGAGTACGAAACTTCTCTTGAACAAACTTTATTTGATAAAGGACATGAACTCTTCTCGTTCCAATTCGCAATCGCGAAGAATTTTCAACATCAAGCCGGGACCGATTATTTCACTTCGATGAACTGGCACCACCGTGCTTCTCCCATCGGGGTGTCGCAAAAAATGGTGGCTTCCTTTGATCCGCAATACTTCAAAACCCGCCTTTCTCAAAGCGACAATAACCTGTTGCCCCGTGAGCCGCGCCAGCTTCGCCATCAAACCTCAACAGCGATTCGTTGTACGCCTACAAACTGGTTTCTTGGATAATCCTTTTCCACCTCAAGACATAATTCAATCGCTTCTCGAATCCGCATCATCAATTTATCCAGCGACTTTGCCTGAGTATGGCAGCCTTGCAGTTCAGGCACACTTGCAACGTAATAACCGTCAGAGTCTTTTTCAATTACAACGCTAAACTCTTTTGTCATTGCTTTATCCTTTCTCATAATTCAATTATAAACCAGAATAAAACCCTGTTAACTCCAAGGGTTAAAATTCTATTATCGCTTATTTCGCCAAAATCTTATTCCAATCCATCATCGTCTTCATGTGTTCGGTCGGAACCTGACCTTCCGGCACAAAGCCGACGAACGAACGGTTGTAGAGATCCTCTGTGCCGTCGTCGAGATTCCAGCGGAGCGAGTTGCGGAAGACGCCGAGGCAGGATGTGCCGCGGAAATCATCGGGCAGGGAGGTTTCAAAGGTGTACACATACGTGCCGTCGGCGGTATCAACGACCTCAACTACCGTCGCTTCGTGGATCCACCTCAGCCATTGATGTTCGGGGATCGGTTTCTTGTTAGCGTCTACTGTGGTGCGGTTCCGCGTGATCGGCTCGCCCATTTTGTATTGCCACGAAGAAACAGCAGGCGCGTTCTTTCCACTTCGATCTTTTTGCTTCTTCCCGACAAAGTTCCCCAGCAGACCTTGCCCATTCGCATCTTCCACACCTTTGGCGATCTGCCATGGACTCGGCTCGCCGCCGACAAATCTCAGCCAAAAGATGCTCGCGCCCTGTGTGTAATGTTCCGCTCCCGTCGGGCGGATAAACGTAACGCCCGAGGTCTTCGCTTTGAACAATTTGAAATAACGCGCCGCGTTTTCAGTCAATCCGCCGGGCGGCAAATGTCCACGGATGTGTTGCAGGTGCTCGGCGGTCTCATTGCACACCGCGCGCGAGACGATCAGTTCGTGGCTCTGCCCGTGTTCGGGTCGCCACATGCCGGTGTTATCCGTCGCCCACTTGCTGAGGAGCGGATAAAAAGTTTTATCGGCAAATCGAATCTTGTCTTCCTCGGCAGAAAAAGTTTCCCAGCCCGGCGCGGTGACGTAATTGACTCGCAACGGCGTGAGCAATACGATCATCTTCCACGCCCACGCGGGGAATTGACCCTTCATCGCCTCCAACTTCGCCAACGCCTGATCGGTCGTCATGGTCATGAATTCGTATTTGGCTTCCGCTTCCGCCAAGCCGTCCAAACCGATGCGGCGGGATTGCGGTCCGCGGGCTTTGACTCCCTGCATGTGCAGCGCAATGCGGTCCTTCCAGACTGTTTCAGTTGCCTTCGCCAGCCCGGGCTTGTTCACCCCCGCCCCTTCGTACTGGGCAATCTTCTCCTTACAACGCGCTTCCACCTCCCCGTCGGACAGAGCCGCTTGTGCTTTCTTCACTTCCTCCACGCGCAGGCGCACGAGCAAATCCTTCGGGTCTGCCCACGATCCATGCGCCGATTTGTAGCGCATCCCCGAAAAGTGGACGATCATGTATTGAAGCCAGACCGGGAAACGCTTCGGCTCCTTCTCGAACCTCGCGCGGATATCCGCCAGCAGTTGATATTGATCCTTGCCTTCGAGGGTCTTGGCGTATTGCTCCGTTTTCAAACGCGCAATGTCTTTCACGGTGACGGGCGTTTTCGAATCGTAACTCCGCAAAAATTCCTCTTCGGGCGTTTTAAAGTTCGGGTCGGCTTTGGTGAGTTTGTACCATTCCAGTTTCGGCGCGCCGAGTTTGTCGTAACACAGGTCGAACTCGCGCAGTTTTTCCATCTCCTCCAACAACATCGGGATGGACGATTCGCTTTTGAGTTTGTATTCCGCCTGCACCTTCGGGCGGTTCGGATGCTCGGGGAGCATCCCATCGAGCTGGCGCTGGAGGTAACGCGCCCGGTCGCGCACGAATCCCAACTGCAATTTGAACGATTCGATTCGGCTTTGGATGAATCCCCGTTCCCCGCGGATATCCTTGGGCCACGACGCGATAAAGAGATCGTGATTTTTTTGAATGAGCGCCATCGCCTCGGGTTCGACGGGTTTGTATTTGGCAAACGCGCCGCTCACATCTTTGGCGAGGAAATACGTTTTGAGTTTCGAGTAATTATCGATCTCCGCTTTGCGCGCGGCTTCCATCCCTCGTTTATATTCCGCCACGTCTGCGGTCAGCGCCGAGATGTCTTTGTTTTTATACTCCGCCCACAGATCGGCTTCCTTGAAGAAGACCAGAACGTCGCGCAGTTTGACGAGCCTCATCGGGTAAATATCTTTGAGCAAAATGTCGTTCTGCCACTGGAAATATTTTTGAGCCGCCACGGTACGCTCCTTGAATTGGATTCTGAATTGATTGTATTCCATTTTGACGAAAGACTGCGAATCAAAAACCCCTTCGGGCTGGTTCACCCTCGGGGGCTTTTCTCTACTCGTTCAGTTTTCGCGCATCATTCCCACAGGATCGGACCGGTCTTGCGGTAATTCTTCGCCAGCGCTTCCAAATCCAGAATATTGATGATGCCATCGTTGTTCAAGTCTGCGCCGGGTGGCTCAGACGTTCCGTAGCTGAAGCCAATGGTCATGGCGTCGAATTGGTCAATGGAGCCGTCGTCGTCAATGTCGCCAGCCAGCAAAGCGATGACAGGCATCGCGTGCGTTTCTCCATCGGACAAAGTGACCTGTCCTTGAATGCGGAGGAATCCGTTCGCCGTGGCGACGATGTTGTATGTTCCCGCCGGGGCATCGAGCCTGAACGTCCCATCCGGGTTCGCGTTGACCGACGCCACAAAATTATCGCTCAGATCATACAACCGCACGGTGACAACTTTCGAGGCGATCACTTGTCCCGTGACTGCCGCGCCCGGACCTGCTGTGGCTGTAGGCGGAGACGATGTAAACGTTTGTATGGGAATATCCGTAACGGTCGGGGTTGGCGACCCAGCAGGAACTGATGTGAATGTCGGTGTCGGTGACCCAGCTGGGATGGAAGTAAATGTCGGCGTTGGCAACGGCGCGTTCGGACCCGCGATCTTCTGCACCGTGCCGCTTGAATAATCGGTGAGATACAGTTCGCCCGCTTCATCTTCTCCGAACGAGGAGATGAAGAATGAGGTATCTACAATGAGATCGGAATCCCAAACGCCGGGCGACTGTTGCAAGAGTCCCCAAATTTCTCCACTGCAATAGTCGCCGTAGAAATAGATGCCCGTCATCGGCGCCGACTGCGAGCCGCGATAGACGTATCCGCCGGTCACGGAGCAGGTCACTCCCGTATTGTCATATTCTGCCACTGGGAAAACTTTTCCGCTGGTGTCGCATCCGCTGGAGGGGTTGAAGCATAGACTGCCCTCTATCACGCGCCAACCATAATTCAAGCCGCCAGAGGATGAGGTGGATTCAAAGTCAATTTCTTCGCGACTGCCCTGCCCCACATCGCCGATATACATATCTTGAGTTGCGCGGTCAAATGAAAACCGCCACGGGTTGCGAAAGCCATAATCCCAAATTTCGCCGCGCGCGCCTGAGACGCCGACAAAAGGATTATCCGAGGGGATCGAATACGGACTGCCCGTGTTCACATCCAAACGAAGAATTTTTCCCAGGAGGGCATTTGTGTTCTGCGCGTTGTTGGGAACATCGCCCCCGCCTCCGCCATCGCCCGTTGACCAGTACAGATATCCGTCACTGCCGAACGCGAGCATCCCGCCGTTGTGATTCGCGTTGCCCGGATGCGGAATGGTCAACACCGTCGCCGCGCTGGCAGGGTTCGCTACATTTGGGTCTGAGGAAACAGAATACTTTGCAAGAACGAGATTGCCAGACGTATCGGTGTATGCGACAAAAAACAATCCGTTGGATTCGTAGTTGGGGTGAAAGGCGAGTCCCAGCAGGCCTTCTTCACTTCCCGATGAACCCACGATCGAGGTGATGTCTAAAAAAGAAGTTGGAAGCAGACTACCCGTGTTGGTGATCACTCGAACGCGCCCAACTCTCTCTAACACAAACAATCGCCCAGAGCCATCACCCGCGTTCGTTACAAACACCGGTTGCGAAAGACCAGAGACGACTGGAACAAAAGACAGGGATGGCACCAAATCACCGGGACCGAGCGGGGTCGAGATCACTGTCGGGGTCGCGGAGGGAAAGGTCGAAGTGGGGATCAATGTTGAAGTGGGCGAGGCAGGCGCAACCGTCGAAGTGACCGGCAGCGTCGGTGTGGATGATCCAAGAACCGTGATGCTCGTCCCAACATAGGGAATACTCGTCAACGCGCCGTTGCCTTGCGAAATGCGCGCGGTGCAGTCAATGGCGGTCAGTCCCGCTTGTAAACCTCGCGCGGTGAAGGTAAAGACCGCGCCGCTTGTGGTCGCTTTGTTGCCTTTTTTGCCAGCGATGGCGGCGATGAAACTTCCGCCTTGCGGACCAAAGATCGTCGTGGCGGGGTCGGCGCCGAAAAGATTCGTAAAGGTGATATTGCTCGCTTCGATCAGAGTCGCGTTATACGCGCAGGTAATTTCCGCGCTGGCGTATCCATCAACAGGCACGTTGTTCAAATAGACAGTGACCAGCGCGGTGTCGCCCACTGTCACATTCGATGTGTTCACCGATGTGGAAATATACGGACCCGATAACGCGGTGCTGGTCGCCGTGGGAATCAGCGTTGGGGTTGATGTTGTGGAAGTTGTAGGCGTTGAAGTTGCCGGTATCGGCGTTGGCGTGGTGGATGTTTCCATCACATTCAAGAGGGGTACGAACAAGCCAAGGCTGTTACCGTTCTTGACAAAGGTTGTAGTTTTGAACAGTGAGTTATATTTGAACTCCCAGCCCGCGAACGTCGCACCGACCATGTTGGGGCGTAGTGAAAAATGCAAATGCGGCGTATCCTGGTCTTCACTGCCGAGGCACACGGGCTGTTGAACTGAAGCATTTGCGATCACTGCCAGTCGTTGATTGCGCGTCACCGCGTTGCCCAACTTCACCTGAAAATTTGCGAGATGCTGGTATTCAGTCGTCCAGCCGCCGCTGTGAGCAATGATCAAATGGCATTTGGAAATCGCCACCACCGTACCATCGGCGGCGGCGGTCACCCAGGCGTTGGAGGTGTTCTCGCCTTTTTTCATTTTTGTGTGCGGCGCAAAATCAACCGCTCCACCGTTGGCGGGGTTGTGCGAACTGGTGGCGTGACGCCCAAACCCATCATACGCGACCCACGCCTTGCCCAACTCCCACGGCAGTTGGAACATATCCACTGGCGGGAGCGGCGGCGCGGCGCGAACAGGCTGACCCTGCGATAGAAGCGAGGTCAGTAACATTATCAAAAATATGGCGCGAAGAATCTTATTGGACATTTCTCCTCGCATCTTTCCACGGGGCGGTTTGATTCGCCTTTCGATCGGCCGAATCGGTAACCCCAACATCATGATGGTTTTCGCAATACGCGGTAGACGCCGAACAAGCCCACCGCGATCAGAATCACAAGGATAACCACGATGTATCCGATCGAGGTTCCACTTTCGGGTTCTGGCGGCTCGAGCGCCAGCATCGAACCGCTATCTTGCGGAGTGGCTTGCGTTACGACTTCTTTGTCGATGAACAAGGAGACATTCCGCTCACCGACCAGAACGCTCAACAAAGGCGCGGCAAACCCTTCGGCGTTGCGGATCGCCAGCGCGGCGCTTTCCAGATACAGGCTGGTTTCACATCCTTGCAGGGAGGTAAATCTCACCTCCGCCAGCGCCCCGTTAATCGTTTGAGGCGTGGTACTGGCATACGAGCCATCTACCAGACCGGTGAGTTGCGGAAGTTGCAAGCCATTCATTCCCGCGATCGGGCTGGAGGCATTGACTGGGCGCAGGCATTCCGGATCGTAGCGGATTTGGAACGTGAATCCCTGAACGGGCGTAGCGGATGAGGCATTGACCGTGACGAGAACAGTCTCGCCTGTTTTATAGGATGTGTTGATAGCGCTCAGCCAGATGGTTTCCGCGCCTTGGGCATACGCGTGGTGAATGCCGATCAACGCGACAAGGATCGCCAAAAATAAGGGGATAATTCGTTTCACTGCATGCTCCAAAATTCCGGGCGCGCTACCGCGCGCCCGGAATTCATTATCCGATTATTCCCAAGTTGTGGGGCCCGTGTCGCGATAGTTTTGCGCCAGCAGTTCGAGGTCCAACACGTTGATGACGCCGTCGTTGTTCAAGTCGGCGGCGGCAGGAGTGGCGGTGTTGTAGCTCATGCCTATGGTCAATGCGTCGAATTGATCGATCACATTGTTTCCATCAATGTCGCCAGCCAGCAAGGTGATGGTCGGTTTCGTGGTCGTGTTCCCCGGCAGGATGTTGGCAGAACCTTGCGCGGAGAGGAAACCGCTTGCAGTGGCAATCACCGTGTAATTGCCCGCCGGCGCAACCAGGTTAAACGTGCCATCCGGGTTGGCGTTGACTGAAGTGACCGCCACATTACCGGAGAACAGAGTCACAATGACCTGCTTGCCTGCGATGACCTGTCCTGCGAGCGTGCCATCCGGGGAAGTTGTGGGGGTTGGCGAACTTTCAGGCGTGAACGTGGCGGTAGGCGTTGGCGATTCAGCCGGTGTGGAGGAAGCGGTCGGTGTGGCCGACTCAGCCGGGGTGGAGGTGAACGTCGGTGTAGCGGTTTCACCGGGCTGTGACGTTGGCGTGGCGGTCTCACCGGGTTGAGAAGTTGGCGTGGCTGTTTCACCTGGCTGTGATGTGGCAGTTGGGGTATCACCGGGCGCCGGGGTAGATGTGGCGGTGGGGCCGCTTCCATTCACAGTCAGATTCATCCCAGTGGATGGGAGGGAAGTCAGCGTGTTATTCCCTTGCGAAACGCGCACAGTACATTCGATAGCAGTTTCACCTGCCTGCAACGCGGTTACGTTAAAGGTAAAGACTGCTCCACTGGTGACAGCTTTGTTGCCATTACTTCCTGCAATCGCCACGATGAGCGCGCCGGGCTGAGGTGTGTTCATAGCAACAACAGGGTCGGCTCCAAAAAGATTGGTGACGACCGGCATTCCCACGCTGACGAGGCTGGCATCAAAGTTACAAGTGAACTCCGCGCTGGTGTATCCTTCCGCAGGGACGTTATTCAAACTCACAGTAACAACGGCAACCTCACCCACGTTCACACTCGTGGGCGTAACAACCGTGGAGACAGAGGGACCGGTACTGACCACATCCCGCAGGGTCATGAAGTAAAACCCGGCGCCTGAATCAGGCTGAACTTGCACATAGAACGTGCCCGCTGATTGGGCCGTAATGAACGAGCTGACGCCGCGTGTGATTTCAACGCCGTTCACATCTTGCAAGATGAGCAGGGGCACCAGGTCTCCAGCCGCCGTATTTGCTTTCACCTCGAAGGTGTGCGCTTCGGTCAGTTCGAGTCGCCATTTTTCATGGATGACAGATGACACGTATCCGATGAAAGTGGCATCCCAGATATTCAGGTTGCGGTTGATGACAATGGGGTCCTGTGGAACAGCGGCGGGGGAACTCGCAGATACAACCTGTCCGCTTCCAAACGTGCTGAACAGTAATGCGATCAAAACAAAGACTTGAAACCGACGTTTTAATTTCATGGTTTTTCTCCTCACACTAAACGTGACATATCAATACAATGAATATGTTCTGCTTCTATTGTATGACCGAGGTTACGAATCCCGCGTTGCAGTAAAGTTGCCGCGAAGTTGCAAAACGATTGCGCAACACATGGGACTTTTGGGTGAGGCAGAAATGGACCACATCCGTTGAATCGATGCGCATTACCTTAAACCCTGATAGAATGGGGAAGAGAAAGCCCTTCGCGGGCTTTTTTATTGTAAACATGTAATGCCAACCTAAGTTGGCGCTACTCAAGGATGCCTTTCATGCACTACAACCTCCGCCTGTTCTGGCGCACGTTCTATCGTTCATTCTTTGCTTCAAAAAATACACCTGCCCCGCTAAACAAAAAACGGCTGATCTTTCTGACCCTCTTTTATCTGGTTTGGCCCCTCGGGTCGCTTTTCATCTGGCTCTGTTTTAGCCTCGACGACATCTTCTTTCCCGGATACAAAACACATCCCATTGAGAAGCCGCTCTTTATCATCGGCAACATGCGCAGTGGCTCCACCTTTTTGCACCGTCTGCTCTCGCGCGATACGGCTACATTCACCAGCCTCACCACATGGGATATTTACCTGACGCCGTCGGTCACCCAAAAGAAGTTCACACAGTTCGTCTCACGGCTCGATAAGAAGCTTGGCGGGTACCTCCACCGCGCGCTCTATGCGTTCGACCGCCGCACACTGGGACAGATCAAGATCCATCCCATCTCATTCTTCCAACCCGAAGAGGATGAAAACATCCTGATGCACGCCTGGGATTCGTTATGGGCCACCTTTCTTTTCCCTTTTATGGATGAGTTTCCCAACTACCAACACTTCGACGAAGCCTTGTCGCCTGAGCGCAAACGAAAGATCATGGCGTTCTATAAATCCATGCTACAGCGGCACATGTACGCCACCGGTAAACAATACTATGTAGCGAAGGCTCCCGCATTCAGCGCCAAGATCGAAACGCTGATCGAGTTCTTCCCCGACGCGCGCATTATCTACCTCGCCCGCAATCCGCTTGACATGCTCCCCTCCACGGTATCATGGATCAACTACTCGCGCGGCGTATTTACCGGTGGATTCACCAAATATCAATATCTGGATGAAATCACCGACCTGACCCAACACTGGTACCGTTACCCCCTTCAATATATCGACTCGCATCTTTCCCCCAGATATCTGGTTCTCAATTATGACGATCTGATTCAACGCCCTGAGCAGGTCATCCGCGGATTTTACGAGCAGTTCGGCTACCCCGATAAGCCGGGGTTAGACAAGATCGTGGACGAAGCGGTAAAAGACACTCTCGCCCACCGTAGTGACCACACCTACTCGTACGAGGAGATGGGATTCACCCGCGAGAAGATCGTCAAAATGTACGCGGATATCTTTGAACGCTTCGGTTTCGACAAGCGCGAAGAAGAAGCGTCAATGAGGCGCTCTCAAGTTGTGACAGTCACTTCGATTGAATGAAATCAGGTCAGGCGTTTTGCCTGACCTGATTTATTTATTTTTCCTTGCGGCTCGTTTTTGGCTTACGAAGCGGGGGTTCTGTCTTCGTTTTTTTTCGGCTGGCAGTTTTTACTACCGGTGTTTCATCTTCCATGGCAGGGACTGTTTTTATCGTGCCTGCCGCCTTGGCTTCCGCACCCATAGCCTTGATCTGATACTCATCCTCCCAGTTTTCGGCGCCGGGAAAGTTAATGGCATTGTAACGGATCATCAACAGGATCGCGCCGGCAACCGCCATCAGCGCGGCAACCACCATCGAATAGCTGATTCCCGTGTCGCCGATCTTGGGCTGGTCGGGGCGGAAGAGTTCAATCCATGTGCGACCAATGCCGGCAAGTAAGAGCCAGCCTGCAAACATCGTTCCGGGCTTGAGTTCCTTTTCATATCGGCGAGACAGCCATAATAAGAATCCCGCCGCGGCGAAGTTCCAGAGCATCTCGTAAGCAAATGTCGGATGGAAACGGGTGGTCTCCAAGTAATTGATCACAGCGTCTATCGGTTGATCGCGCATTTCAACCGGGGTCTGATAGGAATATTGAGTTGATATCTTCAACCCCCACGGGAGCGTGGTGGCAGGACCGTATAATTCCTGGTTGACGAAATTGCCGAGCCGTCCGATGCCCTGTCCAATCAACATGGCGGGACCGATCGAATCCAGCACCAGCCAATGGTCGACGTTATATCTGCGCAACAACCAAAACAACGCGATCGCGCCGAATAGAAAACCGCCAAAGATATGCAAACCGCCATTCCAAACCCGCAGGATTTCGGAAGGGTTATCCATATAGATTCGGCTTCCGCCGATCGTGGCATTCATTACATACCACAGCCGCGCGCCAACGATACCGACAGGCAACACGCCAAGCGGCAAGCCGAACTGGAAAGTACCAAACGGAAACTTCATTTTGGGTCCAATGTCGACCCAACCTACCAGTACATCCCAGATCACATCGCCATTGCCGCCGCGCCGGATCAATTCCCGCTCGGCAAGCAACGCCCCAACGATCACGCCTGCCATCACGATCAAGCCATACCAGTGCAGGGAAAAATTACCAATCGAAAAAATAATAGGGTTAATCATTCATACCTCAAACGCTGATTTTCCGAGATTATAACATTGCAATTCTTCGCCACTTGCCAACTACCCAATCGGAGTTAGAATTGAGTAATGCGCTCTTTTGAACTCAACATTTTCATAAACCGGCCGCGGAACGAAGTTTTCGACCAACTTGCCGAACCGATCAACATGATCGGGCTTCGTCCGCGGCTTACGACGATAGATGTGCTCAAGGAACAAAAAGATACCGAAGGCGTGGTATTACGCCCATTCTACACGGTAGAGACTTATCGCTGGGCTGGGCTTCCTGTCTTTCGAAGCCGTATCTACCTCGTCATTCACCTCACCCATCCCAAACAGGAGCTAACCATTCGTTTATATGGCAAATTGGGAACCCGCATCGCCTTCCATTACGAATTCCATGAGGTGGAAAACGGCAAAACACACCTTATACAGAAAGTCCAGTTTGAGAAGGTAAACAGATTGATTGAAAACCTTGTCTATAATGAGGCAAATCGTAGCCAGCGCGCTGTGCTCACAAACTTGAAAGTTCGCCTCGAAAAGTAGCAAACCGCTTGCCTTGCAAATTCTACCGTGCTATAATCACGGCACATCCCCAGTTACTTTACAGCATACCTATGTGTCATCAGAATGCTTGGTTATTCAGCCTGCGCGGGTGACACGCCCGGCAACATCTTGATAGAAAATCCAAATTCACCTACAAACTAAGGGAGTCTCCCGATCCAGCGCCGAACTCCGGCGCGCATGGGCGTTCCCTGCTAACAAAAATCCCACTTAGAGAAAAGAAACATGAAGATACTTGAATTAGAAAACGAACCTCTCTCAAAACTACGAGCGTTGGGAAAATCGCTGAACATTCCCAATTCGAACCGCCTCAAGAAAGAGACGCTCGCCATGATGATCCGCGAGGCAGAAGCGCAAAAAGAAGGTATCGAACTGCGCGGCGGCATCCTCGAGATCATGAGCGAGGGCATCGGCTTCCTGCGAGCCACGAATTACCGGATCAGCGACCAGGACGTGTACGTCTCGCAGGCACAGTTACGGCGGCACGATCTAAGGGCTGGCGACCTCGTCATTGGGCAGGTGCGCCCGCCGCGAGAAAGCGAACGGCATTTTGGTTTACTCAAGGTGGAATCCATCAACGGGCTTGATCCTGAAGAAGCATCCCGAAGACCTGTGTTCGAAAACCTCACCCCGATCTTCCCAGATAAACGTTTTGACCTCGAAACCGATCACGACACGCTCGCCCCGCGTTTGATCAACCTGATCGCCCCCATCGGGCGTGGTCAACGCGGTTTGATCGTATCTCCTCCCAAGGCGGGAAAAACAACCATCCTCAAACAACTCGCGAATTCGATCTCAACAAAATATCCCGATGTGCACTTGATCGTCGCCCTCATCGGTGAACGCCCCGAAGAAGTGACCGATATGGATCGCTCGGTGGATGCCGAAGTGGTCGCTTCCACCTTCGACGAGCCGGTCACATCACACGTGCGCACCGCAGAACTCGCCTTAGAGCGCGCTAAGCGCCTCGTGGAGATCGGCCGCCACGTGGTAATCTTAATGGACTCGATCACCCGCCTCGCTCGCGCGTACAACCTGGTCGTCAACCCCAGCGGACGCACCCTCTCCGGCGGTATGGATCCTTCGGCGTTGTACCCGCCCAAGCGATTTTTCGGCGCGGCGCGCAACATCGAGGAAGGCGGTTCGTTGACCATCATCGCAACCTGTTTGGTAGACACCGGCTCGCGCCTCGACGATGTAGTCTACGAAGAATTCAAAGGCACCGGCAATATGGAATTGCATCTCTCGCGCAAACTTCAGGAACGACGCATCTTCCCCGCCGTGGATATCGAACGCTCTTCCACGCGTCGCGAGGATCTTTTGTTGGGTCCCGATATCCTTCAACGGGTTTGGCTCATGCGACGTATGTACATCCAGATGACTTCGCCCCAACCGCAAGGCGCCGGCATGGATCAATCTGTCGCAACCGAGGCGATCGTCACCCGGCTGGATAGGGCGCGCAACAATCAGGAGTTCCTCGAAAACCTCGGCAGGGATTCGTAACGATCTGCACACTCAGAAATGTCGAATGCGATTTCGTTTCTCAAAGAGAATAAATTCTCCGTTATCAGTTGGAGCGTGACGCTCGTTCTGGCGGCCGGGATGATCTTCGGCGCGCTGGCGTGGAAACAAGCTCACACTCCGCAACAACCGATGGCTCCGGCTCCGACAATCGCTCCACAGGAGGAACCGGCGAAGGTGGCGATGCCAGCCTTACTCGGGTCCGACCCGTTTGCGTCCATCTCCAGAGACATCCAACTGAAGACAAACATTCCCGCCGATAAGCCTCGGTACAAGCCGGTTGAATATCGCGTCTCACGAGGCGATTCGATCTTTGCCATTTCGAAATCGTATAATGTGGAACCAGAGACCGTGTTATGGGCAAACTACGATGTGTTGCAGGATGATCCACACAGCCTGAAGCCGGGGCAGGTTTTGAGCATTCCCCCAACGAATGGAATTTATTACCAGTGGAAGGCGAATGATACCTTGCAATCGGTTGCCACCGAGTTTGACGCCAACATCGACGATATCATCAATTATCCCGGCAACGATATCGATCTGACCGACCCCAAGATCACCTCCGGCTCATGGGTGATGGTGCCCGGCGGATCGCGTGAATTTGTGCAATGGCTTGTGCCGACAGTAGGCACAGGTAATTCAGGGACGGGTAGTTCCCCAACCAGTCAAAGCGCCTGTCCTGGTGGCGCAGTCGGTAGCGGAGGTTTTGTGTGGCCCGCCGATGCGCATTCCCTCTCCGGTAACGATTATTGGAGCGGGCATCTCGGTATTGATATTGCGGCTGGCGAGGGCGCGCCGGTCTACGCGGCAGACAGCGGCGTAGTAACCATGGCGCAGGGTGGGTACAACTACGGTTACGGCAATGTGATTCAAATCGATCACGGCAACGGATATTCAACAGTGTACGCCCACTTAAGCACCATTGGCGTATCGCCGTGCCAAAGCGTGAGCGCCGGTCAATGGATCGGCGCGTCAGGTAACACCGGCAATTCTCAGGGCGCGCACTTGCATTTTGAAGTGCGCCAGGGCGGCGGTTCGATCAGTCCGTGGTTTGTGCTTCCATAGAGAATTTGATGAACCAAGCATCGCTTCATTCCCTTCTTTCAAATATGGGACTCGGAGAAATCAAGTATTTCAGTTCCATCGGTTCGACGAACGATGAGGCGCTGGCGTGGGCAAACAAAGGCGCGCCGGACTTTTCCGTTGTTATCTCGGATGAGCAAACGATGGGACGCGGCAGGATGGATCGTCCGTGGTTCACGCCTGCCGGCACGGCTCTTGCATTCAGTTTGATCCTGCGCCCAACAGCCGCTGAAAGACCCTTTCTTTCAAGGTTTGTCGGGTTAGCCGCCCTCTCCATTTGCAAACCGCTTCAAAACTTCGGTTTGAATCCCCAGATCAAATGGCCCAACGATATCTTGTTAAACAACCGCAAGATCGCGGGTGTATTGATCGAACTGGTGTGGGCTGGGGATGATATAAAATGCGTGGTGATCGGCATCGGATTGAATGTTCTTAAACGCGCAGTTCCCGACACCGATGTGTTGCGCTTTCCCGGCACCAGCCTCGAAAGCGCGTTGGAGCGCGAAGTGGCGCGCGAAGGAATTTTGCGCGATATTCTCGCCGCTTTTGTATCCCTGCGCCCCGAATTAGGTTCGGATGATCTGATGAATCAGTGGGGAACGGCGCTCGCCTTTCGGGGCAAACAGGTTCGTGTGGAAATGGGCGCCGGCAAAACCATGGTTGGCAGGCTGGAAGGAATTCTTTCTGATGGCAGTCTGCGAGTGCGCGACGACAATAACAAATCCGTGACAGTACAATTTGGCGATGTAAGCCTGCGTCCATTCACAGGTATACTTATTAACAGGTGACTATGTTCGATAATTTACGAGAATCGGCATCCGACTCCCCGTTCTATGAGGAGGAAACCAACGATCTGTATAAAGAACCGGCATCCAAGCCCATGGATTCAATCGCCGCGCCGTCTCCCCGCAAGCGCGGGCGCGGGTCGCGTTTCTTGGGCATGAACGGCGTCCAGCGGTTTTTCCTTTCCATGATGTTGTTCTTCATCGTTTGCCTGCTCGGCACGCTGGCGATGTTGCTCCTCGGTAAGATGGCTGTGTTTTAACGATTTTGGTCGTATCAAATAACGATTCGTCGGCTATAAAGGACCGCGAAGGCATTCAAATCAAAATTTGAAATCCTTTGTGGTAAAGATCTCTCCGCCAGAAATGGAAAGAGATAAGAGTTGTCAGACAAAAAATCCCGGGAGATACTCCCGGGATTTTTTACTAGCCCACACCTCTCACATCAACTGTTGTTGAGGATCAGGTTTTTCATCTTCCATCATCGACGCGCCCGCTTTTTTCATATCTTCCGCAGAGATGCGCGCCACAGACGCGACGTAATCGCCCTCCTGCGGCTTGATGAGGTGGACGCCCTTGGTCGCACGCCCTGCGGTCTTTACCGTTTTATTTTTGATGCGAATCGTCTGACCGTTCGCGGTCATGATCGTAAGATCGTCATCACTTTGCACGACGCGGGCAGAAACGATCTTCCCAATCTCTTTGATCGCTTTGTGGTCAATCGTGGCGATGCCGCCTGTAGCGCGTCCTTTAGGCGAGTATTCTTTCAACGGAGTCTGCTTGCCAAATCCGCCACTGGTGACAACCAACAGCGACCCATCCTTTTCGACCACATCCATGCTGGTGACCGCGTCATCTTTCTTGAGTTTGATCGCCGTTACGCCCGCGGCTTGACGTCCCATCGAACGTATCTTGGACTCGTTGTAGCGCAGGGCTTGTCCATTTTGAGTGACGAAGATCACGTCGTCTTTGCCGCTGGTGACGCGCGCCCAGCCGAGATGGTCGCCGTCCTCTAAGTTGACCGCGATCAAGCCCGAAGGTCGGACGGAGGCGAATTCTTCCATCACCACGCGCTTCACTTTGCCGCGCGCGGTGGCGAGGATGCAAAATCCATGCGCCGAAAAATCCGAGACGGCGATCGCGGCTGTGATGCGTTCATCGCCGTTCAACGCCAACACGTTGACGAGCGGAATCCCTTTGGCGGTTCGATCCGCGTCGGGGATTTGATAGACCTTCTCGCTGTACACTTTGCCTTTGTCTGAGAAGAACAACATCGAGTCGAGGCTTCGCGCAGGGATAAGCGCGACAACTTCGTCTTCCTCTTTGGTTTCAAAGCCCTTTACGCCGCGTCCGCCGCGACTCTGCGAGCGAAACGCCGATGCCGCTACGCGCTTGATATAACCGCGTTCGGTGAGGCTGATGAGAACCGCTTCGTCTTGTACGAGATCGGCTTCGGTGAGTGATTCTTTTGCTTCGGCGGCGATGCGCGTGCGGCGGTCATCGCCGTATTTTTCGGCGAGTTCGTTCAAGTCCGTTTGGATGAGCGTCAGGATTTTCTTTGGATGAGCAAGCAGATCTTCGAGGTAGGCGATCTGCTCGGCAACTTGTTTGTGTTCCTCTTCGATCTTCCAACGTTCGAGCGCGGCGAGGCGGCGCAACTGCATGTCGAGGATCGCTTGCGCTTGCAAGTCGCTCAGCTTGAAGCGTTTGATCAAATTGGTCTTGGCAACATCGGCATCTTGCGATTCGCGAATGGTCTTGATGACCGCATCCAAATTGTTCAGCGCGATCAAGTAACCATCGAGGATGTGTTGCCTCGCGCGAGCTTTTGCCAACTCAAAATTCGTACGGCGTACAATAACCACCTGCCGATGCTCGATGAAAATTTGCAACGCGCGTTTGAGTGGAAGCGTGCGCGGCTCGCCATCCACAAGGGCCAGCACTTGCGCGCCGAAAGTCGTTTGCAAGGAAGTGTATTTGTAAAGCTGGTTCAACACCTTCTTCGGCTGCGCTCCGCGCTTGAGTTCGATGACGATGCTCATGCCGCGCTGATCGGATTCATCACGCAGGTCGGAGATTTGGTCAATCTTATCGTCGCGCACCAACTCGGCGATGCGTTCGATCAATGTCGTTTTGTTGACCTGATAAGGAATCTCGGTGACGATGATCTCGTGCCTGCCGCCCTTCCCCTCTTCGATGTGCGCCAAGCCGCGAACGACGATCCGCCCTCTGCCAGTGCCGTACGTGGATTCGATCCCCTCGCGCCCGACGATGATGCCGCCTGTTGGGAAGTCTGGTCCTTGCACAAACTTCATTAAATCTTCGACAGGAATGTCGTCCATCCTATCGTGATTATCAATCAGGTAGTTGATGGCATTGACCAGTTCGCGCAGGTTGTGCGGAGGGATGTTCGTCGCCATGCCGACCGCAATACCCGAGGTCCCGTTGAGGAGCATGTTCGGCACCCGCGCGGGCAGAACAAGCGGCTCTTCGAGAGAATCGTCGAAGTTCGGACCGAAATCCACCGTGTCTTTGTCGAGATCGGCGAGCAGTTCTTCCGCCAATTTTTGCAGGCGGGCTTCGGTATAACGCATCGCCGCGGGCGCGTCGCCGTCAATCGAGCCGAAGTTGCCCTGCCCGTCAACGAGCAGGTATCGCATGGAAAAATCCTGCGCCATGCGAGCCATCGTTTCATACACCGCCGAATCGCCGTGCGGATGGAATTTACCCAGCACTTCACCCACGATACGAGCAGACTTCTTGTAAGAGGAATTCGAGCGGATCCCCAACTCCTGCATCGCATACAAAATACGCCGATGGACGGGTTTCAGCCCGTCGCGAGCATCGGGGAGGGCGCGCGCCACGATGACGCTCATGGCGTAATCGAGGTACGCCGAGCGCATCTGGGCGTCTATGTCTACTTGTTCGATGTTTCCAGCCTGGGTGGTTTCTTCTGCCATGTTTCTCTCGTAAAAAGGGATTTCGGCATAAAAAAGACACGAAGGACGAATTTCTGTGACTCCGCGTCTTAACTAATGAAAGATCTGCCTGATTTTTCTCTGATTATACCACTGCCCCACCCCAACCCTCCCCAAATTCCGACGAACTTCAATCGGAATTTGGGGAGGGTGCCCGTAGGACGGGAAAGGGTAACAAAAAACCCGCCTCTCAGCGGATTTCAACCTGCTACAGTGCCGAAGGAGGGATTTGAACCCTCAAGAGATTGCTCTCACCACGCCCTGAACGTGGCGCGTCTGCCAGTTCCGCCACTTCGGCTTACTTGCGGGTGAATTTTATCTCAAAGGCGGGTTTTGTCAACGCAAGTGGAATGAAAATTTGCGCGAAACGTTACGAGGATTGAGAGCGTATAAGGAACGGAACAAAATTCCAACGATCGTCGTCCGAAGATCACACTTTGCACAATCGAAATGCGCGTCCATTACAGTACCGTTAGGGGATGGAACCTTTAAAATAAAAAGAGGTTTAATCAAGCATACAAGAAAGGAGTAGCCATGTTCATCGCCGCAGTTGCAATCTGTTTGCTCCTGTTCGCGGCTCTCGCGGCCGCGGATTTGCTCGTCTCGAACATCAATTCAGACGAGTTGAGCAACATGGGTGTCGAGAAAAAACCATGACAGACGGCGCCCACATCCCCTAGCCCGATGCGAAATGAAAAGCGCGTCGGGCTATTTTGTTTAATTGACCCCATAGATTATTTTCATTTCGCGCATCCGCTTACCCGCTTCCAAATCCGTTGACGCTATCCGCTCACAACGTCCGCACATAGCGGAACTGCTTATAACCTGGCGGGTCGGCATTGATGGCGGAATCCACCGTCACGTGGAGCAAGGCTGGTTTGCCCGAATCAGCCGCCCGTTGGAGAGAGGCGGGCAAGTCCTCCACTGAATCGACTTTTTCGGCGTAGCATCCCAGCCCCTGCGCGATCAAATCGTAGCGCGTCTCGCTTGAGAGATTCACGCCTTGTTGTTGTTCCGTTGGAATGCCGCCAAAGTTGTGCGCCGAGCGTTCCATGCCCCAACCGTCGTCCACCGCCACCAACACAATGATCGGCGCATTTTCGCGGACGGCGGTTTCCATCTCCATGATGTTGAAGCCCGCCGCGCCGTCGCCCGTGATGCAATAGACGGGGCGCTCAGGCGCGGCAAGTTTCGCGCCAATCGCAAACGGAATGCCTGTGCCGAGAAAGCCCATCTTCACCGAATACAAAAAACTGCGCGGCTCGTAAATTTGATTGAACGCCACGCCCCACAACGTGGTATTGCCGCCATCCAAAACCGTCACGGCGTGGCGCGGGAAAAAACTACGCGCGTTGAAAACCATCTGCCCAGGGTTGAGTCCGCGCGCGGGTTGCGCCATCAAAAACTGCATCCCGTTCGTCATCGTCTCCTGCGTCAACTCGCGGTAACGCGCCAGGTCTGGCATTTCGCTTCGGGCGGTGGTCTTTGCTTTGACTTTGGATAGGATCGCCTTCAGCGCCGATTTCGCGTCCGCCACGATGCCCACATCCACAGGGCGATTCAAGCCGATGGAATTCGGATCAGAATCAATTTGAATTGTTTTCTGTTTCTCGGGCATTCCCCACGCTGGAGGCGAGCCCCAACCGTCATACTCGCCGAGCCGCGAGCCAACCACGAGGACGACATCCGCTTCGTTGCGCGCCAGCGACGTGGCTTGCATATCAAACAGGAAAAAATAATGCGGGTGGTCTTCGGGGACAGCGCCGCGCGCGCCCATGCTCGAACCCATGCCAGCGGCGAGATAATTTCCCAACTCCAAAAATTCAGCGGACGCGTCCGCCCACAACACGCCCTTGCCCGCGTGCAGATATGGCTTTTTGGAATTCGCCAGTAGCTCTGCCGCTTGCTCGATCCAATCTGGGTCGCCCGCACCCATATCAATTTTGCGATACTGCGAAGATGGATACACAGGGACTTTCTCCGCATCAATTTTCACGCTCATCAATTCATCGGGAATGGCGATGAACGCGGGACCAGGTCTGCCCGTCAGCGCGGCGCGAAAAGCGGAACGCACCATTTCGGGCAGTCGCTCAGGCTGACGGATCAACGCGCTGTATTTCGTGATGGGTTTCGCCATCTCGACAAGGTCGGTCGCCTGCCACGCGCCGCCCCGCTCAGGGTCGGTGGTGAGACGCCTGCGCGTGCAGGCAATCGCAAGGATGGGATGTCCTTCCGCGTAGGCGCTGGAAACGCCCGCCAGCATATTCGCCGCGCCAGGTCCTGGCGAGCCAATGACGGCGCTCGGCTTGCCGTTCGTGCGCGTGTAGCCCTCCGCCAAATGAACCGCGCCTTCTTCATGTCGGCAGTTGATGTGACGGATGCCATATCGCGCGGCGTGAGCGCTGAACGGGATGTGCGCCCCGTCAATGATGCCGAACATCATCTCGATGCCCTCGGCTTGCAAACATTTTGCTAGTAGTTCTCCAACGGTTATTTCGGTCATAGATGATCCTCCAAGTATTATATGTTCGGTGGTCGAGTAAGGCGGATGTTCTTTCCGCCTGTATCGAGACCACCTGTCATTGAAAATATTTTTATGATACGGTGGTCTCGATACGCCCTTCGCTATCGCTCAGGGCTACTCGACCACCAACGCTATTTCAAAATCTTCCGTTCCCGCAGCCAAACTTCCGTCCTTCGCATCCCTTCCTCCAAATTCACTTGCGGATACCAGCCCAACAACTCATGCGCTTTGTGATTCGAGACGGTGTTTTTCTTCGAGAGCATTTCCATCGCGCCGCGTCCAAGTTCGGTGGGCTTGCCGAGCAGTTGGAAGATGACGCGCCCAATCTCCGCAATCGCAATCGCGGACGCCGTACTCATCACGCGCGGATTGCCCTGCCCCAGCATACGATAATAATGACCGAAGAAAGTTTCGCAGGTGATGGTCTCTTCGCCGCCGAGGATGAAAATCTGCCCCGCGCCTTCGTCTTTTTCAGCGGCAAGCATGATGCCGTTCACGAGGTCGTCAATGTAAATGGCGCGGAAGATTCCCTGTCCATGCGCGGGCAGGAGAAATAATCCCTTTTGAATCATCTGCACGGGAATCAACGTCCACGGGCGCGAGCCTGGTCCGTAAATATCGGCGGGACGAATGATGGTGCAAATCATCTCGCCTTTCGCGTGCGCCGCAAGGACGACATGCTCGCTGGCGATCTTCGTATCCACATACGGGTTGCCCGTCGGCATAATCGGCGCGGACTCGTCGGCGTGATCTTCCACGTTGAAGCGCATGGCGGCGAGCGATGAAATGTGGAGGAAGCGTTTCGCCCCCGCTCGAATCGCCGCATCCAACACGCGGCGCGTGCCCAACACGTTCACCCGCCACGCTTCTTCTTTTGATACGTTGTTCGTCACAATCGCGGCGGTGTGGATGACGAGGTCGCATCCGTCCATCGCGGACTGCCAATCTTCAGGTTTGGAAACATCGCCCGCGACGATGTTCAAAGCAGAATCGGCGCGAACGTCCAAGCCGCAGGTTTGCGAACTCAGAGCGCGATACCGCTCCGCAAGCGCGCGCCCAACGAAGCCCAACGCGCCAGTGATGAAGATTTTTTGATAACGAGTTGTGTTCATATCTGATCTGCGTAATGCGCGTTCTCTAACGCGCACGGGAGCGCCATCGGCGTCAAAATACGCAAAGTGAACTTTGCGTTACGGGTTTCTTTCTCTGCGAAGTTGATTCAAGCGCTTCATGCCGCGCCGCTTCATGGAATCGTACAGCCAGAGCATGAGCGACGGGTTGGCGTGATTCAACTTCGTCAGCCAGCCGCGCCAACGCGGGAGGTTGAGTTCGAGCGGCTGATCGCGCATGGCTTTCCAGAAGGCGCGCTCCAAGTCGAAAACTGTCAGCGTGGCGCCGCTAAAGGCAAGCGCGGCTTCCTCCCCCGCCGAGTCGAGGCGTTCGGTCAGCACGGGCGTATCCACCAGATCGGGCGAAATGACTGTGACCGCGACTCCCAGTTTACGCCATTCAATCGCCGCCGCAATCGAAGCGTTTCGCAAGCCGCCCTTCGCCGCCGAATACAGCGCGTTGCCTGGCGTGGGCGAGACTCCCGCCAGCGAAGCGACGTTGACGATATGACCCGCCTGTTGTTTGAGCATTACTTCGCCGACGAGTTTCATGCCGATCAACGCGCCTTTGAGGTTGATGTCAATCACGCGGTCAATCGCGTCGAGAGGTTGGTCGCGCAAAAACAGCGGACGATTCGCGCCCGCGATGTTGAACAGATAGTCAATGCGCCCGAAGCGCTGAAGCGTATCTTCGATGAGCGTTTGCCATTGTTCGGGCGAGCGAATATCCAGCGCGTGAAGAACGAGTCGTTCATTGGGCGCAAACGCGGAGCGCAGTCCATCTATATTTGAATCGGCGAGTACCAATTGATACTCGCCGATTTTTTTCGAGAGAACTTCCGCCCAGTGTTTGCCGATTCCGCTGGCGGCTCCAGTGATGATGATGGTTTTTGGGGTCATATCATTTTATTGGACGCTGACGAGCGCAGATTTACACGGAGATTTTTAATATCCGCGTCCAATTATGAATTGGCATTACTCCGCAGAGTTCGTTGAAAGCGTCGCCATTTCGCGGGCTTTCGTTTCGTTGACGCGCAACATCAACACCCAGCCAACGAACAGGAACACGGCAATCGAAAGAAGCGCGAGCCGATGACCCGATTGTTCAGCCACCAACGCCGCCTGTCCCTGCGACTGATACCAGAGAGTCAATTCCGCCGCGAGCCAGCCGAAGATGGCGGGACCGATGAACGAGGAGGTGCGTCCCGTCAGCGCGAAGAAGCCGAAGAACTCGCCGCTCTTACCAGGCGGGCTGAACGTGGCAACGATCGCGCGGCTGACGGATTGCACGCCCGCCATCGCCGCGCCGATGAACGCGCCGATGATAAAGAAGTGAGTCTGATTCTGCGCGAAGTACATCGCGCCGATACAAGCCGCCATCAGGAAGATGGAAATCGTCAACGCTTTTTTGCCGCCGATGCGGTCTTGCAAATTGCCAAAGAGCAACGCGCCGACTACATTCGTGGCTTGCACAACAATGAAGAAGATGATCAAGCCCGTCTGCTCCAAGCCGAACAACACGGCTCCAAGAATCGCGGCGAAGTCGAGCGCGATGATGACGCCTTCGTTATAGATCAGATAAGCAAGCATGAACTTGAGGAACTCTTTGAATCCGCGCGCGGCTTTGATCGTTCCGCTCAGTTGTTTGAACGCAAGGCTGATGTAGTTCTCGCCTGCGGGCAAGGCTTGCGGCTGGGCGCGTTCCTTCAACCAGCGGAAAATTGGAATGGATGCCAGCGCAAAAAAGATCGCGGTGACGATCAGCGTGCTACGCACCACGAGCAGGTCGCTGTCGGTCATCAAGATCGGCGGGAGGATGAGGAGCAGGATGACGATGCCGCCCGCGGAGCCGATCGCCCAGCCCGTCCCTGCGATGCGACCCGTCTCTTCGGGAGCGGCGATCTCTGGCAGGAGCGCGTCGTAGAAAATTTGCGCGGCGCGATAGCCAAGTTCCGATAAAAGGAAGAAGAGGACCGCCAGAGCGATCGTCCCTTTTTGGGTGAAGAATAATAAAGCGGTGAACACGACCGAGAGCGCCGTAAAGAAGAACAGGAATTTTTTCTTCGCGCCCGAATAATCGGCAATCGCCCCCATGATCGGCGCGGCAATGGCGACAATGATCATCGCAATGGAAATACTCAAGCCCCATAAGCGTGAACCTTCCGCGCCGCCCACCACTTGATTCTTGAAGTATGCCGAGTAAACTGCCAGAAGAACGACCGAAGCGTATGCGGAATTTCCAAAATCGTACAAGTACCACGCCATGCGTTCCCGCTTCGTGGATTTAACTTGCGGAATAGAGTCTGCCATCTTCCCTTCCTCCTCGCCGATATGAAATTGTCTTACATTTCGCGCAAGTATATCATGGGGAAAAAAGACTTCTGAAATTTTCAAGAGCAAGAAATGCCTGTGTTCTCATTTGACAGCGATGCTTATTTCGAACAACAGGCGCACATCCAGCAGTATTTCTGTTAGGGTCTAACAATGAAAATCGGCGGTAGGCTCTAAAGCCACAAGGTATAATCGGCGCAACAGCCAAAATGGATATTCAACCTCGCTACACAAAGATCGACAAGACCATCCAGTTGACTACGGGCGTTCTCGTGCTGGAAAGTTCGAGCGGATACCCGCGCGGCGAATCCAACATGTATCTGGTTGCCCCAAACGGAAAGATCCTCTGGAAAGCCGAAACCCCGGAAGGAAACACGTGCTTTTCGCGCGTCAAACTCAACGATGATGGCGAGACATTTTCCGCCTACACAGTGCACGGTCACGCCTGTGAATTGGATCTGAGAACCGGGAAGTTGATCAGTTTTACGAGTATTCAATGATCCAAGGCTTTCTCAATATCCCCTACTTCGCATGGACAACGATCTCGCTCGTCATCGCGGTCATCTTCGCGTACGTCTGGCCCCACAAAGCCGTAACCGCGAGCGCTGGCTTCCGCTATTTCGTCATCCGCTGGGGGCACACGTTGACGTGGGTTCTGCTGGCAATAAGTTTCTTCCTGCGAGGGATTAATCCATCGCTCAATGGAATAGCAAATTTGATCGCCGCGGCAGGCGGACTGGCATATCTGCTGTTTATGGCGATGACGTTTGTAGTGAAATAACCACCTTCCGTCATTGCGAGGGTGGCGCTCGTCCGCCCGAAGCAATCCCCAACACCGTGAGGGAGATTGCTTCGTCAGCCCTTCGGGCTTCCTCGCAATGACGGGAACTTTGTAGAATAATGAAACGAGAACTTCATCCCTGCGTGTACATTATGACGAATCAGTACAACAAAGTTCTTTACACAGGCGTCACAAGCAATCTTTTCAAGAGAGCTCACGAACATAAAGATAAAATTGTCGCGGGTTTTACAAGCCGATATAATGTGACCAAACTTGTGTACTACGAAGAGTTTGCCACCATGTCCGAAGCGATTGCCAGAGAGAAACAAATCAAAGGCGGTTCGAGGCAAAAGAAGATTGACTTGGTAAACAACAAGAATCCCGAGTGGAAAGATTTGTACGAGGAGTTCTTTGCCTGAAACAATCGCCGCCGCCCCTCACCACCACCCGTCATTGCGAGGAGCGAACGGTAGTGAGCGACGAAGCAATCCCCAAGACGGCGTGGAAAGGCTAACAAGGTCGGAGATTGCTTCGTCGGGTCTACGACCCTCCTCGCAATGACGGAGTAAATTATTTTTAGTAAGGTGCTAAAGTCATGTTTGATTTAGAATTTTGGAAAAACCTCTTATTAAACTCGCTTGCCACGTTTGCTGGCGCGTTTTTCGGCATTCCAATAGCACTTTGGATTAATAGAAGCCAACAAAAAGCATCTGAATCTAATAAACAAAGAAATATACAAATTGAAGCCAGCGCCAGAAGAGCGAAAATTCTACAACTTATAAAAGACGAGTTGGTTTGGAATAAAAGCTTACTCGAAGGAATACATGAAAGCAAAAAGGATATTTTCTTTTTCGAGAGAAGGGAATATGAACTGTTATATCAGTTAAAAACCGAACTTTGGAGCACATTTTCGGATGGTGGCGAGTTGCAATGGATACAAGATATAAACATGCTTCATGTCATGGCTCAAACCTATGATTCTTTCTATGTGGTCAATCGCTCAGAAAACATGTACACAAGATTTGTACTTGATGCAAGTGTTCAGTACGGAGACTCTGGGGAATGGACACAATATATTCAGTTACATGAAAAACGCCTTTTTACGAGAATGCACGAAAGCATAAACTCAGCTTTAGAAAATATTGAAAATGCATTAAAAATGATTGATCAAGAAATATTATCGAATGTTTCACAAGGAGTATCACATTGAAAATCATCGCATGTATCAAACAAGTCCCAGACTCGGAGGCGAAAGTGAAAGCCGAGGGCGGGCAGATCAACACAGGAGACGCGCCGCTGGTCATCAACCCATTTGACGAGTACGCGGTCGAAGGCGCGCTTCAACAACGAGAAGCCGTCAGCGGCTCGACAGTCACCGCGCTGTGCATCGGACCCGAGTCCGCGAAGGAGGCGTTGAAGCACGCGCTTGCCATGGGCGCGGACGACGCGATTCTCGTTTCGGACTCCGCGTTAAATAATCTCGACACGGTTGGCGCGGCGCGAGTCCTTGCGGCGGCGATTCAAAAGATCGGCGGCGTGGACATGGTCGTGTTCGGACGGCAAACGCTCGATAACGGTTCAGGACTCACATCCGCTCAAACGGCGCGCGCTTTGGGGTGGTCACTGCTGGGATTGGCGGGGCAGATCAAAGTCGAGGAAAGAACCGTTCGCGTCGAGCGAGTCATTGAAGAGGGCAGGCAAACCGTCAAAGCGAATCTTCCCGCAGTCATCAGCGTTGTTCAAAGCATCGGCGAGCCGCGCTATCCGTCGTTCATGGGAATTCGCAAAGCGTCGAAAGCCGAGATCCCCGTGTGGTCGCTGAGCGATCTGGGAATCGCCGCGCCCGATGCGATCATCAAACGCAGCGAGTTGATGAACCCGCCCGCGCGCGAAACATCCGTTGAAATTATTTCGGGCGAAAGCCCCGCCGAGATCGCCGACAAACTCGCCGATAAACTCATCGCGGAGAAAGTGTTATGAAAATTTTTGTTTACGTTGATCACTTCAAAGGCGAAGCGCAAGCTACATCGTGGGAGGCGTTGGGACTCGCAAAAAGTTTCGGTGGTTCGTCTCCGCTCACCACGACCGCGATTGTGTTTGGTTCGAATGTTGATGATGTTGCAAAAGCCGCGTTGGAACATGGCGCGGATGATGTCCTCGTCGCAGACGACCCCGCGCTTTTGGATTTTCGCGCCGAGACGTACGCTTCGACTCTTTCAGCGCTCGTTTCTTCTCGGACTCCCGACCTGATCCTGTTCCCCACAACGACTCGCACCCGCGAGTTCGCCGCCATGTCGGCAGTGGACTTGAACACCAACGTCATCACCGACGCGACAGCCGTTGAAGTGAACGGCGATTCGTTTGTCGTCACGCGACCGATCTACGAAGCAAAGTTATTTGAAAAAGTGACCGCGTCCGCGAAACCACAACTCATCACGTTACGCGGACGCGCGTTTCCGAAGCCAGAAAAGGTTGCTGGCAAAAGTGGAACGATCACAAAAGTTGAAGCAAAGACCGACGCGCTCACAACTGTCGAAGGCTACAGCGTCGCAGATGTTGGCGTGAGTCTCAACGACGCAGGCATCATCGTCTCGGGCGGACGCGGCGTGTCAAATAATCCTTCGCTCCAGCCACCTGCTGGACTCGATGACAAGCAAGCCGAAATTTGGCGCGCGCATCAAGGATTCAAATTGGTCGGCGATCTTGCATCCACACTTGGCGGCGCGGTCGGCGCATCTCGCGCGGCAGTGGACGGCGGCTACATCCCCTATTCGAATCAAGTTGGGCAGACGGGTAAAGTCGTCGCGCCTGATCTATACATCGCGTGCGGAATCTCAGGCGCGATCCAACATCTCGCGGGAATCCGCTCGGCGAAGATGGTCGTTGCGATCAACAAAGATCCCGATGCGCCGATCTTTAAAGTTGCCCGCTATGGCGTGGTCGGCGACTTGTTTCAAATCGTCCCCGCGTTGACGGAAGCGTTCAAGAAGAAGTTGGGGAAGTAACAACACCAACAGGGATGCGAGACCAATCCGCATCCCTGTTTTGTACCATCCATCGGAATGACAGAAAGGATGATTGCATGAAAAACATCCAAGCGTTCCTTATCAGCGCGGTTCTTCTGACGCTCGCATGCAACGCTCTGCGCGGTCCAGCCATCCCGGAACAAGAATCGAACGCGCCCCAGAACTGCCCAAATACCATGCCAAGCGACGCGGAAGTGGAACAGGCCCGGCGCTATCAAGAATCAGAGTTTGCCAATGGGGATTGGGACCAGAGCTACACGGTAGCGGAGTTTCGGATTACGGTCACAAGAAAAAGCCAAGCCTTGAACTCAGTGATCAACTTCGATACGGTCATTTTCTGCGATGTCACAAGCTCTGCTCTCGACGAATATTATTCCCCAGAAAATTTCGCGATCATTTTCCAGTATTACGACAAATATACATTTCTGGATGAATGCCAAACCGGCGATCTGCGGTTGTATGAGTTGGCATTCAGCGACGAAGGGATCGACTATCAGGGTCGTTTTTGGTCGGAAATTCTCGATCGACACCATATTCGAGAAACCCTGGTCGTATTTCCCGCATCCGATCAGGAAAACTTCGAACGCTTCAGCAATGCTTTAGCGTTTGAATTGCCCGATTGCGAGTAAAAAATATCAAGCCCGCCAATCGGCTTGATTCGATCGGGAATTTTATTCCACCCAATTGGGGGAGTAACGGAGGATCGCTTGCCGTGTCATGGCTGACATACTTCGCAACATTTTCTTCACAAAGGAGCAATCGCAATTCGAGGTAAACAGCCATGAAACGACACAATCACAAAACCATCCTGATCTTATTCGTAACCATCGCGACAATTCTGGCATGTAACGCACCCAGTCAGGCAACGCCCACCGAGGCGACTCTTGTCGATCTGCCGGCAACGCAGATCCCGCCCGTCACAGACACACCGGTTCCTCCGCCGACCGAAATTGGCATCCAACATACAATAATTCCCGTGAATCTACCCGGAAATCGAAGCGGTCATGCAGGCGATTACGATTCGTCGGTGACGGCGAACGAGAAAAAATCCAATGGCGGAGACAGGTTCACCTTCGAACGCTTCGAGCGTCCCTTCAATGCCAATACAATGGATACGTACTTCCCCGAACTCGATATTGTGGACACGTTCGTCTTCCAGGATGAAACATGGCTCTATGGCACGATTAAAGTGGTCGACCGATCAGCCGTGAATGTGTCTCCCTATCGTTTTGCCATGCAACTGGATACGGATGTTAACGGCAAGGGCGATTATCTTGTTCTTGCATTGAATCCACCCTCCGCCGATTGGACAACGGATGGAGTGCAAGCGTATCAGGATGCGAATCGCGATGTGGGCAACCTGACAGCCATGGTATCCGACAAAGGCGCTCCCGGCGGTGACGGGTTTGAAGCCAACCTATTTGATAGCGGAAAGGGAAACGACCCAGACAGCGCATGGATTCGCGTATCACCCAACGACGCGAACACAGTTGAAATCGCGATCAAGCGAACTCTGATCGGTAATCCAAGTTTGTACATGGTCGATATGTGGGCAGGTCACGGAACCCTTGACCCATCCTTATTCGATTTTAGCGATCATTACACTCATGATCAAGCAGGCGCGGCAGACCCGGGTTTGCCAAATTTCTACCCAATCAAATCAGTATTCGAACTGGATAACTCCTGCCGCATGGCGGTGGGATTCGAACCCAATGGGAGCGAACCGGGTCTTTGTCCTTTCATCGCGCCTCCAAAAGTTGAGAAAGGGGAAACGCCCGCCAGCTGTACCCCCAGTATGGGAGACCTCAACTCCTGTATTCAATTCGGCGGAACTTGGAATTACACAAGTTGCCAGTGTGATATTCCTGTAATTCCCTAAACGGCTTCTTTCCCATCGTCGCTTTTATTTTAGCGACAAAAATTGCGCGGAGTGTATGCTCCGCGCAACTAACCCCGTCAGTATTTGGATCAGGCATGAGAAAAACTGGGTATCTCGACCCGGTAGGCTGAGGGTAACAGGTCTTCAAACTTCTTCAAGGCTGACCGCAATTGCATTCGAGCGCGAGCGAGGCGGCTCTTCACCGTTCCCACCGGCACGCGCGTCACCTGTGCCGCCTCTTCATACGACATCCCCTCAATATCTACGAGAATCACCATCAGGCGATAATCTGGCGTTAGGGCGCGGATGCAACGTTGGAGCGCTGCCTGCACCTCCGAGGATTCAGCCAACTCCTGCGGACCTGCAGAAAGATCCATCATCCAGGTTGGAGATTCGATCTCCTCGCCCTCATTGTTAAATTGCTCAAGCGGCATGGCAATATGACGTTTTTCGCGTCGCAGTTCATCATAACTGGCATTAATCGCCACCCGCGCCAGCCAACTTTTGAACGACCCGCCGCGAAACGACCGCAGGCTATTGAAAGCCTGGATCAACGCGTTTTGGGTGGCATCCTCGGCGCTGAGTTCGTTGTGTGTGACACGCAAGGAAACACGATACATCATATCCTGATACTTCAACACAAGCAGGTTGAACGCGTCCAGATCGCCGCGTTGGGCAGTGGCAATCAACATGGTTTCGGTATCGGGGTAAGTTTTCATACGTTTATCATACTCCCCCGATGTTACAAGCCTGTCGCAAAGATGTCACAGTTTTGTGACATCTATTAAATACCCTTCTTGCGTTGGATGTTTATCGTCGCGGCAAACGGAGCGAGAAAACCGTTCCTCGCGGTTCCGTTTGGCTGGAGCGCACTCCGCATCCTCCGCCATGTAAAATGGCTATACGATTGACAAGAGCAAGCCCCAGCCCGCTCCCCTCCGTGCTCCGCGCATTCGTCCCGCGATACAACTCATCGAATATCTTCGACAAATCATCGAATGCGATGCCGGCTCCCGAATCAGCCACTTCGATGACGATTGCCCTGCCATCCTCCATCGCGCGCACCTCCACCGAATCATTCGCGGATGTGAACTTGAGCGCGTTCTCGACGAGGTTATACACCGCGAGCACGAGCAAGTCGCGGTCACCGGTGAGCATGGGAAACGGCGATGGGATTTTGGGAATCAGCAGGCTGATGCTCCGCCCCTCATAGGCTGGGATTGCTCGCGCCGCATCCACCACATCTTCGAGCAGATCCGGCACATTGACCGCGTACCGCTCTATGGGGCGCTCATCCAGGTCGGCGAGTTTTCGCAGATCGGTTAGCAGGCGCGTGAGGCGTTCGACCGCCTTATCCGCGTTTTGCCCGGCTTGCGAACGTTCATCTGCCGCTTGCGCCTCGCGCAAGTTAACGAGCGCGGCGCGTAACCCGGTTAGCGGGTTTTTTATCTCGTGATCGAGCCGCCTCAAAAAATGCCGGCGTTTTTGTTGCGCATCCTCCACAAAATCGGCGTAGAGGGTGTGCGCCTCGTCCGCGCGTCGTTTATCCCAATAGCGAACAAATAAAATTACGCCGGTGATAAAAAAGCCCAACAGGAACGCGAATACTGCCGTGTTGCGAATCGACAACCCAAGTACCAAACCGAAGATGCCTATGTCGATCGTTGTGAGCGTGGGAGGCGCAAACGGCAGCAGAAACCACGCCAGTCCGGCGAGGATCAGCCCCACCCAGAGCGGCAGTGTCAGTTTGGCGTACCTTGACCATTTTCCTGAAAGTCGCCGCATTTACCCTTCTCCATGAACGGAGGCGATGAAGCGGTAGCCTTCGCTGGGAATTGTTTCGATGAAGCGCGGCTCGGAGGGGTCATCGTCCAATGCGCGGCGGAGTTCCGCCATGCGCGTGTCGACGGTGCGCGTGCCTGTGGGATATTCCCAACCCCAGACCACATCCAACAGGCGTTCGCGTGAAATGGCTTCATCGGGGTGAGTCATCAAATATTCCAACACAGCGAGCGCTTTGGGTGTGAGTTCGACGGTTTCACCGGCGAGGGTGGCGCGACGCGCGCGGCGATCCAACACAAGTTCGCCGGCAGTGAGCAACCAGGCTGTGGATAATGATCGTTCGCCGGGGCGCGCCCGCCGCAACACCGCGCGGATGCGCGCCAATAATTCATGCGGATCGAACGGCTTGTTGAGGTAATCGTCTGCGCCTTCTTCGAGGGCAAGCGCGCGTTCGGAGGCTTCGCCGACTTGCGTGAGCAGGATCGTTGGGGTCCAGATATTCAGTTTTCGTAAGCGGCGTAGGGTTTCGCGTCCGTCCATGCGAGGCATGAGCACATCGAGGATGATCAGTTCGGGGTGATGCGCCTGCGCTTTATCCAGCGCGGTTATGCCATCGGATACGACCAACACATGAAAGCCGGCGCGTTCGAGGAACGGCGCGAGGCTATCCGCAATGGTTGGGTCGTCGTCGGCGAGCAGGATGGTGGAACGGTTGAGGGACATAAGTAAAACGTTCCGCAGGTTTTTCACCAGCACAAATTTGATTCGATGAAACCTGCGGGACGGTGAATCACGTTGAGGCTAGAGAAAAGCCCGGTCGGGCGGACCAGGCTTCTCGTGGGAAAAGAGGCGATGCATCCTATTGGAAAAATCCAAAGGTGTTGATGATCAAGTCGAAGATCGCCGACTCGACGTTCTTGTCGAAGACCGGCGGGGGCGTGGGCAGGTTGCCGGGGTTGACCGATTTGAGCACAAAGGCGAGGTTGATGCACGCGTTGTTGCTCACGGTGGAGTAACTGACCCAATCGAAGAAGCTTCCCGCCGCGCCTTCCGAGCCGCTCTCTTTGAGGAATTGCACGCCGTTGATCGTGACGTTCGTCGAGGAGACGGCAGACCCGCTGGCATATTTACACGAGGCGGCATTTTCAGTGACGGTGATGGCGAGGTATTTTTCGCGCAGGTTGGTGTTCGGGGCAAATTGTAGATCGGCGCGACCGGAGTTTTCGCTCATGCCAGCCGAGGCGTCGGGCGGAACCAATACAAAAAATTTATATTTATCGTTTTGGAAACGGTTCCAGCCGTTTGATGTTGGGGTTGGAGTTGGGGTCGGCGGGTTGGGGGTGGATGTAAATGTTGGCGTGCCTGCGCATGGCAATGGAGGCGTTGGGGTTGGCAGAGTTTCGGCGCGCGAATTATTTTGTTCATTGCTTTCAGCGACTGTATTGCCCGGATCAACTGTCACTGTGGCGGGGTTGGCAAAACTTGTGAAGAATACGGATTTGGATTCCCCCACCGCCAAACCGTTGACAGTTTGTTGGGCGCTCCCCGATTGCACAACAAAATTTCCGACAGCCGCCTGACCGCTGTTGGTTACACTGACGCGCAAGCCCAACGCTTCACCGGGATTGAAACAACTCGGGTTCGGGAATGAAACGCTCAGGGAATTGATGGCAAGGTCGGGCAAGGCGCCTCCGCCGCCGGTGGCGCGATAAATATGCGGACCCACCCACAAAGCGCGGTCGCCGGTGGCGGGACCCACTGCCAGCGCGGTGAGAATGAATTTCACATCTTTACCGGCGAGAGCCGAGAGGTCGATATCCACGTTGTACATTTGCCCTTCGTAGCGTTCGAGGAACGGGCCCCACAAGGTGGCGATCGGGTCGCTCCCGGTTTGAAAATCCAGGCGGTAGGCAACGTAGCAGAGGGTCGAGCCGCCTTCGCATCCGATAGTCGCGCGGAAGCGGTCTCCGCTTTGTACTTTGAAGGCGGGGAAGAAGCCTTGAACGTATCCGCTTGAAACATTTTGAGGGAAGGTGAGGATGCTCGGGCGGTTGTCGGTTGCGCCAGTTTCAAGTTTTGCGCTGGAAAGTTTCAACACAAATCCTTTTGCATCGCCGTCGGCGCCAGGGCATTGCAATTGCCCAGCGCCGCTGAACCAGGTACCGGCGCAGGCGTTCGTTGCAAAATCGTAGGCAGTGTTAGGGCTGGGCGTGACCGTTGATCCCGCTGTGGCTGTTGATGTCGCGGAGGTGGGCGTTTTACTTGGTCCGCCCGGCGTGACGGTGGGACCCGAAACTTTGATATCCACCCACCAGGGTTTGTTCGCTTGCGCACCGATTCCGAACAAGGCGCCGCTGGCGTTTTTGAACATCCAATAACCGCGGTAGGAACCTGCGGCAGAGGGCGCGATCATCGGCACAGAAATGTCGATGGTCTGCCCCACTTCCACCGTGCGCGAGAATGCCGCGGCAGTCGGCGCGCCCATTTGTTCGCCGCTGAAGAATACCATTTGGTATGCAGTTGTCCACGCGCACGCGCCAACGTTCTTCAAGCGCCATGTTTTGGTAAACGTCTGACCGGGCGCAAAGGTTGTGCCGTCGGATACAGTCACATCGGCGACGAACTGAACTTTATCGCACGAGGATGGCTGGACGGTTTGCGTGACCGGGGCGGGAGTTTTCGTTGGCGTGGAGGTGGCAAGCGTGCCGGTCGCGGTTGGGGGAGGCGCGCTTCCTTTTCGGACGATGACCGGGTTACCCCATAGGGCGCGATCGCCAACGGGCGAGCCATATGCGGAAACATACAGAATGAATTTGACTTCCTGCCCCGCGAGCGGAGAGAGGTCGATGTTGGCGTCGTAGGTCAATCCCTCATAGCGTTCGCGGAATGTCCAGAATGTGCGGATCGTGCTTCCCACTTCGTAATCGAGCCGATAGGCAACATAGCACGATGTCGCGTTGAATTCACATCCCACGCGGGTTTGGAACTTATCTCCGCTTTCCACTTTGAAGGCGGGGTAACGCGCTTGAATGAATCCGTTGGTGAGATTTTGCGGGGCAAACAACAAGCCTGCCTGCGCCATCTCGACGCCTGATTCAAACTTCGGCTTATCTTTCTTGATGGCAAAGCCTTTCACATCGCCATCGGCGCCCGGGAACGAAAGCCCGCCCGCGCCGCTCGACCAGGTTGCTTCACTGGCTTTCGCGGTGAAATCATACACAACGTTAGCGGTTGAAGAACCAATCACATTGATCTCGACCCACCAGGCTTTGTTGGCGTTCACGCCGATTCCAAACAACGCCCCGGAAGCGTTCTTGAATTTCCAGTAGCCTATGTAATGACCTGCCGCGTTTGGCGCGGTCATATTCACGGTGACATCAATGATCTGACCCGGAGCAATATTATTCGCAAAATTGCTGGATGTAGTCGCGCCCATCTTCTCTCCGGTATCGAATACCAGCGAATAGGAGGTTGTCCATGTGCAGGTGCCGACGTTTCTTAACGTCCACACTTTGGTAAATGCCGCGCCAGCATCAAAGCGGGTACCATCGGGAACAGTTTCATCAGCGATAAACTGCGCCTTGTCGGTGCATGATTGCGCCGCCGCTACAGACGACGCGGTTGCGGCGGCTGGCAGGAGCGACAACATCAATGCGAACACCACCATGATGGAAAGTGCATGGAATCGGGTTTTCATAGGCTTCTCCTCTTGTTCCAATTGACTACGACGATAGAAACGTCGAAAAGTTCCTCAGTGACTATACGCCCCTAGTATAACTTTTCTTTAACAAATCTTCAATATCGGCTAGATGACTCTTTTCTCCTCTTATAATACATCCATGCCGAGAACAATTCTCCACCTCGACCTCGACGCCTTCTTCTGCTCCGTGGAAGAGACTCGCAACCCCGAGCTTCGCGGCAAGGCTTTCGCGGTTGGCGGCAGACCCGAAGAACGAGGGGTCGTCGCATCCTGTTCCTACGCGGCGAGGCGGAACGGCGTGCGAAGCGCGATGCCGATGAGTCAGGCGCTTCGACTCAACCCAGGGCTGATCATCGTTTCGGGGCATCATCGCGCCTACAGCGACGTATCGAAACAAGTGATGCAGAGACTCCACGACCTCACCGCGCTGGTGGAACAAATTTCGATTGACGAGGCGTTCCTCGACATTTCAGATATTCAAGACGACTCACAACGCATCGCCCGCGGACTTCAGACTCGCATCCGCGACGAACTGCATCTCCCCTGCTCGATTGGGATCGCGTCGAACAAACTTGTGGCGAAGATCGCTACCGAAGTTGGCAAAGCGCTCGCGCTGAAACGCATCAAAGCCGACGGGCGAACTGAGCCGCCCAATGCTGTGACAGTTGTCCCGTCTGGAGAGGAAGCGGCGTTCTTGAATCCACTGCCTGCGGATATGTTGTGGGGAGTCGGTCCGAAAACGTCGAAGCGACTCGCCGAGTTGGGCATCCACACAATTGGCGATATTGCGAGGTGGCGCGAAGAGGATCTGATCCGTTTGTTCGGCGAGAATGGGCGCGAGTTGTCGCGTCATGCAAAAGGGATTGACGCGCGACCTGTCGTCACTGAGCGCGAGACGAAATCCATCAGCCAGGAGATCACGTTTTCGCGCGATGTGCGCGACGATAAAATGTTGGAGAAAACCGTGCGCGAGCAATCGGCGGAGGTGGCGCGGCAGTTGCGAAAAAATGAACTGGCTGGCTCGACGATCAAGTTGAAGATTCGCTGGCCCGATTTCACCACATTGACGCGACAGAAAACTTTGAATCATCGCACCGACCAGGAAGATGAAATCACAAAAGCCGCGCTGGAGTTGTTGAGGTCGGTCCGCAAGTCGAATCAACTTGTGCGACTCATCGGCGTCGGCGTGAGCGGACTCGGCGCGCCGATCCGTCAACTCGGCTTGTGGGATGTGGACAACGAGAAATCGCGCAAACTGCAAGAGGCGGTGGATGTGTTGAGAGAAAAGTATGGCGATAATGTTATTCAGAAGAATACATAAAAACCTATAACACCCATGTCATTCTGAGCGAAACGAAGAATCTCTCCTCCCACTGGAAACCCTCATGGGGCAAGGAGATTCTTCGTCGCTCCGCTCCTCAGAATGACATAATGAAAAGGAGAATGCCGTGAAGACTCTTGATCTGAAAAAGGAATTGAAATATTTGTATGCGCCCTCCGCGAAGAAAGCGGAGATCGTCAACGTGCCGCGCTTGCAATTCGCGATGATAGACGGCGTGATCGAAAAAGGAAAAGAGCCAGGCAACTCGCCCGCCTTCGCCGAAGCGACGCAAGCCTTGTACAGCATTTCATACACGCTCAAGTTCATGCTCAAGAAACGCAAAACGAACGCGTTTGATTATCCCGTCATGCCATTGGAAGGATTGTGGGGCATACAGGATGTCAACGTTGACGTGGGCAAGAAAGATAATTGGTCGTTCACGTTGATGATATTGCAACCCAATATCATCACCAAAGATATTTTTGCCGATGGCTTGGAACAAGTTCGCAAGAAGAAAGGCGACTCGCCTATTTTATCGAAATTGCGGTTGAGTCACTTTGAAGAAGGCATCTGCGTCCAAATGATGCACATCGGACCGTACGCCACCGAACCCGCCACCATCGAGATCATGCTCGCCCTCGCCACTAAAAACGGCTACCGCGATAACGTCGGACCGAACGGCTTGCATCACGAGATCTATCTCGGCGATCCGCGCAAGGCGAACCCCGCGAAGTTGAAGACGGTGGTGAGGCATCCGTTGAGGAAAGGAAACACGTAAACAGGTAGACACGTACACACGTGTTTACTTGTTTACCTGTATACATCCACCATGAACTGCTATTACCACCCCGATAAACCAGCCATCGCCCTCTGCAAATACTGCCAGCGCGGACTCTGCCCCGATTGCGCCGCGCACGCGGGAGATTCGCTCGCGTGTAAAAATCTGCACGAGGAACAAGTCCGCACGATGGAGGCGTTGATGCAGAGGAACATCCTGCAATCCAAACGCGTCGGCTCGGATTATTTGCGGAACACAATCTTTTACGGCGTGGTCGGTATTTTGTTTACTGCGTTCGGAATATCCCAGTTCAATTGGCTGGGGTTGCAGGCGCTTGTCTATGCCGCGATCGGACTCGCTTTGCTCTGGGCGGCAGTGGCGAATTATTTAGAGAGTAGGAAGTACAAGTAAACACGGAAACAAGTAAACAGGTAAACAGTTTTTTTGTCTACGTGACTACCTGTCTACTTGTGTACTACGCTCGCCGCCTCTGCAACCATTCATTCCCTCCTGCGTATATCTCCCTAGAAAAAGGTGGCTGTCACTTTTGAAGTGACAGTCACCTACTCAACGAAAGGAGTGCAAACATGAACCCCAACTACAAACAACTGACTCGAAGCGCGTCCAACCGCATGATCGCGGGCGTGTGTGCAGGCTTGGGCGAATACCTCGGCATTGACCCAACCATTGTCCGCTTGCTCACTGTGCTAGCTTTCTTCACAGGCTTCGGCGGGATCGTGCTGGTCTACCTGATCATGGCGCTGGTTGTCCCTGAGCAGACGCAAGTGACGCAGTAATAAAGAATAATCGAAGAGACGACCCGGCTAGGTCGTCTCATTTTTTCTTCTTATGCGAATTAGGTTTCTTTAACTCTTTCTCCAGCATCCTGAAATCCTCCGCTACTTGGAACAACTTATCTGCCTCATCGAAATACATTGTTTTGATCAGATGCGTCCGCGCAGTTTCTAGAATTGGGATAATGGGTCCAGGTAAAAATTTTTTGACATCGTCAAACTTTTCCCGCGCAAGATTTTTACGGCTTCCATCTTCAACCCAAAAATGAGCTAGAAGGCCAAAGAAGTCGGTGGTAAATTCGGAAGGTAGTGGCGAGCGTGCTTCAGCAAGCGCAGTCATTTTATCAAGGATCGCAACATAGACAAAGTCGTGGCTTTCCCCGGCAGCGCATACGCCAATCTCAAATAATGCCTGGCTAACTTCCGTTAACATTTCTTGCCTGGGTAAGGCGAGCTCCAATGAGTCAATATATTCCAAGATGATGTTATCCCTCTCCACAGATTTAAAATTTACAATCAATGTCTGCCCCAACTTACTGACGGCGTGGATTGCACGTCGCCTGTCATAACCAGATTCCATTTGTGGCTTTGCGGATAAAATGGCAGAAAGTATCTTGATGGCAATTTCGTAATTGTTCAAATCCTTGGACTCCGGATCTGATGCCAGCATATGCACTAGTTCGTCAATTAACATCTCGAAGGAATCGCCTTTATAGGCAGGATGAGCAATCACCGCCTTGACGATATTTTTATAGGCGATGACCACCATTTCCCGTTCCTGACCAGGATCACATTGCTTGCCTAGGTTGGCAAGGTCAGAAAACGGACCACCACCAATACGTATCTTTTTCTCCAGCCCATCCAAGATACCTAAGGTCAACTTTTCGACAATTTTCTCACGACGACCGTATTGTTCTGGTATTCTTTTTGCAACCCGTAACGCCAGAACGATTAAAGGAACAAAAACAATTAACCATATTGCCTGCTGAACAATCGACTTAATGTCATTTCCTTTTCCCCAATAAGCATACCCGAATTGCAATATCAATCCGATCCCTATTACAAATAACGCAATCTTCAGGGAAGATTGAACATCCAATCCGCCTTTCTTCATAGCTGCCCGGCGTTCTGCCGCTGAAATCAACTGCAAAACTAAAGCAGGAATGCCGACAAGGAAAATCAGAAGGGTTAGTATTCCATCAAACGGAATTTCCATCTACCCACCATTCCTGTTCCTAAAGACGGGCTGTTCTTCCCTGATCCTTGTGATGATATCAATCAGAATGGTATCCACAAGGCCAGCTGCCTTGTGCTGGAACACATTGATTCCCAACTCGTTTAGTCGAACATGAAGGTTGGTATCATTTTCAACGGTAAACACACCCACGTGATATCGTTCGATCCAACCGGGAGGCGTAAAAGCATAATCAGGGCGCCCGCTGAACATCCAATTTGCGAGTTCCAAACCCAAGCGGGCGTCTGCTTTATCCTCGCCCCTCTCTTGATAAATCTTAATCCAAAAATCATCAATACCGGGCGGCAGGCGCATATCCAGAATGATTGCGTCGTACTCTTTTGACTGCAGATAACTTACTGCGCTTGTCGCATCTTCGGCAAGATTCATATCGTACTCGCCACTGATATAAATTGGCCCCGTGAGGTTACGTAACTCCAAACGCGCGCTGTCTTCTACCCATAAAACTCTAGTCTTCACAGTTCGACCTCCCAAAAAGTTATTTTCCAACATCTGCGAAAGGCAAAATGATGGTGACCCGGGTAAGAAAAGGTTGATGATAATACTGCCCACTCTTTTCATTCTGGGAACCTCGAAACGCCGGATGACTCTCTATTTCGACTTTCCCGCCATGGGCTTCCACCACGCGGCGGGTATCTGTCAGTCCAATACCAGTTCCAAGACGACCGCGATCTTTCGATAGTTCTCCGCGGTAACCGAGTTCAAACACTTTTCCACGTTCAATCTCTTCACGCTTAATTGGCACGCCCCAATTCTCAAACTCAATGTACAACCATTTGTCTTTCACAGAGGTTCGAATGGATACCCATGCCGGCTTTGTCCGCTCAGGGTCACGACGCCAAGAATATTTTATGGCATTATGTAGCATATTCGTCAAAGCACGCAACATGTCCCTCTCGCTGCCTCTTATGCTCACATCTTCCACATCTCTGCGATCAATATCAATCTTCAGACTGCGGGCATATTCAGCCATTCGTTTAGCGGATTCCTCAATCAGCAACTTGACGTTCAGTCTCACAAAAAGGACTGGCTCACGCTTATCCGATGTAACAAATTCACGCAGGCTATGGATGGTGTAATCCATTTGGATTACAGTAGCACGGGTTTCTAGCACTTCAACAAGATTCGCAAACCGCTCCAAGTGCCATGCCGTGTTTTGGACTTCACGTACTGGCTCACGCGGCAGATTACCGGGAACAATTCCTGAATAGATAAGCCCGACGCTATTCGCTAATTTTCTCAAGGTTGCAGGGAACGATTCAGGAGTAGGAATTCGTTCTTTGAATTCTCGCAAAAAAGACACATAATTGTGCAATTTGTCCCAGTCAGAAACCGCCAATGCTTGTAGGCGGCGCTTCTCATCAGCGCTTCGAGTTAATCTCTCGATGGCATTTGCCAATAAATTCGCATACTCTGTCAGCATAGTTTCAACCTCATCAGCAAGCGGAACCGGCATATCTGCATAGGGTTTCGGCTCAAATGCCTCAACCACTGCATCCAGAGTCTGCTTTACCATTACAAGGGTCGTGGTGTTTGCATGCAAAATTCGCCCGATATCAAACCGCAGTTCATCGACCCGTTCACGCAGTTCTCTTTCATGTTGTCCAGCTTCAAAGGATTTTGTGATATCCACCATACAGCCTACAAATCCAATAACAAGACCATTCTCATCTTGCATAATCTTGCAATAATCTTCCACATACAAGTTCCGATCCATAACCTTCAAATGCAAGATTCCGCGATCCGAGTGCATGCCCTGTTTAGAAAGAGCTTTTGCCTCTGCGATTGCCACATCACGATCAGCAGGGTTGGCATAATAATTGATAATATTTGCTTCTACCCTCCCTTCGAGAGGCAGACCCAACATCTCGCGAACAATTCGATTTGCAACAACAAACCGCCCATCAAGCGCTGTCATATAGACGCCAATGGGCAGTTCACGAAAGTCGAAATCTTCGAATTGTTTAAGTGAAGGGGCCTTATCAGTCATTTCCAACCCATCCTCGAATAGACAACATCACAATGGTTCCATCCTTCTCCTAGTATAGGTCGTTTGGAGGATTTGTCAAGAATTTGTATGACAAATTAATCTGATCATCCTCATCTCGCCAGCGAAATAAACACATCCTCCAACGTCGGCTCGCCCGCAACGACATCCTTCACTGTCAACATCCTCAATCCCTTCACTAAGTCTTCTTTCTTCTTTCCTCTTTCCACGATCGTCCTCAAATGATCCCCCGCCAACGAGACGCTTAGCACGCCTTCCACATTGGGCAACACTTCCAAACCTTTTTCCAGTGGATCGGCGTAGACTTCCCACACGTCGCCCGCGATGATATTCTTTTTCAAGTTCGAGGGCGTATCCATCGCGAGCAATTTTCCATCGCGCATGATGCCGACGCGTTCGCAGTATTCGGCTTCGTCCATGTAGTGCGTGGTCACTAAAATTGTCACGCCGCTTTCGGCGAGTCCGTAGATCAAATCCCAGAACGCGCGGCGGGCGGTGGGGTCAACGCCCGATGTCGGTTCATCGAGGAACAATAATTTCGGTTCATGCACCAACGCGATTCCCAACGCGAGTCGCTGACGCCAGCCCGCCGAGAGAGTCCGCGTCAGTGTAGAGTCATGCCCGCGCAAGCCGACCAGGTCCAACGTCCGCGTGATGCGGGTTTTGTCGCGAATCCCATAGACGCCGCCGTAAAACGTCAAATTTTCCAGCACGGTCAGATCGTCATAGATCGCAAATTTTTGCGACATGTATCCCGCGCGCGCCCGCACCTGCTCGCTTTGTTTGAACGCGTCGAATCCCAACACGGTCGCGCTGCCGTCGCTCGGCTCGAGCAGACCCAGCAACATGCGGATCGTCGTCGTCTTGCCCGATCCGTTCGGACCGAGATAGCCAACGACTTCACCCGCGCCCACTTCAAAGTTGACGTGATCCACCGCGACGAATTCGCCAAAGCGCCGCGTGAGATTTTCGACTCGGATAACCGCATCACTCATTGTTCGACTCCGACAGCGCGATAAACACATCTTCGAGAACGGGACTCACCGCGCGGAGTTCATCCACGCGACCGCCCTCGCTTCGTATCGCGGACTTCAACCTGCCTAGCACATCGTCAGCCTTTTTCTCCCCCACGCGGATGTGCAAGCGATCGCCGAACGCCTGCACATCTTCAACATCCTGATCGTTGTGCGCGACATGACGCAAAAGATTGATCGGCGAGCCGCGCAATTCAAGCACGCGGTTGTTGAGCCGCGCGCGCAGATTCGACGGCGTGTCTTCCGCGATGATTTTTCCCGCTTTCATGAATCCGACTCGATGACAACGCGAGGCTTCGTCCATATAAGGAGTGGATATTAAAACAGCAACTCCATCCTGAGCGGAGGACTGAGCGCTCGTTGCGAAGTCCGTAGTCGAAGGACGACTTGCAACGCTCGCTTCGACTTCACTCGCTCCGCTCGTTCCGCTCAGCGAGGAAGTAGACACCAACTTGATCACCAACTGCCAAAAGTCTTGACGTGTCACAGGGTCAACGCCAGTCGTTGGCTCATCGAGTAACAACACTCTTGGTCGTGTCACCAATGCGGACGCTAATCCCAATTTTTGTTTCATCCCTCCAGAGAGTTGACCCGCGCGGCGGTCTTTGAATTTTTCGAGACCTACGAATTCAAGAATCTCCAGCGAGCGCGGAAGCCACTCATTGGATTTCAATCCGCGCGCTTCGGCAAAGAAGCGGATGTTTTCTAGCACGGTCAGATCTTCGTAGAGGGAAAATCGTTGTGAGAGATATCCGAATTGCGCTCGGGCTTGTTCGGTTTGTTTGCTGATGTCGTAACCGCAAATGACCGCCTCGCCCGCGTCCGCTTTGAGTGCGCCGACGAGGAGACGTATCGTCGTCGTCTTCCCCGCCCCATCCGCGCCGACGAGACCGTAGATCTCGCCTGCTTTGATTTGCAGGGAAACATCGTCAACGGCGTGGGTATCGCCGAAGTGTTTTTTGAGGTTGGATGCGGAGACAAGGAGGTTATTCATTGGTAGGTTGAATTTTGTTTAGTCGAAAGTCGAAGGTCGAAAGTCAGGTGAGTGTTAAACTTCGTAGTCTGCTTCGTCATCAGAAATGCGGCGTTTACGCGGGTTGGATTCAAGATACGCGATGAATTTTGAAATTTGACGAGCACAGGTCTGAGTCAAGGCATAAGCGTCTTTGAATTGTTCTTCAGCAATGTAATTTTGGTCGAGAGCCACATAGAGTTGCGCCCTCGCTTCGCCTGCGGATGCTTTTGCTATTCCGAGAAAATTGATGAACTGAATATCGGTGCGGCTTTCAAAACCTTCGGCGATGTTGCTCATCACGGAAACACCCGCTCGACGAATCTGATCGCGTAAGCCGAAATCACGATTAAAGCCAGCCTGATTGCCCAGTCCATAAATCATGTTGGTCAACTGCCTAGCAGTCTTCCAAGCCTCAATTTCTTCAAAGCGAGTAATACCAGCCATTTCGTTTTCTCCTTTGTAATTATTTTTTCAGCACGTAGAATTTGACCTTTGACTTGCAACCTTCGACCTGTGATCTTATTTGAAAACCACATCCGCAGGCATACCGATCTTCAACCAGCCTTGTGAGTCAGTAACCTTCAACTTTACGGCATAAACTGTTGAACTGCGTCCCTCAACTGTCTGCACGTTGCGCGGGGTGAACTCGGCTTGGTCGGCGATGTGGATGATTTCGGCGGTGAAGACGGGACTTTCGCCTGAGGCAACGTCAATGGTGACGGAGGCTTGTTGTCCGAGTTTGATTTCGTTGAGGCGATTTTCAGGAACGTAAACGGTAATGGTCATTTCATTCAAGTTCGCCATTGCAAGCGCGACCGAACCGGGTTGGACAAATTCGCCGGGTTCCACATTGCGCGTGAGGATGATTCCATCCATCGGCGCGTAGATGGTGAGTTTGGCAATCTGCGTGTCAATGAGATCGAGATTGGCTTGCGCGGTGTTGACGGTGGCTTGCGCTTGCGCGACTGCGGCTTTGGATTGTTCGAGAGCCTTGCTTGCGGTGATCACCTGTTGCGAGTCCGCGCCTGTTTGCAGGGAGCGCAAGTTATCAACAGCGGTATCGTAAATTTCTTGCGCAACCGCAACTTTGGCGCGCGCTTCGAGAACGTCCGCCGCGTCATCGGTGGAGAGGGCGTCGTCGTACGCGGATTGCGCGTCGTCCAGCGCGAGATCGGCGTCGTCGAGGACGATCTGCGCCGCGTCGCGTAAATCCTGTCCGTTCGACGCGCCGACAGTTTTATCGTAAGCCGCCTTGGCATTTTGATAAGCGACTCGCGTTTTCGAGAGAGTCGCTTCCAGATCGAGGAAACGCGAACCGCCAGCGCTTTGTTGGATGTCGTTTAGATTCTCTTGGGCATCTTTCAATGCGGCGAGAGTCGCATCCACATCCGCTTGCGCGGCGGCGAGTCGCTCCGTTTTCGAGAAGTACCAACTTGGCTGATCGAACTCCGATAGATTCGTGACACGCCAATCGCTTGTCCGCGTGGATTGTTCTTGCGCAAGCGCGTTGTTGAGGGTCAAGTCATATTGCTGTTGCGCGGAGGCGTACGCGGCGGCGGCAGTGTTGAGGGCGGCGTTAGCCGAATCAATCTGGGCGGACGCGACGGCTCGTTGGGCGGTCAGCAGTCCCCCGTCGAGAGAAAGAAGCGGGTCTCCCGTCTTGACAGGCTGACCTTCATCCACAAGAACTTCTTTCACCTTGCCAGCCATCTCAGGCGAGACGTTCACGATCACCGACTCGATCGTGCCTGAGGCTTTGAGTTGAGTATTTTTATCGGGCGCGAGCGAGCGGAACGCGTAATATCCGATGGTGGAAAGAACGATCAATATAACGATGATGCGAACAGCGAGAGGCGGTTTGTGCATGGTGAACTCCTTTAATCGAGTCGTTTTCTAAATCTCAGGGCGGCAAGGGTCATGATGCCAATCGCAAAAAGAGTCATGGCGATCACGTCGAATTTAATCTTGTCGAGTCCCACGCCTTTGAGCAGTAACGCGCGGATGATGACGAGGTAATATCGCAACGGCATCAAGTAGGAAAGCCATTGCAAAACTTTCGGCATGGCTTCGAGCGGAAAGAAAAAGCCAGAGAGGAAAATGCTCGGCAGGAGAGTCATCCAAACGGTGAGCATGGCTTCTTGTTGCGTGTTGGCGATCGTGGACGCGAGCAGACCAATGCCCAAGCCCGTCACGAGGAACACGCCTGAAAGCAAAATGATGAGTCCGAGATTGCCGCGAATCGGAACTCCAAACCACCAATGCCCCACCGCGAGGACTTCGATGGTGTTGAAGAATCCCAACACGACATACGGCGTAAGTTTGCCGACGATCAATTCCCAGGGTCGGATGGGCGTGACGATCAGTTGCTCGATAGTGCCGCGCTCGCGTTCGCGCACAACGGACGTGGCGGTGAGGATGGCGGCGATCGCATACAGGATCATGCCGATCACGCCGGGGATCATGAAGTGCGCGCTGATGAGGTCGGGGTTGAACCAAACCGTCGTGCGGACTTCGACGGGCGGCTGGATGCGCAGGTTCATGCCGCTGAGTTCAAACTTTTGCAAAAGAATTTTCGAGGCGTGCGCCTGTCCGATCAATTGCGAGGCGGCAAGCGCGGTGGATGCGCTGGTTGGGTCTGAGCCGTCGAGGATGAACGCGATCTGCGCGTCTCCCTCGGCGAGTCGTTGGGCGTAATCGGGCGGGATGATGACCGCCGCGCGCGCTTTGCCAGCAAGGATCAGGTCTTCGATCTCCGCCTCGGAATCAACCGCATAGGCGACATGGAAATAATCGGCCGCGCGATACGAATCAAGCAGGGCGCGCGATTCCACGCTCTGACTTCGGTCTAGCACGGCAAGCGGAACGTTGCGCACGTCGTTGGTGGCGGAGTACCCAAGCAGGAACAACTGCATGATCGGGATGACGACGATCATCGCCAGCGTGCGCGGGTCGCGAAAGATTTGGATGAATTCCTTGCGGATGATGGAGAGGAGGCGGGTGTTCATGGGGCTCCAGTGAGGAAGTGATCAGTTATTAGTGAGCAGTTATCAGTTCAGGTGTGAGTTTCAAGTTCCAAGTTTCAGGTGTTAGGTTACGTGGAACGTGATACATGGGACGTGACACTGACCTACTCCGACGGTTTGAGAATACCGTGCAGGAAAATATCAATATAGGCGTCTTCGGAATTTTTCGGCATGAGTTTGCTCACGATCGAATTGGAGATGATCATTTCTGTCATCAGATACGAAACAACCAGACCGATAAACGAGCGCATGAGCAAGGCTGGGTTGGTCACGCGCAGGTTTTTTCTCGATTTGACCACGCGCTCAAAAACAGGCAATATCTTCGGCGCGATCTCTTTCAACAACACCGCGCCGTGCTTGCCTTTGAATTCGACCATCTCGACGAACATCAGGTTCATAAATTCAGGACGCTTCCCCATCTCAGAGATGACGATGTGCGCCGCGTTCTTGTAAAAGTCTTCCGCGGTATCCCCTTCCGCCGCAAGGACGGCAGGCAGGATCTGCTTGTACGGATGCTTGTCAACGATGATGCCTTCGAAGATCTCATCCTTGCTGGAAAAGTGGTTGTAGATTCCGCCCAGCGCCAGCCCAACTTCATCCGCGATCTGGCGCATGGACGTGGCAGCGTAGCCCTGTTTGAGAAAGAGTTCAATCGCCGCATCTTCGATGGCGAGGCGCGTGGCTTCGCCTTTTTTGAGTTTGTCTTTGGGCATGGCGTCTCCAATAGTAAAAATGAACGATTGTTCGTTTTTCATTGTAGCCGAATAGGACAAGTTTTGTCAAGAACCGCAAGAGTATTTCTGAAACCTGAGAGCACGCTTTGCGTATATCTGAGCGGGTATAATCAGACGAACAACCGCAAAGAAAGGGACAATCATGTTCGGGCTAACTTGGATCGAGGTCATTTATTGGGTGTCTGCCATTGTCGGAGGGACGTTATTTCTTCTCCGCCTGGGCATGATGTTAATCGGCGGCGGCGTCAGTGACGATGCTCTGGATACTGCGCTGGAGGATGCAGGAAGTGGCGCGCATGACGCCGATTTCAGTTTCAAGCTGCTATCCATACAAAGCTTGACCTCATTTTTTATGATGTTCGGCTTGGTAGGTTTGGCGTTGCTAAGAGCAAATCTCCCCATTTTATTGACCGTGGCTGGCGGCATGTTGGCGGGGTTTATCACCGTTGCGATCACCAGCGTGATCTTTTCCCAGATGAAGCGGTTACAAACCGAGGGAACAATCAATATTCAAAATACGGTGGGGGTGGAAGGAACCGTATATTTAACCATTCCGAAAAATGGAACAGGACAAGTTCAGCTCATTGCGCAAGGCGCGCTCAAGATCTTCGATGCGAGCGCAAAAAATAAAGACTCGATCACCGTCGGGGAAAAAATTCGCGTGACTGGTGTAACGGGCGGCAATACTTTGGTTGTCGAAAAAATCAAGTAGTCAAAGGAGAATGAAATGAGTTCCGCAACATTTGGTGTTCTAGCCCTCGTGGCTCTGGTTGTGCTGGTTTTCTCCACTATTGCTTTTATGGCGAGTCGCTATAAGCGCTGTCCATCGGACAAAGTGTTGGTCATTTACGGGCGCGTAGAGAAGGGACGCTCGAGCAAGACCATGCACGGCGGCGGCGCGTTTGTGTGGCCCCTCATTCAGGACTTTGCCTATCTGAGCCTCACCCCCATCACCATCAGTATTCCGCTTGAAAACGCGTTGTCTCTGCAGAACATCCGCATCAATGTGCCAAGCACATTTACAGTGGGCGTGAGTACCGCCTCTGAGATCATGAGCAACGCGGCAGAAAGGATCCTGCGCTTGCCGCAAAACATAATCGAAGAGATGGCGAAGGAGATCATCTTCGGTCAACTGCGTCTCACGGTCGCTTCGTTGACGATCGAACAGATCAACCAGGACCGCGAAAGTTTCCTCGACTCGATCCGCCGTAACGTGGAGCCTGAGTTGAACAAGATCGGTCTGCAGTTGATCAACGTGAACATCACCGACATCACCGATGCATCTGATTACATTGCCAGCATCGGCAAGAAAGCCGCCGCAGAAGCCATCAACCAGGCAAAGGTGGATGTGGCAGAGCAAACGAAATTGGGCGCGATCGGCGAATCCAATGCCATTCGCGAGCAGGAGATCAAAGTTGCCGAAGCCATGGCAGAGGCAGAGATCGGTCGCAAAACGGCAGACGCAAACCAGCGTAAGCGCGTGCAGGAACAAGAAGCATCCGCTGTGCAAGGCGAAAACACTGCTAACGCCAACATTGCCCAATACAACGCAGACCTTGAAATCCAGCGCGCCAAAGCAAGTGCCGATTCTGAAAAAGGAAAGAAGACCGCGGAAGCAAGCCAGCGCATCTTCGTGCAGGAGCAAGAGGCGCTGGCAGTGAAGGGCGAGAACGCGTCGAAGGCGAGCATTGCGGAGTACAACGCTGAATTGGAGGTCAAACGCGCGGCGGCGTTGAGGCAGGCTGAAGTCGCGCGATACGAAGCGCAGGTAGCCATCCAACAGGCGCTGTACAAAGCAGAGCAGGAACGTTTACGCGCGGAAGAAGTTGTCAAGCAAGAGATCGAGAAGAATAAGATCGAAATCGCCGCGGAAGCCGAAGCGGAGCGCATCCGCCGTAATGCAAAGGGTGAAGCGGACGGCATCCTTGCAAAATATATGGCGGAAGCGGAGGGCACATTGAAATTGCTTGAATCAAAAGCGGACGGCTATCGCAAATTGGTAGAGAGCGTAGGCGGCGACGCGCAAGCGGCATCCACATTGTTAATGATCGAAAAGATGGAAGAACTTGTTGCCCGCCAGGTGGAAGCCATCAGTAATCTCAAGATCGACCGCATCACGGTTTGGGATTCAGGCGGCACGAATGGCGGAGGTTCATCCACATCGAACTTCATTTCGAATCTGTTCAAGAGCTTGCCTCCGCTTCAGGAGATCTCTGAAATGGCGGGCGTGGAATTGCCTGAATATCTTGGCAAGGTAAAAGGGCAGAGCGCATCTTCTGCCGTTGCAGAAACCACATCAACAACTGAGACACCCGCAAAAAAGACCAAGTAAAAGAGATCGCATTGAATCAACAAACCCGGTAGCAATGCCGGGTTTGTTCTTTTTTACAAACCACAAACAGCTCAAGGTAGAATTGCGCCATGCTCCCCCTCTCCAACATGGAAAAATACATCCGCGCACATTTGCGCTACAACGTGACCACCAATTTGATGGATGGCGCTTTCTTCGGGCTCGCGCTCGGATTCGCCTCCTTTGCGACGATCATCCCCCTCTTCGTCACACAACTAACCGACTCGGCGATCCTTATCGGACTGGCGCCTGCGTTCCATACGATCGGCTGGCAACTGCCTCAACTTTTCAACGCGAGTCAGATCGCGCGCGCGCGGGAATACAAACCCATCGTCTTGCGCAACACGATCCACGAACGGATTCCGTTCCTCGTGTTGGCGATCATCGCGGTTTCGATTCCCGTCATCGGAGTCGAAATCGCTTTGTTCGTTACGTTTCTTGCGCTGGCATGGCAGGGACTCGGCGGCGGATTCACAGCCAACCCATGGACGAGTCTTATCTCGAAGATCATCCCGCCAGAATCGCGCGGCACATTTTTCGGGATGCAAGGCGGGCTGGTGAATCTGGCGATCAGCATCGCCGCCATCGGCGCGGGATACTTACTCGATGAAGTTGACTTCCCGAATAATTTTGCGATCAGTTTTTTTATCGCGAGCGTTGCGTTTGTCGCCTCGTACTTCGCCCTCTCTCGATCGCGTGAACTTCGAGATGATGCAAAGGTCGTTTCGGAGGAACAGCCTCACTTTTGGGAAGACGCGAAGCGCATCCTGAAAAAAGACAGGAATTTCAACTGGTTCCTCGTTACGCGCTTCTTGATGATGTTCGCAACGATGGGATTTGGTTTTTACATCCTGCTGGGTTTGCGCCGCTTCGAAATGGATTCGATCACGGCAGGCTATCTTACCGCCGCGCTCACACTCACGCAAACGATTGCAAATGCGGGCATGGGCTGGCTCGGAGATAAGATCGGTCATCGCACGATGTTGATCGTGGGCGCGGTTGCCGCAGTGTTGAGTTCGATCATCGCGTGGTATGCGCCGACGATCGCATGGTTGTATCCCGCGTTCATCCTTTCGGGGTTTGGTAATGTTTCCGTGTGGACCATCGGCATCACATTCACCGTGGGTTTCGGCTCAGAGACCGAACGCCCCACATACATCGGCTTATCGAACACGTTGATCACGCCTGCCACGGTCACCGCGCCAATCCTTGGCGGATGGCTGATCGACACATACGGTTTTGGATCGACATTTGGGCTGGCGACGATCATTGGAATTATCGCGGCGGTGGTTTTGATTTTCGTTGTGAAAGACCCGCACAAACACGTAGTGCCGACTTCGCGAAGCACCCTTTAGGGTAAGTCGGCACTACGTAAAATTTCTCACACACCTTTAAAGTGTCCCTCTTCAACTCCCTGCCACGTCTCTTCGTGCAACTTCATATATTTCGTCAACAGCGGATGGACTCGCGCCATCTCTTCGTAAATTTTCTGCGCCACACGTCGAATCGAAAAGTGCGCGTTCGCGGCGGAGCGTAATTGACAAAACGCGAATGCCTCGCGCAAATTGAACTGCGCCAACACGCGGCGATTGAATCCGTTGGGGACAACGTATTGCGCGACAGCGGGATTGAACGCGTATAACTTCTCAAACATCACTGAAGCGGACTCCATCGCCGCCTCATACGCGGACTTGAAGCCTGCCTCGCTTATCAACAGCGGGGTCGCGTACCCCAGCCGCGTCGTCAGTCTCTGCGGCGTCTGCGTCATCATGCGGTGACGTTTGAACTCGGCATACGCGCCCTGATCCATGACGAGATCGAAAGTGTAGGAGGAATATTCAAGTTCACGCAGAGGGACATCGAACTTGCCTAATCGTCCAAGCAAAGATTCAGCGAGTTTGCTTTTTGATTCTTCGCTCAATGACTCAATATGAGATAAAGCGTCTGCATAAGCCATTTCACCCAAGCGATACAACACCGCCGCTAACACCTTCTTCTCCCCCTCCTTGTCATAATCAATCAAATCACACCAATTCCTACTTTCCACTTTCCAATCTCTAATCTCTAATTCTCCCAATTCTCTTATCGTCTCAACCAAATATGGAACCTCATCCGCATATTTCACAAGCGTGGGAGTCTCGGCTTTGGAAACTTCTTTGACCTTTGCGCCGATCTCGCGCACTTCGGCAAGTTCGTGCGAAAGCATTTTGCGAATCGTGTTTTCGATGACGCGCGCATTCGCGGTCATGCCAACGTTTGCCAGCGCGGCGGCGGGAAGGAGGAAGCGGCACACGTCCACGTACTTCGAGCGGATGCGGCGATCCCACGCCTCATCTTTTTCGTTCTCGCGGCGCGGGAAGCGGTCGAGGATGAGAGTCCGCACGGGGTCGAGCGAATCAGCATAGGCTTTGAAAAGGAGGCGAATCGTATCCACAAACTCATCGTGCAATGGATGTCCGATCAACTCGGGAGGAATCGTGAAATCATCCTGTCCCCATCTTTGATAGCGCGTGGATTTTTCGGTGTACGAAGCGAGTCGATTCGACTCGATGCTCTCGATGGCGATGCGCGAAACGTTCTCGAAGGCGATGTGCAGAACCGCATGTTCCGCCACCGAGGCATGACCGTAACCGACCACCCACTTCTCGTGGAACTGCGCCGATTTTTCGTCGCTGAGTTCGGCGGCAATATCGCGGAACGATTCGGGCGAGCGCGATGTTTTCGCAAAAGCGACCGCGATGGTTTCAGGGCTGAGCGCGCGCGGCGATAACAAATAAATTTCACGTTCGGGCATGAAGGTCTCCTCATGTAGAACAAGATACTATCTCGTTCTACCAAAATCTGGCGGATTATACCCATACGGGTACGTTGTAACAATGAAAAGGGCGGTCAAACGACCGCCCAAGTTTTAGGGAGTGCCGATGTTCGTTGGAAAATCTGTCGGGCTCGATGGTTTTTTCGGGGCGAGTTTCTCCAATTTATTCAACGCGCTCAATCCGCCGAACAAGCCAAAAAGGAAAAACACGTGAAAGACCAGACCCATCCACTCTTGAAAAGCGAGCATCAAAAGCGTATCGATCGCATAGAAGATCATGCCAACGATGAACGCCCACTTCATCGCGCGGTTGGCAAATACGCCGAAGAGCGCGAAAATTCCCGCGACAATCGCGCTGACGACCAAGCCGATCACTTTTACGATCAGCGCGGATTCTGGCATCACTTCAGCCATTCCAACAAATATCGAGTCCACAAATAGAGTTCCAGCCAAACCTACGACAAAATACATTCCCCCGCCAAATTGAAGCATGGCGGAATTAATGACCGACAGAGCGGCGATCCAATAGAAATTATTCGCGCCGCTCTTCATTCGGCGGACCAGGTCGGCAAGCGCCGCCTGCACGCGATACATCTCTCCTGTTGGATCTTGAGCAGGCGGTTGGACTGGCTGTGGTGAGGAATCAAATGGCTGTGTCATGTCATTTCCCTTCCGAGGTAGATTTACAGGGTCAATGTACAACAAATTGAGCTGAAAGTCAATTACAAAGAGGTATCAGTCCTCATCAAGAGTTTGCCTTACCACTTCAACATCCTTCGAGATCTGCGTTACCAACGCATCCACCGAGTCGAATGTCAGTTCATCGCGCAGGCGCGATACGAATTCAAGTTGCAAAGTCTCATCGTAAATATCGCGGTCAAAATCGAGCAGGTACGCTTCCACGCTCATTGTTTTTTTATCGGGCGTGAAGGTTGGGTTGGTGCCGATGTTGACTGCGGCTTTGTGTTTTTGGTCGCCTAGATACGCCCAGCAAGCATAAATTCCGCCAGCGGGAATCAATTTATCTACCGAGTAATCTAAATTCGCTGTGGGGAATCCGATCGTGCGCCCGCGCTGGTCGCCGCGAATCACGATTCCCTGCAAACGATACGGACGTCCCATCAACTTTGCGGCTTCTTCGACTTTCCCAACCGCGATCAATTTTCGGATCGCTGTGGATGAGATCACGCCGCTCTCGTCACTGACGGCTGGTACGGTTTCGACAGCGTATCCCAACTCCCCACCGATCTCCGTCAGACGCGGGATGTTGCCTTCGCGGTCTTTTCCCAGCGCGGAATCATAGCCGAGGATGAGGCGATCCAGCCCGATGTGGGATTTGAGGCGTTGCATGAAGTCGAAGGCGGTGAGATTCGCCACATCCCTGTTGAACGGATGCGTGATGACCACATCCACGCCCATATCGCCGAGAATTTCGGCTCGTTCGTCGGGGAGAGTCAACAATTTGATCTCGCCGCGCCCGAACACTTTGGATGGATGCGGATCGAACGTGATCACAACCGCTGGCAGATTCTTTTCATGCGCGCCTTCAACAAGACGATGAATGATCTGTTGATGTCCGCGATGTACGCCGTCGAAGACGCCGACGGTAAGCCAGGAACACGGGAGGTTGATTTCGTCGAGGGAGCGATAATGATTCATAAAACGTTGGGGATGTCACCCTGAGGAGCGATGGTTGCGACGAAGGGTCTCTGTCGTGGCATTAGAGATGCTTCGCTACGCTCAGCATGACAATACAAATGAAAATTCCAGCGCCACTGAGGCGCTGGAATGATAACAGTTAACTTTCTAATCGTGGGAGACTCAGGCGTCGTTCGTGAAGAATACTTTCTTCGGCTGCCAGGCGAGCGCGCCGTCTTCACCCGTGATACATTCCATCAACGCGACCAACTCGCCCTGCGTGCTGACGCCGCGCACTTTGTTTCCAAGAACGGCGTCTTCCGCGGCTTTCACGCGGTGACCATGCCGCACGCCTTCGACTTCATCGGGGCTGAGTTCGATGGCGGGCCAATCGCCCAACGCTTCTGCGGCAGGGATGAGATATTGATACCAATTACCCGCCGTGAACGCCTCTTGCAATTTGCGAAGCGGGGTTGCGTCGCGCAGAGAGAAACGTCCGCTTTTGGTGCGGCGTAAACCCACAAGGTACGCGCCACATCCCAATTTTTCACCGAGGTCGTTTGCCAACGAGCGGACATACGTGCCGGAAGAGCAATGCACGTCGATCACAACTTCGGGCGGAGTCCATTCCAATACTTCGAGATGATGCACCGTGATCTTGCGCGGAGTAAGGTCTACTGGCTCGCCCTGCCGCGCCATTTCATACGCTTTGCGTCCCTGCACTTTGACGGCGGAATACGGCGGCGGGGTTTGCTCGATCTCGCCCACAAACGTTTTCAGCGCTTCTTCAAATTGCGCTTCGGTGACGTTCACCGGCTGGGCAGACGGCGTCACCCTCCCTTCCGCGTCAAAGGTGTCGGTCTTGCCGCCCATGCGGATGATCGCCTGATAGCGTTTATCGGACGCCGAAACATATTCGCTCAACCGAACGGCGGGACCTACCAGAATCACCAACACGCCGGAAGCGCGCGGGTCAAGCGTGCCGGTATGCCCTGCGCGGCGCAAGCCTGTTCCGTTTCGTATCGCTTGGACTACATCGTGCGAGGTCATGCCGACGGGCTTGTCCACCACTAAGACGCCGGAGATGGCGTTCTTCATTGTCTGGCTATCTGTTTGTTTGTTCATTTTTCCTCCATTAATTTATCGATGGCAGTAACGCATAACTATTTTAATCAAGGTCGAGTATTTCACGAGTTGACTTTAGTACTACGGGCTGAACCTCGCTTAATGCGCCGGGGATGTCTGCCCCGGCTGCGGCGGCATGACCGCCTCCGTTGAAGTGTTTTGCAACCTTAGAAACATCCACCGTCGGGTCCAGCGCGCGCCAAGAAATCTTGACATGATTGTCGTTTTGTTCGACGAATATCATACCCACTTTGTTTCCATTTCCGGTAATTGCTGAGATTATATTAATCAAATCGGCATCGTCGTTTCCGCCGTACCCGGCTCGTTTACGGTCTTCGACGGTTAGGGTTGCCCAGACGATCCCTTGCTTTTGCTCCAGAGCGGAAAGCCCAGCCCCCCAATATCGCGCCGCAGGGAAAGTTTTATGCACTAATGAGCGCATGTACAGATCAGACATATCCGCGCCCGTTTCCATCAACGTGGCGCACAATCGCATCGCGGAGGGGTTCGTGTTTGGCGTGCGAAAGCCAAGCGTATCGGTAACGATCCCAGTTAATAACGCCGTGGCAATCGGTTTGGTGATCTTGTATCCCCATTCGGGCAGATAATTAGTGAGGATGGCGGCGGTTGCCACCTCGTCCTCTTCGATCAGGTTCAATTTGCCAAATTTCTCGTTGGTTTTGTGATGATCGATATTGATATCAGGCGCGCCGAAATTTTCAAAGGCCTTCCCCACACGCTTGAAATCGGCGCAATCGACAGTGATGAAGGTATCGTATTCTCCTTGCGGTTCTTTGACGATCAACTCGCTCCCTTCCAGATATTTGAACGAGGAGGACACACCGTCTACGAGCGTCATTTGAACTTGTTTACCGGCGTCCTTGAGCGCCAACCCTAAACCAAGTAGAGACCCGATGGCATCGCCATCCGGGCGCACATGAGACGCGATAACAATGTGATTTGCGATCTCCAATCGTTTTTTGATCGCCCCTGATATTTCCTGATTCATTCTGTTCCGTTGCCCTTTCAATAGCTGTAACGTGGCGCGGGATGGCATCCCGCGAACTCACGGCAAGGCGGGATAACATCCCGCCCCACATCTCACGAAAATTCAGTTTATTTCTTCGCTCGCAACCCAGCCAGAATCTTCTCGATGTGGTCGGCGTTCTCCGGCGTCACATCCCAGTGGAAGCGCAGGCGCGGAAAGGCGCGCAGTTCGACGCGCGAGGCGAGAGTCCGCCGCAGGAAACCGGAAGCAGACTCAAGTCCGGCGAGAACGTCTTTCGAGCGCGAAGTCCCTTCGAGGGCAGAGACGTAGACATCCGCGTAGGCAAGTTCTCTATCTACTTTTACGTCGGTGATGAAGATCTGTTGCAGGCGCGGGTCGCTGATCTCACGGATGAGCATATCCGAAAGTTCCTGGCGGATGCGATCCGCGATACGTTGAAGTCGAATTCCTGAAGGCATAACGATTTACGATTTTAGACTTACGATTGACGATTGGTGGTTGAGTGGCCCTGAACGATTGCGGCGAAAGGCATATCGAAACCACAGTCCATTTACGATTTTTCCAATACGTAACAGATCAACTGATCACCGGATTGAATGTCGCTGAAGCCTTTGAAGCCGACGCCGCATTCGTAGCCCTGCTTGACCTCTTTCACATCGTCTTTCTCATGACGAAGCGAACCCATGTCGCCTTCGTAGACGAGGTCGGTCCCGCGATAAAGTTTGACCTTCGCGTTGCGGCGCAGTTCGCCGTCGGTCACGCGGCAACCAGCCACACGTCCAAATTTTGAGGCGGTGAACACTTGCAACACTTGCGCGCGACCGATGACTTTCTCTTTGACTTCGGGTTCGAGCATACCTTTGAGGGCTTTCTCGATATCCTCGGTCATGCGATAGATGATCTCGTATAAGCGGATGTCTACGCCTTCTTTGTCGGCAAGCCGCCGCGCGGAAACTTCCGCCTGCACGTTGAAGCCGATCATGATCGCCTTGGAAGAAGAAGCCAGCATCACGTCGTTCTCGCCGATATTGCCGGTCTCGGCGTAAATGACTTTGATGCCGATCTCACCCTCGCCAAGTTTGTTCAACTCGGATATGACCGGGTCGAGCGACCCCTGCACATCGGCTTTGACGATCAGGTTCAATTCCTTCGCTTCGCCCGCCTGCACGTTGGCAAACAAGTCCTCCAACGACACTTTCTTTTTGGATTGCGCTTGCGCCTTTGCGGCTTCGACTCGTTCAGCGACGATGACACGCGCTTCTTTGTCCGAGTCGACAACTTCAAACAAATCGCCGGCAGACGGCACATCGCTCAAGCCCATCACTGAGACTGGGGTCGAGGGTCCAGCCTTCTTCACGGGCTTGCCTTTGTAATCGGAAAGCGCGCGCAATTTCCCATGCGCGATGCCCGCCACGACCACATCTCCCATTTCGAGCGTTCCGTTTTGAATAAGCAGCGTGGCTATCACGCCCTTTGTCTTGTCTACTTCTGCTTCGATCACCGTGCCAATCACCTTGCCATTGGGGTTTGCCTTGATCTCGGTGTTATCCGCCACGAGCAAAATGCCTTCCAGCAGATCGTCGATGCCCTGCTTCTGCTTGGCAGAGACGGGGATCACCATCGTGTTGCCGCCCCAATCATCCGGGACGAGTTCCTGTTCGGCAAGTTGTTGTTTGACGCGGTCTGGGTTGGCGTTGGCTTTGTCGATCTTGTTGAGCGCCACCATGATCGGAACGCGCGCGGCTTTCGCATGGGCAATTGCTTCGCGCGTCTGCGGCATGACCCCATCGTCCGCCGCGACGACCAGCACGACAATATCCGCGCCTTGCGCCCCCCGCGCGCGCATCTGCGTAAACGCCGCATGACCGGGCGTATCGAGGAACGTAATGGGGCGGCCTTTCTTTTCAACTTGATAAGCGCCGATGTGCTGGGTGATGCCGCCCGCCTCGCCCGAAGCCACATCCGTCTGGCGGATCGCATCAAGCAGGCTGGTTTTGCCGTGATCGACATGACCGAGAATGGTCACCACAGGCGGACGCAGCTTCAACTGCGAAGAATCCTCCCCCGCGATCATCCGCCGCCAGAGGGGAACTTCGCCGGTCTCGGTTTTTATTTCTTCCACAACTTCAGGGGTCGCTTCAAAGCCATACTCAGCCACCACGATCGCGGCGGTGTCGAAATCCACCGACTGATTAATGGTCGCCATCACGCCGTTCGTCATCAATTTTTTGATCAGGTCGATTGGGCTTTTCTCGATCTTCTGCGCCAGGTCTCGCACCACAATGCTGACCGGCAATTCGATCTTCTTGTTTCCATTGGTACTCATGGGACTGCCTCCAATTCTCAAAACGCCAAAAAGCCATCGGCAATGTGACGCCTTGCTTGTTACACCTTCAACAGCGGCAACCCAGCGAGTTAACGATTCACATTGGGTGGGTCACCGTTCCCCGTCTGCGCTTTCAGCAGGCAGGGTGTTCATAAAGTCTTCCAACGCTGTGCGGTCATTATCTGCGATCGTTGTCTTCAACGCATGCGCCAGGGCGCCCTTCAAGCCTCGCTCCCAACATTCGCGTCGGTCATGCAGGTAAGCGCCCCGCCCGGCGAGTTTACCGGATCGGTCTACTTTCACGCCGTCTGCCGCGCGCACGATGCGGATCATCGTCCGTTTGGGCAGGATTTCACGACAGCCGACACACGTCCGCTGGGGCACATGCTTCAGGCGTTGAACAGGTTTGTTCGACATGCTCCTTGACATTGTGTTCGCAATACAATTGAACTGCATTGCGAACATTCACCAGAAATTACTCTTCCTCGCCAAAATCATCGCCGCCGCGCTTGTGTTTCTTGCGACCCACAACTTCGCCGCGTTCTTCGTCCAATACCAACTCGACGCTCTTCTTCTTGACTTTCTTGCCCTTCTTCTTATCTGCGGACTCATCGTCTCCGCCCGCGGTTTGGAAGATCTCCGGCTTCATTGAGAAGAGTTCATCCAATGAGACGCCGTCTTTGGCGTGTTCATCTTCATCTTCTTCGACGACCTTTCTCGCTTCTTTCTTAGTGGATATTGGTTTTTCCACTGGGGGAATCTCTGTCAGCGCGATGGTTTGGTCTTCCACAGGGAGGGATGCCGCCTCCACGGGCGAAGCAGTTGTCCCTTCGGCGGGAAGCGTTTCGGGGAATTGAATCGCCGCAAGGGCTTCCTCGATATTTTGCATGGCTTTCGGTCCGATGCCGGCGAGTCCGAGCACGCGGTTTGAATCCGCTTTCAAGGTTGCCATGAGGCTTCCAACCGTATCGTAACCAGCCTCGACGAGGATATTGAAAGTGTGCTCTTTGATGCCGGCTTTCTCAAGGGGCATACCAAATGCCGCGGTGGGAATATCGGAATGTGCGTCTGCCACCGCCCCTTCGGCGCGGGCGGCTTCTTCTTTGATCTGAATGGTGCGGCGCTCCACACGGTCGACAAATTGCGCGAGGGCGGTGAATTCCTCCGGTGTGAGCGGACGATTCTCCGCTTTTTTGGCGAGGCTTTCTTCGATGCTGGGAATTGCCTCGACTGCGTTGGGTATGAGCGTGGAAAGTTCGGCGTCACTCTGAAGTTTTTGCAAGGCGTCGCCGGCGGCTTCTGTGAGCGACTTGATATCGATGCGCCAGCCGGTCAGTTTGGCAGCAAGGCGGGCGTTCTGCCCATCGCGACCGATGGCGAGACTCAGTTGGTCTTCCTGCACAACCACGGTGGCGGTCTTGTTGCCGTCCGCATCGGAGACATAGACGCCGGTCACACGCGCCGGGCTGATGGCTTTCGAGATGTACACAACGGGGTCTTGATCCCATTGAATGATATCGATCTTCTCATCGTGCAATTCTTTGACGATGGCTTGAATGCGCACGCCTTTGATGCCCACGCACGCGCCCACCGGGTCGACGCCAGCCTGGGTTGCCATTACCGCAACTTTGGCGCGCGCGCCGGGTTCGCGCGAGATGGCGCGGATCTCAACAATGCCGTGATAAATTTCGGGTACTTCATTCTCCAACAGGCGTCGCAGGAAGTTGCGATGCCCGCGCGAGAGTATGATCTGCGGTCCGCGCGAGCCGTCTTTCACTTCGAGCACTACCGCGCGGACGCGATCATGCACTTTGAAGCGCTCACCGGGGATACGCTGGTTGGCGGGTAACATTCCCTCGGCTTTCATATCCAGCCCGACGGTGGTTGCCTGAGCATTGGTGGCTTGCACTATGCCGCTGACGATCTCGCCAATCTGTCGTTCAAAATATTGCATTTGATTGGAGCGTTCCGCCTCGCGAATGCGTTGTTGAATCACCTGACGGGCGGTTTGCGCGGCGACGCGACCGAAATCTTTCGGAGTGGTTTCCACGATCACCATGTCGCCGAGTTGCGCCTCGGGGTTCACTTGCCGCGCTTCGTCGAGCAACACTTCGGTCTTGGGTTCGATGATATCTTCAACAACTTCTTTTTCGGCGAACACCAATACCTTGCCGGTCTCGAGGTCGATTTTCGCCTCCACATGCTGGGCAGTGGACGCGTTGACAGCTTTGCGATAGGCAGACGCCATCGCAGACTCGATCGCCCCAAGGATGATCTCCTTGGATAACTGTTTTTCTTCCAAGACTTCGTTGAACGCCAAGGCAATTTCGTTCTTTGACATGCGTGGTACTCCAATTTCTCCTACCGCTGATTTATTCCAAAATGAAACTTCAGGCGATTTTGCAACTTGAATTAGAACTCAATTTCCATTTAATGTTGCGGCACTGCGTATTTCAAACAAAAAAGTGGGGGTGAGCCCACTTTCCAGTGCGTGCTTCTAAGTTCGACTTACAACGGCATTTTAGCACGATGGATAAAAACATGCAAGATATAATTCACGCCATGATTTCTCGCAACCTTGATAAAGCGGCTCTGCGCGGCGAGCCTTCGTATGTGTGGCGAGCCGGTCAACAGCGGCGGCTCGACATGATCGTGAAATTTGCGGGCGAACGCGTCAAAGGACAAATCCTTGAAAACGGATGCGGCGTCGGCATGTACGTTGAACATCTCTCCCCTTTTGGAGGAACCGTCATCGGGTTGGAATACGACTTCGACCGCGCCCGCGAAGCGCGGACTCGCTCGCCCCTCATCCTGAATGCGGCTGGGGAATTTCTTCCGCTTCTTTCCGCGACCCTTCGGCAGGCTCAGGGCGGCGCTTTCGACCTGATCCTCAGCCACGAGGTGATCGAACACGTGCAAGACGACCGCGCGGCGATTCAAGAAATGATTCGCGTGTTGAAACCAAGCGGACGGCTTATCCTGTTCTGCCCAAATCGCGGCTATCCCGTCGAAACGCATGGAATCTACTGGAAGGGCAAATATTATTTCGGAAACAAGTTGTTCGTCAATTATCTGCCGCGCAAACTGCGCGACAAACTCGCCCCGCATGTGCGCGTCTACGCAAAACGCGATCTGCAAAAATTATTCGACGGCTTGCCCGTGAAATTCATCGAACAGACCGTCATCTTCGGCGCGTACGATAACATCATTGCGCGGTTTGGAATCTTTGGAAAACTTCTTCGCACCCTATTGCAATTTCTAGAGAAGACGCCTTTGAAGATCCTCGGAATATCCCATTTTTGGGTTGTGGAGAAGATATGATGTCGAACACGAACAAGCCTGAGTTGCTTTCCAAGTTAAAAGAGTCCAACCAGCGCGTCGTCAATTGGTTTGCTGAAATTTCAGCGGACAAATTTTTCCAGCGCGAGGGTGAAGTGTGGTCTGCGTCGGATAATTTGGATCATCTCATCAGATCGCACAAGCCGATTGCGAAGGCGCTGAAGTTGCCGAAGTTCACACTGCGGACCATGTTCGGGTCGCCGAATCAGCCGTCCCGTAGTTATGAGGCGATTTGTCAGGTGTACAAAGACACGCTCGCCGCGGGCGGAGTCGCTTCGGGCAAATTCCTGCCCGACCAGAAAACTCCCGACAATCCTGAAACGAATAAGCAAGAGTTACTGAAACAATTTTCAAACGCCAGCGCGGATTTAGTTTCGGTTGCCGAAAAATGGAGCGAGGATGATCTGGATGGCTATCTGCTCCCCCACCCGTTGATCGGCAAGTTGACGATCCGCGAGATGCTGTATTTCACGATCTATCACAACCTGCGACATGCGAGCCAGGAAGGCGATTGAAGAAGCGGCTAAAAGGATGGGCTAAATTTTTCTTTGCCACAGAGACCGCAGAGTTCTCTGGGAAAAAACTCAAACTCTCCGCGCGCTCTGTGGCAAAAATGACTTTTGTAAGAGGTCTATTATCAGTAGGTCACGAAGACAAGTTCTTGACGCAGTTGCACTGCGTCAAGGCAGGCGACAGTGCAACTGTCGCCTGAACTTTCGTGAACTACTGATTATTTTATTTCTATCTCCGCAACTGCCCGCTCCATCATCACGGGCGGAATGATCACATCCAGATTCAAACTATAGGTGACGAACTCTTGCAAGGCGAGGCGATACCAGAGCGTGGTCTCAACCGTGAGCGGACCTTGCGCGTCGGCGGGGACGGTGAAGGCGTAGGGAAGCGTATCGCTGGCGTTGGCGGGGATGGGGTTGCGGGTGTAGGTATAACTTTCAGCGTTGAAGAGGATGTGTTCGTTGATCACTTCGCCGTTTTTATCTTTGAGGACTTTGATGTAAATCACGGCGTTGGGGTCTATCTTGCCTGTCTTATCGTCGAACGCGCCGCTATGATAAATAACCTTGCCCGCCGCGTCGGTCACTTTGACTTCGAGCCACATGTGACGTTGATCGAGCGCGCCCGTCGGCAGGTTGTGACCCGCGCCCGTGTTGGCGATGGTCACGTTGAGCGTCGCTTCGGAATTGGGCGAAACGCTCTCAGGCGCGGAAACGCTCAAAGTCGCCGCCGCCTGTAACAGGTCACGAATGAGGCGGTTCTGTTCCAGCAAATCCGCTTTCCATTCATCGGTGGAAATATCGCCAGGCGGAAGCCCGCCGCGCAAAAACGTCACCAGATTGGATGGCAGGTTGGAATCGGTGAGCAGATAATTCACGCCGACAAAACGATGCGAAACGATTCGTTCGGGAATTTGACCTGATTCGTTTAACTGGGAAATATACGCCGCTGGATCAGGGTGCATGTGGCAATCCTGACATTGGATATTTTTTTCGGCGTATTCGCTTTCCTGCCATTCCTTGTATGTGTTTTGCAGGAGCATGGGTTCGCCGCCATTAATTTCGACGGGGCGAATTTCGGTATGGCACGCGCCGCAAAAATCGGAACTGCCCATCAGCGGGTTATGCGTTTTGGCTTGCATACTCACGGCGTGTTCGGAAGGCGCCGCCATGATCAGCGCTTCGTTATAGTTATTGAGGTTGTTGATATTGAGCGTCAGCCCGCCATTGCCGCCCAGCGGATCGGCTTGGACGGCGGTGTGACAAATGATGCAGGTTGTGCCTTCCGCCGTCGCTTCGCTGGGACCGACGACCGCCAGCGGATTGATTTCACCCATCAACAAGTTGACAGGCTCGTGACATGAATCGCACCAGCGAATCTTTTCCGTGCCGAGGCGATTCTTGTGCGCCACTTCATTGTTGCTGATGGCAGTCTCGTACAAAATATCTGGACCTGTGACCGAGTGAATGGAACTGACCCACTCGCGGTATTCTTTGTCGTGGCATTGGGCGCAGAACTCGGCGGTGGGAATATGTTTCGCGTCGAGCATTTTGCCATCGGCGGTGTGCAGGTTGCCAGGCGCGAAGGGATTATCGTTCCAGGGCATGGAATAAAACGGAACATCTTCGCCGACCGTTAACCCCGTGCCTTGCGGTTTAGGTAAAAGAAACACGGCGGCTATAAAGGCGATCAGAGTCAACGCTCCCCCAATGAATAAATAACGAATCGGTTTACTTCTCATCAGTTAATTCACCTTACACAGAACGTCCCGAAGGTTTCTTTGAAAGCGCCTTGTTGCGCCAAGCCAACCTTCGGGACGGTGCGCGTAAGTCGGCTTGCTCATTGTGAACTGGCGCGTTTCCTTCGACGGGCAACATGAAAGCCGATGAACGTGAGCGCCAAAAGCGCAAACCCTAAATGCCCGAGGTTGGCGATTTGATACGCGGGATAGCCCGCCATCCAGACCACGCCGCCCATCCACAGCAGGCTGGGGATGAGCAGGACGAATCCGCTTAGCCCAAGCAGAGCCATAATCCAGTTAAGGATGTGACCGTACACCCGCTGTTGATACGACCAATCCGATTCGTTTTCGTTGCGGCGAAAAGCACGCCAGACGAAAATCAGGTTGATGGCGGATTCGCCTTTCTTCTTGTAATGCGACAACACATACGGGATCAGATAAAAGAATCCAAGAATGCCAGTGATGAGGTGAATCCACAATGCGGCTTGCGAGGCGAACCAGTTCCACGAGCGCGGGACGAGGTAGTAGAACAATCCGCTGACGAGGGCGACGGCGAAACAGACCATGAACGGCAGAAGATAATCGCGCACGGCTTGCGCGGCGGGCGCGCGAACGGAAGTTCGGCTGGAGGTTTGGGCTTGGGCGGTTGTGTTTGTAATCATAAAATCTATTCACCACAAAGAGTCAAAAAACTTTCTTTTGTACACGGATACTTCGACAGGCTCAGCACAAGTTTCACGGAACACGCGGAAAAAATCCTTTTTTTATTACCGTACATATGCACCGCGAAGCCCGCAAAGTGCGCCAAGAAAACCTTTAAATCTTTGCGTTCTTCGCGCTCTTAGCGGTAAAAAGAGCGCCATGTACGGTAGAGAGATCCTTTTTATAAAAGTTCTTCTCCGTGAAAATCAGTGAAATCCGTGTTTAAAATAACTATTCTATCGGCGCGGGCGCGGGGACGGTCACTTCAATCACGGGCGGCGCGTCTGGCGACCAGCCTTCCGCTTCGAGGTTGAGCGGAATGTTCGCTTTGGCGGCGGCTTGCGCCACAAGCGCGGCGAGCGCGGTGGCTTTATCCTGCGCTTCCGTGCCGAAGGCGTCCGCTTCTTCGGGCGTGAAGACCATGCCAGCCTTTTCCTTATCGAACAAATCGTTGACGTATTTCACCAAATCGGCGAAGCCCGCGTCAATTTGCGTATCGAGGGCGGGGTCGGCGTTGGCGACGACAGGGCGGATATTATCATACGTTAAGTCCAAGCCTTGCAAAATGCCCGTCACGTCCAGCAAGCGGCTGGCGGCGATGAAGCCCGTCCCTTCAAAGTTGTTGCCAGAGACGAAGGTGGACAGTTTCCATTGTTCAAAATATTCGTTCATGGTCGGGATCATCGTAATCATCGCCATGAAAGCGTCTTCGAGAGTCGGCTCCCAGGCGTTGACGGCGTCCAGCGTTTGTTGGGCGGCGATATCCAAGCCTTGCGCGGAGGCGAGCAAAATCTCCCCTTCGGGCAGGGCTTCGCCCAAGCCGAGGCTTCCGTCGCCGTTCAAGTCCACAGCCAGCCCCACATATTTTTCAACCGTGCCATACAGGATGGGTTCGGTGAGCGTATGGAAGAAATTGCCAGGGCTTTCGAGCGTTGTGCCGTCGGCGAGTTTCAACGTCCATTGAATCGCTTCGGGGTCTTCGGAAGCGGACGCGCCCGCATCCAGCCAGCCGTCGTAATACGCCAGCGCGGGAACGCCCGCGATGATGCCTTCGTTCAATTCGTAATGCGTGTGGGCTTCGAGCCAGTCGGCGCGCATTTTGTCGAGCAGGGTTTTCGCGGCTTCGGGATGATTCGCCCATAAATATTCATAGGGATTTGAATCGGGATGATCGGCTTTGATTTGTTCGATGGCGGCGTAATATTTCTCCGCGCCCGCGCGCAGGGACGCTGTCGCTTCTTGCATACGGGACGCTTGGTCCACCGCGTAGGCTTTCACCGCGCTGAGGTCGGCTTGGGCGGCGGGAATGTCCGTCGAAGCCGAATCAACCGTCGGCGCGGCTTGAGGCGCGCAAGAAGCGAGAATCAGGCTGAGGGTCAGAATCCCAGTCAGGGATGTGATCCAATTTTTCTTCATGTATTACGAAACTCCTTTGGGTTGTGTGATGAGGGCGCTTTTCTTTTTCTTGCGCCAAACGCTGTAACTGAATGTCGCAATCAGCAATAGCAAAAATAAAATTTGCGCGAGCGTGGTTTCGAGCGTGGGGTACACGCCGAAGAGTTCCATGAGGATTAAGTTTTCAGGAATCCACGCGAGCAAGTGCGCGGAAACGAGACCCGCTTCCTGCAAGCCGCGCACGCCCGCGCCCGTCAGGTTGAACGCCAAAAACATGAGCAATAAACCCGTCACCGCGAAGAACGGTTTGAGCGGCAGGCGCTTGCTCAACTTGAGGATGGCGTACGCAATCGCAAAGATGATGACCGCGCCGATGATGAAGCCGAGCCAGATCGAGCTGGCTTGCGCGTCGAAAGCGAGGGCTTGATAAAACAAAACGGTTTCAAAGCCTTCGCGGAAGACGACCGTGAATCCCAAGCCCGCCAACGCCAGCGCCGAACCTGAGTTGAGCGCCTTGCCCACCTGTTCCTTGACGTAGGCGATCCAATCCACCACATACACTTTTTCAAACAGCCAGTTGGTGACGTAAAACAACACAACCACCGCCAGCAAACTGCTGACGCCTTCGATCACTTCGCGTTGCGCGACGGTGACGGTGATGAGGCTTTGCGCCGCCCACCAAAGCAGAACGCTCAACGCAATGGCAAAAGCCGCGCCGAGATACACCCACGCGCTGAATTTACGCGGGCTGTTGGTGGCGCTCAAATACCCGAGGATCGCGCCGAGGATCAAGACCGCTTCCAAACCTTCGCGCAGGATGATGACCAGGCTGTTGATGACTGCTAACCATCCGCTCATGCCGACGGAGAGAAAATCTTCCGCTTCGTTTAACTTGACGTTGAGCTGGTTCACGCTGGCGGCAATTTCTTCGGCGGGGGCTTTTTCGGCAATCAACGTGGACAAGCCCTTCTGCCCTTCCGTGCCTTCCCAGAACAAACCTTCCAGCTCGCGCGAAAGGACGGGAGCGCGATGCGCCAGCCGTTGTTCGGGTCCGCTTTCGTAAATGGCATAGGCTTCGATGCGCGTGCGTTCGGCGTCCGCATAATTCCCCATGCGGACGGCGTTCAACATTTCATTGAGCAATGTATCCAGAATGGTGAATGAAGCGGAGGTGTCGCTTGAATCGGCGCTGACTTGCAAGGTGGTTTGGACGATGCCCAGCGCTTCATCCACCAAAGTTTTTACTTCGCTCGGTTCGGCATAGTTGAGGATGGCGGTTTTGAGTTCGCCAAAAATCGTTTCAAGGTGCGCGGCGGCGTTTGGGTCCGCTTCGGCAATGAAGGGACGCAGTTCTTCAAAGACCGCCAGCGCCTGCGCGTGAAAGGTGACGGCTTCCTGATATTCGATGGCGATGGTAATTTTCCCATCGCGCACGCCGTTTTTATATTCCACATAAATCAAATCGGTGAAGAGGTAGAGCAACTGCCCGCGTTTGGAAATTTCGGCGGGCGTGAGTTCAACGGGTTGATAATTCGTCAACGCCGCGTGAATGTCATTCGCCTGCGTTTTCACTTCCACCCAATCTTCGTTCAACGCGGCAGATTCGAGCGCGGCAAACGATTCGCTTAATGCGGCAGTTTCGTCCGCGCCAAGTTTTTCGGTCATATCGGCTTGCAGGATGGAGAAATAGCCCGCCGATTGTCCCGCCCATTCTGCGGCGCGGGTGGCGAAATCTTTTTCGACGGCGTCGTTGATTTGAGTCAGCGCATCGCGCAGGCGGAAGAAGTAGGAGTCGCGCAAATCGTTGGCGATAATCTCCGCCGCCGACTCCGCCGATAGTTGATTCTGTTCCACGTCAGCCAGCGCCTTCGCAGACGGATCGTCCACTGCGCTGACGCGCGTCGATTCGCGGTATTCGCGCAATTTCAGCCATTCGGCGGCGGAGGCAGTGTCGCCCGCTTCAAGCGTGGATAAAGTCAGGGTTTGGCTACCCTGCAAGAGCGCGGTCCAGAGGCGTCCGCGCGCGGCGGCTAAGGCGGAGGCGTTGCCATCCAATGCGGCGGTTCGCGCGCGAGTCAATGAATCCAATACCAGCGCGTCCGCTGTGGGCGCGGATTTTTTATAAGCGGGCTGTAAACTCGCCGCGTAAATTTTCGCGGCGTCATCCAGCAAACTCGCGGCGGTTTGATAATTTGCGGCGGGGTCGCTGGCGCGCGCGGCGGCGTATAACTCGCTTTGCGCCTGAAAGGCAAGGTCGCGCATCTGCTGGGCGGAATCCCAGACGGGCGGCGTTTGGGCGCGAGCGAGGGGAGTGAATGAAACGGTCAGGGCGAGGAGGAATAAAAATTGAATGAAGCGCAATGCACGAACATGTTTAAGAGGAATAAACATGCCACAATTCCTAAGTTGAGTCATTGCGGCAGTATAACGATTGTTATTATGAAATTCTAGATGGAAGTGGAAGATTGGATATAACCCCGCTTGTAATTCATTTTCAACCAGGTTGAGAGCCAGATTGACTCATGGATCATCAAGATAGTAAATATTCCATGCAACAGATAACGCCATGACACTTCAAGCCCGTTTGCGATTTTTTTGAATCACGAGTTTCCAATACAGCCCAGCCAACTGCCGCAAAGAGCGGATGATCCGCCAGGGGACGAAGAATTGAGAAATTCCGTACTTGCGCGAATAGTGATTGACGGGTACCTCAGCAAATATGTAACCCGCATCTTCGATCTTCTTCACCATTTCAAGGCAGATCGCCCCGCTGACGCTTTCCAATTCGATCTCGTTGAGAATCCTACGGGGAATTAAACGGAAGTCGCAATCCACATCTCGGATGCGAATGCGAAAAAATATTTTTACGAGAGTGTGATACGCGCGTCCGATGATGATTCGAAGTAACGAATCGTTGCGCGTGAGTTTGTATCCGTTCGCCGCGTCCGCGCCATCGCGCAGGGCATCCACAAGCAAAGTTAATTCGAGCGGGTTGTATTGCGAATCTCCGTCTGTGTAAAACACCCAATCTTTTTTCGCCGCGTTGAAACCCGTCCGCAGCGCCGCGCCGTATCCCCGATTTGCAGGATGATGAATGACGTTCAACTCGGGATATTTATTCTTCAATTCATCCAACACGATCGCCGTGTAGTCCGAACTCCCGTCGTTCACCACCACCACTTCATAATCGTCAGTCACCTGACGCAACGCGATACACGCCGCGCTGACCATGCTCGCAATCGAGCCGCCGTCGTTGTACGCCGGGAAAACCGCGCTGACACTGGAAACTCGTCCGCGCGCGGGATTCATTGTCACGCGCTTGCCTCCTTTCGCCCGATTGTGATCACGCTCAAACCGAAGGGCAGGCTGTTTCTGGCGATTAGAGTCGCTTCACTCTTCAAGATTTTCTCAAACATCGCATCGAACAGACCCGCGCTCGCATTGAGATCGGAATACCCATCTCGAAATCCAAGCAACCTCTCGCTGAATCTCTTCAACAAGGCAATGGGAAATAAGAACATGTTGGCGAATGAAATATGCTCGACGATCAATCCGCTTTGAAGGAACAAACGCGCGACCTCTTTGGCGGTATATCTTTTTTTCGTATGCACCATATCGTCGTGCCGCCCGCGAAGCCAGTCATACGCAGGCAGGCGGAGAAAAACCCGCCCGCCGGGGACAAGAACGCGGACGAATTCACGAAGCGCCGCGAGGTCGCTATCAACCGCCTTTTCGTAGAGAACGTCGAAGCTGGTCACCAGGTCGAATTGAGCGGAAGCAAATGGAAGGTCGAGAATCGAAGCGCAGGCGATACGAGTCAGCCCGCGTTTGCGGCAAAACTGCAAGGCGAGAGGATGGACGTCCACGCCGGTCACGCAACCGTATCGAGGCAAAAGCGTCGCCATGGCGGAACCGGTCCCGCATCCCGCATCCAAGATGCGAAGTTGTGAAGAAGCGCCGTAGCAACGGTCGAAGATCGCCCGCGTAATAGACGCCATGCCGCGATACCACCAGTGTTCATCTTCGACGCGGTACATGAGTTCATATTCACGCGGGTCCAATGGTCCTCGCTAGGGAACTTGATATGCCATCAAGATGGTATTTTTGCAATCATAGACATAATGAACTTCTCCCCCGGGGTTAAGCCGCACCCACTCCTCCAATTCTTTGATTCGATCCGGGTTGGCAATGATCGTTTCGCCATTGATCGCATGGAGCGAATCGATCGGATCGGGATGGTTGATGATCGGCCTGAGCTGGCTGAGAAAGTCTGTGGAGGCGTGACTCCCGTAAAAAAATTGACCATCGCTCAATAAATACACCGACGACTCGCTCTCAACGGTTCTCACATAGGAACCCAGATACGATGCAAAACGTCCCGCCAGATTGCCTCCAAAACGGCATTGTCCGGCAAAATCGCCAAAATAGGTCCACATGTTGAGTACCAGCAAACTGAGGAGAACCACAGATACGGAAGCGGCATACACCTTTTTTGCATTCCCCCACCCTATCCCAAATATTTCAAGCGCCTGATCAAGCCCAATGGCGCACATGATCAACGCCGAGGGAAACGCCATCAACATTCTGTATGAATCCGCGGAAGGCGGAATGGCAAATAAACCTACGGACAAAGTTGCGCCCCAAAAATAACCATTCAGGAGAAGATATTCGCGCAAACGGGTGCGTAACAAGGAAATAGCCAACCCAATTAAAAACAACACGGATGAAACAACGGTTAGCATGGGCGCTGGGGAGCCATAGAAATCGAACGCCGGGTAATAAATAAGCGCCATAAAGGCATGAACCACGCGCCCAAAGAGAATGGTCGCCGCCGACTGTCCCGTGCTTTGGATGGTGACATCCAGCCAGCCGGATTGAAATGTTCCATTCTGCGCCAACCGATTCAGAAATTCGTTCATGTTTTGTGAAATGTAAACCGCTTCTGGTAGGATTGCGATCAAGAAGCCGCCCCAAAACGCAAGAGCAATGTGAAATACCGTTTTGAACCACGCCCGGTAAAAAATGAGGGCAACCAGCATATAGATCAATACAAGACCGATAATGACCTGCGCCGTCAAATAGACTGAAAAATGGATCGCCACCAGAATGCCGCTCAACGCGGTCCGCCAGGCCTGGCGTTTCTCAAATCCGCTCAGGAGGAAATATAATTCAAGCGGCACAAGCCAGGTGCCATGGATATAAGCCACGGAAGCGATACGGCTGAAATTGATATGCGTATGCGATATCGCCAACAGAACCGCCGCGATCAACGCAATCCTGGGTCCGCCGATCTGGCGGGCAAACAGATATAACGAGGGAATCGCAATCACGCCTCCGATGGCAGGCATCAGCCGCAATGCAAAGGAAGTTGCGCCAAACGATCTGAGCGCGATGTTGATGGCTTGAAGATAGAGGGCGCCAAAATTTTCCCACAATGCAAACGGGTTGGTCAACCTCCCCTCAGCCGTCGATTGGGCGGCAAGCCCAACCAAGCCTTCATCCCCATCCAGGACTCGGGGAACCTGTCCAAGGTTATAAAAACGCACAGTGACAGCAACGATCACAATGACCAGCACCAACAATATCTCGGTATGGTTTTTCCGTATTTTCTCTTTGAGTGTTTCAAGCGACACGCCCCCATCGGCAAACACGAACAGATAGCCAATCGCCCCCATGAACCAAATGGACATTACAGGGATGTAGTTCCTCTGAGGCAAGGTAGCCCCATATGCCGCCAGCACGGAAAGTGTAATTGCAAACAGATGCCAGAACGCTCCATCGCGTAACAGAGCATGATCTGAAAGTTTTTGCAAAAGCGCTGTGGGGCGAACTGTCAGCCCTATTAAAAACAAGACCGCGCCTGCAACCGCCAACCCCGTATAGGGCGGAAAAACAACAGCATCATTGACAGGTTGCGAGGCGATCAGTATTTGACTCAAGAGCAGAAGAGCGAATCCGATAAAGGCAATGAAACGGCGCGCCTTCATACTATTCCCCTCCATCTCCATGTGTTGGTCTGTCATGACAACTCCCTATGGTCGTTTAATTTTGCTGCATAAAAATTTAACGGCAATCCACAACTTCACAGAAGTCCTGGATAAGATACTCCTATTCCATTCTTGATACGATGGCGCGTGTGGTCAAAGTCATTATACCGAAGAATGCAGACTGCCAAAGTGAACATTATGAAATTGTAAACTCAAAAATGAGAATCTGTTTATTTTTTGATTGAACTCATGCCAGAAATACAATACAATCGGGCGCAAGTTAGGGAGTAGCCATGTCGCCGGTTGCGACACAAGCGGAAGAATTCCGCATGACGCAACCATCAGGCGCCATCGGCTGGTCGTCAAGACGGAACGAACGTTCCCGGCCAGCCGTACGTGCAGAATCCGCACCACTGGCGAGACTATCCACATTCAAGACTGTGGAGTCTCGCTTTTTATTTTCCACAGTCGGTTTCAGGAGAATGAACAATGGACGGAACGATATGGCTCTGGATCGGATTTAATCTCTTCGTCTTGGCATTGCTTGCCATAGATTTGGGCATCTTTCACAGAAAGTCGCACGCCGTCTCGGTCAAAGAAGCGGCGATCTGGAGCGTCGTGTGGATCAGCCTGTCGCTACTTTTCAATCTGGGGATCTATTTCTTTTGGCAAACGATTTCCCCCACAAGCTCGTACACGAACAGCGAAGCCGCGCTGGCTTTCCTCGCAGGGTATCTGATTGAAAAATCCCTCAGCGTCGACAATATCTTTGTATTTGTCGTGTTGTTTTCCTTTTTCGCAGTGCCTGCCGCGTACCAGCATCGCGTTCTATTCTGGGGCATTATCGGCGCGCTCATTATGCGCGGCACGTTGATCGCCATCGGCGCGGCTCTGCTTCATGAATTCCATTGGATCATCTATGTGTTCGGCGCGTTCCTCATCTACACCGGCTTCCGCATGGCTTCGCACAAGGATACTGATTTAATCCCGGACCAGAATTTTGTGCTAAAGCTATTCCGGCGCATCTTCCCCGTCGCCGATGCCTACGAAGGCGATCAGTTTTTCATCCGCCGCGCGGGAAAACTGTTCGCAACGCCGCTCTTCATTGTGCTATTGGTGGTTGAAAGCACAGACTTGATCTTCGCCGTCGACTCGATCCCCGCCATCTTCGCGGTGACCGACAACGCCTTCATCGTGTACACCTCGAACGTATTCGCCATCCTCGGACTTCGCTCGCTCTACTTTTTGCTGGCGGGCGTCGTGGACAAATTCCACTACCTCAAACTTGGGCTTTCGGTGGTATTGGTCTTCGTCGGCGTCAAAATGCTGATCGTAGACTTATACAAGATTCCCATTGGGCTCTCGCTTGGGGTCATCGCAACCATACTCACAACATCCATCGTCGCTTCATTGATACGCTCGCGGCGCATGGAAAAACTGGAAGCCTCTGCCAGCCAATCATAAAAAGTAAACACTCCGTTCAAATTGAACGGAGTGTCGTTTTCTAACTTATGGAGGTGATCTGCCTGCAAGAGATTTATGGCAGACACAGATACAACGTTGACGACTGCCCGCCTCCTCCCGGACCTTGAGGCTGATTCTGTCCATCAACCCGATTCGCCCCTTGAGGCGCGTTCGCCTCGCCAAACCCCGGAACGATCTCGCAAGAGGCTTGCACCCAGTTGGCAATATCTTGTTGGTTGCCGCGGTCGCCGCCGTACACTATATACCGCAACTCGCCATCCGCAACCATTTCCGCCAGATCCTCCGCGCTGACCACGTCATCCTGTCCGCTAAAACCGCCCATGAAGAGCACCGGACGCCCGGTGGCAAGCACCATCGTAGAACCTTGTTGCGAGGATGGGACCGCCGCAAGATACTTCACATCCTGCGTGTTGGCTTGCAGATAGTCGATCAATTCAGAATTTGCATTCGCGCCGCGATTCGCATCATCTTGCGGACGAGCCAAGCCGTCGGGTCCAGTTTGTTCGATACTGCCCGTGTACGCGGTTGGCAAATTTTGATTCGCGGTCGAGGCCGTCGTCATCACCGTCCAATAGGCAGGAACGATCAACATCGCGGTCAAGAGCGCAAGGTACGCCGCTTTCTTTTGGAAGAACATCAATGTGCTTCCTAACAGCAATAAAGCGCCAGCGATGAAGAGCCACATCGTTTGCTCGCCGTATTGAATCGTGGCAAAGATCTGAAAACCGAACGTGATAACCGCCGCAACGATCAGCAACGCGCCAGCCCATGATCTATCCCTGCCCCAAGACCAGAGTTGAGTGAAGCCAATTCCAACCAGCGCGCCCAACGGTGGGACGAGCATGATGGCATAGTAGGCATGGAAGATTCCAGAGATCATGCTGAAGAACGCGACGCATGTGAGCAACCATCCGCCCCAGAGGATGAGGGCTTTGTGCGCGTTCGATTCGAGAGGCAGTTTTATTTTCGCGGCGAACAAGCCCAACACAACGCTGATCAATGCGAACGGCAGTAACCACGACATCTGCTTCGATAACGGTTGAGTGAAGAAGCGGAACACTCCGGGCGAACCTGTTTCCTGACTGAACGGCGTGCCGCCTTGGTTGTTGGATCCACCATCGTTTGGTTGACCGACAGGAGGCTGTCCGTTTTGCGGAATCATCCCTTGCGGCGCGCAGGCGAGTCGATCCGTGTTGGGAGGCGTGATGCAATTGCCATTGATCGTGTTGCCGTTCGGTTGCGTAAACGAACACGATGAACCTTGTGTTTGATCCGCGCACGCTTCGAGGGCTTGCGGAGGCGGCCCGTTGCGCGGAGTCTGTTGAGGCTGGGAGGATGCATCCGCGGGCGAGGCAGGCTGAAGGGTAGAGGGAAGCGTTCCACCATCGTCTTGATTCCCGCGTCCGAAGAATCCGCCAAAGAGGCGCGAAGTCCCGTTGTGACCTGCGATCAATCCCATCACTGTGTTGTCGCCGCTCGAGCCGATATATGGACGCTGGTCTGCGGGAATCGAATCGACAACGAGCGCCCAGGAAAGTGAAACTGCAACCAGGAGCAACGTTGCCATGGCGAGGTTGAAAATTTTGCGAAGCCAGTTTGTTTTCGAGGCGAAAAAGTACAGCGCGTAAAATGCGGGGAGCGGCAGAAAAGCCTGCAACATTTTGATGTTGAAACCGAGACCGACGATAAACGCGCCAAGCAAGAGCCAGCGTAATTGATTGGACTCAGTCGCTTTGATGAACGCCCACGCCGCGAGGAGCAGAAAGAAAACGAGCATGCCGTCCATGGTGTTGTTGCGATTGGTGGCGACGTAGACGGGCGTGAATGCCATCACGAGCGCGGCGACGAGTCCCGCAAGTTCGCCCATGTATTTTTTGACGAGATGATAGAGGATGGGGATGCCGAACACGCCCGCGAGGATGTTGGGAAGCGACACGCTAAACCCGCTCACGCCGAGGAAGTAGGCGAAGACCGCTTCGATCCATAGCCCCAGCGGCGGTTTGTCGATCGTGACCGAGCCGCCGGGCTCCGCCGCGACGAAGAAGAAGTTGTGCCACGACTGCAACATAGACTCGACCGCCGCCGTGTAATACGCGTTCGCGTCGCCAATGGATTGGATGTTGTAGATGTGCAACCCGAACGACAGCGCCATGATGACGATGAGCAGGATCGTTGCGGTTGTGACGCCGAAGAAGATGTTTTTCTTCAAGAACGAGGGTTGCGAGGAAAGCGTAGTTGTTGTCATTGAAAATTCCTTTGTTGGGTAGTAAATGATTCCGCTAATCTACGCCAATCTTCACTGATCTCTTTATTCGCGTGGATTAGCGAAGATTAGCGGACTCTGAACGTCCACGCGCGATTTGCGAAATAATTCCAGAACACGACCACGCCCGTAGCGATGACTTTCGCAGGCAAATATCCAAATTCGGGTTGACCGATCCACGCGCCCATCAAACCTTCGAGTGAAATCACGATGAGGTCGTTGAAGGTGAGCCCGATCAAACTGACAACGGCATACTGGGTCAGTTGTTTCTTCCAGTTGGAATGGATCGCATCGCCGAACGTCCACAGTCGATTCAGGGTGAAGTTGTTGAGCAATCCTGCCGTAAAGGATGCGCTATTGGCGAGCAGAGTCGGCAAGCCTGCCAGTTTGAGCAAGGTAAGGACGCTGAAATCGAGCGCGGTGCCCAGCGCGCCCACGGCGAGAAAGCGAGCGAAGCGGGTAAGTTCTTTTGTGGAAGACACAAACGATAACGCGGTCATGGTTCTCCTTTTCAACGCGAATGCCGCGAAGTTGCGAATTGCGCGAATGGTTCTTCATGTATTCGCGACACCCGCCGATGGGCGTACTTCGCGTTCCGAACTTCATACACACAAGTTTATAGTTTCCTGCCAAAAAGCCAGAGTGAAGCGAATCACCATTTCCCCGATCCACCCATGACGCGTGTCATATGCGCTCCAACGAAATCATGACGCGAAGCACAACGGGCAAATCCACTCTCCGTGATAAGATACGCTCATGCCCGCCGCCAACGATTCCACCCGCATCCTGCGCCTCGCCGCGCGCATCTGGATCGGTTTTCTGCTCGCCATGCTGCTGATGGATCTTGTCCTGTACCTGCCGCAGGTGCAACGCGCGATCGCGCAAAACGTTCCCCTGATCCAACAAACCAGCCCGATTCAACCGCCCCCGTTCAATTCACCCGCTCGAGCCGCCATCCGTTTATTCCCCGTTATCCTGTACTACATCACCAATCTTGCCATTGCGATCACTGTTCTGGCATCCGCATTTTGGAAAGGGGCTCAGAATACACTCGGCAAAGCCTACTACCCACTCGTACTGTTCGCCATCGCCGCCACGCCCATCCTCATCAACGCGTGGATCGTCCCGCGCTTCCCGCCGGGTCCATTGGCGAATGCGGAGGGTATGGCGCTTCGTCAACTGCCCGTGCTGATCGTCGCGCTCGCGCTCGTCGCCTGGGAATATCGCCTCGCGCACGTGATCGGCTTCAGCCTCGCCACCTCCGTTTTTGAATTGATCCTCATCTTCACCAAGGCGGTCGAGTTCCAGAATATTTTTGTTTTCATTTTCATCGCGGTCATCCGCACCATCAGTTTCATCGCCATCGGCATCTTCATCAACTTGCTCGTCTCGCAACTCCGTCAACAGCGCGAAACACTACGCGAGGCGAATGCGAACCTGACTCACTACGCGTCCACGCTGGAGCAACTCACCGTGAGTCGCGAACGCAATCGTCTGGCGCGCGAACTGCACGACACGCTGGCGCATTCCCTCACCGCGCTGTCCGTCTCGCTGGAAACCGTCAAAGCCTATTTCGATCTTGATAAAGCCAAAACGCGCGAGATGATCGATGTCGCGCTCGAGTCCACACGCAAAGGCGTGGATGAAACCCGCCGCGCGCTGAAATCCCTCCGCTCTTCAGATTTGGAGGACTTGGGACTCGGACTCGCCCTCCAACGCGTCGCCGAAAGCGCGGCCTCTCGCTTCAAACTGGACCTTGAACTTGGTCTGCCCTCCCCCATGCCCTCCCTCAGCCCCGACGTCGAGCAGGCGATCTATCGCGTGGCGCAGGAGGCGATTCAAAACGTCACGAGTCATTCGGGCGCGAAAAAATTCTCGCTCCACCTTGCGCACAATCACCGCACCATGTTGACGATTCAAGATAACGGCATCGGCTTCGACGCGTCGAAAAGCGCATCGGGGCGCTTTGGCTTGATCGGTATGCGCGAACGCGCCGAACTCGCCGGTGGAACTTTGAAAGTGGAAAGCGCAAAAGGCGAGGGGACGAAAGTGATGTTGGAAATATAATCACAAAGACCTCACAGGTCTTAACTGAGATCTCATGAAAATTCTCCTCTGCGACGATCAGGCAGTCATCCGCGACGGACTTGAAATGCTCCTCACCCTCGAAAAGGACATGCTGGTCGTCGGCTCCGCATCCGATGGCGCGGAGGCGGTGGAACTCGCCGCACAAAAACAGCCCGACCTGATCCTCATGGATTTGAAAATGCCCGGCGTCAACGGCATTGAGGCGACGCGCGACATTCACGCGAGATTTCCCCGCATCAAAATTCTTGTGCTAACTACGTACGATGACGACGAATGGGTCTTCGACGCGATCCGCGCCGGCGCGTCGGGATATTTGTTGAAAGACACGCCGCGTCAGAAAATCATCGAAGCGATTCGCGGCACGATGGCTGGGAAATCTTTCCTCGACCCCGCCGTGGCAGGCAAACTAATGAATCAAATTGCCAGCAATCAAAAGCAACCCGCCTCCATCCTTGCCGAAAAACTCACCGACCGCGAACTGGACATATTGCGCTTGATCGCCAAGGGCTTCAACAACAGCGACATCGCCGGTCAATTGCACTTATCCGAAGGGACTGTCCGCAACCACGTCAGCGCGATCTTGGAGAAGTTGGGAGTCTCCGACAGAACGCAAGCGGCGGTCATTGCGATACAGCATGGGTTATGAAAGAAATCCTTATTTTATTGATTCTCTGAAATCGTAAATCCCATCTTTTACTCCCCATTTCTTTTTACAGTTTCCACATTCGAGAAATTCTTTTTTATCCACAAGCGGGCGCTGTCCGCAATCGGGGCATTTGAAGTAGGACAAGATTCCATCTTGTCCAAATGGAGGGATGCCATCCCGCCCCACGAGTTTGGCTTTCACAAACACCGAAGGCGTGACCTGGACCCACTCGCCCGTCCATTGAAGAATAGAATCGAAAAAGACCAACACGCTTATGGGGATGATTCGCTTCAATAATCCCATGCGGAAGTGCGAGAGGGTCAGCGTTTTTTCAATACAGAAACCCAATTCCATCAACCAATTTCGTACCGCCTTCGGATGGAAATCAAAGTTCAACTTCACGAACTCGACAGGCTCAAGCGTGAAAGGGTTCCACGCCTGCTTACCAAGCCAATAACGCAGGATGGCTTTCAGGTTCAACTTGTTTGCAAATTCCAAAATGAAAACGCCGTTCGCCCTCAACGCGTTCTTCACTTGCCCTAACGCCTTCGGCGCGTCTGCCATGTGATGCAGAACGCGGATCATCGTCGCCGCGTCGAACAAGCCGTCTACGAACGGGAGGCGGTACACATCCGCCGCGACATAGATATATCTGTCTGATCTGCCGAGCCGCTCTTGCGCCTGCTCCAATTGGGTGCGCGAATAATCGAGAAGCGCTACGCGGTCGAAACCGGTGTAGCGCGTTGTGTTGCGTCCCGCGCCAGCCCCAAGTTCAAGAAGGAGGCGTCCGCGCGGAGGGACGAGTCGCTTGAGCGCAATGGCTTCCGTGCGGTCTTCATATTCGCGTCCGCCTTTATCCCAAAAGGACGCTTGATAATCGGAGCCTTCGTAATCACAGACGGGAGGGGTATTAGTCATGAAGTTGCTTAATCGGTTGGTTTCGTAGTCGAAATAAAAAGTCGGGTAGCGGGCATATTGTACCCGACCACCCGACTCGTTTTATAGTAGTAACGAGTTTAGTCGTTATGCAAAAAGCAACCGAAGTCGCTACTAGCCTCGCCCGTTTTTGGAGGGACGGCCAATGGCGCGATACGTGAAGCCCATCTCGTACATACGAGCAGGATCGTAGATATTGCGCCCATCGTAAATGACCGGCGACTTGAGCAAGCCTTTCACTTTTTCAAGATCGATTTGCTTGAATTCGTTCCATGGGGTGACGACAACCAGCGCATCGCATCCCTTCGCCATCTCGTACACATCGGCAACGATTTCAACCGCGGGCATGTGCGACGCGGCGGCTTCGCGCGCGACCGGATCATACGCGCGGACCTTCGCTCCCGCGGCGATCAACGCGTTGGAAATATCCACAGATGGCGCATCGCGCATATCATCCGTATTTTCTTTGAATGCCAAACCGAGCATTCCCACGGTTTTGCCTTTCAGGTTGCCTCCGAGCAATTGTTCAACTTGTTTGGGAACATCGCGCCGGCGGTCATAGTTCACATCCACCACATCGTTGAGGATGCGCGGGTTGAGTCCTTTTTGCTTCGCCATGAACGCGAGCGCCTGCACATCTTTCGGGAAGCACGAACCGCCCCACCCCAGGCCAGCGTCGAGGAAATAACGCCCAATGCGGGCATCGTAGCCCATGCCTGCGGCGACTTCTTTCACATCCGCGCCGTACGCCTCGCACACGTCCGCGAGTTCGTTGATGAATGAAATCTTCGCGGCGAGGAAGGCGTTGCTGGCATATTTGATCATTTCAGCGGTACGAAGGTCAGTGATAACGATTGGAGCGCGCAGGGGAAGATGAAGTTGCGCCACTTTATTCGCGGCGTCCTTATCGAGCGAGCCGATCACGTTGCGATGCGGCGACATGAAATCTGCAATTGCGGAGCCTTCGCGCAAAAACTCTGGGCAAGACACCACGGCAAAGTCGATCGGCTTGGGCTGGGCAGACTTCACAATATCGGCGACCCAGTCCCCCGTCCCGATGGGAACCGTGGATTTGTTGATCACGATCAGCGGCGCAGTCATGTGTTGCGCCAGCGAGCGGGCGGCGACTTCCACATATTGCAAATCCGCCGCGCCATCCACGCCTTCGGGAGTCCCGACGGCGATGAAGGCGAACTCCGCGCCTTTGAGCGCGTCGGCATACGAGGTGGTGAAGGTTAATCGCCCCGCTTTCACATTGCGTTTGACGAGTTCCTCCAGCCCCGGTTCATAGATCGGCATGATGCCGTTGTTAAGATTGGCGATGCGCTTCTCGTCCACATCGAGCGCGATCACGCGGTTGCCCAGGTCGGCGAAACAGGCTCCGGTGACAAGCCCCACGTAGCCAACGCCGACGACACAAATTTGTTTCATGGTTTACCTCTTATTTGAAATTATTTCGGAACGGTTGTTTGCCTTTCAAACAACGCGTTTTTGGGCGGTGAACTTACACAATCCCATCCATGACCCAAAACCGCCCAATTTGTTACTTTTAAAAGATCAATTTCCTCGGGCGGCGCTTTTGTTTCTTTTTCTGAAACACGTTGCGCACTTCCGCTAAAAACCCTTCCACATTGAGAGGCTTGGTAAAGTAGCCGTCGCAACCCGCCTGTATGGCGCGGAAGCGGTCGCGCGGCAGGGTGTGCGCGGTGAGCGCGTATATGGGAATATCCTTTGTGGAGGGGTCCGCCTTGATCCGTTCCGCCGCGTTCCAACCATCCATCTCGGGCAGGCTCAAGTCCATCAGGATCAGATCGGGCTTTTGCAATCGCGCCGCATCCACGCCATCACGCCCGGTCACAGCCTGAAAAGCGTCATACCCGCCATGCTCCAGAATCACGCGGATGAGTTCGTAATTATCCAAATTGTCTTCCACAACCAGGATCTTCTTTTTGTCCATGCCCGGTAAATATACCCCGTCTTGCCGCTTCGGGCAATGACGTATAATCGCAAACATGAAAATCCTCTTCGTAGTAGACGCGCGCTCGCCCATTGCGGTTAATTGGATTCGACATTTCGTCGAGCGCGGCGATGAGATTTATATCGCCTCCACATTCGCCGCATCGCTGGCTTTGCCCGTCACGCGGATGGAGACCATCCCCGTCGCGTTTAGCGGACTCAAGAAAGCGACTCAGCGCCCCGGCGCCGCCTCAGCCCGGACCTTGGGCCTGCGCACAGTCATTCGGCAATGGCTCGGCCCTCTGACGATTCGCCGCGCGGCAAAACAACTCCGCGCGTTCATTGGCGAAGCGCAACCTGATCTCATCCACGCCATGCGGATTCCTTATGAGGGGATGATCGCGGCGAACGCAATTGACGGTCTGCATACGCCCTCCGTCTCTGCTCCGCTCCGCTCAGGGCGATTAATCATCTCCACCTGGGGAAACGACTTCACGCTTCACGCGCCCTCCTCCCCGCTCATGCGACAGTACACGCGGCGAACGATGCAACGCGCAGACGCAGTCCACTCCGATTGTCACCGCGATATTCGCTTAGCAACAGAATGGGGATTCGATTCCGCGAAACCCACGCTCGTCGCGCCGGGCAATGGCGGCATCCACACGGATATTTTTTGCCCGCCCGCGAAACTTGTCGAAGCGCCAATTATTTTGAACCCGCGCGGGTTTCGTCCGTATGTGCGGAACGATATGTTCTTCAAATCTATCCCGCTCGTTCTGGCAAAACATCCTAACGCAAAATTCCTGTGCGCTTCGATGGCGGGTGAAGTAGAAGCAATTCGGAGAATTAGAGAATTAGGGATTGAAGATTCGGTTGAACTGCTTGGTTTAGTGCCTCATGAACAGACAGCGGAAGTTTATCGCCGCGCGCAGATTCTGGTCTCGCCATCCATTCACGACGGCACGCCGAACACCCTGCTCGAAGGCATGGCGTGCGGATGTTTCCCCGTCGCTGGCGATTTAGAGTCCATCCGCGAGTGGATCTCGCCGAACGAGAACGGTTTACTGTTTGATTCCAACGACCCGCAATCTATCGCATCTGCGCTGATCGAAGCCATCGAAAACAAAACCCTGCGAGAGAAGTCCGCAAGATTGAATCGAGATGTCATTTCTATGCGGGCAGAGTATGGGAATAATATGCGCAACGCGGAAGGTTTTTATAAAAGAGTCATTGACAATTAACTTTTTGACCTAACGAATTACTCCGAAGAACAAAAAGAAAATTTCTATCCTCGAACCGTATATTCTGCAATCAAATTATTAGACATTATCCGAAATTAATTCGGGACGCTGATTCACGCTGACAAACGCAGATTTTTCTTCCTGAATCAGCGAACTCAGCGTTCATCTGCGTCCCCAAAGAAGACTCTGGGCTTATTACGGATAAAGTCTATTGATCCCTCAGTTAAACCAACCATCTCGCGCGATTTGCTTAGCAAATCGCGCGAGATGGTCCATGTCTGTAACAATTTGCCTCTTCCAATTTTTAGCGAGTCGGGAGTAAAATCCAGCCAGTCGAAAATTATATATAATGTATAATCCGAAGGAGCGCGAATGACAGGCTTCACTCCAGGACGACGCTGGCAACCCGCCTATTCCCCATTTCAAAAAGAGACGTTCGGCGAGCGCGCGTTGCGCGTGCTCGAATACAGCGTGAAGGGTCCGCTGTTTGGGTGCCGCATGTGCGGGAACTGCCTGCTCGCAGAGACCGCGTTGATCTGCCCGATGGAATGCCCGAAGGGTTTGCGAAACGGTCCGTGCGGCGGCTCGACATCCGAATTTTGTTACGTGGATAAAAGCCGCCCGTGCGTTTGGTACAAAATTTACGAACGTTCGTTTGCATGGGGGCGCGAAGATTTATTGCTCGAAGTTTTGCCGCCGCTCGATTGGGAAAAAGTGGGAAAAGATTCATGGGGCGCAATTTTCAAGAACGCATGGAACATCGGCGCGAAAAAAATTTTTACTGGATTGCTCTCCGCTGAAACGCGCGCGCAAACCATTGATGGGATTTTCCGTCCTGTGCGCCAGCCCGCATGGTGGAAAGGCGATTCGGAGTATCATCCGCCTGCTTACATTGAATCCGCTTCATCTCTTCAGGGACGGCTGGTCGCAGGCGATTTTGTCGTCACCGCCGAGATAACGCCTCCCATCTCCTCTTCGACAGATAAACTAATTCGCAATATCGAGATGGTCAAGTCATTGGTGACAGCGATCAACTTCACGGACAATCAAGGCGCTATGCCGCGCATGAGTTCGTGGGCGTGCAGTCAGGTGGCGATGAATCAGGGAGCGGAACCCGTTCTGCAAATGTCGGCGCGCAACCGCTCGCGTGGAAGTGTGCAAAGCGAGATCATCGGCGCGACGGCGCTGGGCGTGCGAAACGTTTTATGTGTGACAGGCGACAGCGCGAAGATGTCGCCAAGCCCGCGTGGGAATATGGAAATCAACGATTTGGATTCAATCCAAATGCTGTGGGTTTTACGCCGAATGCGCGATGAAGGGAAATATCTCGATGGGCGCGAGATCAAGAATCCGCCGATGTTCTTTTTAGGCACGGCGGCTTCGCCGTTTTCGTCGAATGTGAAATTCCAGGCATTGCGCGAGCAGAAGAAGGTCAATGCGGGGGCGCAGTTCTTCCAAACGAATTTGATCTTCGATGTGAACGGCATGGAAAACTGGCTGAACGAACTCGCAAAGAGAAATATTTTGGATAAGGTTTATATTCTGGCTGGAGTCACTCCGATCAAGAGTTTGAAGATGGCGCAGAAACTGGCGGAAGTCCCTGGGGTGTATTTGCCCAAGAATGTGTTGCATCGCATCGAAGTTGCCGACCGAGCAGGCAACGCACAGGAGGAGGGAATCCAGATCGCGTTGGAGATTATCGGCAAGATACGCGGCTACGAGATGCAGGGCATACATGGAATCCATTTGATGCCTGTGGGTTGGGATGAGGTCATTCCGAGGATTGTTTTGGAGGCAGGGTTGATTCGGCGGGCTAATGCTTCGTCAGGCTCAGCACAAGCACCCTTGCCTCAGTTCATGGAAGTCCGCTCAAGCGGACTTGGCGTGCCAACTGTTTAGAAAAAATTGGGATACTGACGAATGCAAGTTGAACCACGGAGTCACGGAGACACTGAGAAAAAATCTTTTTGATAACTCCGTAACTCTGTGTCTCGGTGGTTAAAGATCTCAAAACCACATGCGACATGAATGTCGCGTTACGTTGGAGGAAAACAATGCACACCATTTTGAAGAGCAATACTAAAACAGTCACCATCGGTCACGACAAGCCGTTTGTTATCATCGGTGAGAAGATCAACCCGACGGGAATCAAGAAGTTGGGGCAAGCGTTGGTTGACCAAAATTTTGAGTATGTTCAACATTTAGCAAAGCGACAGGTCGCCTGGGGTGCGGATGTGCTGGATGTGAACGTCGGGCATCCACAGATTGATGAAGCGGCGATCATGCCGAAGGTGGTTGAAGCGATATTGGCGGTGGCGGACGTTCCGCTGTGCATTGATTCAAACGAGCCGAAGATTTTGGAAGCGGGGTTGAAGGTCACGCCTGGGAAGCCGTTGGTGAACTCAGTCAATGGCGAAGACAAACAACTTGCAACCGTGTTGCCTATCGTCAAAGATCGCGGCGCGGTGGTGATCGGGATGGCAATCGGCAATGAGGGTATCCCACCCACCGCAGAGGGACGTCTCGCCGCAGCGGGGAAAATTATCGAATACGCGGCGAAGATGGGAATCTCTGCGGACGATATCATCATTGATCCGCTGGTGATGACAGTTGGGCATAACAGCCAAGCAGGGCTGGTCACATTGAAGGCGATTGAATTGATCGTGAAAGAATATGGCGTCAATATCAGTCTTGGCGCGAGCAATGTGTCCTTTGGTCTGCCTGACAGACATGCCGTGAACAGCGCGTTCCTTGCGCTGGCAATTCAGGCAGGCGTGACCACGTCCATTACGGACCCGATCAAGTTGGGAAATTCCATCAAGGCGATTGATCTGCTACTCGGGAAAGATGCGAACTCGATGAGGTATTTGAAGTATTTTAGGGCTACGGAGAAGTTGAGAGATGAGGAAAAGAAGTAATTGGTAAATGGTAATTGAGGGGAGAGATTGGAGACTAGAGATTGGAGATTGGAGGGCTTTGGTGATTGAGCGCAAGCAGTCGAGACCACCACGCCGTGAAATAATTTTTGTTCCAATATTGCTCTTGATTCCCGTTGCCCTAAATATGTCCGCGACGCTTCGACTTCGCTATCGCTCCGCTCAGCGCGTGTGAGATTGCTCAACCAACGGAATTATCTTTGAATTGATTTTCAATTCATCCCCCACAACTTCAACAACATCATCCTCTAACCCGAAGAAACTCCAAAAAGTGACTTGGGGTTGAGTCGCTTCGAGCATCAGAGAAATGGCTGGTTCTTTGTGACCGTAGTAGCGTGAACGCCATCCACGCGTGGAGTTGGGGTCAGCGCGGACGAGAGAGAAGCTTCCGTTGCCTTCAACCTTCCCAATTTGCATTTTGTATTTCATTCCATCCAACGACAACAAAATCAAATTTTCTTTTTGCTCAAAGGGAAAATCAGCAAGCAACCAATGAAGTTTGTAATCATGTGATTCGTTCGCAACGAGATTATCAATCACAAGCCAGCGATCACCTTCGAGAGCCATCACGGCTCGTTTATGAAATACAGGCTTATAGCCATCGTGCTCGCCTTGCCAAATATTTTCATCGTGCTTGAGAACTTTGCCCTGTGACCAATTCGTCCATGTGAAGCGACTGACCATGGTCATTTGGTCTTTGCCGTCTACAGTGACGGTGTTGTGAACGGACGTGTGTGCGAGTCCGTTGCGCCAAGGGGGTTGTCCGCTATAGAGATAGGTTCCCGCGTCAATGGCGAGGTTGTGACCGTGAATCCACAAGTCCATGTGGAGTTGGTCGGCGTGGGAGGGACGGGAGGTGTAGTCCGCGCAGTGGATGAGGGCATGGGAGCTGGAGGAGCGGAGGAGGTAGATTCCGCCGTGAGGGAAAGATTCACCCTCACCCCTAACCCCTCTCCCATTGGGAGAGGGGGATTCTGACTCCTTTCTCCCGCTGGGAGAAGGGCTGGGGATGAGGGCTTCCCCACCACATAACCAAAATATATCTTCATCCCATGGACCAGACTCGAAGAGGAATTCTTTTTTGGTGATGTACCAGCCTAACTGCAACAGCGGACGGTAGTCGGTGAAGTCGCAGTTATTCAATGGCAATACAAGCGCGCCGTCGTTCGAGCCGTAGACGGGCATCTCGCCTGTTTCGGGATTGATGAGGTGGGAGAGATATTCGATGGAAGATTCGACTCGTTGATAAATGAGACTGGAGACTGGAGACTGGTTGAGTTCGCCAAGTCGAATCATGTAAAGGTAAATGTGAAGAATGAAGCGATGGTAGTTGAGGGAGTACATCGAGTAAGCGCCATCGGGGAATATCTGTTCGGCGGCGGATCGTTCGAGGAGTTTTCGTCCGAGGGCGAGATATTTCTCGGCGTGTTTGAGTTCAGGGAAGAGGAAACCGACCATCCATAAGCCAAAGGCTTCGCTGATGGTGTGGTTACTGCGCGTGGAGATGGCGTAGCCGATGTTTTTGTAGACGCGCTCGGCTTGGGCGGCGACCAGCAAAATAAATTTTGCTTTACGGGCGGAAGTGGAGGAGGGAGAATTAAAGAATTGGAAAAAGCCGAACGTCCATGCCATGAGGCGGAGGGCGATCTCTTGTCCGTCCATCCAGTTAGGTCCCGTGTTGGGAGGGTTGTGCTTTGCCCAATCTTCGACGAGAGTCCAGAAGGCTTCGGGGTATTTTTCATCGTGAGAGGCGACATAAGCGCGGACGAGGGTGTAGGCGAAGGCGAAGCGATTCGGCTCCCAGATGAATTTGATGTCTGTTGGGGAGTCGTCGGAAATTTGAGACCAGTGTTTGTTCATGTCACTCTGAGCGGAGCGAAGAGTCTCTGACTGCGAGGGTGGAGACCCTTCGTGGCGCGGGGCGCCACTCAGGGTGACATAATCGTGAGACCAATTGGGAGGAAAGCCTGTTTTTATCCACTCGTGTGCAAAGTATTTTATTTCGCCGTTGAGGACGCGATCCGCTTCGTCAATGGCTTTTTGTTTATCCCATGAGATGTTATCTGGCAATCTTCGCGCTTCGACTGCGAGACGAGAAGAGCGTTCGTCACTCCGCTCAGCGAGGAGGCGCTTATAATCACTCCACTCGCCCATCGGCATCTGCAAACGGATGAGTCCCGTGCGGAGGCGAAAGGCGTAGGCGGCGCGAAAGGCTGACCAACGCGGACCAAGTTGAAGGTAGAGAGAAGCGAAGTTTTTTATCCGATTGAACATTTTTTTACCACAAAGGACACGAAGGTCACAACGGAATTAAGACTTAAGGTTTTCCTTTGTGTACTTTGTGTCCTTCGTGTTTAAAGATTTTGCATGACTCGAGAGGATAATCCAAATGAGCGGAAGTCCGATGACGATCAATGGCGGAGCGAACTGACTGCCGCGCGACCATTCGAATGACAGCACGCCCGCGAGAAGCGTGAGCATGAGATACAACGCGCTGACGATGTGATGCGGATACCCGCCGATGACGAGTCGTTGATACAGATGCGTGCGATGCGCGGCGAGAACATTTTCGCGTTTGAGCGCGCGGCGGATGAACGTGACGCCCGCGTCCATGATGAACGTCCACATAAGGAGCGTGCCGAGCATGAGCGCGTCGCCGCCCTGATCGGCAGAGAGCAACGGCAGAACCGCAAAGGTATAACCGAGAAACGTGCTGGCAACGTCGCCCATGAAAATTTTTGCGGGATGCCAATTGTGCGCGAGAAAACCCAAACTACTCGCGGCGATGGCAAGCGCGACCGCAAACACAAAACCGTTTTGCATGTTCGACGCGAGCATCATCCAACCCAGCCCGCCCGCGAACGCGACGCCGCCCGCGATGCCGTCAATGCCGTCCATGAAGTTGTAGGCGTTGGTGAGTCCGATGATCCATAAAAACGTGATGATGATTCCGACGATGCCCAAATTCAATTCGCCGAACAACGGGATCGTGACCGTTTTGAAATATCCCAGCCCATAGATCGAGACCGCCGCGACGAGTCCCTGCACTGCAAAGCGAATCTTTGGCGATAGCGACGAAACATCGTCGCGCCAACCGAGGTATGCAATGACGACTCCGCAGACGAGATAGATCAGCGCGGGATATAAACCCGCCTCACTCGCGGACCATAAGCCTGCTCCCGCTACGAGGACGACGATCGCCACCCCTCCTCCGCGTGGCGTGGGTGTGACGTGTGAACTCCGTTCGTTGGGATGGTCGAGGATCTGTCGCCGCTCCGCGTAACGGCGGATGAGGTAGATGAGGAGGTAGGAGAGGAGGATTAAGATGGAGAATGTTATGAGAGATGACATTGAGGATGATTGTAATGGAGAATTAGAGAATTGATTTTATTTCGATGGGTTTTGTCTCATCCCTTTGTTCCGCCCGACGATGAATCATCGGGATACATACAAAGTCCGTTCAAACGGACCTCTGATATCAAATCACATGCTATACTAAATATCAACTTATTTTCTCATGGAGACAGATATGCAACTCAACAAACTTCTCAATGAATCGGGGATTAGTTTCTTTCTTGTTCAATCAGGCGAACAGGCTAATCTAGTAGTATCTGCTATACATCATGCGCCAGCAGGTATTTCGAATTTACCTTGTGAAAGGCATAAAGTCTCCGATGAGTCTGTTGGTTATATAGCTCTCACAATCGCAACAAACCTTAAAAGCTCGCTGATAATAGCCTCAAATTATTTTCTCGATATCAATAAACCAGATCCAAGTGTAAAGAATAGGGAAGAAAATACTGATTATTTAACTTGGCTATCTCATAATAGGCCGCAGATTTTGGTTGAGATCCACGGGCATAGCGGGGAAAACGCCAAAGCTGATATCGAAATCTCTTCAGGCAAACATCGGCAGGCCATATCCAAGGATTTTGCTCAAAAACTTCAAAAATATGCAAAGCAACATCATTTCAAGAGAAATTATTCTATATCTGGCGATTATGACACGATATATTACAAAGCATCAGAAGCCGTAACAATAAACACTAATAATTGGTTAGCATTCCACATTGAATTGTGTCCTGAACTAAGAAAAGATAACAAAGAGGCCAATAAAATAGCCAAGTGCATATCCTTAACCCTAAAAGAAATTCTTTCTGAGGGAAATCATGAATGAAAATTTACTGATAACTAACTTCAAAAAGACCAAAAGACAAGAGGAAAATTACACTACGGAAGCGTTTGCATCTTTGTTAAGGTACTTAGTAGCAAACGAGAGTCAATTTGCATGGAGACTAATTAATCTATTAACTCAACGCAAATTTAATTTGAAAGATTATAATCCCAACGAAGTAGTAATAAGGACGCAGGTAGCCACTTCCCTTGGACGCCCAGATATTGAAATAGTTGCGCCCAACTATTTAATTTATATCGAAAACAAGATTGAGGCGCGTATGGAGAAAAGCCAAATCCAGCGGTATAAACGTGCCTTAAAACGCAGTAGTAATAACAAGACTCTTCTTTTGCTAATTTCAAAATACCGTATGAAATCTTCTAAAGGAGCCGACTGTTATATTCGATGGTATCAGATTGCTAAGTGGCTTGAAGATTCAAGTAGTTGTTTAAAATCCAAAGAGTCGCATATGAGAGTTATCAAATTTCTAGGTTTTCTTCATCATCGTTATTTGGCACTTGAACCAGCAACCACACGAGTTTCACCGTCGCTAAGAAAATATCTCCAACGAGAAGGCAAGGATAGCTTAAGTTTTCGACCAATGAAACACTCAAGCGAACTCAGGGATGATCCATACTTAATTCCCTTGCGTAAATTGTTAAATGTTATGGCTTTTTCAATTGAAAGTACATTTCCAAATAATAGCTTTGGTTTTTCTAACAGAACTTGGGGATTAAAGAAAGAATATACTGCTATAGGATTCAACATAGAATTTAGATACGATTTTTTCATAGATATTAATTTACCAGACATGGTCTTGTTTAGAGCACCCATGAGACGCCATTCAATAAGAAATGCATCGATTAGGCGCAGATTAAACCCCCCGCCTGATCTAGGGCATGGGGAGATAACAAGGGTTGCCCATCTTGTATATTGGCTTGCCCAATTAAAATTAACAGACAAAGAAGTTTCTTTTTTTACTAAGTCATTTGACGATCAGATTAAGATATTGATTAATTTTATGAAACAAAGTCGCAAAGTAATTGACAAACTTGACCCATAATTTTTACGATTGAAAAACCTCGACTTCGTTTGTTATTCCCTCCTCAAACACCAGCGGACGAAACTCAAAATCCCTTTGCGATTCGATGTATGTAAGTAAAGAACTCGGAGATTTGTGAAATCTCCGAGTTCTACAGACTTTTATGCTGGCGCAAACTCGCGCACGTGGAGGATGTCTGCGCGTTGCATGGGACGAATATCCCCCGCGTGAAGGGTTATGACGGCAATGGTCTTTCCAACGCCTGTCACAAACTCAACTTCAAAGGCTTTGTCGCCTTCGTATACATGCACCACCGCCCCCACATCTCCGCGTGTAAGTTGGTGTTCTTTTATGTCTTTGGCAAGTACAACGGTATCCAGTTCCTTGATCATCTTCGTTCTCCTACTCGGCTGGGTAAGCCGTCACAAAGCGGGGTATCTCTGTGTTGTTCTCGATAATCCAGATTGTCCTCACCCAAATCATAACACCATTTGGTGTCTCCAGTTCGCCGTCCAATACATATTTCACACCAAACACCGACTTCTGGGAATTTTCCACTGGAGAATTTTGGGCGATTGCTATCAATCCTTGTACCAGATCGCCCGCATTCTCATTGTCGAAACCATACGAGCGAAAGTATCTTGCTTTCGGATTTCCCACCGCATGGGTTTCAGAAAGCAGATATTCCGTGATTTTCTCCAGCGGAACATGCGCTTTGGATTTGTTTGGAAGTTCCATTAGGCTAAATTATACAACTCATTTTCTATCCCCTCCTCAAACGCCAGTGGACTAAACCCAAAATCCTTTTGCGCTTCGGTAAAGCTGAAATCCTTATTTTCGTTCAGCCGTAGAACTTGCTCCGCTTTGATGGGAAATGGAATCCGCACACGCTCAAAAAGAGAAAGCATGGCGACAACAGGCTTCGAGGGGACGTGAAGTTTCCACACGCGCTTGTTCATCTGTCTGGCAATCGTGTCAATGACATCGTTATACGTCAGCGGATGTTTCCCTGCGATGTTGTAACTCTTGTCAATCGTCTTGTCGTTCGATACGCAACTCATCACTGCTTGCGCGACATCGTCCACGTAAATGGGTTGTTGCAGAGACTCCCCATCGCCGAAAACAGGGATAATCGGCGAGAAACGAATAAAGCGAATCAGCCGCCACATATTGCGGTCGCGCGGACTGCCGTAGATCATCGTCGGGCGCAGGATGGTGTATTTCAGTCCGCTCGTTTCGATGGCAAGTTCCGCCGCCACGCGGACTTTCTTGCTCTTGGCGTTCAATTGCGTGAAGATGGCGGTTGTGCTGATGAAGAGAGCGCGCTTGATGCCCGCATCTTTCGCGGCGCGGATGATCGAATCCGCGTGACCGAAGCCGAGCGAGGCGATGTTGACGAGGGCGTCTGTGCCTTGCATGGCGATAGTCAAATTTTGAGTATCGGATAAATCTCCCTGCGCCCACTCGATTTTGGGATCGGAAAGAGTCGAACGGTCGCTGGAGGCGCGGTAAAGACAGCGGACTTCGTATCCGTTTTTGAGGAGGAGTGGAACAACGCGCGAGCCTGTGAATCCCGTCGCGCCTGTGACGAAGATTTTCATGAGAAATTTTTACCACGAAGGGTCACGAAGTAACACAAAGGTTTTCCTTTGTGACCCTTGGTGTTCCTTTGTGGTTTAGGTTTTCTTCACCAACCTCATCAGTAAATCCAGCGTTTCATTCAACTTGTCCCGCCGATCCAAATGTTTCACCAGATATTCGCGGGCATTGAGCCCCATTTGTTTGACAATATCAGGATTCTTTGAAAGATCAAGAATGGTTTCGGAAAGCTGCTGATCATCATTTGGTTGAACGTACGCTCCACCATACGAGTCTTCGATCAACTGACGTGTGATTCCGTCAATGACCAGCACGGTGGCGCGTCCCGCTGCCATGTAGTCGAAGACTTTGTTCGGGTACGTTGTGCGGAACATGGGAATATCCTGCAAGATGGCGAGACACACATCCGCAGAGGCGACGACGCGCGGCATGTCTTTTTTGGGTCGCACGCCAGCGAAGATGACATTCGAGAGATTCATCCGCTCTGCTTCATTTTGCAAACGCGGACGTTCTTTCCCATCGCCGAACAGGACAAAATGAATTTTGTCGTTCGACTTCAAACGTTCCGCCGCGCGGAGGATGGTGTCAATGTCATTCGCTTGCCCTAATGCGCCAGCATACAACACGACAAACTTATCTCGTAAACCCAATTCCGCGCGAATGGACGAGCCATCCACGCTTGGGTTGAACATTTCAATATCAGTTCCATACGCAATAAAAGTTACTTTGCTCTCATGCACGCCTTTACCGATCATGTAATCCTTGTACGCGGGCGAGTTCACCAAGATATGAGTCGCGCGCGCGTATAAAAATTTTTCCAGCCAACGCCCCAACCCGATCATCAGCGGATTCTTCAACACGCCCATGCTCACGCCGAACTCGGGCCACAGGTCGCGCACTTCCAGCAGGAACGGCTTGCGGCGAATCCATGCCACGAACCACGCAGAGACTGCTTGAAAGATCGGCGGCGTTGTGCCAAGGATCAAATCCACATCGCGGACTTGAAACGCGGTCCACACCGAACTGAACATGAAACTGAAAAATGAAATGATGCGCCAAAAATAACTGCGATGCAAGGCGGGATAAATATATGCGCGTAAAACCCGCACGCCATCAATGATTTGCTCGGTGAAGATTCCTTTACGAACGACAGTCCGCTGACCCGTTTGATAATTCAAATCGCTGGCGACGATGACGAGTTCGTGTCCGCGCGATTGCAAAAATTTCGCCAACTCGAAATGGCGCGTATGCCCGGGCTCATCGGGCGAAACAAAGGCTTGATTGATCAACAGGATATTCATTGGGAACGATTATCAGTAGATCACGAAAACGGTTCTTGACGCAGTTGCACTGTGTCAATCAGGCGACAGTACAACTGTCGCCTGAACTTTCGTGAAGTACTGATTATAAGTTATTTGAACATCGAGGCGACGAACTGCCGAAAACTGATCAATCAACTCTAACTAGAAAAAGAGGCGCGAGTCGGGAATGACGAAAATTCGCAATACTAGTTACATCTATCAGACACATTCTCGTTTATAATGAAAGCGCAGGTGACATTCACCTGACAACATTAAATAAATTCGAAAGGAATATCTTATGAGTTTTTTCAGCAAAATCCTAAGCAAGCTGGGTATCGGTAAAAAAGAGGAGGAGCCCGCAAAAAGCGCCACCGCCGCGGTTGCGCCAAAACCCGCTCCTGCCGCGAAACCCGTAGCCACGCCGTCATTCAAACCGCGCGAAATGGAAAAGGATGACGCAGTTCTACGAGGTCCTGCGGCTATTGCGCCGAAAGCCATCTCTGAGGTGGATGTGGTTGCGAAGCTTGAAGGTCTCGCCCAGGCGAACCCCGCCAAACTCAACTGGAAGACCTCCATCGTGGATCTGCTCAAACTCCTCGATCTCGAATCCAGTTTCGATGCGCGCAAAGAACTCGCCACCGAGCTCGGCTGTCCCGCCGACCTGATGGGCGACTCAGCCAAGATGAACACCTGGCTTCACAAAGAAGTCCTCAAGAAGATCGCCGCGAACGGCGGCAATATTCCGAAGGAATTGCTCGACTAAGAAAATTCAGATGGACCAACAGCGCAGACGGATACCACGTCTGCGCTGTTTTTGTTTGCGGCCGCAGCGCTTCGCTTCTCCCTTATGGCTGGGTCGCCGCTGGCGAATCAGGCGTCCCGTCGGGCTGACCGGGCGCGTCATCCAGCAAACATCCCTGCAAAGAATCCAGTTTGAGAGTCTTTGAGAGTCCAGCGGGATAGAATTATCCTTGCGAAAGGAAAGCAATCATGGAAATTCCAAGACACTGGAGACTCAAGAAGCAACGCTACGGGCTGGTCGGCGAGGTATGCCCGCACTGCGATGCGAAAATTTTTCCCCCGCGCGACGTGTGCCCCAACTGCGGCGACGAAGCGAAAGAACTGTACACCTTCAGCGGCAAGGGCGAAGTGTATTCGTTTACAACCGTGTATGAAGCTCCCGCTGGGTTCGATGCCAACGCGCCATACACTGTGGCGTTGGTAAAGTTAGAGGAAGGTCCGATGCTCACCGCCCAACTCACCGACGTGGACAACAACGCCGTCGAGATCGGCATGCCCGTCGAAATGGTGACACGCAAAATGCGCAACGACGGCGACGAGCGAGGGATGATCGTGTATGGGTATAAATTTCGTCCTACTTCACTACATACCACAGCCTGACCCCCAGATATGGGATTAAACTGCAAAAACAACAATAAAATTCTCTATATTGCGGAATACTTGTTTACGGGTATTCTATTTTCACCTCATAAACGATCATGCCACAATCCCCGGTTTTTCATTGCTGGGGAGTGATCTTTTAACGCAACAAGGCGACTCGAAATTGAGACGCCTTGTTGTTATTTTCTAAATTGACTTATTGAGGATTTGTTCCAGTTGTAAAGTCTGAACGGAACTTCATATGTATCTGCCGGCTCTGATCAACTCGTGCTTCCTCCAAAACTGTGTCCACGATTCGTTTTTTCAACAGAAACACCTGATGCCTCTCCTCTGGGGTTTGTGGATTGGCATGAATCAGCTCAACCATCTCTGACTGCAATTCAGCCACATATTTCTTTATCTGCTCTTCCAGGTCAAGTTTTGTAAAATCTTCCTTCATTCGCTCTATCGTTGTCAGCCTGCGTTGCACTCCTCGCTCCTTCTCATACAGTGCGTTCATCTGGGGAGTGAGCTCTTCATCAGGCATTCGTTCTTTGCAAGCTTTGGTGATGAATTCCTGACGTTCATCGTTTAGCCTTTTGAGTTCCTTATGCAGACGTAGCTCCTCTTGCTGCATTTGTTCGTAGTCTTTCTGCAACCGGGAAACTTTAGCCTCCGCTTCAGCCAAAAGGTAAGCTGGGTTGGTAATAAATTCACTTACCTTCTCCCAGACTTGGGCTTCGGCTTGTTTGGCGCTGATCGACTTGGGACAATCTGAGGGTCGTAACTCCTTATGTGTCTGAGGGCAGAAATAAGTCCCGATTGGCGTCTTACGCTCGATCCACTCCCCCTGCCTGCTGCGACGGTGGGTTGCCGTTTTTGCCTGCCAGGTCAGGTTACATGAGCACTTTATATGTCCGGAAAGCAAATAGTCGCGGCGGATGTGTTGGGGTGAATTGGTTTTGTTCTTTTCTCGCTGCGTCTTGAACAACTCATAGGTGGGGATGTCAATGATCGGCTCCACCGGGATTTGGAAGGTTTCGCCATCACGTGACTGTTCCTTGTAGCCATAGGCATATTCTTTGGCGGATTCCAAAATCCCCTGGATGCTGGAACGAGCCCATTGGATATGCCTCGGTGTACTGCTCCCCTTCTGCGGAGCGTTGCTGGCGATCAGTCTTTCACGGATCTGTAACAGTGAAACGCCCTTGTTATACCAATCAAAGATTTTCCTAACCCAGTCCGCTTCTTCTTCAACAATGTGGATATTTTCACCTACACGAATATACCCGTAGCGATCTTGCCCGGTATTGGCTTTCCCCGCTTTCAGCCGCGCCTTAACCCCCATTCCTAATCGCTCTTTCATCCCATCTAATTCCATTTGGGCTGCCCAAGCACGCACAGGAGCGATTTTAGAATCAAAATTTTCCTTTGCTAGAAGGATTTCGATCTTATAGTCTTGGACAGTTTCCAAGACCATCAACATGGAGCGTAATCCTCGGTACAGTCTGTCCTCTCGCCAAGCGAGA
>Ga0209096_1000087_pt1 | contig 143404 bp, 113 predicted proteins | sample AD_UKC034_MetaG_FD_184407 | JGI IMG/M metagenome (GOLD analysis project Ga0209096, IMG submission 184407) | Active sludge microbial communities of municipal wastewater-treating anaerobic digesters from USA - AD_UKC034_MetaG (SPAdes) (version 2) | ecosystem: Engineered > Bioreactor > Anaerobic... | reverse complement strand
CGGCCGACTCGTTGATGGAGCGGGTGAGCCGCTCCACGAGCCGGCGGCTGTTGGCGAAGCACAGGGTGGTGCGGTGGCGGTCGATCTCGCCGCGGCACCTCTCCGCCACCCGCAGCCACCAGTGGGACGGCGGCTCACCCGGCTCGGGCGCGGGCGGGGCGTCCACCCGCAGGTCGTAGCGCTTGGCGCCGGGCGCGTCCACGTGCTCCACCGCCCGCGCCTCATGGATGGATTCGGGGGACTCGGCCACGAGGCGGTAACCGCCCACGAACGCGGCCACCGCCGCCGCCGGCCGCACCGTGGCCGACAGCGCCACGCGCTGGAACTCGCCGCCGAGCCGCGCCAGCCGCTCCACTGCGGTCATCAGGAACAGGCCCCGCTTCTCGCCGGCGACGGCGTGAATTTCGTCCAGGATGACGGTGGCCGTACCCTGCAGGGCGCGCCGGCCCGAGGCCGACAGCAGGAGGATGTTCAGGCTCTCGGGCGTGGTGATGAGAATTTCGGGCGGGCGGCGGATGATCCGGCGGCGCTCGCCGGGATCGGTGTCGCCGGTGCGCACCGCCACGCGGATCTCGGGTAAGGGGACGCCCCGCGCGGCGAAGAGCGCCCGCAGCTCCGCCAGCGGCCGCTCCAGGTTGACGCGGATGTCGTTGCCCAGCGCCTTGAGAGGCGACACGTACAACACCCGGGCCGCGGCGGCCGGACCGGCGCCTTCGGCGAAGCGATTCAGCGCCCACAGGAACGCCGCCAGCGTCTTGCCGCTGCCGGTGGGCGCGGTGAGAAGCACGTGCCGCCCGGCGGCGATGGCGGGCCAGGCGAGCGCCTGCGCCGCCGTGGGTTGGCCGAGGCGGGCACGGAACCACTCCGCCACCAGCGGGTGGAAGGCGGCCAGCGGATCGGGCCCGGCGGCGGGCGGTGGGGACGACTCGGTCATGGCGACGATGCGGTCTCCCGGTCTTTGCCGGAGATTATATCACCCGCGGCGCCGGGGGAACGGAATCACCACAAAGACACGAAGGGCACAAAGAGCGCAATCCATTTGTCGTTGGGCATTGGTCATTATTCATTTGTCATTGCAGAGCGGTGAATCGGTGAATGGGTGAATCGGCGAGGCGGAAGCACCTCGTTGCGCGAAGCGGATTTGCTCGCGCGCAGCGCTCTGGATAGCACGCAGTGCTCTGGAGTGCGGCGGCTCGACGCCGCTTTGGATTCCGGAACGGTTGGTCGATTTACGACGGCTGGAAAAATATAAAGACGCTGCGCGTCGATCCAAAGCGCAGTCCAGCCTGCGCACTCCAAAGCGCTCGCGCGCTATCCAAAGACGCGTCCCGCGCCGATCTGGAGCGCAGACGTGTCTGCGCACTCCAGACCGGTGCCGCACGCCTGTACATTGTAATCGCGTGAACGATGTCGCATCCCCACATTCAATGCGGGACGTTCTCGCGGCCGCCCGGCCGCGAGGTGCCTTAACAGTACCTCGCGCACTCCGTGCGCGAGTTCGGCCACGGCAGGATCAGCCGGTCTGCCGACGCATCCGCCGCGCATCATCCGGATTCCGTCACCCCGTGCCGACAAACATCTATTCTCCTGAGCTTGAAATCCTAACTGACTTCCTCCGGAATCTCCTTGATCTTGCAGACTGAACTCGCGGCCGGAGGCCGCGAGGTGCTGACAGCCGCCAGGCCGCGAGGGACTCTAGAGGTGCAGCCGCCGACGGCGATGGAATGGTGTCGCGCGCTCCACGGGCGTTACAGGGAGGGCTTTCCCGCCGCTCGCTCCCGCTCGCGGTACCTCCCGCGTGCCCGCCAATTGATGGTGCCACACGAGATCGGTAATCGGTGAATCAGTGAATCGGTAAGTCGGTGAATGGGAAAAGCCTATTGGTTATTGCGGATTGCTAATATGCTATTGGCTATTTGGAGCCGGGTCGGATGTTGCTGGGACTGGGGACCTGGGTGCTGGGACCTGGGTGCTGGGACCTGGGTGCTGGGACCTGGGACCTGGGACTTGGGCTTTGGGACCTGGGACCTGGGTGCTGGGACCTGATGCCTGGGATCTGGGATTCGGGGCCGAGATCCAGGACCCAGAACCGAGGTCCCAAGCCCGACGTCCAAAATATTCCTTTGTGTCCTCTGTGCCCTCGTGGTGATTAACGGCCGAAAAGAATGATCAGTCGTCTTCCGCCAGCGGGCACTGGGGATCGTCGGCGAGGTAGTCGCCGGTGAGCGCATAGGCCAAGGCCCGGCACCCGGCGCAGTCGGCCACGCCGCAGTAACCGCACCGCAGGCCGCTGAGCCGCGGGCGCAGGGCGTCCATGGAAAAGCGCGCCAGCCGGGGGAGGATGTCGGCGAACGGTTCCGCCACGGCGTTGCCCAGCGGCACCGGCAGCCGGCGGCACGGATAGACGTCCCCGTCCGGCATGAGCGCCATGGACTCGTCGCCCAGGTTGCAGAGCGCGCCGCGGAGCGGATCCGCCTCACCGGGCGCCAGCCCCAGCCAGAAGGCGCGGTACGGCAGCAGGTCCTCGGGTTCGGCCTCGAGCCCGGCCGCGGCGGCGATGGCCGCCACGGCGCCGCGCCAGTCGGCGGCGGTGAGCACCTCGGCGGCGAGCCGGCGGCCGCGGCCCAGGGGCACGAAGCGCTCGAAGATGATGCCATGGAGGCCCGCGCCGCGCGCCCACCGCACGGCCTCGGCGATGCGGCCGGCGTTGTAGCGCGCCAGGGTGAGCATGACCACCAGCAGCTTGCCGGTGCGCCGGAAGCGCTCCAGGTTGGCGGTGACGCGGTCGAAGTTGCCGCGCCCACGCACGGCGTCGTTGGCCGCCGCGTCGGCGGCCTCCAGCGAGATCTTCAGCGCGCCGATCCGGGGGAAGGCGGCGATGCGCGCCAGAGTGTCGTCGTCGGCCACGGTGCCGTTGGTGATGATGTGCGCCTCGGCCAGGTTGGCGAAGCCGTGCAGGTGGGCCACCAGGTCGAAGAATCCAGGCAGGAGCAGCGGCTCGCCCCCCGTGAGGTTCACCGACGCCGGCCGCGGCGCCAGCGCGCCGAACACGCGGTCGGCCAGGCGGCGGAGCGCCGCCGGCGCCAGCTCGCGGCTCCCGTCGAACGCGTCCTGGTAGCAGTGGGCGCAGCGCAGGTTGCACCGATCGGTGAGGTGCCACTGGAAGCCGAAGAGCGGAGCGGTGTCGGGTTGCTGGTCGTTCATGGTTCTGGGGCGTCGGGACGCCGGGCGATTATACCATCGGTCGGGGAGAAGACCGCAGCGGGGTGGGCGGACATCATTCCGCGAACGGTATTCATTTGTCATTCGTTATTGGTTATCGGCCATTGCTTGTTTGTTATTGGCTATTTGGAGCCCTGATCCGCCAGCGTGAACCCCGAGCGCCGAGCCTCGAGCCTCGATTACGATTACGATTACGATCACGATTACGAATTACGATTACGAGCACGAACCTTCAATCCTCAACTCTCAACCCTCAACGATTGGGAACGAGCCCCGGATTCCGGCAACTTTTCCCCCCGCTCCACTCGTATACGGCACCGTCATTATTCCGAATCATTGGAGCGCAACATGGGGAATCAGGAAGGATTGGATCGGCGTCGGTTCATCCAGGGCGGCGTGGCCGGGGTGGTGGGCGCCGGGCTCCTGCCGGCGGGGAGGGTGCTGGCGGCGGACGAGCCGCCCGCGGCGCCCGCCGAGCCGAAGATCCGGGAGTACCGGACGCTGGGCCGGACGGGCTTCAAGGCGTCGGACATCAGCCTGGGCTACTGCAACGCCGAGGCGGTGATCAAGATGATGCTGGCGGGGGGGCTGAACTACATCGACACCGCCGAGAGCTACAAGAACCAGCCGGCCGTCGGCAAGGCCATCCAGGGCCGGGACCGGAAGACGGTGTTCATCACCTCCAAGCTGGAGATCAAGAAGGAGGACACCGTTGAGGGGCTCACCGACCGGTTCCGCAAGTGTCTCGAGGAGCTGCAGACCGAGTACATCGACTGCATGATGAACCATATGCCGGAGGAGATCGAGCTGGTCCGGCACGAGGCGTTCCACGCCGTGATGGCCAAGATGAAGGCGGACGGCAAGCTCCGCTTCGTCGGCATCGCCAACCACGGCGTCAGCTGGGCCGAGGATCCGAAAACGCCCATGGAAACCATCCTCGGCACGGCGGCCGAGGACGGCCGCTACGACGTCATGCTGCTCGCGTACAACTTTCTCGCCCGCGAGGCCGGCGAGAAGGTGCTGCGGCTCTGCGCCGAAAAGAACATCGGCACCACGCTGATGAAGACGGACCCGGTGGGCAAGTACTACATGCTGAAGGAGCGGGTGGACAAGCTCGTGGCCGAGGGGAAGGAAGTACCCGATTTTTACAAGAAGTACCTGGAGCGCCTCCAGAAGGACCTGGAGAACGCCCAAGCGTTCATCAAGGAGCACAACCTGACCAACCCGGCCGAGATCCGCGCCGCGGCCATCCGGTGGGCCCTGGCCAATCCCCACGTGAACGCCGTCTGCTGCAGCGCCCAGAACTTCGACCAGGCGGCCGCTTTCATGGAGCTGTCAGGCACCAAGCTGACCCGGCGCGAGTCGCGCCAGCTCCAGGCGTATGCCGACGGTTTCGGCCGCTACTACTGCCGACACGCCTGCGGAGCCTGCGAGGCCAGTTGCCCGAAGGGCGTGCCCGTCAACACCATCATGCGCTACCACCACTACTACGACGCGCACGGGCGGGAGAAGCTGGCCATGCAGCAGTACGCCCGCCTCACCACGGCCAGGGCGGACGTCTGCACCTACTGCGAGGGTCACTGCGAGCGGAGCTGTCCCCACGGCGTGGCCATCCAGGGCTTGCTGACGCTGGCGCACCGGCGCCTGTCCCTGGTGTGAACGAGGCGGGCGCAAACCGTCCGGCCCGGGGAAACGATGCCTCGGTGAAGCGGTGATCCGGCAGGGCGACGACTCGAACGGACCAGCCTTAAATCGCTGCCGGCTTGGCCGATGGACTCGAATCAAACTCAGACAGGAGCACGCTCGTGAATGACCGGAAGTCAAACAGGTTGGCGGTGGGTGTCGCCGGCGGGTTTGTGGCGGGCGTCCTGCTCGGAGTTTGCGTGGGCATGGCGTATGGCGATCTCGCCGTGTGGCTGGCCGTCGGGGTCGGCTGCGGCATCGCGGCGGGGGCCGGCGTCGGCGCCCTGCTGGGCCGGTGATCCTCGGCGCCATGCGGCACAGCTCACAGGGTGAATTCGTGAGTCGGTGAATGGGGAGACGGGAGTCTCTCAAGCTTTACCAGTCATCAGCCGGTCACGATTATCGATCCCGATCGATGCAGACGGCGGACGCGGGAGCGGACTCCGAGTCTTGGGTCTCGAGCCACGCGCTGTTCATTTGCCCTTCTGGTATTCCGCCTCCACCGTGATGGCGATGCCGCCGCGGGCGGCGAACTCGCCGCGGACCACGCACCACCGGGGCGCCAGCGCCTTCACCAGGTCGTCGAGGATCGTGTTGGTCACGTGCTCGTGGAAGACGCCCTCGTTGCGGAACGATTCCAGGTAGAGCTTGAGCGACTTGGACTCCACGATCTTCCGGTCGGGCACGTACTCGATGGTCAGGCTGGCGAAGTCGGGCTGGCCGGTGACGGGGCAGACGCAGGTGAACTCGTCGGTCTCGAGGCTTACCGTGTAGTCCCGCCCCGGATGCCGATTGGGAAAGGTCTCCAGCTTGCGGCTCGGTTTGGCCGGGTGGCCCAGAATGGTCAGACCGCGTACTTTGGACGTTTTCTTGGTGGCCATACGCGCCTCCTCATGGGGGAGAGTTCGCTGTCACTGTAACGTCCGGTCGATGGGGCCGTCAATCGGATTTTCTGAGACAACCCGCCGGAAGAAGCATCAAATACAGCATTCCGTGGAGATGAGATCGCAGGCCGCCCGGCCTTGTAATCTGCATGGTAGAGTGTGCGTCCATGGCCAAACCAACCACTCACTCGCTGGCAAGCCGTGTGCATCGGATGCTGTTTCGGCGCCTGCTGGTCGCCGGCCTGGTGATCTCCGCCGGGCTGGGCCTGACGGTGCTTCTCTATGAGCGGGACCGGGTGAGCGAGGCGGCGCTGGAACAGAGCCTGCACCAGGCCGAGCTCTTCACCGCCCGCTACGACCATCTCTTTGCCGATCCGGACCGCCTCGATGGGACGGCCATCCATGCCGCCATCCGTGAGTTCTCGACATCCCGGGACCAGTCGGCCCTCGGTCAATTTGTCTACCTGGGCGTGCTCACTCCCGCCGGGCGCCTGGTCACGGAGGGTTTCAGCAACCGCGTTGCCGTCCCGGTAGCGGTTCGCCGCACAGCCGCGGCGCTGCGCGCCCAGTCGGTTCCGGCCGAGGGGAGCCGGCGCGAGATCCTGCGGATCGACGGCCGGCCCTGGCTCTGGGTGTCGTTTCCCCTGACCGGGCGCACCGGCGACCGGGTGGGTGTGGTGAAAGGCGTCTTCGCCTTCTCCGATGACACGATCGCCGATTTCCGCTGGCGCGGCCTGCGGGCCATGGCCGGCGTGATGGTCGTGGCGCTTCTGACCACGGTGGTCGTCTACCCGATCGTACGCCGCCTGACGGGGCGGGTGACCGAGTTCTCGGTCCGCCTGCTCGACGCCAATCTGGAGACCCTCGCTTTGTTGGGCAGCGCCATCGCCAAGCGGGACAGCGACACCCACGCGCACAACTACCGGGTGACCATCTATGCCGTTCGGCTGGCGGAGGCGGTCGGCGTACCGCCGCCGACCATCCGGAGCCTGATCAAGGGCGCCTTCCTGCACGACGTGGGCAAGATCGGCATCCCGGACGGCGTCCTCCTGAAACCCGGCAAGCTGGATGATGCCGAGTACGCCCTCATGAAGACCCACGTGGAGCATGGCCGCGACATCGTGAGCCGTTCCCGGTGGCTGCAGGACGCCATGGATGTGGTGTACGCCCACCACGAGCAGGTGGAGGGCCGGGGGTACCCCCGCGGCCTGGCCGGGTCGGATATCCCGGTCACGGCCCGGATGTTCGCCATCGCCGACGTGTTCGACGCGCTGACCTCCCGCCGCCCCTACAAGGAGCCGTGGTCGTTCGAGAAGGCGATGGAGATTCTGGCCGAGGGGCGCGGCACCCATTTTGATCCCGAGCTGCTGGACACTTTCGGCCGGATTGCCCGTCCGCTGTATGACCGCTTCGGCTCTTCGGACGAGGTGCCGGACGCCGAACTCGAGGCCATCGTCCGGACATATTTCAACGACCGGATGGATAGTTTCGACTCCTGACGCCGATTGGTCCGACACCCTTCCGCCACCGCGGTGACGGGTCGCCCGCCCAATCGGGTCGGGACGGTCAGCGGGGGTATTTCCGCCCGAACCTTCGCCAGCGGAAAAGCAGGGCCGACCAGGTGGCGTCGATGCGGCAGATCTTGTAGTCCACCCAGCCGGCGGCCAGACCGGCGGCACGGACCGCCGCCTGGCTCAAGTCCGAGCCCTGACCGGAGGCGCGCTTGGGCCAGGCGAGCCAGACCGGCGCGTCGCCCGCCGCGGCAAGAATGCCCGGCAGGCGCCGCTCAAGTTCGGCCGCCCGGAGGAAAAACGCGATCCCGAGATTGCAGTCGTCGATGCCATCCCTCAGGCAGACACCGGCGGGCAGCGCGCCCAGGGTGGCGGCAAAACCGGGCGGCGCATCGGCCAGCCCGACGGTCATCCCCGTCTTGATGCCGAGCTTCGCCGCCAGGGGCCGGCCGGCGTAGGCGGCGAAGGCCGACTTCGGCCGCCCCGAAGGCGGATCGGGCGGAGCGGCCGACATGGCCCCGGGCAGGGTGTTCGGGAGGTCGTCCCAGGTGGAGTAAACCGCATCGGGGAGCACCGCCTGGATTGGGGCGATCTTTTCCGGCGCGCCGCCCACCATCACGATGGGCAAACGGGCGGTGGCGCGGCGCTGGCGGACCAGGAGGGCCAGGTCGCGCCCCTGGGACGGCAGCCGGTCCAGGACGACCAGCAGCGCGTCGGGCGGCCCGGCGGACAATTCCTTCAGCAGAGACGGTCCCGCCGGGGGAGTGGCGTCCACTTCGAATCCCAGCGTCCGCAGGCGGTCGGCGTGCGCCGCCGCCTCCTCTGCATGCCAGTGGATCAGCCGCAGGCGCACGGGACGGTCTCCGTCACGGGACCAGCGGGATCTTCCGGGAGGCATCCTCGCGAAGGACTGCGTCCAGCTTGTTCTCGAGCTGGTAGAAGCGGGTCACCTTCGAGGCGGGCAGGACGGCGCGGAATCTGGCCACCCACTGCCGGCGCGCGGTGAGCAGCGCCTCCTCGAAATCGAGCCACTCGTCCAGCAGTTGCCCGGCCTGCAGCTCGCTCAGAGTGGCGGGCGATTGGGCGAATTTCAGGAGACGGTCCATAAGGGGATCGCCCAGAGGCTCGATCGCCGCATGGTACTCCCGGTACAGGGGCCAGAACGCCGCCGCCTCCGCTTCGGTGAGCGTCAGGTTGTCGCGGATGATCATCTGCCGCTGGGTCAGGATGATCTGGCGGTTCAGCTCGACGCGGGCCCGTTCCTGGGCGGCGGCCCCGGCCGTCAGCAGGCCCAGCAGAATGATGGTGAGGGTCAGGCGACGTGGATGCATGCGATACCTCTGGCTGGGAATGTCCGTCGCGGGATAGCATACACCGCCTGGGCGGATCTGCCAATGGACAGTTCCACCCGACTCCCGGGATCGGGGCCGCCGGGGCGTTCAGGGCTGGGGCGTTGGGATGATCGGCTTCAGGTCGTACCCCTGGGCGGCGATGCGCCGGAGGATGTCGTCGTATGCCGCCGGCTCGAGCGCGGGGGTGCGGCTCAGGATCCAGAGGTACTTGCGGTCGGGGTGCCCCACCACCGCCCAGCGGTAGTCGGGATCCAGCTCGATGATCCAGTAGGCGCCGCTGAACGGCCAGAAGAACTGGACCTTCAACTTGGCGTTCGTGGTCCGGTCCACCACCCAGGCCTTGCCGCGGGCCTCGCTCGTGTCCCCGTCCTTTTCCCGGCAGCGGTTGATCACGGTGATCTTGCCGTCGGGGCGCAGCTCGTAGGTGGCGGTGGTGCCCCCGGCGCACTTCTTCTGGAAGAAATTGGGGTAGCGGGCGATCTCGTACCAGGTGCCGACGTAGCGCTTCAGGTCGACACGATCCACCACCCGGGGCGGTCCGGCCGCCTGCAGACAGGCGGTGGAGAGGGGGAGCAGGAGCAGGAGCAGGAACCAGCGCATGGATCTAGCCTCCAGTCCGGCGCGAGCCGGCTACTTCGCCAAGGGGATGTCCTCGGCCGCCTCCGAGCGGACGATGATATCGATTTTGTTCTCGATCTGGAAGAATCGGGTCACCTTGACCGGGGGCAGGATGGCGCGGAATTTCGGGACCCACTTCATCTTGAGCTTCAGGTATTCCTGCTCGCACTTCAATGTGCTGTCCAGCAGCCGGGTGGCCTGCTCGTCGGTCAGCATCGTGTAGCTTTGGGAATACTCCATCAGCAGATTGACCAGCTGATCGCCCACCCCGGCGACCTCCGCCCGGTATTTCCGGTACAGCGGCCAGAAGGCCGCGGCTTCCGAGTCGGTCAGACCGAGGTTGTCGCCGACGATCGTCTGCCGCTGGGTCTGAATCATCTGCCGGTTCAGCTCCACCTCGGAACGCTCCTGAGCCAGGGCGCTCCCGGCCAGCCAGCCGAATGCCGCAACCCACAAGATCCACGTGTTTCGGCGCACGATACCTCCAGTAGGAGCAGACTCGCGATGCCCGTCGCATCTTCCTTTGATGAGCGGGGCAGGAGCGGAGTTTCACCCGCCCGCGGGTCCAGCCTCCCGGCCGGTCGCCGCAACGCCTCGACGGGCGGCCCCGCTTTGCTATTGATCGAACCGATCAAGGCCGGTATGATTGCTCCCATGATTCACCCCGTTTCATCTTTCCGTCCCGGTCGCATTCGGCTGGTATCGTTGATCCTCGCGACACTCTCCATCGCCGCCAGCGCCGCCAAGACCGATGTGATCGTGTTGGCCAACGGCAACTCGATCACCGGCGAAATCCGCAGCCTGTCCCGGGGAAAGCTGGAATTCAGCACCGACGACATGGGCACCCTCTCCGTCGAGTGGGACAAGGTAACGAGCATCCGGAGCACCACCCGGTTCCAGGTGCAGACGGCAGTCGGTTTCTGGTTCGCCGGCACCTTCCCGCCCAGCGACAGGCCCGGCTGGATGGTGGTCGCCGGCACGGACGATGTAGTCACTCTGGAGATGGCCTCCGTGGTCCAGATCGACCGGTTCGAGAAAGTGTTCTGGCAGCGCCTCAAGGGCAACATCGACTTCGGCTTCAACCTGGCCAAGGCCAACGACAGCACCCAATACAATTTCGACTTCGGACTGAAATACCGGGCGCCGAAAGGTTTTTCTCAATTCAGCTTCTCGTCCTACCTGAACAAGCAGGAGGGCACCGACTACTCGACCCGCAACTATCTTGAGAACCAGACCGGCTACTACTTCCACCCGGCCTGGACCGCCTTCAGCATCGTCCAGCTGCAACAGAACGAGGAACTTGACCTGATGATGCGGTCCCTCTTCGGCGGCGGCGTGGGACGCCGCCTCATCGCCAGCAACCGGATGAACTGGATCGCCGGCGCGGGACTGAGCGCCGGCAGCGAAAAATATTACGGTGACGACGAGCCCACCACATTCAACTCCGAAATACTCCTCTTGACCGAATGGGAAGCCTTTCGGTACGACCGTCCCAAGCTGGATTTCACGGTGGGCATGACGCTCTACCTGAACGTCTCCGAGTGGGGCCGGGTCCGTACGGATTTTTCGAGCAAGCTCCGCTTCGAGCTCTTGAAGGATTTCTTCCTGGTATTCGGAGCGTACGATTACTATGACAACCAGCCGAGCGAGGAGGCCACGTCCAATCACGACTACGGCGTGAACATCTCCTTCAGCTGGACCTTCGGTTGATCCGGCCCGCCCTGCGCGCCCCGGCTATTCGAGAGGCACCACCTGCATTGCCGCCTCGTACATGAACAGCGCGTACAGCTTGTTCTCCAACTGGTAGTAGGCGGTCACCTTCTTCTCCGGCAGCACGGCCCGGAAGCGCGGCACGAAGTCTTGCCGCAGCTTGAGACGCGCCGCCTCGATGGCCAGGTACTCGTCCAGGAGCCAACGCGCCCGCTCGTCGGAGATCTGGCCGTACTCCCGCTCGTAGATCTGGTGCATGGTCACGAGACGGTCGTAGAGCGGGTCCAGGCCCTGCTGATACTCCTCGTAGAGCGGCCAGAACACCCCGGCCTGCGCCTCGTCGAGCGGGAGGGAGTCGGTGATGAACTGGCGACGGTCCGCGCGGGTGGCGGTCTTGGCGACCTCCTCGGGGGCGTCGGGCATCGCTGGCGGCGTCTTCGCCTGCTCCACCCCGCTGCAGGCAAGCAGCAGCGCGGCCAGAACGGCCAGCAGCGACCCCATCAGCATCTGCTTCATGGTGATCTCCTTGGCAAAATGGCCGGACACGCCCGGCTGTCTGAAGCCGGCGCATCCGGACGCGTCTGAAAGTTTATCACGTTTTGAATCGGGGTGGTTCAGGCCTTTTCCGGCGCGTCCGGAGCCACCACGTGGCCCACTGCCCGGCGCACGACCCGGCGGGTCCAGTCGCGCAGGTCCTCCACCACCAGATAAAGGGTGGGGACCACCACCAGGGTCAGGAAGGTGGAGGTGGTCAGCCCGCCGAACAGGGCCAGGGCCACCGGCGCATACTGCTGGGCGCGAAAGCTCACGGCACCGAACCACTGGGGCACGATCACCGGCAGGATCATGGGCAGCAGGCCGAAGATGGTGGTCATGGCCGTCATCAGGATGGGGCGGAGCCGGTCCTTGCCGCCGGTAACCAGCGCCTCGAGCCGCGGCAGTCCCTTTTCCCGGCGCAGGATGTTCACGTGGTCCACGAGGATGATGGCGTTGTTCACCACCACGCCGCACATGAGCATGATGCCGAGGTAGGCGGTGGAGGACAGCGACGTTCCGGTGAGCCAGAAGGTCAGGCTGACACCCGTGATGGCGAACGGCACGGTGATCATGATGATCATGGGCTGGACCAGCGATTCGAACAGCGACGCCATGATGATGAAGATGAACAGCAGCGCCAGCCACACGGCGAAGGTCTGCATTTCCTGGCTCTCGGCGAAGCGCCGGAAGGAGCGGCCCATTTCCCACGAGTAGCCGGCCGGCAACTCGAGGTCGCCCAGGGCGTCCTGCAGGCTCTGCTGGAGCCACATCATGCCGGAGCGGCCGGTGTTGGCCGAGATGGAAACGATCTGCTTCCGGTTCTCCTTCCGAATCACCCGCGGCCCGGCCTGGAACTCGGGCTGGGCCACGGTGGACAGGGTGACCAGCTCGCCCGACGGCGCGGCCACCTTCAGGTTCAGGATCTGGTCGATGCTCTTCCGGTCCGCCTCGCGGAAACGGACGATCACGTCCACCTCGCCCATCTCGGTGTTGTAGCGAGTGGTCGCCCGCTCGCTGAGCGCGCCGCTGATGGTCTGGGCCACCTGCCGCGGAGTCAGTCCCAGCGATTCGGCCTTGACCCGGTTGACACGGAAGTGCAGCTCCTGGTCGCCGCTCTCGAGGTCGGTGGTGACGTCCTTGACCTCGGGCAGGCTCATGAGCCGGGTCTTGATCTGCTCGGCGTACAGGGCGAGGATTTCGCGGTTGTCGCCACGCAGCTCCACATTGAAGCCGCCCTCAGAACCGCCGAAATGGCGCATGGCGCCCACCTGGTACTCGACACCGGCCTCGGCCGGCAGCAGCGCCTGCATCCGCTCTTTCAGGATGTCGACGGAGGTGAGCTGGTCGCCTTCCTCGGTGAAATAGAGGCTGAGCTCACCGCTGTACCGGCCCAGGCTGCGCCGCTCCTTGCCGTAGGAGGTGGTGTAGGTTTCGACCTCCAGCGCCTGCTGGTTCTTGGCCACCGTGCCCTCGATCCGGTCGAACAGGGCCGCCATCTCCTCCATGTTGTAGTTCGACGGCATGAGCACGTTGACGTTCAGCTCGCGCGCCGCCACCCGGGGCATGTCCTCCTGCTCGATCTGGGAAAAGAGCCAGAAGCTGAACCAGAGTACCGGAACCAACAGCAGCAGCATGACGTAGCGTCCGCGCAGGGTCCAGGCCATGAACCGGCCGTACAGTTGGGTGATCCACTGCAGGAGGCGCAGCTTGGGTTTCTCCTGGCCGGTGTAGATCCGCGAGGCGATCATGGGTACGAGGGTGAGCGAGACCACGAGCGAGGAGACCAGCGCCAGCGTCACCGCCACGCCGAAATCGCTCATGAACTTTCCGAACATGGACTGGGACGCGAACAGCAACGGCACGAAGACGATGATGGTGGTCAGGGTCGAGGCGGTCACGGCCATGCCCACTTCGCGGCTGCCCACCCGGGCGGCGTCCATGGCGTTGAGCCCTTCCTCCTGCTTGTGGCGGAAAATGTTCTCGAGCACCACGATGGAGCTGTCCACGATCATCCCGACGGCGAACACCATGCCCATCAGCGAGATGATGTTGATGCTGATGTCCACGACGCCGAGGGACCGGAGGGCGTACATGCCGGCGAACGTGAACACGACGCAGATGGGCATCGAGATGGACAGAATGAACGTACTGCGGACCTTCCAGAGAAACAGGAACATGATCACCAGCGCCAGCAGACCGCCGTACATGCCGCCCTCACTCAGGTCGGAGATGGTGCCCAGGATCTCCTCCGACGAATCGCGGAACACCCGGTACTCGAGCCCGGTGAGCTCGGGCAACTTGTGCAACTGCTCCAGCTCGGCCGTCACCGACTGGCACACCTCCACGACGTTGGCGGTGGAGGCCTTGAAAATCCGGACAGTCACGGCATCCTGGCCGTTGAAGTGGTAAACGCTGGTCCGTTCGGGATAGGCGTAGCGCACGTCGGCCACGTCGCGGACGCGCACCGTGGTTCCGCGAATGGGCAGGTCCCGGATCTCCTCCAGGTTCTGGAACCGGCCCACCGTCCGCAAAAAGTACTTCTTGCCCTGTTCGTACAGGTGCCCGGACCCCAGGTCGAGGTTGTTGTTGCGGAGGGACTGGCCCAGGGTGTACACATCGAGGCCGAACGCCTGCACCCGGTCCGGATTGATGTCGATGTAGACGTCTTTCTGGTCGAGGCCGCGGACGTCCACGTTGGCCACCCCGTCGATCCGCTCCAGCCGGGGGCGGATCACGTTGTCCATTAACGTGTTGAGCTCGTCGCGCGACTGCTTCAGGGTCATGGTCAGGTGGAGGATGGGGCTCTGGGTTGTCTGCCAGCGCCGGATGTAGATGTTGCGCACGCCCGAGGGGAGCAGGTTGCGCACCTGGTCGATCTTGTCGCGCACCTCCAGGCTCTTGAGGTCCATGTCCGCGTCGTAGTCGAACTCGAGCATGACATTGGCGCCCGAGCCTGAGGAGGAAGATGACATGCTCTTGAGCTCGGTGACGGTGCCGAGGATGTCCTCAATGGGGCGGGTGATGTCCTGCTCCACCTCTTCAGGTGAAGAGGAAGGGTAGTCCACCTGCACCCGGAGGCTCGGGAAGCTGATCTCCGGCATGAAGAGGAGCGGCAGCTTGAAGATGCTGATGATGCCGAGAATGATGGCCATCAGCGTGAGCATGATCACGGTGACCGGCCGGCGGATGGACAGTTCCGAGAGGTTCATGACTGCTTCTCGCGGATGATCCAGAGATAGAGCACCGGGATCAGCACCAGGGTCAGCAGGGTCGACGAAGTCAAGCCGCCGATCAGGGTGAGCGCCAGCGGCTTGCGGAGCTCCGCGCCGCGCGCCATGCCCACGGCCATGGGTAGGAGCCCCAGCACCGTCGTGGACGTGGTCATCAGGATGGGCCGGAGGCGCAGGTGGCAGGCCTTGATCACGGCGTCCCGGATGGCCAGGCCGCCGGTGCGCAGATGATTGATGCAGTCCAGGAGCACGATGGCGTTGTTGACCACGATACCGGCGAGAATGATGACCCCGATGAACACCACCACGCTGATGCTCTGCCGGGTCAGCCAAAGGGTCAGCAACACACCCACCACGGAGAACGGAATGCTGAACATGATGATGAGCGGCTGGATCAGCGACTCAAACTGCGACGCCATGACGAGGTAAATGAGAAAGATCGCCAGCAGCACAGCGAAAGCCATGCTCTGGAAGGCGACCGCCTGCTCCTCGCTCTGGCCGCCCAGGAAGGCGGTGAAACCGGTGGGCATGGGGTTGGCGGCGATCACCCCGCGGATCTCGGCGATGACCGACGCCAGATCGCGCCCTTCGACGTTGCCGCTGATGAGGGCGACCCGCTGCTGATTGAGGCGCCGGATCTCGGCCGGGCCCTCGGCCACCTCCAGGCTGGCCACGGTGGTGAGCGGGATGGTGTTGCCGGCGGAGTCGTGAATCTTCAGCTCGCGGATCTGAGTCAGCGTCTGGCGCTGCGCCTCGGGCAGGCGCACCCGGATATCGACTTTCCGGTCAGGCCGGACGAACTCGGTGGCCACGTCGCCTAAAATCTGATTCCGAATGGCGGTGGCCACCCCCTGGATGGTGAGCCCGTAGGCGGACAGGCGCTGCCGGTTGAAGACGATCTGCACCTCGGGATTGCCGGCCTCGGTGCTCGCCTTCAGGTCGGTCAGGCCGCGCAAGCGACCCATTTCACCCGTCAGCCGGTCGGCCATGCGCGCCAGCACCTGCTGGTTGTAGCCCTGGATGAACACCTCCACCGGCGACTTGAAGCTGAAGAAAGTGGGCCGCGAGAACTTGTAATCCAAGCCGGGCAGCGGCGCCACGCGGGTGCGGATCTGCTCCAGGATGTGGTCTTCGGCCGCCGGGGTCACCGTGTCATCCATCTGGATGTACAGCCAGGCGGCGTTTTCCTTGTTCTCCTCGATGCTCATGCCGGACTGGGTGGACAGGCCGGTCACGGCGTATATGCCGGCGATGCCGTCGATTTCGCGGATCTCGTCCATCAGCAGGTCCACGGTCTGCTGGGTGTTGTCGATGGGCGTCCCTTCGGCCCGGTTCAAGGTCACCGAGAGCTGCCCCTGCCGGACTTCGGGGATCAGCTCGCCGCCGAGCAGCGGGTAGATGGCCACAGAGGCCACGGTCAGGATCAACGTAACCAGCAGCACCACGGTCCGGTGGTCCAGCGCGTAGAGCAACAGCCGCTCATACACCCGGCTCAGGGCGGCGTAAGCAATGTTGAAACCCCAGGTCAGCGGCGTCAGCAGGAGTAGGATGCCTTTCCAGACCAGCCGGATCAGGCGGGACAGGAGGCCCAGGATCATTCCGGGCAGCTCGACGGCGATAAAACGGATAACCCGCCGCACGCCGCCGGCGGGCGCACGTTCCGGAGCGTCCGTCGCGCCGTTGGCGTCCGGCTCCAGCTTCATTCCTTTGGAGGCCAGCATGGGAATCAGGGTGAGCGACACGAGCAGGCTGGCGCTGAGCGAGAAGGTCACCGTCAGCGCCTGGTCGGCGAAGAGCTGCCGGGCCACGCCCTCGACGAACACGATGGGCAGGAACACGCAGATGGTGGTGAGCGTCGAGGCGGTCACCGCCATGCCCACGTCCGAGGCGCCCTTCATGGCCGCCTCGAAGACGCCGAGACCCTCCTCGCGAAACCGCTGGATGGACTCCAGCACCACGATGGAGTTGTCCACCAGCATGCCGATGCCCAGGGCCAGGCCGCCCAGGCTCATGATGTTCAGCGACAGGTCGAACATGTACATGAAGAAGAAGGTGATCACCACCGACAGCGGGATGGACAGCGAAATGATCGAAGTGCTCTTGAAATCGCGCAGGAACAGGAACAGGACGCCCACCGCCAGGATGCCGCCCAGGAGGCCGGTGTCCAGCACCTCGTCCACGGCCTGGCGGATGAAAATGGACTGGTCGAACACCGGCGTCAGCTCCAGGCGCACGCCGCCCACGTTGATGTCGGGGAGCAGGTCCTGGGCGCGCTGCTTGACGGCGTCAGCCACCAGGATGGTGTTGGCGTCGGCGGCCTTGTAAACGGCCAGCTCGATGACCTCGCGACCGTCGAGCTTCGTGATGACGGTCCGGTCCTTGTACCCGGAGTAGACGCGGCCGATGTCCTTGAGCAGAATGTTGGCCGAGCCGCGGCGGGCGACGATCACCTCACCGATCTCGTCCACCTGCTGGAACTGGCTCAACGTCCGGACCAGGAAGCGCCGCCGCCCCTCGTCGAGAATGCCGCCGCTCAGGTTGATGTTCTCCTGAGCCAGGCGCGAGGTGATCTGGGTGATGGGCAGGTTGAGGGTGTTGAGCTTGCCGTGGTCCAACTCGACGTAGATCTCCTCCTCGAGGCCGCCGTTGACCTTGACCGCGGCCACGCCCTGGATGTTTTCGAGGTAGGGCTTGACCTTCTCCTCGGACAGCAGGCGGATCTGGGCCGGATTCTGGTTGCCCGTGACGCCGATGCGCAGGATCGGGTCGGACGACGGGTCGTACTTGAGCAGGACGGGCTTCTCGGCGTCGTCGGGGAGCTGGACGAGGTCCAGCTTCTCCCGGACGTTCAGGCCGGCGAAGTCCATGTTGGTCTTCCAATCGAACTCCAGGATGACGTACGACTCGCCGGCGCGGCTCACCGAGGAGACGCGGACGATGTTGTTCACCACGCCCACCGCTTCTTCGATGGGCTTGGTGATGACGTCCTCGACCTCGGCCGGCGCGGCGCCCTCGTAGATCGTCTTGACCGTGAGCGACGGGTAGGTGATGTCCGGCAGCAGGTTCACCGCCAGGCGGCTGTAGGATACAACGCCGAAGATCACCAGCGCCAGGATGAGCATGCTGGTGGTGACCGATCGGCGGATGGAGAATTCGACCAGTCGCATGGGTTACTTCTTCCCGTATTTTTCCATCAGTTGCTGGAAGAACGCCCGGCGTTTTTCGGGATCGCGGAAGAGATCGGGATCGCTCTTGCGCTTGGCCTCGACCTCGGCGCGGGCGTCGGGATTCTGCATGATCTCGGCCATGGGACCACGCATCATGCCGGCGCCGGGGGCGCCGCCCTGGCCGCTGCCGGGGGCGCCCATTCCGCCGGGGCTTTCCGCTCCAGCCGGGCCGCCGGCGGGCGGACGGGCGGCGGCTGTCTTGCGGACCGCCTGCTGCGCGGCCTGCTGGGCGCGGGCCATCTGCTCCTCGCGGCTCTCGCCTTCCATGGCCGCGACCTGGACGGCAAAACCCTCGTCCAGGCTGTCCTGGCCCACCGTGACCACCTTCTCACCCGGCTGCAGGCCGCTGGTCACCTCCACCCACGGCTCCTCGGTGAAGCCCAGGGTGACCTTGCGCTTCTGCACCTTGTCTCCTTCGCCGATGATGAAGACCCAGTCCTCCTCCTTCTCGTGCCAGATCGCCTTGCGGTATATCCGCACCACATCCTGGTGCACCGAGGTGGTCAGGTAGACGTTGACGAACATGCCCGGCTTGAGCTGCCGGGAGGCATCGCGGATCTCGACGGTCACCTTGCCGGTGCCGGTCGCGGCATCGATGGTGGGGCTGATGAGCTTAACGGTGCCGGTGAAGCGCTTGCCGGGCAGCGATTCCGGCTCGAGGCGGGCGCTGAGCCCTTCGCGGAGCCGGTGCAATTCGGTCTCGGGGACGAACACCCGGGCGAGCAGCAGGTTCAGGTCCGCCATGGCGGCGACCTTGTCGTTGGTCTTGATCATGTCGCCCGTCTCCACCAGCCGCTCGCTGATCACGCCGGCGATGGGCGAAATGATCTCGGTGTTCTCAAGCTGGATCTTGGCGGCGGCGTAACGCTCCCGCGCCACCTTCAGGTCGAACTCCGCGTTCTCTAAAGCCAATTGGGAGTAGTCATCGTCCAATTTGGACTTCTCGTATTCCTGGGTGCTGACCAGTTTCTCCCGGAAGAGTTCTTCGTTGCGCTTGTAATCGCTGGCGGCCTGTTCCTTGCGCACTTTGGCCTGCGACAGGGCGATCTCGGCCTGGTTGACGGCCAGGGCGTTCTGGTTATACGTGTTGCGGATCTCCCGGTCGTCCAGCTTGATGAGCACCTTGCCGGCGGCGACGTAGTCGCCTTCCTCGAAGTTGACGCCGGCGGCGATGCCGGTGGCTTTGGAGAAGACGTCGACGCTGCGGACGGCGTCCAGCGTGGTGGAGGCCATGATGAAGGTGGCCACGTCGCCGCGGTCGGCCAGTTGCGCCTTGACCGACACGGTGGGGCCGGCACCGCCGGGCCGCTGGCCGCCGGTCCCGTTGGGACGGCCGTTCTTGCCGTTGGCGGCCGGGGTGCCGCACCCGGCGGCGAGCAGGACCAGAGCGGCCAGACTGACAATCGAAATGTGACGAAGCGCGTGTTTCATGATGTAAAAACCCGTTTATGGAATGCGAACTGCTTTCTACGCCGGTCAGTGTGGAAAGTTGCAACGCCGGACAGAATCAATCCAGATTGTGTGTCCGGGGTCACATGTGGAAAGAACAAGATGCGTGAAGTGCGGCCGCAGGTTCTGAAAATCCGGCGGCATCCGTCAGCCGCTGTCGAAGCCCAGCGTGCGCCAGCGAAACTTTCGGGTGATTGAGAGTCCGTTCCCCCGCCGGCTGTGGCTCCAAGAAATGTTCAACCCCCGACGGCCCTTTTGGTTTCAAAAAAACTGCCGGGCGACTGGAGGCGAGAGCGGACGGTTAGAAACTGGCCTCCAGGTTGAACTGGAGCCGGTTCCACCGGTCGGAACCCGACACCTTGTCGGTGATGTAGAGGGTCGGCCCGAATGTGATCCGGTCTTGGAAGCTGTACTTGAAGGTGATCTGGGAACCCTTCCGGTTGGCGTTGCCGAAGTCGCTGTCCACATAGGCGCCGACCAGGGCGTTGGCGTCGATGCGGGTGTAGCGGTAGAACAGCGACCACTGGCCGGTTTTCCGGTTCTGGCCGACCTGGCCGCCCAGGCTCCAGGCGGTGTTCTCATCCGCGTGAGGCCCCTCGGCGCCGACGTTGACGGCGTAGTCCGCGTAGGCCATGACGGGGTACCGCCATCCCGTGTAATCGACCTGGCCCACGGCATCGACGATGTCGAAATCGCCGGCGTCCAGCACCGTCACGCCGTCGACGGTGGTGGTGATATTGCCTTTGGCGTACTTGAAGTTGGCCGCATAGTTGTGAAAGTCGTAATAGCAGACGGCGCCGGTGATCCGCCAGGGGCCGGCCCCGGCCCTCAGGCCGCCCTGATAGGCCAGCATGAAGGCATCGTTCCCGTCGGTGACCTCGCGGATGACGGTCTGTCCCAGGGTGGCGAACACCTCGACCGTGTCGTTCGCAAAACTGAGCTGCTCGTAGAAGCCCTCCGGGTTGACGTCGGTGTCCCAGACCATGGGCGAGGAAATCCAGGGATTCTGGAACTTGCCGCCGCCCAGGGTGACATGCCGGCCGAGTTCCGGGGGCGTCCACGCCAGATAGGCCTGGTCCAGCCAGATGCCCTTGCCGTCGAAGCTGTCCGTGAAGGTCTGGTTGGTGGAGATCGAATCGGATCCGAAATCCCAGCCCGGCACGGCCTTGGCCATGCCGGAAGCCAGCCGGAACACTCCCTTGACACCATGGCCCAGGTCAGTTTCCAGCTTCACGCGGGCCCGGAGCCGAAAACCTTGGCGGTCGGCGATGGCTTCATCCTCATAATAGATGCTGTCGTAGCGCAGGCGGGAATCGCCGCTGAACTTGATCCGCGACAGGCCGCGGGTGCCGAGTTCTTTCGCTACTTCCTTCTGGACGGCCTCCGCGGCGGATTGAGGTTGGCCGCCCGCCTGCTGCCGCACCTCCGCCTTCAACTGATCCAGCACGGCCTGCTGGGCGGCGAGCTGCTGTTCCAACTGCCGGATCCTCTCCTCCAGGGCGGCGGTGTCCGCCCGGAGGACGGGGCCGAGGGCGGCGGCCAGCGCCAGGATGAGGGTCCAACGCAATGTTTTCATGGGATGGCTCCTTCGTCGGGCTGTCCCCTCAAAACCGGGGAACGGCTGCAGCCGAAAATTAACGGTCGGTTCAGATCATGTTAAAACAGCCGCCACCCATCCGGTCAACTGTTTTGAAGCGGCGGGGCGGGCAGGCGACCGGCGGAAGGGATTGCCTTCGGCGGGTGATTCCGGTACATTGGGCCCATTCTGTCCCCATCCAAAGGAGCGGTGAAGATGGTCTGGATTTTTCTCGGCTACCTGGTGCTGACCCTGGTGCTGGGCCTGTGGCAGGCCACGCGCACGAAGTCGCAGGCGGATTTCGTGCTGGGCGGATCCAAGCTGCCCGGCTGGATGCTGGCGCTGTCGGAGCGGGCCACCGGTGAATCGGCCTGGCTGTTGCTCGGGTTCACCGGCCTGGTGTTCGCCAAGGGTCTGTCGGCGATCTGGGTGGGCGTGGGCTGCCTCACGGGAATCAGCACCGCCTGGCTCGTGCTGGCGGCCAAGTTCCGGTCGGAATCGGAGCGCTACAAAGCCATGACCATGCCCGAGTACTTCTCGGCCAAGTTCCCCGACAAGGCGAACACCATCCGCCTGGTGTCCACGCTCATCATCGTCTTCTTCTTTGTGTTCTACGTGGGCGCGCAGTTCGCCGGGGCGGGCAAGACCATCCAGACCACCTTCGGCCTGGAGCCCATCTACGGGCAGATCATCTGCGCGGTGGTGATTCTGCTCTACGCCACCATCGGCGGCTTCATCAGCGTGGTGGCCGTGGACGTCTTCCAGTCCGTCCTCATGATCATCACCCTGATCGTGACACCGCTGGTGCTGCTCGTCAAAGTGGCGGAGGGCGGCTTGAGCATCCCGGCGGCGCTGGCCACCGGCGGCACGGGGCTGGACTCGTGGACCGGCGGGTTGGCGGGATTCGCCGGCGGGCTCATCATCTTCAACCACTTTGCCTGGTTCTTCGGCTACCTGGGCGGCCAACCCCAGCTCAACGCCCGCTTCATGGGCATGCGCGACGACCGCCAGGTGCGGATCGGCCGGAACATCGCCATCACCTGGACGGTACTGGCATACGCCGGGGCGGTGGGCATCGGCCTGGGCGCGCTGACCTTGTTCGGGCGCCAGGCGGTGCCCGACGCCGAGATGGTCCTGCCCTACGTGCTCACCACGATGTTTCCGTGGTGGTTGGCCGGCGTGCTGCTCGCCGGCGCGGTGGCCGCGATGGTCTCCACGGCCGAGAGCATGCTCATCGTCGCCGGCACGTCCATCAGCCAGGACGTCTACCAGGGCATCGTCCGAAAAGGGCGGGCCCCCGACCGCACGGTGCTGATGGTGTCGCGCGCGGCGACGCTGGCGGTGGGTGTGCTGGGGCTGGTGATGGCCCTGACGACGGAGAAGCTGATCTACACGATTGTCTCCTACGCCTGGGCCGGCATCGGCTGTTCGTTCGCGCCGGCGGTGCTGCTGTCGTTCTACTGGGACCGCTTCCGCGGCGCCGGCGTGGTGACCGCGCTCGTCGCCGGGCTGGTGACCACGGTGGTCTGGATCGCCACCGGCCTGGACACGACCGTCACGGCCATGGGCGTCACCTTCGCCGTCGCCATGGGCTCGGCGGTCCTGGTCACCCTGGCCCGGCCGGCCAAATCAGTCATTAATTGATGGGGGACAAGCCTCGAGTCCCGAGCCTCTAGCCTCGTCGCCTGATATTGGATTCGGTGGAACGTCAGATCTTGAACAGATCGTCGAACGCCTTGCGGGCGTTGTTGACGGGTCCCTCTTTCCGCTCTTCCACAACCTTTTCGAAGAGAATTTTGGGGCGGAACTGCGGACACTCGTTGCGGACGTTCTTGCCGTCGATCCGCTGCGTCACCGGTTGCATGCACTCGTTGGGGGCACCGGGGTCGAAGAATTTGCAGTTGCGGCAGGTGCGCAGGTCGGCGTTGCAGGCGCGGCAGGTGTCGGTGGGCTTCAGCTCGTCCATGAACTGGACATTGGCTGAGCACTCGGTGCAGCGGATGGTCCGCCGGTAGCGCGTCTCCACGCGGCCGCGGGCGTGATCGCCGTTGCCGGCGGGTCGTGGGCGGGCCGGCCGCGCGGAGTCGCCGTCCTGATAGCCCTTTTGCTTGTACTTGCGGCTCATGCGAGCCTCCATTGGGAAAGATGGTCCCGTCCGGTGGGCGGCCTCGTTTGTCAACCTCACAATTGGAAACGAGCGGGCGGGGTCTAGGAAACACCATTATACACAAAACAGCCGAGTCAAGAAAAGTGTTAGAATGGGGCCACCCGGCGGAGGCTGGGAACACGAATCACCATGAACACCGGGACTCGTAATATCCGGACAGAGCAAGCACCGGAGCGGCTGGCGGCGCTGCTGGCGGCCGCGCCGGCGGGGTGGCCGTACGGCGAGCGGGTGCGCCGGCTCTGCGCTGCACTGGCGGGCGCGCCGTATCGCCGTGCGCCGCTGGGCGGCGGGCCGGGGCAGCCCGAGGCGTTCACCGCCGCGCTGGACGCGTTCGACTGCGTCACGTTCTGTGAGACCGTCATGGCGCTGGCGCGTTCGGCGGACGCGGCGGAATTCCTCGATCGCCTGCGGCTGATCCGTTACTCGGGCGGCCGGGTGACGTGGGAGGCGCGCCGGCACTACCTGTCCCGCTGGCTCGCGGACAACGCGGCCGAGGGCCGATTGGCGCTGCTTCGGCATCCGGCGGGGAAGGCCCCGCGCGTGTGGACGAGGCGCCTGGTGGTGGTGCCGGGCCTGCCGCCGGCGACCGCCGCCGTGTGTGGCTGGCCCAAACGCGCGCTGGCCACTTTCCGGCACGTGGTGCGGGACGGCGACGTGGCGGGCTTCATCTCCACCCGCCGCGGGCTTGACTATTTCCACGTCGGCGTGCTCCTGGTTGAGGCCGGCGGGCCCGTGCTGGTGCACGCAGCCCGCTCGGCGGGCAACGTCGTGCGCACGCCCCTGGCCACGTTCCTGGCGGCGCACCGGATGAGCGGCGTGACCCTGGCCCGGCCGTGGCCCGAGCTGCCGCAGCCGGCGGAACCGGACGGAGGGACGGCATGAACCGGTGGACGGTGGCCATCCGGGTGGACGATCCGGCCGCCGCGGCGGCGGCCGCGGCCGCCTGGGCGGGGCGGGAGTGGGTGGCCCGCGTGGTGCTCTTGGTCTCCGCGGACAACCCGGGGAGCCTGCCGCCTGGAGCGCCGGCGGACGTCCAACGGGTGCCCGCCTTCCTTCCGGGGCGGGAACTGGAAGGGCTCGTCGACGGGATGGCCGGGGAATATCTGGCGCTGGTGGAGGAGCCGGTGGCCGCGGCCCCGGAAGCCGGCTTCCCGGAGCGGCTGGCGGCCGCGTTCGAACACCTGGGCGCCGGGTGCCTCTACAGCCACTGGCGGCGCGAAACGCCCGACGGCGCCGTGGAGACGATCTACGCGCCGCCGTTTCAACCGGGCTCCGCCCGCGACACCTTCCCGTGGGGACCGCTGACGGCATGGCGGCGCGAGGCGGTCGCGGCGGCGCGCGACGCCGGCGGGCCGCTCGCTCCCACGCGCTGGTCCGGCCCGGCGGAGTTGCGCCTGCGCCTGGCCCGCGCCGGCGCCGTTGCCCGCGTTCCCGAGGCGCTCTACCGCGTCCGGCCGGCGGCCGGTCCGGCGGCGGACGGGCACTTTGACTATCTGAGACGTGAAAACCAGGACCGTCAGAAGGAACTGGAGACGGTATTCACGGAGCACCTCCGCCGCATCGGCGCGTGGCTGCCGCCGCCGGCGGCGCCCCTGCCGCCCGCAACCGGTGAGCACCCCGTGCTCGCCAGCGTGGTGATCCCGGTACGGAACCGGGCGCGGACCATCGGCGAGGCGGTGGCCAGTGCCGCGGGCCAGCGAGCGGATTTCCAGTTCAACATCCTGGTGGTGGACAATTACTCCACCGACGGCACGAGCGCTGTCGTCGAAGAATTGCGGCATCGCCACTCCCATGTTCACCGGCTGGTCCCGCCGCTCCCCGGCCGGGGCATCGGCGGCTGCTGGGAGCTGGCGGTCGAGTCGCCGCTCTGCGGGCTCTACGCGGTGCAGCTCGACTCCGACGACCTCTACGCCGGGCCCGACACGCTCCAGCGTATGGTGGACGGCCTCCGCTCCGGAGGCGCGGCGCTTGCCGTGGGGAGCTACCGGCTGGTGGACCGCGACCTCAACGAGCTGCCGCCGGGAGTCATCGATCACCGCGAGTGGACGTCCGCCAACGGCCACAACAATCTGCTCCGGGTGGAGGGGATCGGTGCGCCGCGGGCGTACCACGTGCCGGCGCTCCGCCGCGCGGGCTTTCCCGACGTGAGCTACGGCGAGGACTACGCCGCCGCCCTGGCCCTGAGCCGCACGTGGCCGGTGGCCCGGATCTTCGAGCCGGTGTACCTGTGCCGCCGCTGGGAGGGGAACACCGACAGCGGCCTGTCCAGCCTGCAGGCGGCGCTCCACCAAGAGTACAAGGATTTCGTCCGCACCGTGGAGATCGCCGCCCGGCGAAAGAAAGCAGGGGGTGAGTAGCAAGGAAACGGTCAAGAGAGCAGTCCCTGGGCGGAACGCGGGCTACAGTTGCGGACACTACAGGTGGCTGGAAACACCGACACAGGAGGTCGAACATGGCCAGGAGGCCGACGATTCTGTGGGTCGTGGGGTTCAGCCTGTGGATGGTTGCAGGCACCGCCGCTGGCCGTTCGGCCCCGGCACAGGAATCACCGGGCCCGGCGCCGGCCGAATATTTCCAGCTTGTCCAGAAAGGGGATGGTGAACTCAACCAGGGACGATTCGAGGAAGCCCGGCGGACGTTTCAACAGGCCGTCGAGCTGAATCCGGGTCTCTGGGTCGCCCACCATCGACTCGGACTCGCCCTGCGCCTGCTCGGCCGGATCGACGGGGCGATCGAAGCCACGGAAAGGGCCAACGGCCTTCAGGAAAACGTCCAATGTCATACGGAATTGGTGTCCTTGTACCTGCAGAAGGGAAACGGGGAGGCGGCGTTGCGACACGCCCGCCGCGCCACCGCGCTCGAACCGGGATCGTGGCAGACCCACTTCCGGCTCGGTGATTGCCAGCTCTACCTGGGGCATTACGACGACGCGATCGCTGCGTTCGAGAAATCCGATTCCATCCGGGAAACCGCCCAGAGCCGGATCGGGATGGGCTGGGCCTGGTATCACAAGAAGAACTATCCGGAATCCCTCCGGAATTTCGAGCGGGCCGCAGCCATTGATCCGGCGGTCAAGGCGACCCTGTCCGAGGCCAGAGCCCGGATCGCCCAGTCAGAAGGCCGGCTGGACGAGGCCGTTCGGTTTATGGCCCGGGCCGTCGAAGAGGCCGCGAACGACTATTCGAGATGGGAGCTCAAGCAGAGTCTGGCCGAGCTGTACCTGGAACAAGGCGAGTACGATAAGGCCGCTGCAATCATTGGCCGGCAGAGCTGGATCGGGATCTCGATCACCAAATCCGACCGGGGATTCACCGTCACCCGCGTCGTGAAAAACGGACTGGCCGACCGGGCCGGTATCCGTGCCGGCGACAAGATTGTGGCGTTCGACGGCCAACCTCTGGCCGATGCGGACACCACCCGCTTCGCCCGGGAGATTGCAGGCGGCACGCCGCAAGGCGGCACCGTCCGGCTGACGCTGGAGCGGGAGGGGCAAACGCTCGAAAAATCCCTTGTCGTAGGCCTTTCCCCCGATCTGTCCCGCCTGGCCAGCGAGGTTTCAAACGATCCGAGCACCGGTAATGGCGGAGCCGGTCCCGGTCCGGGCGCCAACGCTTCCGGATCAGGAGGACGTCCGCCCGGCGGCGGAACCCCGGTCCCGACTATTCAGCCGCTCACCTTTCAGGGTGGCGCCCAACCGGCTGCATGGCACATCTTCGCCACGGGTTCGAGGCTGGGGTGGGCCGCCGCCTACAGCCGCTTCACCGACGGCCCGGCCGACCAGGACATCATCAACCATCTGCTGATGGCGGGCGAGCACACCAGGTGGGCCAACCGGGAGAGCTACGAGCCGTATCGGGCCTGGCCCAATTGGAGCGAGATCCAGGTCCGCTTTCGGACCTGGGCGGAACAGCTCATCCGGGACCGGCAGGTGGGCGAATCGCGCGAACAGCTCGTCCTATCGATCACCTCCTATGCCAACTCTCTGGCCGAGCAGGTCACGTTTCAGGTTCTCGGCGAGAAGGTTCAAATCCCCAACTGCGACGGCGCCTACATGCGCCTGGGCTTCCAAATGGGTTTTGGCAGCACGGCTCTCCAGCTGGCCGAAGGCGCCGGACGGACGGGCCAGATCGAGCTCGTCGAACCGGCGCGGCGAGACGCCCTGGACCATCTCCGGCAGGCCCGCCGGATCCTCGAGGAATACGAGCACACCACGGTCGTCACCGGGACCTGCGCGGATCTTCGGGACATCCGGGCGGAACTCGACGACCTCCTCGGCCGCGCCGATCTCGGCGAGCAGATCCGGCTGGCCGGACACGCCTGGATGGCTGCCTCCGACCGCATCCGGGCGCTCTCGGGCCGGCCGGCCCAGCCGCAACCCGCAACGCCGCCGCAAGCGGTGCCCCCGGGGCCCGCCGTCCAGACGCCCCGGCCATCAACCCCAGGCCCGTCCGCCGCTCCAGGAGTCTGGGCCGACCCGGGTGAGCTCGATGGCGTGTGGGTGGATCAACGGGCCCGGTATCGCTTCGTTAAACAAGGGGACGGATACGTCGGCACGCTGGCTACGATCTTCCCGCCGGCGCCCCCCGTTCATGCCGTGGGCGGGGGTCTGTTCTATCGCCTGGTCGACCAGGGCTATGCGGAAGGGGAGGTGGTCTGCCGGCCGGTGCGAACGGGGCCGGGCACGTACCGGGGGACGTACCGCCAGCGACAGGGTATCCGCCGGAATGCCGACGGCACGTCCGTCAGCGTGCGATCGGACCTGCCAGTCGAGGTCACCATCACCGTTCTCGGCGACTATCTCGCCATTCGGAGCCAGCAGAAAACGATGACCGAGCAGATCTCAGCCGTCCCTGCCGACATTTGGAGCACGCTCATGCGCGAAGGGGGCGTCCTGCAACTCCCGGTTTTCGATGCACTCAACTTCGACCAGCGCACGGAATTTCAGTCGCTGGACAACGCGATGATCTGGTTTCTCGCCTCTCGCCGGGGTGCGGGGGGCGAAGTCCAGCGGGCTCTGTTCTTTGATCTGCAGGACCCGACGGTCCAGCGATACGTGAATCATCCGCCAAATCGAATATTGAATGTTCGTCTTCGGTCTTCCGCCCCGGTTTGCCAGCCCCTGCGAGAGCATGTGAATGCCAACGCGGGGGTGAGGCGGCGTCTGGAAGCCGCGGGGTTCACTGTCGTCTTCGGCCCGTCCTCGAAGGCCGACTGCGTCAGCCGTTAGGCCTGACCGAGCCCGGTTCACACCATGTGGGACCGGGCCTGCCGAATCGGGGTTGCACCCGGACGGATTCTCCGGGTAACATAACACGCTTTAAGCCCCAAGTTGATCGCAGGAGTACCCATGCAGCCGCATGACACCCAGGTGCTGACATCCTACACTTGTCCCAACTGCGGGGCGGCGGCCGCCGGGAAGGCGTGCCAGGCATGCGGCCAGAGGCGGATCCGCGCGGACGAGATGAGCCTGCGCCATGTCGCGGGCACGGTGATGGCGGAGACGCTGGAGCTGGACGGTAAACTGCCCCGGACCCTGCTGGACCTGTTCTTCCATCCCGGCCGGCTCACCGTGGACTTCCTGGACGGCCGGCGGCAGCGCCACATCCGGCCCATCCCCCTGTACCTGGCGTGCCTGGCGCTCTACTTCTTCTTCAACCATTACGCGCCGATCAACCTGGCCATGCTGGTCTCCCAGCAGCAGGCGGACAGTCCGCTCCTGAAACTCGTGGACGAGAAGGCCCGGGATTCCGGGCAGACCCGGGAGCAGTTTGTGGCCGAGCGGGATCCGCGCTACGTGGAGGCCCACAAGACGGCCAACATGATCCTGGATGTGACGCTCCTGGGTCCCGCCCTGTTCCTGCTCTATCGCCGGCAGCGGCCCTTCCTGGCGCAGCACCTGGTGATGACCCTGCACATCAACAGCTTCGGCTACCTGCTGGGCCTGGTTCCGCTGGTGGTCATGTCCGCCATCGGCGGCGAGTCCATCCCCGTCACCCTGCTGTTCATGGTGGTCTATTTCAGCTATATCTATCTGGCGCTCCGCCGTGTCTATGGGCAGGGGCACGGGATCACCGCGATCAAGCTGTTCGTGCTGATCGTCCTGAACCTGGTCGCCGCGATCATCGGAACCGCCGGCGCCATGATGTACGCCCTGTTCAGCTGAGATCGGGCTGCCGCCGGGCGCGAGTTCGGCCACGGCAGGATCCACCGTATAACCTTATCGGCCGGCCCAACTCACCCGGACTTTTATCATCATGCCGCCGGAATCCTCTTACATTCTGCCCTTGGAATCCCCACCATCCTGCAGATGGAACTCGCGGCCGGAGGCCGCGAGGTACTGCGATCCTGCAGATGGAACTTACGGCCGCCCGGCCGCGAGGTACCGGGCTGCCAGGCCGCGAGGTACCCAAGAGAAAATGCCGCATCTTTTCCCGCGCGGGAGGCGTATATTACATTGATGATATGGTAATGATCCGGGGAGAGGAGCGTCTGGGCGACATGAAGCAAACGACATGCAACCGGGCTGTCCGGCTGATTCTATTGTGCCTTGTCCTCGCCGCCGGGTTCGTCCCGGCAAAGGCCGCCGGCACGGCGCGCACCGAGCAGCCGGTGCGGGACATCGAGACGCCGGTGCGGCTCGTGCACGTGCAGAACCTGGCCGGCGACATCCTGGTGGAAACCTGGACCGGGGGCTACATCCGCATCCTGGCCGCACGGCACGACGGCGCCGAGGTGGACCCGGCAGCCGACGTGCTGGACCAGCAGGGCGCCGACGGCGAGGTGGACGTCTGGACCCGCCCCGAGCTGGCGGGCGAGGCGGCCGTGGACCTGCACCTGCTGGTGCCGGCGGACGTGCAGGTGGCGGCGCGTAGCCGCTCCGGCAACATCACGGTGCGCGGGGTGGGACGGGGGATCACGGCGGAAACCGATAGCGGGGACATCCGCTGCGGCCTCCCCGCCGGCGCCGACGCCGACGTCTCACTCCGCAGCCTCACGGGGATGGTGGAAGCGCGCCTGCCGCTGGAATTTTTCGGGACGCCCCAGCAGGGGCTCCTCGACGGGAGGCTCGGCCGCGGCGGCGTGCCGGTGCTGGCGCGCACCCGGGCGGGCCGCGTCACCGTGTTCGCCGACGATCCGGACCGAGCCGCCCGCCAGACCGACGCCAAGGCCGGAGGTGCCCCGGCGGGGCCCGCCCACACACCGGCGGCCGCAGACATGAGTCCGACGGAGCGGGAGATCCCGTCCGCCGCGCCCGCCGCGGGTCCGGCAGCGGTCGGCGCCGGCGGCTACCGGCTGAGCGTGAGCACCCGGCTGGTGACCCTGAACGTCCAGGCCGCCGACGACAAGGGGGCGGTGGTGACGGACCTCGTCCGCGAGGACTTCCGCGTGCTGGACAACGGCGCCGAGCAACCGATCGTCTACTTCGAGCCGCAGACCGCGCCGCTCAACCTCCTCCTCCTCCTGGACCTGAGCGGCAGCACCAAGGACAAGACCAAGGTCATCAAGCAGGCGGCCGCCCGGTTCGTGGACATGCTGAACCCCGCCGACCGCGTCGCCGTGGCCGCCTTCACCAGCCGCTACATGCTGGTGTCGGGATTTTCCGAGAACCGCAGGCTCATCCGCCAGCGGATCGACGACATCAAGAACCGCGGCGGCGGCACCGCCTTCTACGAGGCGATGTGGTACGCCCTGGACGAGATGGCGGAGACCAAGGGACGCCGCAATGTCATCGTGGTCATGAGCGACGGTGTGGACAACGTCCTGCAGCGGCCCGACGACTACACCTCCAAGTGGTCGTACGAGGAAATGCGCGACCGCGTCGCCGCCGCCGACGTGACCGTCTTCCCCGTCTACATCGACACCGAGTACGAGCAGGTGGTCAAGGAGGGGAACGTGTCGAGTGTGGTCTACCGCACCGCCCGCCGGCAGATCGCCGGCCTGGCCGAGAGCACGGGCGGCCGGATGTTCCCCGTCCAGCGGTTCGAGGACCTGGAGACGGTGTACCGGACGGTGGCCGCGGAGCTGCGCAACCTGTACAGCCTGTCGTACTACGCCCCGGCCAAAGCCGGCGCGGGGCGGGAGTGGCACGCCGTTGGGGTGGAGGTGGCTCGCCCCGCCGTGCAGGTCAAGACGCGCCCGGGCTATTTTCTCGAGTGATGGGCCGGCCTACTTCCGCACGAACTGCTCGGCGTAATACCGCGGCGTCAGGGGTTCGCCCGTGGCCCGGCGGATCATCTCCTCCCAGGTCAGGGAGCGGCCCGGCCTGAAGACGCGCTCGGCCAGGTAGCGGCCCACCTCGGCGCGGCCGGCGAAGCTCTGGCCGTAGGCGTCCTCGGCTTGGAGCGCCGTCCGGCCGATGTGGTGGTAGAGCTGGGAGGCCAGCAGTTCCCCCATCAGGTAGTTGTGGTAGTAGGCGGGATACAGGGCGACGTGGATCTTGGCCGCCCAGTCGGGTTCGTTTCGCCCGGCGGGGCGCCGGAGCAACTGGTACCGCTCCACCAGGTTCCACCAGAGCGCGTTCAGGTCCTGGTCCGGATTCTCGTACATCGCCTTTTCAAAGCGGAACATCACCTGGGACCAGCGGGAGAACACGAGCTGTTCCAGGCGCAGCGAATTGGTCACGGCGGTGCTGATGGCGGCGCGCTCGGCCGGGGTGATCCCCGCGATATCCTGCAGCCAGGCGGGATGGGCGGCGAAACGGCCGAACAGGTTGGCGATCGCTTCGGTGGTGAATGAGTGGGCCGCGTCGCGGAGCAGCCAGGGGAGCTGCGGATCGTTGTACTTCGAGTACACGCCGTGGCCGGCCTCGTGGAGCAGGGTGTTCATCCAGTAGTAGTTCGGCTGGAGGCTGCAGAGGATCCGGACGTCGCCGGCCCGGTCGATGTCGGTGCAGAAGGCGTGCTGGTACTTGCCCGGCTTCTCGTACAGGTCGCTGCGGGCGATGATGGCGTCGATGGGCAAGCCGATTCCGGCGTAGTAGCCCTGGGCCAGCTTCACCGGGTCCTTGCCGGCGTAGTAGCCGTCGAGGTCCACCGGGTAGATCTTGGGGGCGGCCTGGAAGAAGCGGTTCTGGTAGTGCCAGGGGCGCAGGTCCGCCTTCGCCACGCCCAGCTTCTCGCCGAGGTAACGGTCGATCTCCTCCTTGGCCCGGGCGAAGTCGTCGCGCGTCATCTGGTCCAGCTGGTCGAACAACGCCTCGATGGCGTCGGGGTCCTGCTCGCTGAGGGCCAGCTGCATGGCCTGGAAATTCTTGAAGCCCAGGCTCCGGGCGGCCTGGTTGCGCAGCTTGACCAGCTCGACGATGGCCGGCGCCACTTCGCGGCCGATCGCCTTGCTGGCGGTCCAGGCCGCCTCCAGCCGGGCGGAGTCGGCGGAGCCGCCGAGGACGGCTTCCAGCTCGTTGTCGGTATACGGCCGGCCGTCGATGACCGGCCGGAAGGTGTTGTAGGCCTTCTCGATGGCGGTCTGCCGGTTGACCAGCTCGGCCAGCGTCGCCTCGGGGAGCTGGTTGCCCAAGAAGTCCAGGTACAGGATGTCGAGCTGGCGCCTGAGGAGCGGCTCGGTGACGGCGCCGGCGGCGCGCCACGCCTTGATCCGGGCGAAGGCGGCCGGATCGGCGTAGAGCTTCTTGAGTTGGAGCTGCAGGTCGGCGGAGCGCTCGTAGTCCGCCTCCCGGCCGCTCACCGACGCCTGGAAGCTCGCCAGCGCGGCGTCACGGCTCAGCGGGACCAGCCGGCTTTCGAAGGCCTGGAGGAACTGGCGGAACTCCGCCTGGGGATCGGCGGCGGGAGCGGCGGCCTGGGCGGCGGGGAGCGCCGCCAGTCCGACGGTCAGGATCAGGACGGTGACGAGTTGGGACAGGCGCATGGCAGCCTCCTTCGGAATGGAAGCGCCTATCCTATCCGGAATGCGCGCGCGGCGCAAGGGCCGGCGTCCGCTCCCCGTCGGCGCGCCTACGGGGCGCCCGGCGGACGCACCCGGTAGCGGTCCCGCTGGGCGAAGACGGTGACGTCGGCATAGCCGGCATGGATCCGCGCCGAGTGGGGCACTCCGGCGGGGATGGCGTAGGAGTCGCCCGGACCGAAGGTGTGGGGCACGCCGTCGATGACGAGATCGATGCGCCCGGCCACGACGACGCCCCACTGGGCGGCGTGGGCGTGCTCCGGCACCGCGGCGTCCGCGGTGAACTCCATGAAGAGGATCTGGTGATCCTCGCCCTGGGAGAGGTAGGCGCGGACACCCGGCAGGGGGATGTCCGCGCGGGGCAGGCAACGGATCAGTTCAGGGAACACGTCTGTCATGTCACGGCACCTCCGGGCCACCGGAACAGGCCCGCGGAGCCGCTACTTGAACGCCTTCTCCGCCGATGGCGGCGGCAGGCGCTTCGGCCAGCGGGGCGGGTTCTTCCGGATCTCCTCCTGCAGCAGGGCGATGGCCGTGTCGAGCTGCGGGTCGCGCCCGGCCACGAAGGCGTTCGGGTCGTCCTCCACCACGTGGTCCGGGTTGAAGCCGTAGCCGTCGGGGAGCCACTGCCCCTCGGGGGTGAAGCTCCCCTGCTGCGGGCAGGAGACCATGCCGCCGTCGATGGCGGCGAACCCGCCCACCGCCATGTAGCCGCCCCAGGTGCGCGTCCCCACCGAGGGTCCGAGCCCCATGTAGCGGAAGCCGGTGCTGAAGTACTCGCCGTCGGACCCGGTGCGCTCGTTGCACAGCAGCACCACCCGGCCCAGGTAGGCGGTGCGGTGGTACGGTTCCGGCATGCCGTAGCGGGCCTGGTCGTACTCGAAGATCACCCGGCGCAGGCGCTCCAGGATCATGCCGGAGGTGATGCCGCCGCCGTTGTAGCGCACGTCGAGCACCAGGCCGTCCTTGTCCAGGTTGGCGTAGAAGTGCTTGGCGAACTCGGCCATGCCGTAGTTGCCCATGTTGGGCACGTGGATGTAGGCCAGGTTCTCGCCGCCGTGCCGCCGGACGTAGTCCCGGTTGCGGGCCACCCAGTCGTAGTAACGGGCCTGATACTCGGTGGCCATCGCCTTGACGCGGATCTGGCGCGCGCCGTCGGCGGCGGGCTTGTCGTTGACTTGTAGAAGCACCGGCTGTCCGCCCAGCCCGACGAGCCGGGCGTTCGGGTCCTGGTCCGGCGTCAGGGGCTGGCCGTTGACGGTGAGGAGGTAGTCGCCCGCCTTCACCTGGAGCCCGGGCGCGAGCAGCGGCGAGCGCGCCGCGTCGCCGAAGCCGTCCCCTTCGAACAGCCGGGCGATCCGGTATGCCTTCCCGGCGGCGTCCCACTCGAGTTCCGCCCCCAGCGCGCCGATGCCGGGCGCTGGCGGGGCGCTGCGGCGGCTGTAGCCGCCCCGCACGTACTCGTGGGAGACGTTGAGCTCCGCCTGCATGTCGCCGATGATCTCGTTGAGTTCGTCGCGGCAGCCCACCGCCGGCAGCAGCGCCTCGTACTTGCGGCGCATCGCTTCCCAGTCCCGGCCGTGCATGGCGGGGTCGTAGAAGGTGTCGCGGTGCACCCGCCAGGCCTCCAGGAAGATCTGCCGCCATTCCAGTTCGGGATTCACCTCGAAACTCCAGGCGGCGGTGTTCACCTTGGGGGCGTCGGGTTTGACGGGGGCGCCGGCGTCCACGATCTGGAAGCCGGCCCGGGTGCGGAGCGCCACCTTCTTCCGGTCGAACGACAAGTCGTACCCCATGACACCCGCGGCCATTTCAGTGACCTTCCTGGTCTTGAAGTCGTACACCTTCAGCTTGAAAGCCGGCCGGGACGGCCCCCCGGTCGCGTCACCATCGTCCTCTTCGGTGGCCAGGTAGAGGAGTTTGCCGGCGATGGATTGGAGGCCGGTGTAGCGCCCGGCGGGCACCGGCACCTCCAGGATCCGCCCGGTGATCCTCTCCAGGTCCACCTTCATGTCGGGGAGCTTCGGCGGCCAGGCGGGCTTGTCGCCGGCGGGCTTGTCGCCGGCGGGCTTGTCGCCGGCCGGTTTGTCCCCGGCCGCGGCCTCGGGTTTGGCCCCATCGGGCGGCGCGGCGGTGTCCTTCTTTTCCTCGGCGGCACCGCTTGGCTCTTCGTCGCTTTCCACCGGGAGCGGAGAGGGCGTGTCGGCGGCCAGCGTGATGACGTAGATCTTGGTGGTCCGGTCCTGGTTCATCTGGAAGTCGAAGGAATCCCACTGCGGGGTGACGCTCCGCTCGGTGAGAAAGAAGAGGTACTTCCCCTCGGCGTCGAACACGGGCCCGTGGTCGCGCGTGGGCGCGTGCGTGAGCCGCGTGGCCTGCTTGCTCTCCAGGTTGTAGAGATAGAGCGAGCGGACGAAATGGTTCTCCGGCCGCATGTACACGAGCCACTTGCCGTCGGGGGAGAACCGGAAGTCGCCGACGCCGCCGTACTCGCCGCGGGCGACCTCGCTCACGGCGCGACTCACCACGTCCACGACGTGGAGGGCCAGCGAATTGTCGTAGAACGCCAGCCGCTTGCTGTCGGGCGACCAGACGGGGCCGGCCAGGCGCCGCTGCTCGATCCGGGTGAGCTGGACCGGTTCGCCGCCGCCGGCCGCCGGGGCGAGCCAAAGGTTCTCCTCGCCGCTGCGGTCGGAGACGAAGGCGATCCACTTGCCGTCGGGGGACCACGCCGGCTCCTTCGAGCGGGCGCCGGCGAGCGGCGCCACGGCGCGGATCTCGCCGTTCTCCGCCGGCAGGGTGAAGAGCTGGCCGCGGCTTTCCGCCACCAGGCGCTTGCCGGTGGGCCCGACGCCGAACGCGCCCGGCGCGCCGGCCACGCGGACCGGCCGGGCATGGATGCGGTCGGACGCCAGGGCCAGCTTCAGCGGCTGCGCCCGGCCGGCGGCGATGTCGTAGACCCACAGGCCGTCGCCGTGCTGGTAGACGATCCGCCGGCCGTCGCCCGCGGGCGACTTGACGTCGTAGTCCGCGTGGTCCGTCACCCGGGCCGCCTCGCCGCTGCGCGCGTCCCAGCGCCACAGGTTGGCCGGCCCGTCCTTCTCCGAGACGTAGAACACCGCCTCGCCCGCCCACACCGGGTACTGCTCGTTGATGGAGTCGTCGTGGATCCGCCGGAAGGTCTTCGCCTTCAGGTCGGCGATCCAGATATGGTTGGCCATGCCGCCGCGGTACCGCTTCCAGTTGTGGCGCTCCAGGGCCATGGTGCAGTAGGCGAGCCGGTTGCCGTCGGGAGCGAACGACCCCTGCGTCGCCTTTTCCATGGGCAACGCCTCGGGTAGACCGCCGGCGACCGGGACGAGATAGAGACGGGAGCCCACCATGGGAACGCTGCGGCGGGAGCGGAACAGGATGCGCGCGCCGTCGGGGGTCCAGTCCACCGCCTCGGCACCGGCGGGGTCGTAAGTGAGCCGGCGGGGCGCGCCGCCGGCGGCGGGCATGACGTAGACGTCCTGGCCGCCGTCGTAGCCGGCGGTGAAGGCGATCCACGCGCCGTCCGGCGAGAAGCGCGGTCCGTACTCGTCCGCCTCGTGGAGGGTGAGCCGCTCGGCGGTGCCGGCGGCGATGGAGCCGAGCCACAGGTCCCCCTCGGCGCTGAAAGCCACCCGGTCGCCGTGGATGTCCGGCGTGCGGACCATCCGCGGCGGCGTGATCTGGGCTGAGGCCACGACGGCCAGCGCCAGCCAGACGAGCGTCACGATTCCGGCGGTCACGCGGTTCTGTTTCATGTATGCACCCCGATTTCGGTATTGGCTGACAATCGCCTGAAGATACACCCGCCGCCGGCGGATTTCAACGGCTCCGGTGACGTCCGGCGCAACTCCGGGGCGAACAGGACCGCCGGCCGCGACGCGCCGAAAAAGCGTTGGCGCCGGCGGCGTCTTGCGCTATCATGGCGCCATGCTTCGGATGCGCCACGCCACCTACAGCGAACGACCCACCGGCCTTGCGGCCACCATCTGTTTCGTCAACCGCTTCAGCGGCCTGCGGTAGCTTCCCATCCGCTTCTCGCGACTTTCGGCCCGGTGGGCCTGTCTTGCAGGACGGGTCCGTCGCGCGGCCGGCGGCGCGGGGCGCATGACCGGGGCATGATGAACCGACACGATTCCACAGAGGAGCAATCATGAAAATCATCGTACTCGGCGCCGGACTGGTGGGGCGGCCCATGGCGTGCGACCTCGCCGCCGACCCTGATTTCGAAGTCACCGTCGCTGACATCAACGCGGACGCCCTGGCCCAGACCGCGGCCCGCTGGCCCGTGCGCACCGTCCAGGCCGACCTGCGCGATGCGGCGCGGGTTCAGGAGCTGGCCAAGGCCGGCGACCTGGTGGTGAGCGCCGTCCCCGGCTTCATGGGCTACGCCACCCTGCAGGCGGTCATCGAGGCGAAGCGGCCGGTGGTGGACATCGCTTTCTTTCCCGAGGATCCCTTCGGCCTGGATGCGCTCGCCCAGAGCCAGGGGGTGACCGCCGTGGTGGACTGCGGCGTCGCGCCCGGCATGAGCAACCTGCTGGTGGGGCACGCGGCGCGGCAGCTGGAGGCGGTGGAGCGCGTCCTGGTGTACGTCGGCGGCCTGCCCGAGGTGCGCGAGTGGCCGTACGACTACAAGGCCGTGTTCTCCCCCATCGACGTGATCGAAGAGTACGTCCGCCCCGCCCGCTACGTGGAGAACGGCCAGCTCGTGGTGCGGCCGGCGCTCTCCGACCCGGAGTTCGTCAACTTCCCCGGCGTGGGCACCCTCGAAGCGTTCAACACCGACGGTCTGCGGACGCTGGCGGCCACGATCGACGCGCCCAACATGAAGGAGAAGACCCTCCGCTACCCGGGGCACATCACCAAGATGGCCCTGCTGCGCGAGACGGGCTTCTTCGGCACCGAGCCGGTGGAGGTCGGCGGCGCGAAGATCCGCCCCGTGGACTTCACCGCCAAGATCCTCTTCCCCCTGTGGCACCTCAACGAGGGCGACACCGACCTCACCGTGATGCGCATCCTGGTGGAGGGGCGTGAGGCGGGGCGCCGGGTCCGCTACACCTGGGACCTGCTGGACCGCTTCGACGCGGCGACGAAGGTGCATTCCATGGCCCGCACCACCGGCTACACCGCCACCGCCGCAGCTCGGCTGCTGGCCGGCGGGCTGTACCGGCGCGGCGGAATCGTGCCGCCGGAGTACATCGGCCGGGAGCCCGACTGCGTCGCCTTCATGCTGGCGGAGCTGGCGCGCCGCGGCGTGATCTACCGCCACACGGTGGAGGCGATCGGCTGAGATTTTCCGTTCGTGCTCGTATTCGTCATCGTGATCGTATTCGGGGCTCGCGGTTCGGGGCTCGGGGTTTGTCTCCGTTCCCGTCGTTCGTGCTTGTAATTCCCAACCCGGCGGAGGGGGCACCGCGAGCGGGAGCGAGCGGCGGAGAGGAGTCCTCGCAACGCCTCACCCCGGGTGCCGTACCACTCCGTCGGCGCGAATCGACTGCCGACGGCGGTTCCGAAGATCCGGGACCTCAAATCAGAGTCAACGAACTTCGCTCCTCGGATCTCGTGTCGGCACAATCCGCCTCGACTGGAAACAGCTAATCAGATTCAAGCAATCAGCAACAACCATTCAGACCTTTTCGCGATACATGATCGTTGTCTGGCCGCTGTCGATTCCCGGAGCAGGATGAAAGCTGCCGGCAGGATCAATAGGCCATCAGTCAGGGTTGGAGTCAGCAAACAGGGCCAAAACGATTTTCGGAAAGAGTCCGCGAAGCCCTTGCACGCTGAACGACGACGCAGTAGCCACCTCTACTGACGCGCTTCTTTGCAAGTGGTTCGAGACTCCGGCCTTCGTGGCGCGCGATGCGCAGCGTCGGCGGTTACGCCTCCTGGGTTGATCATCGCCCGGTCAGCGGCGGACAAAGCGCGCTCATCACAAGAGCCTCCTCATAGGGCCATTGGTCGGGGCGACCGGGCTCCTGCGCGGCCCACGGATAGAACAGAGAGGTGTCCGGCGGCGACAGGTCCGGTCGCTTCAGAAAGGCCGACAGCCTGCTGGTCTGAGGGTCGAAGAGTGCCACCTGCACAGACTCGTCAACAAATCCCATCGAACGTCCCTTGCACTTTGCGGCCGAGGCCTTCTCCGTACTGTAGTTCCTCGTCCACAAGACGACATCGAAGAATCCGTCGCCATTGACATCGGCTCTGAGAAGACGCGGCAGAGCCACATCTCCAACCACGGCGCCCCTTCGAGTCTCTTGAATCATAGCCTCGCCGATTCGTGTCGCTGGACCCTTGTAGAGAAGCTTGTCGCCGGAGACCACCAAAAGCCGGAGCACGTAGCAATGGGAAGGGTTATGCGCACCGGCGACGCCGAACAGGTCGGTCACGAGACCGACCGCCACCAGCTCCGGCTGATTCTCAGAGAGCGGGATCTTCTTCACGATGGTCTGGCCAACGACCCCAATGTTGTCGTATGGCTCGCCATCGAACGCAATTCTCTCTACAACCTGGGCAGACCGTACTCTCACCAATACTGCCTCGTACAGCCCATTCCTCTGTCCGACGACTACAACCACCTCTGGAGAAATCTGATAGAGCTCCCGCCGTCTCTCAGCCAATAGTCCGGCGGCCGCAAGCTCTGCTTGGGGCGCAGCCTCTGCCACCGAGCTAGCCGCTGCCTCGCTCAAAGGTGCTTGCAGGACATAGCTGGAGAAATCAGCCGGCAACCGATACGCAACTTGCGGGCGCTCCGCAATCGCAACGGCCGCGACAACCGCGGCAATGGGGAGTAATAGTATGTATCGAAGCTTCATTATCAATGCCTCCAACAGCGAGAATCGCCTCACTGGTTGATCTCGGCGAGCTCAGCCGCCCGTTTCGCCTTCTTTGAAATCACCGCAGCAAAGCCGCTTTCGCAGTACTGAATAGGAATATCAATTTTCCTGATGACAGAATTAAAATATTTTGATGAAAATGCAATTGAAATATGCAATTTCGATAACCAGCATATCCGGCTCATCATAATTGATACCCTCACCGGTGTTGTCTCCGAAACAGCCCAGCAGGAGATCATTTTGTTGTTGTTCCCGATCCTGAGATAGAGGGAGCCGTTGTTTCTCAGCACCATCAGGAACCTGTTTTATACCTTTCAGATTCACCCTCCTTTCGATCAGGACCAGGCAGATACAGCGTCCTGTTTAAGATGAGATTATCCCTGAATATTCCGGCCCTCCGGGGAAAACTTGTCAAATATTTCGAAGAGTTCGGACGGGTGTACGATGAGCGCAATCAGGGCGAATACGGCTACTGGCAGTCTGCCATCCGGAAGGCGGCCGACGAGTCCCTCGATTGTGGCGACCTGCGCCATGGTTTCGCCAGGATCCGATGCGAAAACCCGGACTTCCGGCATGAGTGGTCCTTGGCGTTCTCCTGCCGTAGCCAACTTGGGTTGCCGAATGAAGCAAACGAGCTTCGGGAGTCCAGTCCCGAAGCTCGTTCACAACGGACGCATTCAAACGCGATGGATCAGGGGATCTGGACGCAGCGGATCTCCGACAGGGCCTTGACCCCGCGGTCCACGAAGAAGTCGGGCCCCGCGAACAGCGGGAACCGGCCGCCCTTGGCGCCCTCGCCGCGGTCCTGAATCAGGAACTCGGCCCGGTCGCTGCGGTTGAACAGCTCGCTGTACGCCACGGTGCAGCGGTAGCCGTCGGCCGCGGCGAACACCAGGTAGCCGGCGCGCAGGCGTTCGGGCGTCGGGGGGAACGCGGCCAGCAGGACGTCCTTGGCCGACTTGCCGCGGATCTCGCTCACGCCGTGGAAGCCCATCCCGTGCCCGTAGGCCACGGTCGGGTACACGCGTTCGCCGGCTGCGGCGGGCAGGCTCTCCAGCCGGCCCTTCTCCTGGCCGTCCGCCACGAGGCGGATGGCGGGGCTGTACAGCGGCTTCAGGTCACGGTTCACCACGAAGCTGTGGGGGCAGGTGAGCACGGTGATCTTGACGGGCTGCCGGATCTGGCGCGCGCACACCATGTCATCGGCGCAGACCAGGCGCGTGTCCGTCGGGACCGGCCAGCGGTCGTCGGCGTGCGACGGGATGACCGGCGACACCCGCACGGCGATGAGGCTGCGGTGTTGGACGTTGGTGTAAAAGATCTCGCCCCAGCTCAGCACCGCCTTCTCGCCGGCGGCGTTTTCCACCACCACCAGGAGGTCGATCACGGGCCGGAATTCAGCCTCGTTCTTCTTGACCACCTTCACGTCGCGCAGGATGTCGAACAGCGAATAGCCGTCATAGCGGTAGGCGCCCACGAACTCCGGCTGGCCGTCCTTCAGAACGGCCTCGCGCACCGTCACCGAACGCACCGGCAGGCGGGACACGTCCACGGGGCCGGGCGTCGCCACGTCGCCGGCGATGACGAGGTCCGGGCCGGCCAGGGTGGTGGCCGCGGCATCGTCGAAGTAGTCGTTGTTCTCGCCCGCCGGCGCCCAGCCGGCCAGGAGCACGAACAGACTCAGCAGCATCAGGATGCTTCGCATGGTATCTCTCCCCTTAGGTGGATTGTCGTTTTCTCCGTTTGGACGAATTGCCCCGCGCCGGGGCCGATCCGGTTCACGCGTCTGATTGCAGCCACTCCGCCAGCCGCGCCCGCAGCGCCGCCAGGGCGCGACCGCGGTGGCTCAAGGCGTTCTTCTCCGTCGGCGGCAGCTCGGCGAAGGTGCGCCCGGTCTCAGGCACGAGGAACACGGGGTCGTAGCCGAAGCCGCCCGTCCCCCGCGGGGCTTCGAGGATCCGTCCCTCACAGCTCCCCTCGGCGGCCACCACCTCCCGCCCGTCTACCACCAGCGACACGGCGCAGCGGAAGCGGGCGCTGCGGCGCTCGGGCGGAACGCCGGTCAGCTCCGCCAGCAGCTTGTCGATGCGCTGGGCGTCGGTGGCCCCGGGGCCGGCCCAGCGGGCCGAGCGCGCGCCCGGCGCGCCGCCGAGGGCGTCCACCTCCAGCCCGGAATCGTCGCCCAGCGTGGGCCAGCCGGTAACCCGGCTGTAGAACTCCGCCTTGGCGCGGGCGCCCGCGGCGAACGACGCGTCCCCTTCCTCGAACAGCGGCACCCACGGCACCGCCTCCAGGCCGGCGACCCGCACGCCCAGGTCGCCGAGGATCTCGGCGATCTCCCGGGCCTTGCCGGGGTTGGTGGTGGCCACGAGCAGACGGTCGATCGGCGGCATGCGGTTTCTCTCCGTGGGGCGGGCGGCAAGCGCCCCAAATGGTCAGCTCCGGTAATGAGGGAGCAGGCGATCCATGTCCAGCTTGCCGGTTTCCAGCGTCCGGCGCTGCAGCTCGATGATCTCCTCGATGCCCAGCCGGGCGATCTCCAGCATCTCGTAGAGCTGCTCGTTGGTGAACGGCGTCTTCTCGGCGGTGCCCTGGATCTCCACCAGCCGGCCGTCGCCCGTGGCGACGACGTTGAGGTCCACGGCGGCGGCGGCGTCCTCCACGTACTCCAAATCCAGCAGCGTGACGCCGCCGACGAGGCCCACGCTGGTGGCGGCCACGTAATCCTTCAGCGGGCTGCCGGCGACGGACTTGCTCTTCATGAGCCGCTCCACCGCCAGCGCCACCGCGACGAAACCGCCGTTGATGGCGGTGGTGCGGGTGCCGCCGTCGGCCTGGATGACGTCGCAATCCACCTGGATGGTGCGCTCGCCCAGCCGCGGCAGGTCCAGGACGGCGCGGAGCGAGCGGCCGATGAGCCGCTGGATCTCCTGGGTGCGCCCCGAGAGCTGGGCCCGCTCGCGGGGTGTGCGGGACTGCGTGGCGCGGGGCAGCATGGCGTACTCGGCGGTGAGCCAGCCGGTGCCGCCGCCCCGCAGGAACGGCGGAACTTTCTCTTCGACGCTGGCCGTGCAGACCACCCGGGTGGAGCCGCAGGTCACGTACACCGAACCTTCCGCGTGACTCAGGAAGTTGGGTTCGAACCGGATGGGTCTCAGCGCGTAGTCGCCGCGTCCGCTGCGGGGCATGGTCTCAGCCCTCCCGCCGCGGGGCGGCGCCCAGGTCCACCAGGCGGATGTTGTCCAGCTCCCGCGCCAGGAAGATCTCGGCCACGCGCTGGAACCGCGGGATGGAGTCGGTGACGTAGAAATCGTCCGCGGCGGCCCCGCCGGCCTCGGGGCGCCGCTCCAGGCTCAGCGCGGTGAGGAGGCTGCTGATCTCGCCGGCCAGCGCCGCGGCCGAGTCGACCAGCTGGACGTCCGGCCCCAGGGTGGCGGCGATCACTCCCTTGAGCAGGGGGTAATGAGTGCAGCCCAGAATGAGCGTGTCCACGCCCTGGGCGTGGAGCGGCTCCAGGTACAGGCGGGCGACCTCCCGCGTCACCGGGTGGTCCAGCCAGCCCTCCTCCACCAGGGGCACGAAGAGCGGGCAGGCGCTGGCGTACACCTCGGTCTGCGGACCCAGCTCCCGCAGCAGGTTCTGGTAACTGGCGCTGCCCACCGTGGATTCGGTGGCGATCACGCCCACCCGGGCCTTGCGGGTCAGCGCCAGCGCCCGGCGGACGCCGCTGGCGATCACGCCGACGATGGGCATGTCAAACCGATCCACCAGCGCGTCGAGGGCGAACGACGAGGCCGTGTTGCACGCCACCACCAGCATCTTCACCCCGAGCGAGACCAGGAATTCGGCGTTCTGGAGCGAGTACTTGATGACCGTCTCGGCGGACTTGCTGCCATAGGGCAGCCGGGCGGTGTCGCCCAGGTAGATGAACCGCTCGTGCGGCAGCCGGGCCTTGAGTTCCCGATACACGGTCAGGCCGCCGATGCCCGAGTCGAAGATGGCGATGGGCTTGTTCTGCTTCATTCGAGGTTCTCCTCCTGAATGAGCGCGCCCCGGCCGGGCGCGCCGACGACGAAATCGGGCGCGGCGCCGAACGACCGGTCCAGGGCCAGGTGTCCGGACAGGGTGCTGCGCTCGGAGCCGTCCACCAGGATCCGCACGCCGTCGATGCCGGGAACGTTGTCCACCACCGAATTGACGATGGAATAGACGGTGGCCATCTCCCCCAGCACGCCGCCGGGGTGGCGGACGGCGATCTCGCGGGAGAAATCGATCACCGCCAGATTGTTGGCGACGAACACCTGGCGGACGATGGTCCCCTTGGGAATGGTGGGTCCACCGCCCTGGGTCGGGCCGGCGATGAGTGCGTCGAGGATGCGGCGGATGAGATACTCCTTGCGGATGGACTGGGGGATTGTCCGGACCTCGGGGGTGAGCAGGGCCAGCGTCCCCGCCGACGAAGCCGGCGCGCGGAAATACAGCTTGATCTGCAGCTCGCCCTGAGTGACGTCGTCCGGGACGGCGCCCGACGCCATGGTTTCCGCCGCCGCATCCGTTTCCTGGCGTTCGGCGGCCTGCTTGGCCAGCTCCGACCGGTAAAGGATCCAGACCCCGGCCAGAGACAGGACCAGCGCCACTGCCAGGGCGATGAGCAGCACCTTCCGGGTCATGGCGTCTCCCGGATCGGCTCGCTCGCCTTGAGGAATTCGGCGACCGCCTGGCGAAGCACCTGGGCCAGCGCGGCCCGGTGGCCGGCGTCGTCGAGGCGCCGCTCGTCAGCCGGGTTGGACAGGTGCCCGGCCTCCAGCAGCACGGCGGGGCAATTGACGGTCGCCAGCAATTTCAGCGGACCGCCCAGCGGCGCCCCGCTGGACCGGGAGTAGAACTCGTTGAGCCGGCGCTGGAGGATGCCCGCCATTTCTTTGCTGGCGGGAACCCACTGGAACTGGGCCAGATTCCAGGGGAGCACGCGGAGCTCGCGCCCGCCGAGCGGAGCTTTCAGATAATGGTATGTCTCGGCCTGGTCGGCGTCCGGCTGGAAATAGTAGATCAGGAAACCGGCCGACGACTCCTGGGGGGCGTGGGCGCAGTGGAGGCTGAGAAACAGGTCCGCCCGCAGGCGATTGACGTGGATGGCCCGCTCCTCGAGCGCCAGTCGCTGGTCGCCCTCGCGGGTGAGCACGACGTGGAGCTGTTTGTCCTGGCTCAGTTCCGTCTGGAGCGCCTTGGCCAGGATCAGGTCGACATCTTTCTCGAAGGTGCCGTCCGCCGAGCGCGCTCCGTTGTCGTCGCCGCCGTGGCCGGGGTCGATGATGATCACCTTGCGATCGGCCGCCTGTCCGAACACCGCGAGCGCGGCCAGCCATGCCGCCGCCACGACCGCCAGGCGGCGGAGCGACGGGGTCGCGGGGTGTGCTGCGGGGGCCGCCAGGCGGACGACCGGTGCGGATGGCATGCGGGTCTCCTTTCATGCAAAGGCGGATTATAGCGGCTACCGGGCGGAAGTGTCAACGCCGCCCCGCTCGCGGCACGCCGGAGACTCTTGACGCGCTTCATCCGTTCCATGTAAAGTGCATTCAGGCGCACCGCCAACAACCGATGCCGGCGGGGACGGCCCGATATCTACTTAATATGTATTGATGGGAGGAGATCATGATCCAGATGCAATGGACGATCCGCCTGATTCTGGCCGGGCTGGCCCTGCTCGGGCTGCTCGTGATGATGGGCTGCGGGATGTGCTCCCGGAAACCCGACGCCGATCAGGCGGCGCAGAAGGAAGAGGAAGCCCAGAAAGCAGCCGAGCCGGGACTGCAGCAGATGGGTGACGCGCTGTCCAAGATGAAAGAGGCGATGGAGGGCAAGGGCGAGCCGGTGGAGCCGGTGGATCACAAGGCGCTCAAGGCGCTGTTGCCCGAGACGGCCGCCGACCTGGCGCGCGAATCCGCCGAAGGCGAAAAGTCGGGCGCCATGGGGGTCAAGGTGTCCATGGCCCGCGCCCACTATGCGAACGAGGAATCCAGTCTGGACATCGAGATCACGGATATGGGCACGGCTTCGGGATTGACCGCCATGGCGTCGGCTGCCTGGACACTGGTCGACGTTGACAAGGAATCCGCCGATGGCTACGAGCGGACCACGACCTACCACGGCCACCGGGCGTTCGAAAAATACGAGACCGAGGCCCAGCGGGGCGAGATGCATGTGCTGGTCGCCAAGCGGTTCATCGTCAACGTCCATGGCTCCAATCTGCCCATGGACCGGATCAAGTCCGCGCTGAGCGAGGTGGACTTCGGAAAGCTCACCGTGCTCGCGAAGGAAGCCGCGGAGTCCGCCCAATGATGGCTACCCGGCTCTTCGGCCGGCATCTGACCGTCATCGTGCTCGGCCTGCTCCTGCCCGGCTTGACTGCCGGCGCGCTCGCTGCGCCGGCGGCCCTGTCGCCGGACGACGTGTGCCGCCTCCGGTCCGTGACCGAAGCCCGGATCAGTCCCGACGGGAAGTGGATCGCCGCGGTGATCAGCCGTCAGCGTGAGGCCGGCGATGCGCCCGGCGGCAACTACGCCGAGCTGCATGTCTGGTCCGTGGCGACGGGTCAGGCGCGCCCCTTCGTCACCGGACAGGTGGCGGTCAGCGCACTGGAGTGGTCGCCTGACGGCCGCCTCATCGCGTTCCTGCTCAAACGGGGTGACAACGCCAAGACGCAGGTCTGGACAATTCCCGCCGATGGGGGCGAGGCCGCGCCGGCGACACGGTCGGCCACCGACGTCCTCGCCTTCCGCTGGCATCCGGACGGCTCCCGGCTGGCCTACGTCGCCCAGCCGGCGCCGTCGGCCCGCGAGCAGGAGCTGGAGAAAAAGGGCTACAACTTCATCTACTTCGAGGAGAACCTGAAGCCGCGCGCCCTCCACATCGTCGGCCTGCCCGCGGGCGGGGTGTTCCCGGAACCCGCCCTCCTGGTCGGCGATCTCAGCGTCTGGGATTTCTGCTTCAGCCCGGACGGTGCGCGGATCGCCCTGTCAGCCACCGAGCGCAACCTGGTGGACCACGAGTATATGTTCCAGAAGATTTACCTGCTCGAGCTGGCCGGGCGCACGCTGACACCGTGGGTGGATCCCGACGGGAAACTGGGCTCTCTGGCCTTCAGCCCCGACGGCGCCAAACTGGCCTACACGGCCGCCATCGAACGGAAGGATCACGCCGTGAGCCAGGTGTTCGTCGTGGCGGCGGACACGCACACGCCGCGCAACCTCACCCCGCCCGCCTTTGCCGGACATGCGGTGTGGGCGGGCTGGCAGGATGCCGACACCGTGCTCTACCTCGCCGGCGAAGGCGTCCGCCAGACGTTGAGCGCCGTCGCCTGGCGCGGCGGCGAGCGTCGGGTGCTTCTGGACGGCGCGGCGTGCGGTCTGGCGTTCGGCGCGCCGCATGCCGCGCGGGACGGACGGGTGATGGCGATGACCGGCCACACCGCTGCGCATCCGCCGGAGCTCTTCGTCTGGACCGGCGCCGGCGAACCGCGCCGCCTGTCCCAGTCCAATCCCTGGCTGTCGGAACGCACCCTGGGCCGGCAGGAGGTCATCCGCTACGCCGCCCGCGACGGGCGCTTCATCGAAGGCCTGCTGGTCCATCCGACCGCGGTGGAGCCGGGCCGGAAGCCGCCGCTGGTGGTGGTCGTCCACGGCGGCCCCGAGGCGCACTATTCCGACGGCTGGCTTACCCGGTACTCCGAACCGGTGCAGGTTCTGGCCGGCACGGGCTATCTGGTCTTCCTGCCCAACTATCGCGCCAGCACCGGTTACGGCGTCGCGTTCGCCGCGGAAGGCTATGAGGACCCGGCGGGCAAGGAGTTCGACGACATCGCCGACGGGATCGGTTACCTGGTCGGCCGGGACCTGGCCGACGCCGGCCGTGTGGGCCTGATCGGCGGCTCGTACGGCGGCTACGCCGCGGCGTGGTTCGCCACGTACTACACCCGGTACGTCCGGGCGGTGTGCATGTTCGTCGGCATCAGCGACCTGGTCAGCAAGCGGGGCACCACCGACATTCCGTACGAGGAACTCCACGTCCACTCCGGCAAGCCGCTGGAGCAGATGTGGGACCTGGCTCTCCAGCGCAGCCCGCTCTACCACGCCCACCAGAGCCGCTCGGCCGTGCTCATCCTGGGTGGGAACCAGGACCCCCGCGTCCACCCGAGCCAGAGCCTCGAGTTTTACCGCCAGCTCAAGATGACCGGCCACCCGGCCGTCCGGCTGGTGCAGTATCCCGGCGAGGGGCACGGCAACCGGAGGCAGCCGGGCCGGATCGACTCGCTGCACCGCCAGTTGCAGTGGCTGGATTGGTACGTGCGCGACCTCAAGCCGCTGGACGGACCGCTGCCGCCGCTGGACCTGAGCGACCGGTACGGCCTGAGCCTGCCGGACCGTTGAGGCCGGTTTTTTTAAATTAATCGCTTGCCAAGGGGCGGGCGATTGCGATAGCATTCAACTTTTGGAGCGGCGAACCCCGACGTGTTCGGGGTTCTTGTTTGATTTTTCGCTTGACGTGGGCCGCCGCCTGTGTTAGCTTAGGCGACTCGCGACGCTGGCGTAGCTCAACCGGTAGAGCAGCTGATTTGTAATCAGCGGGTTGGGGGTTCAAGTCCTCTCGCCAGCTCCACAGACAGCATAGTTATTTGCACCTGCAATAGACGGAGAGGTGGTCGAGCGGTCAATGGCAGCGGGCTGTAAACCCGCCGGACTTAGGTCCTACGGAGGTTCAAATCCTCCCCTCTCCACCATGATTTTGAGGCGAGGTTCAGGCTTCAGAGGGAGAACGCCCCCCAGTTGTTCGCATACAGACCTCGGGCTGAATCGAGTCTTGACGCCTTGAAAGCGGGAGTAGCTCAGCTGGCTAGAGCATCAGCCTTCCAAGCTGAGGGTCGCGGGTTCGAATCCCGTCTCCCGCTCCACTTTGCCTTCAAAATTTCGGTCGGCTCTGGGCCCACGTAGCTCAGTCGGTAGAGCACTTCCTTGGTAAGGAAGGGGTCACCAGTTCAATTCTGGTCGTGGGCTCCATCTCTCTTCATTTGGAACATGGCATTTATTAATGATGATTTTGGAGGAGATCAGCAATGGCTAAAGAAAAGTTTGAACGGACCAAGCCTCACGTCAACATCGGCACCATCGGTCACGTCGACCACGGCAAGACGACGTTGACGGCCGCGATCACCCGGGTCCTGGCGAAGAACAATCCCAAGATCAAGTTCCGCAGCTTCGACTCCATCGACAACGCCCCGGAAGAAAAGGCGCGCGGCATCACGATCGCCACCGCCCACGTCGAGTACGAGACGGGCAACCGGCACTACGCCCACGTGGACTGCCCCGGCCACGCCGACTACATCAAGAACATGATCACCGGCGCGGCCCAGATGGACGGCGCCATCCTCGTCGTCAGCGCGCCGGACGGCCCCATGCCCCAGACCCGCGAGCACATCCTGCTGGCCCGCCAGGTCGGCGTCCCCTGCATCGTAGTCGCCCTGAACAAGGTGGACGCGGTGGACGACCCGGAACTGCTGGACCTCGTGGAAATGGAAGTGCGCGACCTGCTCAGCAAGTACGAGTTCCCCGGTGACGAGATCCCCATCGTCCGCGTCAGCGCCCTCCGGGCTCTGGAAACCGACGATCCCGAGGCCGAGAAAGGCATCCTCAAGCTGATGGAGGAAGTGGACCGCTACGTGCCGCTGCCGCAGCGCGAAGTCGAGAAGCCCTTCCTGATGCCCATCGAGGACGTGTTCAGCATCAGCGGCCGCGGCACCGTCGTGACCGGCCGCGTGGAGCGGGGCAAGGTCCATGTCCAGGAAGAGATCGAGATCGTCGGCATCCGGCCCACCATGAAGCGCGTGGTCACCGGCGTCGAAATGTTCCGCAAGCTGCTGGACGAGGGCCAGGCCGGCGACAACGTCGGACTGCTGCTCCGCGGCACCGACAAGGACGAGGTGGAGCGCGGCCAGGTCGTGGCCAAGCCCGGCACCATCACCCCGCACACTCACTTCAAGGGCGAAGTCTACATCCTGACGAAGGAAGAGGGCGGTCGCCACACCCCGTTCTTCAACGGCTACCGGCCCCAGTTTTACTTCCGGACCACCGACGTGACCGGCAACGCCACCCTGAGCCAGGGCGTCGAAATGGTTATGCCGGGCGACAACACCAGCCTCGAGATCAAGCTGATCACCCCGATCGCCATGGAAAAGGGTCTCCGCTTCGCCATCCGCGAAGGCGGCCGGACCGTGGGCGCCGGGACCATCACCGAGATCATCGAGTAGCCGGGCGCTTCCCGGCGGGGTTTAACCCATGCGTGAACAAGTACAATTGCAGTGCAGCGAGTGCAAGAACAAGAATTACACGACGACGCGCGACAAGAAGAAGCACACTGAAAAATACGAGCTGAGCAAGTATTGCCCCTTCTGTCGCCGGCACACGCCGCACAAGGAAGCCAAATAGTCGGAGTTCGGAGCGTGCAGGCCAGTAGCTCTAATGGCTAGAGCGCCGGTCTCCAAAACCGGATGTTGGGGGTTCGAATCCCTCCTGGCCTGCCATTTATTCCTTTTGATAAGCCGAGGAATAGCCTGTGACGAACATCATTGAAGCGGTCAAGCGTTTTTTCACCTCAGTCGTGGACACGTTCAAGCGGTTCTTCAGTTTCATCGGCGAGACGAAGTCGGAACTGAAGAAAGTCTCGTGGCCGGACCAGAAAGAGGTTTACAGCACCACGATCGTGGTCATCCTGACCTCGGTCTTCTTCGGCTTCTACCTGTTTCTGGTGGATCTGGCCCTGCAACACGGGATCCACTACCTGAGCACACTCTTCCGGGAATGATCCATGGGCGACAAGAAGTGGTACATCATCCACACGTATAGCGGCTTCGAGCGCCGGGTCGCCGAGAGCCTGATGAACCGCATCCAGATCGCCGGGATCGAAGGCGCCATCGGGCAGATCCTGATCCCCACCGAAGATCTCGTGGAGATCAAGGGCGGCAAGAAGGTGGTCACGTCCAAGATCGTGTATCCCGGGTACGTGCTCATCGAACTGGACATGACCGACGAGATGTGGCACCTGATCCGCTCCATCCCCCGGGTGACGGGATTCATCAGCTCCGGCGGCAAGCCGACGCCGCTGACCGAGGAAGAGATCAACAGCCTGATGAGCTCCCTGATGGCGTCGGCGGAGAAGCCCAAGCCCCGTTTCCGGTTCGAGAAGGGCGAAACCGTCAAGATCATCGACGGCCCCTTCTCCAACTTCGTCGGGGTCGTGGATGACATCAACAACGAGAAGAGCACGCTGAAGGTTTCGGTCACCATCTTCGGGCGTCAGACCCCGGTGGAGCTCAACTTCCTTCAGGTGGAGAAGATTTAAGGAGTTCCCATGGCCAAAAAAGCGGTCGGTTTCATCAAACTGCAGATACCCGCCGGTCAGGCCACTCCGGCCCCTCCCGTGGGCCCGGCGCTCGGCCAGCACGGCGTCAACATCATGGATTTCTGCAAGAACTTCAACGCGAAGACTCAGAAGGATTCCGGACTGATCATCCCGGTGGTCATCACGGTCTACAGCGACAAGTCCTACTCCTTCATCACCAAGACGCCGCCGGCGGCGGTGCTCTTGAAGCAGATGGCAAAGATTGCCAAGGGTTCCCCCGAGCCCAACAAGAACAAGGTGGCCAAGCTGTCCATGGCTCAGGTCAAGGATATTGCCAAGACAAAGCTACCCGACCTGAACTGCTACGACGTGGATGCCGCGGTGAAAATCATCATGGGCACCGCGCGGAGCATGGGCATCGAAATTAGTGAATAGAGGTAGATTCCGATGGCCAAACGCGGAAAGAAATACAACAACGCCTCCCAGCTCGTGGACCTGCGGGAATATGAACTGAACGAGGCCGTCGCCCTGATCAAGAAGATCGCCTTCGCCAAATTCGACGAGACGCTCGAAGTCTCCATGCGGCTGGGTGTCAATCCCAAGTACGCCGACCAGATGGTCCGCGGCACGGTGGTGCTGCCCCACGGCCTGGGCAAGTCGAAGAAGGTGGCGGTCATCACCTCGGCCGAGAAGTTCAAGGAAGCCCAGGACGCCGGCGCCGACGAAGTGGGCGCCGAGGACCTGGTGGACAAAATCTCCAAAGGCTACCTGGACTTCGACGCCGTCGTGGCCACACCCGACATGATGAAGTTCGTCGGCCGCCTCGGCAAGGTTTTGGGCCCCCGCGGCCTGATGCCCAACCCGAAGACCGGCACCGTGACGACGGAGGTGGGGAAGGCCATCACCGAGATCAAAGCCGGCAAGGTGGAGTTCCGGGTGGACAAGGGCGGCGTGGTCCACGCCCCCGTGGGCAAGCTCTCCTTTGATGTGGAAAAGCTCATCGAGAACGCATCGGCCTTCATCGACGCCGTCGTCAAGGCCAAGCCGCCCGCCAGCAAGGGCAAGTATATCCATAGCATCTTCGCCTGCTCGTCCATGGGGCCCGGGATCCAGATCTCCCTGCCCGCGTTCGAAAAAGGCGCGAGGAAGTAGCCGTGAACAAGACCGAAAAACAACAACTGCGCGAAGAACTGCACCACATCTTCAATTCCAATCCTTACGCCCTCGTGCTCAGCTTCAGCGGATTGAAGGTGAACGACGTGGCCGCCCTCCGGCGCAAGCTGCGCGATTCCAAGTGCGCCTACCGGGTGGTCAAGAACACGGTTGCCAAGATCGCCGCCGACGGGACGCCCATGGCGTCGCTCCTGGACCACTTTGAGGGGACCACGGCCATCGCCTACCACCCCTCCGACCCCGTGGTCCTGGCCAAGATCTTCCATGAGTTCACCAGGGAGAACAAGGCGATCGGGTTCAAGGGCATCCTGCTCGAAGGCCGGCCGCTGCCCGCCGACCAGCTCGAGATGGTGGTCAACATGCCCACCAAGGACCAGTCGCTAAGCAAGCTGCTGTTCCTGCTCAATCACCCGGTCACCAGCCTGGCCCGCGTGCTCCAGGCGTCGCTCCGCGACCTCTGCCTGGTCATGAAGGAAGCCCGGAAAGAATCCTGAGATTGATAAGCAATAAATTCTGGAGGTACCATAATGTCTATCACCCGTGAAGAAGTCCTCAACTGGATCGAGCAGTCGACAATGCTGGAGATCGCCCAGCTGGTCAAGGACATCGAGACGAAGTTCGGTGTTTCCGCCGCCGCGGCCGCCCCGATCATGGTGGGTGCCGCCGCCCCCGGCGCTGCCGCTGCCGCTGTGGCTGAAGAGAAGACCGAGTTCGAAGTGGTCCTGAAGGAAGTGGGCGCCGAGAAAATCAAGGTCATCAAGGTGGTCCGCGAAGTCACCAGCCTGGGCCTGAAAGAGGCCAAGGACCTGGTGGAGGGCGCGCCCAAACCGGTCAAGGAAGGGGTCTCGAAGGACGAGGCCGAGTCCATCAAGAAGAAATTCGAAGAAGTCGGCGCCAAGGTTGAAATCAAGTAGGTCCGCGCCGGGGGACCGGCGAGAACCGGGAAAACGGGATGGAAGGGAGTGTTTCCCTTTCATTCCCTTTTTCCATTTAACCTTTTCTTTTTGCCCGGTTTAGGGTAGAATTTGTGACATCCCGGCGGACGGTTGCGGACCATCAGCTAGGCGCCCGTCGCCGCTCTGACAGATGCCGACCCCCCTTAACTGAGACGAGCCCGGACCCATTCTTACCCTTGGAGATTTACGCCCATGGCCGAATCTATCACCCCTCAGCAGGATAGGCACGATTTCGGACATATCTCGGCAACCGTCCCCATCCCCAACTTGCTCGAGATCCAGATGAAATCCTACCTGACCTTCCTGCAGATGGAACTGCTGCCGGACGAGCGGGAAGATGTCGGGATCCAGTCGGTGTTTGCTTCGATCTTCCCCATCGAGGATTTCCGCTCCACCGCCAGTCTCGAGTTCGTCCATTACACGCTGGGCGACTGGGAGTGCAAGTGCGGGAGCCTGGTGGGGATCGAGCACCTGCGCTCCAAGTGCGTGGACTGCGGCCAGACCATCGTCACCAATCCGCAACACCTCGGCCACATCATCTGCCCGGCGTGCGGCGCCCGCAACGAGAACAAGTTTTCCCGGTGCGTGTCCTGCGGCGATCCGGTCGAGTTGAAAATCAAGTACACCATCGACGAGTGCATCGACCGCGGCATGACCTATTCCGTGCCGCTCAAGGTCACCGTCCGGCTCGTGCTCTACGACGTCGACGAGGAGAGCGGCAGCCGGACCATCCGCGACATGAAGCAGCAGGAGGTGTTCTTCGGCGAAGTGCCGCTGATGACGCCCCGGGGCACGTTCATCATCAATGGCACCGAACGCGTCATCGTCTCCCAGCTGCACCGGTCGCCCGGCGTATTCTTCGAGGTGGACCCGGAGCGCAAGTACTACCTCGGCAAGGTGATTCCCTACCGCGGCTCGTGGGTGGAGTTCGAGTACGACCACAAGAACATCCTGTACATCCGCATCGACCGCAAGCGCAAGTTCCTGGCCACGATCTTCCTGCGGGCCCTGGGCTACGAGAGCAACGAGGAGATCCTGAACCTCTTCTACCGGCCCGTCACCATCACTATGAAGGGCGGCAAGATCAGCCGGATGCTCGACGAGACCCTTATCGGCAGCAAGCTGCGCCAGACCGTCACCCACCCGGACGATCCCACCGACGTGCTGTACAAGAGCGGGGACCGCTTCAACTTCGGCCACCTCGAGGACCTCAAGGGCATCGGCATGAAGCAGCTGCTGCTCAGCGCCGACGACCTGCAGGGCGCCATCCTGCTCAACGACGTCGTCAACATGGAGACCGGCGAAATCCTGGGTGAGGCCAACGAGGACATCACCGCCACGATGATCAACCGGATGTTCGAGGCCGGGATCAAGCAGCTCCAGATCTGCTACCCCGAGTTCGACGACGCCGGCCCGACCATCTCCGCCACGCTCCACAAGGATCCCATCCAGACGAGCCAGGAGGCGCTGATCGAGTTCTACAAGAAGCTGCGCCCCGGCGATCCCCCGACCCTCGAGGTCGCCTCGAGCATGTTCCAGGGCATGTTCTTCGATTCGAAACGCTACGATTTGTCCAAGGTGGGCCGGCTCAAGTCCAACCTGAAGCTGGACCGGGACATCCCCCTGACCCAGCGCACGCTCACCCAGCAGGATTTCATCGACGTCCTCAACTACCAGCTGAAGCTGCCCGTGGGCATCGGCACGGCCGACGACATCGACCACCTGGGCAACCGCCGGGTGCGCGCCGTCGGCGAGCTGCTCGAGAACCAGTTCCGCATCGGCCTCGTGCGCATGGAGCGCGCCATCAAGGAGAAGATGTCGGTTTTCCAGGAGCTGGCCCAGATCATGCCCCACGACCTGATCAACTCCAAGCCGGTCATGGCCGCGCTGAAGGAATTCTTCGGCAGCTCCCAGCTTTCCCAGTTCATGGACCAGACGAACCCGCTGTCGGAAATCACCCACAAGCGCCGGCTGTCGGCCCTGGGGCCCGGCGGCCTGTCCCGCGAGCGGGCCGGCTTCGAGGTCCGCGACGTGCACACGAGCCACTATGGGCGCCTCTGCCCCATTGAGACACCGGAAGGCCCCAACATCGGCCTGATCAGCTCGCTGAGCTGCTTCGCCCGGATCAACGACTACGGGTTCATCGAATCGCCGTACCGCAAGGTCATCGACGGCCGGGTGGTGGAGCATGTCCGGATCACCGACCGCGGCGACGCAGCGTTCAAGATCTCCGAGATCGTCCTGCAGGAAGAGGCGGACGCTGAAAACGAGCGGCTGCGCAAGCGGAAGAAAAAGGTCTGCCTGTACGAGATCCACCCCTTCTACATGACCGCCTGGGAGGAGGAGAAGTACGTCATCGCCCAGTCCTCCATCCGGCTGGAAGAGAAGGGCCATATCGTCGACGACCACGTGGATGCCCGCAAGGGGGGCAACTTCATCCTCTCCGCCCGCGAGGACGTCAACTTCATCGACGTCTCGCCCAAGCAGTTGGTCAGCGTGGCCGCCGCCCTGATCCCGTTTCTGGAGCACGACGACGCCAACCGCGCCCTGATGGGTTCCAACATGCAGCGCCAGGCGGTGCCGCTGCTCGTGGCCGAGCCGCCCATCGTGGGCACCGGCATGGAAGCCATCGCCGCCCGCGACTCCGGCGCCGTGGTGGTCAGCACGCGGGCCGGGATCGTCGACCGCGTGGACGCCGAGCGCATCATCATCCGCGTCACCGACCCCGGCGACAGCAAGCGCCTCGCCCGCGAGGCCGGCGTCGACATCTACCTGCTCAACAAGTTCAAGCGCTCCAACCAGAACACCTGCATCAATCAGAAGCCGCTGGTCAAGACGGGCGAATTCGTCCAGAAGGGTCAGGTCATCGCCGACGGCCACTGCACCAGCCACGGCGAGCTGGCTCTGGGCCGGAACGTCCTGGTGGCCTTCATGCCCTGGGGCGGCTACAACTTCGAGGACGCGATCCTGATCAGCGAGAAGCTGGTCAAGGAGGATGTGTACACCAGCATCCACATCGAGGAGCTGGAAATCGAAGCCCGCGAGACCAAGCTGGGTTCCGAGGAAATCACCCGCGACATCCCCAACGTTTCCGAGAAGGCGCTCAAGGACCTGGACGACAGCGGCGTCATCCGCATCGGCGCCTCCGTCAAGCCGGGCAGCATTCTGGTGGGCAAGGTCACGCCCAAGAGCGAGACGCAGCTGTCCCCCGAGGAGAAGCTGCTGCGGGCGATCTTCGGCGACAAGGCCAGCGACGTCAAGGACAACTCCCTGAAATGCCCGCCGGGCATCGAGGGCATCGTGGTGGACGTGAAGATGTTCACCCGCAAGGGCGTCCAGAAGGACCTGCGCGCCCTGGCCATCGAGCAGGACCAGGTGGACAAGATGCGCTCCGACCTCGACGAGCAGATCCGCATCCTGCGGGAGGAGCGCGACAAGCAGGTCAGCCACCTGCTGGTGGGCCGGACCCTGGCCAAGCCGGTGAAGCACAAGGCGCTCGGCGTGGCGTGGGACAAGGGCACCGTCCTGACCGAGGAGATGCTCCGGCCGCTGGGCATCAGCGACCTGAAGCTGCTCAAGGTCGAGGGCGAGGGCATCGACCTGGCCCAGGAGATCCGCCTGATCGAGGACAAGATCAACAACAAGATCAGCGTGCTCGACGGCATCTTCGAGGAGAAGAAGAACTCCCTGGAGATCGGTGACGAGCTGCCCCCCGGCGTGAACAAGCTGGTCAAGGTCTACGTCGCCATGAAGCGCAAGGTGTCGGTGGGCGACAAGATGGCCGGCCGCCACGGCAACAAGGGCGTCATCGCCAAGATCCTGCCCGACGAGGACATGCCCTTCCTGCCCGACGGCACGCCGGTCGAGATCGTGCTGAACCCACTGGGCGTGCCCTCGCGCATGAACGTGGGCCAGATTCTGGAGACCCACCTCGGCTGGGCCGGCATCGTGCTGGGCATGCAGTTCACGACGCCCGTGTTCGACGGCGCCAAGGAAGACGAGATCCGCGACCTGCTCAGCCGGTCCGGGATGGACACCTCCGGCAAAACCGCGCTGTTCGACGGCAAGACCGGCGAGGCGTTCGAGCAGAAGGTCACCGTGGGCTACATCTACATGATGAAACTGTCCCATCTGGTGGACGACAAGATCCACGCCCGCTCCATCGGCCCCTACTCCCTGATCACCCAGCAGCCGCTGGGCGGCAAGGCCCAGTTCGGCGGCCAGCGTTTCGGCGAGATGGAGGTCTGGGCGCTGGAAGCCTACGGCGCGGCCCACATCCTGCAAGAGCTGCTCACCGTCAAGTCCGACGATGTGCAGGGCCGGAACAAGATCTACGAATCCATTGTCAAGAACAAGGCTTCGTACGTGCCCGGCATCCCCGAGTCGTTCAACGTCCTGGTGCGCGAGCTGCAGAGCCTGTGCCTGGACGTTGAGCTGATCAAGTTCAGAGAAGACTGAGCGTTTCCGGCCAAGGAGGAACGAGCTTGAGCCAGACAATCTTCCGCGAAGACAAGCGCCGGTTGACCACTGATTTCGATTGCATCCGCCTGGGAGTCGCCTCTCCGGAGAAGATCATCAGCTGGTCGTACGGCGAAGTGAAGAAGCCCGAGACGATCAACTACCGCACGTTCCGGCCGGAACGCGACGGCCTGTTCTGCGCCAAGATCTTCGGGCCCACCAACGACTGGGAGTGCTTGTGCGGCAAGTACAAGCGGATGAAATACAAGGGCGTGATCTGCGACAAGTGCGGCGTGGAGGTCACCCACTCCCGCGTCCGCCGCGAGCGGATGGGCCACATCACGCTGGCCTCGCCCAGCTCCCACGTCTGGTTCTTCAAGGGCCTGCCCAGCCGCATCGGGCAGCTCCTGGACATCAGCCTGAAGAACCTGGAGCGGGTGCTCTACTTCGAATCGTACATCGTCCTGGATCCCGGCACCAGCGGCCGCAAGGAGCGGGACCTTCTCACCGAGGACGAGTACCGCACCATCCGCCAGGAGAACCCGGACAACTTCCGCGCCGGCATGGGCGCCGAAGCCATCCGCGAGATCCTGGCCCGGATGGACATGGAAGTGATGTCCAAGGACCTGCGCGACAAGATGCGCGCCGAGTCCTCGCACATGAAGAAGATCAAGCACGCCAAGCGGCTGAAGGTCGTGGACAGCTTCCGCAAGTCCGGCAACAAGCCGGAGTGGATGATCTTGACGGTCATCCCGGTGATCCCGCCCGAGCTGCGCCCCCTGGTGCCGCTCGACGGCGGCCGGTTCGCCACCTCCGACCTCAACGACCTGTACCGTCGGGTGCTCAACCGCAACAACCGGCTCAAGAAGCTGCTGGAGCTGCGCGCGCCTGAGGTGATCATCCGGAACGAGAAGCGCATGCTGCAGGAGGCGGTGGACGCGCTGTTCGACAACGGCCGGCGCGGCCGCGTGATCCGCGGCTCCAACAACCGTCCCCTGAAGTCGCTCTCCGACAACCTGAAGGGAAAGCAGGGCCGCTTCCGCCAGAACCTGCTGGGCAAGCGCGTCGACTACTCCGGCCGCTCCGTCATCGTGGTCAACCCCGAGCTGCGGCTCCACCAGTGCGGCCTGCCCAAGAAGATGGCGCTGGAGCTGTTCAAGCCGTTCATCTACCACCGCCTCGAGGCGCTGGGCTACGCATCCACCGTCAAGAGCGCCAAGGAAATGGTGGAGACCGAGCACCCCGACGTCTGGGACATCCTCGAAGAGGTGATCAAGGAGCACCCGGTGCTCCTCAACCGCGCCCCGACGCTGCACCGGCTGGGCATCCAGGCCTTCGAGCCCGTGCTGGTCGAGGGGAAGGCCATTCAGATCCACCCGTTGGTCTGCGCGGCGTTCAACGCCGACTTTGACGGCGACCAGATGGCCGTCCACGTGCCGCTGTCGCCCGAGGCCCAGGTCGAGGCCGCGGTGATCATGCTCAGCACGAACAACATCCTGAAGCCCGCCGACGGCCGGCCCATCACCGTGCCGTCGCAGGACATCGTCCTCGGCCTGTTCTACCTCACCAGCCTAAAGGCGCACGCCCGGGGCGCCGGCAAGGTGTTCGGCAGCTCGGACGAGATCTACTACGCCCTGGAAAACAAGGAAGTGGAGCTGCTGACACCGATCCGCTTCCGCTACACCGGCCGCCTGATCAACCTGTCGAAGGACGACCAGGAGGTCAGCGCCGCCACCGTCCAGGAAGTGACCAATCACTACATCGACACCACCGTGGGCCGAGTCATCCTCAACGACCGCCTCCCGGCGGACATCCCGTTCGTCAACGGCCGCCTGAACAAGGACGGCCTCAAGAAGCTGGTCACCTACGCCATTCTCAACCTGCCCCATCCGGTGACCATCAAGATCCTGGACGACCTGAAGGCGGTGGGTTTCGCCTACGCCACCCGCGCGGGCATTTCCATCGGCATCGACGACCTGGTCGTCCCCGCCGTGAAGCAGCAGATCGTCGACCGGGCCAAGAAGGACGTCATCGAAGTCGAGAACCAGTACCTCGCCGGCACCATCTCCAACGGCGAGCGCTACAACAAGGTGGTCGAGATCTGGAGCCAGGTGACCCACCGCGTGGCCGAGAAGATGTTCGTGGCCATGGAGGAGAAGGAGCGCACCACCGGCGAGTTCAACCCCATCAATCTGATGGCCACCTCCGGCGCCCGCGGCAGCAAGCAGCAGATCCGCCAGCTGGCCGGCATGCGCGGCCTGATGGCCAAGCCGTCCGGCGAGATCATCGAGACGCCCATCACCTCCAACTTCCGCGAGGGCCTCACCGTGCTGCAGTACTTCATCTCCACGCACGGCGCCCGCAAGGGTCTGGCGGACACCGCCCTGAAGACCGCCGACTCCGGCTACCTGACCCGCCGCCTGGTGGACGTGGCCCAGGACATGATCATCACCCACGAGGATTGCGGCACGCTGGAGGGCGTCGAGGTCGGCGCCATCATCGAGATGGGCGAGGTGATCGTGCCCCTGAGCGACCGCATCGTCGGCCGCGTCTCCCAGGAGGACATCCTCAACCCCATCACCGGCGAGGCCATCGTCAGCCGCAACGAGGAGATCACCGAGGAGAAAGCCGCCGAGATCGAGAGCCTCGGCATCGAGAAGGCGCTCATCCGCTCGGCGCTCACCTGCAACGCCGCCCGCGGCGCCTGCATCAAGTGCTATGGCCGGAACCTGGGCACCGGCAACATGGTGGAGATGGGCGAAGCGGTGGGCGTCATCGCGGCCCAGTCCATCGGCGAACCGGGCACCCAGCTCACCATGCGCACGTTCCACATCGGCGGCGCCGTCAGCCGCGCCGAGGTGCAGTCCACCATCGAGATCAAGCACCGCGGCAAAGTCCGGTTCGAGGGCGTGCAGTGCATCACCAACGCCCGCAGCACGCTGACGGTCATGAACCGCAACGGCGCCATCGTCATCGAGGACGAGAAGGGCCGCGACCGCGAACGCTATTCCGTCGTCTACGGCGCACGCATCCTGGTCGCCGACGGTGACATCGTCGATCCCGGCACCAAGATCGTGGAATGGGACCCGTTCTCCAACGTGTTCCTGAGCGAATTTTCCGGCAAGATCCGCTTCAAGGACATCATCCCCGACGAGACGGTCAAGGAGGAGAAGGACGAGGTCTCGCTCAAGTCCATCAGCGTCATCATCTACTCGCCCAACGAGAAGCTGCAGCCCCAGATCGAGATCCTCGGCAAGAAGGGCGAGGTGCTCAAGTCGTACATGATCCCGGCCAAGGCCCACCTGGCCGTCAACGACGGCGACACCATCCAGGCCGGCGACATCCTGGCCAAGTTCCCGCTCGAGTTCACCAAGGCCAAGGACATCACCGGCGGTCTGCCCCGCGTGGTGGAGCTGTTCGAGGCGCGCAAGCCCCGCCAGCCCGCCGTCATCACCGAGGTCGACGGCGCCGTCCACTTCGGCAACGTGATCCGCGGCCAGCGGAAGATCGAAATCAAGACCGCCACCGGCGACGTGAAGGAATACTTCGTGCCGCGCGGCGCCTACATCACCTGCCAGGAGGGCGAGTTCATCAAGGCGGGCACGGCGCTCATCAGCGGTCCCATCAACCCGCACGACATCCTGAAGGTCCTCGGCGTCAAGCCGCTGCAGAGCTACCTGCTGAACGAAATCCAGGAGGTCTACCGCCTGCAGGGCGTTCAAATCAACGACAAGCACATCGAGGTGATCATCCGGCAGATGACCCGCTGGATCAAGGTCGAGGAGGTGGGCGACACCGAGTTCTACGTGGAGCAGCAGGTGGACAAGTTCCGCTTCCAGGAAGAGAACGAGCGGATGGCCCGCGAGGGCAAGGTGCCGGCCATCGGCCGCTCGCTGCTGCTGGGCATCACCAAGTCGTCGCTGTCCACCGACTCGTTCATCTCGGCCGCCTCGTTCCAGGAGACCACCCGCGTGCTCACCGAGGCCTCCATCGCCGGCAAGGTGGATTACCTGCTCGGCCTGAAAGAGAACGTGATCATGGGCCGGCTGATCCCCGCCGGGACCGGCTTCAAGAAGTACCGCCAGTTCAAGCTCATCACCGAGCTCCGGGCGGAAGAGGCCGAGGCGATGCTCGAGGACATGAACGGCCACGACGTCGGCGAGCTTTCCGCCGAGGACTACATCCCCGAACGCGGCAAGCTGGCGGAGCTCGACGAGGAGTGAGTCGGATCGAACCGTTCGTTCAAGGCTACCAACCGGCCGGAGCAGATGCTCCGGCCGGTTTTTTCTGGCGGGAGAGGTGCTACACCCGATCCACCGCAACTGACTCCGGGTCTCGGCCGGCGGGCGTCAGCGCGCCCGTTCGAGCCGGCCATGGTGTTGCGGCCGGGGAGTGAAGGTGGACAGGCCGCGTCATTCCACGCATTCCGTGTGCCGTCGGGGCGGACCAGGCGCAGCCGCGCTGCGGGGCATTCGGCGGCGCGTCGCGCGCGGCGCCCTCCCCCGTTGGCATCCCATCCCAAAGATGGTACACTCATCGGTCGGGGTCCGACCCGGCCCCAATCCGGCCAGGAGATCGATTGTGATGCTGATCCGCCGCCTGTTGCTGTTCGCCGCCGCCGCGGTCGCGCTGCTGCTGCCCACCGTCCCGGCGGTGCCCGCGGACGCCCGCCCCGCCGCGACGGTCGTGACACCGGCCCCGGCCGGCTACGAATCCGGCTTGTGGCGGCGCGCCGTCACGCTCACCCATCGCGCCCTGGTCATCGACACCCACTGCGACGCCACCGGCCGGTTGCGAAAAGCCGATTACAACTTCGCCGCCGACACGCCCGATGTCCACGTGGATATCCCCAAGATGCGCCGGGGCGGGCTCGACGCCGAGTTCATGGCCGCCTTCACCTCGCCCCGCCACGAGGGCGCCGACGCGGTCACCGAGGCGCTGGGCCAGCTCGAGGCGCTGCGCGACACCGTCGACCGGCACCCCGGCGCCCTGGTCTTCGCCCGCACCGCCGGCGAAATCGAGGCCGCGCGTAAAGGCGGCCGACTCGCGCTGCTGGCCAGTCTGGAAAACGGCACGCCCATTCTGGTGAATCGACTGGATCTGCTCCGGCTGTACCACCGGCTGGGGGTGCGCTATATCGGCCTCTGTCATAACAAATCCAACTTCCTGTGCGACAGCTCCACCGACAACCCCGTCTCCGACGGGCTCAGCGCCTGGGGGCGGACGGTGGTGCGCGAGATGAACCGGCTGGGTATCATGGTGGACGTTTCGCACCTCGCCGACACCACCGTACGCGACCTGTTCGAGACGAGCCAGGCGCCCGTTTTCGCGTCGCACTCCGCCTGCCGGGCGCTCTGCAGCGCCCCGCGCAACCTGCCCGACGAGCTGATCCGCGAGATCGGCCGGCGCGGCGGCGTCATCCAGGTGAACTTCTACGCCAGCTTCCTGAGCGATGACTACGGTCGCCGGGAAGAGGAGCGGCGGGAGCGGCTCCGGCCGGAAATCGACCGGGTCCGGGCCCTGTTCACCACCGACATGGACGCGTATTTCCGCGAGATCACGCGCATCTTCAAGAGCCACCCCATTCCACCGCCGCCGGTGTCCGTGCTCGTGGACCACATCGACCATGTGGTCCGGCTGGCGGGGATCGACCATGTGGGCATCGGTTCCGACTTCGACGGCATCTCGGCCATGCCCGAGGGGATGAGCGGCTGCCAGGACCTGCCCATGGTGACGTACCACCTGCTGCAGCGCGGCTATTCCGAGCCGGACATTGAAAAAATCCTCGGCCGCAACTTCCTGCGCTACTTCCGGGAGGTGGAACGGACCGCCGCCCGGCTGCAGCGGCCGGCCCCGGCCGCCGTCGGGGCGGGCCAGTGAACCGGCTCCTGCCGGCGCTCTGGGCGGCGCTGCTCCTCGTCGCGGCCTGGCTGCTGACCCTGACGGCCTTTGCCGTGCTCGAGGGGAACGACAGCGGCCTATACTGCCGCGAGGAGGGCAACGCGCTGGCGGTCATCGGGGTCATTCCCGGTTCGCGGTGGGAGATCGCGGGATTCCAGAGGGGCGATCGCATCACGGCCATCGACGGAGACGCCGACCGGCTGCTCGACCGCCTGTATGCCGTCAAGATCGCCCAGCGCGAAGGGGACCCCTACCGTTTCACGACCGCCCGGGGCGGAGTCGAGACGGAACGGGTCTACATCGCCGGGCCCGGCACCGCCCCGTGGCACAATTCGGCCAGCGTCTCCATCCTCTGCGAGACGGCGGTCAAGCTCGTCTATCTCGGCGCCGCGTTCTATTTTTTCTTCCTGTTCCGGCCCGCCGGGCCCGTGAGCCGGGCCAGCGGGGCGTTGTTCCTGCTGCTGGCCCTGTTGACGCCGTTCTTTCAGCTCAACCTCGCCTATCTGTGCGACGTGCTGGGCGTCTGGAGCACCCGGGCGCTGGCGGTGCCGCTGCTGGCGGTGTGTCTGCTGCCGCTGGCGGTGCTGCGCGTGGGGAGCCGGCTGACGGAGGGGGACGCCCCGGGGCCGCCCACGGGTTTCGCCGGACGTTGCCTCGTGGCGGTGTCGCTGCTGCTGTACGCCTCGTTCCTGTATGTGGTGCAGGACTATATCACGGTGCTGGCCCGCGGGGAGCCGCCGGCGGCCGTGGTGCCCATCTTCGGCGTCTTCATGGTGCTCAACGGCCTGCTGTTGTTGCTGCTGGTCACCGCGACGGTGGTCGCCTTCCTGCTGGTCATCACCCGCCTGGCCGGCTGGTCCGGAATCCGGCGCATGCCGGCCACCAACCGCCTGGTGGGCCTCCTGACCCTTGGCCTGGCCCTGCCCCTGGTGGCGGGCTTTTACCTGATGTACACGGATCAGCAGTTCACCCTCCTGTACGGGCTGCGCAAGCTGCTGTACCTGATCTTTCCGGTGCTCTACATCCACGCCGTCACATTCTTCATGCGTCACGCCGGCGGGGAGGATGCCGCCACCGAGACCGCCCCGCGGGACGCTAATCCCTAAGCGCGGGGCCGGCCCCGCCGAGGAGACGCATCATGTCCGTCACGACGACCACCCTGATCCTGATCCGGCACGGCGAAACCGCCCTGAACGTGGAGAACATCTTCCGCGGCCGAACCGACATCCCCCTCAACGCCAACGGCCGCGAGCAGGCCGCGCGGCTGGCCGAGGCGCTCCGGACGCTGCCGCTGGCCGCCGTCTACTCCAGCCCCATGGACCGCGCGATGGCCACGGCGGCGCCCCTGGCCGCCGCCCGCGGGCTGGCGGCGCAGCCGACGGCGGCGTTCCACAACATCTGCCTGGGCGAGTGGGAGGGGCGGTCCAAACGCGACGTCCAGCGGGAGCATCCGGAGCTCTGGCACCAGTGGGTGCACGACCCGGAGCACATCCGCATCCCCGGCGGCGAGACGCTGGCCGACCTGCGCGCCCGCGTCGGGAAGGGGTTGGCGGGAATCCTGGCCGCCCATGCCGGGGCCACCGTCGCGGTGGTGTCGCACCGCAGCGTGCTCAAGGCGGCGCTGGCCGTAATCCTGGGCCTGGAAGGGCGCTACTTCTGGAAGTTCTACCTGGACAACGGCGCGTACACGAGCGTAGAACACCGCGCCGACATCGGCTTCACCATCACCCGGCTCAACGAAGGATGTCACCTGGGTGAGCGGACGAAGGAGCTGTTCTAGCAGCCGGGCTGGAGGCTCGGAGCTCGTTGCCAAACATCGGACATCGGACATCGTGCTCGTAATTCGTAATCGTCATCGTAATCGTAATTCGTAATCGTGCTCGTAATCGAGGCTCGAGACTCGAGGCTTGTTCCCGTAACGCGGACATCGGAATTCGGACCTGAGTTCTGGGACCTGGGTTCTGGGACCTGGAGCACAGAACCCAGATCTTAAGAGCTGTCCGCGAACTTGGAAACCGGCGAACTTGGGAACCGGCGAACATTCCAACGTTCAAACATTCCAATCTTTGAACAGCTCGATTACGATCACGATTACGAATTACGATTACGATGACGATTACGAATTACGATTACGATGAAAAGAGGGGGCTAGGCGAGGCGGGCGTTCAGCGACAGGGCGAGGAGCTGCAGGTTGCGATAGCGCTCGCCGGCCCGCAGCATGGTCAGGGTCTTATTGTGGCGGAGCGGTTCGTCGCCGATCGCCGGATCCAGTACTCGCGCCCGCTCGAAGTCGGGCGTGCCCGGGATGGGCGAGAAGCTGGCCAACTGGATCTTGATCCCCAGCCGGTGGACGTACCGGATATCCGACTCCAGCTCCGTCGGGTCCAGGCCGGGCAGACCGAACAGCAGGTAGGCGCCCAATTCCCGCGCCGTGAAACCGGCCTCGACCAGCGCGGCCACCGCCGCCTCGGCCGCACCCCGGTCCACCTTGCCGGACGAGCGCGCCCGCGCCGCCTCGCCCATCCCCTCGAAGCCCAGCCGGATGGTGACGAAGCCGGCGGCGCGCAGGAGCCGGGCCGTGTCGCGGTCGATGTAGCGCGGATGGACGGCGTTGGGCAGGTGGAACCGGACCGGCGGTCGCCACCGCGCGATTCCCTCCAGGATGGGCAGGAAGTGACGCTCGCGGTCGGCGAGCAGGGCATCGTCGTAGAAGACCACGTGGCCCGCCCCCGTGACCGCCACCGTCTGCCGCAGTTCGTCAAGGACCGCCCCGGGCGCCTTGCGCCGCAGCCCGTCATACATCCGGGGCGTGGCGCAGTAGGTGCAGTGAAACGGGCATCCCCAGCCGGTGAGCACGGCGGCGTGCCGCAGCGGATGACCGTAGAGATGATAGGCCGGCCGGAGGGAATCGGACACCGCCACCGGCAGTCCGGTGATGGCGGCAACCGTCCGGGCGGCCACTGCCGGTTCCGCCGCGGCCACCACGTCGTCGAACAGCCCCGACCGCTGCGCGTGCTCCGGACAGAGCGCCGCATAGACACCGCCGAGCACGATTCGGGCGCGGGGGAACGCCGCCCGCAGTCCTCGGGCCGCCCGGAATACGCCGCCGTACCAGTACGTCATGGCGCTGCCCAGAAAGACGAAATCGGGTTCGGCCATCGCCGCCAGGCGGGCGTCGAAGTTGCTGTCGCCCATCCCGAACCGGTAGTAATGGCGGCGCGTGCCGGTCAGCGGCGCCGGCTTGGCGATCCGCACGGACGGGAAACGGCCGGTGGCGTGGAACCGGTCCGGGCCGCCCACCACTTCGCGGGCCAGGCAGTCGAGCAGCGCCACGTCGGCGCCCGCCGCCTCGAGCAGCGCGCCGATGTGCAGCAATCCCAACGGCCGGAGCCAGAGGTCGTAGGCGGTGAAGTCCTCGATCCAGGGATTGACCAGCAGCACCCGGCTCATGGTCGCGCCTGGGCCAGCTCGCGCCGGTAGGCGTCGCGGAGCTCCGTAAAAAAGGCCTGATAGGCGGTCGAGCGAAAGTCGGGGAACGTCCAGGGGAGTGCTTCCCATTGCCCGCTCCGCCACTGGAGGGTCACCTCGCCCCAGATGCCCTCGGCGAGGTACACGCGGTGAGAAAAATTCTTCGTGCTGGCCAGAACGATCTTGGCCTGCTCCAGGTAGCCCGGGTCCAGGTTCACCGGCCGGCGAAAACCCGCCGTCCCGACGGCGGCCAGCTCCGCCTCGAGGCGGTTGGCGGCCACTTTCATCGCGGGCAACCCGCCCGGCGGCGCCAGTCCCGCGAACGCGGCGAACCGGCGCCATGCTGCCGGTCCCATTTCGTCGCGGTAGTAGTCGGTGAAGTCGAACGGCAACGGTTCGCTCAGCCGGTCGACGGGACCGAAGGCGGCCGTGAGCCGATCCAGGACCGCCGCCCACGGGAAGCCGTCGGCATAGAGCACGCCGCAGAACAGCTTCACCGGCGGGACGGATCGGATCTGGCCCACGACAGCCTCCTGGATCAGCCGCATTATGCCCCAGGTGCGGTGATTTGGCCAGCCGCGGAATCCGACCGGCCGCCAGCCGCGTCATATTTGTGTGAGTCGAACACCGGGGATCTGGTACAATTGTCTTTCTGAACCGGGAGGCCGCATGCTGGATTTCTCCCACCTCAGACCCGAAGAGCGCCATGTCCTCATCGCCGACGACGAACCCATGGTGCACTCCGTGCTCACGGCGATCCTCAATCGGCTGGGTTTCACCGCCATCAGCGCCTACGACGGGCTGGAGGCCGCCAAACAGCTTCAGGCGGTGCGGCTGCCCCTGGTATTCACCGACATCAACATGCCCGGAATGAACGGCATCGATCTCTGCCGCTGGGTGCGGACCCACGCGCCGGACACGTCGGTCATCGCCATTTCCGGCGGCACCGACCTGACCACGGTGGTGGAGGTGATGCAGCTCGGCGCCTGCGACTACATCCAGAAGCCGTTCACCGTCCAGGCCATCGCCATCAGCCTGCAGAAGACATTCGAGAAGCGGACCCTGGTCATCGAGAACCGCAACTACGTGGCCAACCTGGAGAGCATGGTCCAGGCACGCACCGTCGAGCTGCGCAAAGCCCTCCATGACGCCGAGCGGAGTTTCGACAACACCATCGTCGCGTTCGCCCTGGCCCTGGAGATGCGCGAGCACGAAACCCACGAGCATTCCATCCGGGTGCGGGACTACGCCATGCTCCTGGCGCGGCGGGCCGGCCTGGCCGGGAGCGAAATCCACAACCTGTCGGTGGGCGCCATCCTCCACGACATCGGCAAGATCGGTGTCCCGGACCGCATCCTGCTCAAGCCCGGACCGCTGACCCCCGACGAATGGACGGTGATGCGCCAACACCCCGTCATCGGGGCCCGCATGATCGACCGCATCGACTCGCTGCCGGGCGCCACCCACGTGGTGCTGTCCCATCACGAATGGTTCGACGGCAGCGGCTACCCCCACGGTCTCCGGCAGGACCGGATTCCCCTCGAGGCGCGCCTGTTCGCGGTGGCCGACACCCTGGACGCCATGACCTCGGACCGGCCGTACCGCAGCGCCCTGAGTTTCGAGGAGGCATACGCGGAGGTCGGCCGGAACACCGAACGGCAATTCGATCCCGAGATCGTCCGCGTCTTCCGCGACATCCCCATGGCCGATTTTCTGGCCATTCGGGACCGGGTGGCCACCGACGCCCCGACTCCGTCAGCCGGTTCGTGATGCCGATGCCGGACCAGTGTCCGGCCGGTCCTTCGAATCCACCCCGTCCGCTCCGCATCCAAAACCGCTCCGGCGATTCGGATTCCCGCGAACCGCCGGTAATCATGTGCGTCATCATTCCGGCACTCACATTCTGACTGACGAGGGAAAGCGACATGGACAAACTGCTCAATCAAACCTATCCGTTTCAGCTGCCGGCGCTGGGGTTCGCGTACGAGGCCCTGGAGCCCCACTTCGATGCCCGAACCATGGAGATCCATCACTCCAAGCACCACGCCGCCTACGTCAACAATCTCAACGCCGCCATCGAGAAGCATCCGCACCTGCACGGGGCGTCGCTCGGCGACCTGCTGCGCAATCTCCCGTCCCTGCCTGCCGAGATCCAGGCCGCGGTTCGCAACAACGGCGGCGGGCATTTCAACCACGCGCTGTTCTGGCAGATGCTCCAACCCGGCGGACCCGCCGCGCCCGGCGGCGAACTCCGGCAGGCCATCGACGGCGCCTTCGGCTCGTTCGGCGCATTCCAGGAAAAATTCACCCAGGCGGCCGCGACCCGGTTCGGCTCGGGTTGGGCCTGGCTGGCCGTTGACGCGTTCGACCGGCTCCAGGTGCTCTCTACCGCCAATCAGGACGGCCCCCAGATGGACGGCATGGTCCCCATCGTTGGTCTGGACGTGTGGGAGCACGCTTATTATCTCAAGTTCCAAAACCGCCGGCCCGAATATGTCCAGACGTTCTGGAACGTGCTGAACTGGGATGTGGTGAACGGCTGGTTCACCGCCCGGCGCTGATTACAGGCTGCGTCATGAACCCGGCCGGTCCGGCGGTGAAGACCGCCGGACCCATCTTCACGCAAGGAGGCTGTCATGATCCGATTCATTTTCCTGCTGGCCCTGGCGGTGATCGCAACGGCCGTCGTCAACGCCGGCGCCGGTTCCGATGATGGTGACACCGTTCATGCATTCACCATGGACACCATCGACGGCCAGCCCCGTCCGCTGTCGGCCTACGCGGGGCAGGTCCTCCTGATCGTTAACACCGCCTCCCGGTGCGGGTACACCCCCCAGTACGGCCCCCTGGAGAGACTGTACGAGAAGTACAAGGATCGCGGGCTGCGGGTGCTGGCGTTTCCCGCCAACGATTTCGGCGCCCAGGAGCCTGGCAGCAACGAGGAGATTCGGGAATTCTGCGGCCGCACCTACGGGGTCACGTTCGACCTGTTCGCCAAGATCAGCGTCAAGGGCGACACCATGCATCCCCTGTACGGCTACCTGACCACGCATGGCCCCAATCCCGGCCCCATCCGGTGGAATTTCACCAAGTTTCTGGTGGATCGGCAGGGCCGCGTGGTCGCCCGCTTCGAGTCCAAGGCGGACCCGCTGTCCGAGGAAGTCGTGGCTCGAATTGAGGCGCTGCTGCAGTAAGGTCCGGGATGGGAGTGGACCGAGCCGCCGTCAGACGTGCAGCCGGAAGAGCTCGAGAAGCGTGTCGGCGAACGGCCGGGGGAAAAACTCGGGCAACCGTTCCAGAAACAGGCGCCCGATGGCGTCCAGGGTGCTCAGCTTGGACAGTTCCGCATGGAAGCGGGCCAGGGCCGTCTCATCCACATTCCGGAGCACGTAGCGGGCCAGCGGCAGCGCGGGCTTGTTCACACTGAATCCCCGGAATCCCACCGCCAGCAGCAGAAGCAGGAAGAACGGGTGGGCGGCCATCTCGCCACAGCAAATGACCTCCTTCCCCTTGTCCCGCACGCCCGCGAAGATCATTTCCAGCCCCCGCCGCACGGCCGGATGCGCCGGCGAAAAAATGGACGCATCAGGGCTTGCATTGCGGTCGTGGGCGACAGTGTACTGCACCAGGTCGTTGGTGCCGAGGGCGAAGAAATCCACCTCCTCGGCCAGGGCGTCGATGATGAAGATGGTGCTGGGGATCTCCAGCATCACGCCGAGGGGAAGGGGGAGACGGTGCTGGAGGTCCGCCTTCGCGGCGACGTCGGCGAGGATCGCCTTGGCGGTGCACACCTCGTCCACGCTGGAGACGAACGGAAAAGTCAGGCGCAGGTTGCCCCGGTCGTTGGCGCGGAGGACCCCTTCGAGCTGCCGCCGGAACGCGTCCTGTAAAAAGATGCTGAGCCGAATGCCGCGCATGCCCAGGGCCGGATTGGTCTCGTGGAACTGCTCGCGGAGCTGGGGAATCTTGTCCGCGCCCAGGTCGAACGTGCGGATGTTGGCGGTGGCCGGGTATGCCTGCTCAGCCAGACGGCGGTAGACCGACTCATGCTCGGCGACGGTGATGGCGTCCAGCGAACGGCCCAGGTACAGGAACTCCGAACGGAACAGCCCCACTCCGGCAACACCCAACCCGGCGTAGTCGTCGAGATCCTGCGGGAGCTCGGCGTTGATGTACAGGGCGCCGAGTGCCGGGGTCGATGGCGGCTCGTCATTGGCCCGCGCTTCCAGGAGGCAATGGGGGCCGCTGGCCTCGCCGGCCGGCTGTCCCTGCCGGTTGCGGAACCGTTCGATGGTCTCGCGGTTCGGATTGACCACCACCGTGCCGGCGCTGCCGTCGACGATGAGAAAGTCGCCGGTGTGCACCTCCGCCGAGACCGCCTTGAGGTGGGTCACCGCCGGAATGTTCAGCGAACGGGCGATGATGCTGGTGTGGGATGTCCAGCCGCCGAAATCCACGGCGAATCCCTTCAGGTGCCTGAGGTTGACCTCGCTGAACAGCGACAGGCTGATCTCCGGACAGATCACGATCACGTCATCGTACTGCTTGGTGTTGCCGTTAGGGGTCCGCCCGGCGATGTTGTGCAGCAGGCGGTCGGCGATGTCGGCGATGTCGTGGAGCTTCTCGCGGAGATAGGCGTCCCGGAGCCCGACGTACACCGTCTGCAGGTGCTCGGACACCACCTTCACCGCCCACTCGGCGTTCACCGCGTCGGCGGCGATGCGGTGCCGGATGGCCCCGCTGAAGTGGTCGTCCTGCAGGATGAGGATATGCGCGCCGATCATTGCCGAATGCTGGCGCCCCAGCTCGCGATCAAGCATCGCCTCAACCTGCTGCAGTTGGGCGGTGGTGCGGGCGACCGCTTCGTCGAACCGCCGCAGCTCGGCCGGAATGTCGTCCGGCCGAAGGCGGATCTTGAAGACGGGCGGGAGGCCGGGGTCCACCTTCACCGCGTGGCCCATGGCGATGCCCGGCGACACGCCCTGTCCCATCAGTTCCTTCATGGCGATTCCATCCCTTCGTCGAATGCGTTCGCGAACAGGCGCTCGATCTCGGCCATCGCCGCCGCCTCGTCTTCACCCGTCACGGTCACCCGGAGCCGGGAGCCCCGGGAGGCGGCCAGCATGAGGATGCCCAGGATGCTCTTGCCGTCGATCTGCTCCTGCCGGTCCGGCCGAGCCAGGTAGACCCGTGATTGGAAGCGGGAGGCGGCGGCCACCAGGCGGGCGGCGGCGCGGGCATGGATGCCCAGCGGATTGTTCACCGTCAGCACTTTTTGCACCATGCGTGTTCCGTTCCCGCAAAGGCGGTATTGTACACCCGGGGGCAAGCGCTCGGCGCGGCCGCGGCCGGAAGGGCCCGGCCGGTGAAGACAGCCTGCGCGCCGCTCACGACTCGGCGAGGAACTGGGAGGCCACCGTGATGTTCGATTTGCCTTTCTCGCAGATCTTCTGGGCCAGCGAGGCGGCGGTCTCGCCGTCCGCCTGGCTGGCCGCCTTGATGATCATGGGCAGGTTGACGCCGGTGATCACCTCCACCCGGTACTGGTCCATGAACGAAATGGCCAGGTTGGACGGCGTCCCGCCGAACATGTCGGTGAGGATGAGAATCCCCTGGGTGGCATCGAGGGTGCCGAGGATTTTGGCGATCTCCTCCCGGGCCTCGCTGACGTCATCGTGCCATCCGATGCAGACGGGAATGATGTGCTCGATCTCGCCCACGATCATCTCGGCCGCCGCCACCAGCTCGCTGGCCAGCTGGCCGTGCGTCACCACCACACAGCTGATCATGGCGTCACCTCCTCGGCTCCAGCCGATGATGCGTTGGGATCCATCAGTGTCCGGTGCAAGTCGCCCATGGGATGCTGCCCGCTGGAGCGCATCAGGAAGACGCGGCAAGCCACCTCCACCAGCACCGACAGGTTGCGGCCCGGCGCCACCGGGATGCTCATGCTGGGGAGTTCGACGCCGAAAACCTCCCGCCGCTGCCAGGAGAAGCCGAGGCGGTCGTACTCTTTCTGGGGGTGCCAGCGTTCCAGCTGGATGTAGAAGATCACCTCTTTCATCCGGCTGACCGCCGAGATACCGTACATCTCGCGCACATTGAGGATGCCGATGCCCCGCAACTCGAGCAGATTCTGCACCGGCGGCGGCGACTCGCCGATGAGGTGCTTGCCGCCCACGTTGCGCAGGTCCACCACGTCGTCAGCCACCAGACGGTGGCCGCGGAGGATCAGCTCCAGCGCGCACTCGCTCTTGCCGATGCCGCTTTCGCCGCCGATGAGCACGCCCAGGCCGTAGACGTCCATCAGCAATCCGTGCAGGATCATCCGCGGCGACAGCTCGATTTCCAGAAATTCGGTGAACCGGTAGATCGCCGTGGAGCTGTCCAGCTCGGTGAGCAGGACGGGCAGGTTCTGCGACCGGGCGAACTCGGCCAGGGCCGGCGGCAGGGCCAACCCCTGGGTGACCAAGAGGGCGGTGTTCAGGCGGGGCGCCAGCTTCGCGATCACCTCGCGAAGCTGGTCGATCGGCCGGGACTTGCAGTAGCTGTCCTCGGTGTTTCCGAACACATAGATCCGTCCGTCCTGGATATATTCGGTGAAGCCGGCCAGGGCCATGCCGAGTTTCTGCAGGCGCTTTTTGGTGATGCGCCGCGTCAGCAGGGCTGGATCCGAGCCCGGGTCCAGCCGGACAAACGACCGGTTCTTCTCGAGAAATTCACCCACCGTCAAAGCGGGCGACTGGGTCGGGGTGACGTGGTCCTCCATGGCCGGCTGACCGGATTACGGGCGGATCAGTCCGAAATTGCCGTCGCTGCGACGGTACAGCACATTGATCTGCTCCGACTGGGCGTTGTAGAACACCACGAAGCTGCCGCCTGACTCCCGCAGCTCCAGGATCGCCTCGTCGACGGCCATGGGTCGGGGATTGAGCTCCAGCTCTACCACCTGCGGATTCTCCGCCAGGACCGCCGGGCTGCCGAGGTCCGTGATGGAGCGGTGCACCAGCCGCTCGTGGAGCTCCTCCTTGCCGGTGCCGCGGGCGATATCCTTCCGCCGGTCCTTGAAGCGGCGGATCTGTTTTTCCAGTTTTTCCACCACCGTGCCGATGGAAGCGTACAGATCCTTGGACTCTTCGGTGGCGGTGAACGTGCCGTGCCGGGTGTTGAGCACCCCCTCGGCGATCTGACGGTGTTTCTCGACGGTGAGCACAAAATGGAAATCGCACTCGCCACCCACTAGCTTGGTGAACTTGTTGACATGCTTCTGCACGTGTTCGCGGATGGGGGGGGTGATCTCGATGTGGCGGCCGGTGATTTCGATGTTCATGGCTCCTCCTTGCTTAGTTTTTCCGTCGTCGAGAGCGGGAGTTGGGCAGGCCCATCTCCTCGCGGTACTTGGCCACGGTCCGGCGCTTTATCTCGATGCCGTTCCGGTTGAGGATGTCGGTCAGATCGTTATCGGACAGCGGCCGGTCGGGATTTTCCTTCCCGATGAGATCCCGGATTTTCTCCTTCAGAATGTGGACCGATATGTCGTCGCCCGCGTCCGTTTTGAAGCCCAGGGTGAAAAACTGGCGAAGCTCCAGGATGCCCTGGGGGCAGTGCACCCACTTGTTGGTCACGGCGCGGCTGACGGTGGACGTGTGCAGCCCCAGCTGCTCGGCGACATCCTTGAGCAGCATCGGCCGGAGATGGGCGATGCCGTTGTCGAGAAAATCGCGCTGCCGCTCGATGATGATCTCGCAGACGCGGTAGATGGTGCGCCGGCGGTGATCCAGGTTGCGGATGAGCTCGATGGCGCTGCGAAATTTCTCCCGGATGAACCGCTTGTCCTCGCGGTTGGCCTGCCCGCTCTCGAGGATGCGGCGGTAATAGGCGTTGATGTGAAGGCGGGGCAGACCGTCCTCGTTGAGGGTGATCACATAGTTGCTGCCCACCTTGTGGATATAGACGTCCGGCTGGATGTAGATGGTGCTGTCCGGCTGGTGCTGCAGGCCGGGCTTGGGGTTGAGGTGGCGGATGCGCGCCACCGCCGCCTCCACCTCAGCCGGCGGACAGCCTTCGAGTTCGGCGATCTGGTCCAGCTGGCCGGCCTCCACGAGCCCGGCGTGACGCTCCAGCACCCGGTAGGCCAGGGTGTCGGATTCCTCCCAGTAGCGCAGCTGGATGAGGAGGCATTCCCGCAGGTCCCGGGCGCCGATGCCCGGCGGATCGAAGCCCTGGACCAGGGTCAGAGCTTCGGCGGCGTCGGCCTCCCCGACGTCGGCCGCAACGGCGATCTCATCCAGGCCCACCTGCAGGTAGCCGTCCTCCCCCACGTTGCCGATGATCTCCCGCGCCGCCCGCTCCACCTCCGGCCGCGTCTCGACCAGGTTCAGCTGCCAGTTCAGATGCTCGTAGAACGAGATCGGTCGGACGGCGAAGGTATCGTACTCCGGCCGCTCGTAATGCTCGTACTCCGCGGTTTTGAAGCCGGGCGACAGATACTCCTGGAAGTAGCTGTCCATCTCGACGTCGTCGAAGGAGTCGCGGCCCGGTTCTTCGGTATCCTCGGCCTCAGACGCCGCGGCCGCCGGGGGCCCGTCCACACGCGGCCTCTCCGCGGCGTCGTCGGCCGTCTCGTCCAGAAACGGGTTTTCCAGCAGCTCGTTCTTGATGAATTCGCTGAGCTCCAGGTGCGGCAGCGTGAGCAGCTCGATCTTCTGGAGCAGGGCCGGGGTGAGGGTCAGCTTCTGAATGGGGGCGATCCGCAGGCTCTGGCGGAGGTAGGGATTCTTATTCACCATGCGTTCGTTAAACCGTCACTCTGGACCCATTATAACAGATGTGCGGGCGGGCGGGGAACCACGCCGGCGTCAGAGCAGTTGGAAGTGCTCGCCGAGGTAGACGCGGCGGACTTCCTCGTCCGCCGCCAGCTCCTGCGGCGTGCCGTTCCGGAAGATCCGGCCCTCGTGGATGATGTAGGCGCGGTCGGTGATCCGGAGCGTTTCGCGGACGTTGTGATCGGTGATCACGACGCCGATGCCCCGGGACTTGAGGTGCACGATCAGCTTCTGTATGTCGATGACGGCCAGCGGGTCGATACCGGCGAAGGGCTCATCCAGGAGGATGAACGACGGCTTCAGCAGGAGGCAGCGGGCGATCTCCACGCGGCGGCGCTCGCCGCCCGAGAGGGTGTACGCCTTGTTCTTGCGCAAGTGGGCGATGCCGAACTCCTGCAGCAGGTCGTTGGCGAGCTTCTCCTCCTGGCTGGCGGTGAGATTGAGGGTTTCGGCGATGGCCAGGAGGTTCTCCTCGACGGTCAACTTGCGGAAAACGGACGGCTCCTGGGGCAGGTAGCTGATCCCCTTCTGGGCTCGCAGGTACATGGGCATATCCAGGATGTCCTCGTCGTTGTAGAACACCCGCCCGGAGTCGGGATGAGTCAGGCCGACGACAATGTAAAACGTGGTGGTTTTACCCGCGCCGTTCGGTCCCAGCAATCCGACGATCTCGCGGTCGTTGATCTCCAGGTCGATGCTCTTGAGCACCTGACGGCCACGGTACGACTTGGTGATCTGTTCGGTCCGAAGTTGGGGCATGCTGATAACTTATTATTTTTTAATGGGTTGCGAACCAGAATCCACACGGATTTTATCATCCCCCCGGTGAAATGTCAATTGTGTCCCCCGGGTGGTGCGGCCCTCGGCCCGGTCCACCACGACGGCCGGGGCGCCGCTGAGCACGAAGAGCCCGGCGGCCAGGTCCAGCCGCAGCTGGTCGCCGGTGGCATCCCGGGTGGGCTGATTGAGCCGGACGTTGCCGCGGGCGACCAACTCGGACAACCCGCCGCCTTCGCGGAGCAGGCCGTCAAGGGTGTCGGCGCTCATCACGCCCTGGTCGGTCCGGGTCCTGACCTGGTCTTCGAACCGGATCTCGCGACGCTCGGGGTCGTACTGCATCCGCTCGGAGGTGATCTCGAACCGCTGCTCCTTCCCCTGGCCGTCCCGGGTGAAGAAAATCCCCCGGACCTTGCCTCTGGCGCTGAAACGGCCCCCACGCTGCTCCAGCTCGAATTGGCCGGCCGTCAGGATGTTCCGGCCCTGGACCATCCGGCAGGGACCCCGGTAGACCAGGCGCCCGGCCGCCTCATCGCCCTCCAGCCCGCTGGCGTGGAGGTAGACCGGCTCCCGTTTCCCCTCACCGTTTCCCAGGGCCGACAGGTCGAACTTGGCGCCGGGCTGGCCCGGCATGATCGTCGTCTGCACGGGCCCCTGTCCGGCCAGCGTCCGGCGCCGGACGTCATAGACGAAGATCTCGGCGCGGGTGACGGCACCGCCGGTCTCGAATCGCGGCTCCCCCTTGAGCCGGAGCAGATCGTCCTTGAGGTTGGCCTCGGCCGCCCGCCCCTGCTGCTCGGGGTCCTTATAGGTCACGCCGCCCTTCAGAACCATCGTGTCGATTCGGTTGCGTTCCTTGGGCCGGAGCGATCCGGCCAGCGACCGGCCGGTGGCCTCGCTCCAGCGACCGCCCGCCGCCGTCCGGTGCAATCGGACATCGCCGTCGGCCTCGAACGCCGAAGCATCGGCGCTGCCGGGAAAGAAATCCACCCGGAAGCGGTCGGCCTGAATGGTGGTCGTCTCGTTCTGCGCGGGGCGGTGGAGTTGGCAGTCGCCATCGCCCCGTCCCTCCGCCCGCGCCGGGAATCGGCCCTCGGCGTCGTACTGCACCACCAGTTCGTCCGCGGTCGCCTGATACGCGTCACCGCCGGCGCTGGTGGCGGTCACCCGGCCGCGGTCGAAGATCGTGATCCGGCCGACGGCGGGGGCGGACGCCCCGGCCTGGAATTCGATGCGGATCCGGCCGCCCGACAGGCGGTTGACGCGCCGCTCAGCCTGCTGGCTGATCGCCGCCTCGCCGTCCAGCTGCAAGGTTTCCGGCTGCATGTCGGGGCCGATCGCCAGCCGGAGGCTCTGACTCGTCATCTCCTGGCCGGTCCGCGCGGCGGCGAACCGGCACCCGCCCGTCGCCTGCGTGGCGCTGATCCGGCCGGTGGGGTCCGCGTCGATGCGGATTCGCGCCGCCGTCAGCTCGTCGCCGTTCAGCCGCAGCCGCGCGTGGCCGTCGGCGATCACCGACTCCAGCCGGTCGTTGGCGGGGGTGAGCCGGAAGACGACGGTGTCACCGGCCAGTTCCATCTCGCCGGCCGCGTCGCGGCGGGAGAACACCGCCGCGCCCGAAGTCGCAGCCTCCTGGACGCGGTGCTCCGCGTTGAGCCGGACCAGCATCTCGGCGCCGGTCAGGCGGGAAAGCGCGCTGCGCATGGTCACCCCGTCCTCCAGCCGGATGGTCCGGCCTTCGTCGAGGATCCAGCCCGAACCGGCCGCCAGGTCAAGGTGCTCCTCCCGCCCCTCGGGGCGGTCCCGCATCTCGTCCGGCAGCGTGTATTTCAACTCCAACGGCTGCGTGAGCCGGAAGGTCCGCTCGCGCAACGACACCCGGAAGCCCCGCCCCCGTCCGGCGAGCCCCGGGGCCTCGAGCCGGAAGTCCGCCTCGTTCACCACCTGCTCCTGCGCCTTGTTGTAATCGAGCCGGGAGGTGATGACGGTGTAACCCTGCGAGTGGAGGCGCACGTCCCCCTGAAAGCGGACGTTCTGATCCGACACCGAGTAGCGGCATTGCCTGGCTTCGATGCGGTCCTGGCGTTCCCCCTGCGGCCCGTGGTAGACGGCGGTGACCCCTTCCAGGTCGTTGACACCGCCCCGGGTGGCCACATTCTTCCGGGCGGTGATGACGAACAGGGGGCGCCCGTCGCGCGACTCGACGTACCGGATCTCCCGGGTGTCGCTGGCGACTTCCCGGTCCAGGACCGCGGCTCCGGAATCGGGCACGCCGTCGCCGCCGCGCCGGATGAAGAAGAAGAAAGCGACCGCCAGCAGCACAACCACCGCCATGCCGACGCTAAGTCCCTTGATGTGTCTGAAAAATCGAGTGATGCCCAGGGCCCCGGCCCTCCGGAGGTGGATCGGACGTAATGATTTTACCACCATTCGTCCCCGGCCGCTCACCTGAAAGTTGCCATTTGTCGGCAGCTGTGGCACAATGAGCGTGTTCCACTAAGGCACGTTCTTTCAGTCAGATCGATGCAGGCCCGCCGGCCGTGAACCCCCGTTCCGGATCCTGGGCCTCCTGATGCGTGGTTCAATCGAGGAATCAAGGGGACTATGGCGCAGATCTCCCACGCCGAAAAGGAAATCAAGCTCAAGATCGTCTATTACGGCCCGGCCCTCAGCGGCAAGACCACCAATCTGATCTACATCCACCAGGTGCTCTTCCCCAACCAGGCGGTCAAGCTGTTCTCGATCAACACCGGCGATGACCGCACCCTGTTTTTCGACCTGCTGCCGCTGGAACTGGGCCGGGTCAACGGTTACGACCTGAAGCTGCAGTTGTTCACCGTGCCCGGCCAGGTCCGCTACAACCAGACGCGGCGCGCGGTGTTGAGCAAGACCGACGGCGTGGTGTTCGTCGCGGATTCCCAGAAGGGCTTCGAAGACTCCAACCTCGAAAGCTACGCCAATCTCAAGGAAAACCTCGCGCTCAATCACCTCCCGTACGCCAGCATCCCCCTGATCATTCAGTACAACAAGCAGGACCTGGACGGGATCCACTCCGTCGAGGCCCTGGACCGTCAGCTCAACGATCGCCGGGTACCCAGCTTCGGCGCCATCGCCATCACCGGCGTCGGCGTGCTCCAGACACTGAAGCAATCGATCCTGCAGGTGCTGGGGCAATTCAGCCGGACGTTCCCCGAATTCCCCGTGTCCGAGATCGAGGACCGGATCGACCGCAGCTTCGAAGCGGTGCTCGACGCCTATCAGCAGGGCAGCCGCGCCGCGGCGCCGGTGGCCGAACCCGAGGCCGCCTTCCGCGAGAAGCTCCAGGCTTCGGCGCACAACATCAAGGTGCGGGAAAGCCGGGATGAGATTTCCCAGGCCGAGCTGCTGGAGAAGGCCGTCGAGACCAACATCGAGATGGCCGAGCTCTACAACGCCCTGAACACCACGAAGAATCAACTGGAGCAGAAGAGCCGCGAGCTGACCATCCTGACCCAGGTGACGCAGGCCCTGGTGGAGCCGTTCGATCCCGAGCAGCTTCCGCGGATGCTGTTCAAGTCGGTGCTGATGACGTTCCAGACATCGTATGGCACGATCCTGCGGCTCGACCCCGGCTCCGGACGATTCCAGGAGCTGTTCATCGCCGGTTTCAGCAAGGACCCCCTGGACAGCCTGCCCCTGAGCGGCAGCGACTCCCTGGCCCGGCACCTGTTCGAACAGCAGAAACCGTATTTCTTCAATGCCTTTTCCTATGACGCGGAAGCGTTGCCGGGAATGCCGCCGGCGGAGTTGGCCGAACAGCTGAAGAAGCGGCACATCATGGCGTTCATGAGCGTCCCCCTGCGAGCGGCCGAAACCCAGTTCGGCCTGGTGACCCTCTACCAGCTCATCAACGAGGCCAGCGTCCTGAAGGCATACGGAGCGGAGGAACTCCGATTCCTGAACCGGCTCGGCGCCGTCATTTCCCTGGCCTTCGAGCGGATGGAGCAGGCCAAGCGGTTGAATGCGGCCGACAGTCAGGCGGACACCCTCATCGCCGAACGCACGGCGGCGTTCGAACAACAGGCCCACAACCTGTCCGCCCAGAACGCCGACTACCAGAACCGCCTCCACAAGCTGGAAACGCTGCTGGTGCCCATTGTCCGGATGGATCAGGAACGCTATCAGCGGGTGCAGGCCTTCCGGACCGACATCAGCAAACCGCTCTCGTCGGTGCTGACCGCCGGCAAGATCCTGGAAAAATTCGGCGTGACCAGCAAGGACAACCTGGACAAGTTCCTGGAGGTGCTGCGCGAAGAATCCGCCCGGCTGAACCAGGTGCTGGCGGGGTTCGAAGCGGCCACGACCCGCTACTTCCAACCCGCGGATTTCGTCGAGGGCTCGTTCCCCTTGAGCGAACTGCTGGCGAAAGTGCGCGAGCTGTACCTGCCCGTCATTAAGATGAAACGCCTGGAGTTCCGGGAGGACATCCCCGACGAGTTGCCCAACGTGCTGGGCGATCGGCACAAGCTCCAGTACGTGCTGAACCAGCTCGTGGAAAACGCCCTGCAGTACACCTCCAGCGGGTACCTGGAAATCCGCGCCCAATTCAATCCCGTCCTCAACGACCGGTTCATGGTGGTGTCCGTCGCCGACACCGGCAGCGGGATCAGCCGGGAAAACCTGCCGCGGATTTTCGAGCGGTTCTTCCGCGAGGCCGGCGACTTCGGCACGCAGCAGGTCAACTTCGGGCTGGGGCTGGCGTTCAGCAAGGAGATCATCGAGCATTACAGCGGCCGCATCTGGGCCAAGAGTGAAGAAGGGCTCGGCACCACGGTCTACGTGGAGCTGCCGGTCCACCAACGCGGGAGATGAGCATGCTGTTCTACAACAAGGCGCGCCTGAAGAGATCCGGTGAAAAGCTGGTCGCCCAGGGTCAGCTCGACAAGGCCGTGGCCGTGTTCGACAAGATCCTGGCCCGCGAGCCGGAGGAGACGGACATCCTGTTCCTGGCCGGCGAACTCAAGATCCGGCTCAAGCAGCGGGAATCGGGTCTGGCCCTGCTGCGCAAAGTCGCCTCCCTGTACGACCAGGGCAACGAGACGCAGAAGGCCATTTCGATCTACAAGAAGTATCTCCAGCACGACCCGGAGAACCTGGACATCCTGTCGAAGCTGGCGGACCTCCACCTCAAGGCCGGCCACCCGGGCGAGACGTCGCAGACGCTGCTCCGCGCCGCGGCCGTCGCCAGCACGAAGGACCCGTCGCAGGCCATTTACTACTACGAGAAGGTGCTCAAATACGAGCCCGACAATCCGGAGGGCCTGGCGTCGCTGGCCGAGCTGTACCTGAAGCAGAAGCTCATCCCGAAAGCCGTGGAGTGCAGCTTCCGGGCCGGCCAGAAGTTTTTCGAGAAGGGGAACTACGCCAAAAGCTACATGCACCTCTACACGGTGATCCAGCACGAGCCGGACAACATGCCTGCCAATCTGATGATCCTCGAGACCCTCATCCGGCTGCAGAGCTACGAGGATGCGCTCGTCCACTGGAACGCGATGAGCCAGGGAGAGAAGGAGACCGATCTGAAGCTGCTGCAGTACCGCGGCGACATCCTGCTGGAACTCGACCGGAAGGACGAGCTCAAGAACCTCGCCCACAAGATGAGCTTCATGGTGCCGGACAGCTACACCATCATCTTCCGGTTCGTGGATCGCGCCCTGGGTTCCAAGCGCCATGCGATGGCGGTGGAGCTGCTCGACCTGCTCGATCTTTCCCAGTACCATTCGTTCAGCAGCAAGATCACCGAGGCGCTCTCCCGGATCCTGGCCGAGGACGAGGACAACGTGGGCGCCCTGCAGAAGATGGCCGAGCTGAAGATCTTCACCGGCGACATCCAGGGCGTCACCTCGATGTACGCCAAGCTGTACCAGAATTTCCTCAAGAATGAGGATCACCGCCGGGCGTACCAGCTGCTGGAGAAATGGCTCAACCTCGAGGAAAGCAACGACTGGATCCGCCAGGAGATGCGCCGGCTGAAGCTGATCCTGGACGAAAAATCCGACCGCAACCTCGACCTGATGCGGGGCAAGCTCGAGGAGATCAGTCTGGCCGACCTGATCCAGATGCTGGAATCCGCCCGCAAGACGGGTGTCCTGCAGATCCGCTTCACCGACCGGCTGGGCAAGATCTATTTCAGCAAGGGCGCGATGATCCACGCGGCCTACCTGGACTCCATCGGCGCGGACACCATCTACCACCTGCTCAAGCTGCCGGGCGGCGATTTCACCTTCGACCCCAATCTCCCCGCCGGCCTGGTCACCAGCATTCAGCATTCCAACACCCAGGTGGTGCTGGACGCGCTGCGGGTCATCGACGAGGAAACCCACCGGCTCCGCGAGTCCGGCGAGGCGTCCGACGCGACCTGATCACGCGCGGCGCGCCGCGCGGCCGCCCGTAAACAGCAGGCTCAGTGTGCTGGCCAGGATCAGCAAGCTGCCCAGCAGCGATCGGCCGTCCTGCACCTCGCCGAAGAGCCACCAGCCCCAGACCACCGCGAACACCACGTTGGCGTAGGTGACGATGGAAATCCGCCCGGCCGGCGCCAGCCGGTAGGCGTGGGTCATGGTGAGCTGGCCCACCGCGGCGCTGGCGCCGACACCGAGGATGGGCAGCCAGCTGGCGGCCGGCGGCACCCGGAACCCGGCCACGGTGGGCGGCAGCGCCATGACCACCGACACCAGCGCGAAACAGAGGACGATGTGGAGGGGTGAGAACCACGCGGTCAGCTTCTTGACCGATAGGTAGGCCGCCGCCGAAAACACCGCCGACAGCAGGCCCACCAGTCCGGCGGTCAGCTCCATCGACAGGTCGGGCTTGACCACGTGGTAGACCCCATAGAATCCCACCGCCAGGGCCAGCAGCAGGCCGCCGGTGATCCGCTCTTCCAGCATCAGCGCGGCGAACAGGAGGACAAACACGGGACTGGTCTTGTTCAGGATCACCGCGTCCGCCAGCTTCATCCGGCTGATCGCGTACAGGTAGCAGACCAGGCCGAGACTGCCGAACACGCCCCGCGAGACCAGCAGCCACGCGTTGCGGTCAGCCAGCAGGCGGCGCCAGCGGCTGCCGCCGGCGGGAGCCGCACGGACGGCGCCGCGCCATCCGGTGTGCGCGGGGTCGGCGCCACGCTGGCGCCGCGCCTGCAGCCGGATCAGGGCGGCCATGATCACCGCCAGCATCACACCCCGGTAACAGGTCAACGGCCAAACGCCCACGTCGTTGACCGCCAGCTTGGAGCACACGTCCATCAGGCTGAAGGCCAGGCTGCTGCCCAGCATGAGCCAGACCGCCCGGTTTTCCTCCCGGCTTTTCAGCCGACTCACCGGTCCCGTCATGAAGGATTGACGCTCCATGCCCGACGGAATCATTTACAATAGCCGCGTGCCGGACTATCTTACCGGATTACAGCCGGTCCGCGCACCAAAAAGCGCGCCGCAGGAGGTAGCTGCCGATGGCCCCAGACCTGTGCGATCCGGATCGATACTCGCGGCAGATCCGATTCCGGCCGGTGGGGCCCGAGGGTCAGGCCCGGCTGGCGCGGGCGGCGGTGCTGGTGGTTGGGTGCGGCGCCCTGGGCAGCTCCGTCCTCGAAACACTGGCCCGGGCGGGCGTGGGGCGCCTCCGGTTTGTGGACCGCGATTACGTCGAGTTGTCCAATCTTCCCCGGCAGGCGCTTTACACCGAGACCGACGTCGCGAGGTGCCGCCCCAAGGCCATCGCGGCCCGGGACGCCCTGCAGGCCATCAATTCGGCGGTCGTCTGCGAGGCGGTTGTGGCGGACTTCAATGCCGCCACGGCGCCGGCGCTGGCCGCGGGGATGGACCTGATCCTGGACGGCACCGACAACTTCGGCGTCCGCTTCCTGATGAACGAGCTGGCGATCCGGTCGGACACGCCGTACATCTACGGTGCGGCGCTGTCGGGAGTGGGCACGATCATGCCGGTGGTGCCCGGCCGGACACCATGCCTGCGCTGCATCATGCCCGAGCCGCCCGAGCCGGGCACCGTGCCCACCTGCGACCAGGTGGGGGTCATCGCCCCGGTGGTCCGCATGGTGGCCGCACAGGAGGCCGCCCTGGCCATGCGGGCGATCGTCGCCGGGCGCGGGGAGCTGCCGGCCCGGCTGATCCAGCTGGACGCGTGGGCGCCCGAATTCACCGTCATCGACGTCGCCGCCGGGCGCCGGCCCGATTGCCCGGTGTGCGGAAGCCGGCGGTTCGCCCTGCTCGATGGCGCCGGCGCGGAGGACGCAACGCTGGACGGCAAGGCGATCGTGCAGCTGCAGCCGCCCCCCGGCCCGCCCCCCGACCTGGAGCGGCTGGCCGCCCGGCTGGCCGACGCCGGGGCGGTAACGCACAACCCCCACCTGCTCCGCCTCACCGTGCCGCCGCATGAACTGGTCCTCTTCCACGACGGTCGCTGCTTCGTGCGGGGCACCGCCGACCCGGCCGAAGCCCGCCGGCTGCGCGACCGGTACCTGGGCGTTCCCGAGTGACTTCCGCGCCCCGCCGCCAGCCGCGAGTAAACCCAGCCAGTGCTTGCAATCCACCAGGGGGCGGTCTATACTCCTCTTTATTTTTTTTCCCAGTGAGGTATCATCCAGATGTCCCGTACGTCCGTCCTCGACCAGGTGGGTCATACGCCCCTCGTGGAATTGCACCGTTCGTCGCTGCGCCCGGGGATCCGCCTGTTTGCCAAACTCGAACACATGAATCCCAGCGGGTCGCTGAAGGATCGCATCGTCAAGTACATCATCGAACAGGCCGAGGCGAACGGAACGCTCACCAAAGACAAGATCATCGTCGACGCCTCCAGCGGCAACACCGGGATCGCCATGGGCCTGATCGCCACGGCGATGGGCTACCGCTGCCGCGTGTACATGCCCTCCTCCAAGAGCCGCGAACGCCGCATCATGATGAATTTTTACGGGGTCGAACTCATCCTGACCGCGCCGGACAACCCCCATTCCCACATCCACGCCTGCGAGGAGATCGTCGCGGCGCACCCGGATCAGTTTTTCTACCTGAACCAGAACGGCAATCCCGGCAATTACTGGGCCCACTACTACGGCACCGGCGCCGAGATCGTCGCCGACATGGACGGCCTGCCGGTGGACGCCTTCCTGACCGGCCTGGGCACCGGCGGCATGCTGATGGGCGTCGGCCGCCGCCTGCGGGAGTCCTATCCCAAGGCCCGCGTCATCGCCATCGAGCCCACCCAGGGGATTTCCAAGATCGAGGGCCTGCTCCACCTCGATGGCAGCTACCTTCCCCCGATCTGGGAGGAGCGCTGGGTGGACGAGCACATCTACGTCCCCGACGACACGGCCATCGAATACGCCCGCCTGCTGGCGCAGCGCGAGAGCCTCTTCGGCGGCATCAGCTCCGGCGCCAACTACTGGGCGGCCCTGCAGGTCGCCGACCGGATCGGTTCCGGCAACATCGTCTTCGTCTGCTGCGACCGCGGGGAGCGTTACCTGTCCACCACCATGTGTCAGGGCATGGACGGCGGCAAGACGCTCTGAAACCACGGGGTCTGGCGGTATCATCCCCGGATCACCCCGCTTCAGGTGATCCGCAAGCCGCATCTCCGGACCGGCTGCAGCCGGAACAACTTTCAATTCGTTAACTGACCAGGCATGTCCCCCGCGGCCGACGGCGCCACCCCCGTGCTATAATATTCCCAGCTTGTCACCGGGGGTGCCCCATGAGAGTTGCGGCTGCCCTGATCCTGATCCTGCTGGCGGCCGGGTTCGCCGCCGCAGATGTCCAGTATCTGCCCCATGTGGTCGTCGGCGGCGGTTACACCACCACGATCAACGCGACCAACCTGGTGCCGGACCAGACCGACTGGATCCTGATCTATTTTTACCGCGAGAACGGCGCCGCGTGGACGGTGCCCACCAACCTCGGCAATTACAGCCGCGTGGATCTGTGGACCGGCCCGTACCAGACCCAGACGGTCGTTCTCTCCAGCCAGAACACTGTCATCGAGAGCGGTTGGGCCATGGTGGTGAGCCCGGGACCGGCGGCTATCGCGGCCACCTACGCCGCCACCGTGGATGCCGCCCCCGTCGCCTCGGCGGGAGTGCTGCCGGCCATGCCGGACGTGTGGAGCGTCCTCCCGGTGTCCGTCGCCGCGGCGGCCAGCCGGGACACGGGCGTCGCCCTGGTCAATCCGTCGAAGACCGCCGGTGACGCCACTCTCGAACTGCTGGACGCCGAGGGCGGTGTGGTCGGCACGCGCACCGTACCCGTTCCCGCCAACGGCAAGTTTGTGGGACTGCTGACCGGTGCCACGCTGTTTCCCGGCGTGACCGAGCTGGAAGGCTTCGTGAAGATCACCGCGTCCCAACCCATGGCGGCCGCCGCCCTGCGGATCGAGGGCCGGTTGTTCTCCACTCTCCCCGCGGTGCACGACATCCTGCCGTGGCGGAACTCCCACATCATCTACGTGAGCCCGATCATCGGCCAGGATTCGGTCTATGACGGGTCGTTCCTCCGGCCGTTCAAGACCATCCGGAAGGCGCAGACCGTCGCCGACCGGGGCTGGACCATCTACCTGCTGCCCGGGCTCTACAGCGAGGACAGCGGCGAGGATTTCCCCATCTATCTGAAATACTGTGTCCTGATCCGGGGTGCGGACGCCCGCTCTGTCTTCATCCTGGGCGGCAGCACGCCGTCCGGCTCCGCTGAAGGCTGCGCCGTGACGGGTGAGAACCGGGGGCTCATCGCCGACGTGACCATCATGAACCCGATCGGGCACGGCATCTACGCCGATACCACCATCGGCGTGAACGATTGCCGGTTTCTGCACTGCGCCGGCACCGGGATCAAGCTGATCGGCGGGCGGACCGTCATCACGGACTGCACGCTGACCGGCAACACCATCGGCGTGTTTGTCGGGGCGGAAGCGGACCCGGACCTGGGCGGCGGGCTGTACTACGGCACCGGCGGCAACGTGCTGATGGGCAACCACCACTGCGACCTGTTCATCGAAGACAAGTGCACCATCGGGCTCCGCTTCAACAGGTGGGACAGTGCGTTCCCCAGCTGGGGCACGGTCTGTGAGGGCGGGGTGGACATCGCCTCGCCCACCGGGGTTTTCTACGATCATTGATGGGCGCCCGCTGGGTGGTCGCGTCCAGGCGGACACATCCGCCCCGGGTGGCGATGAACCTGCGGATTGCGGGTGGAGCAGGGGACAGCGGCGGGGCCGTGCGGTCGGCCGTCGCGCACTCCATCACTCAGGGCAACACGCGCAACGCCGCCCAGTGGGCGGCGATCAGCCAGGCCAGCCGGAGGAGCAGCGCGGCGCACAGGGCCAGGATCAGCCCCCGGATCCAACGTTCCCGGATCCGGTCGCCCCGGGGCAGGCCGTAGCTGCCGTACGCGGCCACGATATCGGCCACGCGGCGCCGGCCGCGCACCACTTCCACGAAGATCGCGGCGTAGGTGGCGAACGAAACCGCCACGAAGCCGGTCATCACCCAGAGGGCGTCGCGCTGCAGCGGCTCGAGGTCGAAGGCGTACACGAAGAACGCGACCATCTCGGTGAACGCCGCGGCCTTGCCCCAGAAGTTGGGCACGATGGGCACGCGCTCCCGGCGGGAGATGAGCCAGCCGCCCAGGGCGATGAGGCCGTCCTTGACGTACAGCAGGACCATGGCCCACGCGGGGAAATCGGTGTACAGGACCAGGGCCGCGCTCAGGACCAGGGCGCAGATCTTGTCCGCAGCCGGGTCCAGCGCTTTCCCCAAGTCCGACACCTGGCCCAGCCGGCGGGCGGCCACCCCGTCGAAAAAGTCGCTCAGCGCCACCCAGCCGACCAGAACCAGGAGCAGCAGCCGGTGGGAGCCGGCCATGGCGTACACCATGAACGGCAACACCGCCACCCGACTGGCGGACAGGGCATTGGGCAGGTTGAGCCAGGCGGACATCAGCGGATAAGCCCTTGGTCCAGCATCCGCCGGATGATGGCCAGGGTGTTGTAGGTGCAGCGCGGCACGTCGGCCAGAATCTTCGCCAGGTTGGCGCCTTCGGTGATCTTCATCCAGATCAGCAGGGCGCTGTCGAGCGTCTCCTCGTCGTCCCAGTCCAGGGTGGGGCGCGCCGGCCGGAAGACCTGGGCGAAATCGGAGATCTCGGCGGTGAACACCAGCAACTCGTCCTTCATCCGCATGGCTTCCAGCAGGAGGTTCATGGGGCTCTTCTCGATGGGCGCCTCGAAGGTCAGGGAGTCCACCTGCTCACCCCGGAAGATGAACTCGCCGGTCAGGTCGTGCTGGAAGATCTGGTAGAAGGCCTCTTCGCCCTCCAGGGCCCCGATCTTCGCGTACAGCACCTTGCCGGCGGCGAACACCACCTCGGCCCGGCGCTTGTCGGGCGTCTCGATGACCATGACGCCGTTCTGGCCCGAGTTGATCAGCGTCTGCATCACGGTGGCGACGTCGAAATACTGCAGGTTGCCCCGCAGCTCCTTGCCCGCCTGGCTGGACGCCAGCTTCGTGTCGGCGCTTTCCAGCCGGCAGGCCAGCAGCTCGCAGAGCCGCCGGAGGAAGAAGTTGTTGCTCAGGATGAGCTCCTCGTAGGCTTCCGGCGGGATCTCGAGCAGTTCGGCCTGCTGCGGCACCCGGGCCGAGGCCGAGCGGGGGCGGCCGGTGATCAGGGCCATCTCCCCCAGGCACTCGCCGGCGGTGAGGTAGGCGACCACGGCGGGTGGCGCGTCGTTGGGCTTGGCTTTCTGGATCTCCACCACGCCGCCGCGGATCACGAACAGGCTGAAACCCTGTTCGCCCTCGCGGAAGAGCAGCTCGCCTGGCCCCAGGCGGCGGATGATGCCGCGGCGGTAAACGTCTTCCAGCAGGGAGTTCGGCAGCCCCTTGAACAGCTCGGACTGCTTCAGGAATTGGATGTCATTGTCCATCGCCACCTCCGGGAATCGCGAGGTGCAGTTCGCGAAGCTGGTCGGACGCCACCGCCGACGGCGACCCGGACATCAGGCACATCGCCGAGGTGGTCTTGGGAAAGGGAATGACGTCCCGGATCGACTTGCCGCCGGCCAGCACCATGACCAGGCGATCGAGGCCGAGGGCGATGCCGCCGTGCGGCGGTGTCCCGTAGCGCAGCGCCTCGAGGAAAAAGCCGAACTTCTCCTGCGCCTCGGCCGGACCGATGCCCAGGGTGCCGAACACTTTGCGCTGGACATCCTCGCGGTGGATACGGATAGAGCCGCCGCCGATCTCGGTGCCGTTGAGCACCAGGTCGTAGGCCTGGGCCAGCGCCGCCGCCGGATCGGCGTACTCCGGGTCTGCCGGCGCGGTGAAGGGATGGTGGCAGGCGTAGTACCGGCCGTCGGCCGCGTCGTACTCGAACATGGGGAAGTCCACCACCCAGAGGAAGCGGAAGTCGCGGTCGTCGAGCCAGCCCTCGCGCCGCGCCACGTGGAGGCGGAGGGTGCCCAGCGCCTCGCTCACTGTCTTGTAAGGGCCGGCCACGAGGACGACCAGGGCGTCGGCGGCGCCGGCCGCCGCCTGGAAGGCGCGTTCCTTCACGCCGTCGGGGACGGCCGCCGGCAGCGAGGACTTCCATTTGCCGTCGTCGGGCCGGATCCAGGCCAGGCCGGCGGCGCCGCAGGCCTTGACGACCTCCTGCAGGCCGTCCAGATCCTTGCGGGAGTACTTCGCGCCGCCGGGGATGGCCAGGCCGCGGACGCAGCCGCCATCGGCGACGATCCGCGCGAACACGGCGAACGGCCCGTCGCGGAAGCAGTCCGACAGGTCGTGGATCTCCATCCCCGCGCGGACGTCGGGACGGTCGGACCCGAAGCGGTCCATCGCCTCGCGGTGGGACATCCGCGGGAACGGCGCCGGCACCTCGACGCCCGCCAGGCGGAACACCTGCTGCATCATGGGTTCCAGCAGGGCGATGATGTCCTCCCGCGTGACGAAGCTCATCTCGATGTCCACCTGGGTGAACTCCGGCTGGCGGTCGGCGCGCAGATCCTCGTCGCGGAAGCAGCGCACGATCTGGAAGTAACGGTCCTGGCCGGCGATCATGAGCAGCTGCTTGAACAGCTGCGGCGATTGCGGCAGGGCATAGAACTTGCCGTGGTGGATCCGGCTGGGCACGAGGTAATCGCGGGCGCCCTCGGGCGTCGAGCGCGTCAGGAAGGGCGTCTCGAGCTCCAGGAAGCGCTGCGCGTCGAGGTACCGCCGGATCTCCAGGGCCACCCGGTGTCGCAGGACCAGGTTCGCGGTCATGGGCGCGCGGCGCAAGTCGAGGTAGCGGTATTTCAGGCGCAGCTCCTCGGAGGCCCGGACCTCGTCCTGGATCTCGAAGGGCGGCAGCTCCGCCGGGCTGAGCACCTCGAGCTCGTCGGCCACCACCTCCACCCGACCCGTGGGCATGTGGGGGTTGACGTTCTCCGGCGTGCGGGCGGCCACCTGGCCCCGGACACGGATGACGAACTCCGACCGCAGGGCGGCGGCCCGCTCGTAGAGCGCCGTGTCGCGGTCCCGGTAGAACGTCACCTGGCAGAGGCCGTACCGGTCGCGCAGCTGCAGGAACAGCAGGCTGCCGAGGTCGCGCTGGGCGTGCACCCAGCCCGCCAGGGTCACGTCCCGGCCCACGAGCTCGAGGTCGGGTTCGCCACAGGTGTGCGTGCGCAGGCTCATCGCGTCACTCCTTCTCGGCGGGCTGCTGCCGGAGGACGGCCTCCAGCTCGGTCAGCGGCACCAGAATCTGGTCGCCGGTGATCAGGCTCTTCAGGGCGGCCTGGCCGGCTTCGGCTTCCGCGTCGCCGATGATCACCACGCGGGGCACGCCCAGGCGGTTGGCGTGACGCAGGTGGCTCTTGAGGCTGCGGTCCTGGAAGTCCTGGCTCACCGCAAAGCCCGCGCGGCGCAGCCGGGCGGCCACCACCTGGGCCAGCTCCCGGGCCGTCTCGCCGAGCGGCGCCAGGTGGACGTCCGGCACCGGCCGCGAGCCGGCGCGCACCGCCTCGGGCAGGGCCAGCACGAACCGGTCCAGGCCGAGGGCGAAACCGAAGCCGTGGGTGGGCGGCCCCCCGAGTTGTTCCACCAACCCGTCGTAGCGGCCGCCGCCGAGCAGCGAATTCTGGGCGCCGAGGGCGCCGGAGGTGATCTCGAACGTGGTCTTCACGTAGTAGTCCAGGCCGCGGACCATCCGGGGATTTTCGTGGTATGCGATTCCCAGCAGTCCCAGGTGCTTCTTGAGCCGCTCGTGGTGCGACCGGCACGGCGCGCACAGGTAGTCGAGGATGCTGGGCAAAGTGTTGATGGTGTCCTGGCAGTCGGGGTTCTTGCAATCCAGCACCCGCAGGGGATTGACGGCGATCCGGCGGACACAGTCGGCGCAGAGGCGGCCGGCCGCCGCCTGCTCCCGCTCCTGCAGCACGGCCAGGAAGGCCGGCCGGCAGGCGGGGCAGCCGATGGAATTGATCCAGAGGCGGGTGTCGCCGATGCCCAGCCGGTCCATCAGCAGCATGAGCATATCGATGACCTCGGCTTCGACGCCGGGGCTGTCGGGGCCGAGCACCTCGGCGCCGATCTGGTAGAACTGGCGGTAGCGGCCCTTCTGCGGCCGCTCGTAGCGGAACATGGGGCCGGCGTAGTACAGTTTGCGGGTCCCGCCGTCCTTGTAGAGCTGGTGCTGGATGTAGGCGCGCACCAGCGAGGCGGTCCCCTCGGGGCGCAGGGTCAGCGACTGGTCGTTCCGGTCGGTGAAGGTGTACATCTCCTTCTCGACGATGTCGGTGGTGTCGCCGATCCCGCGGGCGAACAGCTCGGTCACCTCGAAGATGGGCAGCCGCAGCTCCTCGAAGCCGTACCGGTCGAAGATGGCGGCGCTCTCCCGCTCCACCAGGTGCCACAGGTGGATCTCGTCGGGGAGGATGTCGCGGGTGCCCCGCACGCAGGTGATCATGAAGCACCTCGAAGGGTGGAATCCGAAAGCCGGTATTGTATAGGAAACAATGGGAAAAAACAAATGGCGGCGGCCGGGCGGGCCGGCGCTAGTTCACCACCCAGCCCTTTTCCCGCTCGACGAACGACGCGCCGTGCATCTCGCCGTTCTTCCAGACGATGGCGATGATTCCCTTCACCTTCTTGCGGCCGAACGACAGGTTGACCTCGTATTCGCGGCCCACCTTGAACTCGGCGGGCAGGTTGTCCGCATCCTCGAACGAGAAGCGGAATCCCTTGCGCGACACGTTCTCCGCGATGATGGCCACCGAGCGGATGGTGTCCTGCTCGTCCATGAACTCCATGGTCATGGGCACCCGGATAGACACCCGCCCTTCCTTTCGTTGGACCTTCCAGTTATTCGACATACGTGATCCCAGTGAATTGGAGTTTCAGCCGGCCGCACTCGCCGCCCTTCCTTCTCCGGTTTCAGATGAGCGCCGCCGGAGAAAGATTCCTGACAGCCACCCGCAACCTGTCCGAGATCGGTTCGCCGGAGTCCCCGTCATTTCCGACGGTGACGCCAAGGCGTCACCTACAGCCCAGCGCGTGTAAAACGCATTATATCACAAAGCGCTGCTGCGGCAAGCAAGCCGGCCGGTTCGGCCTGACATTTCCCGAGGCCGGGGAATGGATCGCCCGGCCGGCCGCCCGTGGCGGGGGCGGCGCGATTTATGATTTATTGCCGGTCCAAAATTGGATAGACTGAGAAGGCGACAACTCCGGTTTCCGAGGGAGGTGACCCGTGGCCAACGCCAAACTGTACGTGGGGGCCTCGCTGGACGCACCCGGCGGCGCGCCCAAGGGACCCTGGCACTACGATCCCGACGATCTGACCACCCACGGCCTGATCGTGGGCATGACCGGCAGCGGCAAGACCGGTCTGGCCCTGGTCCTGCTCGAGGAGCTGCTGTTGCAGCGGATCCCGCTGGTCATCCTCGATCCCAAGGGCGACCTGGCCAACCTGTGCCTCCAGTTCCCCGGATTCGAGGCGACGGCGTTCGCCCCCTGGGTTTCGGCGGCCGAGGCGCGCCGGCGCGGATGCGAGCCGGCCCAACTGGCGGCGGAGACCGCCGCCTCGTGGCGCGACGGACTGGCCAAGTGGACCGTCGCATCCGAGCGGCTGAGCCAGCTCCGGGAGCTGGCCGCCTTTCGCGTCTTCACCCCGGGCTCGTCCGCGGGCGAGCCGCTCAACGTCCTGAGCATGCTCCAGCCGGATCGCGGCGACCTGGCCGATCCGGAGCGGCGCGCCGACCGCGTCAGCGGCGCCGCGTCGGCCCTGCTCGGACTGGTGGGGATCGAGGCCGATCCGATTCAGAGTCCCGAGCACATCCTGCTCGCCAACATCCTGGAATTCTTCTGGAGCCAGGGGCACGAGGTGACGATGGAGTCGCTGCTGGGCGCCATCCAGTCGCCGCCCGTGACCAAGCTGGGTATCTTCCCGGTGGACGAGCTGTATCCGCCCGCCCAGCGGCGCAAGCTGGCCATGACCCTCAACGGCATCGTCGCCGCGCCGTCCTTCGCCCTGTGGCGCCAGGGCTCGCCCCTGGCCATGGACGCGCTGCTGGCCGAGCGGGGCGGCCGGGTGCCGTGCAACATCTTCTACCTGGCCCACCTAAGCGACGCCGAGCGGATGTTCGTCGTCGCCGCGGTGCTCAACGAGATGGTCGCCTGGATGCGGCGCCAGCAGGGCTCCGACGCCCTGCGCGCCCTTCTCTACTTCGACGAGATCGCCGGCTACGCGCCCCCGTATCCGCGCAACCCGGCCGCCAAGGGACCGCTCATGACCCTGCTGAAGCAGGCGCGGGCGTTCGGCGTGGGCGTGCTGCTGGCCACCCAGAACCCCGTGGACGTGGACTACAAGGGGCTCACCAACATGGGCACCTGGTTCATCGGCCGCCTCCAGGCCGAGGGCGACAAGGCCCGCCTCCTCGACGGCCTCGAGCTGGCCGGCGGCGGGCCCGGCCGCGCCGACACCGACGCGGCCATGTCGGCGCTCCAGAAGCGGCAGTTCCTGGTGAAGAACGTCCACGAAGCGGCGCTGGCCTTCATCACCACCCGCTGGGCCATGAGCTACCTGGCCGGCCCCATGAGCCTGGCCAACGTGGCGGCGCTGTACACGACGGGCGTGCTGCAGAAGCCGTCCGCGGCCGGACCGGTGCCGGCGCTCGCCGCGGCGGCGGCACCGGCCGATACCGGGCCGCGCGCACCCGTCCCGTCCGCACCCGCGGGCTTGGACGGCGACCTGCCGGCCGAGCCGCAGGTCTTTCCGTCCTGGCCGCGGGTGTACCTGGCGCCGGGCTCCGCCCACTACGAGGAGCTGAAGAGCCTGTTTGCAAAAGTCGCGGTGCCCGAGGCGCTCCCCTTCCGCTACGCGCCGTACGTCCTGGCCCGGGTGAAGGCGGTCTTCGACGAGGAACGCCACCACTTCTTCGTCGAGCAGGAGTTCTACCGCGCCGCGGGTCCGCTGGACGCGGCCGCGACCCCGGTCTGGGAGAATCTGAGCGCCGTCTGGGCCGGCGCCCCGCTGTCGGTGCCGCCGGCGGCCGGCGCCCGCTTCGCCCCGGTGGCGGCCTCGTGGCTGGACCGGAAGGCCGAAGCGGCCCTGGCGGATACGGTGCTCGAGGATGTCTGGCGCGAGGAATCCATCGAGCTGCACCGCCACGCCGCCCTGAAACTGGTCGCGCAGCCCGGCGAGAGCCGCGACGCGTTCGTCGCCCGCTGCCGCGCCGCCGCCGACGACGAGGCCGACGCCGAGGTCCGGGCGCTGAAGAACCGCTACCAGAAGAAGCTGAACACCCTGGGCGACCGCCTGCAGCGCGCCCGGATCGAGCTGGCCCACAAGGAGCAAACCCACGCCGCGCGGCGCAACGAGGAGCTGATCAGCGCCGGCGAGAGCATCCTGGGCATGTTCCTGGGGTCGCGCAGTCGGCGGGCGTTTTCCGGCGCCATGACCAAACGCCGGATGACTTCCGCCAGCGCCCAGTCAGTCGAGGCCAAATCCCAACTGGTAAAAGACCTCGAGGCGGATGTCGCCGCCATGGAGAAGGAGCTGGCCGAGGGGATCGCCCGGCTGGAGCAGGAGGCGAACCGGCGGGTGGAGGAGATAGAAACGCTTCCGGTCCGGCTGGAGAAGACCGACATCCAGGTACTCGGCTTCACCCTGCTCTGGGTTCCGGTCCGCCCCTAGCGGCCCGGCGGCGCACGGCCGTGCTACAATTGAACCATCGACCCGCCAGGAGGCGACCATGGGCCAGCACGCGTACGTGGACCCCGACCTGTGCACCGGCTGCACCCTGTGCACGGATATCTGCCCCGAGGTGTTCGAGATGGACGGCGATGTGGCGGTGGCGAAACACCCCGACCACGCGGCGCTCGGCGTGACCGCCAAGGCGCAAGAAGCCGCCGACGCCTGTCCCGTCCAGGCCATCGTCATCGACCATGACTGATCCCACCGACGGAGCGTTTGGAACCCCGTCCCGGTGATTTGGGACGGACGACGGCCTTCCTTTCGGTTGGCTCAGCGATTCAATTCCGGGGTCTCCTGTAGGCGGCCGGCGGCTGCGCGCACGCGCGCCAGGCGCTCGGCGGCGATCCGGGTATCGTAATCGTCCGGCCCCTTCTTGTCGCGGAGCGCCGCGTATGTTTCGCGGAGCAGCGCTTCGCCCTGCGCCCGGTCACCGGTCCGCCAGAAGTATTCGCCCAGGTCGTTGCGCACCTGGGCCACCCGCCAGTGCTCCGGACCGAAAGCCGCCTCCAGCCGGGCCGCCGCCTCGCGCAGCAGTCGGCCGGCTTCGTCGAGCCGGCCGCGATCCAGCAGGATCCGGGCCAACCCGCGCTGCACCACGGCGAACAGCGGGTGCGCCTCGCCCACGGCCTCGCCGAAAATGGCCAGCGCCTCGCGGCTGGCCGTCTCGGCCGCCGCGTACTTCCCCTGACGGTCCAGGTTGGCCGCCAGGTTGTGCAGGGCGGTGGCCACCTCCACGTGGCCGGACCCGACGCTGCGGCGCAACAGGTCCACCGCCTGGCGGTATAACCGCTCGGCCTCGGCGTCGTTCCAGCCGTCGAGGATGTAACCCAGGTTGTAAATGCTTTTGCCCACGATGTAGTGGTCGGGTCCCAGAAATTCCTCATGAAGCCGCAGAGCTTCCCGCTGGCACGCTTCGGCCTCCTCGAACTTGCCCTGGTTGACCAGCACCGAAGCCAGGTTGTTCAGAGCGTGCGCCAGCTCGGGGTTCTCGTCCCCGAGCGTCTGGCGGAACATGGCGACGGACTCGCGCGCCAGCGGCTCCGCGGCGGCGAAATCGCCCTGCTGCAGCTTCACCACCGCCAGGTCATTGATGCTCTGGGCCAGCGAGGGATGAGCCCCCGGGTAAACCCGTCGTTTTTCATCCAGCACTCGCTGCATCAATTCCCCGGCGCGCCCGTACTCCGCCTGCTCGATGTAGACGTTGGCCAGATTGTGCCAGTTGTCCAGCAAGACTTCGGACGCCGCGGCACCCGCCGCCTGGTTGATGACCACGGCTTGCTGCAGCAACTCCGCGGCGGATGCGTACCGGCCCTGTTCCTTCTGGACCAGAGCCAGTGTCTGCAGCACGGCGGCGTACCGGGTGTCCTGCGTCAGGCCGCGCGCTTCCAATGCGCGGCGGGCGGCGGTGGCCTGCCGTTCGGCCGCCACCAGATCTCCCGCCTTGAGTTCCAAACCCGCCAGTTGGCCCAAGGTTGTCGCCACGGTTGCGTGATCTTTCCCCAGGTTGCTCTCGACAATCCGCAGCGCTTCGGTTTGCTGGATCCGGGCCGGGGCGTACAGACCGAGTCCCGCATAGGTGCTCGCCACCGCTTCCAGCAGCGAGGCCTTCGTTTGCGGCTGGGTGGCGAGTTCGAAGCGGATCCGCCGCGACGCGCGGTCCAGCAGCTGCCTGACGCTGATCTCCCCGCCCCGGGCGTCGTACGGGTTGGCGAACTTGAAGATGTCCAGCAGGAACCGGGTGATGGTCTCGGCGCGGTCCCGCTCGGTCTGGATCTGCCGCGCCTGGCGCGAGGTAACAAGGGCGTACCGGATGGAGACCGCCGTTATCCCGGACAGCAGCAGCAGGATCGCCGCCGAGGCGGCGACGCCCACGGTGTGCCGGCGCATGAACTGCCGGAACCGGTACAGTCCGGCCTGATAACCGGCGGGCGGCGCCGCCAGCACCGCCTGCCGGTGGAGGTGGCGCTCGAGGTCGGCCGCCAGTTCCGACGCCGATTCGTAGCGGTCCTGCTTCGATTTCTGCAGCGCCTTGGTGACGATCCAGCGGAGGTCACCGGCCAGCTCCCGCTGGAGCGCCCGGGCCGTCAGCTGCCGGGCCGCGGCCACCGCCTCGGCCCGCGCGGCGCCCAGTGCTCGAAACCGCTCGGCCGGCGGGGGTGGCGTCTTTTCCAGCACCGCGAACAGCAGTTCGTACAGGTTGGCGCCTTCCGACTCGAACGGACCCCGTCCGGTGAGCAGCTCGTACAGCGTCATGCCCAGGGCGTAGATGTCCGTCCGGGTGTCCACGTCCTCGCCCAGGGTGATCTGCTCGGGGCTCATGTAGGCCGGCGTGCCCACGACGCCGCCCGATTGGGTGGCGGCATGGGCCGCGGCCGCGTCTTTCTCCTGCTGGATCGCCTTGGCGATGCCGAAATCGATGATCTTGGGTACCGGGCGGCCGTCCTCCTCGTGCACCAGAATGTTGGACGGCTTGAGGTCCCGGTGGATGATCCCCTTCTGGTGGGCGTGCTGGACCGCCTGGCAGACCCGGATCATGAGCCGCAGGCGTTCGGCCAGCGGCAGGTTCCGGTTGTCGCAATACGCCGTGAGTGGTTCGCCGGCGATGTACTCCATCACGAAGTAGGGGAGGCCCTCCGGCGTGGCGCCCGCGTCGTAGATCCGGGCGATGCCCGAGTGGTTCATCAGCGCCAGGGTCTGTTTCTCCGCCTGCAGCCGCGTGCGCACGGAGGGGTCCGGAGAGCTCCAGAACATGAATTTCATGGCGACCAGGCGCCGCACCGGCTCCTCCTGTTCCGCCAGGAACACGGTGCCCATGCTGCCGGCGCCCAGCGTGCGAACGATCCGGTAGGGACCCACCCGGTCGCCGGGCGCCAGATCCGTCTTGTGACCCGGGGGTGGTGGCGCGGCGTCCGATGCCGCCGCGGCGGTATCCGCCGGTCCCGCCAGCAGACGGGTCATCTCGAGATGCCGCCCGGCGTCGCCGCCGCAGGTCAGGCGCAGAAAATCGTCGCGCACGTCCTCGGGAACCTGCCGCGCCAGCGCCAGAAGCTCCCGCATCCGGGCGTCGTCTTCAGGGTGGTGGGTGTCATTCATGGCTCTCCCTCCAGGCGGAATCCATGGGGCCTGAACCGGACGGGATCTCGTGAGATCGATTGTCCTGATATCTATTTCATCACACTCACACCGCGAGCGCAAACCGGGATCGGCCAAGAAGGGGAATTTGGAACCGCGGGACGGCCGCGCTCATCCAACGGGTGAACATCACCCGTTGCATGTGAGGGAATGATCTATGCTGCGTATCGTTCTGGCGGTCATCGCCGGTTACCTGGCCATGGCCGTGTTCGTGTTCGCCACGTTCTCCGCGGCCTATCTGATCATCGGTACGGAAGGCTCCTTCCGGCCCGGATCTTTCGACGTGTCAAAGCTCTGGATCGTGGTGAGCATCGTCCTGAGTATTGTCGCCGCGCTGGTCGGCGGCTGGGTGTGCGCCCGTATCGGACGCCGCCGCGCCGCGGTGATCGCGCTGGCCGTGGTGGTGGTGGCGCTGGGCCTGGCCGTCGCGGCCATGGAATTCACCCACAGCGGCGAGCCGGTGCCGGCGGCGCGCTCCGGCGAGATTTCCAACTTCGACGCGATGCAGATGGCGCAGCAGCCCCTGTGGCTCACGCTGCTCAACCCGTTCCTCGGCGCCGCGGGCGTCCTCCTCGGCGCCCGTCTCCGCAGGCCGGAGTGACGCGCCGGACGTTCGTGGTACAATCACGGCGCGGATCGTTCCGTCAACAAGCACCGCGGCAGGAGCTCACCCGTGCCCGACCACGCCGCCCGACGGCCGCTCGGTTCGCTGGAGCGCGCCATCGAAATCGCCGCCCGCGGGCACGCCGGCCAGACGGACAAAGCCGGCGCGCCGTACATCCTGCACCCCCTGCGGGTGATGCTCCGGCTGGAGACGCTGGAGGAGCGCATCGCCGGCGTCCTCCACGACGTCATCGAGGACTGCGGCTGGACGCTGGACTCCTTGCGCGCCGAGGGTTTTTCCGAGACCGTGCTCGCCGCCCTCGCCGCCGTGACGAAGCGCGCCGGCGAGGCGTACGAAGACTTCGTCCTCCGGGCGGCTGCTCACCCCGTGGGCCGGCGGGTGAAACTGGCCGACCTCGAGGACAATTGCGACCTCGCCCGCATCGCCGCCCCCACCGACAGGGACCGCGCCCGCATCGAAAAGTACCGCCGCGCCATCGCCCTCATCCGGAGCCTGCCGGCGGCGGCCGACCGATTGCCCTGATTGGCCGGTGAGACCGGCTCTGGGAGATGTGATGGGACTCGCCTGTTGGCTACGCGGCCATGAGCCGGATGCGCGCTGCCGGTGCGCGCGGTGCGGGCGAACCGTCCACGACATCGAGGAGACGATCATCTGGACCGACACGGGGAACTACGAGACCAGCACCGAGCCGTGGCTGTCGGAGAAAACGAAGACGACCGCCTGGCGCTGCCGACGGTGCGGCTGGGAGGATAGGGTGACGACCCCGCCGGCGTGGTACATCGGATGAGCCGGAGAGCGTTGACGCGCGGGTCAGGAGTTCGGCGATGACGATCCTGCCTCTGGTCATTCTGGCGGTGCTCGGTCTTGCCCTGGTCCTGGGGTGGGCCGTCGTGAACGTGGCGCGCGCCGTCCGCGCCGGCCGGCCCGTCCGCGTTCTCCATGGCGCCACGCTGCTGGCGACAGCCGCGGGGGTGGGGCTGATCTGGTCCATGGCCTGGTACGTGTACGCCGCGCTGGGCCATTCCGCGCGCCTGTCGCCGGGGACCCGAATCGCGCTCCTGGGGGGCGGCATCGTCTGCTTTCTCCTGCCGGTGGGCGCGCTGGCGTGGTGTCGGCGCCGCCGCCTGAAGCGGGAGCGGTCGCCGAAGGGTTAAATGGACGGACGACGAGTCGATGCTGTTCCGCGCGACTTGACGCACCGAGACCACAAGGAACAGCCATCGACTATCAACTAGCAACCATCAATCATCACCTGTCGCTTTCGAATACGATTACGATGACGAGCACGATTACGAGTACGATTACGAGCACGAGAACGAATAGGCGAGTGCGAACGTGACGGGGCGGGGAGGGGGGGCGAGGATGGATAACCTGAGAATCTACGGACGGGCACCGTACCGCGTGGCGGTGATCCACGGCGGGCCCGGCGCGCCCGGCTGCATGGCGCCGGTGGCCCGCGAACTGGCCGACGCCTGGGGCGTGCTGGAGCCGCTCCAGACCGCCGACACGCTGGACGGCCAGGTGGCGGAGCTGCGCGCCGTTCTGGCCGGCGCTGGCGAAATGCCCCTGGTCCTGATCGGATCGTCCTGGGGCGCCATGCTGGCGGTCGTGCTGGCGGCGCACCACCCTGAGTGCGCCCGCCGGTTGCTGCTGGTGGGGAGCGGCGCGTTCACGGAACGGCACGCTGCGGCCGTCCAGACCACCCGCTGGAACCGCCTCAACGCGGCCGAACGGCGGGAATGGACGGCGCTGGCCGACGCGGCGTTCGGCGACCCCGGCCGGCCCGAGGCCGACGCCGCCTTCGCCCGGCTCGGCGCCCTGGCCACCCGGGCCGACGCCTGCGATCTCCTGACGACGGACACCGGGGCGCTGGCCCACCAGGCCCGGATCTACGCCCGCGTCTGGCCGGAGATGGCGGAGCTGCGCCGCCGCGGCGGGCTCCTGGAGCTGGCGCGGTCGGTCCGCTGTCCCGTGACGGCCATCCATGGCGACTGCGACTCCCACCCGGCCGACGGCGTGGCCGAGCCGCTGGCGGCGGTCCTGCCCGGCTTTCGGTTCGTCCTGCTGGAGCGGTGCGGGCACCTCCCCTGGCTCGAGCGGCACGCCCGGGACGCGTTCTTCCGAACCCTTCGCGCCGAGCTGCGGCTGGCGTATCCGCCGGCGCCCCCCGCCTGATCCGCCGCGGCGGCGCAGCGACGATTCTCTGATCGTCGCGACGGTGTGCCCTCGAGCCGCGCCTCACTGGGTCAGGCAAAACGGACCGTACCCCGGACACCGGCATAGTCTGTCTCCGCGATGCCAAGTGACAAATGAGCAATGATCGATGACAAATGAAATTCCTTGTCATTTCGGGCTGCCTGCCACGAAGTCGCGTTCGGCTCCTCTCCGCAATGCCAAATGACAAATGAACAATGATCGATGACAGACGAAATTTCCTGCGGTGAGCGTCGGCCGGTCGGATTTTCCGCACAGCCGCTTCCCTTGACAAACTCCGCCCCCGCTTCTACACTCATGCCCGGATCTTTTCGGGCGGGACATAGCGCAGCCTGGTCAGCGCGCCTGCCTTGGGCGCAGGAGGTCGCAGGTTCAAATCCTGCTGTCCCGACCATTTCTATCCGCCGGCGGATGACGATGCGGATGCCGGCGCCCGGAGGCGCCGGCGGATCGCGCCGCCCGGAACCGGCGTCCGTGATCGCCGCCTCTTTATGCGCGCCCGTAGCTCAACCGGACAGAGCACCGGCCTTCTAAGCCGGGGGTTGCAGGTTCGAGCCCTGCCGGGCGTACCAATCTTATCAATGGTTTATGGCGATTCCATAAAATTCAAAAATCGCCCTTGTCACACTGGCGTCACAGTGAGATAATTCTCATGGTGACGCCATCAGTTTTTTCACCCTGATTTATTGATATGGCGCCACCGGTGAACTGGTCCTGCAATATTCGCAGCGGGAGTGCGACCATGGCCACTATCCGGAAGAGAGTGTGTGCAGACGGGACAGTTACTTTCCAGGTCCAAGTGCGAAAGAAGGGCTGCCCGCCGGAAAGCGCATCCTTCACCAAGATCACCGACGCGAAGAAATGGGCCATGTCCATCGAGTCGGCCATCGTGGAAGGCCGGCATTTCTCCCGCCATGAAGCGGCCAAGCACACCCTGTCGGACGCTATCAGCCGGTATCGCCGGGACATACTGAACCGTAAGTCCCCGAGCACCATCCCCACCATCCTGCCACGCCTGGATTGGTGGAATGAACGGCTCGGGGACCACTCCCTGGACAAGATCACACCGGCCCTGATCGCCGAGTACCGCGACCTGCTCCTGCGGGAAGGTCCGGGCAATGCCGCCGGTGGCCGCCGGGCGTTGCAGGGCGGCGGCGTCTCGCCGCAAACCGCCAGGCACTATCTGAACATCCTGAGCCACCTCTTCGCGGTGGCGGTCCGGGAGTGGGGCTGGCTGGCGGATTCCCCCATGCGGAAAGTGGACAAGCCGCGCATGAGTCCGGGCCGGGTGCGCTTCCTCTCTAATGAGGAGCTGTCCGCCTTGCTGGAGGCCTGCCGCGACAGCAGCTGCGGCTACCTGTACCCGGCCGTCATGCTTGCCTTGACGACTGGCATGCGGCGGGGGGAGCAGTTGAGTCTGACCTGGGAAAACGTGGATTTCGAGCGCGGCTGGATCACACTCGGCATCACCAAGAACATGCAACGCCGAGGCGTGCCGCTCGTCGGCGCAGCTCATGAGGCCCTGAAATCCTTGCGGACCGTCCGCCGGATCGACACGAACCTGGTCTTCCCCTCGCATGACGGGAAAAAACCATACGACATCCGGCGTCCTTTTTCCTTCGCTCTGAAGAAGGCGGGCATCCAGGATTTCCGCTGGCACGACCTGCGGCACTGCGCCGCCAGCTACCTGGCCATGAGCGGCGTACCGCTCAAGGTGATCGGCCAGCTCCTCGGCCACCGCACCAGCGCCATGACCGACCGCTACTCCCACCTGGCCGACCAGGTGGTCACCGATGCCGTGTCGAAAGTCATGACCAAGCTCTTCAAATGAGGATGCCGGGTATCATTCACGATCCTTTAAAATATTTTAAGGATTGTGCAGGACCGTTGAGGTGGGATACGCGCAGGGGGCTCCAGCTATGGAACTTTTGCCCCCAAAGCTCCCAAGGGAGGGGTTATTTCCTTTCATATCATCAAATTGCCGTTGTCAGCATGGCCGTTTCAAGCTGACAATCGGCTGACAATCATGCTCCCAAAGCGAGGCGGAGCCCACCCGCTCCGGCGAGGGGAGGATGGATTTTGTCAGCATGAGCGGCGGTTTTGGGAGCATGTTGTCAGCTTCATTTTGCCATGCTGACAACGATAGCTCGTTGATACCATTGGAATAAGTACCTTCTTTGTCAGCTTTGTCAGCCGAAATGTTCAGTAGACCGGGCCGCAGAAACAACACCGGCCGGTTTCTCCCCTCCAAAGTTCGGCGCACGGTGAGGGTCCGCTTGTTGGCCTCGCAGGCGGTCAGTGCGCCCCGCTCCCGCAGCCGCCGCCACAGCGTGGTGGGCGAGAGGTGGATCCCTTCGCCACCGCTGGTGGACATGGCCTGGACCGCCCGGTAGGCCGCGTCGGGCATCAGGTAGACGTCCTCGCCGTCCACCCAGCCCACCCGCTGACCGTGGGGCTCCCACACCGGGCTTCGCAGCGTACCCTGGTTGTTCGGGTTTTCCCGCCAGCCCCAGGCGCCGGGTGAGGCGGGGCAGCCGCCGTCCCGCCCGGCCAGGTGGGCTGTGCCGCTGGCCAGGGCGGCATGGAGCAGCTCGAAGAATCGCTGCACCGGATCGGCGGCCTCCTGCTGCTGGGCCTGGGTGCGGGCCACCTCGCCGAAGCAGGCCCAGGCCCGGCTCCACACACTCTCCGCCAGCTGCTCCGCGATGGCGTGGATCTCAACCGCAAAGAGCAGGAAGATCCGCAGACCGGCGGCCAGCTCCGCCAGGTTGGCCGGCGTCCGCTTGTGCCCGCCCAGGAGGGTGAGGGCGTTCCGGTACCGCTGGGTGTCCTCGCGTAGCGCCGTTCTCGCCTCCGGGTAACGCCGGGCCAGCCACTGGACGAAACCGGCAGTGGCCGCGGCGAAGCGACCGTCGGCCGCCAGGCGCTGGCATTCGGTCAGATGCTCCCAGCGCATGGCGCCGGGCTCCAGCTCCAAGACCATCAGCCGGGCCCGGATGCTATGGCCGTGGGGCACGTCCTCGCCGGTGGAGAGGACCAGGCCCCGGGGCGGCCGCTCTGCCAGGAGCTGCCCATCCCGGCTCAGGCGCATCCGGCCGGCTAGGTTTCCCTGGGCGCGGAAGAGTCGCTCCGCCTCCCGGTGATAACGCCACACGTCGGTGGCGCCGCCGTGCGGGGCGAAATCGTCCACCACGCAGAGGGTGTCCTTTAGGGAGAAAGCCAGCACCTCCAGGGCATTCCCGGTAGAGGACCATCCACCCGGCAGGTGCCGGGCGTTGAGTCCCGCCCCGAAGTGCTGCTGAGCCAGGGCGGCCAGCTCCGACTTGCCCGAGCCGGATGGGCCGGTCAGGTGCAGCCCGAAGTCGGCGGAGCCCAGCACCGCCCGCCAGACGGCGGCGAACACCGGCAGGGTCACCGCGTCGGGGGCCACTTCGATCATCCTCAGGCTGTCCGCCACCGCATCCGTCAGGTCCAGGCGATGGGGAACCGCCGGCAGGGCGAACCCTCCCAGGCCCTTCGGCAGTTCCACCTCCACACCGCTGAGGCCGCCGTCCGGCCCGATGGCGCCGGTGCCGTGAAGGTAAGTCCACAGGCCGTCCATCTCCCGCCAGCCGGTGTGGGTGAACACCGTCCGGTTGCGGATGGAGCGGCTCAGGAGCTGGATGGCCACCCGCACGTGGTCCCGCAGCGAGCGGCCGGGGAAGACAACGGCCTCGGCCCCTATCTTGTCGTGGATCCAGCCCAGGCTGTCGAACTGCCGGGCCGGGAGGATGAACGAGGCGGTGCGGCCCTTGAGCTGGCTCTGGATCTGGAAGAAGCGGGCGCTCTCCACCCCGTCGTCGTGGTGCAGGTCCGCCACGATCCGGGCGGTGAAGTTGGCCAGCTTCACCTTCTCCAGGCTGTCCCTCATCGACTTGATCAGGTAGAGTCCGTCGCGGGCCTCCTGGTAGTCGCCGACGGTGCTTGGCTCCGCCTCGTCGTCTTCGTCGTCCCGCCAGACCAGTTGCTCGGCGTCGTCCATGGCCTTGCTGAACACGGCGCGGAACCGGCTGGGATCCTGCAGGTGCAGGGCGTTGGGGTCCTTCACCCCGAGCCGCTCCATGCGGATGACGAAGGCCCGGCCCCGCCAGGAGGTTTCCCGCAACCGGCGGCTGATCCCGTTGACGAAGGCCCAGCCGCCCTGGTCCGGCTCCTGGACCACGTAGAGGGTGCGCACAGAACCCAGGACCTCGGGTGTGATCTTCTCCGTCAGGGTGGCGCCGGGCACGCCCAGCACCGGCAGCCGGTGCAGGGCCAGGGTCCAGGTGTCCGACTCCCCCTCCACCAGGAAGAGGGTGTCGTCCCCGACCCGGCGGTGGAGGCCGTACAGGATCGGGACGTGGCCCTTGACCCAGCGGCTCCCCTCGGCGGCCGTGGCGTGGGTGCGGATCCGTTCCGCCCGGGTCTCGCCGCCGGCGTCCTTGTACGGGATCACCACGGCTCCGCCCCGCTCGATGAGCCCCCACTCACGCAGGAACTCCACCGGGATCCCCTTCGCCTCGGCCAGCCGAGCCACCGTCAAGCGTCCGCCGTCGTTGGATTTTCCCTGTGGCGGCGGCGGAGCGACGGATCGTTTCGGCTTCGAAGAGTCAGCCGTTGCGGTCATTCTGCTCGCTGTTTCTCCGTTTCTCCGTTTCACCCCATCGGTTCCCCTCGCCGCTTCGCCGCTTCGCCGTTTCGCCGCTTCACATCCCCCCGTAGTAAAATCACCGGGCGAAGCGAAGAGATCCCGCCACTCCAGCCCCAGGGCGGCCACGATGGCGTCCGTAGAGCATCCGGCGAAGCAGTGCAGGAGGATCCGCTCGGCGGTGAACGTCACGCTCAGGGACGGCTCCGAGTCCCGGTGTGCCGGACAGCTCGCCTGATACTGCTGGTCGTGGACGCGTCGGACGTTCTGGAGCCGTTCGAGAAATCGGCTCCGGTCGATCATTGCTGGACCTGCCGGTCGAGGAGCCACCGCTCGAAGGCGTCGATGTCGATGAGGAGCTTCCGGCCGAGCTGGACCACGCAGTTGGCCAGGCCGTTCCGGTCGCGGAAGAAGAGCTGCTCGCGCAGCCACCCGTGGGTGAGGCAGGGGTTGGCCGTCAGGATGTCCTTGACGGTGACGAGCCGTCGGCTGAGCTTCGCGTCGGTATTCATAATGAGTCCCTCCAGAAATTAAAAGTGTTGCCCGGTATCGAGACAACGGGAGAGACTTTACTCGGTTTTGCCCGGCTGTCAATGGCAAAATTTCCGCAAAGTATTCATATATATGGATATAGAGTAAATTATGTAGAAGAATTTTCCACAAAACCAAGGATTTTTCCAAGTCAACCTGCAATATTATTTTGTATTTTTCCAAATGGATCTCATTGAATCTCCGCAAATTCCATTGTTTCGAGTCGGACAGCACTGAGTTTCCGTCTTTTTTTTGCAGAAATAATTCATCCATCCGCCGGCCTCCTGGAGTCGGTACATTGTTGGTTAAGATGATATTTTTATCTTATTTATCTTATTTAGTTGTTTTATCAGTTTCATCTGTTGTATCTTGACCCCATCTTTTATCTTCTTCATCCGTAGGAGGGGTTTTGAAAGTCATCACCATCGCCAACCAAAAGGGAGGAGTCGGCAAGAGCACCCTCTGCACCAACTTGGCGGCGTTGTTCGCCGCCGAGGGCCGGAAGGTGCTGCTCCTGGACACCGATCCCCAGGCCTCTAGCATCGCTTTCCGGGAGAAACGAGCCGAAACCAGCAACGGGCTGCCGGAGTTCTCCGCCGTTCAGATCCAGTCGCCCACCGTCCACAAGGACATCGCCAGCTTCACCGGCTTCGACGTGATCCTGGTGGACACCGGCGGCCGCGACAACAAGATCTTCCGCTCCGCCGTGCTGCCGGCCGACCTGGTGCTCGTCCCCCTGTGCCCCTCCCAGTACGACTTCTGGGGCTCGGCCGACACCTTCGACGCCCTGAAGGAGATCCGCCTGAGCCGCCCGGCGCTCCAGGTGCTGGCCTGCTTCAACATGGTCATCCCCAACACCCGCATCGCCCAGGAGGTCCTCTCCGCCAAGGCTGAATTCGAGGCCGGCTATGAAGTCCGCTTCATGGACAGTCACCTCTGCGGCCGCGTCGCCTACAAGTACTCCGCCGGCGACGGCCGGGCCGTCACCGAGGCGGAAAGACGCTCCCGCGACCTTCTGGCCGCCCGGGAGATGACCGCCTTCTACCAGGAATTGCAGGGGGTTCTCTATGGTGGAACTGCGTCGTAAAATTAAACCGACCCCGCAGCCGCCCTCCTCAGTTGATGAATGGATCGACCGCGCCACGGCGGACGGTGGGGCTCAAAGAGCTTCCGAGGCCTCCGCAGGACCCGCAAGAAAGGCAACCCCACCGCGGAAGAACCGGAAGAGATCTCAAAAAGTGGACACGCCCAAGAAAGCCGAGTCAATCCCTCAGGCGGACAGAGCGTCAACCGCTGCCCAGCCGCACCGATATATCAGTTTTGCTATCGACACCGTCACCCTCGGCCTGTTCCGGGAGATCAGTTTTAAGTTGGACAAGGGGAACGCGGGCACGCTGGTCCATGTCATCCAATCATGCACCCGGATGACTGATGCGGATTTTCAGAGTTTTCCGGAGAGCCGGCTGGTGTCCGGCCACGCCAAGCGGACCATGTCCTTCCTGCTCCCCCAGGACGCCATTGCCGAGGTGGACGCCCTGGCCGGGCGGCTCCGCGTCCGAAACAAGTCCGGCCTGTACCGCTACTTAATTCATCTTCTGGCGAATTCCATGGGCATCACTCCGCGGTACTGAAGATTCCCGCGCCGTCGTGTGTCCCCGCAAAATGAGATTGGGTCAATCGGACAGCCGGAACTGCTGACGGTGCCAGCTCAACGAGTGCTGCGCCGGCCACAGGATCCGGTCTGCTGGCGGGATCATCCCCCGGCCGGCGAGGGTCAGCAAGAAACCGGGCACATTCGGGCTGGTGCCGATTTGGCGGGAGGCGAGGACCGTGTAATCGCCGGCGACTCCGAGCATCCCCTCATCGAAGGCCCAGTGGCAGAGCTTGCACAGCGCCATCCCGTTCCGGATGTCGTCGTTGTGACTGATGGCCCACGGAATGATGTGGGCGGCGTCCACGGCCGTGTGCCCTTCGGGGGTGAGGATGCGCACTCCGCAGAGGGCGCAGCGGTGGTCATAGCAGCTCACCACCACGCGTCGAAAGCCCTGGTTGCGTGCGGCTGCCGGCACGTCTTCCGGTTCTCCGGGATCCCGGACCAGCGGCTGTTGGGCCTTTTCCAGAAGGTCCCGCCCGTACTCGAAAGCCTCCGCGTTGATCGCCACCTGCTGCTCCAGTGCAGACAGCGCCGGCTCGGCAAAACAGCTGTGAAGCAGCACGCCCCGCAAGGAGGCGCGCCCCTCCGCTTGCTGTATAAGGAAAAACAGCTCCTCGACCATCCGCGCCCCGATGGCGACGCCGCGGAGCTGAACCACTGTGCTGATGGAGCTGAGCGTGGCTCGGTCGATGGCCTTGCCGGGGAGGGGCACTAGCTCCCAGAAGGGTTCATTGTGGAGGCGCGAGAACGGAAAGGCGATGCTGCTCTTCTGTTCCAGGGGGACGACGCGGCGCCAGTACCCGGTGAAGAGTTCGTTCAGCTCGTTCAGATCCCCCGTGATGTCGATGAAGCTGGACGTCAGGGTGCCACGGGCGACCAGGTCCAAGATGGACAGCAGCAGCAGCGGCTTGTGGGGCGCGCGCCGCTTCGTGGACGGCCCCCAGACCGGGCCGGGCGCGCGCCGCAGCCGGGCGAAGAGGTGGCAGTAGTGCTCCAAGGCGGTCATTGGTCCTTCCAGTACGGCGCTTTATCCGGGAAGATCCAACGTACGCCTCCGCGCGGGTCCGCCACGTCGCCGGCGTATCGCGGGATCAGGTGAATGTGCAAGTGCATCACCGTCTGGCCCGCCGCGGCGCCGTCGTTGATCCCGATGTTGAAGCCGTCGGGCCGGTGTGACTCCAGCAGCCGCGACTGAGCCGCCGCCAGCAAGTCGAACAGCGCCCGCCGCTCCTCCGCCGTGGCTTCGAACAGCGACCCTATGTGCCGTTTGGGGATGACCAGAGTATGCCCAGGCGACACCGGAAATCCATCCCTCAACGCTAGGGCAAGGTCGTTTTCTAGAAAGGCCCGTCCTTGCTCAAGTTTGCAGAAAGGACAAATTTGACTCATCGTGTTGCCTTGCCTCCGTACTAGATCTCCAGAATCTGGCCATCGGGCAGACATTGGACCTCCGGACCGAAGAGGGCTGCGTAAGCCTCGGGACGTTGGGTGTGGATGGGGATAATCCGGCGGGGCTGTAGCGCCCGGACCAGCGCCTGGAGATCGGCGACGAACGCGTGACCGCTGGTATGCACGTGGATCGGCTCGATGCCGTGGGCGGCCCAGAACTCCCGCTCGCTGTCGTAGTAGCCCCACCACTGGCTGTAAACCAGCGCCGCACCGCCCAGTTCCCCGGTGCTGGCGAATTTTTTCCGGACGGCGAAGTTGTTTTTGATCACCATCTCACACCGCTTTTCAAGAATATCTTGAAAGCTTATCTTGGCGGGTTTGAAACGCCATAAATCATCCCGCTTAGCCATCCGGCTGGTGTGTGAACTCGAACCGAAAAAGATATTGATTCCCTTGTCATAGTATTGAGGCAGCTTTCCGCCGAGCCTGTCCAGGATGAATGCCGTGTACGGATCGATCACCAACGTCTTGCCGGTGCGGAGGCAGGCATAGAAGACGGATTCAAGCCGGTCGGTGTTCTGGGACGAGAAGGCAATGAACGTCAGATCGCTGCGCGACCGGAGGATTCGCTCCAGTTCGTTCTGCACCGCCTTCTCGCTGGGCAGACCCGTCTCCGCCCGGCCCAGGACGGTGCCTTCCATGACTAGCGCGTCCACGGGCGCCGGCGGATCTGCCAGAAGTTGATCGAACACCTCGCGCTTCCGCCCGTGCCCCCGGAAGTCGCCGCTGTAGAACACCCGCTTTTCCCCCGCTTCGACGAGGAACGCCAGCGCCCCGTAGGCCGAGTGGTCCATCAGGTGCGGCGTGACCCGGAACGCCCCGACAGTGAACGGTTCCCCGGCGGCGATGGTCCTTAGGTTCCGCACGGGCGGCGCGGCCGGTCGGAAATACTGGCCGATACTCAGCAGTTCCTGCGTCTCCTGGTTGGCATAGACCGGGATCTCCGGGTGGACGTACCCCAGCAGCCCGTGGTGGTCCGGATGGGCATGGCTGAGAAGGATCCCGTCAAACCGGGGACTTTCTTCTTTATGTAATCCTGTCAGTGGAAGCAGACATTGCTGTGGAATCTGATTTCGGGATCGGGCCGAAGATATCTCGATATCATCGAGTGGCAGTCCGTAATCCAACAATATGCTGCTCACACCTGACTTCAGCTCCAGGCAGGAACCGCCGATTTGATTACTGCCCCGATGCACACACATGATCATTTTCTAGTCCCAACTTCAATAATCGTTTGTATGGTGAAATTATTCGATAATTAGATCAGCCTTTGTATTCATACACTAAGTACTTTGGCCGGCTACCGTCGGGGTTCGCAGCAAAAACCACCCTGTGAATATATGCCCTGATAGACATCAGCTGTGAGGAAGATGTCTTTGTGTTCAGGGCAGCCCGATCTCTCTGTCGCCACTGCGAAAAGGCCTCCGCGAAATCCTTCTCTGAAATTCTCGCATTCCTTGAGTAGAACCTGATTGTTTCACCGATTCCATGATCGCCCCATTCCGAAGTGGTCAACTCAAAAAAACCGGCAACATTCTTGAAGAGTATGCTGGCCTGATCGTACCTTCGCCCGAGCTCAATGGCTTCCTTCTCCCTGATGTTTGGAAGAAACAGCAACTCCTCTTCAGAGAGCGACCCGTTCTCCAACCATTGGATCACCAGGATGTAGTAACCATACTTCCTGGCCTCCACAATCAAATTGCAGTGTCGTCGGTAGTTTTCCTTCATCCCTGCATGGGGCAGAGCGGCTGAAATGACTGCAAAGTCAGAGTCCCCATGCAAGTGGTCAAGAAATTCAAGGTTGTTAAGTGGGCAGGAGTCTTTCATCTTGCCACTCATGTCTGCTCCCAAAATCCGCTCATTCTATCGATCACTTCGTTGAGCAGCTCCCTTTCATTGGGGGGAGAGCCGCTGTGCCTTTCCCAGATTTCAGCGGCGACCCGGGCGATCTTTTCATAGACTGCGTGATCGCGCATCCAGTGAGAGAGTTCGTCGTCAGCATCGCGCAGGGTGACCAGGAGCCAAACCACTGGACGCGGGTCTGCCATCTGCACGAAAAAGTCACTCTCGCCCCGGGGGCGTTTTGAGTTGGCAGTTATGATCACGCCCGCCCCACCCCATTCGGCAGTCATTTTTAAGGTGCGCCATGGGGTCTCTCTTGCATTGACTGCCGCCCGGAGCACCTCGAGTTCGTGATGAAACTTGATTTTAGCGCGGTTCTGCCTGGCGCACTCCCTGTTCGCCTGCCGCTTCCATTTCCGCCTTTCCCGCAGAACGATGCGAATCATCTGTTGTTTGACGGCTTCCTCATAACGGGTCTTGGAATCATAGCTGTCATCTTCCGGTTCCGTGATAGAGGCCAGAATGGCTTCCCGCTCACTTTTCAGCACTTCCACGCAATGTCCTCGGAGATCATCATCACCTTCGAGCTCTGGGACAGTGCCGGCGTGAAATGGGCTTAAGGCCCTATTGAAGGCCTTATTCTTGGCTCTCTCATCCATATCTTATCCTCTGGTAACATCGAAGCTTATTCAACCAGCTGATTATTCTGCCTTCTGCACGTAGAAAAATACCACATCTTTAGCTATATCAAGATTTTCTCCAATTTGGATCTCGTTTTTGATCTCTTTAATGGTCGCCAGCTTTTTACGTCTGGCTTCCTTCCAGTCTTCCTCCTTCTTTTCGAACAGAGGTTTATGCTGATATATAACGAGAAAATCTCCTGATCCTAATGACTCATAAGTGGTTTTCACATTTTCAAGAGTGATGTGACGTTCTGTAGATCGTTTGCCTGGTTGAAGCCCTGTATCCGGATCCAACAAGACGACTTTTCTGTACGTACGCTTCTTCAATTCTTGAAAGACTTGCATAAAATATTCTCTCTGTGGGTCATCTTTGGAGGCCACTGGTGGATCTAGCATCTCAATCTCTTGTTTTAATGACAAGAATTTCTGCAACTCCTCTATCGATTCTAACTTCCTTCTCTTCTGAAAAAATGTTGCTATCTGTTTCTCGTAGCCATCCCACGATTCACTTTTATCCTCCTCCTTTGCCCATCGGCAAGCGACTTGGATGATTCGTGCTGCAGTGTTATCCTCAGCTAAACGAACAAGTAAAGCCCATTTAACAACGTCTCGCCGATCGCCAAACCATTGGGTTCGCATCGTGTTCCTCCTAGAGAAAAGATGATGAGTATTTAATAGGCACCGACACAAACACGTTGATGCTTGCTGAGTCATATTGAGAAGTTGGGCCCCTGTTTTCTAGAGTAAAAATATCATAAATAGGCTCATCATTCATCCGGCCATTGCTCCAATTCCCCTTGCACCCGGCGTAAGTCTTTTGGAAAATGCCGGGTGTCCACATGGATCCACCGGTCCAGCCAGCCGCGGGCGGATAGCCAATCCAGCTCGCGTTGCATCGGGGCGTCGTCCAGCCAGAGGAAATCGCCTTCAAGAGCCTCCGTTTTCATCGCCTGGAAGCTTGTCGGTTTCACCTTGGCGGCGAGGGCCATGAATTCCGCTGAACCATACGGAGCAAGGTATTTCAAGACTCCCTCGGTCCGGCCCTGGCAGTGAGTGGACAGCCAGAAGCAGTCGAACCGGGCCAAGGCGAAAATCAGGAAGTCCTCGGCACCCAATGCCAGGCGGATCTCGGGTGAACGGATATCTGCCTTTCCCAGCAGCACTCCGTCGATGTCCAGATACAGATTCATGACACTGTCCATGGTCCTTTACGTGCCTTCACTCCATTGGCGATTGCCGCCTCGATTTCTCCCTGTGTCAGAGTGGCTTCACCTTCCTGTGAGCCGGCCGTGGCCGCCTGCAGGCGGTCGATGATCCGGCTGAAACCGGTGAGGGTCAGCCCCATCTCCGCCCAGGCTTCTTCATCGCAGATCACCAGTTGCCAGCCGTTCTCCAGCTCTATCCAATCCAGATCCACTTCCTCGTTCTGCTCTTGTTTCTCCGCGGGTGGATCTTCCTCCATCATTTTGTCCAAGTACTCTGGTTTCATCGGTCGCTCCTATGATTTGGAAAAACAGGCTGCCACTCCCCCCTTGTCCCCGGCTTCGCCTCCCCCCTCCAGGCCAGCAATTCGAAGCGTCGGGGTCGGGCCATGAGCGGCAACCTGTTAAAAGCCAATCCTCTTCGCGGCACATGCATGCACCTCTTTGACCTTCCCCTCCAGGCCCAGCGGCTCGCCGCACCGCCGGTAGCAGGCAACGATGTCTTCCCACCGGCAGCCAAACCGCCCAGGGTCGGTGATCACCGTGGCGATGTGGCTCACTCCCACGGGGATCACCTGGCCGGTCGGTTCGATCCAATATCTCTCGGATTATTCCATAATCTATCTCGCTCGTTCCCGCTAAGTGGGTGCATGCCGATTCCTTCGGCAATCAATCGACAAATTTTCTTACTCTGCATCAGTGGGTGCTTTCGGTTTCTTCAGCGATTGGTCCCGATCCATGTCACCGGTCGCGGATTGACCTGCCATTCCTCCCAGCCCATCCTTCAGATGTGGAGTGATATCCCGACTCTCTAAAAGTACACTCAACTGAGGTTCGTGGGTGGGTGGCTGGAGTTCGTTCGTGACCCGGCCTTCCAGATCGAAACAAATCCGCTCCGCAGGGTTTTCATAGTAGCTTCGGAAGTACACGAAGCCCAGGATCCGGCCGAAGAAATCGGTTTTCCCTGCTTGCTGCCGCACATAGTCCGCGATGAAAGGTTGAAGCCTGCGGCATTCCTCCTCCAGTCCAAGGCCAAAGGTCCCCGCAGGAAGGTCGACATACTTCTGGCGTATCCCTCCCGTAAGGGCGCAAAACATCAGCTGGGCCGGCCGGTCCAACTCCGTTTCCACATACAAGTGCGGTCGAAACGCATTCGCCTCCCGATCGATTCGCGCTCGTTCCCGACCCACGGTTTCGGCGCGCACCGCGGCGAGCACTTCCGCTTGGTCCATTTCCAGAGCGGACGGCAGGTTTTTCAGGATGAACGGGTTCGGCTGGCCATCCCGCATCATCCGCTCCAGAGCGTTTATTCCGCCGGAAATGTTTTTATAGCTCAACCGGCGAACCAGTTCCGATTTTTTCATTCCCAACGCGTCCAGCCGCTCCAGGATCAGTCGTTTCAGGCCGCTTTCCAACATGGTGTTCCTCCTTCATCTGCTTAAAAACCAATCTTCTTCTCTGCCCCGGCATGCGCCGTCTTGATCCTCGTCTCCTCCGCCAGCGCCGCCACCAGGGCCGCCGGCGTCACCTCGGACGGCGGCAGCAGGCCGAACCGGTCCCGCACCGCCCGGAAGTCCCCCGGCGCCAGCGCGTGCATCGACCGCAGCGCCGCTGCGGACTCCCGATCCAGGGGGCGCTCCGTCAGCGGGGCCAGCAGGCGGCGGTAGAAGATCTCCGCCCCCGCCTGGGTCAGCCAGTCGAAGCCGACCTTGTGCTGGAACCGCCGCAGTGAGGCCTCGTCCAGGCCGGTCAGGCGGTTGGTGGTGCAGATCAGGATCCCGTGGTAGCGCTCCATGGCAGTCAGGAAGGCGTTGGTGAAACTGATCTCCCAGGAACGCTGGGCGTCCGCGCGGGGATACAGGAACGTGTCGGCCTCGTCGATGATCAGCACCGCGCCGTCCTGCTCCGCCTGCCGGAAGGCGTCCCGGATGTGGCGCTCGGTCATCCCAACGTACGGGTCGATCAGCTCGGCCGCCTGCTTGCAGTACAGCTCCCGCCCCAGCCGGCGGGCTAGGTAACGGGCCAGCTCGCTCTTGCCCGTGCCCGGCGGGCCGTGGAAGAGCAGGTTGAAGTTCCGCACCGGCCCGCCGGGGCTCCCGCCTCGCAACTGAAGGTCGAAGGCTTCTAGTGTGCCAAGGAGGACGGGCAGGTCCGCCGTCAGATGGATCCCCTCCAGGGTGTATTGGGTCTCGATGGTGTCCGGGTCCGCCGGTGCCTGGCCGTCATGGAACAGTCGGTGATGGGCGTCCATGGCCGTGCGGACGGCCTGCCGGAAGGCGTCGGAGTCCGGTGTCGCCACTTCCAGTGCCTTCTTCACTGCCAGGTCCACCGGCCCGGCGGTGCAGGGGTAGCGGGAGGCCAGGCGCTGGATCTCTGCCTTGGAAAACGCCTTCCGGGCGCGGTGGGCCTGCAGGACCGATTCCCAGACCTGGACGCGCTGGATCCGGCTGAACTCGTGGAAGGCGACGCTGTAGGCGAAACGCCGGGCGACCGAGGCTTCCATCTTCTCCAGGGAATTGGCGATCCAAATCATCCGCACGCCCGGCTGCTCCAGGAGCTGGTTGAGCCAGCCCTTGTCCTGGGTCTCGCCGCGGTCAAACCAAGATTGCCGGGTGTTGAGCAGGTTGTCCGCCTCGTCCACCACCACCAGCGAGCCGTTGCCGTGGTTGGTGAGGTTGAGGCAGGCCTGGATGGCCGTCCGCCGCTTGACGGAGGTGTTGTCCTCGCCGGAGACGATCTGGTACGCCGGTACCCCCAGCCGCCGGGCCAGCGCCCGGGTGAAGCTCGTCTTGCCGGTACCCGGCGGACCGTAGAGCAGCACGTGGGTAGCGTTCTCCGGTCGGCGGGCCAGCAGCTTCAGGAGGTGCTCGACGGCGGCGGGATCCACCTGGTGCCGCTCCAGCGTCAAGGTCGGCGCCGGCAACCGGACGAACAGGTCGGAAGTCGTGATCTCCACGGCCGGTTTCTGGAACAGGCCGAGGAAATCTTCACTCAGCCGGAAATAGCTGCCCTCCAGCTGGTACACGCCCAACCGCTTCAAGGTGCCGTCCAGCAGAACGCCCAGTTCGGTCGAGGACAGGCCGCCCAACATGGCCTGTAGGTATTTTCGGTTTGAGTAGGTGTGACAGTAGAGGTGATCCACAAAGTAGGATTCCGCCGGCCGCCAGGTGCTCAGGATGAAGATCAGGACGACCAGCTCCCGCTCGGCGTCGCTGAGGGCCAGCATCTTTTGCACCCGGCGGGCCCGCGTCTCGAAATCGCTGCGCCCCCGGCAGGCCAACATCTGTTCTTTCCGCTCGAGCATCATCGGAATAAGGCGAAGCAGCTCCCGTTCGATGCGCGGGTCGCAACGCGGCAGAGCATCCACCACCTCGTGCGGCCAGCGGTCCGGACAGTAGCGGCAATCCGCCAGTTCGGAGGCCACATGCTCTTGGGCTTCTTCGGGCAGGTGATCCAGGATCAACCGGTTGATCGGCTCCACTTCCGGCCAGAGCAGGCTGCCCAGGAGATCCAGCGTCTCCCGGTCCAGCAGGGTGTAATCGGCCAGGATCCGTCGCAGATAGACCGCGCACCGGCGGCGGATGCCCCGCTCGTTCCGGTCCAGTTCCGGCACCATCGGCCCGCTGACATACTCGGCAGGGCGTCTTCGTCTCGGTCGGCCAATCAGGCTCATGTATTCCCCCTTGCTTGAGGTTCGAGCCCAGTGTACGATGGTATCGTTCCATATCGCGGAACGTTTCCTATTTCCGGAGAGTATTGCCCAATTTTCAGAGTTGGGAATACGACGGCTCTCCCCGGAGGGTGCCGCATCCGGCGGTGGTTACCCGCGCCGGCTGAAATCGTGGAGGTCCTGTCATGCCCCCCAAGAAAGAGAGCTATCGCAGCTATGGCGAAAGAATCATCGGCCTGTTCGTTCGTCTTCTCTTCACGCGGGAAGAGTATTCCCTGACCCGTCTGGCGGAGCTCCTGCAATGTTCCAAGCAGACCGTCCTGCGCCTGCTGGACGACCTGCAGCGCTCATATCAAGTCGAGCTGGAGGAAAGGCGGCTGGGCAACCGGAAGTTCGTCAAACTCCGCCGGCCGGAGGGCCGCCCGCTGCCTCGGACCCTGTCGGAGATGGAATTCAATCTCCTGCTGATGTGCCGCGACTTCACGGCCCACCTGCTGGGCGAAGAGCTGTTCCAGGAAGCCACCCGCGCACTGGAGAAGAGCCAGGCGCTCCTGGCCGGCGACGGTACCCGCAGCGAACGCCACTTCGCCGTCTTCCGCCCGGGCACCATCGACTACACCCCCCACCAGGCTACCATCAAGACCCTGATCCAGGCCATGGAGGAACACCGGATCCTGAAGCTCGAGTACAAGGCCCTGGAGGAGCCTCGTGCCAAGGTCCTGTACGTTAAACCACTTAAGGTCTTTTCCCACCGCGAAACCATGTACATCCACGCCCGGCTGGCCCGCAAGCCCGGCCAGCGCGGGCCGGCGCCGGACTATGAGCCGCTGCTGGCCGTCCATCGCATCCAGGCAGCTGCCTTAACTGACCGCCGCTATGAATTCCCCAAGGAATATGACTTCGAGGCGGCTTTCAACCAGCACTTCGGTTTGGTCAAGCAGAATGTCTTTGAGGTGGAAGCCGAGTTCTACGGCAGCGCTGCCACCTTCGCCGCGGAGCGCACCTGGAGCCCCGACCAGCGCCTGAAGTGGATTGCCCCCCACACCCTGCGGATCACCTTTACCGCCTCGTCTGAATGGGAGGTCCTGGCGTGGATCCTCTCTTTCCGTGATGGTGCCCGATTGCTCCAACCCGACTCCTTAAGAGAACGCCTGAAAGACAACCTCCGGACGATGACGGAGTATTATTCTGTGATAATCTGAATAAGTTGATTGATATGTAAGATTCGTCTGCACATCGCTTGAGCCGTCTATACTAATTCAAGGAAGGCAAAGTGGACGAGTGATCACAATAACAGCGGTCTCGAACAGTTGAGGAGGCATTACACTCGGAAATGAAGAACGAAAGATATTTGATGTCATTTGCCACTGGTGGCCTCTATCACAGAGAATCGTTGAAGCTGGCATTATTGTTTCTTGAATGCAAGGACTGGAATCTCGTCCGAGAAAGGGTGCTTATCGAAAATCTCCTGCAGTCCAGAACCTTGAGTACTTCCAAGAGAGTGTCCCGGGAAGTGATCTCCCGGCTGAAAACACTAGACTTGGATGAGATCGATCTTCTGGTTCAGAGCTCCGCTCACGAGCAGGGATATCTCCTCTGGATGGCTGTCTGCCGCCGGTATCAGTTCATCGCCGACTTCGCAATCGAGGTTCTCCGGGAACGGTTCCTCAGTATGAAATACGATCTTCAATACGAAGATTTCGACTCCTTCTTCAATCGAAAGTCAGACTGGCATTCAGAGTTAGATGAAATCCGTCCTCTGACCCGAATGAAACTACGCCAAGTCTTGTTCAAGATGCTGCGAGAAGCTGAATTGCTGACCGTCGATCATACCATCCATGCAGTGATCCTGAGCTCCCGGTTACAGGCTGCACTCTCTCGGGGGGATCGAAAAGATTTGTTGGTGTTTCCAATTCTTGATTCTGAGTTGGGAGGGCTGACGCCATGATTTCGGGTATTGAGCAGAAACCAATGCAGGAACGATTGCAGCATTTGTTTGCGGTCATATCAGGACAACGCTTTCTCCAAAAACAAGGCATCGGGAACGAAGTCCCCTTCTTTATTTGCCCGTATCGGCCGGAAGAAGCGTCCGAGATGACGCGTCTACAACGCCAGTTGGTCAACCGACTGGAGCAAGCCGGGGTCCGGATACTGGAAATCAACCTCTATGATCTCTCAATTGAGATCCTTCGAAATAGAGGCATATGGAGGCAGATCCTTGAAATGGAATCCTCCGTTTCGAAGGATCAGCTCAAGGAATTGCTTCAAGGAGTGCTGGATCCTGCGGCTCACCTGATTCCTGCAATCGCCACCAAACTGGCAACCAATGAACATGATGTGCTTTTTCTGACGGGAGTCGGCGAAGTCTTCCCTTACATTCGTTCTCACAATGTTTTGAACAACCTTCAGAGTGCGGCAACGGAAATACCCACCGTCATGTTTTTCCCGGGTGCCTACACCCACTCTAAGGAATCCGGCGCCTCACTTGACCTGTTCGGACGTCTACATGACGATAAATATTACCGGGCATTCAATATTTTTTACTGCGAAGCATAACCAGAGGTGGTGAAATGATTTTGAAGAGCATTTTTGACAAGCCAGTCGACCGCCGGATTGAAGGGGTCATCAAAGCGGATGACGAGGCGAGTCTTCGCCTTGAAATCGAAGAGTATGTGTTGACCAACGAGGTGGCCAAACGCCTGGAGTCCTTCCTGGATGCATATAACAATTACGGAGGAATCAACGGAGTTTGGATCTCCGGCTTTTTTGGCTCCGGCAAATCGCACCTCTTGAAAATACTCGCCCTGGTCTTGGAAAATCGTGAGATTGATGGGATTCCTGCTCTCGACCTTTTTTTGCCCAAATGCGCAGACAATGAAATTCTGCGAGGGGACCTCAAACGGGCAGTGGCGATTCCTTCCAAGAGCATTCTGTTCAACATCGATCAGAAGGCGGATGTGATCAGCAAGACGCAGATCGATGCCCTCCTCGCCGTGTTCGTCAAGGTTTTTGATGAAATGTGCGGCTACTATGGCAAGCAAGGCTCAATCGCTCAGTTTGAACGCGATTTGGACAGCCGGGGCTTGTATGGGCAGTTTCAAGCCGCCTACGAGACACAGGCAGGACGTTCCTGGCAGAAGGGCCGGGAACAGGCATTGCTGGAATCAAAAAATATCGCCATGGCCTATGCTCAGATCACCGGCGGCGATGAAGCGTCCGCCATGGGAATTCTCGACAAGTATCGAAGCGAATTCCGGGTGTCGATCGAAGACTTTGCGGAGCAAGTCAAGGCCTTTTTGGATCGTCAATCCCCCGATTTCCGGTTGAACTTCTTTGTGGACGAGGTCGGTCAGTATATTGCCGACAACATCAAATTGATGACCAACCTTCAGACGGTCGCGGAAAGCCTGGCCACCAAGTGCCGCGGGCGGGCCTGGATCATAGTCACCTCCCAGAACGACATGAGCACCGTGCTGGGTGAGATGAACAAACAGCAGAGCAACGACTTTTCAAAGATCATCGCCCGCTTCGAGGCCAAGATGCCCCTTACGGGCACCAATGTGGCGGAAGTGATTCAGAAAAGACTGCTATTCAAAACAGAAGAAGGGACGAAGAGTGTATCGGACCTGTATCATCAGGAAGCCAACAACTTCGGAACACTCTTCAGTTTCACCGACGGATCCCGCACCTACAAAGTGTATCGTGACCGGGACGAATTCATCCGATGCTACCCATTCGTCCCATATCAGTTCGAATTGTTTCAATCCGCCATCGAGAACCTTTCTCGTCACAACGCCTTTGAAGGGAAACACACCTCTGTGGGGGAACGATCCATGCTCGCGGTTTTTCAACAGGTGGCGGTTCAGATCTGCGACTATCAGATCGGTCAACTGGCCGCATTCGATTTGATGTTTGAGGGCATTCAAACGGCGCTCAAAGCCCAGACGCAAAAAGCCATTCTCGCCGCTGAGCGCCAGTTGGGCCAGAGCTTCGCAGTGAGGGTCTTGAAAGCGTTGTTCCTGGTGAAATATGTGAAGGAGTTCAAGGCGACGCCCCGCAATCTGTGCGTGCTGATGTTGGACGGATTTCACCAGGACCTGCCCCAACTGCGCAGGCAGGTCGAAGAGGCGCTGAACCTTCTGGAGCAGCAGACCTACATCCAGCGCAGCGGAGATCTCTACGAGTATTTGACCGACGAGGAAAAAGACGTCGAGCAGGAAATCAAGAACACGGAAGTGGAGACGATGGACGTCGCGGCGGAATTGGAGAAAATCATATTCGACCATGTGCTCAAGAATCGGAAGATCCGCTACGACGAGAACGAGCAGGACTACCCATACTCCCGCAAGCTGGACGATCGCTTGCATGGGCGGGAATATGAACTGTCCATTCATGTGATCACGCCCTTCCATGAACATTCTGGCAATGAACAGACACTGCGCATGCACTCGCTGGGCAAGGATGAGCTGCTGGTCATCATGCCTCCTGATGACCGTCTGATGCGTGACATCCTCATGTACAAGCGAACCGAAAAATATATACGCCAGAATATCTCCATCACCCAACAGGAATCCATCAAGCGCATCCTGACGGACAAGGGCTTTCAAAACCGGGAACGGTATGGGGATTTGCAGCAGCATATCGGAGGACTCTTGGCGAAGGCCAAACTGATGGTGGCAGGCAGCGACATTGAGATGGCGGGCGAAGATCCCCAGACCCGGATCATGCGGGGATTTCAGGAACTCATCACCCGGACCTATCCAAACCTGCGCATGCTGCGCGGAATCGCTTACACAGAAAACGATATCGCCAAATGCCTCAAGCCGCTCCAAGGCGGGTTGTTCGAAAACGATGCAACTTCGCTTGAGGAATCCGAGCAGGAAATGCTGGCCCACATCCAAAGCAATGGGCGTCTGGGTGTTCGCACCACCCTGAAGAGCCTTCTGGAGAAATTCGAACGAAAGCCGTATGGATGGTACTTCGCAGCCATTTTGTGCATTCTAGCCAAACTCTGCGCCCGTGGTCGGGTCGAGGCTCGGACAGACGGCAACGCTGTCGAAAATGATGACCTCGAACGCGCCCTGCGCAACACCCACGGTCACGCCAATGTCGTTCTGGAACCGCAAGTCGATTTCACGGCTTCCCAGGTTCGCGGTTTGAAGGAATTCTATGAAGAGTTCTTCGATGCCCCGCCCCCGGCCAGAGAAGCGAGGGAACTGGGCCGGAAAACCGCCGAGGCGCTGAAGGAAATGATGCAACAGCTGGACCATCTGATCACGCATGCGGCGCAATATCCCTTCCTCCAGGTGTTGCGCCCGGTGCTGGAAAAGCTGAAGGAGGCGAGCGGCAAACCGTATGCCTGGTACTTGACCGAACTGTCACGCCACAAGGAAGTCCTGCTGGAACTGAAGGAAGAAACCATCGACCCCATCCGCACATTCATGAACGGACCGCAAAAAGGCGTCTTCGACAACGCCTGCAAATTCGTGCAGGCCCAAGAGCCCAACTTCGTTTATATCGAGGGCGATGAAGCAGAGCAGATTGTGGACACACTGAAGGATCCGGCGTGTTTTCGGGGCAACCGGATGCAGCTGGTGAAATCGTGGGTGGAAGCCCTGCAGGAAAAGCTCGCCGCGCAAATCTCAGTGGAAGTCAGCCAGGCAGAGGATCGGATGTGCACGCTGAAGGAGCGTTTGTGCGGAATGGCTGAATTCGCTGCCCTTTCTCCCGCACAGCAGGAACAGGTCATCCAGCCGTTTGGTGAAGTTTCCCAATCCCTTAAGCAGCATCGGCTGATTGCCGTCATTCGGGACAGCCTGCGGCGTTTTGAGGAATCCGACTACCAGCGTCTCTTATCGCAAATGGCCGCCTGGGTGCCAATACCCCCAGCGGCGCCGAAACCAGCCCCGGCGACAGATGGCGCCAAGAAGCCTGACCGATCCAGGCCGGTGCCGCCGGACAAGCCGGAACCGTTGTTTGAATATGTTCCCAGCCGGACAGTCCGAGTATCCTTTGATAAAGCCTGGCTGGCCGACGAGACCGACGTGGATCGCTACCTGGAATCCATGCGCGAGGCGCTGATGGAAGAAATTCGCAAAGGCAAAAGGATTCAAATATGATCGAGCGTCTTGAACTGAGAAACCTCACGGTCTTCACCGGCCTTACGCTGGATCTCTCGCCCAAGATCAACGTGATCATCGGCGAGAACGGCACCGGTAAAACCCATCTGCTCAAGGCGGCCTATGGGCTTTGTGCCGGTGCGCCCCTGTTCAAGAACAAGCCCGATACCAGCGATGCTGAGCTCGAAGCGGCGCTGACTGCCAAGCTGCTCCGCCTCTTCATGCCGCTGGACGACAAGCTCGGCAAGATGCATCGCCAGGGCGCAACCGACCAGGCCTATCTATCTGCCCGGTTCTCGCAAGGCCAGAAAATCGCCGCGACCTTCTTCAACAACTCGAAGGCACTGGCCGTACTGGATCGCGCCAACTACGAGCAGTACCAGGCCGAGGCCGTGTTTATCCCGACTAAGGAAGTCCTCTCGTTCATGAAGGGGTTCAACAGCCTGTACGAGAAATACGGGCTTTCTTTCGACCAGACCTATCAGGACATCTGCCTGCTGCTGGATCTCCCCGAGGTCCGTCCGGAAACCCTGCACGAGAAATCCAAATGGGCCATGGCCGAGATCGAAGGCATCTGCGGCGGCCGCTTCGTTTTCTATGGCAGCGGCAAGGTCACCTTCAAGACCGAGAATGCCGAATACTCAGCCAACTCGATGGCTGAAGGCTTCCGCAAGGCGGGGATACTCTCGCGCCTGCTCGAAACCGGCGCAATCCAGCCCGGTGTCAGCGGCCCGCTGTTCTGGGACGAGCCCGAATCCAATCTAAACCCCAAGCTGATGAAGCTGCTCGTGCAGATCCTGCTGGAGCTGTCACGCAACGGCCAGCAGATCATTCTGGCGACCCACGACTATGTGCTGCTCAAGTGGTTCGATCTGCTTATGGACAAGGGCAAGGACGATCACGTGCGCTTCCATAGCCTGTACCATGACCCCGAAACCTACGAAATCAAAGTTGCCTCCACCGAGGATTATCTGAAAATTACGCCGAATCCGATTGACGAAGCTTTTGGCTTTCTCATCAACCAGGAGATTGAAAACAGCATGGGAGGCCTTGGCAAATGAAGATCATTGAGGCTGATGGTTTTAAATTCCGATTTGAGGATGCCTTGGATGTCTTCGTATTCGACGAGCAGGACAATAGCAAACCCACCTTCCACGGTGCGCCCATGAAAGGCGTCGACATTATAGCCGAGTTCAAGGAGGCTTATGTCTATGTGGAGCTGAAGGACTTTGAAGACCCTACGATTTACGACATCCTTAGCGAGGCAACCGATGAAGAGAAGAACTCGCGGCAACACAGTTTTAAGTGGTTGAAAAATTATCTGAAATACAAATTCAGGGATTCCTACCTTTACCGGCACGCCGAGCATAAAGTGGAAAAGCCGGTTCACTACATTTGCTTGATCACACTTGACAATGCCTTGAACAGCCGGATGCAGAAATCCTTGAAACAGGAATTGCCGGTGGGCAAAGCCTCACGCCGCTGGGTCCAAGCCCTTGCGACAAGCTGTCATGTCGTGAACGTAGACAAGTGGAACGAAAACTTCCCGAAGTGGCCGGTTACACGCTAAGCCGCTGCCGCCGCCGGAGGAGCCTAGATAGATGGAAACTTCCAAACTCAAAAAATTCGCCCAGTTCGCCCGGCGCAGCTTGATGGAGCAGGTTGCGGCCAAACTGAAACTGGCGCTGAACGAAGGTGGCGCGGCCCGACGCGAGAGCCCGGCGGCGGTGCAGCAGCTTGAGGAGGCGATCCGCGAGCATGGCCGGGACCAGGTCATCGAGCGGGTGGCCTACATCTGGTTCAACCGTTTCTGCGCCTTGCGTTTCATGGATGTGAACCGCTACACCCGCATCGGCGTGGTGTCGCCCGCCGAGGGACAGTTCCAGCCCGAGATTCTGGCTGAAGCCAAGATGGGGCACATCGACGACGAGATGGTGCACGACAAGGTTCGGCAGCAGATCTTCGCCCTGCTCGACGGCAAAGCACCCAGCCGCGACCCGCAAGGTGAGGCTTACCGCCTGCTGGTGGTGGCCGCCTGCAACTTCTGGAACAAGGCCATGCCGTTCCTGTTCCAGCGCATCGACGACTACACCGAGCTGCTGATGCCTGACGACCTGCTCTCGGGCAACTCCATCCTCGCCTATACCCGCGAGGCGATGACGCCGGACGCCTGCGAGGATGTCGAGGTGATCGGCTGGCTCTACCAGTTCTACATCTCCGAGAAGAAGGACGAGGTATTCGAGGGTCTGAAGAAAAACAAGAAGATCACGCCCGAAAACATCCCCGCCGCCACCCAGCTTTTTACCCCGCACTGGATCGTCCGCTACCTGGTGGAAAACTCCCTCGGCCGCCTGTGGCTGCTGAACCGTCCCGGATCGAAGCTGGCCCAGCAGATGGACTACTACATCAAACCCGAGCAGGCCGAGACGGACTTCCTACGCATCGGCAAACCGGAAGAGTTCAAGATCTGCGACCCCGCCTGCGGTTCCGGCCACATGCTCACCTATGCCTTCGACCTGCTCTACGCCATGTACGAGGAAGAAGGCTACGAACCCGCCGAGATCCCGGAGAAGATCCTCACCCACAACCTCTTTGGGCTAGAGATCGACGAACGCGCCGGGGAGCTGGCCGCCTTTGCCCTGACCATGAAAGCACGCGCCAGGCAACGCCGGTTCTTCAACAAAGGCGTCAAGCCGAACATCTGCGTGCTGGAGAACGTCCGGTTCGACGAGGGCGAGCTGAAGAATTACATGGACTTTGTCGGGCGCGACCTGTTCACAGCGTCGCTGCAAACCACCCTGCGCCAGTTCGAAGAAGCCGACAACTTCGGCTCCCTGATCCGTCCGGAGGTCACCGACGTGGACGGCATGCTCGAGACCTTGGAGTCAAAGAATGTCTCCGGGCATCTGTTTCTGAGCGAGACGCACAAAAAGGTGCTGCAAGCCCTGCGGCAGGCCGATTACCTGAGCCCGAAATATCATGTGGTGATTGCCAATCCGCCTTATATGGGGAGCGGTGGTATGAATGCAAGTCTGTCAGGTTGGCTAAAGAGGAATTATCCTGACAGCAAAGCTGATCTGTTGGCCTGTTTTATGGAAAGATCCATGGATTTGGTGACTAGTGGTGGTTTCTGGGGAATGATTAATCTTCCATCATGGATGTTTTTGTCCTCATTTGAAAAGCTCCGTTATAAATTAATAAATACCCAAAGATTCGCTTCCCTAGTTCATCTTGGACGCGGAATATTTGGTTCAGACTTTGGAACGGTCGCGTTTGTTATTAGCAATGCCTCGCCTAACAACAACTCTGCTGCCATTTATCGTCGTTTGTTTGAGAAACTAGTAGAGGTTAAATCTCCAGATTCTATTAGAGATTTGTTTCTTAATTACAGCTACGGGAGGTTCACATTTAAACAGGAGAATTGTTTGAACATCCCTGGCTATCCAATAGGTTATTGGCTGAGCGACAACCTACTTCAGATTTTTAAGAGTGGCAACGTATTAGGGGCAAAATTTTCACCGAAAACTGGAATGACAACAGGCGATGATGCAAGGTTTTTGCGTCAATGGTACGAACCATCACTTGTTGATTTCGAGCCCGAGCGCGTTTCAAGTCTAGACGCACAAAATTCAGGGAAAAAGTGGTTCCCCTACAACAAAGGTGGTATCGGCGAAAGATGGTTTGGCCATTGCAACCAAGTTGTAAACTGGGAGAATGACGGTCGTGAGATCAAACATTGGGTTGTCAATAATCCAAGAGACCCAAATACAAAATCATGGAGCAGGCGTGTTTTTAACCATGAGTATTTTTTTAAACAAGGGGCAACTTGGACGTTGTTAAATATGACAACCTTTAATGTGCGTTATCTACCTAATGGTAGCATACTCAATGTGAACGGCCCCACTATACCTGTTGAGGATAAATTTAATTTGGAATATTTACTTGGGTACCTTAACAGCAAGCTTGTCCACTACTTAATGCTAGTAATTAATCCAACAGTTGCAAACAATCCAGGTAGTGTTGGTAATTTACCGCTAATTGATTGTCACGAAGCAACAATTGCTTCTCGAGCAAAAAAAATGGTGCAGATTGCCCATGATATCTGGGACTCTTCTGAAACTTCTTGGGGATTTAGGGGGCTCATACTCCTACATCTCGACTACCGTCAGTCGTCTCTGAAGGCCACCTACCAGAAGCTCCGCGCCCACTGGCGGGAGACGACGCTGGAGATGCAGCGGCTGGAGGAGGAGAACAACCGCATCTTCATCGACGCCTACGGCCTGCAGGACGAACTGACGCCCGAGGTGTCGCTAAACGAGATCACCCTGACCTGCAACCCGCACTACCGCTACGGCAATGACAAGAGCGAGGACGAGCTGGAGGCGCTGCTACTGGCCGACACCATGCGCGAGCTGGTTTCCTACGCCGTGGGTTGCATGTTCGGCCGCTATGCGCTGGAGAAACCGGGGCTGATCCTGGCCAACCAGGGTGAGACCATCAAAGACTACCTGAAGCAGATTCCGGAACCGAGTTTTCCGGCCGATGATGACAACGTCGTCCCCATGCTCGATGGCGACTGGTTCACCGACGACATCGCCGAGCGCTTCCGCAAGTTCCTGCGCGTGGCCTTTGGCGAAGCGCACTATGAGGAAAACCTCCGGTTCGTCGAGCAGGCATTGAACATCAAGGGCAGGCGCAACTACAGCATCCGCGACTACTTCCTCGGCGAGTTCTATACCGATCACGTGAAGCGTTACAAGAAGCGCCCCATCTACTGGCTGTTCTCCAGCCCCAAGGGCAGCTTCAACGCGCTGATCTACATGCACCGCTACCGTCCCGACACGGTCAGCGTGGTGCTCAACGGCTACCTGCGCGAGTTCCGCACCAAGCTTGCCTCCCACAAGAACCATCTGGAAGCGGTCAGCATCAGCACCAGCGCCACCCAGGGCGAGAAGACGAAGGCCCTGAAGGAAATCGAGAAGCTCAACAAGATGATCGTCGAGATGGAAGAGTACGAGCGCGAGGTGCTTTACCCGCTGGCCACCGAGCAGGTTGAGATTGACCTCGACGACGGCGTGAAGGTCAACTACCCAAAATTCGGCGCGGCTTTGAAAAAGATCCCCGGTCTGGATGTAAATGACGAATAGTCAGAAAGGACAAGGTCATGGCAGGAGATTACGAAAAAGCAATCAGCATTAAAGAAGCGGTGGACAAAATTGCTGCGCGTGATTTTCTCCTTCCCGCCATTCAGCGAAATTTCGTTTGGGGTACACATCAGATCTGTGCGTTGTTCGACTCCATCATGCGTGGATATCCGATCAACACCTTCATGATGTGGGATATCACCAGTTCTACCATCAAAGAGAATTACCGGTTTTACGACTTTTTGAAGGCGTTCTGCCAGCGATTCGAGGAGACAAACACATATTTTGGAACGCGCAGCCATAAGAATTTCAAGGCGATCATTGATGGGCAGCAGCGTCTCACTTCCATCTACATTGGCCTGAATGGGAGTTACGCATATAAGCAGCCCAGGGTCTGGTGGCCGGACACTCGCAATGATAGGGTTCTTCCTCCCCGTAAACTATATCTGGATCTGGTGCGCCCCATCGAGGATGAAGATAACCTCATGCTATACAATTTCCGTTTTCTGACAGATGCTCAGTACTCTGCATCCACTAAGATGCCGGGCTGCTATTTCTATGAAGTTGGCAAAATTCTCACGTCTCCAGAAGTGAGCAGTGTAGACAAAATCCCATTTCAAGTGGTTCTGCCGTATTTGCGTGAACACAATTTGGAAGCCAATGAGTTCGCTCTGGAAACACTGACACGTCTCTATGTGGCCATCAGGATGGAGCGTTTGATTCATTATTACAATGAAACGAGTCAGGACATCGACCATGTCCTCGACGTTTTCATTAGGACTAACAGTGGAGGCACCCCTCTGGCCTTTTCGGATCTGTTGATGTCTATTGCGGTTGCAAATTGGCAAGGCGATGCACGCAAGGACATCGATGATTTGGTCAGACAGATTTGGCAGAGCGCGGAGATGGGTTTCTCTATAGAGCGAGACTGGATTTTAAAGGCTTGCTTGATGTTGACGGATGCCGATATCCATTTCCGGGTCAAGAACTTCAATTCTGCACAGGTCCAAATAATTGAGCAAAAGTGGGCTGAAATCCGTGACTGTGTGATTGAATCCTTTAAACTAGTCCGGTCACTTGGGCTCAAAGATCAGTCCTTACGGGCCAAAAACGCCGTCATTCCGATTGCCTACTATTTATACAAGAAGTTCTTTCAAGGACAACCGCTTTTTAGAACAATCAACAATCTGGCCTACAATCGAGATGAGCGGATTGAAATCGGCCGGTGGCTCCATATGGCGATTCTCAAGGGGAGCTTTAGCGGTCAGGCCGATGCTTTGTTGACTAAATTGCGTAAAATCATTGACGACAATATTTCGGCTACACACTTTCCTCTGACCCAGATAATTAACGCATATAAGGGTACGAACAAGGATCTTCGCTTTTTTGAAGAACATATATCCAACCTGCTGCAGATTCAGCATGGTGATCCACTCTGCCGGTCGGTTCTGTCACTCCTATTTCCAGAGATGAATGAGAATCAGGTGTTGCATATCGACCACCTTCACCCCCAGGATGCCTTCAGGAAGAAGAATTTGGAAAAACTGGACTATCTGGTTTCGAACCCCGAAAGGATGGCATTCTATAATGATCCTGGACACTGGAATACCATTCCCAATTTGCATCTCCTGAATGCTTCACAAAACTCTTCAAAGCAGGACAGGAGCTTGCGGGAATGGTTGTTGGTCCGCGACAACGGATTCAGGCAGGAAGATTTGTTGCTTGATCCGTCGGTTAGCCTTGATTTTGATCGGTTCCACGAATTCTTTGAAGCCCGCCGCCAAGCCCTGATGACACGTTTACGCAACAGATTGTATGTTTCCGAGGATCCCCTGATCCAAGATGGCGGTACAGATGAGGAAGAGGATGGCGTTGAATGAATACCCGGATCACTCAAGCCCTGATCAAACTCTTTGAGCGCTATCGGATAGTCTTCTGGTACGACGCCAAACAGGAGCTGCGCAACGATTTTGAGGTGCTGTCTCTGCCCGGCATCGAAAAACTGGAACTCACCAATAATGAATACGGCCTCAAGTACCGCATCCTCCGGGAGCAACCCGGGCAGAAGTTCCTGCTCTACCATGAAGGGCCGCGTCCGGCGGATCTGGAGAACTGGCTGCTGGATGTGCAATTGGCTCACGGCGAGTTTCGTACCGACCAGGCGGCCATCTGGCTGTCGGAGTTGGACCTGGGTATGGAGTTTGCTGACGTGGTGCAGACGCATGCCGAGTTCTTCCAGGCAGTCAAACGCAAGGATGCACTTAAAAAGCTGCTGAAGCCCGACGACACTGGCGGACTGATCCGCCTGAAGATGATGGCTGTATGCGCGGGCTGCGATTCCCGTCTGGATGCGGTGGTGGAAAGCCTGTTGCAGGAACTGGCCGAAGATCGCGACGACAAGTTCAAACTGATCGAACGCTGCAACCTGGAAGGTTTCCTGTGGAATCAGCTGACCCGTTGCTACGGATACAAGTCCGAAGAAGCGAGCATTCGCGACTTTGTCATCGAACTCTTCAAGTCTTGCTACGCCATGGGCACTGACGGCCCTGTGCGGCTCACCAGCGACGCCCTGGTGTTCCTCAAGCGATGGAAGGACAGTCGCCAGTTGGAGACCTGCTTTGAGACTCTGTCCGGTGAATGCGCCGGGGTGTTGGGGATCGAACAGGATTTGGCCAAGCGGGATTTCCGTGATCTGATCGAGCTGGACTACTTCCGCCTCATCGACCAGAAAATCATTTGCGACCTGGTCCGGGAAGTGGCCTCGCGCACGACGTCCAGCGGCGATGTGAATCTTTGGATACGCCAACGACGGCAGGGCCACTGGTATAGGGAATATCGGGACTTGTATGAAGCCATCGATTTTGCCGCGCAGTTCTTGCACGCCCTAAGTGAGGCACAGCTCGCCATTGACAGCCTGGCCGACGGCGTACAGCGCTACAGCCACTCCTGGTACCTATTGGATCAACTGTATCGAAAATTCATTTTCCATATGCGCGAGTCCGGACAGGCGTCGTTGATGGCGTCGTTGACCGACTCGATCGAAAACCTTTACACCAACAATTATGTCTTCAAGGTGAATGACCGCTGGCAGACTGTTGTCGATGAGGCTGGCCGTTGGGAAGGGGCGCCCGTCCTGTTACAAAAGGACTTTTTCGAATGCCGGGTGAGGCCTTTCTTGGAGAAGGACAACAAGGTGTTCGTGATCATCTCCGATGCCATGCGCTTCGAGATCGGGAATGAGCTGCTCCGTCTGATCCGTCAGGAGGATCGGTACGAGGCCACTTTGGAACCGGCGCTCTCCATGTTGCCGAGTTACACCCAGCTCGGCATGGCAGCGTTGTTGCCCAACAAGGAGCTGGCGTTGGCAAATGACGATTCAGGATCCGTGCTTGTGGATGGGGAAAGCTCACTAGGCACCTCTAACCGGAACAAGATCCTGCAGACGGCCCTCGCCGATCGGCGGGCCAGGGCTCTTTCCGCGGATGAGTTCCTGGCCATGCCCCGGGAAGGCGAATCGGGATACCGGGCGCTGTTCCGGGAACACGACGTTGTGTACATTTATCACAATCGTATCGATGCCACCGGTGACAAGCGGGACACGGAAGAACGGGTGTTCGAAGCAGTACAGCAAGCGCTGGAGGAACTGGTGACCATCATCCGCAAACTCTCCGCCGCCAACGCAACTAACATGCTGGTGACGGCGGATCATGGATTCCTTTACCAGAACCGCACCCTTGAAGAGAGTGATTTTTCGAGTGTCGATGCCGAGGGCGACCGCATCCTGTTCCGTGATCGCCGATTCGTGCTCGGCAAGGGACTAATGGAGTCTGCCAGCTTGCGCAAGTTTGGATCGCCCCAACTCGGTCTGGCCGGAGACCTGGAGGTGCAAATTCCTAAATCCATCCATCGTCTTCGCCTGAAAGGATCCGGTAGTCGGTTTGTCCACGGCGGCGCCTCCTTGCAGGAAGTGGTGATACCGGTGATAAGGATCAATAAAAAGCGCCAGAGCGATCTTGCAACCGTTGAGGTAGACATCCTGCGCGGTTCCAGCTCCGTGATCACCGCTGGACAGTTGGCGGTAGCGTTTTACCAAGCGCAGCCGGTCACCGAGAAGGTGCATTCGAGAAAGCTTCGGGCAGGCATCTATACCTTGGCTGGCGAGTTGATCTCCGACAGCCATGACCTGTCCTTTGAGATGGTTTCGGACAATCCGAGGGACAGAGAGCTGCAGGTGCGCTTCCTGCTCACCCGCAAGGCCGATGAAGCCAACGGCCAAGAAGTCGTCTTAAAGTTAGAGGAGAAGCATGCGGGAACGTCGCATTACAAGGAATACAAGTCGGTCCGGTATCTCTTGCGGCGTTCCTTTACCAGCGATTTTGATTTTTAGGATGAAACCGCCACGACCATTCTAGGGGCCATAAGAAATCAGATCGTCATGCCCCAGGTGGCCAGAGGAGCTCTGCATGAATGAACTGGACCAGAAGATCAACGCGCATTTCCCCGGGCTGGTCGTCCGCAAGGATCTGGTCAAGACCGTGAAGGGCAACGCCATCGTCCCCACCTATGTCCTCGAGTACCTCTTGGGACAATACTGCGCCACCAGCGACGAGTCCACGATCCAGGCCGGCATTGAGACCGTTAAGGAAATCCTACGCAAGCATTATGTGCATCGTAACGAAGCCGGCTTGGTCCGCTCCCACATCAAGGAAAAGGGGCGGTACAAAGTTATCGATAAGATCAGCGTGGCTTTGAACGACAAGGCCGACGTGTACGAGGCGGAATTTTCCAACCTCGGCATCAAGAAAGTTCTGGTCGACTCGGGGACGGTGAAGGCGCACCCTAAGCTCCTGGTCAGCGGCGTGTGGTGCATCGCGGACATCGAATACGAGTTCACCGAAGATAAGAACGCCAGTCCCTGGATCCTATCGACACTCAAGCCCATCCAACTCTCCCATTTTGACTTCGACGGCTACATCACGGCCCGCAAACAGTTCACCACCGATGAGTGGATTGATCTGCTGATCCAGAGCATCGGCTTCAACCCCGAATTGTTCGGCAAGCGAAGCAAGCTCACCCAGCTTATCCGCCTCATTCCCTATTGCGAACGCAACTACAACCTGATCGAGTTGGGCCCCAAGGGAACCGGCAAATCGCATATCTACTCCGAGTTCTCACCTCATGGCATCCTGATTTCGGGGGGAGAGGTCACAGTCCCCAAGCTGTTTGTCAATAATTCCACCGGCCGGATCGGTCTGGTCGGATACTGGGACTGTGTTGCCTTTGACGAGTTCGCCGGAAAGCAAAAGCGGGTGGACAACGCGTTGGTGGACATCATGAAGAACTACATGGCCAACAAGTCCTTCTCCCGCGGTGTCGAGCCTCTCGGCGCGGAGGCGTCAATGGTGTTTGTCGGCAACACCCAGCACACAGTACCGTTCATGCTGAAGCATTCGAACCTCTTTAGCGAGTTACCGGACAGGTTCTATGACTCCGCTTTTCTTGATCGCATTCATTTCTACATTCCCGGATGGGAGGTCGACATCATCCGTGGAGAGATGTTTTCCGATGGGTATGGCTTCGTGGTGGATTATCTGGCCGAGATCCTACGGTCGATGCGCAATCATGATTATTCGAACCGCTACCGAGAGCACTTCCCCCTCTCCTCCGACCTCTCCACACGAGATCGGGATGGTGTGAATAAAACATTCTCCGGCCTGATGAAAATCCTGTTTCCAGACGGCGAGGCATCCAAGGACGATATGGAGGAAATGCTTCGGTTCGCCATGGAAGGCCGCAAGCGTGTTAAGGACCAATTATTCCGCATCGATCCGACGTATGAGGCGGTGCACTTCACCTATCAGGCGCCCTCGGGCCAACTGGCGACGGTCACGACCCTAGAAGAAGAGGAATACCCCCACTACTATCACCAGACAGTCGCTAGTGAGGTGAGCGAGGCGCAGGAGACCGGACGCGAATCACCGGAGATGGGGGGCTTTGGACTCAACACGTCGGCCGCGGCGGAGGCGCCGCCGGCCGAGCAGCACCTGTCGTTTTCCGAAAACCAGCGGGGACTATCATTTGACGCGCTGTTCGGTCCGTATCTGCGAGGGGCGGTTAAACTCACGGTCACGGACCCGTATATCCGGCTCTTTTACCAGGTCCGGAATTTCATGGAGTTTCTTGAAACCGTGGCCAAGCACAAACCACGCGAGGAAGAAGTTGCAGTCCACCTGATCACCACCGAAGACGATTTCAAAGGGGACCAGCAAAAAGAGAACTTCGGGAAGATCCAGGAAGCCTGCGGCGCGGTGGGCATCGACTTCACCTGGGAATTTGCTGAAATCGGGTCGATTCATGCCCGCCATATCGTCACCGACCATGGCTGGAAAATCCTGCTGGATCGTGGTTTGGATATCTTCCAACATTACGAGATGAACGACGCCTTTACCTTCGCTAACCGGCTGCAACAATACCGGAACTGCAAGGCCTTTGAGGTGACCTTTGTGAAGCAGGAGACGAAACCCGGCGAATAATTGGCTTCAAGTCAGATCGGGAGGGCAGATATCATCTGATGGTTCTTTATGTACTTCGGTTAAAAGATTCTCGTGTCTGATTTTAAGGACTGTTTTGAATTGCCTCGCGAGGAAAGCTGCACTTCCTGGATTGAGTCGAGAATAATATCGTATTTTCCCTTCTAATGACCTGATCTCTTTGGTTGAGATTGGGTCTCCCTTGAGTACCACTTGCTTCATTTCTTTGATTTTCTGGGTGATTTCCATCAATTTGTTCTTCGGAATATCTTTCCCGAAGTTGATCCGCACCCCGGTTACAACGTGCTCTTCTTTCTCCGTTTGGATGACGAGTTTCTTGGGATTAGAGATGAAACCCGCTTCTGCAATAATCTTCACAATGAGGGATTTTAATTCGATCAGATGTTTGGGTCCGGAGATTGTGATATCGTCAACGAATTGAGTGTATTCTGCACCATGTTGTTTTGCTAGAACGGAAAGACGGAAGGCCAGATGTTCGATTGCAAAATTGGCCAGCATGGTGCTTGTGGGAGATCCTTGTGGGAGTTTTCCTTCGTAAGTAGTTAATTCTGTGAGAACATCCGCCACTTCCTTGGAACAACCTAACCGAACCAGGAAGATTGTTCGAACTCTCTCCGAATCGATGCTTGGGAAAAAATCCTTAAGATCGGCTTTGAAAATCAGCGGTTTAGAGCTATGGTGGAGGGCATTTTCAATGTTGGAGCGCCCCCTAATGCCTCCACATATGTAGGGAGGCAGTGTCAGATTTTGCAAATGTCGATTTAGACGTCTTAATATAGCCTTTAATCGGCTGTTCGGCACCGCAAGTTTTCTGGCCTTATCCTTAGTTTGAATTTCACGAGTTTTAAAAAATCTGTGAGCATTCTTCGAAATCTTCAAGAGTTCAGTAGGCGAACTCCCGAGAAGAAAGCCCAGGTGTTTTATCGATCGAATATTGAGCTTAGTCCTCTTCTTGGGGCGAGATTGATGGTCTTTGGGGCTGGTGCTCATGCAATCTTTTCAATCCTCGAGACAATTGTTGATCTAATAACGAGGAAAACAGCATCTGCATTTTTTTTAACACATCGCTCTCGACTTCTGTCATCTCTTCCCAAGCGACAAGTAGTGCTAAAGGCACTCCGAAAGTGCGAGCGACTTTACGAAGAAGCTCTATACTTGCCTGCTTCCGCCCGTTCTCGATTTGAGATAAATACACACGGGTAACTCCAAGTTTTTCAGCCAACTCGGATTGGGACCAAGATTCGGCTTGGCGCATCCGGTATATGATTGAACCAGTATCCATTGAATCGAGTCCTGGTGAAAGTACAGTTAAGGGAAGAACAGATCCACTTTGTGAGCTCTAGCAAGAAGGTCGCAACTCCAATGAACTTTCCCCACTTCAGGGGCTCTGCTGCTTCTAGCAGCTTCTGGACTGCTTCTGCTCTTGCAAGAGCTTCCTCAAGTTCTGCGCAACCTGGATCTCCTCGCCGTGCGGCCCGTCGATGTGCTTTTCTAATTTCTCGAACAAGCTGTTCGACTTCTCTCTGTACGACGGAAGATCCAGAGCTGGCACGTTTTCGAATTCTCTTCATAAAAACCTCCTATTTGGGATTTAGGTCGCCCAGGTGGCTTGAGCTACCTGGTCTTCCATTAACAGAGAGCACATCTTCGCACCAGAACAGTAAGAGCAGAATGTACAAAACGAACACGAGAAAGAACCGTACCGATGTGCTTTACGTTGGGCTGACATGATTAACTGACGCTTAACTAACCATGGGCACACCGTTCACCGTCGTCCAGTACCATGTCGTCTGCCGCAAACGTACTCTCTGGCCGTGGAGAGTTGACCTCTTTCTTAGAGGTCGTTTCTGAAATAGGAGTATCATCGTGCCAGCTCTCTGATTGATCACCTCCTTTCACACACAAGATCTAGCAAACCAAAATCCTTATACCACGACATATGGGGTTTTGTCAACTGCTGGTTTACAACACCTTTTTTTCACCCTAATGGACTTCAATAGGTTGGGCCGGGTGACGGCGGCCCGCAAGCCGCCTGCCACCGCTTCGCATCCCTCCGGGCTCGGCCGAGCATAAACGGCCGCCGCCCCATTCCCGCTCCGAGCAGGGCTCGAATCGGAAATGGGTCCCCTCCAATTATCCCTCGGCCTCGCCGCTCCGTGACGCGGCGGTGTCAGGTCCGCTCCCGCCGGCTTGCTATTGGGCCGCTTCGTCTCCTGGCCCGGCACTCATATTCATTTTCCCTCGCGCCGGCCCTTCAGCTGGAGGTGAAAGGGCCGGGCGAGGGAAAAATTGCTCGGTTACATCAGCAAAGGAGAGACGACATGAGCAAGAAAATCTACGACCTGATCACCGTCCGGATCATCACCCTGCTGGAGCAGGGCGTCATCCCCTGGCGCAAACCTTGGGACGCGGCCAGCGGCGCCCCCCGGAACCTGGTTTCAGGCAAGGCCTACCGGGGCATCAACGCCATGCTGCTGGCCAGCCCGGGCTTTGGCTCGCCGTGGTTCGCCACCTTCCACCAGGTCAAGGCCCTCGGCGGAGCCGTGAAGAAGGGTGTCCACGGCTTCCCGGTGGTCTTCTGGAAGTTCCTGGAGACTGCAACCGAGCCGGAGGGGGAAGACGAGCAGACCGGCCGTCACGAACGCGTGCCGCTGCTTCGCTACTACACCGTTTTCAACCTGGACCAGACCGAAGGGATTCCGACCGAGAAAATCCCCGCCCTGGAGATCTGCCACTTCGATCCTATCGATGCCTGCGAGCGGATCGTGGCGGAGATGCCCCAGCGCCCCGAGATTTGCCACACCACAGAGGCCCGGGCCTACTATCGGCCGTCCACCGACACGGTGACCATGCCCCTCCGGGAGTCCTTCCACTCGGCGGCTGAGTATTTTTCCACTCTAGCGCATGAGCTGGTCCACAGCACCGGCGCCCCGAGCCGTCTGGCCCGGAAATCCCTGGAGGACTGGGCGCTCTTCGGCACCGCCGACTACAGCCGGGAGGAGCTGGTGGCCGAGATGGGCGCCGGGTTCCTCTGCGCCCACGCCGACATCGAGAGCGCCACCCTGGAGAACTCCGCCGCCTACATCCGGAGCTGGCTCCGGGTCCTCAAGGACGACCGCCGCGCCGTGATCGTGGCCGCCGGCCAGGCCCAGAAGGCGGCCGACTTCATTCTGGGCGGCCCCACCGAGGACGAGCCCACCCACTGATCCCACCGGCCCGGCTCCCCCCGGGCCGACTCTCCCACCCCAGCTTTCCACCAGCTTCGCCCCACTCCCAAGCCCCCGCACGGTGCGGGATTTTTCCTTTCTTGCCAGACAGCAGCCGGCCTCCGGCGGCCGGGGCGTCGCCCCTGAACCCCGCCGAGGGAATGCAATCCCCCACGCGCTAGAGCCGTTCGCACCCCCTTGCGCTGGCCAGAGGTCCCCCATCCAAGTTTGTGGTGCAGCGGTGCGATTGACAACGTACGGTGGCGGGGCAGGTGCACCAACGGTCGCACCGGTAACGACTTATTGTCCCGCCGGGGCTGGAATTGCCGCTGGAATGAAGCGTTAGTCAGGCCGGTCGTCCGCGTTTGAATCCCCTCATTGCCTGTGCCAGGTTATCCGGTGTGTGATCTCGGTCACGTGATCGACTGCTTCAGCTTGCGATATTCCATTTTCTCAGGTATGCTGAAAAAGTCAGGAGAAACAGATAATGGCTTTTCCCATGGGCAGGGGCACAGGGGGCGCCCTCAATTCCTGGCGGACATATTTTGCCGTCAGGTCTTCCTCCATCCGCTCACCCCGCTTCGCGTACAAATGTAAACAGCCGGCAGCTGAGATGCGCCATCAAATGATCAAAACAGGTGCGACCTACGTGCTTGGACTGAGATTAATTGTGGTAAGTATCCTGTCGGAGATGCTGACCGAAAGTTCAATTAGTTTCTGTCATATATACCCATAAAGAAATTCATATGTTGAAAGTAAGAAGGTTATTAAAACCTGTAGACAAAACGATATTGTGAAGATAGAAAAAGTAAAGTGAACCACGAGAGGTAAATCATTGTGAAAACTAGTTGGCTTAGAAATTGTGTCATGCTGTTGTCGCTGATTTGTCTGATAAGCGGTTGCTCACTTATCTCTGATGAACTGTCACGGAGCGAAGCCAAAAGCCAACTGCTTAATTTCTTTGAAGACAATATGTATGATTTCAGGAGGATTTTTATACGACCTGTAGTGGAACACCAAATTGAAAAAAAGTGCCTTGCGGACCCTGTGACATGTCTCCTCAACTTTCCAGTTTATAATGATCTCAAACCTTTATATCAAGCAGGGCATTTCAAATATGAATATAAAGTGAAAATTAAAAAAGGGACGTATCGGGATGAGTATCTGGCTACCTTTACGGTGATTCCAAGTAATTCCCTTAAGAAGAAAATTGATAAAGATAATCGTCTGGTTATATTTGATTTGGAAAATATTGAGATAACGGGAATTTTAAAAAATTCCGAAAACATCTTGGCCGATGTGGATTTCATCATTCGCCTTCAACCAAACCAATTTGGTAAAACGTTAGGAGAAAAGGAGCATTCACGCTCGAGTAAGGCGACATTTGCAAAATACGATGATGGATGGAAACTGATGAAGATCGACGATTCTTGGATGTTTGAATAAATAATTTTGGAGCCGAAATATGAATACTAACCCCCCAATAGTGAGTATTGTTTGTGCCATTGCTATAATACCAATTTTGTTTAGTTGTTCCAGTATAACTGGCACATTGTCAAAAAGTGATGCTCAGAAACAAATTCTTAAACAGGACAAAATTGATGATCCAACTGGAGATAGACTCAAGATCATTGCTCCATTCAATGATTTTCTTTTACCAGCGAATGTAGCAGAAGAAGAGGCACTGAATTATTTTTTACATAAACCGGAAAATATTACAATTAGTCTACTTTATCAATACAACTACTTCGATATAAAAGTTCGCAAACCCAGATATCATGGTGGTTATGCTAAAGTTGATGTGAAGCAAACTTCGAAAATTCTCCCATTTATGCCTGAAAATATTCGAAATGGGATTGTGGTTCGCAATACAGCCAAAATTGAGATTTCTGGCATCGCGACAAGTCCGGATAAGAAGGATGCAATAGTTGAGTATTTTCAAGTATATGAACCAAATGAAATTGGCACGGCTCTCCGGTTGAAGTCTGTGATTTCTTATAATTTGGCCACGTTCAAAAAATTCGATGATGGATGGCGTCTACAAGAAATTTCCAACAATACGGGTACCCCCCTCTGGATTCAAAACCATGAACTATATGAAGAGATGGAAAAACTGCGAAAAGCCGCAACTTTAGACAACTATCAATATGGGTTTCCGCCAGTTCAGAAGACAAAAATTAAAGATGTTTCGTTGTCCGAAATTAATTCGTTAGCTGAAGCTGACGGCGAGGATTTTTTAAAAGAACGTAAGGAGATATTGTGTGGTCCGCTCTCTTCTTTGATCAATGATCAGACCGGAACCGTCGCCGCAGCCTTGGATGCTGAATCAAAAAAAGTTTATCGTCGTGCATTGTTTTTAATTGAGCATGCTAACGATGAATTAATGAAGCAATACAGGTACAGAGAAAGTTACAATATTGATCCTGCACTTTACGCCGATATTGAGGAAAACAAATTTGTCGAACCTGGGATTTTATCGTTCGATCGGGGAAGAATCTTGTATAAGATGTCCCGCTTCCAGGAAGCAGAGCACGAAATCAATGGTTTCATATGCGGTTGTTCTTGTATGGAAAATTGGGGAAAAGAAGATTACCACGATCTAGGTTTTATAGTTGCCAAGGATCAGACTCGGTACATGAAACGGGACGCACAGATTGCGAAATTGTATCTGTCAGTTGCTCAGAAAAAACTGTCAGACATTATCTCAAAAGTACACACCAATATATTGAGTGAATTGGTTGTCAACAACAAAGGGAAAAAGTATTATTTTTCAATCATTTCTCCAGAGGCACATTCACTTCAGTCCAAGGGTGATAAGTACCTCACTGTTTCAGTAGATGACTCGAAGAGACCTACCTTCATGACTTATCTTGGAAAATTTGTGGCTAGATCCGACTATGAAAGTTCAGGAACAGGATTGTTTACGGTTAGCAAACATGAAGGATTGACCGATCCGAATAATTTTTCAATAGGTGTCTGTTGGACCCCATCTTCAGGAAATATCAATATTTTTGAAGTTGGTAATGATGGCTTAGCATTTATTTTTCCAGGTGATTAACACAGTCTAATACCTTGTCCATCGCGGCGCTTTTATTTCAGTCGATTCTGTGGGCAGTTTCCGCCGATGAAATGAATCATCGGGTCAGATTCCACTTCGATTTCCAGCTTCTGCTCCATGGTTGTGTCATGTGGTTACGCTTTTCCTATATCTTTAACTGCATGCAATAACCACTTTCTCGACGAATTATAGATTAGGTTTCCAGGTACCTACCTGGCCGGAATCTGGGCAGCTGTTCTGAATTCGATAAGGTAAAAAATCTTTCGCACATTTGTGGATGAGAAGGGGTACCACAACGTGCTGGCGGTGGTGCCGCGGGGCAAGCTGGGCGCGGTGACGGCGATGCTGCGGGCCATCCATGCCCAGGAGGACCGGGCGGCGGCGCTGGACAAGAGCCAGGTGGTGGTGAGCAAGCTGCAGGAGTTGAAGCTGGGCCAGGCGGCGCAGGTGGTGGCCGATGGTGCGGCCGAGACGCTGAGCTTCTATGCATTTCCCCGGGAGCACTGGCGGTCGATTCGGACGAACAATCCCTTGGAGCGGATCATGCGGGAGATCCGGCGGCGCACCCGGGTGGAGGGCTGTTTCCCGGACGGCCAGTCGGCGCTGATGCTGGTGGCGGCCCGGCTGCGGCATATCGCCGGGAGCCGCTGGGGTGAGCGGCGCTACCTGAAGGTGGAGCGGCTGGAAGAGGCGAGCCTGGTGGCGGCGGAGGCGTGAGGGGCGGTACAGGGCGATTCGCTACGCTCATCGCCCTGTACCGCCGGATTGGAGGATTCTCCATGAAATGTGCGAAAGATTCTTGACGCTACCCTGAATTCTCTCGGCTCTTTATGATCAAAACAACAAAACGCTGTGATTCGTATCACATCCTGGCGTACTCCCGCTTGCGTGATTCGTCCTTCGATTGTATTCTGTGGATGTCAGGAGTTAAGTGAGATGCTCACATTCCGGGGTCGATGAGAGGGGGTACACTCGACTTCCGGCGGATTCAGCCCGCCAGGCAGTTCGAATCCCTCATATCTGCATCGTCAGCCGGAACGCATGCAACTCTTGATTCAAGAGCCGAGCGGATTCAGTGCGAACAATATAATGGGCTGGGCGACGCGATTCGACAGGGGGCCCCGAGAATGAACCAAGCAGGGATACTTTGTGCGCCGTTGAGCAGCGGTGTGATGATCTTCACGCTGGCGGTCGTCTTGGCTCGCCTGCGTACAGCATACGCAGAACCAACCAAAGCTGTCTATCAATCCTTCTTGATAAATGGAGCCAGCCATCTGTAACCGAATGCGGAACGAATTTCAATCAACAGGACCAGGATTTTAGCGATGCGCTTGATATCCGAATTTGCAACGCTCCGAAACGATCTGAAAACACTTTTCGTAGAGACCGCCGAGATTTTGAATCACGGACAGAGCGAGATCCGAATCGGAAAAAACGAACTCCGTTCTTTGGATGTTCTCGCTCAGGATCTGGAACAATCCCGGTTTACGCTCGCGGTGGTGG